>FWPV01000195.1_pt1 | contig 213263 bp, 188 predicted proteins | sample 2228371 | NCBI WGS metagenome assembly FWPV01 (sample SAMEA103939776, study PRJEB20133) | metagenome
AGAACCTCAGGATTCCTGATGCAGATGCCCAGCTTCCTGCCTAGGCCCACAGCCGCCACACGTGCCAGGGGAGTAGCCACTCCAAGGGCGCAGGGACAAGCCACCACCAAAAGCGTAAGTCCTCTCAAAAGGGCATCTTCCAGCCCTCCTCCTTTTCCCCATACCCACGCTGCTGTGGCAAGTGCCATAAAGGCCACAGAGACCACGAACCATCTTGAAATACGGTCTGCTGCTCTCTCCCATGCCCAGGGCCTGGAAAGGGCCTCCTCCACCATGGCAGACATGGAGGCCAACACGCTTTTCTGTCCATCCTCCTTGGCCCTTATTATCATTGAGCCTTTCACAAGAAAAGAACCGGCCAGCACCCCATCTCCCTGGCCGACCCCTAAGGGCTTCGACTCCCCTGTGATAACAGAAAGATCCACGGTTCCCTCACCTTTTTCCACAAGCCCGTCCACCGGCACCCCTTCACCCTCTTCCACCAGTACCACATCTCCCTTCTTGATCTGTTCAACCCTTGCCCAGCGCGGTGAACCTTTTTCCATGAGACGGGCTTTTTGAAAGGCAGCTCCTATGCCATCCAACCATTGCGTTGCCACCGTACTTCTGGCCCTTTGCTCCAGATATCTTCCCATCAACACTAGCGTGATGAGCATAGATGCTGTGTCAAAATAAAGATGAAGGCCACCTGAGACAAATTGCACGAGGCTGTAGGAGTAAGCACTCAGGGCCCCCAGCCCCACCAGGGTTTCCATATTGGGAGAAAGATGACGCAGCCCCAACAGCCCTCTTCTTAGCACTGGAAGCCCGCACCAGAAAACCACAGGTGTGGAGAGCCCCAAAAGGGGGATGGAAAGATAAAGGACTGATTCTCTGGAGAGTTCCTCCACAAAGCCCAGGTACAGAGCCCAGGAGATCATCATCACATGGCCGGTCAACAAGGCCGAGACCCCAAGGCGAATCCAGGAACCCTTGTGCTGTCCTGATGCTCCATCTCTTGCTTGGGTGTAAGCCTTGTACCCAAGGGAAGCCATCTTGCTGATTATTTCCTTGGGACTCATGCGGGAGGGCTGGTACCTTATCCTGGCCGTATCAGAGCCGAACAAGACCCTAACATGCTGTACCCCCTCGGTCTTCTCCAAAACCTTCTCCAAAAGCCAGGCGCAGGCAGGACAACCCATTCCCTCTACACGTAAACACAGCTCCATGGAATCCGGCAAATCAGGCCCTTCAGAGTCCAAAACCTCTTCATCTTCATCAGGGTGCTGGTTCAAAACTATTCCCGCCCTCAAGCACTCTTTAAAGAGCTCTGTGTTTGTGGGCTCCTGTGGGATCATCCCATGGCGAAGCGTCAGGATCTCATATACGGCTTTGCAGCCCGGGCAGCAAAACCACATCTCCTGACCTTTCATGAGCCCGGCAATGCGCCGGCGTCCCAAGGGAAGGCCGCACAAAGAGCATCTGTGCTCCAAGGGGAGTTCTTTACCAGACACTGCAGAGTTCAAGCCTAGACTCCTTGGGAATTGAGCAGGACTTGGACCTTGGGAAAAAATCGGTTTTGAACATCTAGCCTGGATTGCAACAGGCAACTCCTCCAAGATTGAACAGGGCCTTGGCCCCTTCATAAAGAAGAACACCGCCCATGACCATTACCCCAAGAGCCGCAATTCTCTCCCCGGCGAGTCTTAATTTGTAGGATACTTTCGTGGTCGATACCCCCAGGATAACCAGAGCCGGCACAGTGCCCAGCCCAAAAAGGAACATGATCAAAAAACTCTCCAAGATGCCGCTGGAAGAGGCCCCTTTGACCATCATACTCCATGGCAGCACACAAGGAAGAAATCCGCTGCCCATCCCGAGAGCGAATCTGCCCCTAATATTCTTGGCGTCTAGCCATCTCGAGACCCATCTGGTGGAACCAAAACCCTCTCGTGCTCTGGCAGGCAAAGGAACCAAAACCATCAGGTCCAAGCCCATGAACAACAACAGCGTGCCCCCCAACAAGCTCACATAGGCCCTGAGCTGCCCCATGAACACCTGCAGATTCACCAGTTGAGCTATTATTCCTGAGACTGCCCCCAGAAGCATGTAGGAGTTCAATCTTCCCAGGTGAAACATCAGGTGATGGAAAAAACTGGCCCTCAACCCGTCTGGGTCATCTTTGTCCTTGACTATTTGCAGGGAATAAGCCATTACCAGGGGCCCGCACATACCCACGCAGTGAAGGCTGCCCGCAACTCCTATGACAAAAGGCCCCAAGAACTCCAGCATTTTTTTTCTCCCGCAGCCTCTCAGGTATAAATCATGGGGTACAAGATTTGATCCAAGAGGGATTTAGCAACCTGCCTATACAGAGCCCAAAATTCTGAGATCCAGAGCCTTCAAAACACCTGCCATGGCCAACCAGGCATCTTGGCCCCAGAAGATTCAACCTGAGTCTGAGGCTGGACATGCCAGAACTATCCTTCTGGCTTCCCATGGCTGGAAAGGAATCTAATAAAGCGGATAATGGCCCATCTATCCTCCTCGCTCACGGTGTAACCCAAAGGAGGACTTCTCCTGGAACCCCAGGTGATGATCCCAAAGATCTCCCCGTCCGAAAGCGCCTGTATTTCCTTTGACAAAAGGTCAGAGGGAAGAGGATAAAAACTCTGCCCCACCGTTGCCCGGCCGTCCCCCTTAGGGCCATGGCACATGACGCAGTAGAAACCATAGGCCTGCTTGCCCTGCTCTATCCATCTAGGTTCATCGCCCAAAGGATTCTTGAGAGTCTTTAGATCTTGGGCAAGCACAAGCTCCATACCCCCATGGATTGGAACAGTCCCTGAGGGCATCTGGGGAAGCTTGGACTCGTATGTGCGAAGGGACTCCTGTTCCTTCATGCGGCCGTAATCACACCCCCACAAGCCCAGGCACATGGCTGCCAAAACAAAAGAGATCTTTGCCAGGACCCGTGGGCCTGGAACCTGCCAAGGTGTCTTTTGGGAAGAAATTTTTCCTGCCATGCTCCCAGATCTTCTCTTCAGCGGGTCCATGTTTGTCTCATTGATCAACATGCTGTAACACAGGCTCCTTTGCCTCACCCGGTCCCACACTGGAATGGGCTGCTTCTCCGGGCACATCCTTTATCACTCCAAAATCCCAAGGCGCGGGCCCCTTGTCTCCCACCAGAAAGAAAAGCAACAAGCCCCACCCAACAAAGAGTAAAGCCATGCCCACCACTATAAACCAACCTCTGAGCCTACCTTTTTCCCTTGGCTGCTCAGATACCATCTCTAAACCCTCAGCACCTCAAAAAGGCGGGCCAAATATTCCAACCTTTAAGGCATAGCCCAAGGCCCAAAGCACAAATCCCACATAGATGAGCACCAGCAGGACCGGAACTGGCCCCCTGCCGGCCTTGATTCCATCAGGGTAATGTTCCAGATCCTGCTGCCTTTGTTCCTCCCTCCCATGGTAACCTCTAAAGCAAATCCAAAGCACCAGCACTGCCCCCAGCCCCATAAACAGGGCGAGCACCACGGATTGGAAGTCCAGAACAGGAAAAAATCTCATGCTTGCTCAGCCTTTTCCCCCGGTCATGGTGAGCCACAAGGCCGCTGCCATGGAAAGCAGAACCAGGCCTCCAACCAGACCAAGGAAGCCCACGGCCCAACGGGCTTTGTGGGAAGATCTGCTCTGGCTGCAGAGCATTTCATCGCGAAGGGGCAGAAACCTGGCTCTTTCCTGCTCATGGAATTGGCCTGACCTAAGGGCCCAAACAAAGGCCCAGGTTCCCAGCCCTATTCCCATGAGAATGAGAAGCATCCACCCGGCATAGTACATCGTGTCACCTTTTCTCAAGGGGCCCTAGGTAAGAGGCATCTATACCCTTGGGCTCTCCCCCAGCATCGCTCTCTCCTATGAAATAAACAGCCACATAATTGCCCACATCCCAGATTTTCTCTGACTCCAGTTCCCTCTTGAAATAAGGCATTGCGGTGCCGGTGATTCCATTCATTATCTGATAGTAGATCAATCCTCCAGAGGCGCCTCTTCCCTTTAATATGGTGAAATTCAGCGGCGGCGGATAGATATAGGGCTGGGCAGGGCCCATGCCATCGCCTATGGGGCCATGGCAGCCTATGCAGAAGCTTTGGTAAATCCTGTGCCCCCTGGCAAGACCCACTTGGCTGGTGGGATATGGGTTGGGAAGCTTTCTCCAAGGCTCAGGCACATGGCTGTGTAGCCATTCCACGTTGGCTTCTGGCCCAGCCTCGTAGGCTTTCACAGCCTCCTTTTTCCAGAATCGCTGTCTTTCCATTCTGTAGTCTGCCTGTTGAAAACCCAGTCCCTGTATGTAAGCGGTAATGGCTCGGATCCTCTGTTGCCCCAAGAACTCCCATGGTGGCATGATGGACTCTGGGCGGGTAAACCTGGGATTTATGAAATGAGCCATATGCCAGTCATCCGGATGCTCCCCGCCAGCCTGGGAAAGGTCCGGGCCGGTCCTCTCAGAGCCCAATTGATGAGGCCTGTCCGCCACGTAATCTCCTGCCTTGGCGACCCTTTGGGCCCCCAGATCCCAGTCCAGGAAACGCACGTATTGTGTATGGCAATATGAACAGCCGTTTTGGATGTAAAGGAGCCTGCCTTGCTCTTCCAGAGAGGTTCTGGGTCTGAATATTTCCGACGGGGTTTCGGTCACCGTCAAGCCTGGGAGCACCACGGCCACAAAGAAAACCGATGCAAAAATTATCAAACAACCTCCCAAGATGAATGAAGGGGTCATCCTCATTCTCAAACACCTTTTTCCTCGGAAGGAACCAAACCTTCCGCACCTAACATCCTGAAGCTCATGGCTATGTTGTAGAGGCCCACCAGAGCCCCAGCCAAGATCAGAACCCCCGAGGCAGCTCTGGCCACCATGTAAACATGGAGCTGAGGCAAGATCCTGTACACCGTCTCACCGTTGAGCCAGCCATGGCCTTGCACCAAACCAGCCGCGGTCAGAATCGTAAAGAACCCTGTCATGCCCACAAGCACAAGCCAGTACTGGACATCTGCCAGCCTCTGGCTGTAAATGGGCCTACCGGTGATTCTAGGGATCATGAAGTAGATTCCTCCCAGGGCCGTAAGCCCAGCAAACCCCAGCACCCCCATGTGGGCATGGGCCACAACCCAGTTGGTGAAGTGGGTGACTCTCTGGATGTAGGGAAGCGATTGGAGCGGACCCTGCAAACAGGTCATCAAATACCAGACGGTGCCGGCAAACACGAATTTGCCCCCGATATCCTCGTGAATTGTCCCCACTCTGCCCTGCATGGTGAGCCAAAGATTTATCAGAACTGTCATCACCGGCACCAACATTCCCACACTGCCCGTGATGGCCACCACCTTAAGCCATGTAGGGGCAGGAGCTTGAAGCAAATGGTGGGTACCTATATGAGAGTAGAGCAACAGCAGGGACCAGAATCCCACCAGGGACAAGGTGTGGCTGTAAAGGGGCCTCCTGCTTGTTATGGGAATCACGTAATAGGCCACTGCCACGGAAAGGGGAGTGAAGAAAAAACCCAGGATGTTGTGGCCATAAAACCAGGCCAGAATGGCATCGGGTATGCCTACTATGGAACCCGTCTGAGGCTCCCAAACAGCGTTGCCGAAAAAATAACTGAAAAAAGTAAATATCACCGCCCCAAACACGTACCAGACAGAAACATAGAGCAGATTCTCCTGCCTGGCCATCACGGTCCTCAACATGTTGTAGAAAATAAGGGCTAGGACCAAAAGCACACCGAGATCCACAGGCCATATGAACTCTGCATACTCCCTGTTTTGGGTGTAACCCATGGAAAGAGCCACTATTCCCACTGCTATGGCCAAATCCCACAACAGAGCCGAAATGATCCCCAGTTTCTGACTGTATAGGGGAGCCCTTACGAGTTTGGGCACAAGGAAATGCGCTGCTCCCAAAAGAGCCGAGCCCACAAACCCGAACATGACCAAGTTGGTGTGAACCTGCCGAAGTCTACCGAAAACCAGCCAGGAGATGTTCCCAAGCAGATCTGGTGCCACAAGCTCCACTGCCCCTGTGAGACCGGCCAAAGCTCCCAGCACCATCCAAAAAGCAGAAGACAGGAAAAAAATTCTCACTGTGCTATGAGTTCTTAGGTTCTCCATCTTGATCCCAAAGCAGAGTCTCCTTCATCCCGAGGGAGACCTCATTCTTACCTGTGACAAGCCAGCCAGCAGTCCACCTGGGCTCCCAGGTTCCTGTGGCATCCTATACAAAACCCCATCTTGAAATCCACCCTCTCCAACCTGTCCCAGCTGGCAACATCTCCGTGGCAAACCTTGCAGTCAATGCCCCATCGGATATGGGGTTCATGGTTGAAATGAGCATGATCTGGGATGTAGTAAATCCTTACCCATGGCACCGGTACATTGTTTTGGTAATGCCACCGTTCTTTCTGGATCTGCGGATGCTGGGGGATTATATGATCGTGACAGAAAAAACATTTCTGCATCTCAGGGATCCCGGCCCTGGGGGAACGATCCACAAAGGGATGGCAGAACCTGCAGCTTATCCCCTTTACCCCAGCGTGGACCCTGTGGCTAAAATGAATTGGCTGTTCAACACCGGCGCCCCTTTGGGGAAAAACAAAGTACATGTAAAGTGCGGCCCCAATCAAAAGCGCTGCCACCCCAATAAGAGAGTAGCCCTTGCCCTTTAGCCTTTCATCCATAGCCAGCCTCTGCGCCAGCTTTGAACCCCTTGCCTTTTGGGCTTTGAAATTCCGGGAACCTGGCCCTGAACAGAGGATCCCCCAGCGGTAACCAGGGGACCCTGGAGAGAAACCAGCTTACACAAACTCCCACCAGGCCCACAAAGCCTAAGGAGATCCCCAGCTCTAGGATACCTAAGGGAAGGCTTTCTTTGGAGCTAACAGATGGTGCCACAAGCAAAAACCTTTCCAACCACATGGCCAGCAGAATCAGCACGCCAAGGGATCCTAGCAACCCAGGCTTCTTTTTCAGCTTTCGACTCAGAAGAACAACAAAGGGAATGCCAAAGCCACCTATGAGCACGCTCCAAGCCAAGACGTTCCAGGGCCATGTACGCACCCTCAAGATCACGTACTTGGTCTCCTCTGGGATATTTCCATACCATATGACAAGAAACTGAGAGTAAAAGAAGTCCCCTGTGACCAGGCAAAAGGCCAATAGCAGCTTTCCCAGATCATGGAATTGGGAGGCCTCGATCCTGCCTTGGAATTGTCCCTTTCTCCACAAAATCGCAGAAAGGACTATCACCCAGGCGATTCCAGTATAAAGGCTTCCCATGAAATAATAGGCCCCAAAAAGGGTGCTGACCCAGTGGGGATCCAAAGACATGATGAGATCCCAGGCAAGAAGACTCATTCCCAACCCATAAAGCACTGCCAGCACTGGGGATAGCACAACCTGCATCCTCCATGGGGTCTGCACTTCCTGCCCGGAGCCTATGATCCATTTGAGATCCCCTTTGACCGAGCTGTGAACCAAAACAAGGGCCACCAAGACAATGGATCCCAACACCACAGTGTCCCTGCCAAAGAGAAAACCTGCACTCAGCCAAACTTCCTTTCCGTGAACGGGTTCCACGGCCCAGCTATAGAGATCCTTGTGGCCCAGGTACAAAAACAAGAGCAACAACCAAAGCGCCGGTAGAGCAAAAGCCCCGGCTTCAGCCAACCTCTTCAGGGGTCTTGCCCATCCAGCATTGGTCATATTCAGTACAGCCACTAGGGTCACCGAACCTGCACAGACTCCCAACCAGAATACCAGGTTAACCAGGTAGGCCTGCCAGGCCCTCTGAGTTTGGCCAGATGACAAGGCCCACAAGAAGCAACTGGATCCCACGGCCAGAGCAATCCAAAGAAAGACCCTTGGGTTTCCCATCTTCCCTTGAGATGTCGTCTCCTTTTCACTCACCAAGCCGTCTGACCTCCTCGGCACCTGCGGCTTCCATAAGTTGCATGACTTCCTGTGGGGCCATTTTCCCGGTCTTCACCAGGAGTCCGAACCGGTCTTGGGAAAACACACTCTGGTAATGCTCCGGCAATCGGATCCTGGGCATGCGGCACAGAAGCCACATGCCCACCAGGGTGGCAAGGAACCCCAAAAGAATGGTCATCTCAAATCCCACCACCACAAGGGGAACAGCAGGAGGAACTGGTTTTGCGCCAGTGACGAATTTCCACTCCAAGAAGGTATATACGGCCAGAGCCAATCCACCCATCAAACCTGCCAATCCTCCAAACAAAGTGGCAAAGCGAACCGGGCTCGGCTTGGCGCCCACTGCCTGAAGGATCTCCTCAGAATGGATGGGGCTGTAAACTGTATGAATTCTACCACCATGGCTCTTGATGGAGCTTACGGCCTCCAAGAGATCCTCCATGTACACAAAAATCCCAAGCACTTCCTGATTCATGATCATCCCCCATGGGGAATGGGCCTGGAAGGCGGACCCAAGGATTCCTTCATTTCGGAAACCGACACCGTGGGTAGAAACTTGCTGAACAGAAGGAAAAGCAAAAAGAACATGCAGAAAGAACCCACCATGATGCTCAGCTCCACCCAGGAAGGCTCATACAGACCCCATGCATAAGGCACAAACTCGTGAGACATGGACCCGACTATTATCACAAATCTCTCGTACCACATGCCTATGTTGACCAGCATGGCTATGCCCAGAAGCCATGCCAGAGACCTGCGTATGGATCTGAAAAGATAAAGAAGTGGGGCCAGAACATTGCAGATCACCATGATCCAGAACTGGGGAGCATAATCTCCCACAGCCCTCCATATGAAGGTGTCCCACTCAAACATGTTCCCGCTGTACCAAGCCATGAAGTATTCCACCCCGTAGGAATAGCCCACGATGAGACCTGTGAACACTATGGTCTTGGCTATGGACTCCAGGGTATGAAGGGTTATGAGATCCTCGAAGCCAAAGATTCTCCTCAGGGGAATGATAAGCGTAAGCACCATGGCCAGACCCGAGTGGATGGCTCCTGCCACAAAATACGGTGCGAAAATTGTGCTATGCCAGCCTGGGACTATGGAGAGGGCGAAATCCCAGGAGACCACGCTGTGAACAGAGATGACAAGGGGAGTGGCAAAGGCTGCAAAAAGCAAATACGCGGTCCCATAGTGTCTCCATTGCTCATGGGTGCCCTGCCAGCCTAGAGAAAGCAGCCCATAGATCTTCTTTCTTAGACCCTGGCTCCTATCCCTGGCCGCTGCCAGATCTGGTAACATGCCCGAGTACCAAAACATGCTGCTGACGGTCAGGTATGTGGAAATGGCCAGAAAATCAAAGACCAATGGAGACTGAAAATTGGGCCAGAGATCTCTCTGATTCGGGTAAGGGACTATCCAGTAAAATATCCAAACCCTGCCAAGGTGTATGAAAGGAAAAAGCCCGGCAATCATCACCGCAAATACGGTCATGGCCTCGGCAGCCCTGGCAATGGATGTCCTCCACCTGGCCCTAAGCAGGTACAAGATGGCTGATATGAGGGTGCCTGAGTGAGCTATTCCCACCCAGAACACGAAGTTTACCAGGTATATGCCCCAGTTAACCGGATGATTTATGCCGGCAACTCCCATTCCGGTGAGTATCTGGTAGCCCCAGCAAGAGGCTCCGTAGAGCAACCCCAGAAAACAAAATCCTACCACAGCCCAGTAAAGCCTGCCCGGCTTTCCCATGGCCCCAAATACCAGGTCCTGAACCCTTGCAAAAGTTAGAGCTTCACCTTGTGTCTGATTCCCCTTGGAGCTCATATGGCCTTGATCACCCTTTCCAGGTAGATCACAGCAGGCTTGGTATTGAGATGTCCCAACACCTGATAAGCCCTCACATCCTTTACGAGTCTGTGCACTCGAGCATCTTTGTCCATGAGATTCCCAAAAATCAAAGCCCTGGTAGGACATGTCTGGACGCAAGCCGGAGTAACTTCCCCGTCCCTGACTCCCCTAGACTCTCTCCTGGCCCTATCCTTGGCCTCCACTATTCTTTGAACACAGAAGGAACACTTCTCCATCACTCCCTTTTGCCGAACCGTGACATCCGGATTCAACTGGTAATTGAGAGGCTCCGGCCTGGTGAAGGTGAACCAGTTGAATCTCCTGACCTTGTAAGGACAGTTCTGTGAGCAGAACCGAGTACCTATGCACCTGTTGTAAACCTGGTTATTGAGCCCTTCGGGGCTGTGATGTGGAGCATAGACAGGGCATACGGACTCGCAAGGGGCCGCATCGCAATGCTGACAGAGCATGGGAAGAAACCTAATGAAAGGCCAATTCTCCTCCCAGTAGCGCTCTATCCTCAACCAGTGCATCTCCCTGCCCTCAAGCACCATTTGCCGGCCCACAATGGCCACGTTGTTCTCTGCATTACAGGCCACCACACAGGCCCCACATCCTATACAACGATCCAGATCCACCACCATGGCCCACCGGTATTGGTGGTGTCTGTGGGGTGGGTAAAGATCCTCCTTTGCATCATAGGCCTCCGGCAAAGGCAGCCTGAGTTGCGGTATTTGCTTCTGATTTAGTTTTCTCAACCATTGGGCCTCATCCACTGCCCTGGCCAGTGCCCTGTTGTGTTGGCTCAGGCTTCCATCTGTGTTGGCCAGCCTTTGGCTGCGGCCTGTGGGCTCCAACCGCAAGCCGCGAGCACATACAAGGCCCCCTTTCTCATCAGGCTCTAGGAGAAGCCAGGCATTACCAAGGACTTCAGCGGCGTACCTGCCCATTTGCTTGTGGCCTTGTCCCACGGGCACAGCCAAAGTACCCACAGCCACTCCTTGGGTAGGATAAGCCGGTATCTCCAGGGTTGCACCCTTTCTTGTTCGCAGCCTTACCATTTCACCCTTGTGTATGCCCAGCCGGGAGGCATCCGACTCGTGGATCTCCACCCAGCACCCCCATGTGATCTGGGTCACGGGATCCGGAAGTTCCTGAAGCCATGGCCTGTTGGCTGCCCTTCCATCCAAGAACTGTATGGTTGGGTAGACGATCAAATGGAAGGGTTTTTCCCTTTCACCTTGAGTTCTTGATAAACCAATGTCCAAACTACTGCAAAGAACCTGCCCTAAGCCAGGCTCTTTTTTGTCTTTGTCCCCATCCTCCCATATTCCACCTCTTGCCAGACTCTCCACCCACCAGGAGGCAAAGGGCTTTTCCTCACCCTTGGAGGCATGTATCCCAGCCCATTTTTTCTTGAGATACTCTTCAAAGGACTCTTCAGCAAATATCTCTTTTCCCTTGAGTTTCTTCCCCAGGCTCAACAAGATGTCTCCCAAGCTCCTGGTCTCAAACAGGCTTCCCATGACTGGCTGAACAAGCCCCCTTACCCCAGGGCAGGCTTCCCAGTCACCCCAAGACTCCAGGGAAGTGCTGGCAGGCAGGATCAAACTAGCGGCTGAGGTTGTCTCGTCATTATAAGAGGAGAAGCTCACTACTCGGAGCTTGCCTTCCACAAGGGCCTCCTCCAGGCCCCATTCCACAGGCAGCGAGAAGACTGGATCTGCCCCATAGACAATCAGTATCTCAACTTCCCCTGTCTTTATTTTATGAGCCAGCGATTTTATCTGGCTAAGGTTGCTGGTTTTGCCCAAAGACCAGGCTCTGTGCAGGTCCAAGGTCTTAAGGCTCTCTGGTTTCAAAGAGCTTAGAAGGTGGGCAAGCAAGGCTGTTTCTTCAGCACAGGGGTCAATACACTCCAGCCCTGAAGGCAAAGCCAACGGGCTTTTGGCTCCAGCCCAAAGCTCGGCTAGGCGAAGGATCTCCCGAGGCTCCACCACTGCCTCTTGGCAGATACGCTCCATGTCCCATTCATTCTGAATAGAGTCAAGCAAGCCAATGGCGGGGTGAGCCTCTGGCACTAGGCCCTTTTTTTTGAGAGCCAACAGAATCCCCAGGGCCACCAGTTTCTGGGCGCTGGGTTTCACAGGAAGCCACAGATCTGCACAGGCCGCGGTCTGGGAAAGCCTGGGGCCCACATACACGAACAGCCCCCTGGATGCCTCTTCTCCTGCTCTGAAAGAGGCAAACTGCCGCGCGTACTGCACCGGAGATATCCAGGTCCCAAGGAAATCGGCTCCAAAGGAGATTATTAAATCGGCCCTGTGCATATGGTACGAGGGGATCCCTTCAAGTCCGAAGATCCTGGCCGTGGCTTTCTTCAAAGGCTCATAGGAGAGGGGCTCATACATGAGGTGTCCGCCCAGGCCCAGCTTTTCTGTCCACTCACCAGTCAAATCCAGCAGACTCCCTGTAAGAAGCCCGCTCAAAAGCACCACCCTTTCCCCTCTTCCTTTTTTGGTCAGCTCCAGGAGCCACTCTGCCAGAATCCTTTCTGCCTGCTCCCAGCCCAGGGGAGCCAAGACCCTATTTTTTGCCCTTATACCTGGAGTTCTTATGCGATCTGGATCATAGAGACCTTGAACAGCGGCCTGCCCCCTGGCACACAGTGCCCCTGCATTCACAGGATGCTGGGGGTTGCCCTCCAGCTTCACCACCCTGCCGTCTCTGTTTCTGGCCAGGACTCCGCAGCCAGCTGCACACTCCATGCACGTTGTGGCATACCATAGGGCCTTTCCAGGTATTACGTCTTTTGGAGGGAAAATATATGGAATGAGCTTGAGTCCCGAGTCTGGAGAACAGCCCGAGGCGGCTGCGCTTCCTGCCAGACCCACCATCTTGAGGAAGTCGCGGCGACGAAAAGAGGCCATGTTTTCCTTATCTCTACCTTGATGGTGCCAATTATACCAACCCATCTTGTGGGCTGCCAACCCACTACAGGCAAGTCATGCCATCTGGTCCAGAAAGTTGATCCTCAAATATTCATCTGGTATAAGTGGATAAAACCAAAAGGCATGGCCCGGCAGGTTCAGATGATTCATCGCATAGAGATCGGATTCCAAGAAAATGTAACAGACGCTCTGGGCGAGAAGATAAGAAGAAGGGTGGAAAAGCATCTTGGGATCAAGCTGAAGCGCGTCAAGACCATAGACGTTTTTACCATGGAAGGCGAGCTCTCAGAAAAAGAAGCGCATGACATAGCAAGGCTCCTTTTCACAGATCCCGTGACTCAAAGCTATTCCTTGAATCAGCCCCTTGCCAGAGATTTCGACTGGCTGGTGGAGGTGGGCTTCCTGCCAGGGGTAACAGACAACGTGGGCAAGACCGCCAGGGAGACTGTGGAGACCTTTCTTGGAAGAAGCCTTGGGAATCCATCAGGCATATACACCTCCAAACAATATCTTATGGAGGGGATTCTCACCAGGGAACAGGTGGAGCAAATAACCACCGGGCTTCTGGCCAACACTCTTGTACAGCGCTTTCACATCAGGAGCAGGCAAGATTGGTTGAGAGGCGAGAGGATCCAAGCTAAGGTGCCCCGTGTGACCCAGCTCGGCCAACCCAAGGTGGAGGAAATAGACCTGGAGATTACCGAGCAGGAGCTGCTGGAGATGAGCCAGAGGCGAGTCTTGGTACTGGACCTCCAAGAGATGCTGACCATCAGGGACTACTTGCGCAAAGCCGAGGTGCTGGAGGCCCGGCGCAAAGTCTCCCTGGGACCCATGATCACAGATGTGGAGTTAGAGGCCTTGGCCCAGACCTGGTCGGAACATTGCAAGCACAAAATATTCAATGCCAGAATTCGTTATGAGGATGAAACGGGCAAGATCCAGCTCATAGACAGCCTTTTCGAAACCTTTGTGAAAGGAGCCACCAAGGAGGTTAGAAGAGCCTTGGGGGACAGGGATTGGTGTCTCTCGGTCTTCTCGGACAACGCAGGCGTCATCAGCTTCAACAGAGACTGGAGTCTGGTCTTCAAGGTGGAGACCCACAACACTCCCTCGGCTTTGGAGCCCTATGGAGGGGCCCTAACAGGTATAGTAGGTGTTAACAGGGATCCCTTCGGCACTGGAAAGGGGGCCAGACTCATTTTCAACACAGATGTCTTTTGTTTTGCACCGCCGGATTATTCAAAGCCTTTGCCTCCTAGGCTTCTTCATCCCAGAAGAATCTTCGAGGGGGTCCGTGAAGGGGTGGAGCACGGAGGCAACAAAAGCGGGATCCCCACACTCAACGGTTCCATAGTCTTTGATGAGCGTTACCTGGGAAAGCCCCTCGTCTACTGCGGCACGGCCGGAATCCTTCCAGCCAGCATCGGGGGAGAGCCAGGCCACATCAAAGCAGCCAAACCCGGGGATCTCATAGTCATGACAGGTGGCCGCATCGGCAAGGATGGAATACACGGGGCCACCTTCTCCAGTGAGGAACTTCACGAGGGCAGCCCCGTGACGGCCGTCCAGATAGGAGATCCCATAACCCAGAAGAAGATGACGGATTTCCTCCTTTTGGCCAGAGACCAGGGGCTTTACAACGCCATTACGGATAACGGAGCCGGAGGACTCTCATCCTCTGTGGGGGAAATGGCTAGGGATCCGGGGGGCTGTGAGTTGCATCTGGAGAGAGCCCCCCTGAAATATCAGGGCTTGGCCCCATGGGAGATCCTCATATCCGAGGCCCAGGAACGTATGACCTTGGCCGTGCCTCCGGAAAAAATAGAAAGATTCCTGGAGCTGGCCAGGCGCATGGGCGTAGAGGCAACCGTGCTGGGCAGATTCACCGATTCAGGCTACTTCCACGTGCTCTATGCGGGAAAGACCGTGGCTTACTTGCACATGGATTTCTTGCACGAGGGAGTGCCCAGGATGGAACTGGATGCGCGCTGGAGTCCCCCGGTGCATCAGGAGCCCTCTTGGCCTTGCCCGGAGAATTTGACAGGGGAACTTCTGGGTTTGTTGGGGCGCTTGAACATATGCAGCAAACAGACCGTGGTACGCCAATACGATCACGAGGTCCAGGCCGGAACCGTTGTAAAGCCCATCACAGGCGCCACGGACGACGGGCCCAGCGATGCTGCGGTCTTCAGGCCCCTGCTTGACAGCCTGGAGGGTGTTGTTGTGGCCCACGGGATCTGCCCCAGATACAGTGACATCGACACCCATGCCATGATGGGCTGCGCGGTGGACGAGGCCCTGAGAAACTATCTCTGTGTGGGGGGTGCACTGGAGAGGCTAGGAGGCCTGGACAACTTCTGCTGGCCTGATCCTGTTGAATCTGATAAGACTCCTGACGGCCGTTACAAGCTGGCCCAACTGGTAAGAGCCAATCAAGCCCTGTACGAATCCTGCGTGGCCTACGGGATACCCCTAATATCTGGCAAAGACAGCATGAAGAATGACTACAAGGTGGGGGATCTAAAAATAAGCATCCCACCCACGGTTTTGTTCTCTCTCATAGGCAAGATTCCTGACATACGCCAAGCGGTGACCATGGATGTCAAAAGACCTGGAGACCTCATATATGTGCTGGGGATTACCAGGCAGGAGATGGGTGGCTCGGAGTACTATGCCATGCATGGATTTGTAGGCAACTCCGTCCCACGGGCCAAGCCCCAGGAGTTCATCCTCTATTACACCTCCTTGGAGAGGGCCATGAGAAAAAGGCTTGTGGCCTCCTGTCATGACTGCTCGGACGGGGGGTTGGGAGTAGCCATTGCGGAGACGGCCTTTGCCGGAGGCTTTGGGCTCAGGCTTGAGCTCTCCAGGGTTCTGGCCCAAGGGGTGCCAAGGGATGATCACCTATTATTTTCCGAGTCCCAGGGCAGGTTCGTCCTGACTGTTCATCCCGAGAATGCAAAAGAGTTTGAAGAGATCATGTGCAATGCTCCCCTTGCCTTGGTGGGAGAGGTAAGTTCAAGCCCAGAGCTAGTCATTGAAGGTCTGGATGGCCGAGAGGTTGTCAGGGCCTCTATAACTCAGCTCAAGGAGGCGTGGACCGCTCCTCTGGCCGGGTTTTGAGTTCAACGGAGACAAAAAGGGATGATTCCTAAATCTTTTTTGGCATTGAGCTTGAAATTGCTGCTGGCCGCGTGGCTTGTGGCAGAGGCCTGTTGGGCAGGCTCTGTCATCTACCAGTGGAGGGATGAGCAAGGAAGATTGCATTTCACAGACAATCCTTCTGCCGTACCTGTCCAATATTGGAACCAGATATCCCAGGGCTCCCGTTTTTCCGAAGCAGCCACTCCCAGCCATGGACCAGCCACCCGGGTGGTGGTGGGAAGTGGCCAAAGAGCAATTCAGGTGCCTGTTTCAGTGAACCGCACCTGGACCTTTCTGGCCTATTTGGACACAGGCGCAACTTACTGCCAAATCACAGGAGAAGACGCCACAATGCTGGGCATCTCCCTGGAGTCGCAACCCAGGGTGCGGGTCACCATGGCCGACGGAAGATCCCTGGAGGCTCCAGTGGTAACACTTGATTCCATAAGAATCGGCTCTGTGGAGCTCAGGGATGTGGAAGCCCTCGTGGGGGATCTCAGACTCCTGGGCCTAAATGCTTTGAGACACCTTCGAGTAACAGTAGACCTTCCCAACGGAGAGGTGGTGTTGGAGGCTCAAAAAAGATGATCCTTCAAGAGTCCTCATCTGATCCGCCGGGCCTGTTATCCTTGCGCCGATCCACGGCGCAGACATCCTGGGACATTCATGTGCGGATCCCCAACTTAGGCAGTATCCATTTTTGCAGGGCAAACCACCCGGCCAGAATTGCCAGCAACCAGATCCACTCGGACATGTTTTCTCCATTTCTTAGAATCTTTTTGACATCAGTATACAGCTAAGGATCAGATAGACAACCTCTACATGGCCCTTTGAGGATGGCCCTGGATGAGAGGCTCAGCATGATGGTCTTGGGGAAAGGGCTGTGATACAAGTTAGGATGTGAGTGTTCCAGGCCGCATCCATCAATGATGGGAGGATTGCCAGGGTGCAGGTGTGCGTGAGAAGGCTCAAGGCTCAAAACAACTTGCTTGCCAGAAGAAGTGCCTTCTTAGAGCGGACCGTGAAGCGCCTCGGGGGTGGGCTTCAACAGATGCTCGGGCGCAGAGGTCTCAGATTGCAAAGGACAGTAGGTCCCGAGCGTCTGTTGGTTCACCGTGGAATGTCCTCTAGGGCCAAAGAGGACTTCTACAGGCTCATGCACAGGTATTCCTTCAGGCTTTGGCTCAGGGACGTGATAAGGCTTAGGGAAGGAAATAATCTGGAAAGGGTCTGTTCTTACTGCTCGGCTTCTTCCTGCAGACAATATATGGAGATCCTATCGCGAATGGGGCTGGTGCAAATCCTACCAGGGGGAGCCTGGAGACTTTTGAGACCAGGTGTCACAAGCTTTGGGGAGACCCTGGAGTGGTTTGTGGCTGAGATTTTTCGCAGAGAGTTTTGTGCTCAGGTGATCCACGGGGTTTCCTTCAGGAGTCCTCCACCTGGGGGAGACTTCGATGTGCTGGCCGCAGTGGAAGGTCTTTTGGTTTACGTGGAATGCAAGAGTTCTCCACCGAGGGGCATAGAAGCCGAAGAAATGGCAGGTTTTCTAGGCAGATGCCATGTGCTGGCCCCTAACCTAGCTCTCTTCCTGGTGGATACCCATCTGCGCATGTTGGACAAGATGGTACCCATACTGGAGGAACTTCTGGGAGGAGTGGCCCGTGACTCTGGGCTTACCTGCCAGAGGGTGCAAAGGCTGGAAAGGGAAATCTTCCACGTGGAGCACACCCTTTATGTGCTCAACAGCGCAAGGCGCCTGGCAGGAAACCTGCGTTGCTGCCTCATGGATTTTCTCAGGTGCAATGGGCCTGGGATTCTAAAACACTGGGGAGCCTTGGGGCCGTGGCTTCCAAGCTCGCCCATCCTGGCAAATGATCCTGGCTAAGGGAGGAAACAATGAGAGTTTCCATGGAAAGGGAATTGCAGGCAGCCCTTAAAGCGGCTTTGGCAGCAGCTAGGTTGTGTCGGGCAGTTCAGGAGGAGATGGTTCAGGGGGAATATCTTTCAAAGGAGGACCGAAGCCCTGTCACAGTGGCTGATTTCGGCTCCCAGGCAGTTGTTTGCAAGCTCTTAAGGGAAGCCTTCCCCCAAGACCAGATCCTGGCCGAAGAGACGGCCGCAATGCTCATGGATAAGGAAAACAGAGGTATCCTGCAAAGAGTGGCCAGTTTCATCTCAAGGATTTTTCCAGAGGCTCAGCCTGAGAGTGTTTGCCGATGGATCGATTTGGGGGGCAAGGGCGGCTCTGGACGCCACTGGTGCCTGGACCCCATAGACGGCACAAAGGGCTTTCTCAGGCATGACCAGTACGCCATTGCCCTGGCTCTGATTCTGGAAGAAAGGGTGGTCTTGGGGGTTTTGGCCTGCCCCAACTTGTGGCTCGCGCCTGGGGGCAGTGCGGATTCGAGGGGAGTCTTGTTTTATGCAGTGGAAGGAAAGGGGGCTTTCCAAATGTCTCTGGAAGGTGCTGGAGCTCTGCCCATGAGAGTCTCCAACTCAGTCCTGGGGGATCCATGCCTGAAGTTCTGTGAAAGCTTCGAATCCGGCCACTCGGATCACGAGGGCCAAGCCCGCCTGGCCAAAGCCCTGGGCATCACCGCCCCTTCCATCCGCATGGACAGCCAAGCCAAGTATGGGCTGGTGGCCAGGGGAGAGGCAGATATTTACCTGAGGCTGCCCAATCCCAAGACCCCTCATTACAAGGAGAAGGTATGGGACCACGCTGCTGGCACCATCATCATTCAAGAGGCAGGCGGAAGGGTTTCGGACATTCATGGAGAGCCGCTTAGATTCGGCTCAGGAGACAAATTGCTTGCCAATGAGGGAGTGGTGGCCACCAACGGGCTGGTGCACCAACCAGTGCTGGAGGCCTTGGCCCAAATGGCTGGCACACTCCCGAGTTCTTCCGGTTTGAGATAGTCTTGGGAAGATTCAGTCCTGAAAGTGCTCTTCTCCTATCTCAACAGTAAGGTGGTCGGTACTTGTGAGCCGTGAGGCCAGACCATGGATCTTGGGAAGCTCATATTGGAAGAAATATCTCATGGTGGCCAGTTTCCCCTGGTAGAAAAAAACGTCAGCCTGGCTGGGCCCTGACAAGAGCCCTTTGCAGGCCCCGATTGCCTGCTTCAACCACTGCCAGGCCACGGCCACTATGCCGAAGAGCTCCAGGTACAGGGTGGCATCTGCCAGGAAGACTTCCAGGTCCCCCTTCTGGGCCAGACCCACCAGATGTCTGGTCACAGCAGTGAGGATTTTCACCGCTTCCCGCAGGGCCAGGGCCGGTTCTTCCAGGCTGCTGATGCCTTCAGCCTCACCAAGGGTCTTTTGTACCTCCTCCAGAAATAGACCAAAGGCCCTGCCTTCTTTCATGAGCACCTTTCTTCCCAGCAGATCCAGTCCCTGGATCCCGGTTGTGCCTTCGTGGATGGGATGGATTCTGGCATCCCTGTAGAACTGTTCCAGGGGAAACTCCTCGCAGTATCCATAGCCCCCAAGACACTGGAGCCCTGCGCTCACAGAAAGGATGCCCATCTCAGAGGGATAGCTCTTGGCCACGGGGGTTAGAAGATCCAGAAGCAGGAAACTGCGTTGTTTTTCCGTTGGCTCCTCCAGCACGCGGCACAGGTCTGCCCAAAGCGCGCATTGCATGATGACGCCTAGGGAGCCCTCCACCACTGCCCTTTGAAAGAGCAACATCCTCTTGACATCGGCGTGACGAATTATGGAAATTTGTGGTCTTGTGGGATCCTTGGCTCCTGGGGGTCTTCCCTGGGGCCTTTCCCTGGCGTATTCCAGTGAGGCGTAGTAGGCTGCAGAGGCTATGGCTGCAGCCCCCATGCCCACGTCTATCCTGGCCTCGTTCATCATCTGAAACATGTAAGAGAGCCCTTTGTGGGGTTCTCCCACCAGATAACCCTTGCAATCCTGGTTCTCTCCCAGGCTCAACTGTGTTATGGGTGCTCCCCTGTATCCCAACTTGTGATAGATCTGGGTGACCGTCACGTCATTGGGTACAAGGGATCCGTCGGGATTTGGACGCAGCTTGGGAACCACAAACAAAGATATGCCCTTTACCCCTGGGGGAGCCCCCTTGATTCGGGCCAGCATGAGGTGCACCACGTTGTCCACACCGTCATGGTCGCCGGTGGATATGAAGATCTTTTGTCCTTTTATTCTGTAATTTCCCTCAGGGCAAGGCTCGGCCTGGGTGAGAATGTCAGAAAGGGAACTGCCTGCCTGGGGCTCGGTTAGGGCCATGGTACCTTGCCATTGCCCTGAGAACATCTTTGGGATGTAAGTCCTTTTTAATTCCTCGCTTCCAAAGGACTCTATCAGGTGAGCGGCCCCCGTGGTGAGAAACGGATAGACACTGGCCGAATAGTTCGCAGCCGAGAAGATGAAACGACAGGCCGAAGTCACAAGAAGCGGAAGCTGCTGTCCGCCTAACTCATAGGGGGCATGGGCCGCTATCCAACCTCCCTCCCCGCACTCCTTCATGATCCTCCTTACCACAGGATGAACCAGCACCCTTCCATCCACCAGCCTGGGAGGGTGCTGATCCATCTCCTTGAGTACTGGTTTCAAAAGCTCCCTGGCCAGCTTCATGGCCGTATCAAGAACCAGATCAAAGGTCTCCCGGCCGTGATCCTGATAGTAGGGATATTGCGTAAGTGATTCGGCATGGAAGATCTCATAAAGGAGAAACCTCAGATTCCTCTCGCTAACAAAACGCTCAGCCATGTCCACTCCTTCCAGGGAGGTCAATGCTATCCTGAGATCTGTTCTTCAAACCACACACCTGCCAGCTGGTCCCTATTTGGCCACAACGCTTTCAGGAAGTCTTCTGGTCAGTATGTCAACGGCCTCCTCCACCATCTCTTCCAGGACCTGCCTAGCCGGCTTTATATCCTTGATGAGACCAGAGATCTGACCTGCCAGGCCCCCCACGTACTCGGTCTTGTTGGCCTCTATGAAGGCAGCCAGCAAGGCCGAGGAGATCAGAACCTGGGTTGGGAAAGGCAAAGGCTCAAGGCCTGAGTTGTCCCAGAGATCGTGGAACTTGTTGTAGCTGGCCCTAAGAGTCTTTCCTGTATAGGCCCGGCTCACCCTGGTGTCTTCGTCTGTAGAGTCCAATATGCGCTGTTTGTTCACCGGAAGTGCACCACCCTCTTCTGTGGCCAGAAATCGGGTCCCCACCCAGACCCCTACGCACCCCATGGCCAAAGCCGCAGCAACACCTCTGCCGTCCCCAATGCCCCCTGCGGCCAGAACCGGCACTGGATACGCAGCGTCTATGGCCTGGGGCAGAAGTGCCATGGTGCCTATTCGGCCTGTGTGACCACCCCCCTCATGGCCTTGGGCCACCAGCAGATCCACTCCAGATTGCGCCATTCGTCTGGCGTTCTTGGCATTGCCTGTTATGCCCAAGACCTTCATTCCCCTGGCGTGGGCCTCGCTTACCATGAAGCCGGGATTCCCAAGTCCTGCACAAAAAAGTGGCACCTTCTCCTCCAGACACACCTGAACCGCCTCCTGGGGCCTCATGGTAGTGGTGTTCATGCGCACCATGATCTCGGTTTGGGGTAGCCCCAGCTCTTCCCTCACCTTGGCTATCCACTCCTGATGAGACTTGGGAATGGCCTTGAGCAAGACGCTGAGAGGCAACTGCTCTGGGCCTCTCTGTCCTAAGCCGCCTCCTAGATCCAGGTTCTTTGGAAGAAGCAGGTCCACCCCGAAAGGCTTTTGGGTGAGCTTCTTGATCTGCCTGATGGCATCCCTGAGTTCATCCACGGTAAAACCACTTCCACCCAGAACTCCCAGCCCCCCTGCCTCGGACACTGCCACCACAAGTTCCACAGGGGCACCGGTTTTCTCTCCTATGAGAGTGGGTCCCATACCGGCACTCAATATGGGGTATTCTATACCCAGCATTTCACAAAGCTTTGTCTTAAGGACTCTTCTGCCCATTTTCCCTCCTATGTTGAATTTAGTCCTCATCTGAGTGCCAGGCTGTTGGGCTGGCATGAGCCGCTTTTATCCCCCAGCCCGGCTACTCATAAAGGCCACAGAGGGCCTATTTGTAAAAGGTCTCTCCTTTTTGGGCCATTTCAACCAGCAGTGGACAAGGGGTGAAACGCGCGCCGTGTTCCTTTTGCAGTTCCAATAGTTTTTGGTAAACGTTCTTGAGTCCCCATTTGTCCGCATAGCGCAGGAGGCCGCCACGGTAAGGCGGAAAGCCGGTGCCATATATCATGGCCAGGTCCATGTCCTGAGGTCTGTCACATATGCCCTCCTGGATGATGTAGGCCGCCTCGTTGATTGCCCTTGCCAGCATTCTTTCTATTATCTGATCCCGGCTCATCTGCTTTGGGGCTATACCATGTTCTTTGAGGTATTGTTCCACCACTTGTCTCACCTTGGGGTTGGGCACAGGTTTTTCACCACTGTAATCATACCAGCCCGCCCCTGTCTTTCGGCCATAACAACCTGTTTTGTAAACAAGCTCGTATATGGGGGACATCTTCCATCTCTGCCCGAAGGATCGCTCAAAGTTCTTGCCCACATGGTAGCCTATGTCAATACCTGTCAGATCGCTTAGAGTGGCTGGACCCATGGGCATGCCGAAATCCACCACGGCCTCTTCTATCTCAGCAGGATCCACCCCTTCCGCCACCATGAAGGTGGACTCTCCCATCAAGGCCCCAAGCTGTCTGGACACATAGAAGCCAGGACCGTCATTTACAACTATGGGCACCTTCTTTATGGCTCTGGAAAAGGCTACTGAAGTGGCGAGGGTCTGATCTGAGGTCTTCTTGCCACAGATTATCTCCAGGAGCTGCATCCTTTCGGCCGGGTTGAAGAAGTGCAGTCCTATCATCCTACCCGGATCTTCCAGCACAGATGCCATTTCTGTGATGGGCAGTGCTGATGTGTTCGTGGCAAAAACAACCTCTTTGCGGCAGATTCCCTCTAGTTTTTTCCAAAGTTCCTGCTTGATCTTCATATCCTCCACAACGGCCTCTATGACCAGATCCACGTCCTTCATTTCCTCCAAGGCTGTGGTGCTGAGAAGCTTTTCCTGAAGCAGCTTTTCCAGATCCTGCTGTGTCATCTTGCCCTTTTTGATAGGGTAGGAGAAGGTCTTTTGCACGGCCTCCAAGGCCTTTTGCCTTGCCGCATCATTGATTTCCCAAAGAACGGTCTCAAAATTGTTTCTCAAAAGCAGGTTCACTATCCCAGATCCCATTACGCCGCCGCCCAACATGCCAACCTTTCTGACCCTTGCGGGCTCCAAGCCCTCTATGCGGGCAAGTCGCCCTGCAGCACGGGTGTTGAGAAAGATCCCTATTAGATTCTTGGCCACTTCGGAAACCGCGCATTCGCAGAAAAGCTCGGCCTCCCTCTTGAGATCCCCCTCGAAATCCTGGCTCAAGCCTTTTTCCATGGCCTCAATGGCTTTGAATGGGGCGATATATCCCTTGGCCTGCTTGGCGGCCACTGCCTTGGCAAAGTTGAAGATGTTTTGTTTCTGCTCAGGGCTGGGAAGTTTCTCACTGAGATCTCTGGTTATTCTGGCCTTGTGCTGGAGATCCCCTGAAACAAAGCGTGCTGCAGCCGAAAGGGCCGCATCCAACAGCCTTGAGGGCTCCACCACTTCGTCTATACAGCCTTTCTGAAGCCCCTCCTCGGCTGTAATGCCCTTTCCTGTGGTTATCATCTGAAGAGCGTCGGGCAGACCCACAAGCCTGGGAAGCCTCTGGGTCCCCCCTGCTCCTGGTATCAGGCCTATCTGTACCTCGGGCTGACCAATCTGCACACCACTGGCCGCAACCCTGTAATGACAGGCCATGGCTATTTCAAGGCCTCCACCCAGGCAGTGGCCGTTTATGGCCGCTATCACAGGTTTGGGACCCTGTTCTATGGCATTCAGGAAGCGGTTGTTCTCCATCACCTTCTGGAACAAATATTCTTTGTCAGTGACCTTTTGCACCTCTGTTATGTCCGCACCTGCTATGAAGTTCCTTCCTGTGCCTGTGAGGATGAGACATCTTACCTCAGGATCTTGAAATCCTGAGAGGATGGCATCGGCCATTTCCCTGACAAAATGCTCTGAGAGCTGGTTAACGGGAGGGTTGTCCAGCCTCAGAACAGCTGTTCCATCTTGAAGCTCCACCTTCACCGTTCTGAAATCGGTTCTCATGTTCTTCCTCCTTGTTTTCGCTTGGCTTCCTCTTCGGCCCTAAGAACTTTCCTCAGCACCTTGCCCACAGCACTCTTGGGTAGAGACTCCCTGAACTCCACCAACTTGGGAACCTTGTAAGCAGCCAGTTTTTCTCTGCAGAAGTCGATTATTTCCTGTTCGGTGGCGGTCTCTCCTGGCCTGAGTACAACAAAGGCTTTCACCGTCTCACCCCTGTAAGGGTCGCTCACTCCCACCGAAACGGCATCCATGATCTTGGGATGCTGGAAGAGCACTTCGTCTATTTCCCTTGGATATATATTGAAACCGCCGGCGATGATCATATCCTTCTTGCGATCCACTATGAAGATATAATCTTCCTCGTCACGCACTGCCACATCCCCTGTGTAGAGCCACCCATCCTTTATCTGACCGGCTGTTTCCTCAGGGTTCTCCCAATACTCCTTCATGATCAAGGGGCTTTTTATGATTATTTCTCCTGGCTGTCCCACAGGCACGTCCTCCTTGCCCTCCTCCACATCCACTATTCTCACATCCGTGTCTGGGAAAGGAATTCCTATGCTCCCAGGTTTCTTGAGCCCGAGTATGGGGTTAGAAATTCCCAAGGAGGTGGTCTCGCTCATGCCCCAACCTTCACTGAAGTAGATTCCCATGTCCTTGACCTGCTCTATCAGCTCCACAGGCATGGGGGCTGCTCCTGAGTTGAGAAGTTTTAGTCTTCTGGCCAGGTTCAATTCCCCTGCCTTGGGATGGTTCACCATGGCGTTGATCATGGTGGGGACCGCCGGGAAGAATGTTATCTCAGGGAAGTTGGCCAGAAGACCCATGAGCTCGTCTATCTGAAACCTGGGCACCAAGATCTGAGTGGCACAATTGAAAAGGGCCCAGTTCATGACCACTATGTTCCCATAGACATGGAAAAAAGGCAGCAGTGCCAAAACATTCCTTCTCTCTGGAGGGGTGTATTGAATGGTGGGGGAACCCCAGAGGGCGCACTGAAAGGTGGCTGCCACAAGGTTTGCATGAGTGAGCACCGCTCCCTTGGGAATGCCTGTGGTACCTCCTGTGAACTGTATCATCCCGGGGTCCTCGGGATTCACCTGGACTCGCGGCCTGCGGGTGTCGGTGCAGTTGTCCAGCAGATCTGAGAAGTGATGCCACTTGGGCTCCAACTCCAGGGTCTCCTTGGTGCTCTTTCCCAGTCCCTCGATGAAGTCAGTAACCTTGGTGACTATGACCCTTGGAATGTCCACGCTCTGGCAAAGAGTGCGCACATTGTGGAGCACCATGTCAAAGGTGAAAAGAGTGCTCACTCCGGTCTTGGAGGTCATGAGTTTTAGTTCCTCTGGGGTGTACATGGGATTCAGGTTCACCACAATGGCACCCAGGGAAAGGGCCGCATAATTGGCAATGAGATACTGAGGGCAGTTGGGAAGATGCATTCCCACCCGGTCTCCCTTTTTGACCCCAAGCCTGCCCAGAGCATTGGCCATGCGAAGCACCAGTTCCCTGAGCTCCCAAAAGCTCATCTTGGTCCCATAGAAAATAAGGGCCGGTTTGTCAGGATATGCGTTGGCTGGGATACCCAACAGCTCATGCAGTGCCAGCCTGGGATACCTTATGGACGTGGGGACATTGTAATCATAGTGCCTGTGCCAGGGTCTGGATTCCATCTTGGCCACCTCCGCCAGAGTTTTGTTGAGGGAACCTGCCTTTCTGTCAGGAGCCCTTGTGACTCGATTTTTGCTGAGCATTACTACATACTCTATAAAAAAGTCAAGAGAAATTTGATAGCTATAAACCAACTGTATTTTTCACTTGACACACCCTCTTGGATTTGTGTATGAAGATCACGTTTCCCTAAGAGCTATCTCTTCTTAGCAGAGTGTCTCTCTGTACGGGATGAGGTTGGGGGAGTCATGAAAATCAGTGAGCTTTCCAGGCGCACCCAGGTATCCAAAGAGACCATACATTACTACGTGCGCGAAGGCCTGCTCCCCAGGCCCAAAAAACTCGCTAGAAACGTGGCTGACTATGATGAAGGATATGTGAACAAGATCCTGCTCATTAAGCAGCTCCAGAATAATCGTTTCCTGCCTCTTTCCATGATCAAGAAGATTCTGCGGCATCAAAAGGGTTCTGTGGAGAGGGAGTCCTTCTTGCAGTTGCATGATAGCTATTTCAGGCCTGTGGATCAGCTCCTGCCCACAGAGGTAGTAGGAGAAGAGGCTTTTAGAAATGCCACAGGGCTGGGCCGAAAGTGGCTGGCCAAGATGGAACAATGGGGAATAATCACTCCAGAGATAAGGGATGGAGAGAAGATTTACTCTCAAGACGATGTGACCCTCGGCAGGGTGGTTGTGGACATGGACCGCATAGGCCTGGGGCCCAAAGACGGTTTCGACCCCGAAGCCCTAAAGCACTACAAGGACATGTTCCGGGAAATAGTGATCATGTCACACAGGTATTACATACAAGGGGCCTTGGGCAAGCTCACCCCCGAGGAATACTCGGCAAGGGCAGCCAAGGGCAGCGAAATAATGAGCGTGTTTTTCTACCACCTGTACCGAAAGATATCCAGGGAAGAATACAGAAGGATTCTGGCTCTGATGGAAAACAAGGCAAATGATTCCTGATCCATGAATGAGTCGGGCGGGCCTGCTTGGGGTCTGATTCCCCAGTGAGGTCTTCACCTAGGCGCTAAGGCGCAAGACATTCTCTTAGATAAGGAGGGAAAAGATGAGGCGCCGATCAAGAATTGCCGGTTGGGTAGGAGCTCTGGCTGCCATGGCCCTGTGTATGGGATTTTTTCAGCCAGCCATGGCCCAGGAAGAGGTGGTAATAGGCTTCACCGGACCTCTGAGTGGGGTTGCGGCGGAGTATGGCCAGGACTGCGTAAACGGTATAGAGATGGCCATTCAGGACATCAACAAGTCAGGGGGAATCACTGTTGGAGGCAAGAAGTATAACCTGAAGCTGGTCAAACTGGATGACCAGATAGACCCCACTCAGGCAGTCAACAACTGTAGAAGGCTAAAGGACCAGCACAAGGCCTCTGTCATCTTCAACCCTGTTTTCAACACCTTGGCTGCCATGGCCAAGATCAACGAGGAGAAGGGAAACGAGTTCTTGATCATGGCCTACACCAGCACCCCCAAGATGGTGGAAATGGGAAACAAGCTGGCTGTGGCCATACCACCCCCGTTTACGGCGTATGTGCGCACCTTCGCTGAACTGGCATGGGATGAGGGTTGGAGAAAGGCGGCCATGGTGGTGACATTGGGTGCGTACGGAGATGAGTGGAGAGCCGCCTTCAGGGATTATTGGCAGAAAAAGGGAGGACAGATAACCGAGGACAAGCCAGCCAACTACTACGCCGAGACTGACTTTTCAGCACAGCTCACGGCTGCCCTGGCCACAAAGCCTGATTTCTTGCTCATTGGAGGTCCCTCGGCCACAACAGCCCTGGTGATCGAGCAGGCCAGAAACCTGGGCTTCAAGGGAGGCTTTGTGCTCATAGACCAGGCTAAAGTGGACTATATTGAAAACATCCTCAAGGGTGTGAAGCTCCTAGGAAACACCATCGGAGTGGCGGCAGTGAGAGACATACCCACGCCCTCGGTGCCTGCCTGGGACAAACGCTATAGGGAGAATTACAAGCGCATGCCTACCTGGGAGGCTGTCCTGAACTACGGTGCGGCTCATGCTGTGGCAAGGGCAATGGTGGCAGCAGGCACTACCAGCGATGCTGCGGCCATAAGAGCTGCCTTCCCCAAGGCCTTTCCCATGCTGGGAGATAAGTTCCCCTCCGAGTACCACGGTATAACCCCTGGTGGACGCATCCATTGCCCTGCCTCCATTCAGAAGCTGGACCCAGGTGGAAAGTACGGCCCGGTCATGCTGGCCGCTTGGTGGTTCAAGGATAAAGCTGACTTCGACAAGTTCAAGGCAGGCCGCCCCACCAGTGAGACATGGGCCTTCTTCAAGCACGAAAAAGAGGAGTGAAAAGGCATCTGCGGGTTGGGAGCAGGGAGTTGAACTCCTTGTCTTCCAACTCCCAACCCAAAGGCTTTCAAATCATGACCCATGGGGATTAGGGTATGGAACTTTTTCTCCAGCAGCTCTTCAATGGCATCATGCTGGGCAGCACCTACGCCATAGTGGCTGTGGGTCTGACCCTGGTTTTCGGGATTCTCCACATACCCAACTTTGCCCACGGCCATCTTTACATGCTTGGGGCTTATGTGGCTTTTTTTCTCATGAGCATGTACGGTCTTGGGTTTTGGGTGGCACTTTTGTCCTCCATGGCAATAATGGCCCTGGTGGGAATAGTCCTGGAGAGATTGGCTTACAGGCCCCTTCGCAATAGACCACACATAGACTCTTTTATCTCTGCCGTGGGGGCGCTCATGATCCTGGAGACCAGTGTCATAGTCATATGGGGACCCCAAGGAAGGCGCATACCAAACCCTTATCCGGACATCGTGGAGCTTTTAGGGGTCACCATGTCCCATCAGCGCCTCTTGGTGATACTGGCAGCAGTGGGAATGATCCTGGCCTTGCACTTTTTCATCAAGCACACCACGGCTGGAGCCACCATAGAAGCCGTGGCCCAGAACCGGGAGGGAGCCATGTTGGTGGGCATAGACGTAAACAGGGTTTCCTCCCTGACTTTTGCCATCTCTGCTGCCACGGCCGCTGCAGCAGCATGTCTGGTTGCCCCTATTTTCATAATATCTCCCACCATGGGTGCGCTTCTGGGAATGAAGGCCTTTGTAATAGTCATTCTGGGAGGCCTGGGAAGCATACCTGGAGCCATCTTGGGTGGGTATATCCTGGGCCTCCTGGAGGCCTTGGGGGGTGGATATCTCTCTGCAGCATATAAGGACGTTTACGCCTTTGGAGCCCTGATCTTGATACTTTCCATACGTCCCACAGGCCTCTTCGGAAAAGAGGTGAGCTGATGGCCTTTGTTCAAGACCTGAAAAAAAGGTGGTGGCAATTTCTCATCCTGGGCATGGCCTTGGCTCTGCCCCATTTTCTTGGCAGCCGCTATCTTTTTCAGATAGTGCTCATGGGTTACCTTTTCTCCATAGCCACCCTGAGCCTGAATTTGATACTGGGATACACAGGCCAGGCCTCTTTGGCCCATGCCGGATTCTTCGGAATAGGGGCTTACGGGGTGGCATTGCTGACCAAGGCGGGCATCTCCTTTTGGTTGGCCTTGCCTTTTTCAGCCCTTTTGTCTGCTTTGGTGGGCTTTCTCATCGGACTTCCCACCCTTCGCACAAGAGGCTCATATTTCGCCATCTCCACCCTTTGCTTCGGGGTGATCATATCCATAGTGGCCGGAAACTGGATAAGTCTCACAGGAGGCTACACCGGCGTTGTTGGAATTCCGCCTCCTACACCTGTCAAGTTGCCCTGGGGTGGACAGATAGGCTTCGAAGACAGAATGGCCCAATATTACCTGGTGCTGGGCTTCCTGCTTTTCACCCTCTGGGTCATGAACAGACTCGTGTATTCCCTTTTGGGACTGAGCTTCATGGCTGTCAGGAACAATGAGACTTTGGCAGGGGCCTTGGGAATAGACACCTTTAGGGTGAAACTGCTTTCCTTTGTGGTGGGAAATTTCTTCGCAGGCATGGCCGGAGGCCTTTATGCGAGCCTCATAGGAAGCATCAGCCCCAGCACAGCCTCCATGGAGCTAACCTTCAACTGGCTGGTATACCTTCTGCTAGGAGGGGTGGCAACCTTGAGCGGCCCCATAGTTGGAGCCTTTATCATACCCCTCATCATGGAGTCATTACAGTTTTTGGCCGAGTACCGAATGCTCATATTCGGAGCACTTCTCATAGCAGTGATAGTCTATTTCCCAAGAGGAGCCATGGGGGCAGCGGAGATGCTCCGGCAACGGGTGCGGGGGTTGCTCCACAGAAGAAGGGAGGCCACAGAGGGTGTTGTTGCAGGTCAAGAACCTTAGCAAAAATTTCTCGGGGCTGGCCGCGCTGCAGGATGTAAGCCTGGATATTTCCCAGGGAGAGCTCCTGGCCATAGTTGGCCCCAACGGCGCGGGCAAGTCTGTTTTCTTCGGGCTCATAACCGGCATGCTCAGGCCCACAGGGGGAAGCATCCATTTCCTTGGGGAAGAAATCACTGGCATGAAGCCACACCAGGTGGCCAAAAGAGGGATAGCCAGGACATTTCAAACCACATCCCTTTTTGACCAACTCAGGGTAATAGACAACCTGGCTCTGGGTTACAGGGTTAGAACCAGAAGCGGCCTTTGGTCCACGCTTCTACACGCCCGTTCCTGGGCTGAGGATAGGGCCAGGGTCACTGAGCGCGTGCTAAAGGTCCTGAAAGTTATAGGCTTGAGCCATAGGGCCCTTCATTTCGTCTCTACACTTTCCCAAGCCGAACAAAGAAGACTTGCCATAGGCATGGCCCTCATGAGCCAGCCCAAACTTCTTTTGCTGGACGAGCCCACAGGCGGTCTGCTCCAGCGCGACACCCAAGAGATAACAGATCTCATTCGAACCATTCACCTCCAGCAGGGAGTGACCATCTGTCTCATAGAGCACAAGATGCGCATGGTCATGGAGCTGGCTCAAAGAATGGTAGTTTTGAATTTTGGGAGCATCATAGCCGAGGGCCCGCCCTCGGTCATAGCGCAGGACCCAAAGGTCATAGAAGCGTACCTGGGGGTGGACCACTTTGCTCAGACTAAATGACGTTATCACCTGTATAGGAACCTTCGAGGCCATCCAAGGAGTTTCCCTTGAGATAGCACAGGGAGAGTTCGTGACTCTCCTTGGCAGCAACGGGGCCGGCAAGACCACCCTGTTGCGAACCATAGCAGGGGTGTTGAGGGCCACAGGAGGCAGCATACTATTCCAGAACAAGCCCATCCACCACCTTGCAGCCCACCAGATAGTGCGCCTGGGTCTGGCCCTGTGCCCAGAAGGCAGACAGCTCTTCCCGGAGCTATCGGTTTACAAGAACCTGATGTTGGGGGCATATGTGCGAAGAAATGATCCCCAAGGCTTCCAGCAAACCCTGGAAGAGGTGTATAATCTGTTTCCCGTTCTCAGGGAAAGAAGCTCTCAGATGGCAGGCACCCTCAGTGGGGGTCAACAGCAGATGTTGGCCATAGGCAGAGCACTCATGTGCAAGCCCAGCATGCTGCTTTTGGATGAGCCATCCATGGGTCTGGCCCCCTTGGTTGTCCGAAAGATCATGGGGGAGACCTTGCCTGCCATTCATGCCAAAGGGACCACATTGTTTCTATCCGAGCAAAACGCCAACATGGCCCTGGCCATAAGCCAAAGGGCCTATGTTCTGGAAAGCGGGAAGATAGTCTTGGAAGGGGCCAGCCGCGAGCTGGTCATGGACGAAAAGGTAAAGAAGGCTTACATAGGAGCCTGAGAGAAAAGCCAAGAGTGATCCTATCAGTTCACTGTTGCCAGCTCCTTTCCAAGGAGGAGATGGCTCATGAGGTCCTGCTTCAAGTTCTGCTCTGTCCGCCCCTGGGGGATCTGGTTGACCCCAGGGGCAAACCGATCTGAATTTGGCTCTTTTGATTCTAATTGGGCTCTTCCAAGAAAAACCATACCGGCGGCCAGGGCAGGTGGCCCGCAAGTTCACCGGTTTTGGCCAATGATTCGGGTTGATCTTCCAAGCAATGAAAAATTTCTCCTAAGAGATGCTCCCAAAGGCCTGGGGTGGGCCCTGGAAAAAACTTGGCCTTGTTCGGGATCAAGGCAGCTTTAAGATCAGGCCAGAAACAAAGCTTTGGTCTTCAGCAAACCCAAAGGAGGTAAAGGCCATGAGAATCAAAAACATTGCCCTGTGGACGCTACTTGGTTGTCTTTCTCTTTTGGTTTGTTTGGAGGGGACCTGGGCCCAATCTTGGACCAAGATAACCCCTGGACCTACCAGGTTTTTGGGCATGACACTGGAGCCAACCTGCTCTGGTTTGACAGAAAGCACATACTCCTTTTGGGCCAAGGCCGGCTCCGCACCAAACCTGGTCATATACCTCCAAGGCGGCGGGGCCTGCTGGAGCCCCAAGTCCTGCATCACCGAGCCTACTTACTACCCTGATGTCACAGATGGTGATAGCCCCGCTTACCTCCATGGGATTTTCGCCTTTGATGTCACCTCGAATCCATTGAAAGACTGGAGTTTTTTATATGTGCCCTACTGCACAGGGGATCTTCACTGGGGCTCCAATGATTGGGTGTACAAGTACGCCCCTGGCCAGAGCTGGACCATCCATCACAGGGGGCTTCAAAACTTCCTGGTGGCCCTCAAGTGGGCCAAGGAGAACTTCCCCAGACCCAGGAAGATCCTCATAACAGGCTCCAGTGCCGGCGGGTTTGGAGCCATAGGGGTCTTCCCTTGGGTAGAACGATTGTACCCTGCTTCCAGGATCTATGTGCTTTCGGATGCAGGATCAGGTGATACGCCCAGGGAATTCGACGCCTTGGCGGATCTTCATTGGGGAATACAACTTCCGTGGTGGGTAGGTGGCATCTCCAAGCCCATTTATCTGCCTGAGTTCTGGAGAAAAATGGCCCAAAGACACCCCAGAGTGCGCTTCGGAGAGTACGTGGCTGCGTGGGACTCCACCCTTACTTGGTATAGGAACGAGATATTGGAATATTTCCAGGTGGCAACTGACGAAAGCAATGTTTGTGAGGATTTCCACACCCATCTGATGAATACCATCGCTTTCAAACAGGAATCCCCCAACTATAAAAGTTATGTGGCTCAAGGCCAACTGCACGTGATATTGCCCAGACCTGATTTTTACTCAGAGGCCTCGGCAGGGATTTCCTTCCTCCAATGGCTTAGTTACATGATCTACGACTCCCCGGCATGGGACAATGTGGCTTGCAGCGAGGACTGCGGCAAGCCCGCAGTGTGCCCTTACTAGATGATCAGCCCAGATCATACCAGATGAAAAAGGATGATCCGGGCTCCAAACCCTCGCCAAGAATATGGAGGCCCCCAAATGCCTTACTGGTTCGAGAATCCCACACTCAAAGCCATAGTGCCCCTGGCCCTCTCTACGGCCATGAAGGGCCTCAACACCATCATCAGGGTGCCTGCCATCTACGCAGGATTCAACGTGCTTCCCCAGGGGCCGGTGATAGGCCCCTCCACCATGGGGGCTATTGCCCCCCGTTGTCCCCGCAAGAGGGCCTTCTTGGTCACCGACGGGTTCAACCAGCCAAATGCCCAAAGGGTGGCCAAGTTCCTTCAGGCCAACGGTTTCTCAGCCCAGATTTGGCCCAAGACTCTACCAGAGGTGCCCTTGCCCAATGCCATGGAGTGCGGGCTGGCCATGAGGGAATTTGAGCCAGATCTCATCATGGCAGTGGGCGGCGGCTCTGTAATGGACATGGCCAAGGCAGCATGGATCCTTTATGAAAGGCCAGACATACAGGATCTGGCCATGATCTCCCCTCTGGATCCGCTGAATCTGAGGCAAAAGGCCATTTTGGCTGCTGTGCCCACCACAAGCGGCACAGGCTCGGAATGCACGGGTGCGGCGGTTCTAACGGATGTGGAGGCCCACAGGAAGATCCCCATAGCAAATCTGGAGCTGATCCCTGATGTGGCCATCCTTTGCCCTGAGTTCACTGTTTCCATGCCCCCTGGGCTCACAGCCGGCACTGGACTGGATGTGCTGGCCCACGCCATGGATGCCGCAACAACCCCTGCAGGCAATGAATTCACCGATCCCCTGGCTCTAAAGGCTGTGGAGATGGTTTTCCACTGGCTCCCGGTGGCTTACAGGGACGGTGAAGACCGTGAAGCGCGCCATCGCATGATGCTGGCTGCCTGCCTGGCCGGAATTGCCTTCGGCACCAGCGGCTGCCATCTCACCCACAGCCTGGGTCATGCCCTTGGGGCGGTCTTCGGAATCCACCACGGCCTGGCCGTAGGATTCTTCATTCCTTACACTCTGCAGTTCTGTAGTAAGGTCACGGACCGACACCTCTCCATATGCAAAACACTAGAACTACAAGCTCGTGATCCTGGTGAGGGGCTAAGGCTTCTGGTGGAAAGGGTCTGGGAGCTTTTCTCCCAATTGGGAGTCCCTCGTACATTGCAAGGTCTGGGGATTCAGCCCCAGGAGCTGGAGGCCCAGATGCCCAGATTGGTCAAGTACGCATACGAGGACGTGGACTCTTATTTCAGCCCCAGGCCCATCACGCCCCTTCAGTGTGAGAGGCTTTTCAGATATGCGTACCAGGGCAAAGAGGTGGATTTCTGATCTGTGGCCTAAGAGGGGCTCATTGAATCCCATGCATGGAGGAAACCAAAATGTATGGTTACCACGGCCGTTTCCTGGAAGTGGACCTGACGAGTGGCAGCCTTAGGGATCTTCCTTTAACAGAGGAGTTCTGCCGGAATTTCATAGGAGGAGCCGGTCTGGCCTCGGCCTTGCTCTTTGAGCGCATGGAGTCCAAGATGGACCCACTGGCCCCTGAAAGCCCCTTGATAATGGCCACAGGGCCCTTGACGGGCTCCCCTCTTCCCATGGTTAGCCGTTATGCAGCCTGCGGGATTTCCCCCCTTACAGGCTTTTGGGGCGAGGCCACAAGCGGAGGAACATTCCCATTCAGGCTCAAGGGCTCTGGCTGGGACGGGGTGATCTTCTTGGGCAAGGCTTCCAGTCCTGTGTACCTGGTCATGGGAGATGGAAAAGCACAACTCAAGGATGCCTCTCACCTCTGGGGGATGGATACGTACAAGACCCAGGAGAAGATATCCCAAGAGTTGGGTCTAAAAGATCTTTCGGTGGCCTGCATAGGCCCTGCTGGAGAAAAGCTTATTCCCTATGCATCCATAATTAACGACCGTGGAAGGGCTGCCGGAAGGTGCGGCATGGGTGCCCTCATGGGCTCCAAGAATCTGAAGGCAGTTGCCACCTGGGGGGACCTGAAACCCTCTTTAGGGGATCCACCCAAGGCTGCCCAGCTGGCCTCCCAGACCATTGAACAGATAAAGGGGCATCTTGTGTCAGTGGCCTTCAGGGAATATGGGACTCTCATGTACATGGATATGGGCATGGTTCTGGGGGACACACCCGCCAGGTACTTCACCCAAAGCGTGTTCCCTGTCAGTTCGGTCACTGGCCAGGCCCTGAGGCAGAAATACAGGGTCCGCAATTATGCTTGCCGCGGATGCCCCATAGGCTGCGGAAGACAGATCAAGGATTTCAGACCCTCTGTGGATGTGGACGGCCCCGAGTACGAGACAGTTGTGGCCTTTGGTCCCCTTTGTATGAACATGGATCTGGAGGGCGTGGTGCAAGCCAACCACCTGTGTAATTCCCAGGGGCTGGACACCATCTCAGCAGGAGTTTCCATAGCTTATGCCTTTTACCTCTTTGAAAAGGGAGTTCTGGAGGCCGACAAAATCGGATTTCAGCTCCATTGGGGAGACGGACAAGCAGTGCTGAAGCTGCTTGAGATGATAGCTGCCAGAGAGGGTATAGGAGATCTTCTTTGCCAGGGCACCTTAGCCATGGCCCGCGCCCTTGGAAGACCCGAGGGAGAGGCTGCTCAGGTCAAGGGCCTTGAGATGCCTATGCACGACGGCAGGGCTTTTCACGGCCTTGCTGTCTCCTATGCCACCGGGCCCAGAGGCGCCTGCCACCTCAAGGGGGATTATTACAACGTGGATCTGGGAAGTCTGGTTCTGGAATACATGATACTGCCAGGAGAGCGCATGAGTTCTGTAGGCAAAGGGCAGCAGGCAGCCAAGTACCAAAGCCTTAAAGACCTCTTCGACTCCTTGACCCTCTGCAAATTTGCTCCTCTTACCCCCACGCAAATTTGCGAGATGCTTCAAGCTGTGACAGGCAGCCAGATCACACCCCAGGAGCTCCTAAAAGCCGCAGACAGATCCATAAACATGAAAAGGGCCGTGAGCATTCTCCAGGGCCTAACCAAGGAGCAGGACACACTCCCAGAGATCTGCATGACACCCTTGGAGCAAGGCTCCACAGCAGGCAGCAGGCCTGATCTGGAAATCATGCTGAAGGATTACTATGCGTACAGGGGGTGGGACCCGCACACGGGTTGGCCCACCCAGGAGAAGCTCTCGGAGCTGGGCTTAGAACAGGTTTCTAAAAAGCTTTATCACAAACCATGAGGGTAAGGGTCATATTCCATGGGATTCTTTCAGACTGGCTGGGAACCAAAGAGGCCTACCTGGAGCTTCCCCAGGGAGCTTCCCTAAAAGACCTCACGCAGATGCTCAGAGGCAGATTCTCCCATGTCATGCCCCAGCAGCTCTGGGATCCTTCTAACAACACCTTTGCCAAACAGGTCTTGGCCGTAAGAGGTGCAGAGCCATTGAGGGACCTGGACACCACTCTTGAAGAAGGGCAAGAGATAGGCTTTTTCCTGCTGCTGGCCGGGGGATAAGATATTTTTCCGGGGAGGTGGGCATCTTTGGCTCACCTCCCCTTTCCCGCATCATCCAGGATTAGTGTACAAAGCAGGCCAGATGGAAAACATGCTGGGATGAACTGATTCATGCTCAAGCACAGCCTGATTTTTCCCTACGGTCCTTCCCAGGTTTGAGCCAGCCATATCACTCCTGAGGTTCCTCCATCACCATCTTGGTTAAGCCGTACTTTTTCTCCAGGAACTCCTTGCCGGTTGTGGGGTAAAGCGCTGCCACCAGCACATCTTCCTCTGTACGAGCCAGATCCCCCAGACTCTGTCTCACAGCCTCCAGCTCAGGCTCCAGTATATCGGCTGGCCTTCCAGTGAAGGGTTCACTTCCCCTCTTGTATCCCTTGAGTGCCTTCTTCCTGACCTCCGGATCTATGGGAGTGGGGGTCTCTCCGTAAAGCCCGTAGCAAAGATCTTTGACCTGGTTGGCTATCATCTTCCACCTTCCGAAAAGCACATTCAGAACAGCCTGAACGCCCACGATCTGTGAGGTGGGGGTCACCAAAGGAGGAGTGCCCAGTTCTCTTCTGGTTGAGGGCAGTTCTTCGTACACCTCCTGGAGTCTATGCAGGTTGTTGTTCTCCTTGAGCTGGCTGACCAAGTTGGAGATCATTCCACCGGGAATCTGGTGTTCCAGCACTCCCACGTCTATTACGGCCACTCGGGTGGTGTCCAGCAGATTCACATATTTCTGTGCTATGGGCTCCAGTCTTGCGCTCAGATGAAGAAGGGCGTTGAGATCTAGTCCTGTGTCCCTCGGTGTGCCGTATAGGGCTGCCACTATGGGCTCTGCTGCCGGCTGAGAGGTTCTAAGTGCAAAGGGGGCCATGCAGCAGTCCAGTATGTCCACACCCGCCTCTACGGCCTTCAGATATGCCATGCTGGCCATGCCTGAAGTGTAGTGTGTGTGGAGATGGATGGGAACAGAAACGGTCTTCTTCAGGCCGCTAACCAGCTCATAGGCGTCATATGGGGATATGAGGCCAGCCATGTCTTTTATGCAGATGGAGTCTGCTCCCATGTCCTCCAGGCGTCTGGCCTTCTCCAGGTAGTAATCCAGATGGAAGACTTCTCCGCCCATGCGCCTTTGGGTGAGACTGTAACATATGGACCCCTGGAAATGCTTGCCGTTGGCCTTTATTACTTCCACACAGGTTTTAAAGTTCCTGAAATCATTGAGGGCATCGAAAACCCTGAAGACATCTATCCCTACTTCGCAGGCCTTCTCCACAAAGGCTCTGGCCACATCATCAGGGTAGTTTCGGTACCCCACCAGATTCTGCCCCCTCAAGAGCATGGAAAAAGGGGTTTTCTTTATGAACTTCTTTAGGATCTTGGGCCGCTCCCAGGGATCCTCCCCCAGAAATCTGTGCATGGTGTCAAAGGTGGCTCCTCCCCAGACTTCCATGGCCCAGAAGCCCATACGGTCCATCTCTTCGGCCAAAGGCAACATGTCCTCGGTGCGCATCCTAGTAGCAAAGAGCGACTGATGCCCGTCGCGGAAGGTGTTGTCCTGTATCTTCACGGGATTTTTGATTGAATTGCCTTGCTCACTCATCCATTGCCCTCCTATTTGTATTTTGCCAGCCATGCTCTACAGGCTCCTGGGTCTTAGACTCCTGCCCTGGGTCTGGGCCCCTGAGCGAGACCACAGTCACACCGTCTCCACCCTCACCCCTTGTGCCTGGCCTGAAACCAGATATCCAGGAGCATTGCGAAAGCCATTTGCGCACTGCACTCTTCAAGGCTCCGGTGCCGTGACCGTGGATGATTCTCACCTGGGGCATGGGGCCCAGCAGGGCTCTGTCCAGGTATTGAGCCAGCTCTTCCAATGCATCTTCTGTCCTCCTTCCTCTTAGATCCAGTTGGGAAGGGCTCTGCGCCACCGGAGCCGTCCCCACGACAGAGGAAATCCCACTGACTGCATCAACCTGTTGGGACTCGGGAGCTTCGGTTCCTCCTAGGGAATCCGTGTCCACCCAGACTTCCATTCGTCCCACCAAGACCCTCACCTTGCCCTTTGCCAAGGAAGGATCGTCCATCAGTATACCCTGCTGGCCCAGGGGTATCACATGCACCCTATCCCCGGGCTTGGCCTCTCCAAGGGGCAGGATCTTTTCAGGAGCTGAAAGAACCTGGGATCTTAGGCCAGCAGCCAGTTCCTCCAGCTGCATGCGGCCATGCTGGAGCTTCTTGCGAGTGGGAGACCCTGAGATCTCAGCCAGCAGTTGCTTTATCCTTTCCCTTGCTTCCTGGATTTCCGCAGAAAGTCGCCTTCGCTTCTCCCTCAAGAAGGCCTCCCGCTCCTCTTTTAGGCTGCGAACCAGCTTTTCCCTCTCAGCAGCCAGTTCCTCCCACCTTGCCCTGGCCACCTCAAGCTTATCACGCTCCTGCTCCAGAGCCTTGCGCTGCTGCTGCATTTCCCTAAGCAGAGCCTCCAGCCTCATCTCATCTCCCCTCAGTCTCCTGGAGGCAGCTCCCAAAACCTCTTCCGGCAATTCCATCTTTCTGGCTACTTCCAGTGCAGAGCTTTCTCCCGGGATTCCCTGCCTCATCTTGTATGTTGGTGTGAGGGTCTCCCAGTCGAACTCCATGGCAGCATTGAGCGCTCCAGGCCTGCCCTGGGCCCAAGCCTTTACCTGGGGGTAATGGGTACTGGCCACCACCAGAGCCCCCTTTTCCATCAATTTTTCCAGGACAGCCAAGGCCAGGGCCGCCCCTTCCTGGGGATCCGTGGAGCCTGCCAACTCGTCCAACAGAACCATAGAGCCCTCTGATGCTCTCCGTAGGATCTCCCTCAGGTTGCGCATGTGAGCGGAAAAGGTTGAAAAGTCCTGATGTATGTCCTGCTGGTCCCCTATGTCTGCAAAAATCTTCTTGAAAAAAGGCATGCGCGAGCCTCTATCCGCAGGCACGTGCAATCCGGATTTGGCCATCAAGGCTGCCAGGCCCAGTGCCTTGAGTAGCACAGTCTTGCCCCCTGCGTTGGGTCCTGAGATGACCACCACCTTATCTTGAGCCTCCATGACCAGGTCGTTGGGAACCACATCCTTGGACCTGAGGGCCAAAAGAGGATGGCGAAGGCCTTTGAGCACCATTTCCCCATTCCCCGATGGACTGGGCTCAGAGCCTTCCAGGGCCCCCGATAGCCTGGCTCTGGCCTGTATCATATCCAACCTAGCCAGGATCTCCTGGTCCACCCTCAGAGATTCAGTACACTGCCCCACCGAGCTGCTCAGGGCCGACAAAATACGCTCCAGCTCTTTTTCCACCTCCAGCTGAGCCACCCTCAGATCGTTGTTGAGCTCCACCAGCCAAGGGGGCTCCAAAAAGCATGTGGCCCCGCTGGAAGATATGTCATGCACTATTCCGCCCAGCTTGGCTCTGGCTTCAGCACGAACAGGCAGTACAAAGCGATTTTCTCGAATTGTATAGTAATTGTCCTGTAAGAATCCTGAGGCATCTTTACGCCTGAGCAAGTCCTCGAGTCTTCTGTGAAGGGCCTCCCGCCTTTGCCTGAGCTCTTTCCTTAGGAAACCCAATCTCGTGGAGGCCCGGTCCATGACGTTGCCTTCTTTGTCTATGGCCTGATCTATGGCCTCTGCAAGCCACGGCACATCATCCAAGGCCTGGGCGATTCCCCAAAGCCCGGGATAAACTTCCTGCTCCTTGATGAGGGCTTTTCGAACCCCGGCCACACTCCCCAAGAACTCACGTACTTGGGCCAGCTCCTGGCCCAAAAGTCTTTCTCCTCTTTGTGCCTTGGAAAAAATGGGGTCCATATCCCCTGAGCCCCAAATGGGAAGAAAGCCATGGTTTTCCTGGAAAATCACCATCTCGGATGTCAAGGCCAGCTCCTGTGCTGCCTCTGATTCTGACTCATAAGGCACAAGAGTGCTGCAAAGCCAGGCGCCCCTTGAGCCCATTGCAAAGCTGGCCAACTGCTTGCAAAGCTCAGGCCACTCAAGAAGCTCCAGACTAAGCTTTTCCATGTCCTGCACTTCTTTTGAATTCATAGAAGACATCCCTATCAGGTGGCGAATGAACGATCGTTCGCATTTTTGAATACCATTTCAGCTCTCAACCTGTCAATACCGGAGTTGCCTTGCTACGGCTAGCATGGGAAATCTCAGGTTGATAAAGCAACTGATGCGTAGATTTTTAAGCTGCCTGGGGCTTTATTCCATCAGTGTAGAGCTGGAGGGAAGAGAAACTATGAACAAGCCCGGATTCCAAAAACCTTGGGATGCATGAGTCTTCAATTGTTCCAGATCTATTTCGCGCAGGTCCGATTCATGATTGGATGCTTTTGGCCACCCCTTCATGGAGACCTCACTCCGCAGATGTGAGCGTAAATGGACAGTGAAGCTTTACCCTCACGTGTTGAGCACACCGGATGCTGAGATTCACTCCTCACCAATAGCTTCAAGATCTGCCAGATCTTTCTTTCTTCCTATTGCCCGCTTGTTGCGGATCAACTCTTTTCTCCCAATGTAGTGTACAGGGACGTCGCCGAACATGCCTTCTACCCAACCGCAGGCCGCTTCCTCCCACGCGACACCAGTGATGGATGTCAGAATATCCACCCTGACTGGGGGCACTCCCAGTTGGACAATTCGATCAGGCTCGGTGAAATCCTGTATCTTGAGTCCAACTGATCCAAAGCCAAACTGCTGGAGGGCTTTGAGGATGCGTTGTGCATTATCAAGGTCAGGTCGCACAAAAAGGTCCAGGTCCCCTGTATATCGAGGGGCTCCATGGTAGGCCAATGCATAAGCGCCTATTATCATGTACTCAACATTATGAGCGTTTAATGACGCGAGCAAATCTCTGAAGTCTTGCTGAACTTCCATCCAGTTGTCTCCTCATGTACTCCACGGCCGAGACCCGTTGCTCCGGTGTCATGGAAAGCCAATAGGCGAGATTATCTTTTACCTCTGAAAAATTCTTTAAATGAGCCTTCCTAACAAGCTTCCTTATCATGACTGCCTCCATACAAACCAGAATCGAGCTTTGGACTCCGATTTGGCTTAGCCCACTTAACTCCACCTGCCAGCAGCAAAACCGTCTCTTATGTTCTCAAGAAGAACCTCCTTGACGTAGCCCTGCTTTGGCAAAACCATTAGACAATTAGTAACCAATCACCGCATTACAAGAAATATACTTAGAATGTGTGGCAGATTCCAGGGAAAAACCTACAAAGGCCTAAGCGCCCTGAAGCCTTTGACAGAGTTTCCCGGCTGGTTTGTGATGCATTTTTTGCCTGAGGCGCACTGAGTCTTGGGCAGGACAAAGCAGAGGCCCAAGGCTGCGGACACCGATATGCGCACATCACACGAAGCTTGCCCAAAAGGGGCTCATCACCGGAAATCATGAGGTCTTTATTTTGAGAATCTGCTCCCCCTAGCCATTCCATCTTCTGCATGCCATGGCCAAACAAAAGGGCAGATTCTTCCTTGCTTGGTAACCTGGTTTAATTTGGAAACAGTATCCATTTCTTACCCAAAACCGCTTTGAGCTGATTTGGGTAAAAAGTGTTCATCCATTTGTTTTTATAGCACTTCTTGGATATCAAACGAAGCCAAGCCCTACACTCTATTGGAATGGAGCGCAAGTAATGTGCTAGCAAGGCCTTGGGCCAGGAGTCCAAGGCCCAAAAGACCTTTTCTTTCCCCGTGGCTCCAAATCGCCTACCTGCACCGCTCCCGATGCCCAACCGGGTGACCCAAGCTGGCTCCTTCAGTGCGCTATGTTCCTAGGGGAGCCTGGGGCCTCCCAACAGCCATGCCCGATCATATATGATTATCCATCCTCCCTTGTCCTGACGCCTCCGCATTGCCAAGACCCCAAAGCCTTCATGCATCACCTTTTGAACTCTGGAGATGGATCAAGATGCATTGGCAGAAGAAAAATTTCCGAAAATTCAAAGGTTTTTCATTTACAAAGGGAGCGGGCTGTTCTATAGTTCGCGCAAGTTACTTAATCCTAGAAAAAGGGAGGATAAGATCATGAAGAAACTGTTTTGTGTGCCGATCATGGTTGCAGCAGCAGTATTGTTTACAGCCAACATGAGTAGGGCTGCCGAATTTCCCAACCTACTCGGAAACTGGGACGGAGCTGTAAGCTATGTCGGCTGGAATGAAAGCTCAGGTTTCTACTACACTCCATCGGGATTTCCTGTTGAAATTCAAAGTCAGGACTTTGGTAACGGCAATTTTTACGGTCTTCTGAATGCTTACTATCCCTTTACAGGCAACGTTTCCAAGAAAAAGGTGGTTACCATAATCCTTTACGGGGCTTCTGGTGACTATAAGATCATCACAGGCAAAGTAAGTGGAAACAAAATGACCGGGACCATGCAGCACTTTAAGCCTGGTCAGGTGGATACCGGAACATTTACCTTATATAAACAAGGCCCCTGAATTCATCCTTGAAAAGCTGGGCCTTTGCACTTCAGGCCATGATGCCTCATGAGAAGAAGCTCAGGCTTCGGCTCTACTGCCAAACTGGAGGCAAACCGGATCGGGCCATGAGAGTTCGAAAAATGATTATGAGGGCACCATGGCAGTGCTGGACATGACATAATGAAGACCTTTTGGGGCTCACACACCATGGGCCACCATCAAAGCCTGCCAGCTTGCTTTTTCCACACCAGGCTGCTTGGTGGGTCAATTAATGAAAAGAGGTCCCCTGGGTCAGGCCAATCCAGGGGACCCAAGCCAAACAGTGCTGACACACATGCCATGCCACGTGCCCTCCACATCAATTACAAAAATCACTTGGAAATCAAGGGCTACCTTTGAAAATGGCGGTATAGAGGATCACCAGTGTTCTTGCCCTCCATGGAAGGCCTCTTGTGCCTTGGGGACTGTCACGTTACAGTAAAGCCCATGAACGCCTTGAGACCTCTTCGAGTGGCGGTGCTCATAGACCATCGCCCCAACCATCCCGGAGAAGTGGGAGGACTGGCCGGCACCTGGGAGCAGTTGAGCCTGGAGGCCGCAGGAAGAGAGGATCTTGAGCTAACCTTGTTTTTTCTGGGCAATGAACCCAGGGTGGAAAGGCCGGCTGCGAACCTCAAGAGGGTTCTCATGAGGCCTGCCTTGGGCACAGAGGCACTTCCCTTTCTTTCCTCCATTCCTACCCACACAGACCTGGCACCCTTCCATCCAGGTCTTTTCCGCGGCCTGAGAGGTTTCCATGTCATTCACTCCACCGAGGCCTTCTATGCTTTTGCCAAGACAGGGCTTTGGGCTTCCAGAATAAGGAAAATACCGCTTGTGAACTCCATCCAGACAGACATCATCTCCTGGGCTGGCGTGTACACCCCTGGAATTCTTCACAGAATCCTCCCAGGCCCGGCAGCCTGCTGGCTCTTGGATAGATATGGGTTCTTGGAGCGCCAAAAGCGTTCCATGGAGAGAAAGCTGGCACAGTACATGAGGGCCTGCTCGGCGGTGCTCGTATCCCACCAAAAGGACATAGTCAGACTAAGCAGGCTTGCCCCTCACACGCCCCTGTATTTTCTTAGAAGGGGAATAGACTTGAGTCTTTTTCATCCAGGCAGGAAAGACAAGGAACTTCTTCTGCGACGTTTCAAAATTCCGGGCAACAGGCGCCTTCTTCTCTTTGTGGGTCGCATGGACCAAGTCAAGGGTGTTATGATTGCGGCTAAGGTGGTGAAACAGCTTGCTGACCAGGGGCTGGAAGTGCACCTGGTGGCTGTTGGAAACGGTTCCCAGAAGGGGGAGGTGGCAAAGCTTCTTGGAGACCGAGTCACCATCACGGGTAACCTTCCACATGGGGAACTGGGTTGGATATATGCCAGCGCTGAGCTGCTTCTTTTTCCATCGGAGGCCGAGGTCTGGCCCAATGTGGTGACCGAGGCCAAAGCATCCGGCCTGCCTGTTTTGGCCTGTGTGCAAGGCGCCAGGCACGTGATGTTGGGAGACAGGCAAGACGGCCTGCTCCTTGCTGACAGGGACCTGCAAAGATGGGTGAACTGTACCAGGGAACTCTTAAGCAATCCCCCCTTGCTCGAGAAGATGGGGGAGAAAGCCAGGCAACACGCCCAGACCCACTATCCCTCCTGGAGACAGGTGATGGAGGAAGATGTCCTGCCTGTATGGCGCAAAGTGGCAGAGGGCTCTTTCTCCTGCTCTTTGGGAGCCAGTTTCCAAAGCTGAAACTTTCCGTCTGCTGCCACTGGAGGGGGAAGTCCGGAGATGTTAAGTAGTTCTATTCCCTTGGGGGTTGCAGCCAGTGCCAAGGGTTTGCCCGCACTCATCATCTCCAAGAACTCCTCCCTGGAGATCATCCATCTGGGAAGCCTGGGGGCCTGAGCCCTTATCTGTGTTTTCTCCTGGAATCTCACCATGAGCACCCTGCGTCCTGAGTAGAAACTCCAGCCCGCTGTTCCCTCAAACTGCCTATCCATTGGATCTGCCAGCACAAGAGGCCATTGCTCGGGGACATTCTCACAGACCCAGACCGCCAGATCCCGCCTGCTCTCCACTGAGGCCATGGCTCCCTGGACAAGGGAGAGCATCCACCCCCCAGGCAGCATCACAGCTCCCACAAGCGTTGCCGAAGCCCATCTCTTGCCCTTTGCCATGAAATAGGCCGAGATTCCCATTGACAGGGCCACCATGGCCATGCAGATCTGGACTCTGCTCAGAAGCTCTGGCCTGGCAAGATCCTTCCAGATCCTCTCTAGTATCTCTCCTGTCACAAAGACCCCTGCGCCACAAGCCACTCCCAGCCCTGCCAGCAACAGAGATGCACCCCAAGTATTGGCAACCCTTCCAGGCTGGGCCAACCAAGCTCCCACCAAAGCCACCAGGGGAGCCAAAGCCGGAAGAGTGTAAGGCTGATTCCTGCCGGCCGACAGGGCCACAGAGCCCAGAACCAACAAAACATATATCCAAAGAAATCCCCGGATGTTGCCCTTGCTTCGCATAGTGGACCCAGCCCAAGGAAGAAGCAGTGCCAGCGGTCCCAAAAACCCAAGGAACCCAAGGAATATTTCCCAATGGGGGAGGGCAACAAAAGGACTTCCTCCCCCCGAGGCAACCCTTTGCAGCTGCTGTTCCAGAAAATGATGGGACAAGAAACCTGGCTGCTTGTACTCCACCACCAGGAACCAAGGCAGGCTAATGCCCAGAAAGATCATCAATCCCATCAACCAGGGCACTTCTTGGAATTTCCTGCGCTCAAGCACAACAAGAAAAACAAGCAAGGCTCCCAAGGGATAGAGGGCCCCGGCCAGACCCCTGGAGAGCACCGCCATGGCACAAAGCGCAAACCCCAGCAGATGGTAGGCCCTGCGCCCATCCATCAAACCCTTGCAGAAAGAGGCTAGGGCACCGCTCATGAAAAATATGCCCACCACGTCGCTGGAGAGCATCCTGCCGTAGTATTGCGCACCAGGGCTTCCCAAGTACAGGGTGGCACCCAGTATAGCCCATGGGGGGCCAACCATCATGTACACAAGCCAGCCCACAAAAAGGGCTGTTCCCAAGGTGGCCAGAGCATTGGGAAGCCGAGCAGCCAGCTCGTTCTTCCCCAACACCTTCATGGAAAAGGCCACCAACCATCCTACCATGGGAGGCTTGTTCAGATATGGAGAGCCGTTGATATGAGGAACGATCCAATCCCCTGTTTCAATCATCTCCCAGCCTAGCTCGGCAAAGCGAACCTCCCGAAAATCCCTCAATGGAAGGTCCTGGATCCCCATGAAGAGAGAAAGAATCAGCAGCAACCCCACACCCCAGAGGCCTGCCCTGGTCACAGGAGAAACCCAGCTTCCAACATTGCTCCTCATAGAACCACCCGATTGGCCCAAATCCCGTGGAGATTGCACTGGGTCTTCACTGTGATCTGCATGGAGGCCCTTCTATGCAGGCTCAGTTGCCACCTGGGGATCAGGTTTCCCGGCTGCAGAATTATTTCGCAGGCTTTAAGATCATCAACCCATACCTGGATCCACTGGAGGTGATGAGCCTGAGTCATGTGGTGGAGCTGTCGGCCAACCCTTATGACAAGCCCTAATGACTCTTCTTTGCTTTCGGGGGAGAGCACCTCCAACAGGGGCACGTGGTCAACCTCCAGTCCTTGGAGTCTTGTGATGTCCTTGGGCCAGTGGACCTCGGGCTCAGGCTTTTTCTCCTGGGAGGGTTTGAGCTTGGATCCCTGGGAAGATTTCTTCTTGCTCTTTTCCGAAGACCGCTGTTGAGCCCAAAGGGAGGTGTTCTCCAATGGAAGTCTCGAAAACACTGCCAAGGCAACAGCCACAAGGCTCATAGCGGCCTTCAGACAAATCCTTCGTTTCATGCCCTTACCCCCTGCGGCTTTTTCCTTGCGATCTTGCTATACTTCTGTCCAACTCCCACAGACCCGCGCCTCGAGTGCCAATAGGAACTCCTTTATGTCCAGGCCACAGCCAAAACCGCCCAGGCTTCCATTCCCACGGACCAAACGATGACAGGGCACCAAAAGCGGGACCGGATTGCTTCCAGCGGCCCCTCCCACTGCTCTGGCAGCCCCCGGAAGCCCCAAAGACCTGGCCAGCTCGCCATAGGAACTCCTGTGACCGTAAGGGATCTCTCTCAAAAGATTCCAAACCTTCATCTGAAAACCTGTGCCCCAAAGATCCAGCTGGGCCTCAAAGCTTCTCCTTTTGCCCTCCAAATACTCCCCAATCTGATCCATGACATCTCTGTTTGCGGCCTGGTCCACCCTGAACTCACAGTCCTTCCTTCTTCCCAGATCTCTCTCCAGCTTGTCTCTAGCCCCCCTCAGGGAGATCCCGCAGACTCCCTTTTTACTGGAGCAGATCCACATGGGCCCCCAAGGGCCACTAAAGCCCGAAATCCAAACGTGCACTGGCATCAGGCCACCTCCCCTCTCGCACCCCGTAAAGGCCCAGGCCTTTCAAACTGAGCTTTAGGGCCTCTCCCATCTCTCCAGAAATTGGTGAATATTACTTCAGCCTTTCCAAGCCGCACAATCCCCAAGTCCCTCGGCCCAGGAGGAAACCTTAGCTTCTATCACATGCTTCACTCTTTTTTCAAAGCCCCAAAAAAAGTGGTCAGCCCCTTCCAGGATCTCCATGTCTTTGGGCTCATGGAGACAACGAAAGAGATCCTGAAACAAATCCAGTGGGCAAAAGCTGTCTTGAGAGCCAGCCAAGATCATTTTCCTGCCAGCAATGGCTTTTGCAAAGGAAAATTCCCATATCCCCACAGGAGGCGCTACGGCCACCCAACCCAGTATGGGCTCGGTTTCCTGTAGAGCCCGCAATCCAACCCACGCCCCAAAGGAGTATCCCACAAGAACCAACTTGGAGGACTCACAACCCGTCTTACTTTTGAGAAAGTCCATAGCCGACTTCACCTGCTGGAGCTGCTCCTGGCCCTCGGCCATTGCCCCATGGGCAAGAGACGACTCCCTGAAATTGAATCTGAGCACGCTTGCCCCTATCTCTGCCAAAGCACTGTATGCTGCCAAGACCACGTTATTATCCATGTTTCCGCCGTAACGGGGATGGGGATGGCAAACCAGCCCTGCCAAGCCACTGCCCAAGACAAACCTCCCATCCAGCATCAGATCCCCATGGGGGATCCAAACCCTTTCCTCTTGCGTGCTTGCTCCCATAAAAATGCCCCCTTGAGCTTCAATCCTCCCTCGCTTCCAAACAAGCCAGCCCCTTTTTCATCGGTATCCAGAAAGCAAGGGCCGTAAGCACTCCAAGGAGCGCCAGGCTTACCCCCATGCTCAGATAGCTCCAGATCCCCAAGCTCACCCCAGTAAACTTGGAGTGGAATATCAGGTAAACGGGCATTCCCTCCAGGATTACCACCGCTCCCATGAAACCCACTGACAGGAGCATGTAGATCAGCCCCCCCATGCCGTTGGAAATGTGGGCTGCGTTTTCCACCTGGAACCTGGGATAAACGGCCCCCAGCCCCACACCTAAGCCCGTCAGGGCAAAACTGGCCAGCAACATCGTGGTGGTGGAAAGGACCATCATGAATGGAGCCACCTTCAGAAGGGCATTGGAGGCTATGACCAAAAACTCCGAAAGCAGACTCAGGGGCAGCAAACTGGTCCAGAATTTGGCCCAAAGGAAGCTCCTCAGGCCAAGGGGGGAAGATCGGATTATCCAGAAAGCCCTTCCTTCGAGACTGACCGCTGGGAACACGAAACGCACCCCCACTGCGGCCACCACAAAACCGGCCAGCCCCATGTTCAGAAATGCTATGAGATTCTGTAGGTACCAGGACTCCAGAGGGGCCTTCTCCAGAGGCAAGGCAGCGAAGTTGTAAAGATACACCACTATGAGGGCACCCAGCAGCAGAAGCTGGGACCATTGTGAAGGATCTCGAAAGAACATGAGCACGTCTTTGGCCACCACGGGACGAAGCCCCGATGGGAACAGCCTGGCCAGATGGGCCACCACGAAATGCACCACTTGGGAGCGACTCACAGCAGCCCTCCTGCCCTCCTGAGAGCGGGACCAGCCTTTTCTGTACACTGCTTGGGCAAACCAAGCCCCCATGACCACAAAGGCGCAGGCCGTGGACCAAAGCATGGAAAGGAAGAAGGCAGGAAAACCCTTTGTACCGAAAAGGGATGGAGAGACCACCTGCACCACCCAGTGACTGGGCAGCAAAGGATAGCGAGGCGCATTGAGGGCCACCAAGTACCCCAGCACACCGCTGAAGGTCTCTGGATCAACCAGCCTTTCAGGCTGGAGAAACCTGATGAGCAGGTATAGCCCCACCCCAAAGACAAGGCCCATGATCAACATCACATCCCTGGCCCTTCGTGCAGGGAAAAGGTTGGCCAAACCCATCATGACAGCCACTCCAAGGGCTGCCGAAATAAGAAGGAAGGCGGGAAGGCTCAAGAGCAGCATGACATAGTAAGTCCAGGATGCCCCATAGGCCACCCCGTAAACCAGGAAAACAGGAGTTCCAAAAAGCACCACCATCCATGAGCTGCCGGTGAGGGTCTCCAGCAGTTTGGCCTTGTAGATCTGAGTCGTCTCTATGGGTGCGGCCAGAAGCAGCTCCAGATCCCTGGACAGAAAGAAACTGGAGAATGAGGTAACAACATTGCTGAACACCAATAGAGCCAGAAAGGTCAGCAAAATCATGGAAAGAAGCTTGGCGGCCAGAACATCTCCCAGAGACTCGATGCTCCTAAAATAATTCAGAATCCTCCAGAAACCCCAAAAGGTGCCTGCCCAAAACAGAGCTCCCAGTGTCAGAAAAAGTAGCAACCTGAGACGCTCTCCGGTCTCCATCCTGCGTCTCAGGGAAAGCCACCATGGAGTTGTGAGTCTCAACCAGGTCAAATCCGTCCCTTGCTTGGGCAATTTAAGCCCCTTGTGAAGATCCTGGCTCTCTCTGCAGGCTCACCTGGAAGGAAGCCCACCCTGAAGGCCCCCCAGATCCTCCCCACCGGTTAGGCGCAGGAATACCGACTCCAGATCCTCTCCTGACTCGCCAGCCATTTTTCTCAACTCCTCTGGAGTGCCCTGGGCAATGATTCGCCCCTTCTGAAGTATGGCTATGCGATCGCACATCTCCTCGGCTACCTCCAGGCTGTGGGTGGACATGAATATGCTAGCACCCCTTTGTTTGGCTTCCTTACGAAACACCTCCTTGAGAAGCCTGCTTCCTCTTGGGTCCAGCCCTACCATGGGCTCATCCACCACCAAGACCAGAGGTCGGTGTAACAAGGCAGCACACATCACAAGCCTTTGTTTCATGCCGTGAGAGTAATTTTCTATGAGTTGTCCCCGCCATTGCTCCAGCTCGAAGATGCTCAGAAGCTGCTCCATTCTTTGGCGGGTGAGTGCTGGGCTCAGGCCATATATACCTCCCAGAAAAAGCAGAAACTCATCCCCTGTCAACTTCTCATAGAGGAAAGGCCTGTCCGGCACCAGCCCCATGGCGGCCTTGGCTGCCTCGGGCTCTTTGAGAATGTCGTGGCCTGCAATCTCCACCGTTCCAGAAGTGGGTCTGAGAAGACCAGCCATGACCCTGATGGTGGTGGTCTTGCCTGCGCCGTTTGGGCCGAGGAATCCGAAGATCTCTCCGGGCTCCACTTGAAGGCTCACGTCCTCCAGGGCATGAAAGGATCCATAATGTTTTGAGAGATTCCGAATCTTTATCATCGGTGGGCCAAAATCTCCACCTTCAAATTCCCCATCAGGGAGACCAGCTTAGCCTGGCTTTCCAACTCCCCTTCCACGAACTTGATATGTGTTGCATCGGCTGGGAACTGTCCCAACAAGCTGTCAAGGCTGAACCACTGGCCCAGGAAAACTTCGTTCCAGGCATGATAATAAAAACGGCCTTCCATGTACAAGATTCCTGCACAAATCTTGGTGGGAATCCCGGCTGCTCTAGCAAGGGCTGCAAAAAGCACTGCGTGCTCGTTGCAGTCTCCCTGCCTGGTCTTGAGCACCTCTACAGCACTTGGAACACTCAAGGTGGGCAGTTTTTCCAAGTTCTCGTGCACCCAGGCTAGAATGAGTTCCACTGCTTTGATGGCATCTGTTTCTGCCCCCAGGATTTTCCGAGATGTATCCCGTATGGCCGGATCATCGCTTTGAATGAAGGCTGTAGGATCCAGGAAAGCTGCCAGATGCTCTGTGCTGGGATGGGGCAGTTCATAGCTGCGCGCTTTTTCCACATCCTCCTTGAAAACCTCCACCTCATACCTGGATCTTCTCTGTCTTGTCCCACCCATAGCAAACTCCGAAAGGTCTGCACCAGACAAACGCACCTTCAGGTAGGAGGCCCTACGAGGTTCTTCCAGATGACGCTCCGTGGGCACTGACATGGCCCGAAACAGGTCCACTCCCTTGCCCACAGCCCAGCCTTGCCCCAAGGCCTGTTCCCTGCTCTCCCTGAGCATGCTTAGTCCACCAAAGCCCTCTTCCCGAAGCACCTCTCCCTCAGGGTTCACCCAGGCCCGAGAGTGAAGTCCAGCCCAGTTATAGCCAAGCCTGAAGGCATCCACATCCCGCTCCCCCCAACGCACCCTCTCCTGTGCCTCCACAACTATTTCCATGGGCTCCATGGTCAGGGTAAGAGGATCCACCATGGGGAATCTGTAGCGCTGGCCCTTTTTTAACTGCCCCTGGAGAGCAAGCATGTATCGAATGGTCTGGGGCACAAATGGGCTCTCTTTCATTGGAATGCTCATCTCACGAACCCGCCCAGCAGATCGTATCTGCACTGAGAGTTGCGAGTCCAGCATCTTACCCTCTGCCTCAAAACGGGTAGGACCGCTTTCCACCCTGGCGAGAAAACTCTTGAGAACAAATCCCTCTGTGGCTTCTACAACTGTGGTGCTCTTGAGCTCTCTAGGTATGCCAAGCAAGCTGAGTCTCAAGAAAGCACTTTCCTCCAACACCCAGCCGTTATTGGAACGGTGGAGCCGGGTGTTGGCATGACCTATCTTCTGACCCTGGGCGTATATTCCCATCCACTCCTCCCGCTCTTCCAACTCCTTGGCTGCCCCTGTAGCAGGACCCGCCGGAGCATGAGGCAGGAAGTATTCCCTCCAAATCAAAGCCCCGCACATGACCAGCCACCAAACCACTATTACCACAGAGATCATCCTGCCGCACTTTGGAAAGTGTTTGCTGACCCCCACAGGACCCATTTTCAGCTTTTCTCACCCCCGAAACGCTCCACCAGCTCTGAAGCATTGCTCCAGGCCAGATCCAATTCCTGAGAGTTCATTCCTGCCCCCAAACCTATCCTGGCTCTGAAATCAGGCTCCAGGATATCCTGGGGGCCGTGGGTGTCGCTGTTAATCAGGAGCCTGGCTCCGGCTTCCCTTGCCATGCGCACCACCCAGCCGTTGGCCAGGCTGTGGCCCTTGCGTGTACTGACCTCCAAGAACACTCCCAAGGCTGCTGCCGTGGCTGCATCTTCAGGGCTTACAAGCCCGGGGTGGGCCAGCAGATCCACACCTGCATCCAGGGCTGCCTTGTTGGTGCTGGCTGCCACGGGCTCCACCAGGGTCTCCCCATGAACCACCACCCATTTTGCCCCCATCTGCCTGGCCCGAAGAGCAAGTTTCTCTATGCGGGCAGGAGGCACGTGAGTCAGCTCCACCCCTGGCACCACAAGCGTATTCCATTGCTGGCCCAGCTCTTCCACGAATCTAAGCAGTCTGGAAAGCACGAACTCCATGTTAGAACTGTCCACATGGTCCGTTATGGCCAAACATCTGCAGCCCCTTTTCTGCGCCCTTTGGAGCAGCTCCGAAGGAAGCAACTCCCCATCGCTGAAGATAGTGTGGGTATGAAAATCCGCAAACCAGTCCTTTGTGTTCATCACCTAAGCCCCCTATAAAAGAGCCCTGCCCCATAGAGAATGTTTGAGACTCTTCTCTATGGCTGCCTTCACAAGCTTTCCCTTCATGGAACCGGCGTCTCCCCACATGTGCACTATCCTGTAGCTCCTTGTGCGGCCTGTGACCTGATCAGAGCCGCGCACAGAAGGGCCCTCCACCAAAACCTCTTGAAGGCTGCCTATGCATCCCTCCAAGATGGAAGAGGTGATGGATTCCTGGAGTTCTTGCACTAGGCGAAGCCGCTCAGCCTTTACCTCTTGGGGAACATTGTCAGGCATTTGGGCTGCCTTGGTGAAGGGCCTCGGAGAAAACTTGAAAGAGTAGATGGAATCGAAGCGAACTTTCTCCAAGAGATCCAGCGTGAGCTTCAGATCTTCCTGGGTCTCGCCTGGGAATCCCACGATAACATCAGTGCTCAAAGCCATCTCCGGTATGCGTTCCCGAAGGGCATCCACCTTTCTTAGGTACTCCTCCCGGGTATAACCCCTGTTCATGGCCTTGAGAATTCTTGTGGAGCCGGACTGTACAGGCAGGTGCAGATGTTCGCAAACCTTTCCCAGGCGGGCAAAGGCATCCATAAGCTCTGTGGAGAGATCCTTGGGATGAGATGTGGTAAATCTTATTCTCTCTATGCCTTCCACATCCTGTATGGCTTCAAGGAGTCTAACAAATCCTCTTGAATCTCCCAGGGTTCTGCCGTAAGAGTTCACATTCTGACCCAGCAGCATTACTTCCTTGACCCCATGGAGGGCCAGCTTCTTGACCTCTTCCAGGATCTCGCCAGCAGGCCGACTCTGCTCAGAGCCCCTCACATGGGGCACGATGCAATAGGAGCAAAGATTATCACAGCCCTGCATTATGGTCACAAAGGCCCTGACCTCTCCTTTGGGAACACGTGGGGAATAATGCAGGCTACCCACGTCCTGTGTCATATCCACCCGACAGGATCTAAGCCCTTGTGATGCCATGCGTACAAGCTCTGGAACCACCTTGATTTGATGTGTTCCAAAAACAAAATCCAGGTGGGGTGCTTTCTCCAAGAGCCTTTCTCCAGCCTGTTGGGCCACACAGCCACCCACCCCAAGGATCAAAGATGGCCTCTTCCTCTTGAGTGGAAGCAGCCTGCCCAGGGCGCTGTATACCTTTTGCTCCGGTTTTTCCCTCACACTGCAGGTGTTCAAGATTATGCAATCCGCCTCCCCAAGATCCTTAGCAACTTCATGCCCCTCTTCTTCCAGCAGTGACAAGATCTTCTGGGAGTCGTTTTCGTTCATCTGACAACCGTACGTAGAAACATATACGCGCATAATAAAGAGCCTTTTCCCCTTGCAGATTGAATTAAGGGACCCCTTTCTTATTTCGCGAGCTTGTGCTTGGTCCCGCGGATCTTGGGCCAGTGATCAAATTAGCAGACTAAAAGCCTCTGGGGAAGCTCCCAAGGATTAAAACCAGCCCATCCCCCAAGAGTGATGCCCAAAGGGCCCATGTCTGAGACAGAAGGAGGGTATGGCCCATCCTCATGGATGAGCTACCCCTCCTGCCTTGAGCAAGAACCTTTGCCCTCAAAGAGTTGTGAGAGCAGCTCTGGGGAGTTTGCCCCTTGGTTTCAGATATTGCCTTTCTGGGGGAGGTTCTCAGGACTGCTGGACGGCCTGGCTCTGGGGGGGCTCTACGTTGGCAACAGCTGCCTTCTTTTCATCATCAACCAATTTGCGGCCTATGGGGCAACCCTCGCAAAGACCGAGTCCTTTCTTAAGAACATAGTGGAAGGAATCGTCCTCGGATACGGTTTCAAAGGCCTTTCCCAAAGCAGCCCTGTACCTCTTCATGCAGGCCTTCTTTGAAATCAGAAGAAGGCCCGGTTGATGAGGACAGACAATCATCTCCCGTCTATGTTCCTCCATCCAGTTGTTTATGTCTTGATCCTTGATGTAACCCATTTTTTGCTTCTCCTCCTTAGATTCTGGCTCACCTCTTGAAGGTATTTTGAAACCATGCACCAACAGTCTAATCACTCCTTATCGTAAGTCCATAGGGGAAGTGCTGGTGGCAAACATTTTTTTTGACAACTTCCCCCCCAGAAAGTTCCGTATATCACTTTCCTCCCCACAAGCCCATTTTTCCCTCACCCTTACTGAGCCTTACTCTAGATAGGGAGCATGCCAGGGCCCTTGGTTTTGGCACCCAGGCTTCCTGCCTTGGCCCATGGCCTTTTTTCATTAAGACGAAAATTTTTTCTTCAGGTTCACCTTTTCGGGGAAAAAAATTTTTTCACCTGCTGGCCCAAATCTTTCGGCATGCACCAGGGGCCTTTGTGGCAGGCGCTTAGTACATCAGCCTCCTGACCACCTGGGGAATGACTCATTGGGAATCTGGAACTGATCCAGGATTTTTCCCACCACATGCAAGATTAGCTGCTCCATGGTGGAGGGCCTGTGATAAAAGCCAGGGATGGGTGGTAGTATTACGGCTCCCATTTCTGCAGCCTGAGACATGAGCCTCAGGTGGCCAAGATGTAAGGGAGTCTCCCTTACTGCCAGAACCAGTCTCCTTCGTTCCTTAAGGCACACATCCGCAGCACGCACCAGCAGGTTGTCGTTGTAGGAGTTTACTATGGCCGAAAGGCTCTTGACACTACACGGTACAACAGCCATCCCCTCTGTTATGAAGGAGCCGCTGGCTATGGGGGCTGCATGATCCATCCAGTCATAAACCACTGTGGCCAGACTCTCCACTTCCTGGATGGAGCAATGGGTTTCCAGTGAGATGGTTTTCTTTGCAGCATCGGTGATCACAAGGTGAGTCTCAACCCCCTTGTCCCTCAATGCCTTGAGCAACTCCACCCCATAAACTGCACCGCTTGCGCCGCTGATACCTATTATGAGACGTCCTGATCCCCATGCTTTCATGTGATGGCACTCCAGTTCTTTCCTCCACCCGCATGGATCTCCAAAACCCACGTGGTCCTTTGGGAAGCAGCTCTTGGAGCGACTCTACTAAAGCCCCTGGAGCACTCTGAAGGTTTGTATTGTGGATTTCTCTTACCTTGGCCTGCAAATCGGCTCAGACACCCTCACCCTCTGAGCAGCTTGCTTGTTCTATTTCCATGATGCGGTACCCAGCCTTTCTCAAGTTCTGGATCAGTTCTTGTGGCCTTTGGGTCTCCACCCTGAGCACCACCTTGACACCCATTCCCTCTTTCTGATTGAGGGTGAAGATGCTTCTCAACACCGCCTGTGTCTGCTCCACTATCTGGGAGATTTCTCTGAGGGTCGAAGGCCCGATTGGTACATCCCTCAAGGTGACCCCTACCCATTCTTGCCTCACACCCAGCACCTGGGCAAAGGTCTCGAATATCTCCTCGTATGAGACCGTTCCCACCAGATTGCCTGCCTCCACAACCGGGAAAAAGCTTATTCCGAGTTCAGCACCTTTTCTCATGGCTTCTTCCACTGGCTCATCTGCAGAAATGGCCTTGGGCTTTCTTATCATCAGGTCCTTTACCTTGAGCCGCTCATTGAAATAGCGCAGCTCATAGACATTCTGCCTGGAGGTCACGTATGTGGCAGCCTCGTACAGATCTCTTCTTCGAAGCACACCGCGCAGCACACCGTTGTCCACCACAGGCAGGTAACGCAAACCATGGCGTTGTATGAGCTCCTGGGCCTCTCTCACGAGGGCATCGCTATGAATACTTACAGGATCCTTTCGCATCCAGTTTCTTACAATCATTACCAGCCTCCTGCAAAAGCTCTTCCATGAGCCTGACCGCTTCCAGGGCAAAGCTCTCCTGGTTTATGTGGGCTTCCACCCGCTTTATCTTGAAATCCGGGGGAAGGGCCCCTTCCAAGGCAGACAAAAGCGCTTCTCGAGAACCAGGATCATGAAGCGGCATCCCAGGCCCATCAGCCTCTGACCAACCCAGGGTCGGCACCAAGATCCTGATGGGTGCCGGGTATTTCTTGATCCGCACTGCCAGATCCGCCCCAAGCCTGGCCGACTCCTGCGGCTCCAAGCCTATGGCCGAACGGAAATCGTAAAAAAAGAGCTTTCGGCCCTGGTATGTTTTCGGCACCGAGTGCTTTGTGAACTGAAGCACTGCACAGTCAAGGCCTCCAGGCACTACCAGCCTGGGCAGCGCCCTGCCCCTGCCCGGACCAAGTCTGGCTTTCCCCGCCCCCTGGCAATACCCCCCAAACATGTCGTCGGCCAATTCATGCAAGGCAAGATCCAGGATTGCATTGAAAGAACCGCGGGCAGCCATTTCCTCCATGGCTCTGCCGCCTGTGCCATTGGCGTGAAAAACCACCACCTCATAACCCTTCTTTTCCAGAAGCCCTCTGATGCGCTGAGCAGCCTCACTCACAAAACCAAAGTTGGTCATGGCTATGCTGCCGCGCCTGGAAGGCGGTTCCCACCAGGCCCGTGACATGGCGCAGATGGCTGCAGCTGCCTGGTCCAGGATCTTTCCGGTAACAGAATTGATTCCCACCAGATCAGCCACGCTGTGTATCATGGTTATATCGCATGTGGATACTATCTCCGAGAGATCTCTGGAGGCCACTGTGGAGACCATCACCTTGGGAAAGCCCACTGGCAGATCTCTCATGACCGCCGTGGCCATGTGAGTGCCTGTGCCTCCTCCACAGGATATCAAACCACAGATTTCTCCCCTTTTCTGGAGGCCTATTACCTCTGCCCTTGCTGCCTTGAGCACCCTCTCCACTGCCTCTTCCCTGGGCAGCTTCCCCCTGAGGCCCAAGTCCAGGTCTGGCGGAAAGGCTGGGGGGCCCAGAGTGCCTATGTTTATTGTCAACACCGGAATCCCACGGCTGAGTACCGCCTCTCTCAGAAAAGAAAATTCCTCCCCTTTGGAATCCAGGGTGCCCATGAGCGCTATGGAGCCCATATCAGTTTGGCTCCTGGCCCGTATCACAGCCCAAGTTGAGTTGCAACATCCGCAGGCTGGCCAGGATTCTTTTGGTGTTCCTCTCTATGGCCTGAATGCCGTGGCATTGATCCAGAAGCTCCTGGGCGGTCTCTTGCATCCTGGTCACTAGGCCGGCAAGCCTTTGGGGGTCCACAGCGAATTCCTGGGAATCCCTACCTGGACTTTCTTTCATCAAGATCCTCCATGGGTCTTACGCAGGTCCTTGAAACGTCTGGCTTTCACTTCGTAACGAGGCAGAGATCCATAAGGGTGGAAACTGATCTCGTAGCCCAGATTGGTCTTGACCCTCAATTCCTGTATGAGCCTGGAGAGCACTTCCTGCTGGCGTGATTGGGCCCAGGGCTGCAGTTCCACTTTCAGAGCGATCCTGTCGGTGTCCTTTTCCCTGCTGACCACCACCTCATATTCATCCCCCAGCTCGGGGATGGACCTTACCACGTCTTCTATGGCCGTGGGAGCCAACAAGACTCCCTTCACCTTGGTTATGTCATCCGCCCTTCCCAAAACGCCACCCTGTATCAACCTGAAGCTCCTGCCGCATCTGCAAGGCTCTTGGGACCACATGATGATGTCTTTGGAGTCAAACCTCACACAGGGTTGGGCCAGGCGATCAAAGGCAGTGATCACCATCTTGCCGGGTCTTCCAGGCTCTTGGATCAGCCTGCCTGTGTCCAGATCTTCGATCTGGACCAGGAACATGGCCTCGTTCACGTGAAGCCCCCCTGGCTGCTCCTCACACTCGTAACTCCAGGCCCCTATCTCAGTGGCTCCCACATGGTCAAAGACCTTAGCTCCCCAGGCCTCCTGGATTCTGTGCTTGGTGGCAGGCACACTTGCCCCGGGCTCCCCGGCACAGGTTATTCTTCTGACCCAGAGGTCTTTAGGAGGATCCAGGCCCAGCTTTATCCTTGCCACATCAGCCATGGAAAGGATATAGGTGGGAGTTCCCATCATGGCTGTGGCCCTCAGCTCCTGCATCTTGAGAACCCTCGCCTCTGTGTTCAACACCCCGCCCGGGACCACCTCGCATCCCAGTTTCTCCGCACCATAATGACCGGCCCAAAAAGCCACAAAAACGTTGTAACCAAAGGGTATAAACACCCTGTCCCTACTCCTGTAACCCTGTGCATACAGTATGTAAGCCCAACACTCGGACCACCATTCCCAGTCCTCCCATGTGTCTGGCTGGTATACGGGCTGACCAGTGGTGCCGCTTGTCTGGCGAAACTCGGTAACTTCCTCCAGGGGCACACAGAGCATGTCTCCGTAGGGATATGGCTCCTTGCTCTGAATGGAGCGCATCATGGATTTTTCCACCTTTGGAACCTTTGCAGCATCCTCCAGGGTTCGGATATCCTCTGGCTTTAGGCCAGCATTGTCGTAGAGTTCTCTGTGGAACTTGGAACGGTTGTAGGCCCAAGAAAGAATCCTCCTGAACTTTCTCAACTGAAGCTCACGGATCCTCTCCTCAGGCATGGTCTCCAACAGAGGATTCCACATGCGATCTGCATTGGGATGCATAAGCTCCTCCGCAGCCAAAGATTCAGTTTCCCATTAATGGAGACTCTTCCCAAGATTTTTGACTAATCTTGGACCCTTCCCAAGGCCTCTACCAGAGCTTCCACCACGGCCCTGGCAAAGGCAGGCTCGTTTATATGGGCATCCACCTCCTTAACTGTAATGGCCGGATCCAAGGATCCCTTCAACACTTGAAGGAAATGGCCGTCCACCTCAGGCTCATGAAGGGGCCCTCCCTCCACGCTCAGAGAAGAGAAGCCTCTGACAGGCACCACAAAGAATACTAGCTCCTTCCTAGGATGCTGATTCAGCCTGTGAGCCACCTCCTTGGCCACCATTTCCACTTCCTGGGCGCTGGTCCTGGCCTGGACCCTCATGTGATCCTGCACCAGAAGCTTTCTTTGGGCAAGACTTCGATCAATCCAAAGAGGGTCACCTTTTTCTTTGCGTTCAATGGGTCCACAGCTTAACATGTCGAACCCGCAAGGCGTCAAGATATAAGGAGTTTTGCTCCTTACCGCCCCGAGCAATCTTGATGGCCCTGCATCCCTGTTCCCCCCCAGGAGGTGCTCACTCAAACCCGCTGGCACCAGGTCCACAAATGCTTGGAAGAGGCCTTGGCCCACCAAGTCTTCGGCAGCCCGGTCCCCCATGCCCGTAGCGTGAAAGGAGATGACATTGTAGCCTAGCTCCTCCATCATTTGCCGCACTTGCTGGGCTCCCTTGTCACAAAAGCCCAGCTCGGTCAAAGCCACAGAGGGACGTTTCTCCCCGGCCACAGGAAGCCAGTTCTCCACCATTCCGCAGATGGCTCCACAGGCGTTGTTCATGAGAGTTCGCACCAAAGGGTTCATACCCACTGTGTCCACCACCGTGTGCATTACCGTTATATCCCTCAGCCCCAGGAACTGGGAGAATTTTCCGGCATAGGCAGGCATGGCCGCGGCACTGGAGACAAGCAGCTTGGGGAACCCAAAGGGAAGAGCTCTTAGAGCAGGCAGGGCAATGGTGCTGGTGGTCATTCCCCCAACGGCCACCACTCCCCTGATGCGATTGGACAGCTGAAGCTCCAATATTTTCTCGGTCAAGCCCTGGGACATCAGGCTTGTGGCCTTTTCCCTGTTGCTCACAGCCAGTTCTCTTATGGAACCGCTTTGAATTCCTCCCAATCGGGCAAGCTCCCCACTGCTCACATCTGGGACCTCTCGGGGGGCAATCCCCCCGATTCCCAGGCTGGTGTCAATGAGCAGAGCATCCATGCCCTTGCTTCGTATCCTCTGGCAGAGGAAGCTTAGGGCCTCCTGCCTTTCATCCAGCATGCCCACGATTGCTACTGCCACTTTCTTTCCCTCCCCTTTTGCATCCAAAATCACAAGCCCAGTTCACCCCAGCGTTCCCTAACCCTCTTGACCACATCCTTGTCCAGCTCTATGGGTATGGGCTTGTCTTTCCACTCATATGGAATTGTGGCATCTATGAGAAGCCTTCCAGTTATGTCTCTGGAATCTATGGGCAACGATGGATCCAGAGGGGTGGATCTGCCCCTTCTGATGATTTCACACCTGTTGGGCTGCGCCCTGAAAGAAAGGGCATAAAGGACTCTTGGCAGGTCCCATGGGTCTATGTCTTCATCCACGACTATCACGGTCTTGAGCCCGTAGGCTCCCATTTCAGTTGAAATGGCCGCAGTTAGAACCTGATTGGCATGACCCGGATACATCTGCTTGATGGAGATGATTGCCAACATCCTGCCTGAGCCTTCCGGAGGGCAGTAAACGGCCTTCAGCCCTGGAATGCGCATATCCACCAACTGCTGCCAGAGGGTGGCCCCGTAGGTCAAGGCCATGGTCATGTGGGTATCGGTGACAGCCCTTCCCACTGTGGTGCCCCAAAATATTGGATTATTCCTGAAAGTCACACATTGCACCTCAATGTAGTTGCGCTCATCTGTTCCCACTCCCGAGTAATAACCGGTGTATTCTCCAAAGGGGCCCTCGGGCATGGTCTTTTGGGGATCCACGATGCCTTCCACAACTATCTCGGCGGTGGCTGGCACCGGCAGATCGTTGGTCTCAGCTTTCACCACCTCTATGGGACACCCTCGAATGGAGCCAGCCAGATCGTACTCGCTCACAAAGGCAGAAACCCTGGCAGCCCCCATGAGAAACAGCAGGGGGTCGCATCCCACTACAGCCGCTATAGGCATGGGCTTCCCAAGCACTTGGTACTTCTTGAGCATTATGTCGGCATGTTTTCCTTTTATGAACTGTGTGCCCAGGAGGTTCTTGCCCAAGAGTTGAAGCCTGTATGTGCCAAGATTGACCCATCCTGTCTCTGGATCTCGGCTCAGCACGAAGACAGCTGTGCCGAAGAAACGCCCACCGTCTCTGGGATAGAACTTGGGTACAGGGAACCTGTAAAGGTCAACCTCTTCTCCCCGCATGATGTTTTCCTTGCATGGTCCTGTCTCCACCCACTTGGGAGGGATCTTCTGCTGATTTTTCTCCACCCACAGCCGCATCAGATCCACCAGAGTTGAATCCAAGGGAGCTCCCACTATGAGAGCCAGTCTTCTGGTGGTAGTGCAGACACTGGTGAGAACCGGTGTGTCGTAGCCCTTGACCTTCTCGAAAAGAAGAGCAGGGCCAGCGTTCTCCTCGTTCAACTTGGCTATGTGGGAAAGCTCCAGATTCCAATCCACCTGCGCCTTGATCCTCTTGAGCTCCCCTTTGCTCTCCGCCAATCCAATCCATTCTCTAAGATCCATGCCTTCCTCCCAAAAAATGAGAATCTCATGAAGGGAATCCCTCCATGCATCACTCAATCTCCCACCCTGAAGGGCTTCATTGCCCTTTCCATGAGCAGGTCCAAGCCACTTTTCTTACCCAGCAGAGGGCCTGTCTTGCGCTGGCTCCATACGGTCTCGGGCCTGCTTTGCAGGATCAAGACATTGCCTGGAGCCATCAGGTCCTTGTCTATGGCCCATTCGATGTCCATGGGTCTGCCATAATGGGCTTCCACTGCTTTGCCGATTTGGGCCAGGTTCACCACATCCTCGTCCAGCATGCACTGGTTTTCCTGTCTCTCCTCGGGAATTGGGACCTTGATAACGCTTTGTGTCTCCGGATCTGTGGTGAAGTAGCAGTGTTTGCGGGATATGGTTCTACTCATGATCTGCATGCTTACCTTGTCCACCACGAATTGGTCAGGGGTACACTCCCCGCTTACCACACTCTCCCCGAAACCCCAGTTGGCGTCTATGACTATGCGAGAGAGATCCCCTGTGGCAGGATCCAAGGTAAACATGACTCCAGCGTTCCAGGAATTGACCATCTTTTGAATACCCACGGATATGGAGACTCCCTCATGGGGAAAACCCATTCGTACTCTGTAGCCTATTGCCCTGGCCGAAAAGAGACTGGACCAACACCTTTTTACATGTAAGAGCAGATCATCCATGCCGCGGATCCAAAGGAATGTGTCCTGTTGGCCGGCGAAACTGGCATCCGAGAGATCTTCTGCAGTGGCGCTGGATCTGACGGCCACAGGCAACGCAGGCACCTGACACATGCGAGAAAGCCTCCTATAGGCCTCACCTATGTCGTCTTCCACTTCCATGGAAATGGGAGCACATTCCATGAGAGCCCTTATATCGAGGCTGGCCTTCTCCATGGAAGCAGGATCCTGTTGGTCCATATCATTCAAGATTTGGTTGATCTTACCCTGAAGGCCTGATGCTTTCACAAACTCCTGATAAGCATGAGTGGTCAGGGCAAAACCCGGTGGCACTGGAATCCCAGCCCTCATGAGCTCCCCCAGGCTGGCATTCTTGCCCCCTACCAGAACCACGTGTTCTTTGCCCAGCTGATCCAACCAGACTATCCGACTCATTTAATTCTCCTCCGCCCTTGAAAGTACACAGGAGAGGTGAGACTAGGGGTTTTGCCCCTCTTTTCCAAAGCAAGCTCTTCAGGCCCGCTCCAAGAGTGTGACGACTCCTTTGTCTCCGTTGACACGAATCAGATCTCCGGTCTTAATGACTCCCGTTGCTATGCCAACTCCTGTCACGGCCGGAAGACCATATTCCCTGCAGACAATGGCTGCATGGCTGGTAAGGCCTCCGATGTCTGTGACCACAGCCTTGATCTTTGTAAAGACCGGAGCCCAGGAGGGATTGGTGGTGGGACATACCAGGATGTCTCCGGGCTCTATGGAGGTGATCTCTTCCAGCAATTTTATGACCCTTGCCTTACCTTCAACCGTACCCGCAGAGGAAGCAAAGCCTTTTACCTCAGTGACCTCCTCAGGGCTTACGGTGCCTGCCTTGAGCCACTCGTCCACTTTCTCTGAGGTGACACCCCAGAGCATGACCGTGAATGGCTCTGCTATCTCCTCAGGAACAGTTCCCAAGGCTGGCGGAGGGCTCCAGCTTCTGGCTGCCTTTAGGATGGCCCTTCTCTTGGAAGCCTTCTGCTTCCAGAAGGCAGCTCTTGCTGGCACGCCCTCTCCAAGGGCATAGGCTGTGACCATGTCCTCTATGATCATGGGAACCTCGAAGCGGTTGAAGAGAAACAGGTCATCCGCCTCTTCCAGCATGCCATAACGCTTGAGAAGATCTGCCAACTGCCACATTTTCTCGAAGACTATGGTATGGAACCAATGCTCTACCCAAAAAAGATGATCTTCTGCATAGCGGTATATGGTTCGGCAGGTACGATAAGCATCTTCAAAGGCCTTGCGATCATCTTCATTGGGGATCAGTTTCCTGTACTCCTCGGCCATTCTTTCTCTTTCTTTTTCGATCTCTTCCAGATACCGCTCTATACGTTCACCCCTTTCTAGCCTTTCCACATAGCTACGCAGGTAACTGAAGGGAACCTCCATCCTATTTATCCAGCTTCCTTCATAATGGAACCATCCGCTTCCGCAGGAGGCGTAAAACCAAGGCTTCTTTACCTCTTCCAGGTGCCTTAGCCATTCCCTGCCTTCCATAGTCTTGGACAGAGCCTGAAGCTTGGCTGCTGGGGGATCCTCGTTTCCCAGGACCGCCTTGACAGATGGCATGGTGGAGGCCAGCCTGGCCAACTTGCACAGCTCTTCTTCTGGCCTGTACATGGTCACCACTGCACCGGCCACCAGCTTGCCTATGGTGCTTTCGCTGATCCCTGGGAAGAGCTTTCTGCAGGTATCAGCAAACATGAGATACCCCAAATATGAGAGGTTCAAGTACTCAAAGTGGTACTGCCAGCCCTTTATCACCGCATTGACTAGCCGATCATAGGCATCCATGATTTCGAAGGAAGTGAAATACCCTCTGGGAGCCGGGAAAACCACCTCATCGGGTTCGAAACCCGGTAGCTCCTTGGGGATGGATAACTCCTCCAGAGAGTCTCCAAGTGCCCTGAACTTCTTTAGCCACTCTTGATAGAGCTCATCGAAATGCTCGAAAACATAGAAGACCCTCTTTTGGAAAAACTCGGCTTTTTTCTGGATGAGCTCTGGCGGTGGCGGCTCCACCGCGCAGATGAACATGTAACAGCCCACCATGCGCTGGGCCACACCTTGAGCCGGGGGAATACAAAAAACCCTTGTGTTGTATTGGGAAAGGGAGATCTGCCAGGCCTCATGGAATATGAGATCCCATGGGTACATGGGATCCGGGGCGTGGATCTTATCATGGTACCAAAACTGCCTGTCTTCCCACTGAGCCCGCTCAGGGCTGAAAAGATAGTAAGGCGGGTACATCTCCTCCCATCCTTGCAGTTCAGGGGGATAAACCATCTCTGAGGGTCTCGGGAAACCTGTTCTAGCCATGGCTCACCTCCTTAGCTTTTAGTTGACTGAAAAGGGATCCTCTCCCAAGGAAGAATCCACGCCCAGACCAATAGCAATTCTGCTGCAGAGAATTCCAGGGCCACGAACCACGGGCTTTTGACGCATTGAGCAGCAAGGGGCTCAAGAGAATCTTTCAGCAACCGAGAGGATCATGCAGCGGCATTAGGACTCTTAAGAAGATCGGGAATTCGCTGGATCTTGTAAAAAAGCCCCTGGAATTCCTTAGATACACCCTTGCGTCTTGGGAGTCAAATTTTATATTCTTATACCATGCATAAGCTTTTGTTATGATCTCTTAGGATTCTACCTCTATGATCAACTTCAATCAGCTAAGAGCCTTTTGGGAGGTGGCCAGAAAAAACAGCTTCTCCAAGGCTGCCCAATCCCTTTTTGTGACCCAACCAGCGGTCAGCTCTCAGGTACGCTCTTTGGAAGAGGCCACTGGGCTTAAGCTTTTCCGCAAGAGGGGTCGACAAGTGGTGCTCACAGAGTCCGGCGCAGAACTCTTCCAGTATGCCCATCGCCTCTTCGAGCTGGAAAGGGAGATGGAGGCAGTGGTGGCACAGATGCACAAGCTGGAGCGTGGGGTGTTGAAGGTGTGCACAACCAAGACCTACGCCCGCTATCTCATGCCATCTATAATGACTAGGTTTCACGCAGCCCATCCAGGCATAAAGATAGTCCTGGAAGAGGGAAGCTCACTGGAGATGTGTAGAAGCCTCCTGGAGCTCAGAAACGAGTTGGGAGTGCTGGCAAAGGTAGAAGAGACCAAGAGAATCCAGTTCATACCTTTCAGAAGTGAAAGAATAGTCCTCTTTACATCTCCCCGACACCCTTTTGCCTCCAGAGAAGCAATACGCTTCTGTGACCTGGAGGGTCAGCCGGTGATCATGAAGGAAAAAGGCTCTGGCACCCATGCCTTGGTAACACAGTGTTTCGCCCGCCACGGCATGGTGCCCAATGTGCTTGTGGAAACAAGCAATGTAGATTTCATCAAAGACATGGTGAGCAAGGGGGAGGGAATTTCATTTCTGGTGGAGCAGGCTGTCCGAGAGGATGTCCGAAGGGGGCTTGTGAGCACTGTGGCCCTCTTGGATCAAGAGATGGAGCTTCCTGTTTTCATCGCCGTAAGAGAAGCAGATAAGCTTTCCCCATCGGCCAAGGCTTTTCTGGATATACTTCTGTACATCAGGGAAGAAAAAACCTCTGGCAACTCCATGGGATCTTCTCCAGAAGGCTGAACCACAGCTCCTCATAGAGCAAAGACTTCGCCTCTTTCCACCCTCATGATCCCGTAAAGAAGTGCTTCCTGAAGCGCTGTCATGGGATCCATATGGAACCTGGGAACACTGCAGTAACCTTGCACTGGAAGTTGCACAGGCTGAGATATTATCATAAGCTCCCCTATCCATCCAGCAGCAGCCTTTCTTGTCCAGGCCAGGAGTCGAAATCCTTTGTACTCCAGCTCCAAATCACCGCCAAGGGACGGCATTTCCCCAATCTGCTCGGTCTCCCCCAGGGGCCCCAGGATCAAGAAGCAAGGTACACACATCCTTAGCCTCCCCAGGCCATAAATTCATATGTTGAGCTTCTGAACAAGACAAGGCCATCCAACCCATCATGGGTTTGCGCCATTCATCAGTCTTCTTACCTGCTTTATGTCCTTGACCCTGGATGGCAGCAGTTCCATCCGTCCCTTGCCCATCATCTTGAGCCCCACCCCAATGTCCTGGAACAACCTCCTGGTGGCCAGCTTGTAACGCATCATGAGCCCCAGTTCATAAACCCTCCCCCAACGCTTCACCTCACCCAAAAAGGCCCTGTGAAACTCCATTATCCCGGGCTCCCCCACCTTCACCCCGCTCTCCAGGGCCATCTCCCTCAAAGCATCCATCATGGCCGGAATATGCACCCTGTTGGGACACTGGCTCAAACAAGAGTAACAACCCACACACAACCAGATGGCCCTGCTCTCCAGCACCTCACGCCTCATGCCCCTCTGTACCATACGGATGAGCTGGTTGGGATTGTACTCCATGGCCTCCACCACAGGACAGCCTCCCCCACAGCTCAAACACTGGTAACAACCATTGAAGCTCTGACCGCTTCGACGAGAAACCTCCTCCAGAAAGGAACTCTTCCCCATCTTGCGCCCCCGATCTCCCATAAATGGCCTTCCTTTTCTGTACGTTATCCCTCCACCCTTCCAGAGTCAATGTTCCATGATGCACTTTGAAGATTGCATGAACCTGTCACGGCTGCTACCTTATCCTAAAGAAAACCTCTGAGGTCTGGGGAAATGCCTTTCAGGTTGCTGGCTGTGCATGCTCATCCTGATGATGAATCCATAGGCACGGGGGGCACCCTCGCCCTTTACGCCAGGAGAGGAGTTCATGTGGTATTGGTCTGTGCCACGAGGGGCGAGGAGGGAAAACTACATGGCGTGAATCCATCAGAGGACCCGGCCATCATAAGGACCAAGGAGTTGAAGGCAGCCTGCGGGATTCTTGGAATTGAGGATGTAAGATTTTTGGGTTACAGGGATTCCGGGATGGCTGGCACGCCGGCCAATTCTCATCCTGAGGCTTTCTGCAATGCAGACCCTCTAGAGGCTTCCAGGCAATTGGCCGGGATATTGAGAGAGACTAGGCCTCATGTTGTGATCACTTACAATGAGAGGGGCTTTTACGGGCACCCTGACCATGTGGCAGCCAACAAGGTTACCAATCTGGCCCTTGAGGAAGCCCGCAACCCAGGCCCTCGAGGAGAGCCACCATGGGAGGTGCCCAGGCTCTTTTACACAGCAGCGCCCAGGAGTCGTCTCCTGAAATTGGACCAGGTCCTCAGGACTAAGGGCAACACGGGATTACCTTACCCTGTTGATGTCTTGGGTACCCAAGATGATGAAATAACCGCTTGGATCGATGTGAGAGAGGTCCTGCATCTCAAGCTCAAGGCCATTTCCTGTCACAGGAGTCAGCTTGGCCCACATAGCCTCTTCTCCAGGCTTCCATCATCCCTATATGAAGAGGCATTGGGAACAGAATGTTATGTTTTGGCCAAGGGAACCTATGGGATCCAGGAAAAGATTTCGGATCTTTTTTGGGGTCTTCCATGAACATGGACTCTGCAGAAAGCATGCAAAAGAAATTTAGCCCCAGGCCAAGGCCGCAGGCCCCAATTCCCCCTGGCCCGCAGCCTTCCCCTAGGTTTGGCTCTTTACCAATACCACCACGGGCTCCAGGGATAGTAGTAATAGTAGTACCCCGGCCAGCCGTACCACCAGCTGGGGTAATAGTACCATCTCCAGCCATAGTGATGATGGTGTCTGTGCCAGTCCCTATGGTAATAGGGCCTGTGAGAGCCCTGCCACCTATCAGAAGACCTGTAGCCGGAGTGGTATCTCTGATAGCGGCCACCCGATACTTCGCTTCGGACCTTCTGGATGTAAGCACTCTGGCGTGCTGTGCCCAGGTAGCTTTTTTGCTGGGTCTGTGCCTGGGCCTCTTGGCCAAGACTCCATCCGAATCCCATGAGCAGTCCACTAAGGAGAATGACCTTGAAGCTTTTGTCTAGTCTTTTCATTTTGACGCCCTCCCTTCTTTATTCATTTGGACTAGAGAAGGCACCTGGGGGTTTAATCCTTGCCTGGAAAATATTTTGCTCAAGAAAAGCCACTATCCATGGCTTCCTCTTGGGCCTTGCTCTGGCTATGGCCTCGGTTCAAAGCCAAGCCGATATCAGGACCCCCATCAGTTTTTCAGGAAAGGTAAGCGGTGTCCGATCAGGCCACACACTGATAGTGCAGGAGGGAGACAGGACTCACAAGGTCAACCTGTACGGAGTTGTTTCTCCTTCCCCAGGGGCTCCTCAGGCAGAGAAAGCCAGGGCCTTCCTGGAGCAGATCGCCTTTGGAAGGATGGTAAAAGTTGAGGCAGTTGCCCCTTTGAGCCCAAGAGTTTTGTACGCCTTCGTACAGCTGGGAGATCAAAACTTAAACGAAGAGATGATCAGACAGGGCCTGGCGTGGGTTAACCAAGAGGCATGTGCCATGGAGATCTGCCAAAGGTGGAAAACTTTGCAGGAGGAGGCCAAGGCTGCCCAACGCGGCATCTGGAGCGATCCATCCAAGGCTCCCCTCTTGGAGAAAGGGCGTGGCAAGAGCCGCCCAAAGAGAAAAGGGTCAGACTTGCATCTGACCCCCAGAGCTCCTTTGGCGTCCCCAACGGGATTTGAACCCGTGTTGCCGGCTTGAAAGACCGGTGTCCTGGGCCTAGCTGGACGATGGGGACTCACATCAAACCATTGGGCCGTGCTGGATTCGAACCAGCGGCTCTCTGCTTAAAAGGCAGATACTCTACCTGGCTGAGTTAACGGCCCAGCCTGACTTGATCTCAAATTATAACCCATGGACAGCAGCACACCAAGCCCCCAACCAAGACAGGCTCTAAGGCCCAAGAATCACTTGGGAGCTTGAGTCCCAAGAAGAAAATATTCTTCGTGGGAAAACATGATGCAGGCTGAGCCATAGGCTCTTTCGTGCAGTTATCCTCTCTTGCATGGATTTTGTATCATCACGGTGTCATTTCTGGTGGCTCCCACGGACACCAAGGCAACCGGAACATCCGCCAATTCCTCTACCCTCTTGATGTAACGTTGTGCATTCTTGGGGAGTTCTTCCACGTCCCTGGCATAGGTTATTTCCTCCTCCCAGCCTCTGAGCTCCTCGTATACAGGCACACACTCGGAAAAGACCTCCAGTGAGCAGGGAACTTCTTCTAGCCTCTTGCCCTTGTATTCGTAAGCCACGCATATCTTCAAGGATGGAAGCCCCCTCAGCACGTCCAGCTTGGTGATGGCCAGATCCGTTATGCCATTTAGGCGAACAGCATCTCTTACCAGGACCATGTCCAGCCAGCCGCAACGCCTGGGCCTTCCTGTAGTGGCTCCGAACTCCCTGCCTTTCTCCCTTAGATTCTCTCCAAGCTCGTCCTGCAGCTCTGTGGGAAATGGGCCGGCTCCCACTCTAGTTGTATATGCTTTCACAATGCCCACCACCCCGTGGATCCGGGTAGGTCCTACTCCGGCCCCTACACAAGCATTGCCCGCCACGGTGTTGGAGGCTGTCACAAAGGGATAAGTGCCGTGGTCCAGGTCCAGAAATGTACCTTGTGCCCCTTCGAAAAGCACACTTCTGCCCGCCTTGATCTCCCGGTCCAGAAACACCGAGGTGTTTGCGACAAAAGGAAGCAGTTTTTCCGCATACCCCTGGTATTCCTCCAGCACATCCTTGGCACTGAAGGGCTTTTCCCCGTAGCGTTCTTTGAGCTGGAGGTTAACCTCCTTGAGCTGATCCTGAACCTTTTTCTTTAGGATCTGAGGATCCCTTAGATCCACCATCCTGATGCCTCGGCGACCAGCCTTGTCCTCATAGGCAGGGCCGATGCCGCGGCCGGTGGTGCCAATGGCTCCTTTGCCCAGTGCCTTCTCCCTGGCCAGATCCAAAGCCCTGTGATAGGGCATGATCAAATGGGCAGCCTCACTCAGCACCAAATTCTCAGTGGAAATCTTAACCCCCCTGGCCTCCAGTTCCTTTATTTCCTCCAGCAGAACCTTGGGGTCCACCACCACGCCGTTGCCCACGACACACTTCTTTCGGGGATGTAGCACCCCGGATGGAATCTGGTGAAGCACCAGAGGCTTGCCCTCCACCACTATGGTATGGCCAGCATTGTTCCCCCCCTGGAATCTAACCACCACGTCCACGAACTCGGCCAGGATATCCACCACCTTGCCTTTGCCTTCATCACCCCATTGTGTACCTACGACTATTATGTTTCCCATTCTGCCTCTACTCCGGTTGCTTTCCCTGAAAAATCACAATTCCACCTGGATGACCCTGACTATGTGCTCCAGATTCTGGATTTCCTCCAAAACATTCTTGGCAATGGGATCATCCAGGTGAAGAAGGGACACTGCCATTCCACCCAAGCGGTCCCTGCCGAACTGCATCATACCTATGTTGATCTTGTTGCGGCCCAACGTGGTTCCGATATTGCCTATCACACCCGGCCTGTCCTCGTTGTAAATGAAAAGTATGTTACCTTCGGGGACGGCCTCCACCAGGAAGTTGTTTATCCTCAAGATACGGGGGTTTCTCTTGCCCAACAAGGCTCCAGATACTGAAAGCTCCTCCCTGTCGGACACGGCTCTTATGGTAATGAGGTTTGTGTAATCCTCATGCTTTTCGGTAACCGACTCGGTTACCTTTATGCCTCTGGCCTTGGCCAAGACAGGTGCGTTTACGAAATTGATGTTCCCACTCAACATGGGCGAGAGAAACCCCTTTAACAGTGCTGAAGTTATGGGCCCGACTCCGTACTGGGCCACTTCCCCGGTGTATTGGAGATGTACTTCCTTGACCCCGCCTTGGAGGATCTGGGCCGTGAAGCTCCCCAATTTCTCGGCCAGATGCAAGTAGGGCCTCACATGGGGCAGGATCTCGGAGCTCACAGAAGGCACGTTTACCGCATTTCTGACCGTACCCCTCAGCAGAAAATCCACTATCTGTTCGGCCACCGCCACTGCCACGTTTACCTGAGCCTCCTCGGTGGAAGCACCCAAATGGGGGGTGCAAATTACCTGATCCAGTCCCAGCAGGGGATTATTCTCAGGGGGTTCTTTCTCAAAAACATCTAGAGCAGCCCCTGCCACCTTCCCCGAAACCAGGGCATCATACAGGGCCTTCTCATTTATGATTCCTCCCCTGGCGCAATTCAGCACATAAACCCCCTTCTTCATCTTCTTGAAGGCTTTCTCATCTATGAGGTTGATGGTCTCCTTGGTCTTGGGTGTGTGAACCGTTATGAAGTCGGAACGGGCCAGCAGCTCATTCAGTGGGACCATCTCCACTCCCAACTTGGTCACCACCTCCGGGCTCAAAAATGGATCATAGGCTATGACATTCATGTGGAGGCCCTGGGCGCGGTCAGCCACTATCTTACCGATGCGACCCATGCCTATTATGCCCAAGGTCTTGTTGAAGACCTCGGTACCCATGAACTTCTTCTTCTCCCATTTCCCAGATTTCACCGATGCTGTGGCCTGGGGAATACGCCTGGCCAAGGCCAAGAGCATGGAGATGGTATGTTCGGCCGTGGTGATGGTGTTGCCCTCAGGGGTATTCATGACCACTATGCCTTTTTTCGTGGCAGCATCCAAATCCACATTGTCCACGCCTATCCCGGCCCTTCCTATGACCTTCAAGCGTTCGGCAGCCTCAATTATGTCTGCCGTGAGCTTTGTTCCACTGCGAATGGCTATGGCATCATAATCCACTATCACGGCCTTGAGTTCCTCGGGACTAAGGCCTGTCTCCACATCCACATCCAGGCCCTCTGCCCTACGGAACACCTCAATCCCCTCTTCTGCCAAAGAGTCACTGACCAAGACTCGGTATCCCATGGCTCCTTCCTCCTATTGTTCGAGCCTTCCCCTTTTTCAAGCCTCACCTGCCAGGATCTGCTGGGCCACTCCAACCCCTTTCCCAAGTTCCACAGGCAGGCCCAGGTCTCTTAGAGTCAGCTCCAGAGATGAGATGCCGATGATCACATCAAAGGCGTCCATAAAACCCATATGCGCTATTCGAAAGATCTTACCCTTGAGGTGACCTTGACCTCCTGCCACCCGCACTCCATAACGATCCCATAGGTGACCTGTGATCTTTCCTGCATCAACTCCGGCTGGGGCCTTGACGGCCGTTACAGCCTCACTGGGTGAATCGGGAGCCAACAGCTCCAGGCCCAGAGCTTTGACAGCCTCCCTGGTGGCCCTGGCCATTCTAAAGTGGCGTTCGAAGATCCCTTGTAAGGTCTCCTCTCGAATCCTCTGGAGCACCTCCCTGAGACCCACGATGAGAGACACAGCCGGGGTGTATGCATTCTGGTTTTTCTTGGCTGAAGCCAGCTCCTTCTTGAAATCAAAGTAGAAACGAGGCAAAGAGGCCTTTTCCACAAAACCCCAAGCCTTAGGACTAACAGAAGCAAAGGCCAGGCCCGGGGGCAACATCACTGCTTTCTGAGACCCAGCAACCACTATGTCCAGACCCCAAGCATCTGTTTGGATGTCGAAGACCCCAATACCCGTTATGGCATCTACTATGAGTAAGGTCTCCGGATATCCGTGCACTATTTCCCCTATCTCCTTCACTGGGTGACGTACTCCTGTGGAGGTCTCGCTGGCCTGCACCAAGACCGCCCTAATCTTGGAGTCAGCCTCCAAAGCCTTTTGCACTTCCTCAGGCCTCACAGCCTTCCCCCATTCCACGTCCAAAACCACGGGCAGGATACCGTAAGCCAGGCAGATCTCCTCCCACCTTTCCCCGAATTTCCCTCCCCTCACCACCAGCGCCTTGTCCCCTGGGCTCAAGGTGTTTGTCACAGCAGCTTCCATGGCGCCGGTGCCTGAAGAACTGAACAAGAGCACCTCATGCTGGGTCTGGAAAAGATACTTCAGCCCATCTCTCACCTCCTGAAAGATAGCACCGTACTCAGCCGTGCGATGATGGATTATGGGTTGAGCCATGCTGAGTAATGTTGAGGGGGAAATGGGTGTAGGACCTGGGGTCAAGAGATAGCTCTTGCGCATTTTCACCTCCTCCTTTTTTTTCGGGCCTTTCCAAAATTCGCAAAAAAAGAGACCCGTCATCCTTTTCGGGTCCCTAAACCCCCGCCCTGCCAACCCGGGCCTTCCATCCAGGAAACATCTTAGGATGGATGATGTCCACGGGCTAGCCATGAAGTTTCAAGGGCACCACTTTTTCCACCCTGAAACCGGCCTCTTTTAAACCTTCCACCACAGGCTTATGCTTTGGGGCCTTGCATCTGATTATTATCCTCTTTTCCACAGAGCCTTTCTCAGGAAAGGAAAAGATGCTTAGGGGCAAGGCCTTGGTCTTGCGCATCACCTCGGCTATTTTAGCAAAGGTATCCTCATCCACCGACACGTTATACAGGGTGAGCCTCAGGACGCCCTCTTCACGGGCTGCAAAAATCTCCAAAAGCCCCCTGGTTACCTCGGTGGCCGTGGCTATGCCCACAAGTTTTCCATTCTCCACCACGGGAAAAGAGCCTATGCCCTTCTTGTAACCAAGAAGCACCACGTCCTCCACAGGTGTGTCCGGGCTTACCCATACCGGATCCTTCACCATCACATCGGCCACTTTCATCCTGGCCAAAAGATAAGACAACTCGTGCATACTCAGGGTGGTGGCAGAAGAAGGGGAGGCCTCCAAAATCTTGCGCCTGGTCAACATGCCCACGAGCTTACCTTTTTTCACCACAGGGAGATGGTGGATCTTGAATTCGTCCATCTTTTTCCTGGCATCCACCAAGAGAGTCTCAGGAGTCACCACCACAGGATCTGTTGTCATCCAGTCCCTGATTCTCATGAAGCCTCCTCCCCCCTTTCTTCCTCCAAGAGAAACTCTTAACCAGCTCACTTGTGTAGGGAATATCCCCTTTCCTTGAGGGCCCTCTCAACTGTCGACTGTTCTTTGCCTCTGGCTCTTATGACCACCATTCGTAGATCGCTGGCTTTCTGTGGAAGGCTGAATATGCTTACAAGCTCTGCTCCAGTTTCTTCTACCACCTTGCCGATCTCAAGCAGAACCCCCTTTTGAAGATCCACATCCTTTAGGGTTATGCGAATCAGCTCCTCTCTGGCACCAAGCATAGCCAGATATGCCCGCACGATGTCGGCCTCTGTGGCGATCCCCACCAACTTTCCCTTGTGGAGCACAGGAAGGGCGCCCACCCCTTTCTCGGCACCCAAGAGCACAGCATGTTCCGCCGAGTCATCCGGGCCTACCACCACCAGATCCTTTGCCATAACGTCTTTGACCTCCAGCTTGGACAAAAGGTAATGCATCTCGTGAATGCTCAAGCTGGAAGCCGAAGAGGGACTAGCTTCCATGATATCCCTGTACGTAACTATGCCCACCAGCTTACCTCGCTCCACCACTGGCAGGCGCCGGATCCTTCGGTCCCTCATGATTCTCTGGGCCTCCAGAATCGGCGTATTCGGGGCAACTACCACAGGATCGGTGACCATCCAGTCCTTGACAAACATGGTTTCCTCCCGGGCTCTGGGGACCTTCTGGAGTATACTCTACCCCTCATTGTCCTTTCACGGAAAGAGACAAGCTAGAGCTTTACTATATGAACAGCCAGAAATCAAGCTGAAAATTAGAAGCCCTCTTGGTCTCTGGGCTTCCAGCCGCTGCAAGGCAAAAGGCCAGGAGTTTTTCAAGCAGTCTCTTGCCAAACCCAATTCATGTAATCGGCAAGCCCATCTACCACATCCAGGGCCAGGATCTCTGGAAGCTCATAGGGATGTAAAGAGCGAACCATGCTCATCAATGGTTCCAACAGGTCTTTTCTTGTCTTGATCAAAAGCAGCACCTCCGGGTCCTGGCATAGCTCTCCTTTCCACCTGTAAAAGGAGCGAATTCCCCCCAGGACACTCACGCAGGCAGCAAGCCTCTTCTCTATCAGGGTTCTTGCCAGCTCAGAAGCCTTCTGCTCATCGGGCATGCTCACCAAGACCACCCTGAGCTGCTTTTCCATGATGTTGCTCTCCAATACTTTATTTTCCAAGCCCCCTGTCTGCACTCTAAAAACCCTGCGGGGCAGAATCACGGGGCGAGCCTCAAGGCTTTCCCCAGGGCATTTCTCAACAAGAGCTCGAAGTCAGACTTTAGCATGACCCCCCTTTAATGGGAAGGCGTCCTTGACAGTCTGTTGCGGCCGGACGTACCATGCTTGAAGCTCATGCTCTGGCTTAAGAGTATGCTTTCCAGCCAAGGGGCGGCCATGTTCGACCTGGGCATGCAGGAGATCTTGATAGTGCTCGTGGTGGCTCTGGTCTTCATAGGCCCCAGGAAGCTCCCTGAAATAGCCAAGACCCTGGGCAGGGCCTTTATTGAGCTTAGACGTGCAGGCGAAGAGCTCAAGGGCCAAATAGATCTTGCAACCATCATGGAAGAGCCTGAACCACCCAAGGCTCCACCAGAAGAGGGGCAGGCAGAGACTGGGCAGGTAGACCCAGGGCCAAGCCAATCCCCCAGTCATTCCCCAGAACAAGTGGAGGAACTCAAGGCCCCTGATGAGGCTCAAGCCGAAGCTCCCCAGAAAACTCAAGCCTGACGAGAAAGTCTCCTTCATAGAGCACCTGGAGGAACTGCGCTATCGATTGATCGTGTCTCTGGTGGCTGTGCTCGTGGGAACAGTGGTTGCTTATGTTTTCAAGGAGGAGATCTTCAAGTTCATCTCTGAGCCTCTACTGAGGGTTCTGCCCCCTCAAGACAGGCATCTGATATTCACAGGCCTGCTGGAAGCCTTCCTGGTATATCTGAAGACCTCTTTCTTTGCCGGGCTGATGCTCTCTGTCCCAGTAATCTTGTACCAGCTCTGGGCCTTTATCTCTCCGGGACTCTACCCTCCAGAGAAGAGACTGGCTCTGCCTTTCATATTCTTTGCCAGTTTCTTCTTTTTGGGAGGGGCTGTATTCGGCTACTACGTGGTGTTCCCTTACGGTTTCCAGTTCTTTGTGGGCTTTGGAGGAGATTTCATAAAACCCCTCCCATCCATGAAGGAGTACCTTAGCTTCGCCACTTTCTTGCTCTTGGCTTTCGGAATAGTCTTCGAGCTACCCATCTTCATATTCTTTTTAGCCAAACTGGGGCTTGTGCATCCGAGAACCCTTCGAAAAGGGCGAAGGTATGCCATACCAGTCATATTTCTGGTGGCTGCCATCCTGACTCCTGGGCCTGACCCAATCTCACAGTGCCTCATGGCAGTACCCCTTTGCATTCTCTACGAGTTGGGAATATGGGTAGCGGTCTTTTTCGGAAAACCCAGCAGCCAGAAACAATCCCAGGCAACACAGGAATCAACTGAGGAGGGCCAGGCTTGAGCCCCTCAAGTGCTCAAGCATCCTGATCTGCCAGGGGAAGCTAAGCACATCCCTTGGGATAAATCCCTTGCCTTCAAATCTCCATGGGTCCAGATACCCAGTCCCTTCATATCCAGCCCATTTGACGATACCAGATATAGGTCTCCTTCAGACCCTCTTGCAAGGAAATGGTAGGTTGGAAGCCCAGCTCCACTTTGCTCTTCTCAATGCTACAGGTCCAGCCTGGCTGGAGCATCTCCTTGAGCTTTTCTCTGTTGTAAAGAGGCGGCAGACCGAAGGCCCAAGAAAAGGCTTCTGAAACGAGTGCTGCTGACCAGGCCACAAAAAGGGGAACCCTTAGAACTTTTATATCCACCTCCATGATCTTTGCCAAAATCTGGGCCACCTGGCCCCAGGTGTGCACCTCACCATCTGAAACAGGGTATATGGACCCTGATGGCACATGGGCCATGGCAGCCAAAAGCATTGCCCTGACCAAGTCCCTCACGTGGATCATGCATATGTATCTGTCCTGAGCACCCAGATTTATGAACCATCCTTTCTTGACCATGCGAAAAAAGGCCAGCACATCCTTGTCCCTCGGGCCATACACAGCTGTGGGCCTGAGTATCACCAGTGGGAGCTCAGAGGCGAATGTGCAAGCCAGATCCTCAGCCCTGGCCTTGCTCAACCCGTAATGACTCACCGGGCAGCAGGGCTCCGTTTCCCCCCTGGGACAAGATGGCGTGTTGGGACCCCAGGCAGCCAGGGAGCTAAGAACTATTACCCGCTGAGGAGGCTTTTTCATCTTTGTGCAGGCCTTAAGCAAATTTAGGGTTCCCAGTGTATTAGCCCTCATGTAAGAACTGAGACTTCTGGCTTTGGTGACTCCTGCCACGTGGAAGACCCAGTCCATGCCCTCCAGGGAATTTCCCAGGACTCCATCTTGCTGTAGATCCCCTGTGGTTAGTTCCACATCCAGCCCTCGGACCCAGTTGAGGTTACTGGTACTCCTGACCAAAATACGCACCTGGTGTCCATCCTGTAATAGCGCTTCCACCAGGTGGCTTCCCACAAAACCTGTTGCTCCTGTTACAAAGGCCCTCAAAGCCACCCCCCTTTGCCTCTATCCAGAATTCCTTCAGGCAGTATTTGTCTCTGCCCTTGGACCTTGGGCCTGGCATCCTTGGAATGCTGGTAGACTCCAGAAATTATTGACCCAACCCTAGTCCCCAAAACTTTTGCCTCGGCCCATCAAGGGACCCCAAGCATAGGGGGCGTTAGCTGCCCAGGCGGGCTCCTGCCTCAGGAATCCAATCTGGGAGAAACTCATGATTTGACCCCTGCACTCAGCTGATCCCTCAACATTGCCACGTGCCATAGGGCCGGCTCCTCGTTGACAAAGCTCTGGTGCTTGAATAGAATTCACCAGCTCATCTGCCCAAATGGGCCGGAGCCTGCTACGGGCAAGAGGGCTTAGGTAAGCAACATTGTGAGCTGTTTGAGACCCCCAGGCAAGCTCTTGGAGACCTTGCCCAGAATTGAGGAGCGCCTAATGGACATCTTCGAGAAGTGCTGGAAATTCACCCAGGCTGCGGAAGCCAGGGCCTCGGGTTATTACCCCTATTTCATCCCCATAGAGTCGCAACAGGACACAGAAGTCCTCATCAACGGCCGACGCGTAATAATGATAGGCTCCAACAATTATTTGGGACTGACCACCCATCCCAAGGTGAAAGAAGCTGCGGCCGAGGCACTCAGACGCTTCGGCACTAGCTGCACAGGTTCACGATTTCTCAACGGCACCATAGAGCTTCACGTGGAACTCGAGGAAAGACTGGCCAAGTTCACCGGTAAGGAAGCTGCACTGGTTTTCAGCACAGGCTTCCAGACCAACCTGGGCACCATCTCAGCTTTGGTAGGACGCCACGACACCGTAATAATAGACTACGATGATCATGCAAGCATCGTGGACGGTTGCCAGCTCTCCCACGGCAGGACCATCCGATTCCGTCACAATGACATGGCTGGTCTTCGCAGGGCCCTTCAGAAAGCCAACCCGAGAACAGGTAGACTGGTGGTGGTAGATGGTGTTTTCAGCATGGAGGGGGACATAGCCCCTCTACCAGAGATTGCAGCCCTGTGTAAAGAATTCGGTGCCCGATTAATGGTAGACGACGCACACTCCATAGGAGTGCTGGGAAAAAACGGCAGCGGCACAGCCTCTCATTTCGGGATGACCGACCAGGTGGATCTGATCATGGGTACATTTAGCAAGTCCTTCGCCTCCCTGGGTGGGTTCGTTTCAGCCAAGGCAGAAGTCATAGATTACATAAAGCACATGTCTAGGGCTCTCATATTCAGCGCCTCCATGCCCCCAGCCTCCATAGCAGCCTGCCTGGCCTCCCTGGACATAATGGAAAAAGAACCCGAGAGAAGGGAAAGGCTCTGGCAGATAACTCGAAGGATGCATCGGGAATATAAAGCCATGGGACTCAATATCGGCAACACCCAAACCCCCATCATTCCCATCATAATAGGCGACGACCTCAAGGTTTTTGTTTTCTGGAGGCGGCTGCTGGAGGAGGGTGTCTTCGCAAATCCCGTGCGAAGTCCGGCTGTGCCCCCGGGAAGGGCATTGTTGAGAACCAGTTACATGGCCACCCATACTGACTCGCAGTTGGACAGAGTTCTGGAGGCCTTTCAAAAAGTAGGAAAGGAGTTGGGGGTCATACCATGAGAGTATCATCCCTCAGGGGATGGGACTCTGGGGCCTCATCCCCAAAGACAACAGCATGTCCCTTTGTTACTGTTGGCCAGGCCCCATTGGGAAGGGATGTTAGACAATAGCCTGGAAAGGCAATGAACCGACTTGTTTTTGCGCTCTTTACAATGATGCTAGAGCTCTTTGTCCATGGATTGAAGAGCATCCAAGGCCAGGGCCATGAGGATTGTAGAAACTGGATGACTCCCTTCTGAGGTACAGGCCAGAAAACCTTTCCAGGAGGAAGGCTATGCCAGGATCTTCTATTCGAGTGGAGGAGGTTGTAAACAGCAAACACAGAAGTGCTTTTCTGAAGTTTCCGTGGGTTGTGTACAGGCAGGACCCTTTTTGGGTGCCCCCCCTGCTCATGGAGCGCAAAGCCTTCATAGATCCCAAGAAAAACCCTTTTTTTCAGCATGCAGAAATAGCTCTTTTTTTGGCCTTGCAGGATGGGCATCCCGCAGGCAGGATAGCCGCCATAGTCAACCACAACCACAATAGATTTCATAAAGATCGAGTGGGCTTCTTTGGTTTGTTCGAATCCATCAATGATGAGCAGGTATCTCGGGCTCTACTTGGAAGAGCAGCGGGCTGGCTTCGCCAAAAGGGAATGGATATCATGAGAGGCCCTGCCAGCTTTTCCACCAATGAGGAAATAGGTCTCCTGGTGGAAGGCTTCCAAGACAGCCCAATGATAATGATGCCCTACAACCCCCCTTATTATGCACAACTCTTGGAAAATTACGGCTTTCGCAAAGAAAAGGATCTTTACGCTTTCATCCGCACTGCAGAGGATATGCCTGAGCGCTTGTACAAATTGGCGGAAAAGTTGAAAGAGAAAAATCGATTTACTGTTAGAAAGTTGCGCATGAAGGAGTTAAAGCAAGAGATACTTCGCTTCAAGTCTGTCTATGAGTCAGCATGGGAGCGCAATTGGGGCTTCGTGCCCATGACCGAGGCTGAGATCGACCATATGGCTTCTGAGTTAAAGAAAATACTGGATCCTGATCTTGTTTTTTTTGTAGAGGTTGAAGATAAGATCGTGGGGTTTTCCCTGACCCTGCCAGATGTCAACCAGGCACTCAAGAAAGTCAATGGCAGACTCTTTCCCACTGGTTTCATAAAGCTGATGTATCATTTTAAGAAGATCAATCAGGTCCGCGTTCTACTCCTGGGAGTGGCCCAGGGCTACCGCAGAAAAGGAATAGATGCAGTTTTGTATCTTGAAACTTTCAAGGAAGGCATCAAGAAAGGATATAAAAGAGGCGAATTTTCATGGATTTTAGAGGACAACGATGCCATGATCCGTCCCCTAGAGGCCATAGGCGCTAACCGCTACAAAACCTACAGGGTATATGATCTGCCTTTGTGAGAGAGTTGTTCTTGAGGGCTTTGCCCTGAATCTACCGGGGTGGTCCTCCATGGTAGCTCTTCTTGGGGCAACCATCTTCTCAAGAGGGAGGCCAGCCAGCCTGATACAAGGGCCAACAGCACGCCTGCCAAGACATCCACAACATAGTGATAGCGAAGATAAACGGTGCTGAAAACCAGGCTTGTGACCACCACAAAATAAGCCGGAAAAGCCCTACGGTAATAACGCCAAACATAGTAAAGGACCAATAGGCTTATCCCCACATGGCCGCTGGGAAAGGCATCCCGTTGCAAGAGCTCCAGCCTGTCCAAAGACTCCCTGATCCAGTTGGTCAGCCATAGCCCCTCTAGCGCACGGCTCTGCAGATGGGCTATCTCGAAACGTGGGCCCAAGGCCGGAAATGCAAAATAACCCAGATAAGAGATGTAAAAAGCGCTCACCACTCCCACCATTGCAGCCTGAAAACCCTCCCAGTTGCGGCTGCGCCATAAGAGGAGACCTAGAAAAATGGGAAGGAAATAAAAGGTCGTATATATGATCTGCAAGTATTCGGTAAGTAACGGGTGCATGCACTGCTCGAGCCACACGGTGGGATGCACTCCGAACAGGGCAAAATCCCATTCCACAAATAGCCCGTCCAGGTCTTTGGGATTGATGGGATGAACCAGGTAGTGAAGCTCCCTGAAGGCCAGGGGGATGCTTATGATATGGTACCAGGTTGCCAGATGCATCCAAAGCTTGGATGGATTCTGGTGAGATTTCCACAAGATCCCCAAGATGGCCGAGATCCAGGCCAAGTGAAGAAGAGCATGAAACCATGCATTTTCCACCCGTTCTCGAAACACTATGATCAGAGACCCCACGCATCCCAGATAGAAAAGGGTCACCAGGTCCTGCGGTCGCAACTTCATTTTACGCCCTGCACCACTACCTTGGTCTCACCCGCTTTGAGGCCCAATCTCTCCTTGGCGCTTGCTCCCCTTACTGCTATCTCCAGAAAGCCGGAGCTGCCTATCAAGGCCAAGGGTTCACCAGGAAGAGCTTCGCCATAAGTCTTCTTCATAGAGTCCAAAACCAATGACTCCCCCACCATGATCCTGAACTTCCTTTTGTAACAAATCTCACTCAAAGCCTTTTCCGCTATATTTGTGACCCCATTGCCGAATCGGTCCATGTAGACTATGCGCCCTTCTATGAAGCCTTCACCAAAACTCAAAGGTGGCTGCTCCAGGCACACCCAGCTTTTCATCTCAGGTCCCAAAGAATCCAGCCTACCACCTGATGCCAGGTGAGCAGCTGCCGGAGCAAAGATGTCCCTGCCGTGGAAAGTGGCACTTGGGGGTTGTAACATCACATCCTTGCTCTCGATGCGCCTGAGCTCCACCTCTGGATACAACTCCAAGGCCAGGCTCAAAACCCCGTTGTCCGGGCCCACGAAGAAGAACCCTCCTGCCCTGGCCGCCATGGCGGCTCTGGAGGTGCCCACTCCCGGGTCCACCACCACCAGGTGCACCGTGCCCAAGGGAAACCAAGGGAGAGCCTGTCTGAGAACCCAGGCAGCCTGAAACAATTCCCCAGGAGGTATTTCGTGGGTTATGTCTACTATGGTACAGCAGGGGTGGCGGCTCAGAATCACCCCCTTCATGGAGGCCACATACCAATCTGAGGTCCCGAAATCCGTTGTCAAGGTTATCAGCCCGCGCATCCATCGGACCTCCAAGTGCTCCCCTGTGTCCGCCCCCACTGAGCAAACCACTGTGGCGGATCTTAGGAAAACCAGCTGGCAGTGTCAAGCTTCGGGCTTTGCTTGACAGTGTAGCCCAAGCCCCCTAGCATCCAAGGGTGGAAAAGATTCGGACCGCACCGAGAGGTTCTCCATGAGTCTGAAGGCAGATCTTTATCTTAACCGCACAGATCCACTCAGGTACATGAGGAGTAATGACTGCGAACAATGCGGCTTTTCATCCTGCTCCCAGTGGCTTGAGAAACTCAAGAGGGGAGAAGCAAGGCTTCAGGATTGTCCCACCTTGGAGCCGGGGCAAAGCCATGCCCTGCAAGTGTTTCTTTCCCTTGGGCAGCTTCTCCCAGATGTGGAGATCACCCAACACCCCGTAGCAGGAGCCACTGGAAGGCTCGAAATCAACGAGCCAGGGCCAGACTCCCCGTTGCTTGTAACGGGCAATGCTATTCAAACAGAGGAAGTGGTGCTGGCAGTGCTTTCCACCACAGAGGCCCCTTTTCACTTGCTCTTTGTGGACACCCAAGGTCATACAGTGGACATGGCCCTCATTTACCGGACCTTTACTGCCGAGGCTGTGGTCAAGGCCCTGGTCGGCTCTGGGCTGGATTCCTTGCTCTCACACAAGGAGTTGATCATTCCTGGTCTGGCAGCCCAACTGAAGTCTCCATTGGAGAGAATGAGCGGATGGAAAGTCACCGTTGGCCCTGTTTGCATAGGAGAGTTGCCACTTTTCTTCGGGTCTGGCTGGAGCAGGCCTTCTGAGAAGAAATCCCAGGATACCCTCAATTCTGTGGGATCCATGGACCTGCCAGGCTCTGGTTTGGAAAGGGGAACAAGATGAGCAAGGTTCTTCTTTGGTTCATGCTGCCGATAGTGGTATTGGGATTTCTTGCCCTATCGGTGCTGGTTTTGATCCCAATTTTATTGGAAAGTTCGATTCTTAGACCCAAGCTGGAGAGCTGGATTTCCATGGGTTTGGGAAGGCCGGTATTGATCCAGGGGCCTGTGAGAATCTCTCTGTTGCCTGAGATCAGAGTTTCCCTTTCAGGACTACTTGTTGAGGCTCCAGAGGGTTTCCCAGAAAAATACCTGGCCAGAGTTGATTGGCTGCAGGCAGAAACCACCCTAGGCCACATCTTTGGAAAAGGTATAAGGCCCCAGTCCATGGAAATGAAGGGGCTGCATCTGGTGGTGGAAAGAAACTGGGGAAAAGGGTCCCTCTGGCCTGGGATCCCAGGTCAAGCCAAGAAGTCCGATTCGGGGGTTAGCAGTCGGGCTGAGACAACATCAAGGTCCAAGTCTCAGATCTCACCATTTCTTTTGCTGCCTGGAGTGGGGCTCAAAGTTTCTCAAGGGGAGATCCTGTTGGTGGACCCAGTTGACAAGGCCCTTGGCAGAATAACTGGCCTGGGTCTGAGTCTTGGAAAGCCATCTCCAGACGGATCCCAACATCTCAAGGTACAGGGTAGTTTCCAGGGGCATTCCTTCATGGCCGAAGGCATCCTCAAGGACCAAGGAAAAGATAGTGCAGGCAAACAGGTCTTGCTCCTGGAACTCAACTGCCGGGCAGAAGGCAGGCCCATAGGATCAATTAGAGGCCAAATCCGATCTTGGGAGAAAACCCCAGAGGCTGAGCTGCTGGTTCGGATGGGGCCTTTCTCCTTGCAAGGGGCTCTTCGAACACTTGGCTCGGAGCCAAAAGGATACTTTTGGGAGCATTGGGGCCGGGTCTCTTTCCACGGGAACCTGGTTTTATCCCCAAGCAAATTGGAACTCAGACAAGCTGAGCTTAGGGCGGATGAGCATCTCATAAGGTTTTGGATGCGCATGGGGAAAAGCGATGAAAAAGGCTTGGAACTGAATCTGGAAGTTGAGGAATTGGACCTGAATCACTTTTCAGTTGGCCACGGTCTATCCAGCCCAAGAAAGAAGAATCCAGGGGTTCCAAAAAACCACTTGGGGCAGCACACCAAGAACTCAACTGGGATTGGCAGTCTGGATTTTCCAGTGCCCACCATGGCTGGCTCGGTAAGGATTCATAAAGTTTTATTCAAATCCCAGCCCCTGGAGGAATTACAGATTTCTTACAGGCTTAGGAAGACGGTTCTTGAACTGGAGGAAATAAGGCTTAGGCTCCAAGGGGGAGAGCTTTGGGGTAGGGGCTCCGTGGACTTGGACAGGGCTCCCCCTTACCTCCACTTGGATTTGAACACCCGCGGCGTCCAGGTGGGGCCTGTCTTGGAGAGGCTTGCCAGGACCGTTTTTCTGGAAGGAAGCATGGAGAGCCGATGGTCTCTTGAGGGTTCATGGCAAGGAGATCTTGACAGGGCGGCACTGGCCTGGACCGCAGAGGCCGACATCCTTCTTACCCAAGGGAGCATCAAGGGGGTGGATCTGGCCAAAATATCACGCTCCCTGGGGCTTGCCAGCAAGAAAGAGGAAAAGAAAGAGGCTTCTCAAGCCCGCACCTTCTTCACCCGTCTGGAGGCTCATCTGGGCTTGGAGCATGGGCATCTCAAAGTATCCAAGGCTTTCATGCAGAACAAAGATCTTAGGGTCCTGGCAGCAGGTCAAGCCAACCTCCTTGAAAGATCTCTGGATTTTAGACTGGAGCCTGAGTTGGGTTCTCAAAGTGAGCAGGAGCAGGAAGCCACCCTCGTGGTGCCTTTTTGGGTTGATGGAAGCTTCTCCCACCCCAGGTTCCATCCTGATCTGGCCGGGATCAAAAAAAAGGGACAAGGCAAGCTGCATCTTTCTCTGCCCTCCAGTAAGGAACTGAAGGAGGTCTTGCGAAACCTCTTGAAGGGGCGTTGATCAAGAGTCATTGGCATCCCCTCCATGAAGGTGCTCATATTTTGGGTGACACAATGTTCAAGGACTCTGAGGCAGGGGTGATCATACAGATGAGGGCTCTGGCAAGATTCTTCTATGAAGCAGGTCTTCTCAAGAGAATCAAGAGAAGCGGCTGGTGGGTGGCCGGGGTGAAAGACCCTGAGAGCGTGGCTGAGCATAGCTTCAGGACAGCTCTGTTGGGATACGTGCTGGCCCTCCTTGAAGGGGCAGACCCTCTGCGCACAGCAGCCATTTGCATCTTGCATGATTTCCCGGAAGCCCGAATAGGGGACCTTCATCGTTTGAACGACCGCTATCTGGATTCTTTCCAGGCTCAAAAAAAGGCCCTGGCAGAGCAGTTGGCTTCCCTTCCGGAGATCTGCAGCCAAGAATTAAAACAACTGTATGTAGAATGGGAACAAGGAGAATCTAAGGAAGCGGTTGTGGCAAAAGACGCCGACGTATTGGAATGCTTGATCCAGGCAAAGGAATACCAGGCTCAAGGCTGCTCTTCTGTACAGGAGTGGATCAACAACGCGGCCTCTCGGCTTCAAACCGCCTCTGCCAGGGCCCTTGCCCAAAGCTGTATGGAGCAGGACCCAAAGGAATGGTGGCATCAGATGGGGGATTGAGCCCATTTCCTTTGAGGCCCAAGCAGAGCCTCTCTGAATAACTCACCCCCCCCTGTACTGGATCTTCATGGTAGGTAGGTCTGAAGTGGGCATTGTTTTTTAAAAACTGCTCTTTTTAAGATGCAAAGAGGCTATTTGATCATGAAAGGCCTCATCCCATGACACCATTAAACAACATACCCCGCATTATCCAAATTGTTTTGAATAATGCGGGGTTAGAGCGCTTCTTGCAAGAAATCAGTACGGTTTATCTTTTATGCCTCAGGTCTTCTTTACCTTGGCCCACTCCTCGTCCCTTAGCTGACGTCTCAAGATCTTTCCCACCGTTGTCATGGGAAGAGTTTCCCTGAACTCCACGTACCTGGGCCTCTTGTATCCGGCCATCTTGTCCCTGCAATATTCAATTATCTCTTCGGCCGTGGCCGTCTGGCCGGGCTTGAGCTGGATGAAGGCCTTTACAGCCTGGCCCGATTTTTCATCAGGCACCCCCACCACAGCCGCATTGGCCACCTTGGGATGCCCGTAGAGGACCTCCTCTATCTCCCTTGGGTAGGCCTTGAGCCCGCCAACGTCTATCATGTCCTTCTTGCGGTCCGTGATGACCGTGAATCCCTCTTCATCCATGTGGCCTATGTCACCGGTGAGAAAGAAGCGTTTCCCCTCTATTATTCGAAAGACCATCTCATTTTCTTCGGGTCTGTTCCAGTAGCCCTTCATCACCTGTGGTCCACTCACCGCTATCTCGCCGTCTTCCCCCAGGGGAAGCTCTCTGGTGCCTGTCTCCACATCCAGTATCTTTATATCCGTGCCAGGGATGGGCAATCCAATGGAGCCAAATTTTCTGTCCTTACGGTTGGTGGGGTTTACGTGAGTAACGGGCGATGTCTCTGAAAGCCCGTATCCCTCGAAGATCACCGCTCCGGTTTTTTCTTCGAATTGTTTGGCAAGCTCCACTGGTAGAGGGGCAGCGCCAGAAGCACAGGCTACAATGGAGCTCAGGTCGAACTTCTTGACCAACGGGTGGTTCACCAGAACGCTGTAAAGGGTGGGGACCGCATGAAGCAAAGTGGCCTTGTGATGTTCAATGAGTCTAAGCACCTCTGTAAAAGGAGGGTTTCCGGCCCTTGGATCAGGCACACACACTAGACGCGCCCCAAGTCTCACCGCGCTTAGCATGGTCAGGGTCAAGCCATAGCTATGGTACCACGGCAAGACCCCCATGAAGCAGTGCTTACCCCCTTTTTCCAGCTTTTGGGGTTTCTCTCCCGGGGCTGGCTCTACCCTCATCCACTCCTCCAAGGCCAACACGTTGGCCATGAAATTGGAATGCGTGAGGCAGGCCCCTTTGGGAACCCCTGTGGTACCCCCTGTATAAAGTATCAATGCCAGATCGTTCTTGGGATCTATGGAAACCTGCGGTGCAGAGGACGGTTGCCCTGAAATGGCCTCTTCCAAGGAGATGTGCCCTGGCTGATGTACTTGGGCCTTTGGTATCTTTCCCAAAAGCCCACCTATGAAGCCTTTGAGAGTGGGCAGAAAAGGCTTCACATTGCAGTACACCACAAACTCCACGTCTGTTCCTTCCACAGCCTTGCAGGCCGTGGAATAGAATTGAGGATGGTCCATCACAAACACACCTTTGGCCCCTGAGTCCTTGAGCTGAAAGTTGAGTTCCCCAGCCGTGTACATGGGGTTGCAGGTGACGCAGGTTGCACCGCTTTTTAGTATGCCAAAGAAAAGAACAGGGTACTGGGGTAGATTGGGTAGGAAGATGGCTATCCTGTCTGCCTTTTTTATTCCTCTGGAAACCAGGAAATTTGCTACCCGATTGGCCATTTCGTTGACCTGCCGGAACGTGCGCGATGAATCCTGGAAGATGGTGTAGGTTAGGTCCCCATAAGCGCGCACGGTTTCTTCCAATAGTTCGTAAAGGGGCACATTGGGCACCTCTATGTCCCAAGAGACCCCTTCCGGCCATTTGTGCTTATGCCAAATCCTCTCCTCCATGATCAGGTCTCCTTTCCCATTTTATTTCTAGCGAGTTGGGCAGCAAGTCACAAGCAAGAAATCCCTTTTCTGCTCTCTCCTGTGGGTTCAATCTCAAGAAACCTCCTTTCCGGATTCACAAGCTTCTCTGGCCTTGCACTTGAGGCAATCCGATCTCTTGCAAGGTTCCGTGTGGATGAGGATCTTGGCCCTGGGGAGTCTGGCCTGGATCATGGCCTCTATCCTATCACACAAGGCATGAACATCCCCTAGCGTGGCTTGGGGAGACAGCACTAGATGCAGGTCTATGTGCCGTTCCGGGCCAGATCTTCTGTGTCTCAACTCGTGGAACTCCAAGAACTCCTTACCCAGTGACTCCAGGGTTTGCCTTATGATCCTGTCTTCCTCCTCTGACAAGGGCTTGTCCAAGAGCCCCTCCATGGACCTCCCCAAGAGACTCCAGGCTGCCCTCACTATCAGCCCAGCCACCACAAGGGCCACCACCGGGTCCAAGGCGTGGAACCTCATGTTGGCCTGTGGATCTTTAATGAACAAATCAGAAATGTAGATGATACCCAGGGAGCCCATGACACCTGCAGAGGTCCACACATCCGTGCGCAGATGGAGGGCATCGGCCTCCAGGGCTATGGATTCGGTTTGAATGGCCGTTCTAAGCAGCCGTTTGGAAACAATGGTGTTCACCACCACAGAAAAAGCCATCACAGCCAGTCCAACCTCCAGGTATTCCAACTCCCCTCCTCTTACCAGCTTGCCTATGGCCTCCGCGCTTATGAAGGCCGCAGCCCCCAAGATCAGAATGGCCTCCAGGGCTCCTGAGAGATTCTCGAACTTACCGTGTCCGAAAAGATGACCTGTGTCTGCAGGTCTGCTTGCCCTTCTAACGGCCACAGCCGCTATGATGGCTGCCAGCAGATCCATGGCCGAGTGGGCAGCTTCGGACAAGATGGACACAGATCCTGTTAGAAGACCCACAGACAGTTTCAGAGCCACCAAAACCGTATTAGAAGCTACAGAAAGAAGAGCCACTCTATACTTGCGAGAGCCCTCTGGGAGAATCTCCCCTGTATGAGCATGGCTGTCCTCGAGCACCGTTTGAATCCCTCAAAGCTCCTAGCCAAAACCTTTCAGGGGCTTTGCATGATGAGAATCAGCCGTTAAAAAAACAGCCTCTTGGTCCTTTTATTTCCTTAGGGGCTTTCCTTTTTTTCTTTGCCCAGGGGGCCTGATCCGCACCCCCCCTTTTAAACTCGAGGATGCCTCAGCATTGACCCCCGCCTTTGACTCATCAGCCTCTGAGAGAACAGATCCCTGGCAATGATATACGGGACGGGTAATGGAAGCAACCTCGGGTTGAACCAGGTCAAAAAAGGCTAGAAAATATATGCATAAAACCTTTTCCCAAAGGAGCGGCAAATGAATCAGCCCATAGCCGACAGGGATACCTGCAAGAGTGCCATGGAGATGACCGGGGATTACAGATCCAGGCTCCCTCAGATAGTGGAGAGCATTGTTGAGAGCTGCCGAGGCCCGGAAAGCATTGACCACATAGATGCAGCCTTGATCCCCTCATTTGAGTCAGTGGTGGAGATACTGAAGGACTTGTTGGACCTCCTCTATCCTGGCTATTTTGGCAGGCAAGAGCTGGATCGCAAGAACCTGCAATACCATATAGGAGCGGAAGTCAATGCTCTTTTTGACAAGCTCTCTGTCCAGATATCCAGAAGCATCCAGCATGAGTGCCGCCGTTTGGACAGCATGTGCGTTCGGTGTGTGGAAAAGGGCCAGAAGGAGGCTCTCGAGTTTCTGGCCAAGATCCCGAGACTCCGCCAGATGTTGGCAAGGGACGTACGTGCTGCTTATGAAGGAGACCCGGCTGCCAAGAGCTTTGACGAGATAGTGTTTTCCTACCCCGGCATTTTTGCGGTAACCGTTTACAGAATTGCCCACGAGCTGCACGTCCAGGAAGTACCTCTGCTCCCAAGGATAATGACCGAGTACGCCCACAGGGTCACTGGCATAGACATCCACCCTGGGGCCTGTATAGGAAGCAATTTTTTCATAGACCACGGCACTGGGGTGGTCATAGGCGAGACCACCGAGATCGGCGACAACGTTAGGATCTATCAAGGAGTGACCCTCGGAGCCCTGAGCCTTCGCAGGGAAGCCGACGGCTCCATGGCCAGAGGCTACAAGAGGCATCCTACCATAGAGGATGATGTGATCATATATGCCGGTGCCACCATATTGGGAGGCAAGACAGTCATAGGAGCCAGATCAATCATAGGCGGAAATGTTTGGCTCACCCGCTCCGTGCCACCTGACTCCAGGGTGACCCTGGCAGATCCGAACCTCAGAATCCAGAGCAGGTGGGAAGCTATGGAGTCCCCATTCGAGGTAAACCTAGCGGGCGGATCCAATGTCCAACTGGGCGAACGCCAGGAGTAAGACGTTTCATGCAAAGGAGGGGATGGCATGAAAAACAGCAACCACTTCCTCAAGATCATGGTTATGGTTGTTTTCCTGTCAGTCCTGGTAGGCCTGCCAACCCTTGCCTGCGCCCATGTAAGAACCCACGTGTGGGTAGGCCTCGGGCCATGGTGGGGGCCCTGGTACTACCCAGGACCTTGGTACCCGGTTTACACGTACCCAGTGCTGGTTCCAAGCCCTGCACCATGCAGGAATGTGTGGGTGGAGGGCCGATGGGAGAGAAGGACCTTCTCCGACGACAGAGGGTTCAGGACCTATAGAGATGTTTGGGTGCCGGGCCACTGGGAAAGGATCTGCCCCTGAGTAAGCATTTTCAGGGAAGCTGCGCGGCAAGGGCCTTCTTCTTGTCCAGGAGCAGGTCCTCCATGGGAAATGGTAAAACGTCTCTGATTCTGCTCGTGCCCGAGAGCACCATTATTAGCCTGTCCAATCCCAATGCAACACCGGCTGCCTCGGGCATTCCCAGCTTCAGGGCTTCCAGGAAAGAATAGTCCACGGGGAAGGTCTCCTTCCCCATTTCTTTCCTTTGTTCTCTTTCTGCCAGGAGTCTTTTTTCCTGCTCTAGGTGATCTGTTAGCTCAGAGAAACCATTGGCCAGTTCCAGGTCTCCAGCATAGAGTTCGAAACGCTCAACCCACCTGGGAGCACCTGGTTTCTTTCTGGCCAGTGAGGCCATCTCCACCGGGTAGTCCACCAGAAAGAAAGGTTTGTGTTTGGGCAAGTGAGGATCCACCTCTTGCAGGAAGATCTTGTAGAAAACGTCTTCCCATGCCCAGGAGGGCTCCACTTCCCTGTAACCCTTTGCCCTGGCAATGTGTACCAGCTGTTCAAGGCTTCGTACCTCCTCGAGGTCAATCCCTGCATATTGCTTCATGGCCCACCTGACGGTTATGCGCGGCCAGGGGGTACTCAGGCAAAGGGAGGTCCAAGAACCTTTCGGGATCTTCTGATCATTTCCCAACAGCTCGGCCAGATGTACCACCAACTGCTCACAATCCTCCATTAAGGAGCTATAGTCCTCCCCTGCCCTGTACCATTCCAGCATGGCGAATTCGGGGTTGTGAGTATGGGAAAGCTCCCCTGCCCGAAATGCATGGCTCAGGCAGTAAATGCGTTCCAAGCCAGCACATAGAAGTTTTTTCATACAATATTCCGGAGAGGTGTGGAGGTAAAAGATCTCCTCAGTCTCTCCTTGGATCCCCGTCTCCACTCTCATGGGATCCAGGTGGGGCTCCATGCCTGGTAAAGGTATGAGGCTTGGAGCATCGATCTCCAGAAACCCCTTGCTTTGGAAAAAACATCTGACACCCAACAGCACCTGAGACCGAATCCTCAGGATCTCACGAAGCCTCGGATCCCACCTCAGCTTCACCCAGTTGCGCTCTTCCTGTGGGGGATCGCCTATCAAGGCCACATCCTCCGCTCTACAGTCCTTGCCGATCACTGGCTTTTCCCAGTTCAGCTCTTGGGAAGGCTCCTTCAGACTTGGGGTTTTCTCCTCAAAGGAGCCTGACAGGTAGTAATTGAGAGTTCTTGATTCATCTTAGCCAGTCAATGATCTGGGTCACTCATCTCTTGTTGGCAGAGGAGGCATCACCCATGCTATCCCGTCCACCACAATGGTTCCATCCTGGTTTCTTACCTGAGTGCCAAGCCTAAGACGGTTCCTGCGCTCCAGAGCCTCTAAGACCTCCACTCTGGCAGTGAGGGTGTCACCTATGCGAACAGGGGCCAGAAACTTGAGTTCCTGAGACAGGTATATGGTTCCAGGCCCAGGCAGCCTTGTGCCTATGGCCGCAGAGATCAACCCGGCGCTGAAGATTCCGTGCACTATACGGCCACCAAAACGAGTCTTGGAAGCCCAAACCTGATCCATGTGAGCAGGGTTGAAGTCCCCTGTGATGCCTGCCAGAAGTACCACATCCGCCTCTGTGACAGTCTTAGAAAATTCCGCAAACTCCCCCACCCTGATCTCCCCTATGCTCTTGCCCTTCATATGAAAAGCCTCCAGGATTCTCCCTTCCCAGCCCCTACGCAAAAACATTGGCAAGCCATTGTAACATCTGGGCCCCCAAGGCCCAAGCCGCTAAAGTACATCACAAGGGAGTCCCAGGGTCCTCACACACCCCATTTAGGATCGTAAAGGCTCTGTAAGCCAACGCATTGGATTACCTTGGGAAAGACCAGAGATTATTCCTGAGTTTCTCCAAGTCAGGGAGCCGCAAACCATCTCTTGGCTTGAGCCAGGACTATTTGGATAGGCCACCTGTTTGGGATCATGCTCTGGCTGAGAACCTTCCCCCGGATCCTTGATGTTGCGGGGCCCTTGCCCCAGGCTCCGGGTTACTTTACCCACCTTTCCGCCTGGACCAACCAAGGAATCCACGGCTAGAATCAGGCTGCTTTTGAACATAAACAAGCTCCTCCCAGGATATGGTAAGCTAGAGCCAATCATTCACTGATCTTGAATAATGCTGGCTAATATGCCAGTTTCATGGCCTCTAGCTCCTCTTTGGATATCTCAGACCACCGCTTGAGGCTCCAGTTACCCACCCACCCCTTGAAAATAGAAAGATTTCTCTGTCGTTGTTCTTCTGTCTGACCCAAGTACACATACATGTTGCCGGGCTTCCCATCCTTGGTATTCTTCCCATCGTCTAGCCTTCTCATGAGGGCGCCTGTGTCCGGCCACCCTACAAAAAATATCAGATGGGTATAAGTGTCCATCCGCGGCCCTTTCTGTTCTCTAACATGTCTTTCCTTGTGGGCCTTGAACTCGGGATACTCTGGTGCGTCAGCACCGTGGCAGGCCATGCATCTGGCATCAAAGATAGGCTTCACCCTTTCCTTGTACCTTATTTCCTCAGCATGCCCCAAGGATACCCCAAGAACAAAGGCCAGGAAAACCAATGTCAAAAAGCTCTTCCATCTCTCAGTCATCTCATGAACCTCCTTTGGATTGGTCTTGCTCCGGGTCTGACAATCTGGTGCGATGCCCATTTCCCATGACCAGAAAAAGCTTTGCAGGTTTTTTTAAGGAATTCCCTTTTCTCAGAACCTCCACGCGACTCCCGCCAGGATAGAGTAGTCAGGCTCAGATCTTGTGAGCCCTGCTTTGAGACCCACATCCAGGTCTAGGTTCTGGGTCAAGGAACATATGAAACCTCCCAGGATGAAGGCTGGCAAAGTAGCCGAATCCTTGGAGGAGTTGCGCTCCACCCCGATATTGGCCACGGCTTTGAGCTCTTTGAGGATCTCTACCTCAGAGGCTATGGAGGCGTGCCATAGATCCGTTCTCTCATCGAGGCGGTTCTCATTTCTCATGTACCCGAGATTGAGGTGAAAGGCCAGGGGTTCCGTCTCCTTGGTCAGGATGAAAAACAAGGACGGGGAGATTCTGCCTAAACCCAAGCCCTTATCCTTGTCCCCCGTTGGGACCGTGATGCCGGGCTTGAGCGCCAAGCTCCACCCCGAGTGCTCCAAGAACCGCCATTTCACTTCCAGGGCCACATCCGAGATCCCGGCCTCTGTGTTCCTGAAGCCGCGCTCCTTGGTGCTCACATGTTGATAGGGGACACCTGCTACAAGGTCCACATCATCCATTACACCACAGCTGATGATAGTTTCCAGCTCGAAGCTCTTCTCAGTGACCCTGCCTTGGCGATGGTGGCTATACTGAAAATTGGCCTCTATCTGGAACATCCCCTCCCCCTGGGTGCCCGTATCGTCGGTAATCAGTGGATGAGCGGCGAATGCAGGCACGCAAAGGAGCATCACAAGAGCCTGGCCCAGAAGAAAGCTCCCTGTGCCCTGGCAAAGCCGCGAACCAACCATGGGACAGACACACCTTCTCTCTCCAAACAGCCTCATTCTCAGCCTCCTGAAAAGATTTCCTGCATCCTGATCATTCCCCAGTATCCATAACTGCTGGGGACCGTGCCCCCAGGCCCCGGTGACCTTTACTTGCCTTTCAGACCTGCACCGAAAAAGGACCACACAGGGAAGACCAGGCTGCATTCGAACATTATTTAGTTAACATCAGCATATGGTGAACTCTGCCCGCCTTACCCCATCACTCCCGGCGATCTTGGAAATTTTGCGGGCCCAGAATGTACTTAAGACCTTGAGGTCAATGCCAAAATCCTGAGCCAGCTTCTTGTAATGATTTTCAAGCCTGCTCATCCAGCCAGAAACCGAGATGCAAAACGGCTGCTTCTTCCCTTCAGCTCTTCTTCAGACACACATAGATCCCCTCTGCCATCTGGCCGTCTATGGCAAACTGGCTTTCCCCAAGCTTGAATACATAAGAGGGAAACTTCTGAATAAGGGTGACCAGGAGCCCTGGCAGGGCGCCCATGGCCATGAGCTTGTGAAGCCGCCTCTGGTCTTCGATGGCTAGGTAGGCTATGGTCGCTTGTTCGCCCGGGTTTAGTTCTTTGAGCGGTCGAATGACCTGTCCCTCCTCCAGGATACCCACGCACATGGCATCCAGGATCTCCTCGGATCCCTCGGTGAGTTTCATTTCTTCTTCCTCCATGATTTCAAACGCTTGATCCAATTGGGCTCTCGGGGAATCTCGTACCTGCATTGGGGACAACAGAGCATCTGACAACCGCTGGTGAGAAAACAATTAGCGCATCCCTTCTGGGCCTCTTGTTCATAAAACTCCTTTGCGCAAAAAGGGCATTTCATAGGCCCACCCACAGGGATCTCAAAATCAGGTTGACCGCGTATCCTGTCCCAAAAGAGAAGAAAAGAATGAACAGAGAAAGCCCTATTCCCACTCGCACCCCCCTTTCCTTGACGTTCATGAGGAACTGGGCCACGCAAGGGACAAAAAGGGTGAGGGTGACTGCGGCCACCACCAGTTGCACATCCCCCAGGAGACCCGACTGCTTCATGTCGTAGAATCCTGCAGCCCCGTAATCCCTTCTGAAGAACCCGAAGAGAAAGGCCACCGCTGCCTGATCTGGCAGACCCAGCAGTCTGACCGGATGCTCCAGGGCGCTCACCAACAGGCCGAAAAGCCCCGTGATCTGGCCCATCCAGATGAAAACGCTGGCAAGGATGAACATGGGGAAGATCTCCCTGAAGTACCAATGCACACGGCTGTATGTCTTTACCAGCACATTGCTGGCCCTCGGGAGGCGCAAAGGGGGAATCTCCATGTAAAAGCAACTCCTCTCTCCGGGCATGACCTTGCTGGAGAGAAACCCGACAAGGAGAAAGACCAAGGAGATCACCCCAAGCCAGATCCCCAGTCCGGCAGCACTGTCCTCGAACAGGGCCAGGATGACTCCGAGTTGAGCCGAACATGGCACAGCAAGGGCCAACAAGAGGGTGGCGATCAGCCTCTCCCGCAAAGTGGGAAGAGTTCTTGTCACCATGGTGGCCATGGTGTCGCAACCCAGGCCCAGAACCATAGGAATCACGGCCCTGCCCGTAAGCCCAATGCTTTTGAAAACACGATCCACGAGCAGAGACAGCCTGGGCAAGTAACCTGTGTCCTCCAGCAGGGAGAATACGAGAAAGAAGGTGGCCACGATGGGCAGGATCAGGGCAACGGCATACCGAACCCCAAGGGTGATCACCCCGTATTCCCCTACCAGGAGATCCTGAAGGGGTTTCCACGGCAGGACCGACGTCACAAGCTCCGTGATCCAGGGGTTGATGGTCTCCTCGAAAAGCGTGCCTTCCAGGAAATCCACCAGCACGCCCGCACCAAAGTCCCCCACGAACCAGTAGACCCCGTAATAAAGTATTGCGAGAAGAATGGGTATTCCTGTCCAGGGCGAGATCATCCTGCGGCTAAGCCACTCCACCCAACCCTGCCCCTCGCCTTGGAAGATCCGTGTGGCTTCACGGACCAGCCGCGAGGCCAGGCGCTGTCTTTGCAGGGCCAGTTCGTACGAGATGGGATGGGCAAACCGCCTCTTTGCGTCTTCCACCAGGGAGGCGATTCGGGAGAAGTCTCCCTCCTTCTCGCCCACAATGGCCGCGGCCTCAGGGTCTCCTTGGAGAAGCAGGGCGGCTAGACTCCTTTTGGACACAGGATAATCTGCCTCCAGGAGGGACTCTAGATTACCGAGCAGTTCCTCGATGGGTCCCTCATAGCTCAGGTGAAGATGATGCGCATCCTCTGTAGCCTCAAGGATCTCCTTTTTCAGCTCACTTATGCCCTGGCCTGTGGTGGAGACTGTGGCGATGACCGGAATTCCCAAGCTCTTTCTCAGTTTCCAAATGTCGAAGTTGATACCAAGCCTCTCGGCCTCGTCCATGATGTTCAGTATTAGGATCAGAGGAAGCCCTGTCTCAAGGAGCTGGAATGTGAGCGGGAGCATACGTTCCAGATTCTTGGCATCCACTACGTGGAGTATGAGATCACGGTTTTTATGGAGAAGGATCGACCTGGTAACTTTCTCCTCCTCGGTGATGGGGAGCAAAGAGTATATGCCAGGAGTGTCCAAAACCTCAAAGTCCTGTTCTTTGATGGTGCCTCTGGCCTTGTACACATCAACTGTGGTGCCAGGATAATTGGAAACAGTCACGTACGTTGCGGTGAGCTTGTGAAATAGAAGGCTTTTTCCCACGTTGGGGCTGCCCACGAGGACTATTCTCCTTTTTTCCTTGACCAGGAAAGGACTTTGCTCCAAAGGGCGCACCCTTCGGTAGAATCTCCCCAGTATGTGAACAGCTGAGCCCATGGTGATTCTCCTTTTCAGTTATTGAGACGCAATATCATTTATTGCTCAAAAAAATTCACTTGCACTTTTCGCAGTACCCATAGATCTCCACCAGAACCTTCTCAGGTCGAAACCTGTTCTCCTGGCAGATCCGTTCCTCTATCTCTTTCATGGCTTGGTCCTCGAACTCGATGATCTTCCCGCACACCACACAGATAAGGTGATCATGACGGCTTTCCCCGCGCACATGCTCGTAGTGAAGGTGTTTCTCTGCGTGGATCACCTCCCGGATGAACCCAGCCTTGACAAGAAGCGGAAGGGTCCGATATACGGTGGCTTTGGATACTCGACTACCCTTCTTCCTGAGACGGTAAGCCAGCTCGTCTGCCTCGAAATGGCCTTCCAGGGCCAGCGCCTCCTTCAACACCTCTTCCCTCTCAGGCGTCCACCTGAAGCCATGTTCTTTAAGATAGGGACGAAGGGACTTCTTCTGCGGCGCACTCATCTCTGAAACAGCCTGTCGCAATTGCGACTCTCTCGCAGTTTAAAACAGGCTCTCTTTTCTTGTCAAGCTTTTTTGTTGCCCGGGCACTTCCCTGGCGGAGCTAGCCCTTGTCTCTTGGCGGCACATCCTGAAACAACCGGGCTGGCCACTCATGTAAACCCCAGGCTTCCCATCTGAGTTCACCTAGACCAGGGACCTATACAGAAGAGCCCTTTGCTTCTCAGGCCATGTTCCATCCAGAAATCCCCAAGCTGACCCTAGATATGGTTGCCCACGGCCCCAGGAACTCGACCCGGATGAAAGTAGCAACCCCATGGCAGATCAAAATGAGAGAAAGAAAATACGCTTCCGGTCTTTATGCTCGGCCTGTCACCCCCAGGAGGATCCGTCCCAGCAGTGCGTGCAAAGCCGCTCTTTGGGAAGACCTATGGCCTCTACCAGATCTTCCAGCCTCTGGTACCGAAGGGATGTGAGCCCCAGTCTTTTTCGGATCCGCTCCACCATGGCCATATGGAGTTCTGATTCTGGATCTGCGAACTGGGCCAGGTTTTCCTCTGCCTGCCCTTGGAGCTCGAATATGGCTTTTCTTGCGGCCAAATCCAGCTGAGATCTGGACCTGGAGAAATTAAGATATGGACAGGTATAGACCAGTGGAGGACAGGCTGGCCTCATGTGTACCTCTTTGGCCCCACGGTCGAAGAGCCTCTGGATGGTGTCTTTGAGTTGAGTCCCCCTCACTATGGAATCCTCGCAAAAGAGTATGCGGCGCCCCGCTATGATGTCATCTACCGGTATTAGCTTCATTCTGGCCACCAGGTCTCTGTGTTCCTGATCTTGGGGCATGAAGCTGCGGGGCCAGGTGGGAGTGTACTTCACGAAGGGTCTCCTGTACGGAATACCTGCGAATGAGGCATAGCCAAGGGCATGGCCAGTACCCGAGTCAGGGATCCCGGCCACCATGTCCACCTCCACCTTGTCTCTCCGGGCCAGGGCCTCACCGCAGCGGTTGCGCACCACCTCCACGTTGATGCCCTCGTAGCTCGAGGCAGGATACCCGTAATAGACCCACAGGAAGGCGCATATCTGCATGGCTTCCAGGGGAGATCTGACCTGGTGCACCCCTTCTGCTGTGATCAGCACCACCTCCCCAGGACCCAAGTACCTGGTGACCCGATAACCCAGGTTCGCAAACGCGCACGTCTCCATGCTGGCAGAACACGCACCAGGTTTCTCTGCCAAAACTACCGGCGTTCGCCCCAACCTGTCTCGGGCTGCATAAATGCCTTCTTGGGTGAGAATGAGCATGCTGCAGGAACCCTCTATGGCCTCCTGCGCGATCTGGATCCCTTCGGCAAAGCTCCCGCCTCGGTCGATGAGGCTTGCCACGACCTCCGTGGGGTTCACCTCCCCCAGAACCATCTCCGAGAAATGCATCCGTTTTCCGAAAGCATCCTTGGCCAGGCTCTTCAAGTTTCTGATAAGGCCCACAGTGACTATGGCATAGGTGCCCAGATGAGAGCCTATTATAAGGGGCTGATCCTCGTAATCGCTGATCACCCCGATGCCCATCCTACCCCTCATCTTGGCCAGGTCTTGTTGGAACTTTGATCGGAACTGGTCGTTCTCTATGTTGTGGATGAACCGCGTGAAGCCTCTGGTATCCAGTGTGGCCATCCCACCTCGACGGGTGCCCAGGTGGGAGTGATAATCAGTACCGAAGAAAAGATCAGAAACACAATCCTCCACAGATGCCACAGCGAAAAAACCACCCATTTTTATCCTCCCACAACCATTATCGAGCCGCAAATCGAAGTTGAAAGATGATACACAGGAGCCACCTCTCGGGCAACACTCACTGCACAATCCTCCTTTCTTAGAATTTTTCCCGCTGAAGGCAAGAAGCGCCACTCCTTAGAAACTGAAGCATGCCTCCATGAGCCCAATTCCCCTAGCACTCATTACTTACCAGAACCAAGGCAGTAGTCCACAGAGCCATTCTTGAGCAAAGAGAAAAAATCTTTGGATAAAGACAACTCTATTTTATTGACTTTGATGCCATTTGAGCTGTAACTTCTTTTTATTAGTCAAAAAATCAACTCCTTTTTTCAGGCTGCCAGGAGGTCACCATGAATCCTCCTTTTTTGACCTTTGCTGGAATGGCCTTTTTCCTCATTTGCTTTCTTGCCTCCAGCCTCCAATCCTCCTCTTGGGCCCAGTCCAAGGAGCCGGTCCTGAGTCTCGAGACAGGCACCCACACCGGTCGCATAACGGCCATAGATGTGGATTCCTCAGGGCGACTACTTGTGACCACGGCAACGGACAAGACCGCCAGGGTCTGGGACGTCTCCCGGGGGGAAGAGCCGGTCCTCTTGAACACCCTTCGCCCGCCCATAGGCCCAGGTCTAGAGGGGAAGCTCTATGCAGTGGCCATCTCCCCTGACGCAAGGACAGTGGCCTGTGCAGGGCAAACGGGTAAGTCCTGGGAGGGGGAGACCTCCATCTACCTCTTCGATCCCACAACTGGGCAGCTTCTCAAACGTCTTAAGGGACAGCGAAGCACGGTCCATCATCTGGCTTTTTCACCCGAAGGTAGGCTACTTGTAGCAATTCTGTTTAAAGGAGGGATAAGGCTCTTTAATGCCGAGGGCGAACTTGTTGCCAAAGACGAGCATTATGAAACTAAGGCCATGAGAGCCTGCTTCCATCCATCAGGCTCCCTCTTGGCCACCACCTCCATGGACGGCTTGGTGCGAGTTTATGAAATCAAGGACCTTTGGGGGCAAAGGGGTGCTGTGGTTGACATCAGACCGGTGTCCACTTTTCGACCTCAAGTAGGCAGAGTCCCCGTTGGAATATCCTTCTGCCCAGACGGGAGCAAATTGGCTGTTGGGTTTCAGGACATTGCCAAGGTGGAGGTCCTGGAGCTGAGAACCACCACTCTATCCCATGGCTTTGCACCTGACTGCTCGGGTATGGGCAGGAGCCGAAACCTCACTGTGGTTGCATGGTCTAGGGATGGCAGACATCTTTTTGCTGCTGGAGGATACGCATCAAAGGGGGTCTGGCAGATCAGGAGGTGGGATGATGGAGGAAAAGGCAGTCACATAGACATACCAGCGGGTGAGGGCCCAGTGTCGGAACTGGTTTCCCTGCCATCAGACCACATGGCCTTTTCCACCTACGAGCCCGCCACCTTGGGGCTCCTGGATGCAAGCGGCAGAAGGAGGCTCATCAAGGAGTCCCCGATTGCCAATCACAGAACAAACCAAGACAACCTTCTCATTTCCCCGGATGGATGGACCGTTCAGTTCGCCTTCGAGGCCATGGGCAAGGCCCCTTGCGTTTTTTCTTTGCCAGAAAGGAATCTCTCCGATCTGACCCACAGCCTCTTGGGAGAAATCAAGTCCGCTCTTACCATGAGAGCCCCGCTCACAGAGGGGATGGACATAACCGATTGGAAAAGCTTTGCATCTCCCAAGCTGGACGGCAAGCCCATCCAGATCCCGGCAGGAGGGCTCTCGCGCTCCATGGTGGTGCTTCCCGACCTTTCTGGCTTCATCCTTGGAACAGACTGGTCCCTGGCCAGGTACGACCGAAGCGGTAAGATAATCTGGAGCGTGCCGGTCAACTGTGCCTTTGCCGTGAACACCAATGGAAAGGTCGTCGTGGGGGCCATGGGAGATGGGACCATTCGATGGTATCGTGTCTCGGATGGCCGGGAACTGCTGGCCCTCTTCCCGCACAAGGACCGAAAGCGCTGGATCCTCTGGACACCGTCTGGGTACTACCATTCTTCTCCGGGTGGAGAGGACCTCATCGGATGGCACGTCAACCGGGGAAAAGATCGTGAGGGGGACTTCTTCCCAGCCTCCCGTTTCCGATCCATCTATGCCAGGCCCGATGTCATAGACAGCATCTATGTCACCCTGGACGAGAAGGAAGCCTTACTGGCGGCCAACCGTGAATCAGGGCGGCAGGAGATCCAGCCTCCCTCTTTGGAGGAAAAACTTCCTCCTGTGGTGCGCATCCTCTCGCCTCTGGACAACACCGAGATCTCATCGCCCACGGTGAGGATCAGTTATTCAACGAGCAGTAAGGAGCCCCTTACCGGGCTCAGGGTCATGATAGATGGCAGACCGGCCCTGAAGGAGGATGAACCAGGCAGGATCAAGAGTTCGGGGGAACTTACCTTGTCCGTTCCTGCACGAGACCTGGAGCTCTCCCTCATAGCCGAGAACCGCCATGCCCCAAGCGAGCCTGCCACAATCAGGCTCAGGTGGCGAGGTGGCGCGGACAAAGAGGAGTTTCAGATCAAGCCCAAGCTCTACATCCTCGCCGTAGGGGTGAGCCAGTATCAGGACGAAGGGTTGAGGCTCGGGTTTGCGGCCAAGGATGCATTGGATTTCGGCAAGGTGTGGCATCAGCAGCAAGGAGCCATGTACGCAGGCGTGGAGGCCAGGATACTCACGGACGCCCAGGCCACCAAGGGAAACATCCTGGACGGGCTGGAGTGGCTCCAGAGACAGGTCACCCAGAAAGACGTGGCCATTCTCTTCTTTGCTGGACACGGCATCAACGACCCCAACGGGATGTTCTACTTCCTGCCCGTAGATGCCCACATCGAGAAACTCAAGCGCACGGGGATCTCCCAGGCGGACATAACCTCCACGGTGGCCACCCTGGCGGGCAAGGTCCTGGTCTTCATGGACGCCTGCCACTCAGGAAACCTCATGGGCAAGCTCAAGCGCCGGGCGGCCCTGGACGTGACATCTGTGATCAACGAGCTGGCCAGCGCCGAAAACGGAGCCATTGTCTTCTCTTCAGCCACTGGAAGGCAGTATTCCCTAGAAAACCCAGATTGGAGAAATGGGGCCTTTACCCTGGCCCTGCTGGAAGGCATAAGGGGAAAGGCCGATTTCAGGGGAAGCGGCAGGATAACGGTCAACATGCTGGACCTCTATGTCTCAGAGAGGGTCAAGGAGCTCACAGAGGGTAAACAAACCCCGACCACGGTAAAGCCGCCCAATGTCCCGGACTTCCCCGTGGCCTTGAGGAGGTGAAAGCAGCACAGGCACTCTTCATCCTGCTTACTGCTTTTTCAATGTAATCCCCCGGAGGCCTTCCTGACAGGCCCCTCCAACCGTTCTAATACCCTGTCCCCCTTGAAGGGGTTGGTACTTTTGTGATAGGGCCCCCCCACCTGACCAATGTAGAAGCTACTTTCTGGCAAGGCCACGCTTGTACAGATGTGCTAGGCCCTCAGGGTGTTCGCCGAAGGCATATTGGCTAAGCAAACACAAGCCGCCTTAGGGCAGGGCGAAGAACCTGGGCCTCGAAGTGGTAGCTCGCACTCTGATGCAACAGGAGGGGTTTTCCATCAGAAAAAGCGTCTCCACAAAAGGGGTACAGCGCACCGTCGATTGACGCCCGAGTCATCAGGGAACTAAAATATAAAAATTGAAGATAGCCTTAACCGGGCCCCGCCGCTTGCGGCGTTTTTTGTTTCAAATGAGACCCCAGGAAGATCCCACACCTGGGGTCTCGTCCGTTGGAGGGCCAAGCTCATATTTAGAAGCAGATGGAGTCTTGGATGAAACTGCTGCCTGTGTTGCTACTTCTCTTCTCAAATCTCTTCATGACCTACGCCTGGTACGGCCATTTGAAGGACATGCGCGCAAAGCCTTTACTGATGGTCATAGCCTTGAGCTGGAGCATTGCCTTCTTTGAATATTGCCTGCAGGTACCGGCCAACCGAATGGGAAGTGCGTACTTCACCCTGCCCCAGCTCAAGGTAATGCAGGAGATAGTGGCCATGGTGGTTTTCGCAGGCTTCTGCTTTTTTTACATGCGGCAAAACCTTACCTGGGATTTCCTTTGGGCAAGCCTTTGTCTAGCAGGAGCGGCCTTCTTCATGTTCCGCAATATGCCCTTGAACTGACAAGCACACATGCTAGATCTCCGCAGTCCCCAGCAGATTTAGGGACGCTCTTGGGCTGAAGCTCGTCCCACTTTACCCTTGGGCTCATAGCGGGAAGATGGAGGCAGGTGCCAAGACTACCCTTCCCATCAAACCTGCCAAAGCAACATTGATTGCGCGGGGGGTGGATGCTGGTAAAAAGAGAGCTGAGGTGGCCCTTCCCAAGGAATCTTGGCCTCAAGGTGCACTTTGGTTGCCTTAGAGTGTGAGCTCAGGAACCCCACTGAATTCCATCCATATGCTGAAAGCTCCCCAAGACTCCTGGCGTGGAGTCAAAGGGGCCTGATGCCTAGACCAAGAAGCTTGCTTACCCCGGGAAGATCACCTCCCCTGGACCAGATCAAAGCCAAAAGAAACAGTCTTTTTTATATTCTCAAATGTCACTCGCAAAGGCTCTTGGATCGTGATATCTTGAGGCATCTTTCGCCTTGCAGGACTTTAGCTTAGGGGATTTTCCAGCCTGGGGCTCTTAGATAAAGGTTTTCTTTTGAGGGGGCATGCCATGAGCATCAACATTCTGGGAGTATGTGCCAGCCCAGTAGAGGGAGGCAACACAGAGGTTTTCCTGCGCAGGGCCTTGGATGCTGCCCAAGCCGAGGCCGGGGTTAAGACCACGTTGGTCGCTCTTGCCAAGAAGCGCATAGAGGGATGTAAACACTGCAATTGGTGCATGAGCAAACAAACCCCCGAAGATTTCTGTGCTCAAGAGGACTACATGGCTGAAATATACCCCTTGGTCTTGAGGGCAGAGGTTTTGTTGCTGGCAACCCCGGTTTACATAGGCAGGCTTTCGGGGTATTTGGCCAATTTCATGGACCGGCTCAGGGCCTTTATCTATGGAAAGGTCTACAAAGGGCCCCTGGTAAACAAAGTGGGGGGAGCCTTGGCCGTAGGCTGGTACAGACACGCAGGAATCGAGACAGCCCTCCAGAGCGTGGTGGCAGGTTTTCTCACCCTGGGCATGATCCCGGTGAACACACCCCATTGCCCCTGGGGAGCCCCGGCTGTGGCCTCCCGAGGAGGAACTGGCATTTTTGACAAGAAACTGCGCCACGGGGTGCTTGAGGACGCCTGGGGGCTGGAGGCAGCAGAAGCCTTGGCAAGGAGAGCCGTTCATCTGGCACGAAAGCTCAATGCCTGTTGAGATCCACCCGGTCCTGCACTGGACATGGAGCATCTACAGGGCGATAATCTCATCATAAGAGATGCGCACTTTGCATGGCTATAAAACTCCGCTCGAGGCTTTAGGTCTGGGCTCCCAAGCAGGCCGGCTTTTCCCAAGTGTGCAGATTCATCATCTTTAGCGGAGAAAGATCGCAAGGGGCTTTCAGGGATTGTTGAACTCAATTCAAGACAGTAGGCCTGTATCAGCCCTAAGGGAAGATGATAAAGGCCAAGGGGCTTCAAGCCTTCAATTCACATGAGAGGGGCTCATGGATCCTATAGACTTGCAAGAAGTGGAAGAAGATGCAGAAGAGAAAAGTTTTGCCGAGCTCTTGGCGGAAACTCAGTTGGAGCGTGAGCGTTTCGAGCGCGGCCAGCGGGTGGAAGGGGTCGTGGTGCAGATAACCCCAGAATGGGTCTTCTTGGACATGGGAGGCAAGAGCGAGGGCGTGATTGACCGCAAAGAGTTCCTGGATGAGCAGGGAAAATTAACTGTTCAAGTGGGTGACACCGTTGGAGCCTATTATTTGGCCATGCGCAACAACGAGAGGATCTTCACCACACGAATCACAGGAGGTCAGGCTGCCAGAAACTTCCTCCAGGAGGCTTACAGAAACGCCATCCCCGTGGAGGGATTAGTAGAGAGAGAGGTGAAAGGAGGATTTGAGATAAAGGTTGCAGGCGGTCTCAAAGGCTTTTGCCCTTTCTCCCACATGGAACTTTACAGGGTGGCCGATCCATCGACATTTCTGGGCCGACGGCTGGAGTTCAGGATCATAGATTATGCCGATGGGGGAAGACGTCTGGTCTTATCCAGAAGAGCCCGCTTGGAGGAAGAGAAGGCCCAGCGCAAAGAGGAGCTTAAAGAGCTACTCAAGGAAGGCATGTTAGTCAAGGGAAAAGTCGTTTCCATAAGGGACTTTGGTGCCTTCCTGGACATCGGTGGCGTTCAGGGCCTGCTTCCTGTATCAGAGGTAGCACTGGAAAGGGTTCAGCGCATAAAGGATCACCTGAGTATCGGCCAGGAGCTGGAAGTGGTTATTCTTCAACTGGATTGGGAAAAGGACCGTATCACCTTGAGCCTCAGACAGACTCTTCCGGATCCCTGGGAAAATGTGGCCCAACGCTATCCCGAAGGCTCCAGGCACACAGGCAAAATTGTCAGATTGACGGCCTTTGGCGCCTTTGTCTCCTTGGAGCCTGGCTTGGACGGTCTGATCCACCTCTCACGTCTGGGAGCTGGAAAGCGTATCAGCCATCCCAAGGAGGTTCTTTCTCAGGGGCAGGAAGTGATGGTGAAGGTGGAATCTCTGGACCCTGAGAGGAAAAGGCTCTCCCTTTCTCTGGCAGATGAGCAAGATCAAGAGGAAACCTCAGAATCCCAGATTCTGGAGGATTACAAGAGAAAGGCGGTTACTTCCCCTGTCACTTTTGGTGACCTACTCAGGGAAAAGCTGACATCCCAGCCTGAATGATCCCCATGGGAAATCCGGGGCGGATCCTGATGAACCACCCCAAAGATTCCAACTGGCTGAGGCCCAAAGGCAAGCGATAATCTGTTTGTATTTCCAGCCCACATTATTCATCGGTGACAGGTAATGCGGGCTAACAATGCTCAAGTGTGAGGCCATGGGGGCCAAGCCCCCGCCTCACCTATCTGCCAACAGCCAGCTCTAACCCACCTGTATATCCAAGACAGCCACTCCTTTACTTCCATGCTTGTTGCAGCTTGCCTGGGCTGCCACACGAAGAGGACTTTGTACGGGGATTCTTATTTCCCTTACAAAGTTAGGACCTTCTGGAAGCTTGGCAGGAGAAAAGTCCCACCTGGCCGTTTCTTTTTCGTTTACCATCACACGGGCCCACTCTATGAAATGTGAAGAAGAATTGCTGTTATGTGTGAAGGTTATCCTCAGGGTGATCTCTTCGCCTTTCTTGGCACTGGCAGGCCCCTGGATGGAGGCTCCTGCCTTGTCGGCATGGGCCTGGCCAGGTACAAACAGGCTCACACCTAAACCCAAGAGCAATAATGTGAACTCTCTTCTTTCTAAATCTGTTCCCATCTTGTGGACCTCCACTGGAGAAGTTTTTGAGTCCTTCTTGCATCCATGGAAACGATCACTCAATCCTCAAGGACCTTTAGAAGATAGGTGGAATAGGCGGTCACAAAACCATCTGCCAAAACCTTGCGCACAACGCTGGTCCTAAAGACCTTGCCATTGTCTTCGTATACGGTGTACCTGGCACCCACTCGAGGCGGTTCTTTTTCCCAACCCACTCTCTGTGTGCCTTCCGGGAATTCTCCTTCACCAGTGCCTTTTACTTTCTTTAGAACCACCTTCCTGAACATGGCAAACTCCACCTCAAATCCATCATCCCCCTTCCACCGGGGGAAAAAGTACCAAGATGTCGCCTTCGCACAGGGAATCCGAGGGTCGAGCGTGCCGCCCGTTAACCAGTACAACCTTTGCTGTATCTTCAGGAATTCCCAGGGCTTCTATGGCCGAGGCCACGGTGGCCCCCCATGGCAACACCAGAGCAAAAGGCCCTGCCTCGGCAGGAGCATACCTGCTCAAGGTGGAGTATAGCCTTACCTGGACACGAACTGATTCTTTTTCCTTGCCCGATTCCCTGGGTCTTACCATTCTACCCCTCAGAGAAGCCCCAACTCCCTCAGCTTTTCTGTGGTGGGTACACCGTCTTGACTCCAACCCCTGACATCATAGTATTGGTTGAGCATTTCCTCCAGGTGGCAGACCATGCCCTTGCCAGGACCTTCAGGCAGAGGTTCGCGCAACATGCGGGGAGGCAGGCTATCATGCTCCCTGGAAAAGCCCGCTTTCACCAGAAAAAGCCTTTCGGCATTGAAGATGCGCTCCCCTGCTTTTTCCAGCTCCTCCAGGGTATATCCGGCTCCCGTGGCTGCATTGAGCAGCTCCATGATCCCTACTGGTGGTGCCATCAACTCTGGACGGATCAGGTTTCGTACCGAGAAAAAAACGCAGAGCCCGGCCGAGTCTATGATACAAAACAGATCCTGCCACTTGGCCACCACCGGGGGCTTGTCTTTCCAGCTTAGGGGATCCACGTTGCAAGGCACCCCAAGCAGCTCAAAATAAGCGGGATCCCCTCTCATATGGGAAGCTCCGATGGGAGATGTGGCATATGCCAAGCCCATGCCCTGCTCCCCCCTGGGCTCGTATCCGGCAAAATCCTGCCCCTTTGAAACCATGGCCAGCTCAGGATGGCCATAACGGGTGGCCAGTCTTAGGCTTCCCTCAGCCAGCAGATCACCGAAGCCTTCTCTCAATCCTGTCATCCTGGTCAGTTCCACAAGAGCCTCGGCATCCCCGAATGAGAGGGGCCTTCCAACCTCTTTTTCCGAGAGAAATCCCCTTTCGGCCATTTCCATGGCACAGGCAATGGTGGAGCCCATGGAAATGGTGTCCAACCCCAGCTCATTGCAAATATAGTTGGCCTTGGTTACGGCCGCCAGGTTGTCCACCCCGCAGTTAGAACCCAAGGCGTAAACAGTCTCATACTCAGGCCCCTCCCCCTCTCCCTGGAAGGGAGGTTCCGTTACCCTGGTCACCCTGCCGCAGGATATGGGGCAGGCGAAACAAGCCTTGTGCGTCACCAGGAATTTTCTACTTAGGGTCTCCCCGTGAATGGCCTCCCAGCCAGGGAAAAGTCCTGTCTGAAAGTTCCGGGTTGGAAAAACTCCGTAGTTTTGCGTGGCCATTACCGTTACCGCCGTGCCATGCAGACGAAGAGGTGGTGGACTTTGTTTATAGGTGTCATTGAACTTTTTGAGGATTCCAGAGACTATCTGCTTGAATCCGGCAGGATCATGAAGAGGAATCTTTTCTTTTCCCCTTACCACCACTGCCTTTAGGTTCTTTGACCCCATTACAGCCCCCACACCAGAACGCCCCGCGGCCCGATCTTTGTCATTCATGATGGAGGCAAATCTCACCAGTCGCTCCCCTGCTGGCCCAATACAGGCCACCTTGGCCTGAGGGTCGGTCTGAAGCCTGAGGGCCTCATCGGTCTCGTGAGTGGTCTTTCCCCAGAGCTCTGTGGCATCCCTTAGCTCTGCTTTTCGGCCATTTACCCAAAGGTAGACGGGATGGGCCGCCTTTCCAGTGAAAATTATGCCATCCCAGCCAGCCTTTCGAAGTTCAGCCGGGAACATGCCCCCTGAGTTGGAACAAGTGATGGCCCCGGTAAGAGGAGACAACGTGGTCACCATGTAGCGGGCTCCTGTGGGGGCCCCCGTGCCTGTGAGAGGCCCGGCCATCATGATGAGAGGATTCTTACCGCAGAAAGGATCCCCCTTGGGATCTGCTTCTCTGAGGAGATAGTTTATTCCCAGTCCTCTTCCGCCTATGAAGTTCCTAAGCACATCTTCCTTGAGCTCTTCCTCCCATATCCTGCCTTCTCCCAAATCCACCCTTAGCACCCTTCCCATCCAGCCTTTCATCTTGGTCCTCCCACAAAATCTTCTAGACCCATTGCCTGGCCAAGAACAGATTATCCCAGGAATAGTCTTCCTGCAAATCCAGGAACACACGCTATGATGGGCTTCATGTTTCCCATGCCTCCAGCATGCCCTCTTGTTTCTGAGGCTTAATCCTACATTATCAAATCCCCTCAGAATCCTCGACTGAATGCTGTGGGACAAGAGTGGATAATGAGGCTCAAGAGATCCCGTGGGATCATAAACAAGTATTGCTTTCCTTGGGGATCGAGGTTATCTTCTGCTTCGGGTAGCTCCCATGCCCAAGAAGGAAGCGGCTTGCAGGACACAACAGATCGAATGCAGATGCTCTTGGGCGCTACAAGAATTCTGAAACAGAAGAATCCTGAGAATTCTTGAAAGATGGGGTCAAAGTCATGAAAAACTCCCGCACAAGAGAGTTTCAGGCACGCAAGATCTCTTTTTCAAGGGCCGAATCTCCAACTGAAGCTGACCAGGAGTCGGTGATGGCCTGGGAGTATTCCCCCCCTGTTTTGGGGGAGCGCTACCTGGTCTACCTGGGAAAGGGACGGCTTTTGAGAACAAGTCCTGTAAAAAAGATAAGAGAATCCCACGGGTTCCTCTGGATAGAGACCACCCATTCAACCTATCGGGTAAAGTACATGGATTGACTCCAGTTGCCTGGCTCCCCGGCATTCATAGCTCCACGCAGGGCACGGATGCAGCTGTTGGTTAAGATGGCCCACCTTGGAGGCCATAGCCCCAAAAGCTTATTTCGCTGTTTTCGGGTTTAAAATTTGGCTCATTCCCCTAAGAAAAAATGCAAAAAGTGTTAGGCAATCAATCTGTTCCCAAACTAAATGTTGGGCTCAGCCCTCCCTTTTGCCCATCTCTTAGACTACCTAAAATCTTTGGCCGAGGCTCTCGGTTATTCGTCACTCTGCCCTTCTTAGATATCCTTGTTCATTGCTTAGCCTTGCCAGCAATTCCAAGCTTCTGAGTGCTGCTCCCGAATCCAGGGATTCAGCAGCCATGCACAAACCCTCTTTTTCATCTCTAGCCATTTTGCATGCCACCAGCGCCAAGGCAGAGTTGAGCAGTACCAAGTCTCTTGGAGCACCTTTGGTGCCCTTAAGCACCTCTTTGATGGCATAAGCATTCTCCCGTGCCGTTCCTCCCTTTATGTCCTGGGGCTCCCACCTCCTGAGCCCCAGGTCTTCAGGCACCAGCTCCTTGACATGGGTCTTGGAAGAGTCAAGAAAACAGACTCGGGTGGCACCAGTGATGCTGGCTTCATCCAGTGTGTGCTCTCCATGAACCAGCATTCCTCTTTCCACCCCCAAAGCCTTGGCCACAGAACAAAAGAGGCTCAGATCCGATGGGTCATAAACACCAAGATACAAGAAACTGGCGCCCATGGGGTTGGAAAGGGGTCCTGCCACGTTGAGCAATGTTCGCAACCCCAACTGCTTCCTCACCTGATAAAGCAATCGTGCCGAAGGATTGAGGGCAGGACTGTAAAGAAAAGCCACTCCAGCATCCTCCAAGCACCTCCGAGCCACACTGGGGGTTACCTCGGGCTGTACACCCAGTTCTTTTAGCACATGCTCGGTCCCCACATGCTCCGATGGAATCAGGCTTGCATGGCGCACCACCCGGCCTCCTGCCCCGGCCACTACCAAAGCAGTAGCCGTAGAGACGTTGAAGGTGGAGGTGCCCCCATCTTCTGGAAGGGAAGTCCGCTCAATGGTTTCTCGATCCAGATGGATTTCCTCCCTGTCCATGGAGAGAAAGTTGTTTTCAAAGCCTGCCAAAGGCGCCAAGCTCTCCCTGAGTGCCAGAGCCGCTCCCAACAGTTCGGAGTAAGCCGCTCCCTTGATGCGTAAGGCGGTAAGAAGAGCTGCCATGCGCACAGGAACCACTTTACCCTCCAACATGGCTTTGACTACCTGGTAGGCTTCCTCTTGGGTAAGATCCTCTGCCTTTATGGCCTTTTCCAAGCACTTTTCAAACATTTTTGACCTCCTCATGGGTAAGATCCTCTGCCTTTATGGCCTTTTCCAAGCACTTTTCAAACATTTTTGACCTCCTCATGGGTGATGTGACCGCCTGGAGGGCGGATCCTTTAAGATCAAGCTGACATCCCAAAAAGCCCCCGATTGTCAAAAAGAAAAGGCCGTGGGTATTGAAGCCCACGGCCTTCCATCTGATCTAGATCCCACCGCGGGCTTTCCAAGGTGCGCCCACGGCCAGATCCACTATATTTTCACCAGGCGCACCTCACCCTATGAGCCGCGCCAGCACCAATTAAGTTTTCCTCTGCCTACCATTGTCTTGTAATTATCTCCTGTGCCTGTCTATGAGAATTTTCGATACCATATGGGCCAGAGCCGTGTCAAGCTTTTTTTGAAGGCCGCCCCGGGACTCATTCCAGGCAGGCTAGAGCCCTTAGGGTTTTCAAGCCCCACCCCAGGGAAGTACTCCCAAAGATCCAATCCAAGAAGCATGGCCGCATAACATGATCATCTTAACTCTGCATAGACAAGGAGCTGCTCCCCGATATGGTCAATGTCTTGAGCTGAGTCATTGGGCTCTTAGGAGCTTGTTGCCACGTAAAGCGTGGGTGGAGCATAATAATGGGCTCATGGGGCGCTTTTGATTTCTGAGCAGGTCTTTGCATAGGAGGTATGGCATGGCTCACCAAGACCTGGTCTTTATGACAGCTTGCGAAATGGCCAGACTTATCAGAAACAGAGAAATCTCTGCCCAGGAGCTCATGGAGGCCCATCTGAGCCAGATTGAAGGGATCAACCCCAGAGTCAATGCCGTGGTTACTCTTGTGGCGGAACAGGCGCTGGAGGCTGCCCGTGAGGCTGACATGAAGTTGGCCAGGGGGGAAAAGGCAGGACCTCTCCATGGCCTTCCCGTGGCTCACAAGGATCTGGTGGACACAAAGGGAATAAGGACGACTTATGGTTCGCCCATTTTCAGGGATCATGTGCCTGCTGTGGATGCGCTGATAGTTGAAAGGCTAAAATCAGCCGGTGCCCTGACATTGGGCAAGACCAACACCCCTGAGTTTGGTGCTGGCTCCCAAACATTCAATCCTGTGTTTGGGCCCACCCGAAACCCTTATGATTTGAACAAGACCTGTGGAGGAAGCAGCGGTGGGGCTGCCGTGGCCTTGGCCTGCGGCATGGTGCCCATAGCGGATGGTAGCGACCTGGGGGGCTCTCTTAGAAACCCAGCCAGTTTCTGCAATGTGGTGGGCTTCAGACCGTCGCCTGGGAGAGTGCCCACTTGGCCCGCACCATCGGCTTGGTTTCCTTTGACCGTTGAAGGCCCCATGGCCAGAACCGTACAGGATGCAGCCCTGATGTTGGGTGCCATAGCTGGACCGGATCCTCGCTCCCCCATTTCCATAGCAGAGCCTGGAGAACGCTTTTGGGGCCCTCTGGATAGGGATTTCAGGGGAGTCAGGATTGCTTGGAGCAGAGACCTGGGTGGGCTTCCGGTGGAAGCTGAGGTCACAAGAGTTCTGGAAAGCCAGCTAAGCGTGTTCCAGGATATGGGTTGCATTGTGGAAGAAGCAGAGCCGGACCTCACGGACGCAGATGAGGTGTTTCGGGTCTTCAGGGCCTGGCGTTTTGAGCTTTCCCATGGGCGGCTCCTGGATGAGAAAAAACACCTCATGAAGCAAACAGTAATATGGAACATAGAGGAGGGGAGGAAACTCACGGGAGTTCAGCTAGGGCAAGCCGAGGTGAAACGCACGGCCCTGTACCACAGGGTCAGGGAGTTCATGGAGCAATACGAGTTTCTGCTGCTGCCTGTGAGCCAGGTTCTGCCCTTCCCTGTAGAACAAGAGTATGTCACCGAAATAAACAACATCCGGATGGAGACATACCTGGACTGGATGCGATCCTGCTACTACATAACCGTTACAGGCCTGCCTGCCATATCCGTGCCTTGTGGATTCAGCTCCCAAGGGCTTCCGGTGGGTCTCCAAATAGTGGGGCGTCATCAACAGGACTTGGGTGTATTGCAACTGGCCTATGCCTTTCAGGAGGCCACTGGCTTCTGGAAAAAAAGACCTGCTTTGGTGCTGGAGGCTGGAAGTGAGAAATCCCAACACTCATAGGGCAAACCTCAAGGCCCAACAGGATGTTACAGTCCTGGAGGAAGTTTCCCTTTTTGTGCCTGATGGGGTGATCCTAAGAGGCTCGCTGGCCTGGGCTGGGCAGCACATATTGTGCCTCGGAGAAACAAGGCAAGTCTTGAGGGCTGCAGGCCCAGGAGCTAGAAGAATAAAGTTGAAAGGGGCCCTGGTCCTGCCAGGTTTCTGGGACGGGCACACTCATATGCTAGCTGGAGCCTTGGAACAGGGGCAGGTGCAACTCAATGGTGTAAAGGACAGAAATGAATTCAGGGAGGCCATATTCCATTGGGTGAATGAGAACCCTCAGGAGCACTGGATATTAGGCTCGGGCTGGAACGACGCATTTTGGGGCGGATTGGCCCCATCCAAGCAGTGGGTTGAGGATGTAAGCGCAGGAAGACCCCTTTTCTTGCTGCGCTACGACATGCATAGCGCCTTGGTCAACTCCGTGGCCCTGAAATTGGCCGGGATCGGCTCCAACAGCCCAGATCCCCAAGGGGGAAGAATTGTTCGTGACCCCTCCACAGGAGAACCCACTGGGTTGTTGCTGGAAAAAGCCATGGAGTTGGTGGCCCGTTTGATTCCTCCACCTTCCCTCTCAACCAGGGCCAGACTGCTTTCCCGAGCCCTAGAGAAGGCCGTGGCCTTGGGCCTCACATCCATCCAAGATCTGGTCTGGGACTTCGGGGACACCCAAGTGCACACAGAGGTCTTTTCCAGACAAGGAGCTCGACCCAGAGTGTTTCTCAGGACACCCATAGAGCAGCTCTCCCAGTTCCTGGAGGCCAGGGATTGGCAATGGCCCTCAGGTATCTTGCTACAGGGGGTCAAGGGCTTTCTGGATGGGAGCCTGGGGTCGCGCTCGGCCTGGCTCCGGAAACCTTATGAAGGAACAGAGGCCGATTGCGGGGTTAGCTGGGTGTCTGACAGTGCCCGTTTCAGGGAAATGGTCATGGAGGCGGTCGGGCAGGATGTGGCTGTTTCACTGCATGCCATAGGTGATGCGGCCATTGGAAAGGCCCTCGAGCTTTACCATGAATGCATCCAGAGGAATCTGGGCCGGGCCTCTTTGAGGATCGAGCACTTTCAGCACCCTTCAGAGCAGGACATCATGGGTATGGATCATCCCAGGCTCACGGCCTCTGTTCAGCCCCTCCATATGGTTTTCGATGCAGCCCCCACAGAACAAAGACTTGGCCCCGATAGAGCCAGGCTTTCTTTCCCCATCCGCAGCCTCATGGGACTCAGGTGCAATGTTGTATTCGGCTCTGATTGGTCGGTGGCGGATCTGAATCCTCTGTTGGGGATCCAGGCCGCAGTGACACGTAGGGACCGGGATGGAAAATGGCCTGGGGGCTGGATTCCTGACCAGTGCATTGGTGTAGAACAGGCCCTGAAGGCCTATACTTGGAATGCCGCCCGCAGTGTAGGATTCCACGAAATCTCAGGATGCCTGGCCCAGGGGAGACTGGCTGATCTCACAGTGCTGGACAGGGACATAACCTCTTGTGAACCCTTGCAGATTCCAGAGGCCAAGGTGCTTTTGACCGTGGTGGGGGGCAAGATAATGTATGAAGACCTTTAGCTTTTTTCCCAGGCTGGTTTGTGGAGCCGAAGAAACCGACAGCCAAGAATTTTTTGATTCATCTTGGTTGAACCTTACTTGGGAGAGGCCAAAAGAACGCCCTCTGGGCTTGCCGGAGTTGGCCTGGAGTTTCAAGCAATGGCCCGTATAGGCCAAGAGTCACGGTTGGGAAGATACTCTTATGGGAGCAAATCATGCCAGTAAAACCTTGGGAGTATTTGAGCTCTGAGATCCGTGCAGACTATCGCATATTCCGCCTGCGGGTGGACAGATCCAGATCCCCCAGGACCGGCAACACTCATGATTTCTTTATCCTGGAATCCTCGGACTGGGTAAATGTAATACCCCTCACACCCGACAACCATGTGGTGCTGGTGAGACAGTGGAGACACGGCACCCGATCCATGACCTTGGAGGTTCCTGGGGGGCTGGTGGAGTCCTCGGACAGCCCCGAAGAGGCAGCTCGCAGAGAACTCCTGGAAGAGACAGGCTATAAAGCCAGGGAAATTAACTATCTCGGGGCTGTGGAGCCCAATCCGGCCTTCTTGAACAACAGATGCCACACTTTCCTGGCCATGGATGTGGAAAAGGTCTCAGAACTAAGCCAAGATGAGAAAGAGGACATAGAGGTGGTGTTGAGACCTATGGCCCAGATACCAATGCTCATAAGGGATGGATCCATCTCCCACTCCCTGGTGGTAGCTGCTTTTTACAGGCTATTCATGGAAAAAGAGCATTTCATCAAAAATCTTTCCTACAGGCCTTAGAGGGCCAGCCTCTGATGCTAGTCCCGATTTGGAGTCAAGGCACAGGCGCCTGGAGCAACTAGGGCCATCCATCCTGAGGTGAGGCTGGATCCTTAAACTCCAAAGGGTATAATCATGTGCCTATGGAGCTGCCTCTGCAATATGCAAAGACTCACGGCAAGTGGTTTGCGACCTCAGTTTGCAGGGCCCTTAGGCGGTATCGGATGATTTCCCCAGGAGAGCGAGTGGCTGTAGCCCTCTCAGGGGGCAAGGACAGTTCAGCCCTGCTGCTTATCCTGGATTATATAAGGCGTCACTCACACATGAAATTCGAGTTACTGGGAATTCATGTTCGCATGGGTTCCTACGAGACTGCATTCCTTCAAGAGCTCTGCAAGAGATTGGGAGCTGATTATAGAGAGACCAGCCTCAGCTTGCCTGCCTCCATGCCTTCAGGGGTAGTGTGCTCCGTGTGCGCCAGGCTAAAAAGAGGAGCCATGGCCCGCGTATTGGAAGATGAAGGTGTGAGAAAACTGGCCTTGGCTCACCATGCGGATGACATGGCCCAGACCATTCTCATGAACCTGGCCAAGGGAGTGGGTTTTCTTGGTTTTGCCCCTGTGGTGTCTCTGCCAGGAGAGCCCTTGCAGCTTATTCGGCCCCTGATCTATCTAAGGGAGTACACCTTGGCCAGCTTGCACAGGCGAAGCCTGATACCCCTGGTGGGGGACAGCTGCCCTTTCAGCAGGGAGACTTTTAGGACAAAAGCCAAGCATGCCCTCCAAAGCCTTGAACTGATGCTGGGCAGGGAGTTTCCTCTCCGAATGGTCCTGGCCGCTGAAAAGGCCCGAATGGAGGCTTTCTCCAGCATGGCCCCTCCCCACGAACCGGGATGAGGCGCTATACTACTAATAAAAAAGATCAGCTCCCATGTGGAAACAGAGGCGAGAAAATGTCCGAGAGGGAAGAAGAACTCCAGGTGCTCAAGACCATAAAGAATTTCCAGAAAGAAAAAACAAATCTCATCCCAATGCTGCAGCAGATACAGGCCCTTGTGGGGTATCTTCCCTCATGGGGTATGGAAGAGGTGGCCAAGCACCTTTCCATCCCAGTGGGGGAGGTATATGGGGTTGCAACTTTCTACAATCAATTTCGTCTCACTCCTCCGGGGAAGTACCAGGTCAAGGTCTGTACAGGAACCGCATGTCATGTGAAGCGCTCCTATGTGATCCTGGAAGAATGGGAACGCAGGCTGGGTATCAAGGAAGGGCAGACCACGGATGACAGGCTCTTCGGTTTGGAAAAGGTTGCCTGTGTGGGCTGTTGTGCCTTGGCGCCAGTGGTGGTCATCCGCCACAACTCCACAGAGGCCTTCTACGGCAACATGATGACCAGCAAGGTCAATGGCCTAATTCTGGAGGTGGAAAGGAAAGAGGGCGATGGCTCAGCCCGATGATCTTTGGAACAGTTTTGAACAGATCCGGCAAGAGGCTCTTGCCAGATGGAGGGCTCTGTGGGAAGACCCCAGAGCCTTGATAACTGTGGGAACAGCCACCTGTGGATTGGCCCAAGGGGCAGGAGAGTTGCTGGAGGTATTAAGGGAGTCATCCACTAGCATGGGTCTGGAGGTTCAGGTCCGGGAAGTGGGCTGTATAGGCCACTGTTATGCAGAGCCTCTGGTTACAGTCAAGCTGCCGGGGATGTCCCCATACCTGTACGCAAGGGTGAATGCAACAAAAGCAGAGCTGCTGCTGCGTTATGTTGTGAGGGATGGAGATCCTTTCTTGGATTTTGTCATGGGTGCTCTCCAAGAGGATGAGCTCATGCCCCCTGTTTGGGATCTTCCCAGGTTCCATTACGAAAAGAGACTCATTCTGGAGCATTGCGGGCTAATAGATCCAGAGGAGATCCACCATTACATAGCCATGGGAGGGTACAGGGCTTTGGTCAGGAGCCTTTCCATGGAACCAGAGCATATCATAGGGAAGCTGGCGGCCTCAGGTCTGAGGGGAAGGGGAGGAGCAGGCTTTCCCACAGCGCACAAGTGGGAAATCTGTAAAAACAGCCCTTACGGAAGTCCCATTGTCATCTGCAATGGGGATGAGGGAGACCCAGGGGCCTACATGGATAGGGCAGTGTTGGAGAGCAATCCTCATCAGGTCCTGGAGGGTTTGGCCATAGCTGCTCTGGCCGTGGGTGCTTCCCTGGGATATGTGTATGTGCGGGCAGAGTATCCCTTGGCCATAAGGAGGGTCAGAAAAGCACTTGAGGATGCTACCAATCTGGGTCTGATGGGCAGGGACATCCTGGGAACTGGCAGGGAACTTCAGGTCAGGCTGTTCGAGGGTTCAGGAGCCTTTGTCTGCGGGGAAGAGACGGCACTCATAGCATCTATCCAGGGGGAGCGGGGAATGCCAAGGCCCAGGCCTCCCTTCCCGGCTGAGAGAGGGCTTTGGGAAAGGCCTACTCTGGTCAACAATGTCAAGACCTTGGCCCTGATACCCAAAATAATGGAAAATGGGGAGTCATCTTTTACAGAAATCGGAACCCCTTCCAGTCCCGGGACAATGGTGTTTTCCGTGGTAGGCAAATGTGAGCAACCAGGACTCGTGGAGGTTCCTTTGGGGACCACCCTCAAGCAACTGGTTTTCGATATTTGCGGGGGTATACCGGCAGGCAAGAGTTTCAAGGCTCTTCAAATAGGCGGCCCTTCAGGAGGCTGCATTCCGGCATCTCTTCAGGACACCCCAATGGATTACGAAACTCTCCAGGAGGCCGGAAGTATGATGGGCTCAGGCGGGATAGTGGTCCTGGACGAGGAAGACTGCATGGTCGAGGTGGCACGCTTTTTCTTGGAGTTCACCCAGGGGGAGTCCTGTGGGAAGTGCACCTTCTGTCGGATAGGCACCCGACAGATGTTGGAATTGCTAACGGAAATAACCATGGGTAAAGCAACCCCAGAGCATCTGCAACTCTTGGAACAGTTGGCCATGGATGTGAAACTGGGCTCTCTTTGCAATCTTGGGGCCACGGCTCCCAACCCGGTCTTGACCACTCTGAGGTATTTCAGACAGGAGTATCTGGCTCACATCCATGAAAAGAAATGCCCTGCCCTACAATGCAGGGAGCTCACCGCCTACTACATTGTCCCTGAACGCTGTGCGGCAGGCTGTGATGCTTGTGTGGGGACATGTCCCACAGAGGCCATATACACAATGCGTAATCGCAAGAAAGCAGTGGAACAAGAAAAGTGCGTCAAATGCGGCGAGTGCGTGCGTGCTTGCCCGCCCGAATATAAGGCCGTGATCCGCATCTCCCCGGCCACTGAAGTTCCGGCTCCCCAGGCCCCCAGGGCCGAGAAGGACTCTCACTGAGAGGTGTCTTGTGAGTGCGAAGTGTGTTGGATTGGAAATAGACGGGCTAGAGATAGAGGCCATGGCTGGTGAGAGCGTGCTCAGCGCTGCACTGAGAAACTCCATTTACATTCCCCACCTCTGCCACAAACAGGAAATGGAAACCGAGCCATTCGGGGGATGCCGGCTTTGCTTTGTGGAAATCCTGGGCAAGCCCCACCCTGTCACCTCTTGCACACAGAGGGTTGCTAATGGAATGAAGGTGCGCACAGATACCCACAGTGTCAGAAGCTTGCAGCGTTCGGCCTTGAGGCTCTTGCTTTCAACCCACAGGGTGGATTGCGCCCGTTGTTTCGCCAACCGCAAATGCCGGCTTCAGGATTTGGCAAGAGTTCTGGGAGTGGGACTAAAGACATGGGGTCTCAAGGACCTGTCTTTGCAGGAATCAAGAGACAGCACCTTGGGTAAGGTGATTTACGACAGGAGCAAGTGCGTGCTTTGCGGAAGCTGTGTGAGTTGGGCAAGAGAAAATGGCACAGGGATCTTTCAGTTTGCAGGCAGGGGACTGGCCACCCGAATCGCTCTTTTTCCCTTTGAAGGGGATGAAGGAAAATTGGAGGGTGTCTGGAATTTGTGTCCGGTGGGAGCTCTTTTCCCTTCAGATGCTAACGCAGCCTAGAGGACTAATGCCAAAATGAGCCCGTGGGCTTCCAATCTAAGATGGACCTAGGCCCGCCCAGGATGAGCAGCATGGCACATTTGCCTTCAATGGCTTTATGCTCATCCAGATGATTCACCAACAAATCAGTCTTAAAGGTATGGGCCCAAGGCATAGGCCCCAGGGGAAGGATCTGAACCTTCCCCATCAGCAAAAGAGGGCTAGCCTTTTTCTGCGGAACCTATCAAGGGTAGAACCTTTTTTACTTCAAAGAACACAAGATGTCTTCCCTCTTCGTCACCCTCGTACCTTCGCCTCTTTAAGCTTTTTAGTAGTTCAGTATCCTTCTCATCCTTGAGCTTCTTAAGAAAGAGCCTCACACCTTTCCAACCCGGTCCGTTCTCTATGAAGAGATAGGCGGCATTGGGATTTGATTCCAGATTGTGGTGGGTGAGCCTCTCAGGCATTATGAAAGCCACTGTCCCATCATCCATGACATGAGGCCTGCTGAAGATGGCCGCATCCACGTTTCCCTGTGCATCTGCCGTGGCAAGAACCCCAATTCCTGTGGTCTTCTCAAAGTAATCTTTGAGGTCCATCTGTGTCCTCCCCTGCGTTTTCTGTCATGGCCTTCTGCGGCCTTTGTCTTTTTGACGTAGGAGCTCCAGTAAAGGATTCTCCCCCTGATGACTCCTTCTGGGTCAACAGCAACCAGGCAGCTCTCCAAAAGGGCTAAAACCCACCGGTTTCAGTTGAAACATGCCCCTCTCTGAAACACTCAAAGAACACTGGCTGACCCTCTGACAGGGTCTTGGTCGGGAAATGAGATGGGCAAACAGATGGATGAGGTTGACGCGAAAGCCCGGATGTTTCATCATCCCCTTCCAAGAACAAAGAGCTCAGCAACTGCCCGAGAGAGGTTCTCATCGAAGAAAAAGAGATTTGCTGAGGTGTAGAAACAAATCTTGAATAGGTTTCAGGCTCTTGGGAAAGAGCTCGGTGTTTTAGTCTTTTTGTGTTGGGTATTGGCGGAAATCTTGTGTGATGGAGATGTCTTGGGTTGGGGAGGTGTGAATTTGCGACGGCAGCAGGACACAGCAAGCCTTGAGATTTCAAGAAGTGGAGATGACTTGCAGGACTGGATACTTTCGGTGAGAAGTAAGATCGAGAAAGAACTAACCCCTGAGCAAAGGGATCTTTTCAGAGAAGAGCTCTACCCTGAGCAACAGCTCAAAGTTTTTTCCGAGGGCTCCTCAAACGTTTTGGTGGTGGCCCCCCACGGATTCCCCGGTGACGACGATCATACAGATTATCTGGCTTATTTCTTGGCAAAGGAGCTCGATGCCTCCTATCTCATAAACAACAAAGCATTTCACAAACCCGGAAGGCATCATCCCTGCGGAAGACCAGCCAACCTTAATCAGCCCTGGAGTTCCAATCCAGATACCAAGAGATTCATGCAGATCCTCTTGGAGATGATAAAGACAATAGCAAAGAGATCCGAGACAGCTCCCCTGGTGCTTTGTATTCACGGCATGTCCGATGCCAATGCAAGGAGGCTATGTGCCGGGGATTTCTGCATTGGGGCAGGATATACTTCAGAAGAAAGGGAAAGTGCCCTGGCTCCAGGAGGCGGAGCCACTGCTTCCAAGGAGGTCATAGAAGGCCTGATTGAGGGATTGTGCAAGAAGGGTTTTTCTGCAACTGATGGAATACCTCAATACTGTGCCAAGAAAGCCATCCCAGGATACCTTAAGTTCATGGAGCCCAGCATAGGCCCTACCCATGCCTTGCAGGTGGAAGTGCGTTACCTGGGCTTGAGGGATCCTGACAACATATTGAGGACCGCCAGGGGTCTGGCAACAGTGGTAAGAGGCTTGAGGGCCTTCAAGAAGTTGGAATAGATCAACGCAAGGAAGGTTGTGCCTGACCGGGCAGGATAAATCCAGACTGCAAAATAAGATGACCTTGAAAAGACATGGGGCCGTATTGGCCCATGATGATCAAACCCTCTTGTGGAGCCAAGAGAAAGAGATAGTCTTTTGTTTTCAACAGCAGGGGGTCTATACAGCAGGTAGTCAAACCAAGGGGGATCATCACCCTTATGCACCCATGCGGTTCAAGGGTTTCCTCTTGTAAGAGTATTTGGACTTGGCATGATCCCGATTCGAGACATCAACCGTTCCCAGACCTTCCCTTGGGTGAATTACACCCTTATAGCAATCAATGTGCTGGCTTTTATTTGGCAGATGAGCCTTGGTGCAAGGCTAGAGAAGATTTTTTTTCTTTACGGGCTAGTGCCCCTGCGTTACTCGGATCCGGCTGTGGCCACTCATTTCACTACCTTGGAGCAGGTGCTTCCATTTCTCACCTCCATCTTTCTCCACGGAGGAATCTTCCACCTGCTGGGGAACATGTGGTCCCTTTACCTCTTTGGAGATAACGTGGAAGACCGCCTCGGGCACCTGCGTTACCTGGTTTTTTATCTGCTCTGCGGGCTTGCTGCAGGTCTGACCCATCTGTTTACCAACTGGAGATCTCCCTTGCCCACCATAGGAGCCAGCGGAGCCATCTCCGGGGTCATGGGGGCATATCTGATTCTTTTTCCAGGAGCCAGGATACTCACCCTCTTGCCCATATTCTTCTTCATTCAACTGGTGGAAGTGCCTGCCTTTGTTTTCCTGGGTCTTTGGTTCCTGCTGCAGATTCTCTCGGCAGGGGCAGGTTCAGGACAGGCCGGCGGAGTGGCCTGGTGGGCCCACATCGGGGGATTCGTAGTTGGGATAGTTCTGTTGAAATTCTCCCAACTTCTGCCGCCCATTGCACTGGAGAGGCCTTTACAAAGCCACACCCTCAGGAAGAGGACCCCCAGGCTCCAAAGACTTGGCGGATTTGAGCCTCTGGAATCCCTGGATGTAAGGGGCTCGATCACTGTGAGTCCCAAAGAGGCAGTCTCAGGCACACGAAAGCTAATCTCCGTGAAATACGGGCTCATACAAAAAAACTTCCTGGTTACGATTCCGCCAGGGACCAAAGATGGCACGGTCCTCAGATTGGGCGGCTTGGGTCTTAGAAACGATCAAGGGGATGTGGGGGATCTTTACTTGCATGTCAGGGTGGTGCCTGAGGGTCTGAGCTAAGCCCTTATCAGGAAACTTGACCCTGATTATTCGCCAAGACTCATAACATTTGGATCTATGCTGCCAAGTCCCAGTTACATTTAGCTGTTATTGGGTGAAAACCAGGGGATGACTAGAGAGTGAAAATAAGAGCCTGTCTATGCATGGGTCTTTTCATCTTGATGATCCTGGATGTTTTTAGTGGTCTTGCCAAAACCCTTCAATGGTTGGGCAGTATATTAGTTCTTGCTTGGGAAAACATGCTGTCCAACAAGCAATGGGTGGGCTAGATGCGCATAATCAGAATTGGGTAGATGATATCGCTTCGGGATTCAGTCCTCTGGGCTGGCCCAGATTATATGCGCCTTGTTTATGACCAAGACGTTCTCGCCCCTTCCTCTGGATGTGGCATTGAAGACCACTATGAAGGGTTTTTCTCCCTCTGTGAAGATCTCGCTGACCCGATCAAAGCCGTCTGGTTCGCAGCTCAAGTTCACGTGGCCCACTATGGTGCTTCCGTCAGCACATCGGATCCTCACCTTGGCAGGCCTACACACCCTTTGGTATTTTCCCTGGCGATCCCTGGCCTCAAGGGTAAAGCCCACTGTGCCCTCCAAGGCAGGGCCTACCCTCATGGGCACCTCTTCCAGTTCGTATTGTGAGTTCTCGGTCTCGAATCCATTGGGAGTCACTTTTCTCACGACCCCTGTACGAAGCACCTTGCCGTTGTCCTGAAAAACATAATAACGTCTTCCAGGCTCAGGCCTGTGGCGCTCCCAACCTTCCCTGACTTCGGCCACTGGAAAGACCTCTTCCTCGGCACCCCCCTTCTTCCTTATCCTCACCCTCTTGGAGAACTCCCTTTCCATGGTGCTTCTCCTTACCATAAGACCGTTGCAAGAGTGCGAGAGGGGGGAGTCGAACCCCCACGAGTTGCCCCACTGGATCCTAAGTCCAGCGCGTCTGCCAGTTCCGCCACTCTCGCTATGGACCGCGTCCATATTCTCTTATAAAAGAGTCGGTGTGGTCAATCCACACCCCCAAGGCTCCCGAGGCTTGAAAAGATCTTGGGCACTGTTCAATTTATTATCTTCATTGGAAATCCCTGCTAGGTCCGTGAGCTTTATGAAGGGAGACTCTTGGTTCCCACAGACTCCGGGCCACCAGGGTCACCACTTCTCCCTGCACCTGAAGCATTCCCGAGACTCCCAGCACAGGAGCAGTCTTAACCAGGGGCATATGCTTCACATAAAGGCTAGGCCAAACAACCACGTTTACAAAACCTGTTTCATCCTCCAGGGTCAAGAAGGTAACTCCTCGGGCTGTACCTGGACGCTGGCGACAGATGACAAGTCCGGCATAGCGCACCTTACTGCCATGTGTCATACCCGAAATTTCTCGGGCAGTGGGAAAACCCATCTTCCTAAGCTTTTCCCTTACCATGGCAATGGGATGGGCCAGGGGGCTGTGTCCCTGTGTTTGGTAATCCCAAATTACGGTCTCCAAGGGGGTGAGGGGGGCGAAAGAGACTTTGGACTCATGCTCCCCTGGAGGGGGGAGGAAACCTCTGGGCTTTCTCAAGGCCCCCAAAACCCTCCAAAGGGCTTCTCTTCTCCCCTCTTGGAGCTCCTCCAATGCCCCTGCCTGGGCCAAGCTGCAAAGCGCTCCTCTGTCAAGCCCGCACCTCTGGACAAAGTCCTCCAAAGAAGAAAAGGGGGCTCTATTTCTAGCCTCTAAAATACACTCACAATGAGCTTTGCCCAACCCTTTTACGAACCTGAGGCCCATTCTTACAGCAAAGCAGGGTTTGAGCCCCTGGGGATTTTGCTCTTCCAGAGTTCCTTGTTCATTCACTGGTTCCAGAGTGCATTCCCAGAAACTCCTGGTGACAGAAACGGGTTTGATCTCTATATTGTGACGCTTGGCATCCTCGATGATGGTCGCAGGGGAGTAAAAACCCATGGGTTGGGCATTCAGTAGGGCGCATGTAAACTCCGCCGGCCAATGACGCTTTAGCCAGGCAGCGGCATAGCTTATCAGAGCAAAGCTGGCTGCATGGGATTCGGGAAAGCCGTATTCCCCAAAGCCTTGGATCTGTTGGAAGACCCTCTCTGCGAACTCCCTTGATATGCCTTTGGCCAGCATTCTGGAGATGAGCCGTTCCCTGTGTCTGCCTATGCGCCCTCCCCTTCTCCATGCAGCCATATCCCTGCGAAGTTGATCCGCCTCTCCAGGGCTGTAATCAGCAGCCACCATGGCCAGTTTCATGACCTGTTCCTGGAAGATGGGAACCCCCAAGGTTTTCTCCAGCACAGGCTTCAAGCACTCATGAGGATATTCCACCGGTTCTTCACCAAGTCGCCTTCTCAAGTATGGATGCACCATGCCTCCTGTTATGGGCCCAGGCCTTATTATGCTGATCTGTATTACCAGGTCGTAAAAGCACCTGGGTTTAAGCCTGGGCAGCATGGACATCTGGGCCCTGCTCTCCAGCTGGAACACCCCTATTGTGTCTCCCCTGGATATCATCTCGTAGGTGGCACGGTCCTCAGGGGGAATGGTGGCCATGGACAGAGTAATTCCGTGGTGTTTCTCCAGAAGGCGGAAGGAGATATCCAGATGACTGAGCGCCCCAAGGCCCAGCAGGTCCACCTTGAAAAGGCCCAGATCCTCTATGTCCTCCTTGTCCCATTGGATGACCGTACGGCCCTCCATGGAGCCTTTCTCTATGGGTACCAAAGTATGAACCGGTTCATGCCCCAGCAGGAATCCTCCGGGGTGGATTGAAAGGTGCCGTGGCACATCCAGGAGCTCGGAGCTCAAGCGAAGAAGATGTTGATGGATGGGCAAATCAGGCTCCATGCCAGCCATGCGAAGCTGCTCTGGGGTTATTTCCCCGTGATGGGGAAGAAGCTTGGCAAGCCTGTCCAAGCCAGTCTGGGCAAGCCCCAACACCTTTCCCACGTCCCTCACGGCCATTCTGGGTCTGTACCTAATGAAATTGGCTACCATGGCCGCTCGGTCTCGACCATAACGCTGGTACACATGCTGGATCACCTCTTCTCTTCTTTGGTGCATGATATCCAGATCTATGTCTGGTGGCTCTGCCCTTTCTTTGGAGATAAAGCGTTCGAACAGAAGCCCCATACGCACTGGATCCACGGCCGTGATACCCAGGCAGTAGCACACCGCAGAGTTGGCTGCAGAGCCCCTACCCTGGCAAAGTATTGAGTGTTCACCACAGAACCTGACAATTTCCCACATGGTGAGGAAATAGCCGCTGTAGTCTAGCTCCTCTATGAGAGCCAACTCCCGCTCCAGTTGGGCTATTACATCCGGCGGGACAGAGGAGCCGTAGCGCTCAACAGCTCCTCTGAACGTTAGTTCCCTGAGCCATTGGTGGGAGGTAAATCCCTGAGGAAGCCTTTCAGAGGGATATCTGTACCTGAGTTCATCCAGGGAGAACTCGCATCGCCCGGCCACCTCCAGTGTGCGCTCCAGTGCTTCGGGAAGGTCCTGGTAAAGGCTCTGAAAAGCAAAAGGGGATAAAAGGGCATATTCCGCATTGGGACGGGTGAGGCGCCCGGCCTCGGCTAGCTTTACCCCGTTTCGAATGCAGGTCATTACATCCTGAAGGGGACGCCTGGAGGTGTTGTGGTAAAGCACTTCTGTGGCTGCCAAAAGGGGTATGGAGTGCTTTCTAGCCCTTTCCAGGACCCTGCGTTCCTGATCTTTTTCCTCGGCCCTTCTGTGTCTGACCACCATGGCATAAAGCCTGTCTCCGAAAACCTCTTTGAGCATGTTGAGCACAGGGGTCGGCTCGGCCTTGGAAACCAAGGGACTTCCATCTCCACCCACCAAGGCTATGAGCCCTTGGGAATTAAGGCATACCTCCTCCCAGCTCACCAGACTTCTGCCCTTGGGAGAACGCATTCTTCCGAGAGTTATTAACCTGCACAGATTAGCGTAACCCTCCCGGTCCATGGCCAGGAGAAGCAACTGAGATGGAGGAGTATGAGGCCTCTTCTCATTTTGCAGGAAGTAATTCTTTGCCCCCGAATCGGGACCATTAATCAACTCCTTGTTTCTCACATCTCCAACGCTCACCTGTGCCCCCACCACCAGATGGACTCCGGCCTCCCTGGCTGCCACATGGGCACGTACCACCCCGTACAGCCCATCTCTGTCCGTGAGCGCAATGGAGTTGAGGCCAAGGCGTCTAGCCTCATGCACCAGCTCACCGGGACTGCTGGCCCCCTCCAGGAAGGAGTAGTGGCTCTTTACCCAAAGGGGCACGTATCCCATACTCCCATCATCCAATTTCAGACCTCGAGTCTATATCTCTGAGTCTATTTCGCCCTCTGTTCACTCCACCCGCCCCTGTAGGAACCATTTCTTCCTGGGTGCGTCGTAATAAACCCAGAAGATATCTCCCCGCAAAGTCTCCAGGAAATAGTAGGAGCGGTGCACTTCCTTCCTCCACCAGCCTCCTGATATCACATAAGGTCCCCAGAGGCGCACCACTGGCCCGCAGCGCAGATCCTTCACAAGCCATCCGTCTGGCTCGTGGCGAGGCCGAATTCCAAGGCACAAAGGCTTGATATAAATCCTGCGTATGATGTTCCCACGGCCTGCCTTGGGCCTGGGCCTGGGAGGGCGCAGATGATCCAAGGGTTCCCAAGTAAAACAGGCCTCCGGCAAGTGCCCTTCCAGCAGGCGTGGCTGTACCACCGCCTCATCCCCAAGCTCGGTTCTGAGTCTCGCCAAGGCCCGGTCTCCGGCAGAGAGATCCCTTCGGGAGGTTTCCAGAAAAAACCTCAGCTGCTGGGGCTCTGCCGGAGCTCCATGAAGCCTGAGGCATATCTCCTGTACGGAGCATGGCAATGGCAAGGCCTCCAGCTTTATGCGCACGAGGTCTAGGATGAAAGACTCCTGCAAGTTGGGTTTGGCTGGCCGAATTCGATCCGTGCGCTCCTGGCCCATACCCATGACCCATCTGATCTCGAGTTCCCTCAAGGCATCCCCCCTGCGGGCCAGGCTGAGAAGTAAAGAATGGAGATGGCGCCGCACTAAAAAAAGAAGAGGCAATGCATCAGACAGTGGCTCTTCCAGAAACACCACACAGCCCACGGGCTCCTCATGAATGCTGGGCATCAGGGACTCGTACCTGCCCCCTGAGGCTGCTTCGTATAAGTCAGAGGCTTCTTGGCCAAAGCGAAGTCTTATCCCTTGTCTGGGAAGTCTTAAAAAATCCCCTACACTTCGAACTTCCAATCGCTCCAGGGTGTCTCTCAGATCAGGCCCTATGGATAGCCTTTCCAGAGGCACTGCCCTAAAAAGCGCATCTTCCTCTTGAGGGGTTTTCAGAACCAGGATCCCATCGGTATTCCTTGCTATCCCATAGGTTCGAAAGCGAGAGAATCCCACTACCACCGAAGCTTTTCTGCCCTTGGCTGCAAGGGCGCCTTGAATCTGCCTGGCCCAGGCCGAGGCCGACCCGAAGAGACGTCCTAGACCTCTGCCCCTCAGCCAGAAGATCCCAGGCTCCTCTGCCATCTCCACCTCCGGAGAGAAGCTGCCAAGCAGAATCGTGAGCTCCCTCAGCTCCTCTTGAAGATCTCTGGGGGACACCCTGGCCGCCCGCAGCTTGGGTGCAAGGCTCAATCCCTGTGCATAACGCATTCCTGCGGAAACACCGGCTGACCGGGCTTCGGGACTCACCCAAAGTATCTTTGCCTGCGGACGGTCCTGGGCTACTACCGCTACTGGAAGGCCCTTCCATTCCGGATGGCGATCCAGAAGGATCTGCAGGGGGAGCTCCCGTAGATCAACACAAGCCAGGCGGTCCATGACATGCGAACTCCTTGCTCCAGCCTGGTCCCCTCGCCTTGTCTTTGATAGCGTAGAGCTTACACGAGAAGAGCCCTTCATCCAGACAGGAGCGCTCGGCCCTCAACCTGATAGAGACCAGAGAGCTCACAGAAGGGGTTTCTTCTGGCTTTTCGGTCAGGAACACCAATGCGATGTCATGGGCACGGGCCAGGCCAGCCAGTCTTGTCTGGAGAGGAAGAGGCAGATCAGCCACAGTTCCCAGATCCAAAACTATAAGTCCAAAGGCCCCTGAACGAGCCAGCCGATCCACTGCCCTTGCCGCAGCACGCACCTCAGGGCAACGCACTACGGCCAAGGCACCCAGATCCACTCCTACCTCTTGCATGTCAGGGGGATAGAAACTACTATCCCTGGCAGTAATCCAGGCCACTGTCTCCCCTTCCATTTGGGCTTCCAGTACCAACCTGCCAGCCACGGTAAGCAAGGCTGTAGGGCCATATCCTGAGATCTCCACCAGCTTTCCCGAAAGATCCCTCCGGGTAAGCTCCATCTGCCTTGAAGGCCCTGGAGGGATTCTTGAAGGAACAAGCTTCACCAGATACTTTCCCATATTGAGCTTAAGCCCGGCTCTTTCCACTTTTTTCACTCCTTTACTTGCGAGTTCGCCCCAGAGAAAACCTGATCCCCGCCTTCCTTAGGCCTGTAGGGATATTCCAGATCCCTTCTGATCTGGATAACCTTGCCCAAAATTCTCACCTCCCATGGCTTGAAGCGCATGACAGGGAAATTCTGGTTCTCGGCATGGAGCTCTATATACCCAGCCTTTATCCGAAACCGTTTCAAGGTGGCCTCATCCTCCACCAAGGCAACTACAATATCTCCGTCTTGAGCCACAGTTTGTCTGCGCACTATGGCTATATCGCCTGGCAGAATGCCTGCCCCGAGCATGCTCTCTCCCTTGACCCTCAAGGCAAAGAGATTTCCCCTGTCCCTATTCGTGGCTACAGCCACATATTCATCGGGCTCCTCCAGGGCTGTGGTAAGGGGCCCTGCTTGGACACGGCCCAGCAAAGGCACCAGGACCACCTCACGAGCCCCTTGGAAAAGTCTATAGCCGCGAGACTTGCCTGGTTCCCTAAGAAGTTTTCCCTCGGCCACCAGATTTTCCAGGTGACGACGAGCCGTTTCAACGGCTTTGAAACCCATGGCCTCCTGCACCTCCCGAACAGTGGGAGGGCTTCCAGCCAGGATCCGCTCCCTCACAAAACGAAGCACCCTCTCTCTGGTCTTTCCCTCCGGGCTGTAAGGCATGGCTCCCTCCTCTTATAGAGGTTGGGTCTTGCTCCTGACATTTGTCAGGTTAGCAGACATTTGTCTGCTTTGTCAAGATCCTAGCCCCCTTTATTTGCCAGGTCCTGTGAGCTCGGTTTTATTGAAATTGTACAGAATTGAACCAGAAATTTCCTTTTGGAGCCTTTAGACCCAGGCCAAAGACCACTGGAAAAGGCATGACCCAGACTATTCCCAGAGTCCCGAGAGCTTGGGGGCCATGCCCCAAGCCCCAAGTACCATAATCCAGTTACAGTTCTAGCCTGGGGTGAGAAGCGCCATTTCATCCCGTGGCATTGGAATTGCTTTAACAGCTTATCCATGCAGGCTGGATCATCTTAAAATGGAGGAGCCCATGTCCCGCAAAGTATCTGTCAAACGCACTCTTGGGGAAAAACATCCCCATTTCTCCATAGGCGCAGCATGGGAAGGCTGGGAGCTGACGCCTCCCAGGGTGGGCGAGATTTACGTTCTATTCACTGAAAAAGGTTCGGTATTTCGGACATCTAAGGTGATACAGGTGGGCCCTGGAAACTTCAAGACCAGAAACTCCCTATACACCATCTCTGTGCTTCAGGAAGACAATGATTCCTCTGGGCACACAACCCAGGAATTGACCGTAGCTCAACACAAATCTTCGAGTCCTTCGGAAGGTGTCCCCACACAAGCAGAACAGTAATCATATCTCCAAGACCATTCCATCCTCAGCCATCTCCATCTCCACCTCTGCCATGCGCTGGATCATCTCCGGCCCTGGATGGAAAAGCATTATTCTTCGGGCCCTCAACTGCCCTTTGTGCTCCAGTATATCTTTGTATCGAACGTGGGAGTGGTGGTCCTGCTCGAAGAAAAAACACTCGCAAAGCAAAAGATCACACCTTTCAGCCAAGCTGATGATCTGTTGATTCCATCTGGTGTCGCCAGTATAGCCCACCACGACCCCTTCCCAGCTCACCCTGTACCCCCTGGAGGGTATATTCCCATGCTCCATCCTAAAGGCCTCTACATCTAAAGAGCCCTCCTTTAGGATCCCTCCAGGAGGCAAGCCCACGTACTTCACCTGGAATCTCCAGGAGTGGACCTCAAGCACATCCGGGTATGTGGCCTGCAACAGCTGGCTGCACCTCTGCTCTATTCCCTCTGGCCCCACAATCAGAAGAGGTAAGGCCCTCTGGGAAACAAATTGATATTCGATGAAAAACGAGGGCAATCCCCCAAAGTGATCCCCGTGGCAGTGGCTAATGAGTATGGCCTCCACTTGGGCAGGGTCCAGCCCTGCGGCCTTCAAGGCCGGCAGGCTCGAAGGTCCGCAGTCTAAGAGCAGGTGGCGCTTCCCATCGGTGAGAACAAAACCCGAGAACTTCCTTCCTCCTGACCCAAAAGCATCCCCGCTTCCCAGAACAATCATCTTAACCATTACCCCTCTCCCCTAAACACTCTCCCTCCAAAATCCTTGAGCCCAAGCTTCCAAAGCTTGCCCTGCCCTCTTGCCTTGCGAGCTAAACCTCAGATTCCCACCCAGACTTACGCTCTCTTTAATCCCCGGGAAATCAACTGGCTCAATGATCACCCTTTCCAGGCACCATGGGTACGAACCTGACTGGCAGCAGCCTTTCCACCTTGACCCCCTGTTCCGTGCGGGTGATCCTGAGGAGCTCCTGCTCTGCTCTTCCCACCGGAACCACCATCCGGCCTCCTGTCTTGAGCTGCCTGAGCAGTTCCTGTGGAATCTGCGGTGGAGCTGCTGTAACAACGATTGCGTCAAAGGGGGCCTCCTCTGGCAGACCCTTGTAACCATCCCCAAATATCACCATCACGTTTCCATACCCGAGCTTCTTCAATCGCTCTCTCGCCTCATCGGCAAGAGCTTCAACTATTTCCATGCTATAGACCTCTTTGGCCAGCAAGGATAGCACAGCCGCGTGATACCCTGAGCCTGTTCCTATTTCCAACACCTTTTCATGCCCCTCCAGCCCCAGTGCCTCGCACATGTAAGCCACAATAAAAGGCTGAGATATGGTCTGACCGTGGCCTATGGGAAGGGGTGAATCCTGGTAGGCCCTGTGAAGCTCGGATTCTGGCACAAACCTGTGCCGCGGGACAGAAGCCATGGCCTTCAGCACCCTTGAATCCCTTATGCCCCGGGCCTTAATCTGCTCCCTGACCATCCTGGCCCTTTCCTGGTCCATGGCCAAGTCTATATCCATGGCCAAAGGACTCTCTGCCCAGGCGCCCAGGCCCAAAAATGCCATCAAAATAAAACTGCCTTTCTTGATAAGGACTTGGCTTTCCAAACTCATCCTGCCTGCAGTCTCTGTTGACCTCAAGGAAAGGTTAATATACTCTTCAAAAAATGAATTTACTGTGAATCTCTCGGGCAAAGCATAGCAGAGGCTCATTGTTGAGTTCAAGGATAACCTGTTGCATGGGGTTGCAAGGATCGGGCAGGCTTTTTGAAATTCCCAGAATCAGTCTCTGGCCAAAGCCGCCCAGAGAATTGGATCGCCACAAAAAAAAGGAGTCAAGACATGGATGAACAAGCATACAAGCAGCTTTGTGAAGCCATGGCCCAAAGGGGTGGAGCGTATCCGGGCATGGATATCCCAGAGTTTTATGCATTGGCAAAGGAGATGTTCACCCAGGAGGAAGCCAGGGTATGTGCAGCCATGCCCAGGAGACCCTCCACTGCAAGCCAGATAGCTGAGTCCGTAGGAATGCAGGAGCAAAAGGTGGCCGAGCTCCTGGAGGCCATGGCTGACAAGGGGCTGTGCACCACAGTCACTGGAGCGCAAGGGGAAATGCTTTACGCGGCAATACCCTTTGTGCCTGGAATCTTTGAATTCCAATTCATGAGGGGTACGGCCACACCCAGGGATCAACTTCTGGCTAGGCTCATTCGAGATTACAAGAAGGCGGTGGATTCCAGAAGAGGGGGTGCCCAGCGTATCAACTTTCCCCTCAACAGGGTGATCCCCATAGAGCGAACCATTCAGGCCGGAGCCAGGCTACACACCTATGAGCAGGTCTCGGCTTACATAGAGAAATACGAACCCATTTCGGTTTCCACCTGTTTTTGCCGTCATGAGGCAAGGCTCATTGAGGGGACGGATTGCGGTAAACCCAACCAGGTTTGTATGCAGTTCGGAGGGGGTGCCAGGTACGTCATAGAAAGAAAGATGGGCAAGGAGATCTCCAAAGAGGAGGCCAAAGCTGTGCTTAAGAAGGCTGAAGAGGCAGGCCTGGTTCATGCCAGCATGAACACTCAGGAGATAGACTTCATTTGCAATTGCTGCCCTTGCCATTGCATGATTCTCAAGACAGCCCTGGCCCAACCCAGCCCGGGCATGGCGCTGCACTCAGGTTTTCAGCCTAGATTTGATCCTGACAGGTGTGTGGGGTGTGCCACCTGTGTGGAGAGGTGTCCGGCACAGGCCCTGACAATGGTGGAAGAGTTGCCAAGGCTCAGCGAGAGCAGGTGTTTCGGATGTGGCGTTTGTGCCAGCGGTTGTGCTTCTGAGGCCATCGAACTGGTGGAAAGGCCCCAGGTGCAGCCGCCTCCTTTGGACAGAAAGGCGCTCAAACAGGCTCTTTCCACCTCAGGGTGATGTGGCAGGCATCGAACCAAGGCCCTTGGTGCCTAGAGGAAAGCTCAAGGAGGAAGAGAATTGTCCATATTGTTTGAGCAGATGAGAATCAGGGAGCTCACCCTGAAGAACCGTTTTGTCAGATCGGCAACCTGGGAGGGAATGGCCCATGATGATGGGAGGGTTACCCCTCAGCTAATGGAGTTGATGGCTGAGCTGGCCGCAGGGGGAGTGGGACTAATAATCACGGGCCATGCATACGTAAGCAAAGAAGGCCAGGCAGGCCCAAGGCAGTTGGGCATTTACAGTCAGGAGCTTGTAAAGGGCCTGGCCGAGATGACCACTGCAGTGCATGAAAAAGGAGGCAGTATAGTTGTTCAGCTGGCCCACGCTGGCATACAGGCTGCGCACAAGTTGACCGGCATGGAGCCTATCGGTCCTTCGGGCCCCACCACACAGGACTCTCCGGGCAGAGAGATGAGCCCTGAAGAAATAGAAGATGTGGTGGAGGCCTTTGGCCAGGCTGCAGCCAGGGCTGTGGAGGCCGGTTTTGACGGGGTACAGATCCATGCTGCCCACGGTTATCTCTTGAGCCAGTTTCTCTCCCCTTACTTTAACCGCAGGAAAGACGATTACGGTGGATCCCTGGGAAATAGAGCCAGGGCCCTTCTTCAGGTGGTATCCAGGGTCAGAGCAGCCATCGGTCCCCAAAAGCCTTTGTTGGTCAAGATGAACTCCCAGGACTTCCTGAAAGATGGACTCGCTCTTGAGGACTCGGCAAGGGTGGCTCAACTACTTGCCGAAGCAGGCGTAGATGCCATTGAGGTAAGCGGGGGAATGAGACTGGCTGGCCCTCAGTTCATGCCATCCAGATTGGGCATAAAGGAGCAGAGGCAGGAGGCCTATTTCAGGGAGGCAGCTAGGCTCTTCAAGGAAAAGACCGGGATCCCGGTGATGCTTGTGGGTGGCATAAGATCATTTCAGGTGGCCGAAACTTTGGTGGAACAGGCAGGGGTGGACTATATCTCCATGAGCAGACCCTTCATCAGGGAGCCATGGCTCATAAACAGATGGAAAGCAGGCGATCTGAGGAGGGCCTTTTGCCTCTCTGACAACCAGTGCTTCGCTCCTGCCCAGGCGGGTGAGGGCATTTATTGTGTGACGGCCCGCAGAGAAGCCCAAGGGGACTGAAACCAAAAGGCTCTTTATTCTGGCTTACAGAAGCATGAGTCAGGATCCTCAAGCCTTCGGCTCCAGGCCGCGTAGGCTTTCTTTGAGCCTTTTGAGCACTTCTTGCATCACGGCACCGCAGGAACCTCTTATCAGCAGATCTGCCATGGAGTCAAGGGCAGTGGGGTCTCTATTCACTATGACCAACCTGGCCCCACCCTCTTTGGCCACCACAGGCATGGATGCTGCAGGCTGCACCAGAAGCGAAGAACCCAGCACCAAAAAGAGTTCGGCCTCTTGCGAGCGCCTGAAGGCCTCGGCAGTCTCCTTTTCAGGCATGGGCTGTCCAAAAGAAATGGTATCGGGTTTCAGCAACCCCCCGCAGGAATCACAAAGGGGCACCTTCAGCCCGCCCAGGACCATGGCATGGATATCCTCCCTGGGCCAACGTTTCCTGCAGGAAAGGCACGATACGGTTCTGCAAGTGCCATGAAGTTCTATGACCCTGGAGGGAGAGCTCCCAGCCAGCTGATGCAGGCCGTCTATGTTCTGAGTTATGATTGAATCCAGCAGTCCCAGCTGCTCCAGTTCCACAAGAGCCATGTGGGCTGCGTTGGGTTTTGCCTGGCTTATGGTGGTAAAGGCCTCGGTGCTCATCTCCCAATATCTCTGCCTGGAAGAGACATTGGATAGGAAATTCTGGAAGGTGAAATCCTGCGGGTCGTACCTTTGCCAGAGCCCACCAGGGCTCCTGAAGTCGGGGATTCCACTCTCGGTGCTAACCCCTGCCCCTGTGAAGCCCACGGTGTTTCTGGACTCAAGTAGCCACTTGACCAGTCGGAGGTATTCTTCCACTCAAGCTCCCTTTTAAAATGAAAAAAGGGGGATGGGCCCCGCCCACCACCCCTCTTAGCCGCCATATGCCGAGGGACGGAATCGAACCGCCGACACGCGGATTTTCAGTCCACTGCTCTACCGACTGAGCTACCTCGGCTCTGGACAAAACCTTGTATATCGCACTCCGATGTCTCAGTCAAGGCCAAACCCGAAAGCCTTACCATGACTGTGCCCTTTGGAGGACCCTCGGCCCACCATCCCATGCAAGAGAACCCGCCATCAATCCTCTGCCAACCAAACCTGGCTTCTCTATCCAAGGGTCTAACTTCCAGAGTTCATGGAGGCTTTGCCGGGTGTTGCCATTACTCTTGGGCTGCGGATATGGGAGATGGCGGTCTTGCCTGGGCACAACTCCCACAAAATAACCTGTCCATGATTCATGCTTTTTTATGACATGATGGTAAGGCTTAAAAAGGCTTTCAAACCTATTTTGTGCAAGATCCCTTTGTAGTCAAAATCGGCCAGTATGGCCTCTTACCCATCATTGCCCCATGTCTCCCAAGACATATTGAAGGATGGTCACGGCCGCCAAGGCTGCCGTCTCTGTGCGAAGAATTCTGGGCCCCAGACCCACGGGAACAAACCCAGCCTCCTGGAGCCCCTCTATCTCTTTTTTTTCAAGCCCTCCCTCTGGCCCCACAACCACCCATGCCCTAGATGGTCTTCTTTCAACTCTGCCCAAGACCTCCCTTAGATGGCTCCTTTTTTCCCCCTCCCAAAAAACCAGCCTCAGGGCTTGATCCTGCTCTTGATATTCTAGAAATTTTTTTAGGTTCCATGGTCCCAGAAGCTCCGGCACACTGCTGCGGCCGCTTTGCCTGGCTGCCTCCTCCAAGATCTTTTGCCATCTGCTCCACCTTTTCTGGCTTATCAGATCTTCTCTTGGAAAAAAGGATCTCTTACAAAGCAGTAGGCCAACACCCTTTATGCCCAGCTCGGTACACTTTTGTAGAACCCAGTCCATCTTGGCCGGCTTTGGCACCCCCTGGAGGAGCAATATCTCTAGGTTAGATTCGGTATGCAAGACCCTCGTCCTCATCACCTGAAGAGTGATGCTCCCGTCTGCCAGAACCTCCGCAATGCTGGCCTCCCCTTCCATCCCAAGATTGTCGAAAACATTTACCCGGTCCCCTGGTCCGAGCCTCAAGACCTTAAGAAGTCTTCTGGCCTCACTGCCCCTGAGAAGGTATTCTTGACCCTCCAACACCGCTTCCTTGAGTAGAACCCTCGGCCTGCTCATTTTTCCCTTGCCATGACCAGGGCTATCCAATCGCCCTTTGTTCTGCTATCCTTTAAGACCATCCCAAATCTCTTGAAGCTTTCAAAGACGCTCTCCCACTCTTGGCAGAGAATTCCCGACAAAATTGAGCTTCCCCCCAATTCCACCAAGGAGGAAACTTGCCTTGCATTTTCCTTGAGCGTCTTTCCAGTGAGGTTGGCCACCAGCAAAGGAAAGGAACTGCCTCTCATGCAATCCAAATCCCCCTGTATCAAATCCACCCTGTGGAGGAGCTGGTTCAGTCTCAGGTTTTCCCTGGCTGCATCCACAGCAAGGGGATCCCTGTCCAAAGCCACCACCCTCTTTACACCCATTTTTGCCATGGCCATGGCCAAGATTCCAGTACCTGTGCCCAAATCCACAGCCGAATCCGGCACTTGACTGCCTGAAAGTATCTCATCTAGGAATTCCAAACAGAGTCGGGTAGTCTCATGAAGACCTGTACCGAAGGCCTGACCTGGTTCCACTTGAATCACCCACACTCCTTCTGGCCCTTCATAGCACTCCCAAGGAGGACATACAGCCAACCTCTGGCTGATCCTGCAAGGCTTGAAATGCGCCTTCCAAGCCTGTGCCCATCCAGGGTCCTGGAGTTCTTCCAACTCTATGGAAAAGACGGGTGTGTCTCCGTGGATCTCCTCCAATGCTACGGCATACTCCATCAATTGGCAGCGCAAGCTCTCAGAGGTCCTGCCATCCTTGCAATAGGCCAAAAGCATACAAGCCCCAGGACCCTCTTTTACCTCGGAGCCCTTCAAGCCATTTTCATCCAAGAAGGAAATCACAGCATCCAGGGCCCATGGTTTCAGGGAAATCCTCAAGCACCACCAATGGGAGCACATACTCGGCATGATTCAGAAAGAAGGAGGGAGCTTGACCCTGAAGGTTGTTCCTTGCCCAGGGCGATTGTCCACTTCGATTCTGCCACCGTGCATCTCCACTATCCGGCGCACAATGGCCAACCCCAAACCAGTACCTCTGTTCTTGGTGGTGAAAAAGGGATTGAAGATATTGGGCAGGATGTCCGATGGAATTCCACCTCCTGTGTCCGAAAGCTCTGCCACCACCCAGGTGCCTTCTTCCTCGGAGGCCAGGTAAGTTCTCAGGCTCAAAGTGCCCTTGCCACTCATGGCATCAAGGGCATTCTGCATCAGGTTCAAGAAGACCTGCTTGAGCTGATCCCTGTCGCACTGTACAGGAGGCAAGCCCCCTGTGAATTCTTTGCGAACCTTCAATCTAGGCTCTTCCAGTTGAACCCGCACGGATCTATAGCATTCCTCCAGGAGGAAGGAAATCTCTGTTTCCTCTCTATGGCCGGGAGACACCTTGGAGAAGTCCAGGACTCTGCTCAGGATTCCTTCCAGTCTCTCCACTTCCTCATAGATGATGCGAGAATAGTCGTCTTTGTGCTTTTTTTGCAACAGCCTGGCATAGCCTCCTATGGAAACAAGAGGGTTCCTTATTTCGTGGGCCATGGTGGCCGCGAATTCACCCAGTGCAGCCAACTTTTCCGACTGAATGAGCCTTTGCTGCATGGCTTGAAGTTCTTGATGTGCCTGCCTCAGGCTCTCAAAAAACATGGCATTCTGAATGGCCAGCCCGGCAAGAGACGCAAAGGCCCCAAGAAATCTCAAGTCTCTCTCCACTATGGGACGTCTAGAGTAAATGTTGTCTACCAAGATGACCCCCAGGGCCTCTCCCCTTGCCACCACAGGCGCCATGGCGCACTGAGTGCCTATCTCCAGAGGGCTCAAGAGTTCTATTCCCCTTGGGTTCTCCCTGGGATCCAGGCAAAAAGCCCCTTTTGCCCTCAAGGCGCGCACAAGAACACACTCTGTGTCATCCAAAGGTATCCTGATGGAGGTTGCCACCTTTTGGATAAGTGTATTTTCAGTCATCCTGGCATCTTGAGACAAAGCCCATTCCAACCACTGGTGCAGGTCCCATTGGGACCTGGTCATTTCGCCCCATATCCTGCCTGCATCATCGGCGCTTGCGGGTCCGACCCCCACCCGGCCCTGCAGAACTCCATCGCTCTCATTGACCAGAAAGAGCATGGCCCGATTGAATCCCAACCCGTTCCCCAGAGTAAGTGCCACCAGGATGACCCTGAGGAGGCGTTGCACATCCGTGGCCTTCATCATGGCAGAACCGCTGGCATAAAGAATGGTGAGTTCCCTGACCATGGATTCCTTTTCCAGGACCAGCTGTTCTATGTGCTTGTGGTGCACAGCCCTGGCAAGAGCTCCGGCTATGAAACCGCCCATGGTCTCAAGCAGGCTGAGATCCTGATCCGTGAAAGCCTCGGGCTCTTCTCCAGAACCCGAAACCCGATCATAAAGGCTCATCACTCCCATGATCTTTCCCCTCTCCACCAAGGGGACACACGCACAGCTACTGACCTCTACACCTAGGTCCTCACCGGAACAAAAGCCTGCTTTGTCCGAAACCACCATACGATGGGGCTTGGCTGTTCTTACTACAGGGCACTCAGATGCCGCCTCATTCTTGAACTCCTCTTTGCGCTTGATTCCACCTCCTGCAACAGATGTGACACGATAAAGCTGCAACTCCTCGTCCAGGAGCCTCAAGACACCTGCTCTAGCCCCTACCACCCTCACCGTAGTCTCCAGAGCCAGTTCCATGAGGGGATCCAGATCCAGGGTGCCACCAACAGCTTTACCAACCTCATTGAGGGCCTCCATCTCTTGAAGCCTTAGGCGTAGCTGTTTCCTTAGTTCCTCTGTGATCATGCACCAAGCCAGTTCTCCGCCTGCCAGTTGAAGCATCCTGACCTGTTCCTGGGATATCTGTTTGGAGGTCCCGTGCAGAAGTACAAGAACCCCTTGCTGCTCACACCCAGGTGTTCCGGCAGGCACAGCCAGCACTGTGAGGTAAGCGGGAAAATCATCCGCCCAACGCTCCTCAGTCAAACCACCAGCATCAGATTTGTCCAGGAAAATCACCCTGCCATCTAAACCACATGCTCCCACTACTCCTTCGCCCATGGCAAAAGGTGCGCTGGTCTTGATGAGCTCCCAACCGTGACTCGATTGGGCAGCCTCAAAACGACGCGCTTGCTTATCCTTCCAGTAGAACACCGCGGAATCGAAACCCAACTCGTGGGCCAGGAAACCAAGCGCCTCCCCCAGACGCCTCTGGAGAGAGCCCTCCCCGGAGGTGATCTGTCTAACCCTCTCCAGGACATGAACTAAATCCATTTGGAAAACCCCTTGAACCGTTGCGGATTTAAGCCTGGTTTGCAAAGACGGGAGGATATTATCATGAAGCAAGCGATTTATCCAACTTTGGGCAAGAAGAGGTTTCCCACCGGCCAAGGCCAGAAAAACACAGCCCCTCTTCTGCTTGCTGGATCAAGAGAACCAGCACAGGGATTCCAGAGGTCCCGCACTTACTCGCCCCGGCGGCGTTCATCTTCTTCTTGGGAGGTCTTGCAATCTATGCAAAGTGTGGTCACGGGCCGGGCCAAGAGCCTCTGCTCCGATATCTCTTCACCACATTCTTCGCAAATACCGTAGGTCCCCTTGTCTATCCTGTCCAGGGCTTCCCGGATCTTGGAAATCAGCTTTCTCTCCCTGTCCCTTATGCGAAGCATGAAATTGCGATCGCTTTCCACAGAAGCTCGATCTGTGGGATCCGGAAAACTTTCCTCATCATCGGTCATGTTGGTAACGGTCCTAGCCGCATCATTGAGCAAGGCCTCAAGCCTTTCATTGAGTAGCTTGCGGAAAAACTCTCGCTTCTGGGCATCCATAGCAGTCTCCGAAGCGCAAGGGATAGGCCTACTTCTAAATTATATTATGATAACCCATGCCCAAGGCTCCTGTAAACCCAATGGATGATTCCCTAAATCCCTTGAGCCATCTCCTTTCCCCACAATAAGAGAATTGCCACGGCACCCTTGGAGCAAGGCCTGACTCAGGAATCAAACTGGGATACGTACCAAGAGTAGGTGGAAGCCAGGCCTTCCCTGAGCTGGATCTTGGGCTTCCAACCCAGACTTCTCAAGCGAGAAACATCCAGAAGCTTTCGAGGTGTTCCCTCTGGCTTGGAAGGGTCAAACCTGATGGGCACCTCACAACCCACAACCTCTGCCACGAGTTGTGCCAGCTCCTCCACTTTACAGTCCAGTCCGGTTCCTATATTGAGAAAGCAGGGTTGGGGTGGCTCAAAGAGCTCGGAAAGAACCCTGTCTGGAAGTTGCATCAGGAACACACATGCGTCCGCCATGTCATCTACATGCATGAACTCCCTACGCACCTTGCCCGTGCCCCAAACACTAACAGCTGGGTATGCTTCATGATTGGGCTTTACAGCCTTGGGCGCATAGGACACTGTGCTGGCATCAGGGGTGGGCAGATGCACTGGATGTCCGTGGGAGCGGCAGATGGCAATAAGGCTGGAAAGATATTCTGGGGGTATGAGTCCGAACCTTGTCTGGTCTGCTTCTATGGCCGCCCAGTCGCCCCTGGCCGCCAGATTGGCCAGGTGGAACTTGCGTATGAGGGCTGGCAGCACATGGGAGGTCTCCAGGTCGAAGTTGTCTTGGGGGCCGTATAGATTGGTGGGCATCACGGATATGAACCTGGTGGCGTGCTGCAGGTTGTAAGAACGGCACATGATGATCCCTGCTATTTTGGCCAAGGCATAAGGCTCGTTGGTGGGCTCCAGAGGACCGCTCATGAGATACTCCTCTTTTATGGGCTGGGGGCAGTCCCTGGGATATATGCAGGAGGAACCAAGGAAAAGCAGTCGCTCCACCTTTGCCTTCCAGGCAGCATGAATCACATTGGTCTGGATGGCCAGATTCTCGTAAATGAACTCCGCAGGATATTTGCTGTTGGCCCAGATGCCTCCAACTCTGGCTGCAGCCAAGAAGACCTGGCTGGGCCTTTCAGAAAAGAAAAAATCTTCTACCTGTTCTTGACGGGTCAGATCCAGTTGTTCATGAGTGCGCAAAATGAGATTATTCTGCCCCAGAGATTTTAGCCTTCTAACCAGTGCCGAGCCTACCAGACCCGTGTGGCCTGCCACATAAATGCCTGACATCTTTTCTTATCCTGCACCCAGAACAGACCTGCTTGAGGTTCCGGGGTCAAATATGGATTCAAATTCCACCCCACTTGGCCAGCCTCCAGTGAGGTTCTTGGCGATCACTGGCTCAATTGAGACTTGCCGCGTATTTTACCTTGAGGCAAACGAATTTTATGCTAGCGCTTCTCCGAGAAAAAGGTCTTAGCCCATGGCTGAGATAGCCTCAAAACCCCTTGGCACCAGATACCGATCCCTGGAAAACAAGAAAGACCCTTGGCAAAAACTCATTTCCCCTCCACGATCCCGGGCCTTTTGGTGCCCAAGGCAAGTTGACGAACCAGGTCCTGGCAATGTCTTAGCTGCAAGAGTTCTTCCATGTCAGCCCTCACCATTATGCTCACCAGTTCCTGGAATGTGACTTTAGGCTCCCAACCAAGAATTCTCCTGGCCTTGCTGGAATCACCCCGCAGGGTCTCCACCTCAGTGGGCCGAAAGTAACGTGGATCTATTCTTACCAGCACCGAACCGGGCTTCAAATAACTCTGAGCAGAGGCAATTCTACATGTATCTTCAGAATTCAGGCAGGAAAACAATTCTGGTCTATCCACCACAGAAGCCAGGATTCCCACCTCTTCTGTACCACAACCTTTCCATTTTAGCTCCATTCCCCCTTCCATGAAGGCTCTTTCACAGAATTCCCTTACACTGTGGCATTCTCCGGTGGCCACCACAAAATCATCAGGTTCATCCAACTGGAGAATTTTCCACATGACCTCCACGTAATCCGGAGCATATCCCCAGTCTCGCTTAGCCTCGAGATTGCCAAGATAAACACATCTTTCCAGACCGAGACGGATCCTTGCCACGGCCCTGGTGATCTTTCTGGTCACAAAGGTCTCCCCGCGACGGGGAGATTCATGATTGAAGAGAATGCCATTGGATGCAAACAGACCATAGGCTTCCCTGTAATTGCGCACCATGTGATACGCATAAACCTTGGCAGCTGCATAGGGGCTCCTGGGTTGGAAAGGAGTCTGCTCGCTTTGTGGGGCTGGAGCCCCCCCAAACATCTCCGAGGAAGAAGCCTGATAGAAACGAGCCTTGACCCCGCTTCTTCTCAATGCCTCCAGCAACCTCGTGGTGCCTAGGCCCACCACATCTCCGGTATAGTCAGGCATGTCGAAGCTGACCCGCACATGGCTCTGGGCAGCCAAATGGTAGACCTCGTGAGGCATCACGTTGTAGACCAGGTGTGCCAGCTGGCCGGAGTCCGACAAGTCTCCGTAATGAAGAAAGAGCCTCGCTCCTGGTTCATGGGGATCCGTGTAAATGTGCTCTATGCGGTCTGTGTTGAAGGTGCTGGAGCGTCTTATGAGACCGTGCACCTCATAACCCTTGGACAGCAAAAGCTCAGCCAGATAAGAGCCGTCCTGACCGGTGATACCAGTTATCAAGGCGGTCTTTGTTGAGGCCATATGATGGGCTCCTGATCTCCTCAAGATGACCCACAGCAGCCTGGGGCCGTTTGATCCTAGCCAAGGCAAAGCTAAGCTGTCAAGCCTGGAGAAAGCCAGGAGATCCCAAAAGTGGGTTGGCTCAAGGATTAATCAGAGCCCCTCTGGCTTTTCTTGCTCAAAGGGATGGGGGAAGAGCAGGGCCAGAGGGGCCGAAGTATGCACCCATCAGAAATCAGGCTCCAGCACTATTCTGCGGGTGATGTTTCCAGAGTGAGCTTCCTCAAAAGCTTCCTTGATCTGACTCATGGGCCTTGTCTCAAGGAAGGGCTCTATCTGAATCTTGCCCTCCTGGACCATCTTGAGCACCACAGGATAATACTTGGGCAGACAGCCCCATGTGCCTATTATCTCGGCATCAAAGGCCATGAGTCTCGAGATGCTGTACTCGTTCTTGGCCATTCCAAAGCCCACTACCACCAGTTTTCCCACAAAGGAAAGCAAGGTAAGGGCTATGTCCTGACCGGCCTTTGTCCCGGTCACTTCGAAGATCTTCCACCCCCAGTTGTGGGGAAGCTTGTTGGCCTTGCAGATATCCCGAAACTCATTCTGGATCGTCTTGGCGTCTTTGTCCTTGGAGTTGATTATGGCATCGGCTCCGAACTTGAGAGAACGCTCTAGTTTCTCCTGATTTCGCGCTATGGCCACCACAAATCTTGCCCCCAAGGCCTTGACCATCTGGGTCATGTAAACGCCCACCCCGCCGGTTGCGCCTATCACTACGGCCAAATCCCCTTCTTTAAATTCAGCCCTAATGGCAGCCTGGTATGGGGTGGTGACTGCATCAGCCACAACTGCGTAGTGGGACAGCGCAATGCCCTTGGTATCCTCTATTACACAGAGGTCCTGCGATGGAACCGGAATATGACTTGAAAACCCCCCGTAAGGTCCCAGGCTGTTGCCTGGCATCTTCTGCGCAAGACACCTGTTGCCCCGACCCGAAGCGCATATGGGGCAATTGTTGCAGGGCATTACGGCAGGAATGATAACTTTTTTACCCTCCAGGTCACCCGCCACTACCGTGCCGCTGATCTCATGCCCGAGGGCGAGGGGAGGTTTTTCCACCGTGGGCACCCCATCATAGAAATACCCCAAGTCCGTGTGACACACTCCGCAGCCTGCCACCTCCACCAGAGACTCACCCGGTTTCAACTCAGGCACGTCCAGTTCGGCTCTTTCCAATAGCCCTTGGGTCACCGCCCCTGTTTCCCTGTCTTTACTCCAGGGCCTTTTCATCTGCCAGGTTTGGATCTTCTTGGGTGCTGCCATGGGAACCTCCTTTCAGGTCTGTTTGGTCTTTTCTGAACCCAAGAAAAAAGCGCCTCAGGCAACTTGTGCTTAATTCGGTTACAATGGCTGCTCGGCTTTACCGCCTGGTGAACCTCTATCCACTGGACGCGTGTAAATCACCTTGAACCGGTCCGGGGCAGCCTCCAAACACTGGACGCACTCCCCCTTTAGGCTCCCAGGCGAAACAGGCTCCAAACGCACTTCCAGCCCCAGGGAGCGGTAAAGCTCCACCGCCTCGCTCAGCCTGGGCTCTGCAGCCACAAACTGCCTTGTCCAGCCCTCTTCCATTGGAATCAAGTTGTTTCCTAGGATCTCCTGCACTTGCTTAACTCCCATTGTATCAGCCTATGTGCCAGCCCCATGGAGCCCTGAATCATTTCTCCAAACACCTTCATTGCTGTTTCTTGAGAGCAAAGGCCATGGTCTCCATCAACACATAGGCCGCCTGCAACGCCGAGGTCGGACACAGTGGAAAACATTCTTTACACTCCCAGCAGACCTTGGAGGCTATCTCTGGAACAAAACTTATCTCCCTCCTGGTCCCCCTGTCTATGAACCCAACGGCGTTGAGTTTCTTAATCTCCGAACAATATCTCACACAAAGCCCGCAAAGAATACAGAAAGAAGCCTCCTTTTCGAATCGATCCGGATCCGCGCCATACTCACGGCCCAACTCCACAAGCACAGGCGAGTGGGGTGCATGGGCCAGAAGCATCTCCAGTATACTGCGGCGGATCATGTCGATCTTGGGTGATCTGGTCTTGACAACCAGATCCTTTTCCACCGGATAGAGACATGCAGCGACCAATCTAGACCTGCCACGGCTCTCCACTTCCACCGTACAGATTCGACAGGCCCCGTAAGGCTCCAGCTTTTCGTGGTGACAAAGGGTTGGAATTTTGACATTTTCCTTTTCTGCAGCTTGAAGAATGGTCATTCCTTCCCTTGCCACCACATCCTTGCCGTCTATTTGGAGCAGAATCTCTGTCATCACTTCTTCCTCTGTCATCCTTTCTGGGGAGAGTCTTCTCTATTGCTCTTCGGCCCCTGGGGACTCTCTTGTCAGACCGTTGTCTTCTCCTCTTATGGCAGCTTCAAGATCCTATCCTTGCTGGCCCGAGTTCACCTGGGGCTGAATTGCCTCGGGCACAGCCTGGCCCGAGATTTTCTTGACAGCACTGAATTTGGGTGGACATACCTCAAAACAGGTCCCACATTTGGTGCACTTTTGCTGGTCTATCACGTGCACCACTTTCTTGCCTCCGACTACGGCCCCTGCCGGACATTTTCTGAGACAATTCATGCAGGCCCTGCACTTCTGCGGGTCAATATAGTAAGAAATCAGATTCTTGCAAGAAAGTGCCGGGCATTTCTTCTCCCTGACATGGGCCTCATACTCTTCCCTGAAGTATTGCAGTGTACTCAAGAAGGGATTGGGAGCAGTCCTGCCTAAGGCGCACAGGGAAGCCTCTTTGGCAACCTCGGCAAGCTCCTCCAAGAGCTGGATGTCGCCCTCTTTCCCCTCACCCCGGGTAATTCGGGTCAGCACCTTGAGCATCTGGCGGACCCCCTCCCTACAGGGCACACACTTACCGCATGATTCATCGGTAAGAAATTCCAAAAAGTATCTGGCCACATCCACCATACAGGTCTCTTCATCCATGACGATCATGCCGCCGGAACCCATCATGGATCCTGCCTGTGTCAGCTCATCAAAACCGACCTTCAGATCCAACAGATGTTCGGGGAGGCAGCCTCCCGAAGGCCCTCCGGTCTGAACTGCCTTAAAACCCTTCCCCCCTGGAATTCCTCCGCCAATGTTGTAGATGATCTCCCTGAGTGTGGTTCCCATGGGCACTTCCACAAGCCCCGTGTTTGTTATCTTACCCACCAGAGAAAAGATCTTGGTGCCCTTGCTGGTGTCTGTTCCCAGCTCACAGAACCAGTCCGCCCCCTTGTTGATGATGAGGGGCACGTTGGCCCATGTCTCCACATTGTTGAGCACGCTGGGCCTGTCCCAGACCCCCTTGATCGCTGTGTGGATATATTTGGGCCTTGGCTCCCCCACCTTTCCCTCCAGGGCTGTCATCAGCGCGCTGGACTCCCCTGAGACAAAGGCTCCAGCCCCTCTGTGTACCTTTACCTCAAAATCAAAACCAGATCCCAATATGTTTTTGCCCAGAAAACCCTTTTCCATTGCAGCTTCTATGGCAAAGCCCACATTCTCCACTGCCAGAGGATACTCCTGCCTCACGTAGATGAATCCATGGCGGGCTCCCACTGCGTATCCCCCTATGATCAAGCCTTCCAGTACCGAGTGCGGATTGCCCTCCAGGAGGCTTCTGTCCATGTATGCCCCAGGGTCCCCCTCGTCTGCATTGACTATGACGTACTTGACATCGCCTGGGGCCTTTCTGGACTCCTCCCACTTGCGCCCAGTGGGGAATCCTCCGCCGCCTCTTCCCCTCAGATTGGATCTCTTGACCTCCTCCAGGACCTCTTGGGGACTCATTTGGAAAAGTGCCTTGGCCAGGGCCGAATATCCCCCGATGGCAAGATAGTCCTCTAGGCTCTTGGGATCGATACTGCCATTGGAGCCAAGCACTATTCTCTGCTGGTTCTTGTAAAAGGGGATCTGCGACTCCTGGACTATCTTTTGCCCGGTTCCTGGGTCTTGGTAAAGAAGCCTTTCCAGGATCTTTTCTTGCTTCAGGGTTTGCTCTACTATCTCAGGCACATCCTCGGGCTGTACCTTCAGGTAACATATGCCTTCGGGATGAATCACTATGATGGGGCCTCTTTCGCAAAAACCATGGCACCCGGTCCTCCTGAGCTGGATCTTATTTTCCAGACCCTGAGCTGCCAGCTCTTTCTGGATGGCCTGGGCCACTTCCCTGCTTCTGGCAGCGTGACAGGCCGATCCAGAACAAAGGGAGATACATCTCCTTTGAGGGTCTCTGTGGGAGAGGATTTCATTTCTCAGCTCTTCTAGTTCCGCAGGTGAGTTTATCCTGGGCATGGTCCCGTCCTATTCGTACTGATTGAGCACTTCAGATGTCTTGGATGGCGCCATGGCGCCGTAAGTTTTTCCATCTATCTCCATGACCGGACCCAGGGCACAGCAGCCAAGGCAGTTCACGGTCTGGAGGCTGAATTTGAGCTGTGCATCCGTCTCTCCAGCCCTTATGCCAGTGAGGCTTTCCACTGATTCCAGGACCCTCTGTGCACCTCGCACATGACACGCGGTGCCCATGCAGATATGAATTTCGTGACGGCCTTTAGGCACCAGACTGAAGGCCTTATAAAAAGTAGCCACATGCTGAATGCGGCTAATGGGAACATTCAGCCTCTGGCTGACCCTCTCCAGGGCCTCTTTGGGAAGCCAGTGAAATTCCCTCTGTATTTCCAGAAGCACCTGGATGAGGGAACTTGCATCTCCATCATACTTTTCTATGATCTCATCTAGTCTACCCTTGTCCATGGCCTCCTCATGCACATGCTTTAGGAATTTCTCTTGCTGAGATTGAACCAACAAAGTTCTCCTTCCTTCCCCTGAGTCCACGGCTTCCTAATCTCTTTTCCCAAGAGTTTCCCTGGGAATCCAGAGACCTGTGGCACAGTTAGCCCCCTGTCAGGATATGGGGATATCCCGTTAGGCCAATTGAAAGCTCTTGGCCTGCCAGTCATACCTTATCAACCCTCTTCTGGAAAGACCTATGAGCTGTCTGGAAACCTCTGAGGCACTGAGCCCCAGACTTTGGGCTATCTGGCCTATTTCAAGAGGCTTTTTCTCCAGGAGAAGAGCTATTTCTTCCTTTTCCAGTTCTTCTAAAATCGTCTTTCTAACCAGGCTCTTGCCTTCCTGGCTCTTGAAAAAATTCAAATACTCCTGTTCCGATCTTGAAAGCTTCAACCTCTCGGCCATGACCAATCTCATGTAAGGGACTAGCCTGGTTGCAGCCTCCAAGCCGATGTTGAGTCTGGCCGGGTCAACACCTTCTGAGCTGCCCAATGGTCCAAGTTTCATAAGCTTCTTGGCGAAATCATTCATGACTTCAGCAAACCTTATGCCTTCCGAGGCACTGACCCATTCCAATCTGAGCCTTTGGGGATTCAGGCCTATGTGCTCAAGAATCTCCTTGCCCACATGCACCATACCCAAGGCGTCGTAATTGCCCTCGGTTATATAGTGGCACTCTCCTGGCCAACAACCGCCTATGAACACCCCATCAGCTCCCCCGCTGAAGGCCCTGAGCACAAAGGAAATGTCCACCCTGCCCGAACACATGAGCCTAACGAGTCTCACGTAGGGCGGATACTGATAACGGGAGACCCCAGCCAGATCAGCTCCTGCGTAGCAACACCAGTTGCAGGAAAAGCCAATTATCTTGGGCTTGAATTGAAAACCAGCGCTCATGATCTCAGTTTCCTCCGGTTGCTGTGGCCCTCTTGTCTTCTTCTGTTTGTTGCTCCAGATCGCAGAGAAATCCTTCTATCTGTGCATAGACCTGTTCATCCTTGTAATGCTTCAGGAAAATGGCTCCTGTGGGGCACTTGGTGTTGCAAAGTCCGTCCCCCTTGCAAAGCACTGGATTCACGGCAGCCTTGCGGCCCTGAGGGGTGTCGCGAAATTCTATGGCTCCATATGTGCAACACGAAATACATGCCCCACAACCCACACATTTTTGCTCATTGACTTCACATACAGAGCCGGAGGCCACTATCTTGTCCTGGGAAAGAAGAGTGAGCACACGGCCTGCAGCGCCACAGGCCTGGGATATGGCCTCGGGGATGTGTTTGGGGTAATGGGCAATTCCGCAAAGATAAACCCCATCTGCTCCAAAATCCACGGGCCTCAACTTCACATGGGCCTCCTGGAAAAACCCGTCGGGGTTCAGGTTCACCTTGAACAACTGGGCCAGTTCCCTGGTGTTGGCCGATGGAACCACGGCTGCAGCCAGGGCCACCAAATCAACATTGAGTTCCAGGCGCTTGCCCAGAACATAATCTGGACAACTCACCTTCAACACGCTCCTACCTTCCTCAACGGCCGGCTCCACGTTGGGCATCTCTTGGGGCTCATACCTTATAAATCTGACCCCCTTTTCGGCCGCTTCCTTATAAGAGTCCTCTCTGAACCCATAGGTCCTCATATCCCTGAAGAGCACGTATATGTCCAAAGAGGGATTCAGTTCCTTGAGCTTTAGCGCATTTTTCACTGAATGGCTGCAGCATATCCTGGAGCAATAATTTCTCTGTTGATTTCTGCAACCCACACACTGGATCATGGCTATGCTTTGGGCCCCCAGGAGCCTTTCGTCTTCCTTGGCTATGAGCTCTTCAAGCTCAAGATTGGTCACCACCCTGGGGTCTTCCCCGTAGAGAAATTCGCTGGGCTTGTACTCTTCGGCGCCGGTGGCAATGACTACAGCTCCGTGGTGGATCTCCAGAATCCTACCATCCGAGGCCACACTGGTGGTGAAATTCCCCACGTAACCCTTGCATGCCGCAATGGAGGCACCCAGATAAATGTGTATGAGAGGATGGCGGTTTACCTTTTCAACGAGCTGGCGCAAGTATGTCTGCACATCCATGCCTTCAAGGGTGTAATGCAACCTGCGCGCCACGCCCCCCAGCTCCTGCTCTTTTTCCAAGAGGTAAACCTCGTGGCCCTGCTCGGCTATGCTAAGCGCGCATGTTAGCCCTGCTATTCCCCCTCCCACAACCAGGGCTCTCTTGTCCACCGGAAGGTAAAACTCCTCCAAAGGCTCCAGAATCCTGCTTCTGGCCACGGACATCCTCACTATGTCCTTGGCCTTCTCAGTGGCCTCTTCCTTCTCCCTGGAGTGCACCCAGGAGCAGTGCTCACGAATGTTAGCCATGTCGAAGAAATACTGATTGATGCCTGCCATGCGCAGGGTGTCCCGAAAGAGGGGCTCGTGGGTCCTGGGCGTGCAGGCAGCTACTATGACCCTGTTGAGGCCTTTTTCTTGTATGGTGTCAGCTATGGCCTTGGCCGAGTCGCTGGAGCAGGAAAAAAGCTGTTCCTGGGCATGGGCCACATGGGGTAGGCTCTTGGCGTACTCCACCACTGAAGGCACGTCCACAACCCGGCCTATGTTGGCCCCGCAGTGACAAACGAAGACCCCAACCCTGGGTTCTTCTTTGGAAACATCCCTCTGTGGGGGGTAAACCCTTTCGCTGGCCAGCTTTCCACGTCTGCGCCTTAGAAGCTCTCCACATCGAGAACCTGCTCCGCTGGCACTTACCACACTCTCGGGTATGTCAACAGGGCCCTGGAAGGCTCCACTGACGTAAACACCGGGACGAGTTGTCTCTATGGGGTTGGCCGGGTTGGTCTTGCAGAAGCCATGCTGGTTCAATTCTATACCGAATATCTTGGCCAGTTCTTCTGCGCCTGCGGGCGGCCTCAGGCCCACAGACAGGACCACCATGTCAAACTCCTCCTCCTTGACCCCTTCCTGGAAGTTGGAGTATCTGATTTTGACCCCTTTGGTCTCTGGGTTCTCGCCCACCACCGATACGTAGCTTCTCACAAACCTTATTCCAGGCAGCCGTTCGGTTCTCTGGTAGAACCTCTCGAAATCTTTCCCGTACGATCTGATGTCATTGTGAAATATGGTGCACTGGGCCTCGGCGTCGTGATCCTTGGTGAGAATGACCTGTTTTTGGGTGTATGTGCAGCATACTGCTGAGCAATAACTCTTGCCCCCGGGCAAAATGGTTCTGGATCCTACGCAGTGGATCCAGGCCAGCTTCCTGGGATGTTTCAGGTCCGAAGCCCTCCTAATCTCACCCTCATAAGGGCCGGTGGAACATAATATCCTCTCGTACTCCAGGCTTGTCACAACGTTCTGGAAGCGGCCGTATCCATAGCGCTCCAGCATCTGCCGGTCCACTATCTTGTAACCCGGGGCCAGTATAACAGCCCCTACCTTCACTTCCACCCTTTCGGGCTTTTGGGTGAAATCTATTGCCTTGTTCTTACATACTGTCTGGCAGATCTTGCATTTTTTCTCTTTGAGATATAGGCAGTTCTCGTCTATGTATGTCACCAGTGGTATGGCCTGGGAAAAATATATGTGAATGGCTTTATTCTTGGATATGTCCTGGTTAAAAGGATCAGGCACCTTCACAGGGCAATATTCAACACAGGTGGTACATCCTGTGCACACATTCTCCAAGACATATCTGGGTTTCCTCACCAAGGTCACCTTGAAGTCCCCAGGCTCTCCCTCCAGCCTCTCCACCTCCGTGTAAGTCATTATCTCTATGTTCTGGTGCCTGCTGCATTCGATGAACTTGGGGGACTCTATACACATGGAGCAATCATTTGTAGGAAAGGTCTTGTCCAGAAGAGCCATGTGCCCGCCTAGGGCAGGAGACTCTTCCACAAGGAATACCTTGAATCCAGCTGTCCCCAGATCCAAAGAGGCCTGAATACCGCTTATTCCAGCCCCCACCACCATCACATCTGCGCAATCGGCGGTGGAAAGCTTCTCCAACAACCTTAAAGTCTCAGAACGGATCTCCATGTCTCTCATCCCCTCACGGTTTGAAAACCGGCCTTGGGTCCATCAACCCACCTGAGCCACAAAGAGTTGCCCATGGGGACTGACTCCAGTTCCCCTCAAGGACACCCTTTCTAACCCTCGATCCCATGGAGAAAATACCTGTCCAAATCGATCCCACCATGAAATCCAACTTTGGTTGTAGACCAAAAAACTTCCCCATTTTAATGCTCTTTCCCATCAAACAACCTCGGCCAAGACCTCGGTGATCTCCCTGATCTCAATGACATCGCTGTCAGCCCTGTTGAGCCTGCTGTCCTCAAAATTGGTTATGCAATAAGGGCATGAGGTGACCAGCACCTTGGCCCCAATGTCCACTGCCTGTTGCACCCTAAGATCCGAAAACCTCTCGCTCCTGGGCGTCTCCATCCAGATCCGCCCGCCCCCGCCCCCGCAACACAGACTGCCCTCGCGCTGGTCTGGCATCTCCAGGAACTCCACCCCCCCAATACCCTTCAAGACTTGGCGTGGCTCCTCGAATATGTTGTTATGCCTTCCCAGGTAGCATGGGTCGTGGTAGGTGATGGTACGGGGAAACTCCCCCTTCACCTGCAGCCTTCCCTCTCTCATGAGTTCCCAGAGAAATTGAGAGACATGAACCACCTGCAGATTCATACCCAAATCTGGATACTCGTTCTTGAATGTGTGATAGCAGTGAGGAGAGCTTACCAGTATCCTTTTAACGCCATTGTCAATGAAGCTCTTCATGTTTTCTCTGGCCAGACGTTTGAAAAGCTGCTCGTCTCCTGTCTTGCGGATGCTTTCCCCACAGCAGTTCTCCAAGGGACCAAGAATGCCAAAATCCACCCCGGCTTTGGCCAAAACCGTTGCTGTGGCCTTGGCCACCCTTTTGAGCCTGGCATCATAGCTGGGATAGCAGCATGGGAAGTAGAGGATCTCCGTGCCCTCCTCATACTGCTTCACGGGGAGCCCCTCAGCCCAGCGCGCCCTGTCGGCCCTCTGCTCGTTTAATGGATTGCCCTCGCCCACCAGACTGGCGCTCACCGTTCTTATGGGTTTGACTGGGGCAGGGAATATGCCGTAGTCCGTTGCAATTTTGCGAAGGGCCACTCCGGCCTCTATCTGGTTCACGCCTCTGGGACAACGCTGAGGACAGGTCCCACAGGTCGTACACCTCCAGATGTCCTCCCCCTCTATTTCTGTGAGGCCAAAGACTCCCTCCCGGATTATCTTTCGCATGCTGAAACTTGTGACCCTGTTCCAAGGGCAAACAGCGTCACAAAGACCACATTGGTAACATAATCTGAAAGACTCCCCCCCGGATTGCTCTACTAGGTCCACAATCTCCTTGTAAGGCGTCACGGTCTCCACTTTTCTCTCATCTCCTTTACAAGAGGGCTCCTTTGCCAGGACACCAGGTGTGCGGCCTAAGGGGAGCTTGGCCTGTGTTGCCTTTTTTCGCCACCGCTAAGCTTATCCCAGCCAGAAGTCCTGAACCTGAACTTCATTCCTTCTTGGAGACCTTGTCGGCCGAGAGCCTGGCTATGGTCTCTATGACCTTCTCGGTCCCATACTTGTTCAACAGAGCCTCAACGCCCATCTCCAGATCCTCGGGTTTGGCATCTTCCTGGCCTTCCTCTTCCCTTTCTTCATAGGTCAAGGCATCCACCAAACACCACTTGACGCACATGGGCTCCTGGAGTTCGGGATCGTCTTCACACATATCGCATTTCAAAGGCAAGCCGGAATCAGGTTCCTTGAAAAGGTCCCTGGAGGAACAGGCAGCATTGCAGAAATTGCACTCTCCGTAATCCCTTCCATCTATCACATAGGAGTGTCTTCCGGCACATTCGGCCTCTGCATGATATCCGGCCCTTATGGGCAAAAACACATTGTCCAGCTCGTCCCTGATCACCCTGATTCTGGATCTGGCAGGATTGTTACTTGCATACTTAGGTGATGAATGAAAGGCCGAACAGGCCACCTCACAAGCCCTGCAGCCATTACACTTGTCCACGTCCACCCTTATGGATTTTATTTTCCTCTTCTCCACCTCTTTTACTCCTTTCCCCTGAGCCGGGCCACCTAAGCACCTATAACGCTCGGGGCCTTTCCTGACTCGACGACCAAAGTGTGAAGAACTTCCCCTGGCAGCTTCTCTTTCCCAGGGCAGGGGCTGAAAAACACTGTTATCTAGCCCTCCAATATGCCCCTTTCCACAAAATCCTGGTACACATAGTCCAAACCAAGGTTTTGGAGAGTCTCCTTGGTGGGGATCCCTTGGGTATTCCAACCTTTGTATCGGTAGTATTCCTCCAGGAGCTGGTTCTCGTATTCCGGGAACCTTTTCTTCCAGTGATCCTCTGGAGGGCGCTCGTCGTGTCTTCTCATGCCTTTTCTGATGTTTATGGATCTGACCAGATTTCGTATCCTGCTGGCCGCAGTCCACAGGGAATCCTCATCCATATCCAGACCCGTGGCATGAGAGATCAAGGGCGCCAGGTTATGGATGTGGTAAGGCGGCTTCAGAGGGAAAGAAGACAGTCCGGCACATATGCCTGTGGAGTCGTCTATGTAGTGCATTATCTCTTGCCAGTCCACCAAGTCGCAGATAACATCCACAGAGGGATAAAATGGGAATACCTTGCCCTCCTCGCCCCATTCCAGGATGAACTCCTTGAACTTTTCCTCCTTGCCGCTGGGCACCTGCACCCAGTCTCTCACAAACTCCTCCCTGACGTCTTTGGGCAATGGCGTCTGAGGTATCTGACCTTCGATCTGGGTGATGTTTATTTTCTCACCCGTAGCCCACATCAAGAAATAAATGGGATTCAACATGCCCAACTTGATGGGTATCTGCTCATGTTTTTTTATGGTGTTGTGATCATAAGCCTCTGCTCCCTTTCCTATGCGGCGAGCTGCCCAATAGACTCCATCTGCCAGGACGTCACCTATTCCCTCCCTCCTTACAATCCTGTCCAACAGCCAGTTGAACTTTCCCTCGGTGTCAGAGGGCATACCATCTAGGTCTTTGTCGGTCAGGATCCCTGCCTCATAAAGTTCCAAGGCAAAGGCCATGACCTGAGGAGCTGAGAAACCGTCCACTCCGTACTCCTGTGCCCGGCCCGCTATTCTTAGGCCGAATTCCAGATCATCGGCCATGGCTGCCATCACATAGGTGAGCTTGGAAAAGCACTTCATGGTATAAGTAGGGTATCCGGGGATGGAGATGATGCCAGCACAACGCACCGGACAGTTGTAACAGCTTATGAGCCTCTTTCTGGCCGACTCCAGTGCGTCGGTCCATTTCTTTTCGACCTCTTTGTTCCAGAAGTCCTTGCGCCTGTATCTGGCATTTCCCCAGGCAAAGGCAATGGTGTGCCACTCCTCGTCGTGCACGGCCATTTCCTGGGGAGAGCCTATTCTGGCCAGAATGGGGGGCACTCCCTTCAGGGGATTGTTGGCCCTGTGCTGTATGTATTCCAGGATCTGGTTGCATATCTCCATGAACTCGGAGGACTTGGCTATGTTGATATCCTTTGTGCCGCGCACCGCTATGGCCTTGAGGTTCTTGTCGCCCATAATGGCGCCCAAACCCAGCCTGCTGGCACTTCCCCTATGACTCTCTATGGAGGAGAAATAGACCCGATTCTCACCAGCCAAGCCTATGGCCATTACCTGAGCCTTGGGCTCTTTTAGTTCCTCACGAATGAGCTCCGCGGTCTCGTACGTGCTCTTTCCCTTGAGATGGCTTGCATCCCTTATCTCCACCTTGTCGTTGTTGATCCATATGTACACCAGATCTGGAGACTTGCCCTTGATAATCACCTTGTCATACCCTGCATACTTGAGTTCAGGCGCCCAAAATCCGCCCATCATGGAGTAGCCCATGAGCAGGGTCTGGGGGGAAATGGAAGAAATGATGGTTCTGTTGGCCCCTGGGGCAGGCGTGCCGCACAGGAGTCCCGAGCTGAAGATCAGAAGGTTTTCAGGTGAGAAGGGCTCCACCTCTGGAGGCACCCTTTCCCACAACATCTTGGAATTGGTTCCCAGGCCCCCAAGGTATAGAGGTGTAAGCCTGGGGTCAGTCTCCACCCTCTCTATGTTTCCTCTGGATAGATCGATTTCCAAGTTGAATCCTGTCTCGGAATACCTCATTTCTTCCCCCCGATTTTTAAAGCTGAAGGATTTTGCCTTGCCGGCTCAAGAACCAGGAAATGGCCGCTGTCAGTATCATGGTGACCCCCAGACCTGGCCTCAAAGCCAAAGACCTGGGACCTCATCGATAAATTCAAACTAGTCTCTTTGCAACTAGTATCAATCTATCTGGTCTCCCAGATCTTGTCAACACTTTTTTTGCCCCTCGAGGCGGGCTTGGGAGAAGATTGCTGGATGAAAAAAGTGGATTCTTGGAGCCCATTGAAGCCAAGGATCGTGGGGTGGGTAGCTACAGCCTAACTAATCGATATTTTTAGGTATTTTTGGGCTCGGGGCAGGGATTTAGCTCATGTGGAAAATGAGCATACATTTGAACATGAATCAGTTCATGCCTGGATATCCTGAACTCAGCCCACCTGATGAGGGTTAGACCTGGCGGTTTTTCTCAAGGATGGATTTGGCCAATAAAGCAGCTCCTATGGCCCCTGCCAGCTGGGTGTCGTACCTGGGTTTGAGGCTTCTTAGGCCGATTTCTCTCTCTATTCGCCTCACAACCCCTGGATTCTTAGCTATCCCACCTGTGACAGCAAATTCCTTTTCCACCCCGATTCTTTCCAACATCAGGACCACCTTGCGGGCCATGGCCGAGCAATAGGCTGCCAAGACCCTCTCCTTGGGCCAACCTGAGCGAAGAAGCCTGGAAGCCTCACTCTTGGCAAAGACCACACAGGTGCTGCTAACAGGGGGAGGTTCTTCTTTCACTCTGAGGGAAAGTTCACCCATCTCCTGAAGGCCAAGGCCCATCAGCTCAGCCAAAACCTCCATGCCCCGTCCGGTGCCTGCCGCACATTTGTCGTTCATGAGAAAAGACAGGACCTTTCCTTCATGGTCGCAACGAATGGCCTTACAATCTTGTCCTCCCATGTCCAAGATGGTGCGCACCGAAGGGCCATAGATGAAGTTAGCCCCTTTGGCATGGCAAGCTATCTCAGTCACCGTGCGACCAGCAAAGGGCACATTCACCCTGCCATATCCCGTCCCTATGATATAATGGATTTTTTCTACGCTCAGACCCGTTTGTTCCAGAGCCCACTGCATGGCCCTTTGAGCACTCTTGGCACTTTCGGAACCGGTATGGATGTTGCAGTAGCAGTAAAGTTCCCCGTCCAACATCACAACCGCCTGGGTGCTAACTGATCCCACATCCACCCCCGCTGTAATCAGCTGAGCTTCTCTCCAGTCCAGATCAGGAGAAATCCATCTGGACTCAGGCCATGCGAAACTCTCTGACATTTCATCCTCCTGCCCCTGCTTCTTTGCAGGCCCATCTGCAGGCTGGCTTATGGTTTGACCCCCTTGCCGTGGGCCCAGAGCACTTGTCCCAGCAGAACTTGGACCCTGTTCTAGTTTGACTCCGCAGCCAAAAGAGCAGCCCCCAGAGCACCCACCAGCTCGGGTTGGTCGGGGACTCTTATGTTCACTCCCAAAAGGTTGCTCAGGGTCTGTACCACTCCCACATTTCTGCCAACCCCTCCCACCAGAACCACTTCGGGTTCCACTCCCACCCGCCTCACCATAGAGGCTATTCTCTCTGCAATGGCGTCGTGCACGGCCCTGGCCATATCAGGCTTGGGAGTATTGGCATGCACAAGGGAGACCACCTCGCTTTCTGCAAATACCGTGCATTGGGCATTTATGCATACTTTTTTTGTGGCCTCCAGGGCTAGGGAGCCCATTTCTTCCAGAGTCAATTCCAGGGCCCGAGCCATGGTCTCCAGGAAAACACCGGCTCCTGCTGCGCACCTGTCGTTTATGACAAAATCCACAAGTCTGCCCTGGCTGTCCGTCCTGAGTGCCCTGGCTTCCTCAGCCCCTACATCTATGACGGTTCTGGCCTGGGGAAACAGGTAAACCGCACCTCTAGCATCTGCGCTGACCTCTGTGACAGTGTCTTGGTGAAAACTCACCTGGAGCTTGCCGCATCCTGTGGCAACAACCTTCTGGACCCTCTCCCTGGAAACTCCTGCCAGCTCCAATGCTTCTGCGAAGGCCTTTTCCACCGCCGCTGATGTGTCCCCTCCGGCCAGGACCAAGCTCCAACCCAGTATCCTGTTATCCCCCAAAACCACCACCTTCACGCTCTTGGCCCCACAGTCCACCCCTGCCGTGATCATCCCATCACTCCCCCAGACTCCTAGATCCGCGAATATCCACCTACCCAAGCCCAACCCAACACAGGACCCCCATCAGGCGCAGCACAACAAGAAGTTATCATCGGCCCAGGTCTTTGCACAAGCCGAACACTTTGAACCCAAAACGGAAATGCCCAGATTCAATTCTCCTTGAAGGGAGTCGAAGGCTTGGGAGAAGATCTCTGAGGGTATTGAATTCCCTTTGCTCAGCCGCAGACAAAAACAATGAACCTGGCCCTGGAAAAGCAAGGCGCCCTAGTCCAAATCCACCTCAGTCTTGCATCTGTTACACCTCATGGCCCCACGGAAAAGCCTGTTGCCACACTGAGGACAAATGTACCTAAGCTCCTCCTCAAGCACCCATTTTTCTGTGCCCAACTCCCGTCTAAAGGGAACTGCTCTCAGAATGACTTTCTTGCCCACGCTCATGGGAAAATCCTCTATATACCCGCAGGGAAACTCCTGGCACTGATGGCAGCCCTGGTAGCCCCTTTGAGCTGTGCAGGCCCTTATTTCGCATTGCTCGCAGTGCATGAATCGAGTTTCTGAAAGGCAACCCTCGCACCTGATATCTTCCTCGGTAAGGCTCTGACTGCCCGGAAGAGTGCCTTTTCCTGGGGAGTGGCCTTTGTAGAGCTCCACGAGCTTTTGCTTGAGTTTCTGGTTATTGTCCCTGTGCGCTATGAAAATGGCGCATACCCCGCAGTAAAGCCCGCATGGTGCCAGGAAATTAGGATTCATTCCCATGGTTGTCCTCCCCTTTCCCAATCAGGCCTTTTGAAGAATCGATGGGAAGATAAGCCTTGCTCTATCTCACTTCTCTTTCCAGGCAGGCTGCCTTTTTTCTAGAAAGGCCTGAAGGCCTTCCAGGGCATCATGGGTTGCCATGAGCTCTTTGAGATAGATCTCCTCTATGCGCCCCAGTCCTGTTGCCAAGGCCGTATCCCATCCCTCAACCACTGCCTTGCGGGCAAGTCTCAAGACCACCCCGCTTAGTTTTCCGAAACGAGAAGCCCAGGCCTGTGCTTCATCCTCCAGCTGCTCCTGAGGGACTACCTTGTTTACAAGCCCTATCTGCAAGGCCTCCTGAGCCGAAATAGTCTCTCCTGAAAGCACCAGTTCCATGGCCTTTTTTCTTCCTATGATTCTTGGAAAGGCCAAAGCTGCAATGGGCGGGAAGACCCCCACCTGTATCTCGGGTTGACCGAATCGGGCCTTGTCACCTGCCAAGACCATGTCGCAGTATGTTGCAAGCTCGCACCCGCCTCCCAGTGCTGCTCCCTGCACCACGGCAAGGCTAGGCACACCCAAGGAGTCCATCTTCCTGAAAATCGAATGAAAAACCTGAATCATGTAATCCGCTTTGTCGCCTAAATGGTCCGCCACCTCCACGCCCACTGAGAAGGCCTTTCCCTCGGCCCGGAAAACCAGCAGGTTGGGGGGAGAGCTGACAAGCCCATCCAAGGCTCTGTTTATCTCCTCCATCATCTGAATATTCATCCAGTTGAGAGGAGGCCTCTTCAAGGTAATCCAGGCCACTTTCTCCTTCAGCTCTTTTTCAATGAACTCCAAACCTTCGGCCATCTCCCACCTCCTCAGGCCCCAGACTGCCGGCAAAAGAAAGGCGGGATCCCACTATGGACCCCGCCCTTTTTGTCATCTTATCCTTGCGGCTTGGCCAACACAGCCTCCATGAGCTCCTGGTCAAAAGGATGGGCCTGGGCCAGAAGCTGCCTGTATTTGATGAAGTCTATGAGGTCCTTTCCTGTGATCTTCTTGGTGTTGAAGGCGTTGAAGCCCAGGTAAGCCTCGGTCATCATGTTCACGGATAGCCAGTGACGATTTGCAAGTTTCGTTATGTCCCAGAAGAATTTCTTCTTCATGCGTATTCCATCTATGGACTTTATGAGACAACCTGGGAAGAGATTGGTGAAGGTCCAGAGGATCTCGCCTACGGTCTGATCCAGAAGTGCCAGGTCTTTTGTAGCCTCTTTCACATAGGCCCTGGCCTTGGCCAGCTCCTCGCCTTTTTTGAACTCACCGTAAACGATCTCTCCGTCCTCCACATACTTGTCGGTTATTACCTGAGGGTTGCGTACCCACTTGTCCCCATCCTTTATGACAGGCACCACCTTGGAAATGAGCCCCAGCCTCTTCATTTTGTAGGCGCTCCACACCTCGCAGGAGACACAGTTCCACATGGCATCTTCCATGCTGAGGAACCAGGGGAGGAAATCTGTGGAGCCGCCATCAGGGGCCGAGCCGTGGCGCGGACCGGCCTGACCGAAAACAGCCAAGTCAGAGGCCACGGTAATGTCACAGGCCATTCCTATCTCCTGGCCACCAGCAACCCTCATGCCATTGACCCTACATATCACGGGCTTCTTACAATTCAAGATGGCGTCTACCATGCCGTTGAAAAGATCCATGTACAGGCCGTATTCCTGTGGATTGCCGCTGTAGTACTCGGCATACTCTTTGGTGTTGCCGCCCGTGCAAAATGCATCTGTGCCCGCAGCGGTAAAGACCACAGCCACCACGCTTCTGTCCATGGAGGCTTTGTGAAAACCGGAGATCACCCCTTTTACCATCTCCGTGGTGTAGGAGTTATATTGCCTGGGATTGTTCAAAATCACCCAGGCCGAGTACAGTCCTTCTACTGGTTGACCTTTGGGATCCAGGATGGGGCGTTTCTCATAGATGGTGCATGGGGCCTCTTTACCAAAATGCTCATCCCCCCAAAGGTCGTGATCCTTTATGCCTCTTTCTTTGGGTAGCCAATCCAGGGACATCTCAACCTCCTTTTCTTCTCTGGCTTTTTTATGGTTTCATCTGGGAAAATCCAACTTTAGAGTCATCTGGCCTGTGTCTACCTGCAGCTCATGGTTCTTGTGCCTTTCCCCTCGCTTTCATCACCCCCTCTCAGCAAACTTCTTCTGCGCTCCACTGTACTTTTGCTTTTCATCCAAAAAAGCCACTTGGGACCATTCCTGACATCCCTCCACTCGGTCCAACATGACATTTAAATGGTGGAGTTCGCTTCTGAACCTATCATGGTCTTTTTCCAAAACCAGGAAGCGGTTCAAAGGAGTCCTACCCCGGTATTCCTCCATCCTCTTTCTGAGGCTCTTTATAGTCTTTTCCAGCAAAACCTTTTTCTGTTTGAGGCACTCCAGAGCCTTTTCCCTGCCCAGGGCAAAGATGAAAAAATATCCAAGATTGGATAGGTCATAGGTGATGTTCTTGTCCAGAAGAGATTTCTCAACCAGCCTGGCCAACCGTTCCTTACCCTTGGGAGTCAGGCTGTACACGCGTCTTTCGGGCATGAGGCCCTCTCTCTCCCTCCTGGAGCTTACCATCTGTTGCTCTTCCAGGGCTGCTAAGGTCTTGTAGATCATAGGTGGGCTTATCTTGGCCCAGGAGTCCATACGGTGTACCTTAACCAGCTGGTTGATTTGGTAGCCGTGCATTGGTTCATCCAAGAGAAAACCCATCACCACCAGCTCATACTTAGACATCCTGAGCCTCCTGCCAGTGCGGCCAGAGAAGTTCCCCGAAGCAACCAGCTAATCTACTTCTAACTAGTCTCTTTATAACTAGTCTTACTTACCCTACATGGAAGGGTATGTCAAGAGGATTTTTTACCGCCTTGCCAAAAGCTGCCAGGCAAGATAATCCATTGATCTGGCCTGCACCATCTGTGTTTATTCAATGATGCTGGCTAACTCCAAGAAATCTCAAGAAGAACTGATTTGTGTCAAACAAAACCTCTCTTCCCTATGGGATGTTGGTCTGGGCCTGAAAATAGGTCAATGTACCAGGGGTTTGGGAGCCTGGCCCACAACCTCAGCCATCCTGGAGAATAATTGGGGCCGAAGCCCCAATCCAGGCAGGGAAACTCCATAGCCCCCTTTGCTTCCATGCTTGCAAAGCCTTGCCATGGTGGCCCCAAGGATCAGGGCCTGGATGCCCCATGATCCCCAAGACCCCTTTTGGGGAGCACACACGGCCTGCCAAGACCCCATGATGCTTGCTGATCCCTTTGCATCCCAGGCCCAACAAGGATCTTTCGGGAAAAAGACCCTTTGCCAACCCCAGGGTAAAAAGCTTCACGCAGAGTGCCTTTAATTGCAAAAGGGGGCCTGATGAAGCCAGATCCCATGGTGGGTTATCCAGCTCATGATGAGACCCAACACCTCGGAGCCACTTCTAGGGAGCTGACCACAAAGCGCTTCCGGCTTCGTCCAAGAGCAGTATGGAAGATACAGGACTAAAGCTGCTTTGGCCCGGCCCTTCCCCCTTTACTCTGGTGGCTCCCAAGGCCAGTCTCAGGTTTCCTCTGGCATCGGCCATCTGGAGAGCTGGCTCCCCCTGGACCAGCACTCCAAAGCCAGCTCGAGGCTCACCTGCCTCGTCGTAGAAATTCATCAGCACGTCCTCTTCCTCGCTGAAGCCCAGATGGGCCCTGACAGTCTCTGTACGGTCCATGAGAAGCACAGATGGGTCCCCCTCAGAGTTCACCTTGGCTGCCATCCTGATGCGTCCCGAGTCATCCTTGAGCTCTAAGGCCGCATCATTGCGCTCTCCCAGGCGAAGGCTGGCTCTGGCTGCGGCGGCCTCATCCAGCAAAGTGACCTGGGGTGTGCCATGCATCCAGGTACCCATGATCACCCTGAATTCACCTTGGCTGTCATGCAAGGAGAGAAAAGATTCCCCCAAGAGATCCACTCCAGCCATGAGCCTAATTTGGCCCTTTCCATCATAAAGCACCAATCTGGCCCCGCCTTCCTTGTGTGTGCTAAGCCTACCCATGATCCTGCCCGAAGGATCGACCACTCTGAACTCTTCTGCTGCTACCACCTTTTCCTTGAACACAGCCCTCTGGGCCGATACCATCTGCCCCCCAAGTATGGCCCCGCCCACGACTCCCCCCAGCACACCACCGCCCAGAATCCCAAGAAACTGGATCCACCAAGCCTTTTTCTGCATCACCTGCTCCCTCCTCAAATCAGGTTGCCCAGATACCCAATCCAGAAATGGAATCAGTGCATTTCTTCTGAAAATTTATCCCCTTTGAGCCAGTTTCATGAACTTAAAGCTTCCCCAACCCCAAGAACCCAATTCCCCTGCCCCATGGTGGGAAGGCAAAGCCTCTCCTTAAACTCTTTTGGATCGTTTGGCAGATCCAACTCCTCCGGCATGATCCTAAAGCCTGTCTCCCTTCTGCAGTCCAGGACTTCACCCGCCAGTTGTTTTGTGAGTGGACCTTATTCGGTAGCACATTTTAACACAGCCCAATCCAGAAAGCCCCGGCAGCGCCCAAGCAGGCCGAGGCAAAGGTTTTAAAAAGATGTTTTCAACTCTTGGGTCTTTTTACAGGTAAACCTGGATGGAGGAGTAAGCCGTCATACTCAGTGAGACGGGCTTGGAAAAGGGGGAAGCACATATGGATTGTAGCTTGGCCGCGTTGGAGGCTTCTGTTGTGAGCACAGGACTCCTGTGCTATAAGAATCAAGAAGCCTTATGGCTCAAGCAACAGGAGCGACCCACGGCCTATATGGATCGCAGCGATGAAGAGCTTGTGGAGGCGGCCAAAGCCGGAGATCGAAGGGCCTTCGAGGAACTGGTGGTACGCCATCAGGATCGGGCCTTCTCCCTGGCTCTGCACATGTGCCTGGGCGACACCTTGGAAGCCCAGGACCTGACTCAAGAAGCTTTTCTGAGGGCTTTTCGCAACATTGGGAGTTTCCGGGGAGATTCAACATTCTACACGTGGCTTTTCAGGATCGTGGTCAATACCTGCCTGGATGGAAGGCGAAGAAAGCTGCGGTGGGACAGTCTATTTTCCTTCTGGAGATCCAGGTCAGATGAACAGGATGAACCCGACGAGCTGGAGGCGCAGGCAGATCTCACGCCTGGTTCTGATCCTCTGGCCATGCTTAGCAGCAAGGAACTTTCCAAGCAGGTGCGAAAGGCATTGGAGGGACTTCCTCCCAGGCAAAGGATAGCGCTTCAGCTAAAGGTCATCCACGGCATGAGCCTGAAAGAGATATCTGAACTCATGGGAGCCGCAGAGGGAACAGTCAAGAGTCATCTGTTCAGGGCCACCCACAAGCTCGAGCAGGAGCTCAAGGACTGGCTGTGAGAATGATCAAGGAGGCAATGATCATGAAGGAATGTTCCCGTTTCAGAGAGCAGCTCCTCCTGGATGTGTACGGAGAGACGCTTCCCGAGCATGACAAGTGGCGGGAACATTTGGCAACATGCCAGGAATGCCAGCAGGAAAGGGAAAAGTTAAGGAGCATGCTCATGAAGGTCAAAAAGAGCTGGCTTTTCCCTGAGCCTGCGCCATTTGAGTCCACGGCGCTTCGAAGATCTATTTTCCAGAGGCTGGACAGAAGGCCCTTGGGGCTCAAAGGTTTGGCTTTACCTTTCAGGTTGCCGCTTCCTGCCCTGGCCGGGGCCGTCATGATTCTTGTGGCAGGATGGTTTGGCTGGCAGCAGTTGGCTCATCATGGGGTGGATGTCGGTGGCCGTGAAAGCGAAGAGAGGCTATTGGCTCAAGAAGGGGATTTGCTTGAGGATATGGAGCTCTTGGAAGACATGGACGTGATCCAAAAGCTGGTTCAGATCCTGGACAAGAAGGAAGCTGTGCTCTGAGAAGGCCCGTGTTTTGGGAGGAGTCAGGCAGTGAAGAAAATGGGCAGAATAGAGCCAGGGGCATCAAGGGGAGCAAGAAGTTTCTTGAGACTGCTTCTCGGAATTGGGGGCTGTGTAATGCTTTTGCTTGGATTCGGCCCCTTGCCGGAAGTTTTTGCTCAAACCGCTGGGCCCCAGGCTCCTATTGCCTCTGAGAGAAGCTCGGATCAAGATCCACTTCGAAGACTCAAGCCACCCCCTACAGGGGAACGAAGGCTTCCACCCCCACCCCTGGAGAGAAACAAAGCCCCCTATGAGACTCCCAAGAGACTTACCCCAGAGGAGAGGGAGAAGCTCCATCAAAGGCTCCAGCAATTCCGTTCCCTGCCGCCAGAGAAAAGAGAGGACCTAAGGGAAAGATGGCAGAGATGGAAGAGCCTTCCTCCTCAAGATCAGGACCTTTACAGAAAACGATTTGAACAGTGGAGAAGCCTTCCCCAGGAAGAAAAGTTGCGCTACCGTCAGAAGCTGAGGAATCCAGATAAGTTGAGCCCTCAGGAAAGAGAGGAGATCAGACAGAGATTTCTGGGACGCTGATCCGGTGCTGAAGCTAAGGATACCTTCACAATACGCCTACATGAACCGATTAATTGTGGCCTGGTTTCCCCCATGGGCTCCTTACCCTGTCTAGACCCGAAAATGGGTAAAGCTGCTGGGCTCTTGGGAACCTAGCCCCCAAGCCACCCATCCTTTGGAATAATCCACACCATAAAAAACTCCTTTGCCCAACGAGTCATACGTTCTAGCTGCCTGCTCAATGATCCATGTTGAGTCAGTCCCTGTCCACAATTCCAAACAGCAGTTTCCTGAAACGAAGGACATCTTGCTCTGAGACTCTTGATCCTATTCTGGCCAGAAAAACGTTCTCCTCCCTGATGGCTATGTTGGGCTCATTGGTGGGGTATTCCTTGAAACCGTACGGTTTCATAAGGTTGATCATCATCTGACGATACTGAGCCAGAGTATAGCCTGTGCCTTCCAGATCCCAGTGCCAGGAAAAGCCGTTCATGTAGGCTATCTTGTCCTCGTAAAAATCTCTGTCCATGGCCATGCGCACCAATATTTGCGCAATACCTAGGTTTCTCCAGTTTCTACTTACCTCAATGGCTCCCATCTCGTACATGAGCTTTCCCAGAGCAGCCCACCTTTCACCTGCAGAGGGGTAGTAGCAGCAGGCATATGCCACCACGTTATTCCCATTGGCCAGGGTCAAGAGCACGTTGCCATCTTCCCCCGAAGCTATGCGTTCAAACATCTCCAACTTCTGTATCATGGAAGAATAATGGGGGAAATTCCCAAGCCCACTGTCCAGTCTTAAGCCAAAGAAAGAACCAGGCTGGCAAAGGGACCTGAAAAGCAACTCTCCCCTGGGGGTCTTTACCCTGAGCTCTCGGGTCTGCCTGGGATCAGGGCCCATCAGAAATCGCTCCAGTCCCTGTGCAGATTCTTCACCATTATGACCAGGTCATGGTAACCCCCCTCAGGGTCCTTGACATAATCCTCCAAGACAGCCGCCTTGAAGAAATCCAGCTTCTGCACACCCCTCATGGCAGCATCCTCGACCCCTGCCACAAATTCAGCCACCAGCTTCTCCACCCCCATGCCCATGGCCAGTTTCACCAGATCCAGGATCATCCAGGTCCCAAGTCTCTGCCCCCTGTACATGGGGTCAACCATGATGCGGATATGTCCCACATGGCTCAAACAACCCCAGGAGCGCCTATGGAGGCTCAGGTTGGCCACGATCAATCCATCGGATTCCCTCACGGCCACCATGGGGAGAACCCTCTGGTAGTCCATCTGCTGAAACCAACTCTTTATTACCTGTGGATCGGACACGTTTTCCCGCCTGAACCATCTCTCCTTTTCCGGTATACGGGAAAAGAAATCGTTCAGGCCAGGCTCGTCAGACAAGACCATGGGCCTGAGCAACACCGAAGTCCCATCTTTGAGCACCACCAGCTTGGGGTAAGCATCGAACATGCTGGATCTCTCCTTTCCCGTCTCTTAGAGAACTCTTAGCACCTCAACAGCAGCTCCATCTCCTTTTCAACGAGGCCCCCTGATCTTTCGAATCCGATCCATTATCCTAGGAGCCACTACACCCGGATCCAGCCCCAGAACCTTGGCTATCTGGGTTATGAAACCTTTCACGTAAACGTCAGGGGGCAGGAACTCATAGGAGTCCTCCTCGATGGATCTGAGATGTCCTCTTCCAATCTTGGTTTTCTGAGCTATTTCATCCAGTGTCATGGAGCGCACCTTGCGCACCTCACGCAGCAGGGCCCCTGTCCACTCCCCCTTGTGTTGTGCTTCGGCCAATAGCTCCCTGACACGCTCTTCTCTTTCTTGCCTCACCTTGGGATCTTCCTGGGGCTGGGCCTCCAGGCCCTTGGGCTTGGGTGGAATGGGTACTGCCACATCTGGGGCCGAGACCCCATGCTGCTGCTCAGCCTCAAGGGGGTAGAGCCCCTTTTGCCTGAGAATTTCGTCCCAGTGGCCCCGGCGCTCGGGATCCATCAGAACGTTATAGGCTTCGTGTACCTTGCTGAGGATTTCCTCTCGCTGCTCCTCGGTGAAAAGCCCTGCTGTGGCCATGTGGCCTGGTCCATAGGTCTTCAGGGCTATCTGGAAAGCCCTTTTTATCTCGGCCACCGTGGCCCTTGGATCCACGTCCAAGACCTCGTAAGGATTCAGTTTACCCAGTTCTATCATGGGATTACGGCCTCGTATCAAAAGAAATCAAAGGCAAGCTGACCCTGGCTAAGGAGTCTCTGAGTCAGGTTTTCTATACACTTGGCAGCATTGGATTCCGGAAAACTCTGCAAGAGAGACTGCCGCGAACGAACACACTGGATGACCCTCTCGTCGAAGTTTATGTACCCGCTGTAGTCCACCCGCAGACCGAAATATTTGTGCACGGCGCTCCTTACCGAGAATCCCACCTCTACATCCTCATACCGGCGCACCTGGTTCAACACAAGCCTTACCTGAAAACTTTCCAAACTGGATTTCAGAATCCGGCTCACAAGCGGCTCTGTGCGGCTCAATTGTCTCAGGAGTTCCGGAACAGGTTGAAAATCCTCTACCTTGCCCACATGAAAGGCCTTGTTGAGGGCACTTTTCACAGTGCGTTTTCTGGTACTTCTGACCAGGGTCCAGTAAAGGGCCTCTTTGAGGAATCTATAGGTGTTCTCTATGGAGGTGGGCTCTGGGACTATCACGTAGAGCCCGAGGCTGGCCATCAGGAAAAGCTCCATGGTTGTCTGAGCGCTTCCTGAACCTATGTCAAGAATCACATAGTCCACCTGCGCACGCCTAAGGGCATTGCGCAGCCTGTTCATATCCCTCACCTTGGGGCCCCTGATGGGATAGTCCAAGGTGCCACTTACCAGGAGAAGATTAGCCACCCCGGTTTCTTCCATGAAATCGCTCAGGTCACCGTGGTTTCCCTGGAAGAAAGCCCCTAAAGTGTACCTGGGTCTCTCAATCCCCAGGCAAGTGTGCAGGTTAGCTCCACCTACATCTGCATCCACCAGAAGAACTCTTTGACCCCTCTTGGCAAGAGATATGGCTATGTTGCTGGCAATAAGGGTCTTTCCTGTACCCCCCTTGCCCCCACCCACAGCCCATACAGCCTTTGGCCCCTTTCGAGAATCTCCCATCAAACCTCCCAAGCCTCTAGCCTCCATTGTTGAAGATCACTATATGATAAAGGCCACCTTCACCATGTGCTGGTATGAACCCATTGCTTCTAAAATGGAGCTTTTTTTCCCTACGGGGTCCCTCCCAGATCTTAAACTGGGTAAAGGCACCAAGGGCTTAAACTTCAACCCGAGGGGCCTGGGGAAAATGATCTGGGCCGGTTTTAAAAGAGCCCCCCACCATCTGGGTCATGGCAATCAAACCCTTCTCCAAGATAAAGACACCCCTTAGCTTGCCTCTTCAATGAGGTATTCACTTCGCAATATCATTGGCTTAGCCTCTAGGGACCGATTTTGCAACGTGTCTGGCTCTAGGCTCAAATTTCAAAGCAAAATAACATGTTACAGGCCATAGCACAACCCAGGCCCAACCAACTTAGCCACATAGCTCAACCCCCCAGCCTGGCTCTTCAACAAGGCCTCTGGAATCAGGGGTAAACCATGAGCTTCTCTTTGCTTGAAACCCGCTCCTGACCCAAGAGAAATCATGCTCTCATCAAGCGCAAATCCAATCACTTGGAATATGCCCAAGGAATCACCGCCTGATCCACTGCCTGTGAAAACCGCACTCAAGATTCCATTTTCATTAATGTTTAAGGCTAGTTTGGAAAAGGGCCTCGTGGCTCTGGGCTCAAAGCACCCTGGCAAAGCTCATCACGTACACCTTATCCGCACCGTTTTTAAGTAGCTCCCTGGAAGCTTCCCTAAGAGTGGCTCCTGTTGTGTAAACATCATCCACGAGCAGGATTTTTCTTCCTTTCAACTGGTTTTCCCCTTTTACCGAAAAAGCCCCTCTTACATTTTTCCGCCTCTCGATCTTGTTGAGACCCACCTGGGGAGGCGTATATCTGTGCCGGTTCAAAAGCCCCAAGCCCATGGGCACTCCCAAACTCTTGGCAATCACCCTTCCCATGACAGCAGCCTGATTGAACCCCCTTTGTCTCAATCTACCAGCATGTAGTGGAATGGGAACTACCAGATGCACATCCAGGCACTCCAATTCCTCTTTTAGATTCACAGCCAGCAGCCAACCCATGAAACAGGCCAGGGAACTGTCATGACCGTATTTCATCTTGTGCAATAAAGGGAAGATCTCCTGGTCGTAAACCACCAGGGCTCGAGCCCACTCAAAAGGGGGAGGATCCGCCATGCATTCCCCGCAAAAATGAGATGAAACAGCCGAGGAATGAATGGGCAAAGCACAACTGGGACAAAAAGGAGGAACCAACCATGATATTTCCTTTAAACAACGCCCACAGATACCATGGCCCCTCCAAAGCAGGAGCCTGTGGGATTCCTCCTGGCCAGGCTTCATGTCCCCCTCACAAAGAACACATACAGGGGGAAAAACCAGCTCCACCAGAGAACTCAGCAAGCCACCTAGATGCTCAGCCAGATTCATTTCTTGCCTGGTTCAATTCCCAAGGAATCCTTTTGCACGCATAACCCACAGGCAATGGGCAGCTGATGACCTTCCCAAGCCAGTGGGGCTCTTGGCTGGGGAAAAAAGAGATTTTTCCTTTGCTCCCAAAAAAGAACCTGACCAGAAAACCTCAACAAAAGCCTGGCTACTGCTGGGTAATACCTCCGAGTCTGCTGCCCCCCCCCATTAGCATGGCCAGTTTCCTTAGTTACGGATCAAGTTTAAAGGAAGCCCCACATCGTTTCTAGCCTGCACTGTTCATGATAAGTAAATGATTGAGGGCTGATTTCAGGATCTTCTGGGGTACACTGATTTGGGCTCAAATGTAGAGCCTGGTTCTTTTTATGGGTTCTTTGCCTGGTCATGGCCTGACAATGGACAAATGTACCTAGATCGGGGGCACTCAGCCCCCTACTTGACTGGTCCCAGGCCATGGTGCGGGCTTGGGTGAGAAGAAAAAGTCCTAAAAATCTTCTTCCACTTCCGTATCCATGGACTCTGTGTCTTCGGGAAACTCAAGCCTGGGGGCATCTGACCAGAGGCCCTCCAAGTCGTAGAATTCTCTTATCTGCTTCTGGAAGATGTGCACTATGACGTCTCCGAAATCCATAAGAACCCATCGCGCCACACCCAGGCCTTCAACAGCCGTGGGTTTCCACTTGAGGCCCTTGAGTTCTCGCTCCAGGTGCTCTGCTATGGCCTGTACCTGCCTGTCGGATCTGCCTGTGCAAATCACAAAATAGTCTGTGAATGACGCAACCTGCCTGAGGTCCAATATGAGAATGTTCTGGGCTTTCTTGGCCTGCATAAACCTGGCAATGAGCAGGGATTTCTCTTCCGAGGTCCCCTCCTTCTTTACAATATTGCGGCTTTGCTCACGGGCCATGCCCTGGCTCCTTGGTCTTTGCACCGGCTTCCACTGCATAAAGGCGGTGCAGGGCTATGTATCCGGCCACCTCCTCTGGCACAAGATATCTTATGGAACGCCCGGATCTTAGAAGGGCTCTGATCTCAGTGCCTGAAACATCCAAAGATCGGAAGCCCCTGAAGAAGACCCTGTGCCCACTGGGGTGAACCCAGGCACGCTCCTTGGAATCATAGCGAAAGATGCTCCTCAGTTTGGCTGGCAATGCTCTTTTCCCAGAAGGTCTGAAACCGGATCTTCCCAGCACGATCCAGTTGCTCATTTCAAAGAGCTCCGGAAAGGCCTTCCAGGTGTGGATATTCAGAAAAGCATCCAAGCCAGCCAGGAAAAACATTTCCACCTCAGGACCCTGCATCTGCTGCATCAAACGAAGGGTCTCCACCGAATAGGAGACTCCAGGTCTGCTGCATTCCAGGTCCGATACCTGGAATGCTGGATTCCCAGCCACTGCCCTTCTCACCATCTCCAATCTGTGCTCTATGTGGGAGACTTTCTTATGGGTCTTGTGTGGTGGCACAGAAGCAGGGATGAACAGGATCATATCCAGACAGAAAGATTCCCGGGCCTCTTCGGCCAGCCTCAGATGGCCGTAGTGAATCGGGTCAAAGGTTCCGCCGAAAACCCCTATTCGCACCCTATTCCCGTACCTGCCCGTCGCCGTAGACCACGAACTTGGTGGTAGTCAACTCCTCCACGCCCATTGGGCCGTATGCGTGGAGCCTTGTGGTACTTATTCCTATCTCGGCCCCCAGTCCCAGCTGGTAACCGTCGCTGAAACGGGTTGAGGCATTGACCAATACCACGGATGACTGCACCTCCTGGATAAAGCGTTGGGCATTGTTGTAGTCTCTGGTCACGATGGATTCGGTGTGGTCCGAACCATATTTTGCTATGTGATCCATGGCTTCCTGAAGCCCTTGTACAACGCGAACGGCCAGGATCAGGTCATTGTACTCAGCGTACCAGTCCTCCTCGGTGGCTGGCTGAGCAACCGGAAGAATCTGCCTTGTTGTATTGCAACCCCGTAATTCCACCCCCTTGTCCATGAGCTTGGCCCCTATCCTGGGCAAGAACTCCTGGGCTATCTTCTCATGAACCAGAAGGGTTTCCATGGCATTACAGACAGCCGGTCTATGTAGCTTGGCGTTTAGACAGATATTTTCTGCCATTTGCAGGTCCGCGGACTCGTCCACAAACACATGGCAGACCCCCTTGTAATGTTTTATGACAGGGATCCTGGATTCCGATACAACAGCCCTTATCAGCTCTTCTCCTCCCCTGGGGATGATAACATCTATGATGCCCTCCAACTGGAGCATCTCTTTGACCGCGCTTCTCTGGGTGGTTGGAATCATTCCTATTGCCCCCTGGGGCAGGTCCTGTTCCCTCAGAGCTTGCTGCAGGATCTTCACTATTGCCTGGTTGGAACGAAAGGCTTCCGAGCCCCCCCTCAGAACCACACCATTGCCAGACTTGATACAAAGAGCAGCCGCATCTGCTGTCACATTGGGCCTGGCCTCGTAAATAATTCCCACAACACCCAGAGGGATTCTCATGCGTCCCACCAGAAGCCCGTTGGGCCTTCTCCACATGCGCACCACCTGGCCCACCGGATCTGGCAGCCCGGCCACCTCCCTGATCCCCTGGGCCATTTCCCAGATCCTGGCCTGGGTGAGAGTCAGCCTGTCCAACATAGGACCCGACAAGCCAGAGCTTTTGGCCTGTTCCAAGTCCAAGCGGTTCTCCTCCAGCAGCTGGCTGGATTGGTCTTCCAGCCTCTGGGCCATGAGCCTGAGGGCTCGCTCCTTGCGATCCGAGGAGATCTTGGCCAAAGTCCTGGCTGCCTCTTTGGCCTGCAAAGCCACTTCCCTGACATTCATGTGCAAACCTCCCCTCACCTGGCCTCAACACAACACCACCAAATCATCCCTATGGATGACCTCATCAAAGTACCTGTAGCCCAGAATGGACTCTATTTCTGAACTCTTGTGCCCTTGAATTCTGCGTAGCTCTTCTGAGCTGTAATTGACAAGGCCCCTTGCAAATTCCACTCCGTCCTCCCCCAGGCAGCTCACCGAGTCCCCTGAGCCGAAGTTCCCTCTGACCTCCCTGATACCCGATGGAAGCAAGCTCTTTCCTCTCTCCACCACTGCCTTGCGCGCTCCCTGATCCACCACCAATGCCCCACAAACGGTCCTGGAGTAAGCTATCCAATGCTTCCAGCTATTTATCCTATTCTCACGAGGAAGCACCAGGGTTCCCAGTTCTTCCCCTGCCAGTACTCTCTCCAAGACTCTTTCCCTGCTTCCGCTGGTGATCACAGTAGGCACTCCGTACACAGAAGCAGTCCTGGAAGCTTGAAGCTTGGAGATCATTCCTCCTGTTCCTACCTCGCTGGTGGTTAGTTCCACCATGGAGAATATTCTCTCGTCCACATCCTGCACCACAGCTATGCGATGGGCCTCGGGGTGTAGCTTGGGATCCTTGTCAAAGACTCCGTCGGTGTCAGTCAGAATTATCAGGAGTTCAGCCTGCACAAGATTGGTCACCAGGGCCGAAAGGCAATCGTTGTCCCCAAACTGGATTTCCTCTGTCACAACCGTGTCATTCTCGTTGATGATGGGAAGGATGCCCCAACGTATCAGGGTGAAGAGGGTGTTTCTGGCATTGAGAAATCTTCTGCGATCTGCCAGGTCTTCCCTGGTTAGCAGAATTTGAGCCACCTTTCGGCCTGTCCTTGCAAAGCACTTCTCGTACATCCACATGAGCCTGGCCTGGCCCACTGCGGCCGCAGCCTGTTTTTCGGGAATACTCTTGGGCTTTTTTCGAAGTCCTATCTTGCGTGTACCTGCAGCAATGGCCCCAGAGCTGACTAACACCAGTTGGTAGCCCTTGCCCAGGGCTGTGGAGAGATCGTCGCACATGTTCTGGATTCGTTGCTCATCCAGCCCACCATGGCCTGAGGTAAGCACGGCGCTGCCTACCTTTACAACAACCCGCCTGACCTGGCTCAAAATATCGGCCCGGTTTAACTGGCCGCTCACCCCACCATACCCCCTTGCATGCTGTTTGCCTGTCCCGAAGGCAGATCCTTGAGCCTTGAGAAAAGCTCTCTTAGCAGATCCTCCAATCCCTCTCCAGTAAGAGCGCTCACCTCGAAGCATTTCAACGAGTCCTGGCCAAGCATGTTGCGCAACTGCAAGGCACGGAGTCTGGCCCCAGGAAGATCCGCCTTATTGAGGGCCACAAGGAAAGGTCTATGCAGGAGCTCTGGCTGGTACATCTGCAGTTCCTGCCGAAGGATGTTGAGGTCTTCCACGGGACCCTTTTCCCTCTGGGGATCCAAGTCCAGGACATAAAGCAGAAGCCTTGTGCGCTCCACATGCCTAAGGAATCTGAGCCCCAGACCAATGCCACGGTGGGCCCCCTCCACCAGTCCCGGCAGATCGGCCATCACCATCCGCTCCCCATCTGGCGACTCTACAACCCCCAGGTTGGGGTTCAATGTGGTAAAAGGATAAGGGGCCACCTTGGGCCTAGCAGAGGAGATCCTGGCCAGCAAAGAAGACTTTCCGGCATTGGGCAGCCCCACAAGCCCCACATCTGCCAGGATTTTCAGTTCCAGCAGAATCCAACGCTCCTCACCATATCCAGCAGGTGTGGAAAACCTGGGGGCCTGGCGGGTGGGAGTGGCAAACCTGGCATTGCCCTTTCCCCCATGCCCCCCCTTGGCCACCACCACACGCTGGCCTGCAAAGGTCAGGTCCGCCAACACCCTGCCGCTTCCCAGGTCCCGCACAACAGTGCCAACCGGCACTCTCAGCACCAAATCCTCCCCGTCAGCTCCGTGCCGCTCGTTTCCTTCCCCATGACGCCCGGAGCTGGCCTGAAAGTGCCTCTTGTAGGAATAATCCAGCAGAGTTTGGACATGTAAAGAGGCCTCGATCACCACGTCTCCACCTCGGCCACCGTCCCCGCCGTCCGGCCCCCCTCTTGGTCGGAACTTCTCTCTGCGGAAACTGACACAGCCTCGGCCGCCCCTTCCGGAGCGAACGTAAATCTTGGCCTCATCTATAAAAGGCATGCATCCTGTCTTTATCCCCTGGCAAGGGCCACGGGAGGATGATGGATGGAAACCCCCTTTAACCGTTTTGCACAAACTCAGGCAGATATTAATCTGAATAGACGCTTACCACCTTGCGGCGCTGCCCCTTTGTCTCAAAATGTACCACGCCATCTATCTTGGCAAAGAGTGTAAAATCCCTTCCCATGCCTACGTTCAGGCCGGGATGAAACCTGCTTCCCACCTGCCTTACCAGGATATTTCCCGCCTTGACTCGTTGCCCGCCAAAGCGCTTGACACCCCGGCGCTGACCTTGACTGTCTCTACCGTTTCTGGAACTTCCCACGGCTTTTTTGTGAGCCACAGCTATACCCCCCCCTTATTGCAAACGTATCTCTTCTATGCGAAGCCCGGTGAAATCCTGCCTGTGCCCCTGAGTCTTTCTAAAACGCTTGCGCCTCCTCATTCTGAAGACCCTGATCTTGCGGGATCTTCCCTGCTGCTCGATCCTGGCTACCACGCAGGCACCTGCTAGATGAGGTTGTCCAATGCTTACCTTATCCCCCTGCTGGACCAGGAGCACTGGCTGCATTTCAAGCTTTTGTCCTACTTCCCCTTGAATCCGCTCCACTCTCACCAGGTCCCCTGCCTTGACCCGATATTGCTTCCCCCCTGACTCAATGATAGCATACATATCTGCCTCCTGCTTGCACCCAACGGGCATCGAGCCCCTTGCAGCCCCATCATTTAGAATTTCTATGATATCCGTGCTCCTGCCTCTGAGTCAAGCAGCTGCAAGCAACCGTCATGGACAGTTCTGCTTTGCGACCAGCCCCCCATCCCAAGAGACACTCTTGTGACTTTATTCAGTCCATGCTACAAGAAACCGTTTTTCACAACAAAGGAGGAAAAAGGTGGCAGATCTATTGTTGGAAGTAGGCACCGAAGAAATCCCAGCCTCATATATCCAGCCAGCTCTGGAATCCTTGGCGCAATCAGCCCGCACAAGCCTGGCTAACCTGAGGCTCTCTTTTGAATCGGTGCACACATGGGGGACCCCCAGGAGGCTGGTCCTCATGGTGGAGGGTGTTTCAGAGTCACAGCCTGATTTGGATCAAGAGGTGCTGGGTCCGCCTGAAAAAGTGGCCTTTGACCCCCAGGGACAACCCACCAAGGCCGCCTTGGGCTTTGCACGCGCCCAGGGGGTAACCCTGGAGGATCTTAGAGTCGTGGAGACTCCCAAGGGCAGGTATCTGGCCGCCAGGAAGAGGCAAGCGGGTAGAGCAACCAGGGATCTCCTGGCAGAGGAGCTTCCCCGATGGATAACCCAGATTCCATTTCCCAAGTCCATGCGTTGGGGGGACCACTCCTTGCGCTTCGCCAGACCTATCCATTGGATATTGGCGCTTCTAGAGAGGGAGTTGATTCCATTTCAGTTGGACTTCCTTCAGAGCTCTCCTAACACCCGTGGCCACAGGTTTATGAGCCCAGGGCAAGCAATGGTGGATCACCCCAAGCAGTATCTGGATCTCTGCCGGAGCCTCTATGTAATAGTGGATCCCCAGGAACGCGCACAGATGATTAGGACCGAAGCCAATCGGGCAGCTAGATCTCTGGGAGGGAGGCTCCTGGAGGATCCAGAGCTTCTTAACACAGTCACATACCTGGTGGAGTATCCGGTTGTTGTGACAGGCGAGTTTCAGAAGGAGTTCCTGGAGCTTCCAAGAGAAGTTTTGATCACTTCCATGCGGGAACATCAGAAGTTCTTTTCCATCCAGGATGAAAATGGAAATCTTCTTCCCTACTTTGTCAACATAGCCAACCTTAGTCCATCTTCTCTGGAGGCCATTCGCAAGGGAAACGAAAGGGTCCTCAGGGCAAGGCTCTCGGATGCCAGGTTCTTTTTTAAGGAGGACGCCAGGCAGCCTCTTCAAGAAAGAGTCCAAAAACTTTCGGGAATCATCTTTCATGCCAAGCTGGGCACCATGATGGAAAAGGTGCTGAGGATCCAGTCGCTGGCTGAAAAGTTGGCCACACAGCTGGAGCCAGCCTGGGTGGCCCAGGTGCAAAGGGCTGCCTTTCTTTGCAAAGCCGATCTCACCACAGACATGGTAGGAGAGTTCCCCAGCCTTCAGGGCATCATGGGAATGCATTATGCACTCTTGCAGGGAGAGGCCGCGGAGGTTGCCGAGGCTATCAGGGACCACTATCTTCCCGCCTTTGCAGGGGACCGAATACCCTCTGGCCCTGTAGGGGCCATGGTGGCCCTGGCAGACAAGCTGGACACGGTGGTGGGCTGTTTCGCAGCAGGGGAGCCACCAAGTGGAGCTGGAGACCCTCTGGGAGTGCGAAGGGCAGCCTTGGGTGTACTGAGAATCCTTCTGGAAAGGAGGTATCGGCTGAATCTGGGCCGCGTGATCGAGGAAACACTCAATACCCTAAGGCCCCAGTTGGGGAAAATAGAAGAGGGAATCCTCAAGGACATATGGGAGTTCTTCAGGGTGAGGCTGGAGAATCTTTGGATCTCTCAAGGCCACGATGCAGCTGCGGTGCAGTCTGTTTTGGGATCGGCCCTCCAAGACCTTCCCCAGAGTCTGGAGAAATTGGAGGCCATGGAAAGGTTCATGCAGGAGCAAAGCTTTTCCGATCTGGCCCTGAGTTTCAAAAGGGTACTTAACATAGTGGGGGACCACTCACCCGGAGAGATAGATCCATCCTTGTTCCGCCAGCCCGAGGAGAACCGGCTTCTGGAACTGGTCACCTGGGCCGAGTCTCAAATTCCACAGTTCATGGAGAACTCCCAGCATCTGCAGGCCCTCCATGAATTGGCAGCCCAAAGAGGCAAATTAGACGCCTTTTTCGACGCAGTCCTGGTAAATGATCCCGACCCACTGCTGAGGGCCAACCGATTGAACATGCTCACCAGGCTGGCCCGTGTATTTTTGATGCTAGCTGACTTCTCCAAGCTCAGTGGACGAAGCTAGAGTTTGGCACCCAGCCTGCTAAGGGACGGCCTGGATGAAGATCCCGCTCAGGATCCCTCTTTTATTGCCTGACTCTGAATTCGCATCCTCTCCAGAAGCTTCTCCAGAGGCTGGCTAGCCAAGAACCTGCCAAAGGTGTTCTTGTAGTTTCCAACTATGCTTACGCCATCTATATCCACATCCACCACCCACCATCGGCCGTTTCTTTGAACCAGGTGATAGTCCACAGGGATATGTTCGTTGGGCCGCCTTATCTTGGTCTTTACATAGGCCTTGCCACCATTTACTTTTTCTTCCGGATATTCTACCTCCTCTTTTCTGAGGAAGTTCAAGACCATGCGGGTGTAAGAGTCCTGAAACAGTTCCACGAAGAGTTTCGTGAACTCTTCCTTTTGGGGCTTGGAGAGCTCCTCCCATCGCTGGCCAAGGGTCTCGGCGGCCATATCCGAGGCCATAAAGTTCTCTGCAATGAGCTGCCTTATCAGCCTGGCCCTTTCCGGCCGGCCCTGGGGCCCCTGGAGAGAAGGCTCTGTTTGGATCTCCATGGCTCTCTTCAAAATGGCCGCCACATCAGCCTTGGGGCCATGCTGGGCTGCTATGGAAAGATTAGTCAGGATGAGCACAAAGACCCCAATAAAAATCAAAATTTCTCCAGAGAATCGCCTCATTCTCACCTCCTGATCCTGTCCAAGGGCTCTTTCAAATATGCTAGCATGGCAGGCAAAACCAGAACCGCTGCACCCAGCACGCAGAAGCTCCCTGCAAAAGCCAGGGCCCCCAGGCTGAAGATCCCCCTGTGGCGGCAAATCATCAAGCTACCGAATCCTGCGGTGGTGGTCAACTCGGCCAGAATCACACCCTTGGCCGTGCTCTTTGGCATGCCTCCCGGCTCCATCAAGCCTTCTCTCCACCTGTGGAGCAAAATGATGCCGTACTCTGTGCCTGCTCCAACCACAAGAGGCAAGTAAATGCTGTTGGCAAGGTTGAAATTGAGGCCTAGCAGGCCCATGGCCCCCAAGATCCATAGAACCCCTGCCAGCACCGGAACCAGAGCTATCAGAGGTTGGAGCCACCTTCTGAAGGTGATCAGCAAGAGGAGGAAGTTGCCCACCAGGGCGTACAGGGCAGCCTGGATGGTGGCCCTTCTGAAGTCATCCGTGAACTCGTGAAGGGTCACCGCATCGCCCGCCACCCGCGGATCAACGCTGCGCAATTCTGCCACGAACCTGTCCCTGGGCTCTGGGTCCCAGATGTTATCCCAAGGGAATATCCTCACGAGATACTGACCATCCCTCCAGAATCGATCCTTGAGGGCCTGAGGCAGGTCATCCATTTGCATGGTTCTGGAGTTGGCCGCCTGGTGAATCAAGTCGAAGGCATCCAGTATGTCTTCCCTGAAAGGCCTCTGGTACTGGGCCAGCACCCAATTGGCATCCTGTACCTTGTCCAGTGCATCCAGGATCTGCCCCGTAAGGCTCCTTACCGCAGTTATCTGCTCCACCAGAGGTCTTCTGGCCCCCCACTTGTCGGCCTCGGAATCATCCATCTTAAACCTGATTCTCTCCAACAAATCCCTCAGAACCTCCTTGCGCGGGGCCGGTGTTTGGGCTGGGGAATCCTTAAGTAAGGGTAGATCCCAGGAAATAGAGCGCAGGATCTGGGCCTTGGACTCCTGCTCCTGGGGTAGCAGGGTGAGCACACTTTGCACCTTATGAACCGTGGGCAGGGCCTTGAAGGCCTGAGATTTTTCCCTGAGCTCCTCCATGGACTCGGCCAAGGAGGAGGCGTAGATCACCGATCTCTTGGAGCCCTCCTGGAGCCTCTCCGCCCACTCCACAGATTCGGTTCCTTTGGCCTGGAGGTTCAATGGATTCAGGTCGAAACCCACCCGGGTACCCATGATTAAACTAATAACGCTTACTCCCATGGCTCCCAAAAGAATCCAACCTGCTTTTCTCCTATCCCACCTGAAGAGGTTGGAGGACTTGGCAAGAGGTTCAGATCCACCCTCTTTTCTTTTGGGCCCTCGGGCAAAGAGGCTAAGAACAGGCAGCACGGTGAAATCCGCCAACAGGTGGATCAGTATTCCCACACCCGATATCAATCCCAGCTCCACCAAACCCTTGAAACCGGTCAGTATGAAAGGAATGAAGGATACCGCAGCGCTTATGCCTGCGGTCAAGATGCCAGGGCCGGATCTGGCAGCTACAACCTGGATGACCTCCTGAACCGATCGATCCGATTGCTTCTCCTCCTCTTCCATGCGGGCAAACCAGTGGATGCCGTAATCCACCCCTATTCCCACCAGAAGAGGGGCAAAAACCATGGATAGTATGTTCAGGTGGCCCACGAAAAGGGTAGCCCATCCGAAGGTCCAGCACATCCCAACAACCATGGATATCATGCGTATGAAGGTTCTGCCCTCACTTCTGAAGAAGATGGCCATCAGAGCCCAAACCCCGGCAAAGGAAATCCAGGTTGCCCAGGACATGTCTCCCAAGGCCACACTCATCTCGTCTGTCCTGAGGGCCTCCTGTCCGGTTACTCCTACCCTGACATCGGGGAATTCAAGACCCACCTCCTTTATTACTCCTCGAAGATGATCCAGAGAGGCCTTGCCCCTCAGGAAAGTAGCCTTCTCCAGCCTGGGGGTCACGAAAAACAAGAGAAACCTCTTCTCAGAGGCCCAGAAGTATCCCTCCAGATCCCTGTCCCAGGCTCCCCCTTGAAAAAAAGCAGACCATGGGGATCGGTAAATGGGCTTCCCCTCAAGATGGCTCCACATTCCCTCCAAGACTGTTATGAGGAAACCCAGGTCCATGGGTTTGGATCGAGCCCCTACTTCTTGGGATTCTGCATCCAGCTTCAAGAAGTCCGTGAAGAGGGCACCGACCATGCGAGCTGACATTTCCCGGTTTACCAGCTCCAGAAAATTCTCCAGATCCGGCCTCTGGAGGATTCCACGCACCAGGGTGGGATACTCCTCAATGCGTGTTTTTAAGTCCTGTATCTCCTTTTCTTCCAGGTAAAGAAGTGCCCAAGGCCTGATGAGCTGTGGGTCTATCCTGTAGAAGACTTCTTTGTAGTGGGCCTTGTCCCCCTCCAGTCTCTCCACGATCCTGCCCAGGAAGCAGACCGCCTTGTGTGGATCTGAAGCCTCTATCACCACGGTGAAGCTGTCCCTTGCTTCGAAGGGTTTGATTCTCTTGGCCAGCGACAATAGAGGATTGGTGGGTGATATGAGATCCAACTGACTGGTCTTGAAATCCAAAAAAAGGGCCGTATAGATGACAGAGGCCACTGCCAGGCCAAAGCACAGCCCCAAAACTAGATATGGCCTGGGGAGCACCCAGGCCATCCAAGCCACAAGCAGGCGAGAACGAAGTCCTGATCTCAATCCCTCATCCCTTCATCCAGGGCTTCTTGCCTTATTCCAACCTCCTCTCCATCATCTGGACGCCGAACGATATTCGGCCACTGCATTGCTCAGCCTGGACAGGGCTAGGTGATAGTTGAGAAGGGAGAGCAGATAATCACCCTGGTTTTTGCCATAACGCTCCACTGCGAAGAAGATGTCTCTGGCCTGGCCCACTCCCATGTCGAAATTGGCAAAGGCCACAACCACCCATTTGCGTGAAGCCACAGCAGCTTCCTCAGATGCCTTGAATGCGTTGAGGTGCTCCATGGCCTCTTGGTAATACTTGGTCACTTGCAGAGGGATGTTTCTCATGGCGTATTCGCGTTTATGCAAGAGCTTCTCATACTCTGCCCTTGCCTTGCTGACCTTGGCCTGCTGGATTCCAAAGTCAAAGTGCCACTTGGCTCCCAAGACCACTCCTCCATTGGCATGATTAAAATCGTCACCTATGTAAGACACATCCATGTGCTCCCTATTGGGAGCTCCGGCCAAGGATGCTATGCCTGCAAGGAAGATGGAAGGGTACATGTCAGCCTTAGCTGCCTCCACCAGGCTTTTCTTGGCCTCAAGACCGTTTTCTATCTGCTCCAACTCAGGCCTGTGCCTAAGGGCCTTCTCTATGTAATCCCTCTGGTCTCCCAAGGCCCTGGCGTCCTTGGGAAGCTCCTTGACGTCCAACTGGAAATCCTTTTCCACCGGGAACCCTATGGCTTGCTTCAGGGCCAGATAGGCCAGCCTGGAGCCTGATTCAGCCTTGGCCTTGAAACGTTTAGCCTCTGCCGCATAGGCCTCCAGGCGGTAAAGGTCGCTTTCGTCCACAGATGTGGAGCCGAGGGATATGAGACGCTGAATGCGCTTTCTGGCATCATCCACAAAGGACTCCACATCCGAAGCGGCTTCCTTTCCCTGCTGGGCCAGAAGAAGTGCGAAGTAAAGTTCCTTGACCCTCAGGATGACCTCCCCTCTGGTTTTGTCTTTGGCAGCCTTCTGTACGTTCACTCCCCTCAAGGCTGCATCGATCCTGTGGGAGATCTTCCCGAAGGTGTAAAGGGGTTGAACCAAAGTGATTTCCAACCTGCCGAAAGGCCCTAGATCGCCTGGGTCCCAGTCAGGGTTCTCGATCCTGCCCCTCAAGTACCTGTCTCCAGGACCGGGCCTCGGCGATACCACCACAATGGGTCTGTCTGCAGCATCCACGACCCCGCCTATGGCAAGAGCATCCAACTGGGGCCATCGGGCGGCCTTGGCCTGCTCCAGATCGCTTTCTGCCATGACTAGGTCTTGTTGGGCCTGGCCCATTTCAGGACTTTTATCCAAGGCCATCTGGATGAGCTGATCCAGGTTTAGGGTTATCCTTTCCTGTGCCATGGCCTTGCCCCATTGCGAAAAGGCCAATCCCAATACCATCAGGAAGATCAAGCAAACCCTAATCCAACCCAGTTTCTCTAACATCCCCTCACCTCCCCCAAGAGGCTAAGACAGATTAAGTTCGAGCAAGCATAGCATAGCCTTGTCAGTATGCAAAGCACAAAAAATTTGAGCTCACGATCCTGAAAGCCTCTTTCTCAAGACCAGTCTCAGGCCACCATAGAATCATTTGGCTTGCGCAAGAGCAGGAAATAACAACCCATCCCCACCAAGGCCCAAAAAGCCTTGGTACCTCTAAGCACAAGCCCCAAGGCCAAGCCAGAGACCCCGCTCATACCCAGCAGGTCGAATATGAGGGCCCTGGAGCCCTCCTGGACCCCCAGGCCAGCAGGCACCATGAATCCCACCAAATCCATCCATGCTCCCAGAAACCAAACCACCGTTCCTGTCCAAAGCGGCCAATCCTGATCAGCAGAGAAAAGAAATATCCAAACCTGAAATATGCCGCAAGAGAAACCGGCCATGTGTAGAAACATTGCCTTGAGGAGATCCCCAGGCCTCTCCCGGTGAAAGCTCTCCAGGTGCAGATCCACCACACTCAGCCATTGGGCTGCCTTGCGCACCGGGCTTCCACCCAGCCTTTTCCTCTCCATGGCTCTGGCCACCCCTCCCAGCCTGCCTTCTTTCTGGAGCCAGAAGAAAAAGCCTATTCCGATGAAAAAAATTGTTGTGCTTAGAATCCAGGCCAGAAAAATGGGTCTGGCAATGGAAACACTCCAAAGGGCCAATAAGGAGCCCGCCGAGACAAAAAGAAGTTGGGATAACACCAGGGCCAGCTTGCCCACTATTACGCTGGCAGCGGCGCTGATACCGTCTCCAAGGCTTCCCAGGAGCATGCCTTTTATGACCTCACCCCCCATGTGGGCCGTAGGGGTCAGGTAATTGAAAGCCATCCCTGCTTGTCTGACCATCCCCACGTATATCCAGGAGAGGTTTTTGTGACCGCGGGCCAGGCATTTTCTCCAGGCAGTGGTGTGCAAGGCCTCACCAGCTCCCTCCAACAAGAGCAAAGGCACCCAGAGCCATCCCAGGACTCTCAAGTGTTCCAGGACCGCTTGGGGCCCCAGTTTTAAAACCAGAACCACAAGCAACCCGGCCCCTAGAGCCAACATAAGCCTGTTGAGCCACCTCATGAGAGAACTCCTGGGAAAAGGTGAGAGGCATTTTAGGCGGGCTTGCCTGGGGATGTAAAGAAGAGTGGCGCTCATGCCCCAAGTCATTTGCCCGCCGAGCCCCCAGCTTGCCAGACTGCCCGTCAGATAGTAGACTCTTTAGCGGCCTGCCCGGCAGGCAGTCCATCCAAACCCCTGCCCCAAGGCACCCAAGAGATGGAACCAACTGAAGAACATGGCTTGATCTGGATATCCAGGCCCAAGGCTCTTGCTCAATGCCTGGAGTTTTCTTTTCGGACTTGTCTTGGGTGGGAAAATTTTTTGCTCAATTGGCCTTCATCGTCCAACAGAGGAGATGATGACACCTGGAGGGCTCTTTAAGTGGGAAGCCTCATAGAAGATCTCATGAACCCCAAGGCCCTTCCTCACCCTACCAAGGAGGTGGAGCTTATCCAGACTCACATCTCCCTTGTTTTCGTGGGGGATGAATTCGTCTACAAGGTAAAGAAACCGGTGGACTTCGGCTTCTTGGATTTTACTACCTTGGAGCGCAGGCTTCATTTCTGTCAGGAGGAGGTGAGGCTCAATAGAAGGCTCTCCCCAGACATGTATTTGGGTGTCTTACCTGTGGTCTTTGACGGCAAGGCTCACACTCTGAAGCACAACCCCGCAGGCCATGTGGTGGATTACGCTGTCTGGATGAAAAGAATCCCCCAGCACAGGCTCATGAAATCTCTTTTGGCCAGAGGAGAGCTGCGGGAAGAACATCTGAGGGAGCTTTCCTGGGTGCTGGCCCGCTTCGCCAGGGAGGCACAGACCTCTGCTGAGATAGCTTTATTCGGTGAACCCGAGCGCTTCAAAGTGAACACGGATGAGAACTTCTCCCAGACAGAGCCTTACATAGGCCGCACCATAGAGCCTCAAGAGCATCTGGCCCTCAGGACATGGACCAATGAGTTCTACGAGCTCTGGGGAGATCTCTTCAGGGAGCGCATCGGCCAGGGACATATAAGGGACTGCCATGGAGACCTCCACATGGAGCACGTCTGTTTTGGGGAAAAGGTCTCCATTTTCGATTGCATAGAGTTCAATGACAGATTCCGTTATTCAGACACCCTCTCAGACATAGCCTTCTTGCTCATGGACTTGGAGTTTCATGGAGCTTGGGATGTGGCCAGACGCCTTTGGGATCTTTACAGGGAAATGGCCCAAGAAAGGGATGTGGAGGAACTACTAAAGTTCTACAAGGTTTATAGAGCCTTTGTGAGGGGGAAGGTAAACGGCTTCAGGTTGGAGGATCCCCATATACCCGGGGCTCAGAAAGCCGAAGCTAGCCTTACGGCCAGAAAGTACTTCCAGCTGGCTCTGTTCTACATAAGTTAGGAGAGTCGATGCCAGGATCTCATCCTGCGCTTTTTGACAGGCTGGGGTTGCTTTTTGTATCCTGAGCCAAGACGGATCAGTTATAAGGCAGTTTTTCACAAGAAGGTGGAGGTTTGAAAATGCGCGAGCCTTTTATTGAATTCATAGAGAGGGAACTGGGGCCCCGCACCCTTCTCATAGCCTGCGGGTTGCCTGCTTCCTGGAAGTCCGAGACCACAGAGGTCATAGAGAAGCTCAAGGGGTACAAGAGGCTTCGCACAGACATGATTCGCCTGGAGGTGCTAAAAGGTGAAGATGTTTTTGATGAAAAGGTGGCCTCCAACATGGACAAGAGAAAAATGGTCTACGACACCATGTTCAGGATGGCCCATGAGCTTGCATCCCAAGGGGAGAGCGTCATATTGGATGCCACCTTCGTGACACAGGCCCTCCGAAAGAGAGCTGCTGAGATAGCAGCCCGCCATGACATGATCTTCGTCATAGAGCAGACCCAGTGCCCCCAGGAGGTTTCATTGAGGCGCATCGCCAGAAGAACAAAGGAGAACTACGAGTCCAACGCCCTAACCGAACAGGCCTACTTCAACAACCTGAAAAAATTCGAACCAGTGGACTTGGAAGACATCAAGGCCAGTTTCCCTGACCTGAGGATAGTCCACCTCCTGGTGGATACCACCCAGGATCCGCCCGAGGAATGGTACGTGATCGGAAAGACCTTGCGGTGATCCGTTTCTTCGTTCCATGCAGACAAGGAATGCCCCCCGGGGTTTCTATCCAAAGCCCGCCCTGTTGTTGAGATGGTCTGCCCTTCAGCCCGATTTATTTGACCCTCCTGCCACTTTCCAGCAGCGCACCATGTGTCCTTGCATGGGATAAAACTGGATCTCCCCTTCTCTGCAGCGCTCCTCCACAAGCCAACACCTGGACTGGAATCTGCATCCCGGGGGAGGATCCTGGGCAGTGCCCACCTCCCCCCTCAACAAGGCGGGTTTCTTGCGCTTCTCGGGGTCAGCCAAAGGAACCGCAGCCAGAAGCCCTCTCGAGTAGGGATGAAAGACCTGGCTTTCCAAGGCCTCTGCAGGAGCGTATTCCATTATCTGCCCACCATACATGATGGCCACCTGATGGCTCACATACCTAACCAGGTGCAGGTCATGGCTGATGAACAGGTAGCTCATCCCCATGTCTTTTTGCAGATCCAAGAGCAGATTTATTATCTGGGCCTGCACAGAGACATCCAGGGCAGAGACTGGCTCATCGCATACAAGCAAAGAGGGCTCCATGGTCAGGGCCCTGGCAATGCCTATTCTCTGGCGCTGCCCCCCTGAAAACTCATGGGGATATCTTGTGGCGGCCTGTCTGGACAGCCCCACCCTCTCCAGGAGCTCCCCCACCCTTTTTCTCCTCTCCAGGCGGCTGTCAAGCCCCTTTTGCATAAGCCCCTCTTCCAACATTTGACCTACGGTCATACGGGGATTCAGGGAGCCGTATGGATCCTGGAAGATGATCTGCACCCTGCTCCTGAACTCTTTGAGGGCTCTGCCTGTAAGTAAAGTGACCTCTTGTCCCTGGAATCGTATGCTTCCTCTGTCCGGCTCCAGGAGCTTCACCACAAGCCTTCCCAAGGTGGACTTGCCGCAACCCGACTCCCCCACAAGACCCAGGATTCCGGCTTTGGGCACATCCAGATCGATCCCATCCACTGCATGCACCCACGCCACGGGTTTCTGCAATAAACCTCTTCTGATGGGAAACCACTTGTAAAGATCTCTGATCTCCAATATGGAATCCCTCTGGCTCAGAAAACCCTCTTGCGCAGACTCCCAAGGTCCCATTGCATGAGCCCTGCCTGCCATGATCTCTCACCAGCTGCCATGCACCACCGGACACCTGGCCCGATGGCCTTCTGAAAAGCTGCACATTGCCGGTAGCTCCTCTGCGCAACGCTTGATGGCCCAAGCACACCTGGGGTGGAAAGGACACCCAGTGGGTCTCCTTGCCGGGTCAGGGACGCTGCCCGCAATGGTCTTGAGTGGCTCCCCTTTTCTGGCCCTGGATGGAAGGGAGGCCATCAGGCCTCTGGTGTAAGGATGGGCTGGAGCTCTGAAGATCTCATCCACAGCCCCTTCCTCCACCACCATCCCGCAGTACATGACCACCGCCCTGTGGGCAATCTGAGCCACCACGGCCAGATCGTGGGTAATATAAAGGAGGGCCATGGACCTGCTTTCCAGGAGCTCTTGGAAGAGCCCCAGGATCTGGGCCTGGATGGTCACATCAAGAGCAGTGGTAGGCTCATCGGCTATGAGCAATTGGGGCCTGCAGGCCAAGGCCATGGCTATCATCACCCTTTGCCTCTGCCCCCCGCTTAATTGATGGGGATAGGCCCGGGCCCTGCTTTCCGGATCAGGCATGCCCACGGCCCGCAAGAGCTCCATTACCCGCTGGAATGCTTCATGGCCTGAGATCCCCTCGTGAACGGCCATCACCTCCTGGATCTGATGGGCCACAGTGAAAACAGGATTCAGGGAGGTCATGGGCTCCTGAAATATCATGGATATTTCCTTGCCTCGGATGCGCTGTAGCTCCTTCTCACCTAGGTTCAAGAGTTCTCTTCCCAAAAACCTTATGCTGCCTCCCTCCAAAATGGCAGGCGGGGAGGGCAAAAGCCCCATCACGCTCAATGCGGTTAGGGTCTTACCGCAACCGGACTCCCCCACCAGGGAGACAACCTCCCCGTGCCTGATGCACAACTCCACGCCTGCCAAAGCCAGCACAGGCCTTTGACCATCCTCCCCCTGGAAACAGACCCGAAGATCTCGAATTTCCAGAAGGGGTGCCCTTGGCTCCGAGAATATCCCCGAGTCCCCTGAACCGTGCTCTGTGACAATAGAGCTGGCCTCTGGCGCCCCTGGTGCCATCTCTAGGCCTTTCTCTGTCTGAGACGAGGATTGAGGGCCTCCCTGAGGCCCTCCCCGAAGAGGTTAAAGGCCAGCACCACCAGAAGCACGGCACAGCCTGGAATCAAAGTGAGCCACGGGGCATCGAACAAGAATCTTTTGCCGTCTGAGAGGATGTTTCCCCAGGTGGCATGAGGAGGAGGAACCCCGAAGCCCAGAAAACTCAGGCCTGCCTCTGTGAGTATGGCTCCCGCTATTCCCAAGGTTGCAGAGACAAGTACAGGGGCGATGCCGTTGGGCACCATATGACGGAATATTATGCGGGCATCCGAAAGCCCCAAGGCCCTTGCTGCTGCCACAAAGTCTTGCTCTCTCAAGGCCAGAAACTCGGCCCTGACAAACCTGGCCGTGCCCATCCAGCTGGTAAGCCCTATCACAGCCATGATGTTATAAATGCTGGCAGGTAAAATGGCCACCACAGTCAGGATCAAGAAGAAGCTAGGGAAGCAAAGCATCACGTCCACAAGCCTCATGATCAGTGTGTCCACGGAAATACAAGGCAGTGCCAGAAGACGAGCCAATGCTCCCCTCGCTCCTTTTGCCAGCCTGGCCCCCAGGAAAACCAGTATTGCGCCCCCACCCAGCATGAGGCCCAGTGCATGGGCCCCGCCCCAGAAGGCTAAGGCAGCCCCCAAGAACCCAGAGCCTCCTGCCAGTGTCCCCAAATCCACAGCCCTGGGTCCATAGTAGCCTGCAAGACCTCCCAGCAGGATCCCGATTCCCACGGCTATCCCCACGGCCACAAAGCCCACTGTCAGAGAAACCCATGCTCCTTGCATCATCCGGGAAAAAACGTCCCTCCCCAGCTCATCTGTACCCAGCAGATAGATTCCACCCGGGGGAACCTCATGGGGCTTGAGAAGCTCTGTCCTGGCTTGGGAAAGAGGGGGACGAAGCTTCTCTGGAAGCCGCACCAAAGAAGGGTCCAAAAGCGGTCTTTCCCCTGTGGTAAGGCCAACACCCAGGATGGCCACAACAAAGAAAAGGAGAAATACCGCCAGACCGGCCACAGCCATCTTGCGCTTTCGAAACTGCCTCCAGAACTCCCCCCAAGGGGAGTAGAAATTCTCTTGCTCCACGTGCATATCCATTTTCAATCCAGGCATGACCATCCTTTTGTCACAGCCTTATCCTTGGATCCACCAGCATGTACAGAATGTCTGAGACAAGGGTGCCAACTAAGACCAGCACCGCAGAGATGAAGTTGAGAGTAAGTATCACGGGATAATCCCTGGCCAGGATGGCCTCGTAGGCCATTCTGCCCATGCCAGGCCAGGAGAAGATGGACTCTATGATTACAGAGCCACCTATGAGGCCAGGTATCATGAGTCCGAACATGGTGACAAAGGGAAGCAGGGCGTTTCTCAGAGCATGTTTGTAATGCACCATGTCCGTTGGGAGCCCCTTGGCCCTGGCCGTACGGATATAATCCTGGGATTCCACCTCCAGCATCTGACCTCTCACATATCTGGAGAGCTCTGCAATGCCCACGGTGGCCCCCAGTACAGAGGGAATGACCAGATGCCACAGTCTATCCATCAACCTGGCCAAGCCACCTGTCTCTCCCAACCCGAAGGTCTCCATCCCTATGACAGGAACCTGCAGCAGGCTCACCACCCCGATTATGAGCAGGTACGCGAAGAAAAAACCCGGGATAGAAATGAGAAAATAGGCCACAAAGGTCATGGTCTTGTCAAAAGTCCCTCCCCTGCGCACAGCCGCGGTTATTCCTATGGGGAAGGAGATGGTCCATGTCAAGACAGAGCCCACCAAGAAAAGAGGAAGGCTGTTGAGAAATCGCTCCCAGATCTTGTCCAAGACCGGCTGGTGATCCTTCCAGGATACAGTCTCTCCCTTGAGGAGGTTTTGGTAGAACAACAGGTATTGCACGTGAAGGGGTCGGTCCAGATGAAAAGCCTTGCGAAACCTCTCCACCATTTCGGGGGTAAACTTGGGGTTCATGGGATCCACCTGACTGGGCTCACCAGGGGCCATGTGCACAACTGCAAAGGAAATCACCGAAACGAAAAAGAGGGTCACCAGCTTATGAGCCATGCTTCTAAGAAGGAAAGAGATCATCCTTGCGTCCTTTTTGCAAGCATGCTTGCGAAAAAACAAAGATGCCTGGCAACTTCAAGACCTCTTGTGAGAAAACATTTTTGGGCCAAACATGAACAGATTTTCACGACCGAATCCTTTCTCCCCTCCAAGCAAAGGACTCAATCATCAAGACCTGGGGTATCTCCAGGCATCCAAGAGCCACACTGCCCCGATAGCTCCCTTTGCTCCACAGCCCTCCCCTGCGTTCATGTTCATTGCATCTCCAAGACCGGCACCTGTGGGAGCTTCACCCATTTGTTGAAGTGAAAAGCGTAGTTGCCGGTTCTGGTGGGTGTGATCCTCCTGTAAATGGGATTTCCTTCCTGATCTCTATCCATTATGACTATCCTTTTGTCCAGGACTGCGGTCCAGCGGGTCACGTAAAGAAAGGTGTAAGGCTGCTCATTGGCTATTATTTCATGGAGTCTTCTGCAGAGTCTCACCTGTTCCTCATGCCTGTATTCCTGCCTTATCCTCACTATGAGCTCATCCGCCTCAGGGTTCTGAAAGCCCACGAAGTTTAACTGGTGGGGACCTGTCTGGCTGGAATGCCATATCTGGTAAAGGTCCGGATCTATGCCCATGGACCAGCCCAACACCACAGCATCGAAGTCCCTCTTGTTTATGCGCTCGTTTATGAAGACCGCCCACTCCACCATGTCGGTACGAACCTCTATGCCCAGTTGACGCCAGGAGTCCTGTGTTATGGCCAAGATGGCCTTGCGCAGGTCATTGCCGCTGTTGGTTATGAGGGTGAAACGCATGGGCTGGCCATTCTTGGAGAGCCGGCCTGAGCTGTCCTTGCGCCATCCGGCCTCCTCCAAGAGACGCAACGCCCCCTCTGGGTCGTAAGGCAAAGGAGGTATGCTGGGGTCATAGTAGTCGGTCTGTTTGGGAAAAGGACCTGTGATCCTCTCTGCCTGGCCGTGCAGAACGTATTTTAGGATCTTCTCTACATCCACCGCCATACCCAGGGCCTTCCTTACCCTGACATCATTGAAGGGTTCCCTCCTCAGGTTGTAACCTATGTAGGTGTAACCAAAAGCAATCCCCGAGAAGGCCTGAAATCTGGCATCCCTTGCCAGCCTTTCCACCTGGTGGGGCTGCACAGCGTATGAGTCCAGGGTGCCTGCATAGAATTCCATCTCCTGGGTGACCAGATCAGGCACCACACGGAATATGTATTCCTGGTAATTGGGCGGGCCTTCCCAGTAATGGTCGAAGCGGGTCAGGATCACGAATTGGTCTGTTTTCCATTGCTTGAACCTGAAGGGGCCGCATCCCACTGGGTTTCTGTTGAAACTGCTCTGTCTCATCCCGAAGCTGGAAACATCCATGCCTCTTCTTAGCGCCTCTTTCTTCAGGGCTTCTTGGTTGAGAAGGTGCTGAGGCAGGATCCCCATGCTCCATGTGCCCAGAGCCGGCGAGTAGAGCCTCTTATAAACCACCCTCACGGTTTTCTCATCCGGGGTCTCCACCCTGAGAACAGGCTCGAAATCTGACAGCCTGGGGGAGAGGTTGGCCGGATCCATTATGGCTTCGTATGTGAACTTCACATCTTTGGAGGTCACAGGCATTCCGTCATGAAAGAAAACCCCATCTCTGAGATGAAAGAGTATTATGGGGTTGTGTTCCACTGCTGGCAGTATCTCACGCGCCATCTGCTCCTGCACCCCGGGATCTACATCCTGGGGGAAGGAGCAATAGGATTTGGGATGGAAAGAGCCGAAGTAGTTCCCCCCTAAGAGAGGCTCTAGTTTTTCAAAGAAGTCTTGGTCCACCTCTTTGAGGGTTATCCTTATCAGAGGTGGTGGTGAAATCTGCACCTCCACCGGAGGGGACTTTGGTTGATGGGGTATCCTCACCTGGATGGAACGGGGTTTTTCTAAGACCAGCTCCACCTTTGTCACCTGGGGCCACTGGGCCAGCTGCTTTTGGAGCCATGCCAGTGTTTCCTCATGGGAGCTGCCATTGATTCCTTGAGGGGGCTTGTGAAGCCTGAAGTAGGCCTCCTCGCTGATATCCCAGTGACTGGCCAGGCGGCCTCTGAACCTCAACTCCTCGTCCCTGTCCAAAAGACCTTCGAAGATGAGACCCACCAGCTCCATGCTGGAGCTGTCGGCCGCCAAAATGGGATTCAGTAGGCTGGCGTCCCCTATGGAACCAGTTATGTACTGGGTGAGCCTCCTGGGATTTCCCCTTGTCTGCTCCTGGTACGTAGGCACCCAAACAAGGGACTGCAAGAGAATCCCCACCATCAGCACTGGAGTTACCATCAAGATCCTTTTTACGAGCATTCTCCGACTACCTGACTTTCCTGGAGCCCGGAGTTTGGGGATCATGCACCGGTGTGGTTCCCAGGGAATGGGAAAACCACTCCCTTTCGGGCCTGAGTCCTGACCCAGCTCTCATGGATCCACACTCGTTGACACGCTCACAGGAGACTCTTGGCCACGCCTATGGTGAGCTCTCCCAACATGTTGGTATAAGATCCCATCTCATTGTCATACCAACCATATACCACCACCTGGGTGACAGGCACCTCAAGGGTCGGTGTCTCAAGTCCCCTCAGAGATTCCTGGGGAACAGCACAGATCTTTCTTAGATTCACCCGAAGATTGGCCGTGCGGGTGTGAGTTTCCTTCCCCTCGATGATGGCTGCCGCAGCTGTACCGATGACATCTGCCGAGACATTCTGTTTTTCAGTGTAAGACAAATATGGGCTCAGATAGCCCTCGGCAGCCTTGCGGTAGATGGAGTTTATCAAGTCTCTCCTTATGGGCGTCGAGGCTTCTTCCTCCTGTATGTTTAACACCAGGATCACCAAAGAGCCGGTGCTGGTGGGAATTCGCACAGATTCAGCCATGAAACCCACATCGCGCATCTCCGGAATGACCAGCCTCAAGGCTTCTGCAGCCCCGGTTGTGGTGAGAATGATGTTGTTAAAGGTGCTCCTGTTCTTGCGCAGATCCTTGGCCTTGGCATCCGGTAGCCTGTCCAGCACTTCCTGGCTGCCCGTTGCCGCATGCACAGTGACCATGGAGGCGGTCAACAGGGGTCCTGCTCCGAAATGGTCCAAAATGGGCCTCATCATGAAGGCCAGACAGGTTGTGGTGCATGAGGCTGCAGAGATGATGCGGTGGCGTCCCACGAGGTAATCATTCTCGTTTATGCCCTGGATGGTTGTCACCGCATCCTCCGGCATGCCCACGGACTTGTCTTTGATCTTAAAAGGTGCAGATAAAATCACCTTCTGGGCTCCTGCCTCCAGGTGTCCCCTCAGGCTTCCTTTGGGAGCTTCCGCAGGAGCCGTTGGGTCTGTAAAGGCTCCGGTGCAGTCCACCACCAGCGAAACCTTGTTCTCCCTCCACGGGATCTCTCTGGGGTTTCGGCTCTGCAGCAGCACCTTGACCTTCACACCGTTTACTTTCATGCTGCCTTGAGCCTCATCCAGCTCCTCTATGACCCGCCCCCCCCTGTATCCAAAGAGAAACCTATCCAGGCTTCCGTATGTGCTGTCTCTTAGCACGTAGTCGGCTATGTCCTCCAGCCCCTTTCCTGCCTCCCGACCCACGTTAACCACCAGCTCCTGAAAAGAGCGCCTGGCCACATGATGCCATAGGGTGAGTTTCCCTATCCTGCCCAGCCCGTTTATGCCTAGCGGCATGGGCAGAGCCTCCTGCCCCGAGCGCAGAAAAGGATGATCCTTTGCTGTGAGACTCATAATTTCACCTCCCCATGTGCATTGATTCCCCTGATGACCCAAGGGTCTTGTGCTCCACAGGATGGCGTCCCAGGTAGATGGAGCCTCCCCGGCCGTCTATGCTCAGAAAGTCCCCCTCCCTGATCATCACGTCATGAATCTTGCAAGGACCTCTCTCGCTCAAAAGTCGGAGTCCTCCGGTGCCTACCACGCAGGTCTTGCCCAGTCTTAGGGCCACTATGGCCGCATGGGAGGTCTGGCCGCCCTTGGCAGTAAGCAGTCCATCGCTGAGAGATATTTCCTTTATGTCATCGGGCACAGTATCCGAACGAATAAGAATCAAGGGAGTCTGAGGCTCCTTCTTTCTCCAGCGCTGTATTTCCTCCAGGGTGAATACAGCCCTGCCAGAGAGCGCACCTCCGCTTACCCCTGTGCCCTTGCCCAGGTAATGCTCATGAAGATCAGCCGAGGCCACGAACACAGGCATTGTTTCACTGCGCCTCATGGTCACCATGTCTCTGGTCTGCAGGATGTAGAGGCTCTCTGGTTGAGGCCCTTCGAAGGTGAACTCGATCTCCTGTGGATTCCATCCCTTGTCGTAAACCAGCATCTTGGAAATCCCTTCCAGGGCCTTGTAGATTTCCGGAAATTCCTCCTCCAGTGTGGGCTCGCCGTGTCGACCTGATTCCTCCCTCTGCTCCCTGGAAATGGGATAGGTGGTGACCAGCCCTGCCACTATGTCCTCGCCCTGATTCATGGCCGTGTAGTCACCCCAGAGCACCACACGACGCATGCGCTTGGTGGGATTTGCGGTGAAAAGAACCCCACTGCCAGCATCAGGGCCCAGATTCCCGAATACCATGGCCTGCACTATCACAGCAGTACCCCAATCATCCGAAATGCCCATGATTTCTCTGTAATCCCTGGCCTTGCCCGAGTCCCAGGAGTAAATGACCCTGTGTATGGCCGTCTCCAACTGTTCCCATGGATCTTCCTGGATCTCTATGTTTCTTTCCTCCAGGGCTTTTCTGTATGCCAGGGCCATCTGGCGCATCTGATCCCCTGTGAACTGGCGTTTCTTTTCCACCCCGCAGGTGGCCTTCCACTCCCTCATGATCTCGTTGAAGGCCTCCCTTTCCATGCCAAAGGACATGCCCCAAGACTGCAGGAACCTCCTGTAGTTGTCCCAGGCAAACCAGGGGTTCCCAGAGGATGAAGCCAGGCCCTGGGCCACCTCCTGGTTTATGCCCACATTTAGCAGTGTGTCCATCATCCCTGGCATGGAGATGGTGGCCCCGCTTCTCACCGAGACCAGAAGGGGCTTAGTGGGATCTCCAAAGCGCTTCCCGGTGGCCTCCTCCATCTCCCTGATCTCTGATTTCACCTGAGCCAGGAAGTCTTCGTGGGCATGCGGGAACCTAAGCACAATGGGATGACAGCGGGAGACCTCGGTGGTGATGATGAAGCCTGGGGGCACCTTTACTCCGGCCTCTGCCAGGACCACCAGGTTGTAACCTTTGGAACCCAGATGAATGGAATCCCTGGTCAGTTCCTTGGCCATATGAATGGGGGACACAACCTTGTCAGGATCATAAGTCATGAGTAAATCCAGATCCTCCTCCGAGAGGGTCTCTTTCTGGAGGGCGAGGGTCTGGTGGATCTTGGTAAGGAAGTTGTCCAGGTACTGGAGTCCAAAGGTGCTAGAGACCAGATCTCTCAGGAAGCGCTCTGAGATGCGGTGAACAAAGGCTTCCTCGTCCTGCTCGGCCGCGTATCCCACATAGGTGGGCAGGATGTGCTTCCTACCCAGGGAGCTTATGACCAGGGTCAGGTTATCCTTGTGCACATCGGCGTAATAGACATTGAGTATGTCTTTGACGCCTTCTGAAAGTCCCCGAAGGATGTCCAGGTACTGAGTATAAGTGAACCTTCTTATCTCAAGGGACTTCTCCAGAAGCTTGAACTGGGCGTCCAACCTCTGGGAGGATATGCCGTCTATCTGCATTGCTCTGATGAACAGCCTTATGCATCTGACTATCCTAAAAAACACGGCCCTGGTTATAAGAGAAAGGTTTACCGATTCTATTAGCCTCTCAAAATAGAGATTTGCCAGGTTCTCCAGCCTGAAAGAGAGGCCCAGAGCATCGAACTTCCTCTCATGATAACGGCCGTACATGGAAGGAATATCTGCTGCAATGTGTCTTTTGTGGTAGATATCCTCTGTGACCTCGTAGGTTTCAGCAGAGAGGATCACCTCTTTGAGCTTCTCCAGGTAGCTCAGAAGGGCGTCCAGACACTCTTCGGGCTCATCTCGATCCAAAACGGCCTGAAGCTTGTCAAGACCTGTGAAACCGTGGGCAGCCGCCTGGGACAGGTGATACCGGATCTCTTGAAACCCAAGGTAGTACTTCTGGTACACCAGCCTGTACATCCTTACCAGAAGTCTCACCCTCTCCCTTTCAACATCACTGACTCCCTCGACCCTGGAGACCGAACGGGCAAGTTCTTCCTCGGGCAGATCCAGCAGATCGCTTACTTCCTGCAGATTCTGATCCCGGAAGATTGAATGGATCACCTTGTGGGGTTCCAAAACCATGGGGCTTTGGGTGTCAAGTTGTTGAAAGACTTCCTCAGGCAGGAAACGGGAAAGCCCTGACTTGTCCAAGGTAATCCAGTAGCGGAAGATCTCCTCCACGAATTCCACTATGAGGTTACTGCTCTCCACATGACTTTGCTTCCTGAGGAAATGAATCAGGGGATCCCGCCTCCTGTGGATCTCGTCCATGTCCGTGGAAACGTCCCTTAGCAGCCCCTCGGCTCCTATTTCATTGAAAAAGGCCGGGATCAATTTGGTGAGTTGCTTGACCAGGTTGTAAAGAGGAGCTATGTCGCTGTTCAAAAGCTTGCTTATGTCTTTTTGGAAAAGGTCCGTGTCCCTTATACAGGTGCCGGCCAGCTTGAGGTTTATGATGAGAGCCGACAGCAGGGTCGTGCACCACTTGGGCTGAATACAGATCAGATCCAACCAGATGCGGATGTTAAGAAGATGGTTGGGGTTGCAAATCCACTGCCATTCTGTGTCCACCCCTGTGACCTCTGGAGGCTGGAACCCGAAACGCACCACCTCCTCCAGAAAGACCTCCACCAGTCGGGACTGTCCCTTTTGAAAGACTTCCTGGCCTATGGCGTGAATGCACTGAAGCGCCGTGCGCGGATAGTGAACAACGTTTTCCTTGAGAAGAGCAAAGGTCTTCAAGAGAAAAGATTCCAGCCTCTCGGGAGCTTCCTTCCTGATCATCCCCGTGAGGGAGCGCTGAATATCCCTGAGAGTCTCCTCATGGATCTCCGAAAGCCTGGGCGTATTCATTATCTTAAAGAGCAAAAGGATCTTACCGTCCCTGAGAGAATCTTGGGCCTTGAAAGGGAGGTCCAGGGCTGCCATGCTCTCTGGAAGCTCCTTGTACATTCGAACCAGTTCCAGGTGCCCCGGCATCCTCAAGAGCTTTTCCGCCCGCTGGGCAGGATCCAAGTTATTGTCCAAGGTTTCCAGAAGACTCAGGTTCTCTTTGAGGGCCTTGTGTGATAGCTCCCCCATAAGTTCCCCCAGAGGGCCTGAAGGAGGCTCCTGGGCAAATTCCTTCCTGAACCATTCAACAGGGTCCTCCTCTTGGAGCCATTCCAGATAAGTTATTTGGAGAAGCTCCCTTAGAAGCTCACTCAATGAGTCCAGGCACGCTTGGTCCGCTTTGCGCGAAAGAAGCTCCATACCCATTCTCTTGAGCGGATGGTAACTCCTGGCCAGGAGCTCCTTCTGGGCCCTGGGGAGACCCCTCAGTCGCACCAGGCTCTCTTCCACAACTCTTGCAAAAGGTCCTGGATGAGGCCTCAGGCAAGTTTGAACCACCTTTTCCATGTAAGTCAGAATGCACTCCAGGGCCTGAGACTGGATCTCCCTTCTTCTGGCCGTAGTCATGGCCTCCAGGAAGACCTCTATGATGAGGCGTACTGCCTCAGGTCCTCTGGGATGGCGCCTGTAAGAGTCCAAATTTTTTAGTGCAAAGCCCCTAAGCTCCGACAGGATCAGCTTCCAGTTGCGGAAGGGGTGATGGAGTTCAAAGAGCAAAGTGTCCACAGCCTTGCGAAGACCCCTGTAATCGGACACCACATCCTGAAGCACCCTGAACCTGGGATGAATCTGTACACTTGAGACAGCGGTCTCCTCTAGATTTCGCCTGAGCGCCTCAGATTCCTCCAAGAGCGCTTTTGAATCCAAACCATCGGGACTCATGACATGCCTTCCCGCCTAGTATCCAAGCCCCCAACCCCCATTGAGCACTGCCGGACAATGCTGGGCAACTTCACTTAAATCTTTTAGATCAAATACAACCTGCCTCTTACCTTCCAAGTCCCCCCGGATCAAACCTCAAGAGGGCCAAACTCCCAGGGGTTTGGGGCCTGGCCCAGAGGCCCTGCCTGTGCTCTTAAACAGTATATTCAGACCATCAAACTGCTTTCATGATCCTTAAATAGGCCTTCTTGAGTGCATATGCTTGATCAAGTCTAAGACCCTGTTGGAATAACCCCATTCGTTATCATACCAGGCCATGACCTTCACCATGCGACCCAAAACCCGCGTGGATTGCCCATCCACTATGGAAGAGCGGCTGTCACCCTGGAAATCCACGGACACAAGAGGTTCATCCGTATAGCCCAGGTACCTGTTGCAGGCCTCTTTGAGGGCGTCGTTGACCTCTTTGGCAGTGGTGTCTTGCTCCACCTCCACCACCAGGTCCACCAAGGAGACATTGGGAGTGGGCACCCTCACTGCCAGACCGTCGAACTTACCCTTGAGTTCCGGGATTACCAAGGCCACTGCAGAGGCTGCCCCAGTCTTGGTGGGAATCATGGAGAGGGCCGCAGCCCTGGCTCTTCTCAAGTCCTTGTGAGGGAAATCCAACAGTTGCTGGTCGTTGGTATATGCATGAACCGTGGTCATGAGGCCGCGCACTATACCGAATCGGTTCAGTAAGACCTTTGCCACCGGTGCCAGACAGTTGGTGGTGCAGGAAGCATTGGATACTATGTGGTGCTTGGAGGGGTCATAATCATCTTCGTTTACTCCCATGACCACGGTCACATCCTCGTTCTTTGCCGGAGCAGTTATTATCACCTTTTCCACCCCGGCATCCAAGTGAGCCCTGGCCTTCTGGGCATCTGTAAACTTTCCTGTGGACTCAACCACATACTGGACCCCATGGTCTTTCCAGGGAATGGCTGCGGGATCCTTTTGCTCGTAAACCACCACCATGCGCCCGTCTACTATGAGACCTTTTTCGGTGGCCTTTATGTCGTGTTTCAAGGTGCCCATCACCGAATCGTACTTGAGAAGGTGGGCCAGCGTCCCGTTGTCTGTGAGATCGTTTATGGCCACGATCTCCAGATCAGAGAATTCCGGGTCCAGCAAAGCAGCCCTGAAGACCGTCCTTCCGATTCTTCCGAACCCATTGATTCCAATTCGAATAGACATAGGGACCTCCTTCCTCATGAATTGGGATAAGCCTTCCTGACCTTCCCCATGATCCTGCCCCTTGCAAGTCACCGGTCTTGCTCTGGCAGGACCAAGCCATTTAAGATTCAGGCTCAATATAGCATCCAGGTGGGGGGGCTGCAACAAGCCCAGCTGTGATGATTTGCCCAGCCAGGCATCAGTGAGGCCATGTCTCACAAATCCCTCCAAAGATCAGCTGGAGTTTGGGTTCTTTATGGCTTGACGTCTCGGATAACAACTCATAGCATCTGGTGGGTTACCCATTCCTCTGGAGAGAGGAGGTGTGCACCATGAAGTTCAGAAGCATTGAGGAGTTGGAGCTCAAGGGAAAGAGGGTCTTTGTACGGGTGGACTTCAATGTGCCTTTGGACTCCGAGGGAAGAATCACGGACGACACACGCATCAAGAGTGCCCTTCCCACCCTGGAGCACGCCCTGAAAAAGGGGGCCAGGCTCATAGTGGCATCCCATTTGGGAAGGCCCAAAGGGAAACCTGACCCCAGGTACTCCATGGCACCCTGTGCCAGACGTCTGGCAGAGCTATTGAATCGTAGGGTGGAGCTGGCTCCGGACTGTGTGGGTCCCCAGGTGGAGAAAATGGTGAGTCAGATGGCTCAAGGCGATGTGCTCATGTTGGAAAACCTTAGGTTCCACCCTGGGGAAGAGGCCAATGAGGAAGCCTTCGCGCAATCTTTGGCCAGGCTTGCCGATGTCTTTGTAAATGATGGTTTTGCTGTGGCCCACAGGGCCAATGCCTCGGTAGAGGCCATAACCCGCTTTTGTAGGGAATGTGCAGCCGGGCTCCTCATGAAAAAGGAGTTGGAATCCTTCTCCAGGGCCTTGGAGAACCCTGCCAGACCGCTGGTGGCCATACTGGGAGGCGGCAAAGTGGCCGACAAGCTTGGAGCTGTCCAGAGGCTCCTCAAGGTAGCCGACAAGGTGATCCTGGGAGGTGCGCTGGCTTACACTTTTTTGAAGGCTGAAGGCCTTGAGACAGGTGGCTCTTTGGTGGAGTCTGAGCTGCTGCCCCTGGCAAGGCGAATGATGAGAAGGGCAAGGAAAAAGGGGCTCAAATTATATCTTCCCATTGACTGCGTCTTGGCACAGGAGCGCTCAGCCCAGAGCCCTATAATGATCAGACCGGTTCAGGAAATACCGGCAGGATGGATGGCCCTGGATATAGGCCCGGCGTCTGTGGCGCTTTTTACAGAGGCACTGGCAGATGCCAAGACCATAGTTTGGAACGGGCCCATGGGAGTTTATGAGTTGGAGCCTTTCAGCAAGGGGACAAGGGAACTGGTGAGGGCCGTGGCGCGAACTAAGGCCTTCAGCATACTGGGTGGGGGCGATCTGGATGCTGCGGTGCATCAAAGCGGTCAGGTAAGAGGCATTTCTTACATCTCCACAGGAGGGGGCGCCTTCGTAGAACTCGTGGAGGGGAAAAAACTTCCCGGCGTGGAGGCTCTTATCCGCTGTTGCAGGACAAGGAGGAATTGATTGATGCGCAGGGCGCTTGTGGCGGGCAATTGGAAGATGTACATGACCCGAGTCCAGGCCATGGAATTGGTGAGGGGACTAAGAAAAGAGTTGGAAGCAGGCTCTTGCGAAACAGAGGTGGTCCTGGCTCCGCCCTTTACGGCGCTGGAGACCGTGGCAAGGGAAATTCAGGGCTCGGGTTGGGCTCTGGCAGCGCAAAACGGGTTTTGGGAAAAAGAAGGGGCTTTCACAGGAGAAATTTCTTTTCCCATGCTGGCAGAACTCGGATGTACCATGGTGATCCTGGGGCATTCTGAGAGGAGGCATTTCTTTGGAGAGCCGGATGAGTGGGTGCGCAAGAAGCTGGAGGCAGCCTTGTCTTTGGGCCTGACCCCCATACTCTGTGTGGGCGAAACTCTGCAGCAGAGGGATCACGGGCTGACCCTGGAGGTGGTCAGGACCCAGTTGGCAGAAGCCCTGGCCGGAGTGGACAGGAAAGAGCCTCAGGAGTTTGTGGTGGCTTACGAACCTGTATGGGCCATAGGCACCGGCAGGACGGCCACTCCATCCCAGGCCCAGGAGGTGCATGGAATGATAAGACAGTGGCTGGAGGAAAATTTCTCCTCAGGCCTGGCCGCATCAACCAGGATCCTTTACGGTGGAAGCGTTAAACCTGATAACATAGCGGATCTCATGGCCTGTGCGGACATAGACGGAGCCCTGGTGGGGGGTGCCAGCCTCAAGGCGCAGTCCTTTGCAGCCATTGTAAGGCTTGGGAAGAATCAGCTTCTGTCCTCCTGATCCAGGCTGGAAGGTCCTCTTGGCCCCGAGGCTCGGGTCAGAGAAAGCCTGCCATTTCTAGGAAAGCAAGTGGTATCTGGCGCAAGGGCACAGCCGGGTGTAAAATTGACGGAAGTGAGTGGTTGCTTCTATATTGACCAGGGGAGGAGGTTGAGCCCTTTTCAAGGCCACGGACCTATGGGGCCTTGAGAAGCAATGTTTGCCATCCATAAAAGCCCTGAAAAAGGCCTGCCCTGTTAAGAGGGGCGTGGGAGGTAATGATGTACACGGCTGTGGCCATAATTCATGTGCTTGTATGCATCTTTCTTATATTGGTGGTACTTTTGCAGACCGGCAAAGGCTCTGACATAGGGGCGGTGTTCGGGGGTGGTAGTTCCCAGGCGCTTTTTGGAAGTGCAGGTCCAGGGACCTTTTTGGGCAAACTCACGGCAATCATGGCAGGCATATTCATGCTTACCTCGGTTCTTATTGCCGGAAACTTCTTTGCCAGGCCCACTGCCAAGTCTGTTATGGAAGAAGCAGCACCTGCTACTCAGGTTCCTGTTCAGGAAACCCCAGATTCCAAGGTGCCTGCCGTGCCGGAGAAGGCCCCGGAGAAATGACATGGGTTGGTGATTGGAAACCTCCGCCCAGGTTTGAAGCTTGAATTGAAGGGCGGTGATTTGATATGATCAAAAAGAAGTTGCCGAAGTGGTGGAAACTGGTAGACACGCCATCTTGAGGGGGTGGTGGGCCACGCCCGTAGGGGTTCGAGTCCCCTCTTCGGCACCAGCTTAAGTGTGCGCCCGGTACAGGAGTCCCGGGCGTTTTTGATTTGGTTGCCCCAAGGGTAATACTCCAGATTTAACCCACTGCCTTGGAGCAAGGTGGCTTGCTTTCTGGCACAGGCACAAGTGCCCGGCTGCATAGAATTTGGAGCCTCTGGATGATACCTGAAGAGCACAGGGAAAACGCCATGGACCAGCGCCTCAAAGAGGGGGAACACGTGCTCTTGGTGGATCACAAGGGCCGGGAGTTCATGTTTCGTCTGGCCAGAGGGAAACGCTTTCACTCCCACCATGGCTTCCTGGAGCATGACCAAATCATAGGCCTGCAGGAAGGCTCCAGGATCAGGTCCTCCCGCGGGAGCCTCTTGCTGCTGTTTAGGCCCACCCTGGCCCAGATCATCATGAACATGCCCAGGAAGGCCCAGGTCATATATCCCAAAGACATCGGCCTGATATTGATGTGGGCAGATGTCTTTCCGGGCGCAAAGGTGGTGGAGGTGGGAACCGGGTACGGAGCTCTCACCATGGCTCTGCTCAGGGCCGTGGGTCCCACAGGGCAGCTCGTATCGTACGAGATCAGGGAGGACTTTCATCTTGCCTCCAAAAAGACTGTGGAATCTTATCTGGGAGAATGCCCTCAGTGGACCATCAAGCTGGCAGACGCCCTGGAGGGAATCCAGGAAAGAAATGTGGATCGAATCACCATAGATGTGCCCGAGCCCTGGCTCTTTGTTCCAGCAATCAAGCTCTCTCTAAGACCAGGGGGAATCCTTCTTTGCTTCACGGCCAATGCTCTGCAGGTGAAAAGCTTGCACGACGCTTTGTTGGACTCTGGCGGCTTTGCACATTTGGAAACCATGGAAAGTCTCCTTAGACCTTGGCACGTGAAGGGATTGAGTGTGAGGCCCGTGCACCGAATGACGGCCCACACCGGATTCATAACAGTTGCCAGAAGGGTGCTAGAAGAGGAGACGGAAATCTCCTAAGAGAGATTAAGGCTCAGGGCAAGCCAGGACTTCTTGTCAAGAGAGGAAACATGCAGTTGGGTTTGGCCCAGATCTTGGAGGCAAGAGAGCGAATAGCCCCCTTTGTGCACCGCACCCCTGTTTTCACCTGTGAGAGTCTGGACAGGATGTACGGGGCCATCATGTTTTTTAAGTGTGAAAACCTCCAGAGGTCGGGTTCCTTCAAAATAAGGGGGGCCTCAAACGCTGTCTTTTCACTGGAGGAGGCCGAGGCATCCCGGGGAGTGGCCACCCACTCTTCTGGCAACCACGCGGCAGCCTTGGCCAAGGCCGCAGCACTCAGAGGAATACCCTGCTACGTTGTGATGCCTGCAGATGCCCCTCAGGTCAAGAAAAGGGCGGTTTCGGGCTACGGGGCTAGAATCACCTACTGCGAACCCACTCTCAAGGCCAGGGAGGAGACCCTAAAGAGGCTCCTTGGGGAAACAGGTGCCACCTTCATCCACCCCTATAATGATCCTAGGGTCATAGCTGGACAGGGTACTGCTGTTTTAGAACTGCTGGAAGAAGTGGAAGCCTTGGATGCAGTGATAGTTCCGGTGGGAGGAGGAGGTTTGCTCAGCGGCACAGCTCTGACAGTATCGGCCAAGAGTCCAGAGACAAAGGTCCTGGCCGGTGAACCCCAAAGGGCCGATGATGCCATAAGGTCCCTAAGAGAAGGCCGCATAGTTACTCCTGAGAATCCGGACACAGTGGCCGACGGGCTTCGCACCTCCTTGGGAAGCCTCACCTTCCCCATAATCCAGAGGCTTGTGCAATCCATATTTCCTGTGAGCGAGGAGGCCATATTGGAGGCCATGAGGCACATCTGGGAGAGAATGAAGCTGGTGGTGGAACCTTCTGGAGCCGTGCCCCTAGCAGCAGTCAGATCCTCTGGCGGGCTCTTGGATGGGAAAAGGGTAGGAATCATTCTTTCAGGAGGAAACGTGGATTTGGACAGGCTGCCCTTCTCTTCCCCAAGTTCTGGCGGCTTGTGAACTTTCAGGAGGGTGTTTTAGCCCACATTACTTAATTGTATGGTGCAGGCTAACTTAACCGTATCCACAGATGAACCGATCCATATGGAATGTAGCCGGATTTTCCCATGGGAGTCCTTCCTCGGTTTAGGCCTGAAAATGCCAGGAATTAACGGAGGCTTGAGGGCGTAGTCCCCAAAATCGCCGCTGCTGGGGGATAATCCCCATTAGAGCTTCAGGGCCAGGGCAATCAAAATACCCGTCTCGGTGATCTCACCCAGGGCTCCAGCCATGTCCCCAGTGATACAGCCCATCCTGGAGGAGTAAAGGCAAAGGCACCCCAGGAGAATCACCCCGAAGGCCAGGTTGAGAATGAGAACCTCAGGCCAGCCCAGGGCCAAAGAGCCGGCCAGGAGAATACCCGTCCACCAGATCCAGTGAATCCCACCTGAGCCCGAAAGCAGCTCATGGGCGATCCCCTCCTGTCCACGACCGTACGGCAGGAGCCTCAGGCCCACCAGCATGGAAAGCCTGCCATATGCCGGCACCAGGACCAGGCTCAGGAACCGCACCTGCTGGGGCAGATCCAGGATGGCCAGGGTCTTTAGCCCCAGAACTGCCAAAAGGGCCAGCACCCCCCAGGTGCCTATGCGGCTATCCTTCATTATTCTCAGGGCCTCTTCTTTTTCTCTTCTGCTGAAAAAACCGTCTGCAGTGTCCGCAAGGCCGTCCAGATGCAATCCGCCGGTCAGGGCCACCAAGAATAGTACGTCCATTGCGGCCCTCAGTGCTGGGCTCAGAAAAAAGCCTGCCACAAGATCAAAAGATCCCCACAATCCCCCCAGGAGCAGGCCCACTGCCGGAAACCAGCCAAGGCTTCCGGCTCCTGGTCTCATGCGGCTGCCGGGAATGGGAATAATGGTAAGAAAACAAACCGCATCCAGAAGGCCTTTCATTCCTGCCACTGCCCTATCCCTGAAGGATCCAGGTCCTGCTTGACCACCACCGGAAGCCCGGCCACCATCAGGATGACTTTGTCCACAACACGGGCCAACATCTGATTCAAAAGCCCTGAAAGATCCCTGAAACGCCTTCCCAGGGGGTTCTCAGGCACTATACCCCAACCCACCTCATTGGTAACAAGAGCAGCCGGTTTGGGACACTCCATAAGGGCCTGACAGAGGTCTTGGCCCCGCTCCAAGATCTCCTGGTCCTCCAAGCCCTCCATTATCAGGTTGTTGAGCCACAGGGTCACACAATCCATGAGGAGGACCCGTGTCTGCGGGGGCGGGTTCCGGAATGCTTGGTACACCAGCAGAGGCTCTTCCAGGGTGATCCAGCCCGGGCCCCTTTCTTGCTTGTGTTTTTTTATGCGCTCGGCCATCTCTTGATCCAAAGGTCTTGCCGTGGCCAAAAATAGCCTTGGAGGATCATAGGCCTGGGCCCAGCAAAGTGCATACCTGCTCTTACCGCTTCGCGAGGCACCGGTCACAAGTAGCTTAATGGGCCTGGAGGCTTCATGGCTCATACCAATTCCCTTTTGCTGCAAGCCCGCGGGATTCCAACCATCCATGGACTCTTTGCAGAGAGCTGGCCAGGTCCCTGAGGGAAAAGACCTCTATGGAAAGGCCCCCCTTGAAATCCCAGAGCCTTTTCCAGAGATTCTCCCACAAAGGAGAAGGCAGGAAATCCAGGCTTTGGTGATCCACTTCCCCTGATACCCCGTGGAGGTGGATCATGGCGCATCTGTCCATGCAATGATCCAGCTCTTTTTCCACTTGGATGTTGTAGCGCACCAGGTGGCCCACATCCACACAGTACCACATGTTGTTTTTCCGCACCAATTCAGAAAGTTGGCTGGGGGGATAGTCCAGATTCTCCACGGCCACCATGGCGGGCTGCATGCCACCCTTCCAGAGCTCCTCGAGGGAAGAGTTGATCTTGTCTCTCCAGGCCTCTGGGTCCCTGATCTTCTCTCCTTTTCTACTGCGAGTTTCAAGGTGTAAGACGTAAACAGTGGGGACCAGGGGCTGGGTCCTTTCATGAAACCGCAGCAGGGTGTCCACCGAAGCGGCCCTGACCTTGGAGTCGGGATCAGCCAGGAAAACATCCGTGGGGAGATGCACGTTGTACTTGAGGTCCAGATCCCTGGCAAGCCAGGCCATCTCACGTATCTCACCTTTGGTGGGAAGGTTCTGCTCCTCCTGGCTTTGGAACAGGACCAGTTCCACCTCATCCAGGTAATGGCCCAGAAATCTTATGTTGGGAAGAATTGGAGCCGCAAGGATGTAAGAACTGGTCCCCAACCTGAAAGGAAAACACCCTTTGAGACAAGGCATGTCCTCTTCACAAAAGCCTTCTGGCTTGCTGAGTGCTGGATCCAAGTCTTTTCCCAGTGTTCCTTTCTGGTACATGTTCACCAGAGGATGCCACAGGCCCAAAAACCTGTCAAACAGCCTTAGGTTGCCTTTGAATCTCCTTGAAAACGGTCACAACTTTAGGCACACTGAGTTTTATCTTCAGGTTGGTTTCTGCGGGATTGTTTTTGGATCCATATCCCTTTTAAGGGTTTAGGAATCCTAAGGCTCTTCGAGGTAGGCAGGATGCCCCAATTGTCAAATGGGCTGTGCGCCTCATGTTATGAGGCGGCAATGGCGCAACTGGAAGCATCTTAGATATACTAGGGAGCCATTGGTGGTGGCCAGGAAAAAGCTGGAGGCTTAGATCTGCGCAATTTCTTGCGCGCCAGAATCTGCGTTATGCATCATAAAAGTGTTTCCTTCCAAGGGAGAGAGTTCCCTAATGGGAAACGAAGTTTTGCCCATTCCCAAGGATGTTTGTCAGCAAGCAGCCCTGGTCCTGGGGCAAGCCTTCAGGGATGATCCAGTGACAATGGCCATATTTGAGGGGCTTGCACCTGAGACCCGTGTGAAGCGTCTTACCATAGCCTTTGCCGAGATCCTAAAGGCTTGTAAACAAAAGGGAATGCTCCTTCATGTAAGAGAAAAGGACAGGGTCACAGGCGTGGCCATCATCCATCCACCCAAGGTGTACCCCCTTCCCATAGCTTTGCAATTCTGGATGTTATTGAAGATTGTGACAAGAACCGGCTTTTACGGTTTGGGCCGTTGGCTCAAATGGTCAAGCAGGATAGAGAGAAGACATCCAAAGGAGCCCCACTACTATCTGCAATTCCTGGGGGTAGAGCCAGCCCAGCAAGGCAATGGTCTGGGCTCCTGCTTGTTGCACCATCTCATTTGCAAGGCCGACAACGAGCAAGTTGGCTGTTTTCTGGAGACCGCCAATCCAAGAAACATTCCATTGTATGGGCGATTTGGGTTCCAAACCGTAGCTGAAGAAGAGGTAATTGGTGTACAGACTTGGTTCATGTGGAGGCCCCAAGCATAGTAAATAATGTGGCATGGCTTGGTACCCCAACATTTGTGTCTTTTCTCACCCATGTGGTCTGCAGATTTTTGGTCTATATTGATCACCCCTTGGGATACGAAAGTAGGCTCTTAAACAGGCTTTATTCTCTTGGCAACCTTTGGCTTCTCAAAAAGGTCATCAACTCCCTTCTTTGTTTTTTTGGAAGGGGCGAGGCAAAGCCCAATGTCTGCCCATGGGCCGAGGGCTGCCTCACGGCCCTTTTGGGCTCACTGAGGGGCTTCACATTTGTAAGAGATCAAATCCCCATCCATAGGGCTTCAAAAATCTTGGCAGTTAATGTTATAGTTGCCTCTTCACTCATAAAGACGCCTTTGAAGTGCTCCCAACTCACGATGCTGGTTGATCATTGATATCCGCACGAGCCTTAGGCTGATTTTCCCGTCTGTCTGAGACACAATCAGATACACTTTCCTTTTACAGAGATGCCAACCTCTTGAAACCTAATAGCCGCCTGGATTTGGCCAGAATTTACCCAAAACAGCTTTGAGCTGATTTGGGTAAAGAGCTGATTTGGGTAAAAACGGCATTGCATACGCGAGGAATTTACCCAAAATGGCTTTGAGCAAAAATGGGTAAAAACCATGGCCCCGCATAAAGAAAGCATACGCAGTTCCAAACAGTCACGCAGAAGGAAACGAGCCCTTGAAGCCACATGCTAGGAAAGCCAAAAATTTTTACCCAAAACAGCTTTGAGCTGATTTGGGTAAGAAATACCGGGTGTTCCCACGCTATCAACCTCCTCAAAAGGGAAAAAAGCCAAAAGAAGAGACTTCGTGGCCCCAGGCAGGCCTGGGTGGGCCACCTCATCTGAGATGGGTTCCATCACCCGTTTATGAGGTGTGAAGAGTAGGCAAGGAACCCAGCCTGAATCAAGCATCGATCCAAGATGGGAAGCAGCAGGTGAGGAGTCTGGGACAAATGCTTTGTCTTGACCTTTCAGTGCTCTAAGGTTCTGGAAAAAGACAAATGGGGTCTTGACCCCATTTACAAGACAGAACTTGAGTTTCAAAAGTAGATTAAATGATGACGTCAGCGCTTTTCATCAAATAGTGCATAAGGCTTTTTTCGAGGCTGGCGGAGGTGAATTGCCCATGGCCAGGGTTCTGATCCTAGATGAGCACATCCGCGTGGCTCAATTGCTGAAAGAGGAGCTTGCGCAAGATGGTCACCATGTGGTGATAAGCACCCGTGGGGCAGAGGCCATCACCTCTGCTTCGCTTTTGGAGCCGGAGATCCTGATCATGGATCCCTTCATGTCCAGAAGACCCGCATGGGATATTTTGAGGAAGATAAAAAGTTCGCACAGAGAGCTTGCGGTAATAATCTATACTGCCCATCAAGGGCTTTCCAGAGACCCCCATGCGCAGATGGCCTCAGCCTTTGTTCTCAAGAGAAGCTCCCTGGAGGAAATCAAGGGCCTGGTGGGAAGGTTGCTCCCTGGGAAAACCGCTGCGGCCTCTAAAACAGGTGGGGATCCAACTCCAGCAAGAGCCAACCTTGCGCTGGACAAAGGAAAAGGGTCTTGCCTTGGGGATGCGAAGGTGGGTTCTACTGGTGTACGCAATCTCAGAGTACCAGGCCCTCATTATTCAAAAGTGGATGATGGGTGCTAGGCCAATGATATTGGCTAGGTTAGTTGATTCTAGCTCAGGGACACGATGATTTTTTTCTGGAGGTTTGGCAAGGGCTTGAACGTGAAAAATGGCTGGAGATCCCAAGGGATTTGCAAGGGCCAAACCCGCGAATAACAAACCTGGGCGAGTTATCCAGCTTAGTGGAAGCAGATCTTTTTGTCCAGGACAAAGGAGGTAAGCCATGGCCACTTACATAATACTTAGCAGGTTTTCCCCGGATGCTTTTAGCGATCCCAAGGAATTCCTAAACATGGCCGAGAAAGTCTCCAGAGCCATCAAAGAGCAGTGCCCGGATGTGAAATGGAAGCACAGCTATGTGCCTTTTGGCCGTTTTGATGTGGTGGACATAGTGGAGTCCGACCGCCCTGAACAGATAGAGCGAGCAGTCATGCTCATACGAGCTTACGGCAATTCCACCACGGAGACCATGATGGCTACTCCTTGGAAACAGTTCTTGGAGAACCTCTCCAGGTAAGGATCCAGGAAAAGCAGACCCGAGCCTTTCTTCTTGGAAGGTACCTGGGAGCATGCTTTTTCCTTTCCCCATTGCTCACGACTGGTGAATCACTCAGGTACCTTTCACCATATGTTAGGAAAAACCGATCCCTGCTCCAAAGCAGCCTGATTCTTCCTCTCGGTCCGTTCCCAGGCCCAGGCCTGGAAATGGCTAAACATACCAGGTGGTATGCAGCTCCCACGTCACTAATCTTGAAGAGCTGTAATGGCTGGCAGTCTGCAAGAACCTCCATTGGGAAAACCGTGCGGCCGTCACCTGCGTGTTCTTGCATCCGGGCACCAGGCAACCTTGGGCCATGGAATCTATAAAGGCCTGGGGGCCCTGGCTCTGTAAATGCTTATCAGTTTTTTGACCCCCAAGGGGAAAAGTCCAAGGATTGCAAAGGAAATGATGAGACTGGGTGATAGAATGCCCGAGACAGAATCTATCTTGGCCAATTCTTTGCCTGCATTTACATATAATGCTGTGCCCGGAAGCATCCCTACCTGAGATACCCAATAGAAGGTCCAAAGAGGAATCTTGGTGACTCCCATGACCATATTGATGACCCAGAAAGGAAAAAGGGCAATGAGACGCATGGTAAAAAGATAAAAAGCACCTTCCCTGGCTAGGCCCTCGTTTACTGCCCTCAAACGGTCTCCGAACTTTCCCTGAACCCAGTCCCTAAGGAGAAACCTTGACACAATACAGGCCAGTGTGGCCCCCAATGTGCTGGCAAAAGAAACTATCAACACACCAGCCCAGAAACCAAAAAGGGCTCCCCCTGCAAGGGTAAGAACCGTGGCCCCGGGAACTGACAAAGAGGTGGAAATCACATATACAAACATATAGGCAGCTATGACCAGGATCCGGTTCTCCTCGTAAAGGATCCTGAACCTCTCCTCTGAAGCCCTTATGTAATCCAGGCTCAGGTAATCGCCCAGGTTCAATATCCTGAAAAACACCAGGCTGCCTAGAATCCCAGCAACAACTCCTAACCTGAGGGCAAGCTTCTTATTGAGCCTGACATTTCTCATGTGGAGTCCTTATCCATCAGATCAAGCCGTTTCATCCCTTTCTCCAGTATCACCCGGCTTTTGCTTCAAAGACCATTGCCTCATAATACCATCAGATCTCACTGGATCATCTGGTGTGTTTTCAAGGCTATGGCCAGTCGTTAAGCCTCCAGTCATATTCATATCTGATCTTTCCCTGAAAACCGGCCAGCTCCTTTGCCAAGGCCCCCCCGACATATCTGAGCAGGTGTTGGATGATCCCTGGCCTACCGCCGAAATCAACTCCATACCAGTCGTAGATGGATGAGAGCACCAGGCCTGCCTTTTCAAAACGGACTCCTCTTGGGTGGTTCACGTAGTCTCTGACACCTCTTTCCAGGAGTTCTTCCATATTTTCAGCGGTATAGGCCTCGGGTTGCAGGTTGGGACAGCTTAGGCTTGCGCAGTTGAGGGCATAATGCACTCGATTGTCCTTCCAAATTGGTCTCAATATCCGGTGCTCTATGTCGTTTAGAGAGACTCCCTCGCCCTGGATCTTGAGAAGCTTGGCTCCCCAAGGCCCCCTACTTAAGAGGCCTGGAGAGATATTGATATCCTGTATGCTTTCCACCGGGTAATGATCCAGCACCACCTTCACTATCAGGGCATTGTACAGGTTGATCCAGTAAGGCTTCTGCTCCTCGCGCTTAAGCTCTGAGACCCGAACTGCCTGGAGCTCTTTCAAATAATGTTCTAAGAGGGTCTTGTCTTGAGGGGTGACATAGGAATACCTGATCTTATTTACTCCGGAAGGGCCGTCGGTCAGCAGGTAATTTTTGAGGAACGCCTG
>FWPV01000196.1_pt1 | contig 212901 bp, 201 predicted proteins | sample 2228371 | NCBI WGS metagenome assembly FWPV01 (sample SAMEA103939776, study PRJEB20133) | metagenome
CCGGGCGGCCGCCGGCCCGGGGGCCGCGGCGCGCGTCGTCGCCCCGGGCTCCTCCTGGGCGAGCACCTCGTCGCGGCCGGCCACGGTCAGCACCACCCGGCCGCGGACGATCCGCTTGACGGATGCGTTCTGGACCGTGTCGCCCGGCCGGTAGAGCGCCTGCTCGCGGGTCTTGGCGTCCTCGATCACCGCGTAGGCGCGGCCGTCGTGGCCGATCCCGGTCCCCCAGAGGCGGAGCTTCAACTCGGTCGGCTTGAGCTTGTCGAGGTCCACCTCGGGGGCCGGCCGGGTGGCCTCTTCCGCGCCCCCCCGCCGGGACTGGAAGAGGTTTCGGGCGACGATCCGCTGGTAGTCCGCGGGCCGCCCCCGGCTCTCCTCGGCCACGGGTTCAGCCGGCGCCGGCGCGGGCGGGGCGCTCTCGACCGGCCCGAGCCGGGAGAGGGCGAGGGTGTAGAAGAGCGAGACGGCCGCGTAGACGACGAGGGCGGCGAGAAGAACCTGGACGGCGGTCAGGATGCGCGGAATCATGTCCCCGTGTCCTTTCCCCTCAGCCGCTGAAGGAGATGTCCGGCCCGGAAAGGGGCCCGCTCACGCGGAACGGGATCCCCCCCCGGCGCCTGAGGAGCGCCCCGGCGAGCTGGTCGCCCGCGCGGGAGACGAACCCCGCGTGGGGGAGGATCCGGCCGGAGAGCTCGAGGACGCCCTCGCCCGGCGAGGGGCCGAGGCGGATCGAGCCCGCGATCTCGAGGTCGACCTCGTTGCCGCGGAAGCGGCCGTTGCGCACGAGCACGAGCCCCGGCTGCACGGTCAGCTCCGCCGTCCCCGACGGGAAGAGGAAGCGCTCCTGGCCGAGCAGGGGGAGGGCGGGTTCGAGCCGGCCGTCGGTCAGGCGCAGCGAAACGCCCAGGGCGCCGGCCGCGTTCGGGGCGAAGCGGCCGTCCAGCCGCCCGGCCACGCGGCCGGCGGGGAGGTTCTTGAGCGCCGGGATCTCCTCCAGCCGCAGGCCCTCGATCGTGCCGCTCGGGGCGGCCGGCGGCCGGCTGATCCCGTCCAGGGTCCCCGACCCCGCGCGCGCGGTGAACCGCCAGCCCGGCTGGGACTCGAAGACCGTGTCCCACGCGGGGCGCAGCTCGACCCGCTCGAGGAGGGCGAGCGGCCGGCCGGCCGCGGCGAGGCGCAACCCCTCCAAGGCGACCCCCGGCGGGAAGGTCGGCCGGACGGTCCCCAGGCTCACCTCGAGGCCGGGCAACCCGGCGCGCAGGCGCGCCGCGGCGTAGCCCGCGAGCTCGCGGCCGGGAAAGGCGATCACGAGGCAGGCCGCCGTCGCCGCCGCGAGGTAGAGCGCCCAGAGAAGGCGCGGGGAGATCAGGCCGCGGATCATGGTTCGAGGGTCTCCACCTGGAGCACGGCGTCGAGCAGGCCGTCGCTCTTTTCCCGGCGCGTGACCGAAAGCTTGCTCACGACGGCCTCGTTGCGCGAGGTCTCCACGCCGACGAGAAAGCGGGTGAGCTGCTCGAGGGTCACCCCCTCGAGCTTCATCTCCACCCGCGAGAGCTTGAGGGGCGAGTTTTTCTGCTCGATCTTCGAGGGCCGCATCGTCGTGACCCGGTCCTTCACGTGGGTCTGCCCGGCGAGCTGGTCAAGGAAGCCGAACAGGGTGAAGCCTTTCTCGCGCCCCTCGAGGCGCCGCTCGGCCCGGCGCGCCCGGCCGCGGATCCCCTCCACCTCGGCCTTCATGGCTTCCATCTCGGCCAGCTGCACGGTCTTGGCGGCGACCGCCTGGCGCAGCCGGGCGCGGCGCTCGAAGAGCGGGGCGATGCCGAGCTGGACCGCAAGCCAAGCCGCGAGCAGGGCCGCGCCCCCGGCCAGGGCGACTTTCTCGCGGCGGCTGAGCCGGCCGAAATGCAGGCGCTGGAGGAGCTCGGCGATCATCGCCCTACAGGTCCACCTTGAGCTGGAAGTTCACTTCCTTGCCGCTGCGGTCGAGGTTGGCCGCGCCGATGGTCACGGCCTTGAAGGCGGCCGCGCGCTCGAGGCCGGCCTTGATCGCCTCGACCTCCTGGAAGCCGGCGGTCGTGCCGCTCACCTGGATCCCCTCCGGGCCGATCACGAGGCGCTCGAAGACGACGGGGATCTCCTCCGGGACGGCCTCGCTCAAGCGCTTGAGCAGATCGATGCTGCGCAGGCTCCCGGCGGTGCCGGGGGCGGCGGCGGAGAGCTTCTTCGCCTCCTGCAGGCCGGCCCGCATCTGGAGGTAGGGGTCCACCGCCGCGCGCGCCTCGGGAAAGGCCTCGCGGAAGACGGCGGCCATGCGCCGGTCGAGCTCGGCCGCCCGGCCTTGGAGCAGGGAGGTCTCCACGGCCGCCTGGCCGAGCCACAGGGCGAGCGCCGCCGCGGCGAGCGCCGCCGTGCGCACGAGCTCACCGCGGTGGCGCAGGAGGACCTGCCGGCCGGGGAAGCCGCCGCGGCCGAAGCTCGGCCCCCGCAGGTTTTCGATTTCGGCGAGCGCGAGGGAAAGCGCCCCGTTCATGCGCCGGGGGTCCCAGCCCGCCTCCTCGCCGCCCGGGATCCCGCTCGCCGCGCGGAGATCGATCCCGCGCACGGGGAGAGCGAGGCTCTCCGCGAGCCGTGCGGGGTCGAGGCCCTCGGCGCCGAGGCCGGAGAGGAGGATCTCGGAAGGCAAAAGCGCCTCGTCCCCCTCGCCCCCCGAGTCGAGCATCCCCCGCGTGAGGCGCACCTGCCGCAGCAGGGCCGCCTCCCGCTCCGGCCCCGCCGCCGGCAGCGGGAAGGAGCGCCCGAGGCGGACGCGGCCGCCCTCGACGAGGTAGAGCGCGGCGAAGCGCTCTTCGACCTCCAGGTGGACGAAGCGCTCCGCCGCCCCCTCGGACCTCGCCGCCCACAGGGCGAGGGCATACCCGCTGGGGAGGATCTGCGCGATCTCCAGGCCGCGGCCGGCGAAGGCGGCGGCCACGGCCTCGAGGCGCTCCTTCTCGATCGCCGCGGCGAGGACCTCGGTTTTTCCCTCCGCCGCCGCGGGCCCGATCGGCGCGAAGGCGAAGGCGAGGGCGTCGGCCGCAAGCGGCAGATCCGGCTCGAGCTCGTAGGGGAGGACGAGGCGGATCTTCTTCGGGCTGGAGAAGGGCACGGCCGTCGTGCGCAGGAAGAACATCTCGGCCGGGAGCGAGACCGCGCAGTCCGCGTTCCGGGCCTCCGGCAGGGAGAGGAGCGCCTCCAGCCCCCCCGGGAGAGGATCGATCCCGGTCTCCCCCGGCGCGGCGGAAAGGGAAACCGAGCGGCAGCCGACCAGGCGGGTCTCCCGCAGCCCGCTTTTCACGAGCACCGCCTCGAGGCGGTCCCGCTGCAGGTCGATTCCCAGGACGAGGCGGCTCATGGTCGGCCCTCGGTCAGTCCACCTGCCAGCTCAACACCCGGCAGGTCCAGCGGCCCGTCTTGGGGGCCGGGATGCGCTCGAGCACGGCGGTGATCGTGGTTTCGGTGTCGGCGGCCCGGGCCGTGGCCCGGACCCGGAAGAGGTCGCTCGTGAGCGTGATCAGCTTGGGGTCGAGCTTGAGGTCGGCGAGGCCCGGAAAACGATTCAACCAGTCCGCCTGTCGAAAGTCAATCGCCTGCCGGCCGGAGGCGAGGTCGCGGCGGATCTCGTCGACGAGCTTGACGAGGTCCCGGTCCTCCGCCGGGAGCAAGGCGAAGATCACCGGCGGCTCGGCGTTGGCGATGTTGATGCGGCCGGGGAAGCGGAAGCCGCTTCCCTCGCCGGGCGCCATGCCGTGCACCGTGATGTAGTGCGAGATCCCCGGCAGCCCGGGGGTGCCGTAGTAGAGCGCGGGGGTGACGCCCTTGACGCGCAAAAGCTCGGCCGGGTCCGTGAGGGGACCGTTTCCCGCGGCGTAGGGCGGTTTCCTCGACAGGTAATACGGGCTTTCGGCCCCGCTCAGCCCCGTGATCGCGTCGTCGTCGCCGCGGTCGAGCCAGTCCTTGAGCGAATGGATGATCGCCTCGGGCTCGCTGTCCCCGCGGAACTCGATGCCCGCCTCCCGGCCGCGGTCGACGAAGTACTGCAGGAACCGCTCCCAGAGGCTGCGCTGCGCCTCGTTGAACTGCCGGCCCTCGGGAAAATCGACGAGCGCGTTCACCTGGATGCGGCCGAGCTCGTCCTGGATGACGAGCGCGAGCTCGCCCTCCTCGAAGGGGAACTCCGCCAGGACCGCGGCCACGGCCGCCGGGTCGGCCCAGTCGTCGAGCGGGGTGTCGGTGTCGGTGTCCACCTTGTCCTTGGCCAGGATCGCCATGGCGACATGGATGCCCGCGGTCGCCATCTCGGCGAGCCCGATGCGGTCGCGCGCGGTCGCGCTGCCCACGAGCTCCTGCCGCGCGCGGCGGTTGAACTCGAGCGCCGAGGAGACCAGCAGCACGGTCACCGACAGGGTGACGACGAGCGCCATCCCGCGCCGCGAGGAGAACGGGGAGCCGGGGGCCTGGGCCTTCATCCGCCTGCGGGCCTCCGCACCCGCGGCAGGGCGACCGTGGTCGTGAAGAGGCGGCTTTCCGCGCCGCGGCCGAGCTCGAGCTTCACGGTGACGCGCACGGGCGTCGCGTAGCGGTACATCTCGGATTCCGAGTCCCAGGCGTCGAACATGCGGCCCGCCGCATCCACGTAGGAAAACGCCAAGGATTTGACGGGCTCGCAGAGCACCGGGTCGGCCGGCCGCTCCTCGAACGCGGGGTACGGGAAGCGGTGTTCGGCGCGCTTGAGCCGCAATCCGACCCCGTCCTCCGCCGTCCGGACGTAGTAGACGATCTCCGCCACCCCGTCCGGCTGCTCCCCCTCGAGGGGGAGGTGGGCGCGGCTGGCGAACCTCAATTTAGCAATTCGTGTGCCACGGACCGTATCCGTCGTGCCCTGGAAGCGGAAGGGGTCCGGCGGGGCGTCGAGCGCGGCGGGCGGCTTGTAGAGCGGGGGCTCGAGGACCACCGCGTTCTCGAGATCGCGGCTGATGCGCAGCAGGGCCGCGCGGGCGGCGTCGAAGGCCTCGTTGCCCTCTTCGGCCGCCTCGGTGTGGAAGAAGACCATGCGGAAGGAGGAAAGGACGGTCGTCACCACGACGGCGAGGATCGCGAGCGTGACGAGAATCTCAAGGAGCGTGAAGCCCCCGGCGGGACGGGGCGGGCCGGGCGGCTGTTGCGCCGGGCTCGCGGGAGGGCGGGGTGCGGGGCGCATCGCCGTCTACTCCCGCACAAAGCGGTAGGTGCGGAAGCCGTAGGTCAGGCGGCCCCCCTCCAGGCTGACCTGCACCTCGATCCGCCGGAGGTCGGCGGAGATCTCCCCGCCCAGGGTGCGCGCCGCGTGGGGCTCGACCGTGATCTTCCAGGTGTAGCCCGGGTAGTCGGCGCCGAAATCGCCCTCGCCGGAGGCGAGCGGGGCATCCGGGGCGGTTTCCCGCTCCTTGAGCACGCTGCGGGCGAGATGGGGGGCGAGCGTGTAAAAGCGGCTCTCCTGGCTCATGGAGAGGGCCTGGGCCTGGAGCCGGAATACGGCGAGGAGCACGATGGCGAGGATGCCCAGGGCAACGAGGACCTCGAGCAGCGTGAAGCCCCCGCACCTCGAGGGGGGGGCCTCGGCCCCGTCGGGGGGCCCTGCGGGTCGGCGCGGGTCCGTGGCGGGTTCGCTCATAGCCGGGGGTCGTCGAAGGCGACCGCGCCGTCGAAGGATTTCGTCCGCGAGAGAAAGGTTTCGAGCAGCAGCGTCGTGACGCGCTCCTGCCGTCGGAGCTGGACGAGGGCCCGGTCGCTGGTCCCGTCGGGGAAGAAGCGGATCTCGGCCCGGCCGCTCGTGAGGCGGCCGCGCCGCGGGAATTCGACGGCGGCGATTCGCGCCCCGCCGGGCAGGGCCTGGGGGGTGAGCAGGCCCGTTTCGCGCTCCTTTTCGCGCGGCGAAGAGAGGCTCTCCCAGACGAGGCCGGTCTCGAGGTCGACGTGGAGGATGCGGCCGCGCTGCGTCCTCTGGGCCTCCTCGCGCGCGGTCTGAAAGGCGGCGAGGAGGAAACGCTCCCCCTTGCGTTCGTCCTCGAAGAGAAGGCCCTCGAAGCGCGGCACCGCCGCCAGCAGCACGATCCCCATCAGGGCGACGACGACGATCAGCTCGAGGAGCGTGTAGCCCGCCTCGTCGCTTGCCATCACTCCGTGTCCCAGTTGGTGATGTCGCGGTTTTCGTTTTCCCCGCCGGGGACGCCGTCCGCGCCGTAGGAGAGGAGGTCGAAATCGCCCTTGAGGCCCGGGCTGATGTAGATGTAGTCGTTGCCCCAGGGGTCCTTGGGCACCTTGCCCTTTTCGAGGTAGCCGCCCGGGCGCCATTTCTTGGGGATGACCCCGGTCTCCGGCCGCTGGACGAGGGCGGTAAGCCCCTGCTCGGTCGAGGGGTAGACGCCGTTGTCGAGCTTGTAGAGCTTGAGGGCGGTCTCGAGGGCCTGGATGTCCATGCGCGCGCGCACTTGCTTCGCCTCCTCGGGACGGCCCATCAGCTTGGGGGCGACGTACATCGCGAGAATCCCCAGGATGATGATGACGACCATGATCTCGATCAGGGTGAAGCCCCTCTGCCCGGCCGCAGCCCAGCCCCCCGCCCGGGCGGGAGAGCGGCCGGTGAGCAAACGATGGTGGCCTTTCATGGCGTTCGACCTTTCCCCGTTCTCCTTGCGCCTTCCCCCGCCGCGAGGGCCCATGAATCCGCCCGCCGGCGAAACCGCGCCGGCTACCGGATGAGCTGGTTCATCTCGAAAATCGGCAGGCAGATCGCGAGCACGATGAACCCGACGGCCAGCCCCATCGCGAGGATCATGACCGGTTCGAGGTAGGACGTGAGGCGCAGGATCGTGGTTTCGACCTCATTTTCGAAGACGTCGGCGATCTTGTAAAGCATTTTTTCGAGTTCCCCGGACTGCTCCCCGACCTGGATCATCTGCACGGAAAGCCCCGGGAAGACCTTCGTTTCGGAGAGGGCAAGCCACAGCGCCCGGCCCTTGCCCACCTCGACCGCGGAGCGGGCGACGGCCTCGGCGAGGCGCTCGTTGCCGACGATGTTGCGCACGATGTGGAGGGCGGTGAGGAGCGTGACCCCGTTTTCGAGGAGCGAGCCGAGCGTGCGGCTGAAGCGGGCGACGGCGAGCTTGCGGATGAGCCCGCCCGCGCCCGGCAGCCGGAGCAGCCAGGCGTCGACCCGGCGGCGGCCGGCCGGGCTTTTGCGCCAGCGGCCGAAGGCGAAGAGCCCGACGGCAAGTAGCGCAGCGAGGATCCACCCGTTTTCCTTGAGAAAATCGCTCGTCCCGATCAGGATCCGGGTCGCGGCCGGAAGCTGCTGCTTCATGTCGCGGAAGATCGTCGTGATCGTGGGCACGATGTAGGTGAGCAGGATCACGAGGACGAGGGTTCCGAAGCCGAGCATGAAGATCGGGTAGGCGAGCGCCGCCTTGATGCGGTTCGCGAGCGCCTGCTGCTTCTCGGTGATCTCGGCGAGCCGCTCGAGCACGATCTCGAGCGTGCCGGAGGTCTCGCCCGCGCGCACCATGTTCACGTAGATCGGGGGAAAGACGGACGGGAACTGCGCCAGGGCCTGGGCGAAGCTGCTGCCCTCGACGACGCGGTCCTTCACCTGGGCGAGCGTGCGCTTGAGGGCCAGGGCCTCGGTCTGCGAGAGCAGCGCGTCCAGGGCGGAGACGAGGGGGAAGCCCGCCCCGATCAGGGTGGCGAGCTGGCGCGTCAGGATGGCGACCTGGGCGGGCTTGACGCGGCGGAAGAGCTCGCCCAGGAGGGGCCGGCGCTTCGCTTTCGGCCCCGCGGCCTCCTTCGCCTCGCGGATGGAGACGGGGTATTTCCCGGCGGCGCGGAGCTTCTGCCGCGCGGCCAGAACCCCCTCGGCGTCGATCACGCCCGAGGTGCTTCTGCCCCGCACGTCGAGCGCCGTGTACTCGAAAACAGGCATGTCAACCCATGGACTTCATGGAATTTCTCAATGTTACCAGCTCGTCGCGGGATTGGCAAGAAGCCCGCCCGCGGCCCGGCCCTCACTCGACCGGTGCGGGCAGCGTCTCCAGGATCTCCCGCAGAAGGTCCTCCTCGCGGCGGTTTTTGAGGCGGGCCTCGGTCCGCGCGAGGATGCGGTGGGCGAGGGCGGGCAGGGCGAGCGATTTGACGTCGTCGGGGAGCACGAAGTCTCGGCCGTGGCAGGCGGCGCGGGCCTGGGCCGCGGCCTGGAGGCCGAGGGCCGCGCGGGTGCTCGCGCCGAGGCGGATTTCCAGGTGGCGGCGTGTCGCCTGCACGAGCGCGACGATGTAGCCGCGGACCGCATCGGCGACGCGCACGTCGCGCACGAGTCGCTGCAGCCGCAGGAGCTCCTCCGTGCCGAGCACGGGCGCGAGCGCCTCGAGCGGGTTTTCCCGCCGGTAGCGGTCGAGGATCTCGGCTTCCCGCTCGGGGCCGGGGTAGCCGAGCCGGAGACGCACGAGGAACCGGTCGAGCTGGGCCTCGGGGAGCGGGAAGGTGCCCTCCCACTCGAGGGGGTTTTGCGTCGCGAGAAGGAGGAAAGGGCGGGGCAGGGGAACGGTCCGCCAGTCGACGGTCACCTGCCGCTCCTGCATGCCCTCGAGCAGGCAGGACTGGGTCCGCGGCATGGCCCGGTTGATCTCGTCGACCAGGACCACGTTCGCCAGAAGGGGGCCGGGTCGAAATTCGAACTCCGCGGTCTTCTGGTTGAAGACGTGCAGGCCGGTCACGTCCGAGGGCAGCAGATCGGGGGTGCACTGGATGCGTCGGAAGCTCGCGTCGAGCGAGCGGGCCGTGGCGCGCGCAAGGAGCGTCTTGCCCACGCCGGGGACGTCCTCGATGAGCACGTGGCCTTCGCAAAGAAGGGCGATGAACAGGAGCTCGATCGCCTCCGGCCCGCCGATGAAGACGCCGGCGAGGTTTTCCCGGAAACGTTCGGCCGCGGTGCGGACCGCGGCCGTTTCCCACCCGTTGCGGTTCATCGGCGTTGCTCCTTCTCTTCGCCGCGGTCTCGAGGCGGGGGTGCGGCCCGGCCTTCCGCGGCGAGACGAAATTTTCGCACAAGCCGCCATTCGGCGGCAAGGCGTCTTGCCGCCTCATCCGTCGGCGGGGTTTCGGCGTAGCGGACCGCCTCGTAGTGGGCCGTGACGCGGCCGAAGACGGCCGCCAGGTCCTCCGGGGCCCGGCGGCGAAGGTGCGCGAGAAACTCGCGCGGGGTCTGCGAGGGGGCCCGGGGCAGGCCGCAAGCGGCCGCCCGGCCGAGAAGGTCGCGGTAGATGCGACGCACGGTCTCCTCCCCGGGTGCCGGCCCGCCGCTTGCCCGCAAGCGGCGGCCGAAGAGGGCGGCCAGGCCGGAGACCGCCCGCGCGAGAAGGCGCCCGGCCCGGACGAGCAGCCGAAGGAGGCCTGCACGCAAGGAGCCGGGCAGCCGCTCGACATTCTCCTCGGGACCTGCCCGGCCGCCGCGCAGCAGGCGGTGGGCGACCGCGGCGGCCGTGCGCCACAGGCACAGGGCGAAGAGCGCCAGCCAAAAGGAGACCACGAGGAAGCCCGCGACACGGCGGAGGGTCTCGGGGATGTGCAGGAACTCGATGACCGCCGGCGCCGGGGGCCCAGGCGGCGGGCCGCCGACGACCGCCGGGAGGGAGGAGGCCGCCGGCCGCGGGAGCAGGCCGTCCAGCCAGGCGACCAGGGCGCGGAACCCTTCGGCCGCAACCGCCCAGGCACGCTCCGCGACCGCGAGGGCCGCCTTAAGGCATCCCGGCGTCACCGCGGCGGCAAGGGCCAGTCCGGCACCGAGGATCCCGAGCACGCCCGCCGCGGCCGCCGCCCCCCAGGGGGAAAAGGCGGCCCGACGCAGGGAAAGCCCGATGGACCGCGCCCGCAGCGCGGCCGCGCCCAGCCAGAAGCAGAGAAAGAGAGAGACGAGGGCGCCGGTCGTCGCCCCGGGCGGGAGCGGGTTTCCCGGGGCGGCGAGAAGAAAGACCCCGGCCAGGACAAGAACCCCGAGCTGGAATTCGGCGAGCATCCCTCCCGGCGCGGGACGGAGACCGGCGAGCCGCAGCCCCGCCGCCCAGGTGCCGAGCGCCGCGGCGGCGGCGATGGCGGCCGGCCAACCGGGGCTCGCCGGGAGAGCCCCCGCGGGTCCCGCGCGGAGAACATGGAAGAAGACCGCCGCCCAAAGCAGGCTCCCCGCCGCAACGGCCCCCGCCCGCAGCCGGGGCCGCAGGCGACGGGTCAGCCGTCGCAGGGCGAACGCGAACGGAAGCCCCCCGAGCAGCCATGCCGCGGGGATTCCCGCCAGCCCCACGCGCGATTCCGCAAGCTGCAGCAGGGCGCTCATCCAGGAAAGCTCGATCCCCGCGGCGAAGAGCGCGGCGGCAGGCGCCGTTTCCGCCCGGTTCATGAGCACCCCCCCGCGGCCAGGTCTTCCGCCGATCGCAGGACCCGGAAGGCCGTGCCCGGTGGCAGCTCGGCGGGGGGGCCTGCCTTGCCGGCAAAGAGAACGAGCCGCTCGACGCCGCGTGCGGCCAGGTCCGACCAGACCGCGGCCAAGCCCTCGGGCAGCGCGCCGGCGATCAGGACGACCGTCGTCCCGTTTCGCCGGCCGCCGCCGCACGCGTCGAGCAGGGTCCAGGCGGAGCCGGCGGGGGACGGCGTCGCCTTGGCGAGGGCCTCGAGGATGGCGGTGAGCTGTCCCCGGCCGGCCGCCGCCGGCAGGCAGGCGGGCTCGCCGCTGTCGGCGAGCCGCGTGTTGGCGAAGAACCCGACCGGGCAACGGCGCCCGCCGAGCTGAACGGCGAGGGAGGCGGCGGCGCTCAGCGCAAGTTCGAAATCGGCCCCCTCCGCCGCGAAGGTCTCCACGGCGATCCCCAGGAGGACACGGCGGTCGGTCGTCGCCGCGGGGAGTTTCACCTGGAGGGAGCCCCGGCGGGCCGTGGCTTTCCAATGGAGGAACTTGAGCCCGTCGCCCGGGCTGTAGGGCCTGACCCCGCCCGTCAGCGTCGGATCCTGCGCGGCGCGGCCGTGCGCCGCGGCCTCGCCCGCGGGGTGGAGCGGGGGGAGCAGCCCCGGGCCGACGGGGTAGACGGCGGGGTAGACGAGGAGCGGCTCGACCCCGCAGGCCGTTCGGGAATGGATGTAGAGCCCGAAAGGGTCCCCGGCGGTCAGGCGCAGGGGCCCGACCGGGTAGTAGCCGCGACGCTCCGCGGTGAGGAGGATCCGCCACCGGGCGGCTTGCCGGCCGGGAAGCCAGGTCGCGCGCCGCAAGGCCGGCTCGGCTTCGCCCGCGGGGGCGATGGGCCGAATCCCGTCCGGGAGCGGGTTTTCGATCACGGCCCAGCAGAGGGGAAGCGGCTTGTCGTTGAGGAGCCTCCAGTCCACGTAGGCGTTCTCGCCGGGAAAGAGCCGGGTCGCCTCGAAACGGCGCTCCAGGCGGACGCCCGCGATAGCGAGCCGGCCGGCGAGAAGGGAAACGAGCGCCGTGGAGAGAAACAGGGCGGCCAGGAGCAGGAGAGGGGTCTCGGAAGACCAGGCGGCGAGGAGAAAGGCCGCCGCCGCGGCGGCAAGGGCCGGCGGTCGCAGCAGGAGGCCCGCGGCCCGGGTCGCGGCGCGCGGCGATTCGGCGGGGAGGGGGGGCGTCATCGGCAGGGGGTCCCCCTCCCGGGGGCGCATGGCCCGGGAGGGGGAGAGGCTTCAGCGGATGAAGTCGGGCCGGAGGAAGGCGGGGTCCGGGTAGGTGTAGAAGCCCTTGCCGCTCTTCACCCCGAGTTCCCCGCGGTCGATCATCTCTTTCAAGGCCTGGGGCGGGTGGTCCTTCGGGTCGTTGGACTCGCGGTAATAGACCATCTCGATGTCCCAGATCACGTCCAGGCCCACCTTGTCCATGAGGGCGAAGGGGCCCTCCCGCATGCCGGTGAAAATCATCCAGGCGCGGTCGATGTCCTGGAAGTCGACGTAGCCGTTGCCCCACATGAAGAGCACCTCGCGCTTGACGGCGCGCCAGACGCGGTTGAAGCAGAAGCCGAGCAGCTCCTTCTTCACCGTGAGGGGGACGAAGCCGAGTGAGCGCACCCAGGCGATCCCGGTCTCGAGCACCTCGGGGAGGGTGCGGCTCCCGCCCATCACGTCCACCATGTTGACGCCCTGCATCGGGAAGTAGAAGTGGATGTTGAGCACGCGCTCGGGCCGGCCGCTTTCGTTTTCCAGGCGCGAGACCGGGATCGAGGAGCTGTTCGTGGCGAGGATGGCCCCCGGCGGGGCCTTGGCCGCGATCTCGCGCCAGACGTCTCGTTTCAGCTCGAGGTTCTCGGGCACGGCCTCGAGCACGAGCTCGGCCCGGGCCACCGCCTTGCCGAGATCGCGCAGGTGGCGCACCTGGCGCGCGCACTCCTCCCAGCGGTTCCAGGGGATGAGCGGCTTGACCTTCTTCGCCTTCAGATCCGCGCGGAGCTTCTCGAAGGTCTGCCGGAAGGCGCCCGGCCGGGGGTCGTAGACCGCGACCTCGTAGCCCGCCCGGGCGGCGATCATGGCGATCTGGGTGCCCTGGATGCCGGTGCCCACGACGGCGAAGCGTTTGAGCGGAAGCGGGGTCGAGGATTTCTTCGGCATGGGTTCCTCTCAGACGGGTGAACGCGGGGAGCCCGGCGTGCTGCGTGGCTCCCCGGGGACGCGGTTGCGCTTGAAAACGGGCCTACCCCCCGAGCACCGAGGGCCCGAAGAACCGGGCCGGCGCCCAGAGGATGATCTCGGGGATGAAGATGCACAGGATCAGCCCGATCCACTGCAGGATGACGAAGGGGACGACCCCCTTGTAGATGTGGTAGATCGTGATCTCGGGCGGCGAAATGCCCTTCAGGTAAAAGAGCGAGTAGCCGAAGGGCGGTGTCAGAAACGCCATCTGCAGATTCACGCAGATCAGGGTCGCAAACCACAGCCCGTTGAACCCGAGCTCCTGGGAGACCGGGGTGAAGATCGGGATCACGATGAGAAGGATCCCCAGCCAGTCGAGGAAGCAGCCGAGGAAAAACACGATCGCCATCATGACGAAGAGGAGCGCGATCGGGGGCAGATTCAGGCCGAGCATGAAGTTGCTGATCGCATCGCCTCCGCCCAGGCCCATGAAGACCGCCTGAAAGGCGTTTCCGCCGAGAAAGAGGGTCATGATCATCGAGGTCGTGATCGTGGTCGACCAGCAGGCGTCCTTCATCATCTTCCAGGAGAACTTCCCGTAGCCGATGGTCATGACCACGGCCCCGAGCACCCCCATGCCGGCCGCCTCGGTCGGGGTGGCGATCCCGGCGACGATGCTGCCGAGCACGATCAGGACGAGGATGATCGGCGGGACGATCGATTTCGCGAACATGACCGCCTTCTCGGCCCCGCGGTGCGCACCGCTCGTCTCGGCCGGGCCGAAGTCGGGTCGGATCAGGCAGAGAACGATGATGTAGGCGATGTAGAGCGCGGAGAGGAGAAAGCCCGGGCCGAAGGCCGCGGCGTAGAGCCAGCCGACCGAGATCTGGCTCAGGCTGCCGTAGACGACGAGCATGATGCTCGGCGGGATCAGGATGCCGAGCGTGCCTCCGGCCGTGATGCAGCCCGCGATCAGCGGGATGTTGTAGCCCGCGCGCAGCAGCGCCGGGATGGCGAGCAGCCCGATCGAGACCACGGTCGCGCCGACCACGCCCGCGGTCGCGGAGAAGATGGTGCAGGCGACGATGACCGCGATCCCCAGGCCGCCGCGCAGCCGGCCCATGACGATGTGCATGGTCTCGAAGAGCCGCTCGGCGATTCCCGAGGCATCCAACACCTGGGCCATCATCACGAAGAGCGGCACGGCGACGAGGACGTATTCCTCCATCACGCCGTAGGCGCGGTTGGCGAGCAGGGCGAGCACCGCGTCCACGGATCCGCCCCAGCCGATGACCCCGAAGACGACACCCAAAAGGCCCAGCGTGAAGGCGAGCGGGTGGCCGAGGAGAAGCCCCACGAACAACGTGAAGAACATGACGACGGCGAGGGTTTCCGGGCTCATATCTTCTCCCCCTTCAGCTGGTACCAATCCTTCACGAAATTCGCGAACCCCTGGACGAAGAGCAGGAAGAGCGAGACCGGGATCACGGTCTTGTAGGGGTAGAGCGGCGGCTTCCAGGCGCTCCAGCTGTGCTCCCAGTTGGCCCAGGACTTGGCCGCGTACTCGGTGCCGGCCCAGAGCAGCGCCCCCACGAAGGGCACGAAGACGAACCAGTGGGTGAGCAGCCGCAGGACGAGCTGCGCCTTGGGCGGCAGCTGGAGCGTGATCACGTCGATGCGCACGTGCCGATCGAGGCAATACGTCGCCGCCATGGCCATCATGTAGTTGAAGCCGTAAAGGTAGATCGTCACCTCGAAGGCCCAGACCGTCGGCATGTTGAAGAGCTTGCGCATGAAGACTTCGTAGCAGACGACGAGAAAGAGCGGGATCATGGCGTAGGAGGTGACCCGGCCGACGAAGAGGTTGAAGGCGTCGACGGCGCGGACGAAGGATTTGAGCATGGGGGGATCCTTTCCTGCCGGGTTTCGCAAAACGCCCGTCCCGCGGCGGGCGGCCGCCGCGGGACGGGGAGAACGCCTACTGCAGCAGCCTGCCTTTCAGGACATCTTCCTTGGGCCACGGGGCGACCCGGCTGCGCAGGTCACGCCACTTCGCGTATTCCCGCTTGAACTCCTCCTGGGAGTCGAGGACCTTCTTCACGTCCGGGTTTTTCGATGCCAGCTCGTCCAGGTAGGCGAAGGAGACCTTGGCGAACTCGACGATCGCGGCGTCGTCCATCTTCACGAACTCGGTGGACTTTTCCATGATCTTGAGCGCCTCGATGTTCAGGTTCTCCTGCCAGGCCCAGGCCCAGAGCTGGGTCTCCTTGGCCGCGGTCTCGACGATGATCTTCAGGTCCTCGGGCAGCTCGTCCCACTTCTTCTTGTTGATGACGACGTCGAACTGGCAGGAGGGCTGGTGCACGCCGGGCTCGATCACGTACTTGGTGATCTCGTGGAAGCCCGAGGGGATGTTCGCGGCCGGGGTGCTGAACTCGCAGGCGTCGATGACGCCGCGCTCGAGGGCGAGGTAGATCTCCGGGCCGGGCAGCGGGGTGACCGAAACCCCCATGCGGGTGAGGATGTCCATGTACCAGCCGACCGTGCGCACCTTCATGCCCTTGAAGTCGTCGAGCTTGGTGGCCCGTTTGTTCGAGTGCAGGCCGAGCTCCTGGCCGACGTTGCCGCAGAAGAAGGGCACCATCCCGTAGCGGCCGTAGAGCTCGTCGAACATCTCTTTCCCGCCGCGCTCGTAGTACCAGATGTTGTAGCCCTCGGCGTCCAGGCCGAAGGGGACGGACGAGAAGGCGACGAAGGCCTCGTTTCTGCCCTTCCAGTACCCGGGCCAGGAGTGGAAGGCGTCGAGCGTCCCCTTGGAGGTCGCCTCGAAGATCTCCATCGCCGGGACGATCGCGCCGGTCGGGAAGACCTTGATGTTCAGGCGCCCGCCGGAGCAGCCGCGGACCGTGTCGGCGAAGTGGATCGCGATGTCGTGGAAGTTCAACCCGCCCCAGGGGTCGCTCATGCGCCAGTTGAAGGTCTTGTTGGAGGTTTCGAATTTCTTGTTCGCCCATTCCTTGATGCGCTTGTCCTCGCCGAATTTCTCGATCTTTTTCTTCTGCTGGGCGAGGCTGTCCCCGGGAAGGGCCGCGACCAGGGCCGCGGCGGTGAAGACAACGAGCAACGCGACGGCAAGTCTCTTCATCTCCTCTATCCTCCCTAAGCGGTTGGGGTTCGGCTGGCTCGGTTTCGGGCTGCGGGGCTTTCCGCTCGCGGTGGCGACCACCTCCTTTCGTGCCGGGGGTGCGGCGGCGCCGCGGGGCGGCCGCACGCGGTTCAGAAGTTGAGCGACTCCGGCCGCTTGAGCAGGAAATAGCCGTCGGCCGGGGTCCGGGCGACGATGCCGGCCTGGATCAGGGCGGCGACCGCCTTGGGCCGGAAATCGCGCAGCCCGATGCGGAAGAACTGGGTTTTGGCGTAGGGCAGCGCGACCGCCGAGTCGGCGCTGTAGGCCTTGCGGCGGTCGAGGTCGGCGACCACCCAGCGCGCCGCGCGCCGGATGCGCCAGCCCACGACCATCTGCGTGAGCACGTAGACCGCAACGAGCAAAAGAAGGCCGAGGATGATCTGGACCGTTTCGGGCATGCCTTTTTTCCTGAATGGGGTTCAGTCTCCGGGTGAGCGTTTGGCCGCCGGGAGACCCCCCATGTAGGCCCCTCCGTTCAGTAAGTCAAGACGACGCCGCCGTCGAAGAGCAGGTCCCCGCCCACGAGGAAGCGGGCATGGTGCGAGAAGCCGAAGAGAAAGAGGTTGGCGACCTCGATCGGGTTCATCATCTCCTTGATGCGCGATTTGCCGAGCATCACGTCGCGGACCACCTCCTCGGGGCGGATCCCGCGTTGGGCGGCCTGGGCGGGGATCTGGTTGAGGGCGAGCGGGGTCTTGATGAACCCCGTGCTCACGGTGAAGGAGCGGATCTTCCCCTCCCCCTCGGCCGAAATGGACTGGGCGAGCGCGCGCAGGCCGAACTTGGTGATGTTGTAGACCGGCTTGTTCTTGGTGCAGATGTGGGCGTGGATCGAGGCCATGTGCCCGATCACGCCCGTGCCGCCGGGGCTGCGGCGCATGTGCGGGATGGTGAGCTTGGAGAGGAGGAAGGGGGCGCGCAGCATCAGGCGCTGCATCAGGTCGTATTTCTCCATGGGGAAGTTCTCGATCGCGTCGATGTGCTGGATGCCCGCGATGTTGGCGAGAAACTTGATCGACCCGAGGCGGGCGGCGTCGGCGACGCAGCGCTCGACCTCCTCGTCGTTGCAGAGGTCGCAGCGCATGAAGATCATCTGCCCGCCCAGGTCGCGGGCCATCTTCTGGGTCTTCTTGCCCTCTTTCTCGTTGATGTCGAGCCCCACGGTCATGAGCTGATTGGCCGCGGCGGCGATCGCCGTCGCCCGCCCGATGCCGGTCCCGGCGCCGGTGACGATGCAGACGTTCTGGACGCAGAAGGCCTCGTCCTCGAGGATCAGGATCTGCTCGCGGGTGATTTCGGGCTCGCGGATGTCCATGGGAGAGCGGTCCTTTCCGTTTCCGGGCGTCGGGCGTCGGGCGTCCGAAGGTCGGCTTCCTTGCCGCCGGCCAGGTTGGCGATGCCCGCTAGCGGCCGCCGCGGCGGGAGCCTGCCGGCACGCGGTTTGTGACCCGTAAAAATTTTATGAAGAACGGAATGAATCCTGAAGCCGCGTTCATACTACACCAAGCAAAACGTGCGCCATCGTCCCCAGAAACCCGCAATGGAGGCCCGGCTTCTTTTTTTTGAATTTTATTTCAATCTATTACGAATGTAGCCGGTCATCGCCACGCCGCCGTTTCGGCCTCTGCCGGCAACCCAGATATGTATCAAAAGAAATACATGTAGAGTTTATGATTCATTTCCGGGGAAAAAAGCGCGGATCTCGGGCAAAAATATAATTTAGTCATTAGTTTCAGTTATTTTAACAATCGCATGCGTTTTGACCGGATCGGATGAAAGGCCAAATATGTATCTTTTTGATAACACATTGGAGCCATCTCTCCGCCTGAGCGCGTGCGCCGCGGTGCGGGCCAAGAGCGGCGGGGCGCGATAAAATCATCATGATATCGGGATGTTTTCCGGTGTTGCGGGCGAAAAACCGTTTGCGGTGCGGCTTGGGGGGCGAAACCCCCGGAGAGGAGGCCGGTTCGTCCCAAGGCTTTGATTTTTCATTGCATAATAATTGCTCCCCGTGGCATGTTTATTGCTCGGTGATCCGGGCGGAACGTTGCGATCGGTCAAGGTCCCATCAACCGTGGAGGAATAAACGATGAAGGTTCTCGATCAGGGAATCGGCCCCCTCTTCATGGATCCCGACCCGGACAAGGCGCGGGAGTTTTTCCGCAAGAAGCCCCGGGCGATGGTCGACAAGCGCATGACCGAAAAGGAGGTCGTCGAGAAGTTCATCCCCGACGGCTGCTACCTCGGCATCGGCGGCTTCGGCGCCAACCGGATCCCCACCGCCGTGATCCACGAGATTCTCCGGGCACGGCGGAAAAATTTGGGCTTCCTGGGCCACACCTCGACGCACGACTTCCAGCTCCTGTGCGCGGGCAAATGCTTCGATCGGCTCGATGCGGCTTACATCGTCGGCCTCGAGGCCCGCGGACTTTCGCCCAACGCGCGGCGTTACATGGAATCCGGCGCGGTCAAGGTCTGCGAGTGGACGAACTACGCCCTCGCCGCCCGCCTGCGGGCCGCCGCCGAGGGCGTCTCCTTCGCCATCGTGCGCTGCATGCTCGGCACCGACACCTTCAAGATGTCCGCGGCCAAGGTGATCGAGTGCCCCTTCACGGGCAAGAAATTCGCGGCGGTGCCGGCCCTGTGGCCGGACGTGGCCGTGATCCACGTGCACGAGGCCGACATGTACGGCAACGCCGTCTTTCGCGGCATCTCGATCGCCGACCTGGAACTCGCGCGCGCGGCCAAGCGCGTGATCATCACCGCCGAGCGGCTCGTCAACAACTTCACCATCCGCAACAACCCGACGGCGACCTCGATTCCTTTCTACCTCGTGGACGCGGTGGTGGAGGTCCCCTACGGCAGCTACCCGGGCAACATGCCTTACCTCTACTTTTCCGACGAGGAGCACCTCGCCGCCTGGATGAAGGCCGAAAAGGACCCCAAGGAGTTCGAGAAATTTCTCGACCATTACATTTACGGCGTCTCCTGCTTCGAGGAATACCTCGACCGCTGCGGCGGGCTGAAGAAGCTCAAGGAGCTGCAGAAACTCGAGACCCTGGTCGAGAAGTGAGGCCGGGGCGTTCCCCCAAACCCCTCCCGCGGCGTTGCCCGCCGCGGTACCCCTGGTAAGGAGCAGCGGCGATGAGCAGCCCCTACAACATGATGGAAATGATGATCTGTATCGCTTCGCGCTTTCTCGAAGACGGCAAGACCGTGGCGGTCGGGACCGGCGCCCCTTGCGCGGCGGCGATGCTCGCCCAGAAGCTGCACTCCCCGAACCTCATCATCCTCTTCGAGGCCGGCGGGGTGGCCCCGCTTCTGCCCCAGATGCCGATCTCGGTCGGCGACTCGCGCACCTTCTTCCGCGCGGTCATGGCGGCCGGCATGAACGAGATGATGACCACCTGCTGCCGCGGCCAGGTCGACTACGCCTTCCTCGGCGGGGCCCAGATCGACAAGTTCGGCAACATCAACTCCACGGTCGTCGGCGACTACGCCAAGCCCAAGGTGCGTTTTCCGGGAAGCGGCGGGGCGAACGATTTCGCCTCCTTCTGCTGGCGGACGATGATCATGACGGTCCACACCAAGGCGCGCTTCGTGGAAAAGTGCGACTTCGTCACCTCCCCCGGCTACCTCACCGGTGCCGGGGCGCGCGAGGCGGCGGGGCTCCCCCAGGGCGGCCCCTACAAGATCATCACCGATCTCGCGGTCATGGGGTTCGACGAGAAGACCCAGGCGATGAAGGTCGAGTCCCTGCACCCCGGCGTCGAACTCGACAAGGTGCGCGCCGAAACGGGCTTCGAGCTTCTCGTGGCGAAGGATCTCGGCCGGACCGAACCGCCGACCGACGAGGAGCTGAAGATCCTCCGCGAGGAAGTGGACCCCCTGCGGCTGGTGATCGGCCGCGCCTGAGAAACGAGCCCCCCGCGGTTTCGGGAGGGGTCGGGTCGGAAACGGAAGCGGCATTCGCGATCAGGCCCCGGGCCGGCCGGCGGCGTGAGGCCCCGAAGACCCTTTCCCGAAGTCCCCGCCCTTCCCCGGCGCGAGCGCCGGGGAAGGGTTTTTTTTCGAGAAGCGCTACGTCCGCCAGGCGGGGACGGCGTTTCCCGCCGCATCGCGGCCGAAGGGAACCCAGAGCAGCGCAAAGAACGAGAGGCCGATCTCCGCGGCCGAGGGGGGGACGAGGAGCTCTTCCGGCGGGGCCGCCTCGGGATCGACGGCGGCCTCGATCGCGGCGATGTCGGCCTCGAGGGCGGCTTCCAGCTCCGCGATCCGCTCGCGCACGGCGGCCTGGCTTTCCTCGGCCCGCTCGGCGTCCATGCGCTCCTTGCGCAGGCGCCCGGCCGACTTGGCCGCGGTGCCGATCCGGCCGGCCGAGGTCGCGCTCACCGCCCGGCGGCCGAGAAAGGCGCCCAGGATCGCCGTCCCGAAGGAGATCGCGGTTTCGACCTTCTTGGCGGCGAGATCTTCCTTCTCCCGGGCGACGGCCTGCTCGGCGCGCCGCAGCCGGTCGCGGAGGGTCGCAAACCGGGGGGCGTAGCGGCGACGCAGGGCCTCGACCTGCCGGTCGCGCTCCTCGCGCAACAGCTGGCCGCGGCGGGCGAGAAACTCGGCGCGGGATTCGCCCGGCCGGGAGACCGCGCCGGTCCGGGGGCAGCGCAGCAGCCTGAGCGCGAGCCCCTGCCGGGCCCAGCGCAGGAGGTCGCGCTTCCATGCCTCGTAGGACTTGGCGTCGCGCGCGGCGGCCGGAAGATGCCCGAACCGCCCCGAGGCGGGCGCTCCGGCGAGGAAACCCGCGGGGTCGAGCGCAAGCTCGCGGGAGGTCTCCCAATCGACGGGGGTCGGGCCGGGGGAGAAAAAGGCCGCCCGCCCCACGCGCCGCACGACCTCGACGCCGTGGCGGGGGCTGGCGTGCCGCAGGTCCAGGCGGGCGAAGAGGGCGGGCAGGTACTCGGTCCCCTCCTGCGGCGCAGCCGGAGGCAGCGTGAACACCGGAATCCCCGGCGGAAGAAGGGGCGGGGCGTTTCCCGTCGCGGGATCCCGGGCGGGGCCGGGGGCGGCCCCGGGCTCCGGGGGAGCGAGGGCGTCGGGTCGGCCCGCCTGCTCCGCCTTCGCCGCGGTGAGCCTCTTGATGTCCTCGCGGGTCATGGGCCCCTTGAGGTAGGAGAGCGTCCAGCGGGTTTGAAAGAGAAGCGGCTCGTTTTCCTTGGCGCGATGCAGGAGAAAGACGCGTTTTCCGAGGCCGGAGATCCAGCGCTCGAGGCTCCGGCGGTCGAAGCCTTCGCCCGCGGCGGCGCCCTCGAGGCCGGCGAGGAGCCGTTCCCGGTCCCTCTCGGTCTGCAGCCGGCCGATGAACCAGCTTCCGGCGTTCGAGAGGCCCTTGTAGTCGAGGTCCGCCGGGTTCTGGGTGGCGAGGACGACCCCGAGACCGAAGGCGCGGGCCTGCTTCAGAAGGGTGAGGAGGGGCGTCTTGGAAGGGGGATTGGCGACGGGGGGCAGGAACCCGAAGACCTCGTCCAGGTAGAGAACGGCCCGGAGGCTCGCCGTGCCGGGCTGCGCGCGCATCCAGGCGATCGTTTCGACGAGCAGCCGGGTCACGAAGAACATGCGCTCGGCGTCCCCGAGGTGGGCGATCGTCATCACGGCGGCGCGGGGCCGTCCCTCCGGCGTGTGAAGGAGTCCCCCCAGGTCGAGCGGCTCCCCCTGCGTCCAGGCCTCGAAGCCGGGGGCGGCGAGCAGGTTGTTGAACCGCATCGCGAGCGCGAAGCGCTCCTTTTCCGGGAAAAAGGACTCGAGGTCGAGGATGCCCACGCGGTCGAAGGGGGGGCGCTGGATGCCGTGCACGAGGCCGGGGAGATCGAGCCCGCGCCCCTCGGCCCAGGCCGCCTCGAGCAGCCGGGCGACGAGGATGTGCTCGCGGCCCGTCACCGGGTCGGCGGGAAGGCCGGCGAGGGTGAGCAGCCCCGTCGCCGTCTGTTGCAGGTGGTCGGCCAGGAGGTCGGCCTCCGCGCGCACGGCCTCGGGCGGCGGGGCGATCCCGCCCAGGAGGTTGACGGGCCGCCCGGCGCGGCTTCCCGGCGTGTAGACGGTGAACTCGGCCGACTCCTGCAGCCGGCGGATGCGGGCCGCGTCCTGGCCCCAGTCGGCGAGCCCCCGGCGCCAGAGCTCGGCTTGCCGGGCGGCGAACTCCCGGCGGTCGACCCCGGCGGCCGCGGCCTCGTCCTCGCCGACCCAGGGAAGAAAGGCCTCGGCGCTGAGATCCGGGAGCGTGAGCAGGAGGTTGGGGAGATCGCCCTTGGGGTCGACGGCGATGACCGGGACGCGGTCGATCAGGGCTTCCTCGAGAAGGGCGATTCCGAGCCCGGTCTTGCCCGAGCCGGTCATGCCGACGATGACCGCGTGGGTGGTAAGATCGCGGGAGTCGTAGAGAAGGGCTTCGCCCCCGGGCGCGCCGGTTGCGGGGTCGATTTCGCGGCCGAGGTAGAAGACGCCGAGCTGTTCGAAGGATTTCATGGGCATCCTCGCGCGGGACAAGGGAAGGGCAACCAGGGAGGAAGATCCCCCGAAATCGGCGTTGATTAGCGGTTGCGGCGACCGATGTCAAACCGCGACGGAAGGGCGGGTTCTGCGGCAGCGGCGCGGAGAGGGGGCGCGACCTTTGCGGCCCGGTTTGCGCGGGGGAAAACGCGGGGCCTCAGGCGAGAATCAGCCGCGCAAGCGCCGTGAGGACAATCGCCACGCCCATGAGATCGAGCATGTCCATGACCCCAACCTCGATGCACCCTCGTTGCCGAAGTCTTCCCCCACGGACATAAGCAAGAAGCGTGCAATTCCCATGGGGGACGTTTTTTTTAAAGATTCCCGAGCCTGCGCCACGACCGGGGCGGCCGGGTTGGGAAATCGATCGCCAAGGGTTGGGAGGGAGATTTCCCAGGTTTTCTTTTGCCCCTTCCTCTGGTAGGCTGGCGCCCGTTTCGCTTCCGGGGGGAGGGGACCGTGTTTCGGATCGGGGAGATTCTCGACCTGGCGGTGCGGATCGAGCAAAACGGGGAGAAGACCTACCGCGCGGCGAGGGAGCGCTTCGCCGGCGACGCGTTGCGGGAGCTTCTCTCCTGGATGGCGGCCGAGGAGGCGCGCCATGCGGCGTGGTTCGAGGATCTGAAGCGCCGCCTCGCATCGGGCGGCGGGAACCCGTTTCTCGAGGAGATGACCCGCAAGGTTCTCGACGACCTGCTCGCCGGGAGAAGCTTCTCCCTCGAGGAGGTCGACTTCGCCGCGATCGAGGACCCCGCCCGGCTGATCGCGGTCTTCATCGAGTTCGAGCGCGATACCGTGCTCTTCTACGAGATCCTCTCCTCCTTCGTCGAGGAGGGCGAGACCCTGCGGCACATCGCGGCGATCATCGCCGAGGAGAAGCGTCACATCGAGCGGCTCGAGGAGGTGCTGGCCGAGCTCGCGCCGGCAGCGCCCGCGGGAGGCTGAAGCCGCCGGGCGCAAAAGGCGGCGGCGAGAGCGAGCGCGAGGGCGGCGACGGCCGCCGCCGGCGGCACCCCCGCGATCGAGGCCGCTTCGAGGAAACAGCCTCCGCCCCCCCCTCCGCCCCCGCTTCCGCCGCTCACGGAAACCGCGGGGTTGTCCGAGGAGGCGGCGTAGGATTCGAGATCGAGAAGGACGCTGGCCCCCCCCACGCTCACGGTGCGCTCGTAGCGCCCTCCGAGCTCGCCCCCGCTGAAGGAGACCCGGTAGAGGCCCGCTTCCACGATGGGGACGGCGTAGCCGCCGCTTGCGCCGGTGACCGCGAAGTAGGGGCCGCGGTCGGGGAGGACGCGCACCCCGCCGAGCCCCTCGCCGGGGTCGTAGATGCCGTTGGCGTTCGTGTCTTCCCAGACGGTCCCGACGAGGAAGCGGTTGTGGTGATCGGGGAAGGCCGTGTTCGCCGTGGCGAAATTGCCGGTGATCACCTGGGGGCCGACCCAGGACCCGGGGCTTGTGACCGGGACCACGGCGTAGCCCGCGTTCGTCCAGTTGCCGCTGATGCTCATGATCGCCAGCCGGTGGCCGGGCGGGTCCTGCATGCCGTCCGGCCCGAAGCCCCAGTCGATGTTGAAGGCCGCGTGCCCGTAGAGGGCGTTTAGGGCATAGGAATAGACGATGCCCGCGGCGAAGGTGTACTTGAACCCCGCCTCCTGGATGCGCTGGAACTGGCCGTCGTGGGTTTGGTCGTCGATGGCGATCAGGTACTCGCTGTGCGCCCGGGCCGCGGCGTAAAGCCGGGCGTCGAAGGCGGCGGGCGGCCTTGCGGGGAGGGCGGCGAAGGCCGCTTGCATCGCCTCGAGGTTCACCCCGAAAAGGAGGACCGCCTGGCGCACCTCGGGGTCGGCCTCGGAGAGCGCGGCGAGCCAGGTTCCCTCCCGGGCGGGGTTGGCCCGGGCGCGGTTGGCGAGCCAGAGCATCTGCTGCTCGTTTCCGTCCGGGTGGAGGCCGTCCGGCGTTTTGTGGTAGGTCCATTCGACCGGGGAGGCGCCCGAGAGCGCAGGCCGCGGCCGATCGCCCTCGAGCCGGGAATCCGGCGGGGCAGAAACGACCGGGGGGTCGGGCTCAGGGAAAAAGACCGGCGATGCGGCCGGGCAGGGCGCCCGGAAGAGAACCAGGACCAGGCCGAGGGCGGCCGACAGCAAAAGCGAGGCGTTTCGTTTCGCGTGCGGGTTCATCTCAGCAAGGCGGCGCAAGGTCCGTCCGGATAGCGCAACGGAGCATGGAACGCAAGAGGGAAACCGTGGGAAAATCTTCCCTGCAGGTCATTATCGGACGCCTGGGCCGGCACGTGAGGGATTTTTTCGGATCCCGGCGTCTCCTTCGCCTCGGCCTCGCCGCGGCGGTTCTTTTGGTCCTCGGCGGCCGGATCACCGACGCCGGTCCGCGGCCCGGCGCGCGGCCGCTTTACGCGCCGGGGGAGATTCTCGTCAAGCAGAACGCCCCGGGGATCGCCGCGGCGGCGGCGCGGCGGCTCGGCGCCCGATCCCTGCGGCCGCTTTCCCTCCCCGGGCTGCACCGCGTCCTTCTCCCGCCGGGGCGAAACGTCCCGGAGGCGCTCGCCGCCCTGCGCGCCGACCCCGACGTCGCCTGGGCCGAGCCGAACGCGCTCCGCCGCCTCGGCCGGGTGCCGAACGACCCCGCCTATGCCTCCCTTTGGGCGGCCGGCCGCATGCGCGCCCCGCTCGCCTGGGATACGGTGAGCGACTGCCGCGGCACGGTCGTCGCCCTCGTCGATTCCGGCCTGGACACGATCCACCCCGATCTTGCGGCGAACCTCTGGGTCAACCCGGGCGAGGTTCACGGAAACGGCCTGGACGACGACGGAAACGGCCGCGTGGACGACCTCCACGGGTGGGATTTTGTCTTCGACGACCCCCTGCCGCGGGACGCCAACGGCCACGGCACCCACGTGGCGGGCACGATCGCCGCGGTCGCCGAAAACGGCGCCGGCGTGGCCGGCCTCTGCTGGCAGGCGCGGCTCATGGTGCTCCGCGCCTTCGACGCCTCGGGCACGGCGACCGTCGCCGACCTGGTCGAGGCGCTCGCGTACGCCCGGGACATGGGCGCCCGCATCGTGAACGCGAGCTACACGGGGGATCTCTCGTCGCAGGCGGAACGGGAAGCGCTCGAGGCGCTCGCGGACGCCGGCGTGCTCGTCGTGACCGCGGCCGGAAACGACGGCCGCGACATCGACCGCGAACCGGTCTACCCCGCGGCCTACGATCTCCCCCACGTGCTGGTCCTCGCCGCCTCCGATGCGGCCGACCGGCCCGCCTCCTTCACCAACCGCGGAACGAGGCGGGTGCACGCGGCCGCACCCGGCGAGGCGATCCTGAGCACGCAGATGAAGGAGGAGGAGGTGCTGGCGCTCGAGGACTTCGAGCAGGGAACCGGGGGCTGGAGCCTCGAGCCGCCCGCCGGCCGCGAGCAGCCCGGCTTCGACAGCCTCTGGGCCCTGGCGGACAGCCCGGGCGCCCCCTACGCGGACTCCGTGAGCGTGGCCCTGGTTTCGCCGCCCTTCGACCTCTCGGGGTTCGCGGGCGGGGCGCTCGAGTTCTTCCTGCGCCACGACATCGCGCCCGACGGCGACCGGCTCGATGTCGAGAGTCTCGTGGGCGCGGGGACAAGCGGGTCGCTGCGGGAGGTCTGGACGTTCGGGCCGGCGGGGAGCGTCCTCTACGAGGACGGGATCACCGGCCGCTCGGCGGGCTGGGTCTTCGCCGAGACCTACTTCGACGACCCCGATCTGGCGGCGGCAAGCCGCGTGCGGTTCCGGCTGCAGACGAACGCCTCCGGCACGGCCGACGGCTTCGCCCTGGACGAGGTGCGCGTGAGGGCCCTGCGGCCGGGGGAGGACGCCTACGGCTCGCTTTCGGGCACATCCATGGCGGCGGCCCACGGCACCGGGGTCGCGGCCCTGGTGTTCTCGGCCGAGCCGGGTCTGTCGCCGGAGCAGGCGAAGGAGCGCATCGTCGACGGCGCCGAGCGCCTCGCGGCGCTCGTGGGGGTCGTCTTCTCCGCGGGGCGCCTGGACGCCTTCCGCGCCGTGCACGGGATCCCCGCCCCTCCCGCGGGGTTCAGCGCCCGCGGCGTTTCCACCTCGCGGATCGACCTCGCCTGGGAAGGCGGCTACCTCGGCGCGGTCCGGGTGCAAATCGAGCGGCGCCGCGCGGGGGCGGCCGATTTCGTCGCGATCGCCGTCGTGGACGCGGCGGCGGGCGGCTGGTCGGACACCGCCGTCGAGGCCGGGGCGTCCTACGTGTACCGCGCGTGGGCGGAGAGCGGGGAGCGCCGTTCCGACACCGCGGTCGAGGCCGCGGCCACGGCGGCCCCGCCCTCTTCCGGCGGCGGCGGTGGCGGCGGCTGCTTTCTCGGCGCGCTCGCCGGCGGCCCGCACCCGGCCGGGGTCCCCCCCCGCCGCTAGCGGGCGTCGATCACCTCGCTGATCTGCCGCACGGGCGTGATGTCGGTGAAATTGGGGATGTCGCCGCGCAGCGCGCCGCCGGAGGCGGCGACCCCCCTCTCGTAGCCGTCCGCCGTTTCGAAATAGAGGTTCCCGATGCAGGCGTAGGGCGCGGGCTTGCCCTCCCCGCCGGAGAGGCCCTTGAGCACCTCGGTGCGCACGAGCCCGAAGGGCTTGAGCAGCCGGAAGACGAGATCCATGTGCGCGGTGCGGTAGTACTCGAAATCGAACCGCGCCCCTTCCCGGTTGGGGTACATCACGCTCACCTTGTACATCCGTCGTCTCCTCCTTGCCTCGGTTCGGCTTCCGCGCCCCCGTCGCCCGCGGCCGGACGCTCCGGGATGCGGTGGCGGCCATGCCGCGTTTCGAGAAACAGGCCCTCCTCCGACGAGGTCATCGCCCGGGAGAGCTGCACCATGGCGCGCTCCGTGAAGCGGATGCGCTCGCCGTCGTGCGTCGCGTAGAGGGCCTCGCCGCAGGCTAAAAGCGCCCCCGGCCCGAGCGGGATTTCGAGGCCGGTGTTCAACCGCAGCCGGATCTCTTCCCCGAACACGACCTCGCGCACGAAGAGTGCCGTGTCCTCGTAGGGAAAATAGACCTTCTCGACGCCGCCCGCGCGCTCCTGGCCGACGTAGTAGCCGCCCGCGTCGCGCCGGATCGAGCGGTGAAAATGTTCGCTGATGCGCGGATGGCGGAACACCCCGTCGGCGTTGCACCAGCGCCCCCGGCGGTCGAGCCAGAAGACGGCCCGCTCCTTGGGCACGACGATCACGAAGCCCTCCTCGCGGCGCCCCGGGGGCGGCGGTTCGGCCACGGCCTCCTCCTCCCGCGCTCAGGCGCCCGCCCGGCCCCGGGGGCGCCGGGGGGGGTGCGGCCGGGCGAGGGCCTCGATGCGGCCGGCGGCCTGGAGGACGGCGTTCAGGCTGAGCGGCGGCCGCTCCGCCTCCGGCCGGGCGCGCAGGCCGGCCAGGGCTTGCGCGGGGGCGTCGGGAAACCCCAGGCGCCGGCAGGCGAGGAAGGCGGCCGACTCGGCCTCGAGGTCGGCCTGCTCGCCGGGGAGGTCGCCGCGGTCGGGGAACCCCGATTCCTCGTCGCCGCCCAGGTGGCCGCAGAAGAGATGCCCGAGCTCGACGGCGAGCGCGGCGAGGCGGCCCTCCGGGGGGAGGCCCGCGGGCAGGCGGACGAGCGTGCGCAGGCGCGCGGGCGGCGCCTCGGCTCCCAGGCTGCGGCGCAGCGCCGGGGTGAGCCGCAGCGTGCGCTCGGCCGGCGGGGGGGGCTGCGGGGTGAACACGACGGCCACGCGCTCGGCGGCGGCGTTCGCGGCCAACGTGTCGAGGATCCGGGCGGCGCTTCGCTTCGGGCCGCCCGGGGCCTCGGCCGCGGGGAGCGGCGGCCCCACGGTGTCGGCCACGTCGAAAACGAAGACCACCGGCGACATGGGGGCGAGGATGGCGATCGGATGCGCCTCCGGCTTGAGCCGGCGGCGGAAGCGGGTGACCCAGGCGCGGGCGGTCGCGACCCGGGTCGCCTCCGGGTGCTGCAGCCGGATCAAAAAGGCGTTGAGCGGCGAGTAGGCGGGAAAGCGGCAGAGGAACTCGAGCAGCGCGAGGTACTCGCCGCCGCGCGACCAGCGGGGCAGGGCCTGCAACAGCTCGTCCACGCCCCCCGCCGCCCCCTCCCAGGCGGCCCGGGCATCCCCCGGCGGCGTTTCCGCCCCGGCTTCCTCGAAGAGGTGCAGTTGCTCGGTCATGCGGCCCGTTTTCGGCCGGAGGACGCGCCCCCGGCGGCGGCTGCAGTGTAGGCGGAGAGGATCGCCGCCGTCAAGGCGGGGGCGGTTTGACAACCCCCCGGCCGATGGTAAGCATCTGCCGTTGATGAATCCTTCGCTTGCGGAAACGCCCCGCGGCGATCTGCAGGCGATCGAGGCGATCGATCGGGAAAGGAGACGGCCCCATGATCGGAAAGAAGCTGAACGACGCCCTGAACGACCAGATCAAGAACGAGCTCGAGTCCTCCTACCTCTACCTCGCCATGACGGGCTACTTCGAGTCGCTTTCGCTCGACGGGATGGCGAACTGGATGCGCGCCCAGGCGCACGAGGAAATGACCCACGCCATGAAGTTCTTCAACCACGTCCTGGAGCGCGGCGGCAAGGTGGAGCTGAAGGACCTCAAGCTGCTCAAGTCCGGTTGGAAGTCGCCGCTCGAAGCCTTCCGCGACGCCCACAAGCACGAGCAGTTCATCAGCGGGCGCATCGACGCCCTGATCGGGCTCGCCCGCAAGGAGCAGGAGTTCGCCAGCGAGCCGCTGCTCTCCTGGTTCGTCAACGAGCAGGTCGAGGAGGAGGCGAACGCCGGGCGGATCGCCGAGCAGCTCGCCATGGTGGGCGCCGACAAGCCGGGGCTGCTGATGATCGACCGGGAGCTCGGGGCGCGGCCCTTCCCGGCGGCGAGCCCCTTCAACCCGCAGGCCGCCGCCGCGGCGGAGTAAGGCGCTCCCCGCCCCCCCGCTCAGGGGATGATGATGCGCGACTCCGGGGTCTCGATCCGCGGGCCGGCCTGCGCTTCTTTCATCTTGCGGAGCTCCTCCGAGAGGCGGCGCATGGCGGCCTCAATCGCCTCGGGAAAGCGCTTGATCGCCTGGGCGAGTTCCTTGGCGGGAATCGGCGCCTGGATGGGCAGCGGGCCGTGGGGGGTCTCGAGGTGGGTCTCGCCGATGAAGATCGGCTTGCGGCCCTTGTCGGGCAGCCCGTCGACGGTGACCGGGGTGAGCCGCTTGACGATGCCGACCTTGAGGTCGGTGAAGGTCTCCTCGAGGTAGAGGTTGTGGCGATCGAGGGCGAGGTCCGAGGGGGCGGCCTCGGTCCTGTCGCGGTCTCCCGGGGGGTGCTCGCTCATGCTATTGCCTCGGCTTGCGGGATGGGGTAGAGAATCAATCTTTTTTCGACGCTACCAAAATCGGGGCCGCCTGGCAAACGCCCCGATTCGTTGTTCCGCCGCGGCGGATCTGCGCGGCGGGGAAAACCCCTCGAGGAGGTGCGGCCATGGCCAAGCGTGTGGTGCTGGACAGCGACGAGTGCGTGGGTTGTCAGACGTGCGTGGAGCTCTGCCCGGAGGTCTTCTCCTTCAACGAGTCGACCGAGAAGGCCGAGGTGACCAAGCCGGAAGGCGGCCCCGAGGATTGCATCGAGGAGGCGATCAGCTCCTGCCCCGTCGAGTGCATCAAGTGGGAGGAGTGACCCCTGCAGGCGGCGGATCGGGGCGCCGGGCGCGGCGCAGGGCGGCGTGCATCGTCGCCGAGGAGGCGAAGCTCCCCGCCGTCAGGCTGAGCGCCCCGATCAAGCTTCCCGGGACGGCGAGGGAAAGGCCAAGGGCCCCGGTGGCCGAGGCCGCGCACAGAAGCACGGCGTGCCCGAAGAGGACGACGCGCGGCCGGTGGAGCGCGGCCGCGAGCCCCTCCCCGCGGGCCCGGAGAGCGACCGCGAGCGGGAAGAAGACGAAGAGAGACGCCGTGCGGCGGATCCAGGGCAGATCGGCCGGGTCCAGCTTCTGGAGCGTGACGTAGTAGAACCGGTCGAGTCCCGGAAGCAGGAAAAGAAGCGGCACCAGCCCAAGCAGCGCGCCCGCGGCCCAGGCGAAGCGCAGGGTGCGGCCGCGGTTGGCCTCGACCGGCGGAAAGGCGAGGACCAGCGTCTGGACGCGCGTGGCGCTGAAGGCGACCGGGCTCGCCAGCCCCAGGGTGAGGTAGTAGACCGGGATCATGCGCTCGGGATCGGGGGCGCGGGCCAAGATCGCGGCCACGGCCACCGCGGCCAGGGTGAGGCAGTAGCCGCCGAAGGTGAGCGGCAGGCTGAACTCGAAAATCTCCCGCAGCCGGGGCGGGGGGGCGCCGAGGGCGGGCTGGCGCGCGAGAAAGGGCTGCGCCATGGCCCGCGAGACGAGGGCCTCGAGCGCGACCGGGAGCGTGAGGGCGACCACCGCCCAGACCGGGCCCACCCACCCCGCCAGGCAGAAGACGGGGGTCAACGCGGCCGTCAGGGTCACCCGGCCGATCGTCGCCAGGCTCGCCAGGCCCGAGGCCTGAAACGAGTACATGGCGACGAAGTAGGGGATCCGGCTGAAGAACAGAAGCTGCAGCGGGATGCCCGCGAGGAGGCTCGTTCGCGCCGGGGCGGCGATCGGCGGCGGCAGCCCGATCAGCCGCTCGAAGACGAGCGCGGAGAGCGGCTCCAGGCAAATCAGCGCCTGGAGGGCCGAGGCGAGCGCGCCGGCCGCGAGCGCGACGCGGTAGAACTGCCGGTACCCCTCGCGGCTGCGCGCGAAGACCATCCCCGTGGGGACGAGGCTGATCGCGAACATCCCGAGGAAAAAGAGGACCGTGTTCGCCTGCGCGAGGCCGGCGAGATCGAGCGTCCCGCCGGGGCCGCGCGCGGCCACCATGGCGACGAGCGGGTAGCACAACGACTGGGACGCCGCCTGCAGCGCAAGCGGCCAGAAAAACCGCGCCAGGCGGCCGTAGCCGGGCGGGTCGGGCCGGGGGGCGTCACCGGGTGCGTTCATAAATCGTCGTCGAAGGCCCCCACGAGGCGCACCTCGCGCTCGAGGCGCACGCCGAAGCGCTCGAAGACGCGCGTTTCGATCTTGCGGATGAGGCGATAGACGTCCGCCGCCGTCGCGCCCCCGCGGTTGACGATGAAGCCCGCGTGCTTGGGGCTCACCTGGGCGCCGCCCTCGCACTCCCCCTTGAGCCCCGCCTCCTCGATCAGCGCCCCGGCGTAGTACCCGGGGGGCCGCTTGAAGACGCTGCCGCAAGAGGGGAGATCGAGCGGCTGGCGACGGGCGCGCAGGTCGAGGATCTCGTCGATCCGCCGCCGCAGGACCGCGGGCGATCCGGGTTCCAGGCGCAAGCGCGCCGCGGCGATGACGACCTCCTCGAGGCCGGGGCTCGAGCGGTAGCCGAACCGGAGCCGGTCCGCGCCGGCCTCGAACTCCGCCCCGGCGGTCGTGAAGCCCCGGACCGCGACCAGCAGTTCGGCGATCTCGCGGCCGAAGGCACCGGCGTTCATCCGCACGGCGCCGCCCACGCCGCCGGGGATGCCGGCCAGCGGCTCGAGGCCGGCCAGGCCGCGGCCGGCCGCGGCGAGCACCAGGCCGTGGAGGGCGCAGCCCGCCTCGACCTCGAGCTCGGTTCCGAAACAGCGCACCCGGTCGAGCCCCTCGCCCACGTGCAGGGTGAGCCCCGGCCAGCCGCGGTCGGAGACGAGGACGTTGCTGCCGCGGCCGAGGACGAAGAGGGGGCAGCCCGCCTCGCGCACGGCGCGGAGGATCACCGGCAGGTCCTCCTCGCGGCGCGGGGCGGCCCAGAGCGCCGTCGGGCCGCCGATGCCGTAGGTCGTGTGCGGGGCAAGCGGGTGGTCGGTGAGGATTTCGGCCCGCGTGCGCTCCCGCAGGAACGCAGCCAACGCGGCCAGGTCGCGGTCGGCGGGAGGCGGCGTGTGCATCGTCGGCCTCTAAGCACAGAAGACGCGTGAAATCAAACGGCCCCGAGGGGCCGGAAAGGACGAGACCGGTGGAGACCCTCGCCGCCGCCGGCGGCGCGCTTGCCGCCTTCGCGCTGCTCTTCGTGGCCTTCTGGGTGCTGCGCCGGCCCGAGCGGCGCGAGCGCCCCCCGGGGGCTTGCGCGCGCTGCACCTGCGGGCAGGGGGCCGCGCCCGCAGGCGGGCCGCCGCGCTGCCGGAACGAGCGGGGCGCAGGTCGTTGAGGCCGGAGCCCGCGCCGCCTCAGCCGCCGCGGCGCCCCCGGCCGGCCGGGGGCGGCGTCTCGAGGAGCGGGGGGATGTCCGACCAGGACCCGACCGGGGTGACGCCCCGCTCCCGCTCGAAGCCGATGCGGCGCTCGGCGAGCCCGGGCGCCGCGGCGGTCACCTCCCGCGAGCCGATCACGGCCGCGATCGGGATGTCGAGCTCGCGCAGGCGCCGCAGCGTGGCCGTGCCCCGCCAGGCGAAGGCGACCGCGCGGGAGAGCCCGTCGGCGGCGATCCGGCGGCGGGCGATTTCCCGGCCGCTGAAGCGCGTGACGAAGACGAGGCCGAAGTCGCCTTCGATCCGCCGCAGGGCCTCGCGGCAGGCCTCGTCTTCTCCGGGGCGCAGCGCGCTCCAGAGCACGCTCTCCATCTCGATCACCACCACGGGCTCGCCCGGGGCGAGGACAAGGAGTCGCCCCGAGCCCTCCCCGCCCTCGGCGCGGGCGGAGAGCCTCCGGACCCCCGGGGTTTCGGGCCGGAAGCGCAGGTAGCCGAAGCCGTCCCCGCCGGTGAGGATCTCCCGCGGGGCCTCTCCCTCGATCGCGAGCGTCACCCGCTTGCCGCCCTCGGCGGCGAAGAGCCCCCCGGTACGGACGGCGAGCGTGACCGGCCGGCCGGCGACCGCCACGGCGTCGGCGACGTCGATTCCGGCCGCGTCGGCGGCCGGCGCGGCCGCCGACGCGAGCCACAGCGCGGCGAGGGGCAGGGCGATCCTCCTGAGGGTCCGGCGCATCCTGGGCCTCCGGGCAGAGCCCGGGCATTGTGCCCGCCGGAGCGGCGGGGTGTCAACCGCGCCGTTTCCGGGCCGGGCCCGAGGGCGCCTTGTCAGCTTCCCGTCCCTTCGGGTAGCATGGGGCGGGCGCCGGCGAGGTGTGGATTCGGCCGGCGCCGGAACGAAGATGATGACGATGATCGGGCATCGCCGACCCCGGGGCTCCCTTCCCGGGATGCTCGCCGCCGCCGTGCTCGCCGCGCTGGTCGTCTCCGAGTTTCGGCTGCACTGGGTGGAGAGCCTCCTCGGCGCCTACCTCGCCGCGACGAATGCCGAGCGCCCCGAGACGGGGCTCGTCTGGGAGCAGGGCCGCCGGGCGCGCTCGGCCCTCTCCGTAGTCGAGCAGATGGCGGGCGACCGGGAAGCCCAGGAGCGCCGGGCCCGCAACGCCGGCAGCCTCGGCGAGCTGCTCGCCGTGCTCGCCCCGGGCCAGGCCGTGATTCTTTCCGCGGAGCACTTCCGCGAGCTCTACCGCGGCCTTCCGGCCGCGATCGCCGAGGAGATCATCTCGCCCTTCGAGCTGCTGCAGCTCGCCGGGGAGGGGCGCTGGAGCCGCACCTACCTCGAGCGCTCCTCCGACGGCTTGATGGTTTACCTTCTCGAGCCCGGAAACCGCGTGCTCCGGCAGTTCCGGCTCGCCGCCGCCCCCCTTGCCCTGGTCGCCCGCGGCGGCGAGAGCGAGCCGAAGACGCTCGAGCAGATCCCCGTCTTCCGCGGCCGCATCTACCCCGCCGAGCGCTTCTTCGCCGTGCTCGCCGAGCTGGGCGAGGAGGAGCGCCGCGGGGCGCTGCCTCAGCCGGAGCGGCTGCTCGGAGTCGCCGCGCACATCCGCCGGGTGGGCATCTCCGACGAGGCCCTGGGCGGCCTGGTCGAGATGGGCTTCGAGGTCCGCAACGCGGCCGGTGCGCGGGTCATCCTCCTGCAGGGGCAGGACTGGGCGGTCTGGCGGCTGCGGGCGCGCATGGAGGGCCGCGCCGAGGCCGCGCCCGCCGGGCCGGCGGCGGCCGATTCGAGGGGCCCGTGAGAAACGCCCTGCGTCTTTCGCTGCAGCTCGGGATCCTGCTCGCGGGTCTCGGGGCCGCGGCCGCCTGGATCTCCGTGTTCGTCCTCCTCAAGGACCTGCCGCGCGTCCCCGAACCCTTGAGCCGCATCATCGAGACGCCGGCGACCGAGATCTACGCCGCCGGCGGCGAGCGCCTGCTGGTCCTCGGCGGGCGCGAGCTCGTGCCCCTCGAGCGCATCTCCCCCCATTTCCTGCAGGCCGTGATCGCCACCGAGGACCACCGCTTCTACGAGCACCGGGGGATCGACAAGCTGCGCCTGCTCAAGGCCTTCTGGGTGAACCTCTTCCGCAGCGGCCGCCTGGAGGGCGCCTCGACGATCACCCAGCAGCTCGCGAAGAACCTCTTTTTCAGCTTCCAGCGCACCGTGGGCCGCAAGTTCCGCGAGATGCTGGTCGCCCTGCACATCGAGGCGCGCTTCGGCAAGTCCGAGATCCTCGAGGCCTACGTGAACCAGATCGCCTTCGGCGTGGGCGCCCTCGGGATCGAGCAGGCCTCCCAGGCCTTCTTCGGCAAACCCGCCTCGCGGCTCACGCTCGCCGAGGCGGCCCTCCTCGCCGGGCTGCCCAAGTCGCCCACGCGCTACAACCCCTACCGCCACTTCGACCGCGCCAAGGAGCGCCAGAAGACCGTGCTGGGCCGCATGGTCGCCGTCGGGGCGATCACCGCGGCCGAGGCCGAAGAGGCCTTCCGCGCCCCCCTGGCGCTTCGGCCGCGGTCGCGCGAAGTGCCCGCCTCCGGGGGCTACTTTCTCGACTGGGTCCTCCGCGACCTCGAGGACCGCTACGGCACCGACGTCGTCCACCATGCCGGGCTCAAGGTCTTCACGACCCTGGACACCCGCCTGCAGGCCTGGGCCGAGGAGGCGGTCGCGACCGGGCTCGCCCGGCTGGAGGCGACGCTGCGCCCCCCGCCGGCCGCCGAGGGCCCGCCGCGCCTGCAGGCCGCGCTCGCCGCCGTCGAGGTGCACTCCGGGGCGGTGCGGGCGCTCGTCGGCGGGCGGGATTACGCCGAGAGCGAGTTCAACCGCGCCCTCCAGAGCAACCGCCAGCCGGGCTCGGGCTTCAAGCCCTTCGTCTACTACGCGGCCTTCGAAAAGGCGGGCCTGCACCCGGCCTCCGTCTTCGTCGACCAGCGGGTTTCCATCCCCGTCCCCGGCCAGGCCTCCTGGAGCCCGCGCAATTTCAGCGGCCAGTACGAGGGCCCCATGATCCTCAAGCGCGCGCTCGCCCAGAGCGTGAACTCCGTCGCCGCCCAGCTCGCGGTGCGCGTGGGCCCCGCGGCGGTGATCGACGCCGCCCGGCGCTGCGGCATCAAGAGCCCGCTCGCCGCCGTGCCCTCGGTCGCGCTGGGGACCTCGGGGGTGAGCCCGCTCGAGATGGCCGCGGCCTTCGCCACCTTCGCCTCCGGCGGCATCCGCCACGAGCCCTTCGCCATCCGCCGGGTCGAGGATTCCGGCGGCCGCGTGCTCGAGGAGCGGCTGATCGGCGGGCGACGCACGCTCGATGCCGCCATCGCCTTCCAGGTGGTGGACATGATGCGCGCCGTGATCCGCGAGGGGACCGGCCGGGGGATCCTGCAGCAGGGCTTCCAGGTGCCGGCCGCGGGCAAGACCGGGACGAGCGACGATCACCACGACGCCTGGTTCACGGGCTTCACCCCGACCTTGAGCGCGAGCGTCTGGGTCGGCTTCGATCGCGGGGCGGAACTGCGCGACCTCCAGGGCCGCGGCGTCACCGGCGGCCGCGCCGCGGCCCCCATCTGGGCGGAGTTCATGAAGCGGGCGGTCGCGGACGAGCCGCAGCGCGAATTCCCGGTTCCCCCGGACATCCGCTTCGTCACCGTCTCCCCCACCTCGGGGGAGCCCACCGTGCCGTGGGGGGGGCGGGGAACGGAAGTCGCCCTGCGGTTCTCGCAGATGCCCTCCCTCGCTTCCCCGAGCGAGGAGGCGACCCTGAAGGTGCCCCTCGGGGCCGGACCGTGAGCCGAAGAGGAGTGCGTGCCCCATGCTGTCGGCCCTGAAACTCGTGAACGCGGGTCTCTGGATCGGGCTCGCCGCGGTCGCTCTGGGCGGGCTGCCCTTTTTACCGGCCGCCCACCGCCTGGTGGGGGCGGAGAGGATGCCGCTTGCGGCCGCGGCCGCCCTCGCGGCCGCAAGCCTCGTCGCGGCCTGGGTCGTGCGCCGCGGGGCCCTGGCCGCCCTGGGGCGGCGCCTGAGGGCGGCGGAGCGCCTGGTGCGGGAGGGCTTTCCCGAGGAAGCCGACGATGTTCTCGAGGAGGCGCGATCGCTTCTCGACCGCGCCGGGGTCTCCGGGGCCGCCGGGCGGCGCGCGCGCGCCGAGATCGACGGGCTGCGGGCAAGGATCCTCCGCGATCGGCCCCGCCCGGCGAGGGAAAGGGAGGACCTGCCGCGCCGCCCGGACCGGGCCGCCGCGGCGGTGCCATCGCCCGGTCCCCCCCGGCCCATCTCGGCCGCGGAGGAGGAAGGCCGGCAGGAGCCGAAACCGCTCGCGCGGCCGACCCCCCCGCCCGCCGCTCCGGGGCCCGCGCTCGCTTCGGCCTCGAGGTCGGCCGGGGGGGCGGCGGACGGGGGGGAAGCCGAGCCCCGCTTCCGCCTCTTTGCCCCAGGCGGCGAGGAGGAAGGCGAGGAGCCGCCGCCCACGCTTTGGCGGCGGCCTGCAGCGCGGTTTTCGCCGCTTCGCCTCGCCGCGGCACGGGCGGCCGCCGCACGAAGCGGCGCCCGGTTGATCGGCCGAGTCTCCCCGCCGCTTCGCCGGGGCCTCTCCTTTCTTCTCCGCCCGGCCGCGGGGCGCCTGCTTCTCGCCGCGGCGGCCGTCGCGGGGATCGCCTTCGGCGTCCGGCTCGGCCTGCAGAGCTTGTCCGGGCCGCCCCCCGAGGGGCCGCTTCCGCGGGCCGCCGCCCCCGCCGCGGGCGAAGCCCTGCCGGCCGCCGTCCAGCCCTTCACGCTCCAGGTCGCGGCCTACCTCAAGGAGGAGTCCGCCCTGCGCCGCGTGGAAGAGCTCAGGCAGCGGGGGCTCGATGCTTACCTCTCCGTGGCCGAGCGCGGCGGCAAGCGCTGGTACCAGGTGCGGATCTCCCACTTCGCGGACCCCCAGTCGGCGCGGGAGACGGGTCGGGCGCTGCGCGACAAGGGATGGATCGAGGACTTTTACGTGGCGAACACCGCGCGCTGAGGCCGGGCGATCGCGGTGCCGCGGGAGGGGAGATCGTGGGGGGTCGGGAAGCCATCGCGACACCGCCGGTGCCCCGCGCGGCAAGGCGCGCGCCGCCGGGGGGCCGGGAGAGCGGGGGCCTCCCCGAGGCGGGGCCCGGGCCGGGGGCGGCGCAGCGCCCCGCCGAAGAGCCCTGGATCCGCTGCCGCGCCTGCGGCGCGGGGATCGCGCGGCCCGCCGACCGCATCGCCCTGGGCGGCCGCCACCGCCACCGCTTCGCCAACCCCTACGGGATCGTCTTCGAGATCGGCTGCTTCGGCGCGGCCGACGGCTGCCTCGCGGTCGGAAATCCCACCGAGGAGTTCACCTGGTTTTCCGGCTACGCCTGGCAGGTCGCGCTGTGCGCCGCCTGCCGCACTCACCTCGGCTGGCGTTTCTCCGCCACCGGCGGGAGCCGATTTTTCGGCCTGATCGTCGAGCGGCTGGTCGAGCCGCCCGCCGCGTAGCGGGCCGCGGCCGGGCGGCCTGCCGCGGGGCCGGGGGGTCAGGCCCGGGGGCCCCTCACCGCGGCGAGCCGGCGGTAGATGTCCCGCACCTGGGCCCGCGTGGCCGCGAGCGGGCCGGCGTTGTCGATCACCCAGTCGGCGCGTGCGCACTTTTCGGCAAGCGGCATCTGGGAGCGGATGCGGCGCAGGGCTTCCTCACGGTCGAGCCCGTCGCGCGCGACCAGGCGCTCGAGCTGGAGCGCCTCCGGGACGAAGACCACGACCCGCACGTCGCAGTCCCGGTCCATCCCGGTCTCGAAGAGCAGCGGCACCTCGAGGACGACCCGGGCGGAGGGCTCCTCGCGGCCGATCTCCGCCAGGCGCTGCCGCACGGCCTCCCGCACGGCCGGGTGCACGATGGCCTCGAGCGCGCGCCGCTCTTCGGGGTCGGCGAAGATCCTCGCGGCAAGTCCCCGACGGTCGATCTCCCCGTCCGGGAGAAGGATCCCGCGGCCGAAGCGGGCGACGGCCTGCGCCCAGCCCCGTGTGCCGCGCGCGAGGGCCTCGCGCGCGAGGCGGTCGGCGTCGATCCGGCGCGCGCCCAGCTCCTCGAAGAACGAGGCGACCGTCGACTTCCCGCTCCCGATCCCCCCCGTGAGCCCGACGACGATCACGATTGCCTCCTCGGCTGCCCCCGGGGCGTTTGCTATGCGAGGGATGGCCGGGTTGTCAACCCGCCGGGGCTTGCAATCGTCTCGAACGGCCTTAGCATGCGCCAAATTCCCTGTGGCCTTGCGCGCCCCCGTCGGCGCGGGGCCCGACGACGACAGGAGGTGCCCTCATGGCTGCGGATAAGGAGAAACTGAGAATGGCCGCCGATGTCTGCTCCTACATCGACGAGGAAAGCGGCCACATTCACCTCGAAATCTGCCTTCCGGGCGTGAAGAAGCAGTCGATCCAGCTCAAGGTCCGCGACGACAGCTACAGCCTGATCGCCCCGCGGGAGGACTTCGAGTACGTCTCGGCCGCGGCCTTCTGCTGCCCGGTCGATTCCCGCAAGGCGAAGGCCTCCTACAAGGACGGCGTGCTCAAGGTGTCGATCCCGCTCAAAGACCCGATGGAGGGGGCGCGGACCGTGAAGATCGCCTGAAACCCAAAACCCGCGGCGGGCGGGTCGAACGCGGCCCGGCCGCCGCGGTCGCCCTTCCCGCCCCACCGTCTACCAAAAAGCGATTGACAACCCCGCGGGTTCCCGTCTAAAGACTTAGCCCTGATTCCCCTCGGAGTCTTCTGGTTCCCTGGCCTCGCAACCTATTGTTTCCTTCTTTGTGAGCGGGCAGGCCGCCGTGATCCGCCGCCCGGCTCCCGGCGGGTGAGAAGGCTCCGAGAGGCGGGTGATGAGCACCGGCTCGCCGGCCGCAGCGAGGTTCGTCGGCGGCGCCGGAAGACGACGGCCTGGTCTGCCTTACGCCGCGGGAGAAGACCCCTCATGACCGCCCCACGGAACGATCGCGCGTTTTTGCGCCTCCTGCCTGCCGCGGCAGGGATTCTCGTGCTTTCGGCCTTTCTTCTCGGGGTTCCGGGCGCCGCCCCCCCGCCCCCGCCGGAGCCCGAGCCGGGTCGGCCGCGGGCCGACGTCATCCGGATCGACGGCCTGCGGCGCTTCGGCAAGCTCGAGCGGCCGGCCGTGACCTACCTCCACGAAAAACACACCCGGGCGCTCGCCGCCCGGAACCTGGACTGCCTCGCCTGCCACCCGCAGGCCGAAAAGGCGCTCTCCACCAAGTTCAAGCGGCTCGAGGACCTCTCCCGCGAGCAGACGATGGCCGTCTACCACACGCATTGCACCGCCTGCCACCGCGAGACCGCCGCCCGCGGCGAGCCCTCGGGACCCGTTTCCTGCACCGGCTGTCACCAGGAACGGCCCGTGGCCTCCTCCTGGCGCGACATCGGCATGGACCGCTCGCTTCACTACCGCCACCTGAAAGCCCAGGAGAACCGCTGCGAGGTCTGCCACCACGAGCGCGACCCGGCGACCCAGAAGCTAGTCTACGTGAAGGGCAACGAGAACAACTGCCGCAGCTGTCACCGCGAGGAACCGGTCGAGAAGGTGCGCCCGCTGCGGCAGGCCGCCCACGAGCAGTGCATCGAGTGCCACCGCCGGCGGATCGCCCGCAAGGAGGAAGCCGGGCCGATCTACTGCTCGGGCTGCCACGACCCGGCGTTCCAAGCGAAGATCGAAAAGGTGAAGGAGGTGCCGCGGCTGCTTCGCGGCCAGCCCGACCAGACCCTCGTCAAGGCCGCACGGCGGAACGGCCCGCCGATCGACCCCGCCGAGCGCGCGACCGTGGTCGCCTTCAACCACCAGGGGCACGAGACCTACGTCGACACCTGCCGCGCCTGCCACCACGCCACGATGGCCTCCTGCGCCTCGTGCCACCCCCTCGAGGGGGCCCGGGAAGGCAAGTTCGTGACGCTTCAGACCGCCATGCACCGGGCCGCCGCGGAGCCGAGCTGCATCGGCTGCCACAACGCCGTCCTGGCGAAGCCCGCCTGCGCCGGGTGCCATGCCGCGATCCCGGCCAAGGACCCGCCGGACGTCGCCGGTTGCGCGAGCTGCCACGTGCCCCGGCCCGAGGGCCTGGAGAAGGGCGCCGACCGCCAGGCCGTCGCGCGGCGGCTGCTCGAGGCCCGCCGCCCCGTCGCGGCGACCTACGCCGAGGAGGAGATCCCGGAGAACGTCGAGATCAAGGTCCTCAGCCGGACCTACGAGGGGGCCAAGCTGCCGCACCGGCGCATCGTGAAGGCGCTCGCCAAGGGTGCCGCGGAGAGCCGGCTCGCCGCCGCCTTCCACCGCGACCCGGGGACGCTCTGCCAGGGCTGCCATCACCACAGCCCGGCCTCCAAGAAGCCGCCCGCCTGCGCGAGCTGCCACGCGCAGCCCTTCGACGCCCGCCACCCGGGCCGACCGGGGCTCCAGGCGGCCTACCACCTGCAGTGCATGGAATGCCACCGCCACATGGGGGTCGAGAAGCCGGTCGCCACCGACTGCACCGGCTGCCACAAGGAAAAGCGCTGAGCGGGAAGCCCGCCGCCGGCTTCCCGCGCACGAGGACCGCGTCATGTCGATTTCGCGAAGACGATTTCTCGGCTGGATGGGCGCCGCGGGGGCGGGCCTTGTCGCCGGGGGCAGGGCGCACGCCGGCGCCTCGCCGCCGGGCGGGGGCCGCCCCGACGCCCTGGGGGTGCTCTTCGACGCCACGCGCTGCATCGGCTGCCGCAAGTGCGAAGAGGCCTGCAACCGGGTGAACGAGCTTCCCCCGCCGGAGAAGCCCTTCCAGGACCTCACGGTGCTGCAGAAACCCCGTCGCACCGACGCCCGCACCTACACGGTGGTCAACCGCTACGAGGGGATCCCCGGCGCGAAGGGACCGGTCTACCGCAAGATCCAGTGCAACCACTGCCTGGAGCCGGCCTGCGCCTCGGCCTGCTTCGTGCGCGCCTTCACGAAGAACCCCGACGGCGCGGTCACCTACGACGAGTCGGTCTGCGTCGGCTGCCGCTACTGCATGATCGCCTGCCCCTTCGAGATCCCCACCTACGAGTACGACAAGGCCCTCACCCCGCGGGTGATGAAGTGCACCTTCTGCCACCCGCGGCTCGTGCAGGGATTGCTGCCGGGCTGCGTCGAGGCCTGCCCGGCCGAGGCGCTCACCTTCGGCCGACGGAACGACCTGCTGCGCATCGCGCGATCGCGCATGGCCCAGTTCCCCGGCCGCTACCTCGACCACATCTACGGCGAGTTCGAGATGGGGGGCACGGCCTGGATGACGATTTCCGGCGTCCCCTTCGCGGCGCTCGGGATGCGCGAGGACTTGGGGACGACCCCCGCCCCCGAGCTGACCAAGGGGGCCCTCGGCGTCGTTCCCGTGGTGGCGGCGATGTGGCCGGTTCTGCTCACGGGGATCTACGCCATCAACCGGCGCCGCGACCGGATCGCACGCGAGGAGCAGGAGGCGGCCGTGGCCGCGGCGCTCGCCCGCGCCGAGGCCGAGGCGAAGAAAAAGCTCGCCGAGGCGCTCGCCAAGGCGGACAAGGACAAGAAGGCGGCCATCGAGCGCGAGGTGAAGAAGGCGCTCGAGGAGGCGGCCCGCGCCCGGGCCGAGGCCGCCGCCGGGCCGGGAACCGCCGGCGAAACGAAGCCCGCCTGAGGAGAAGCGACGATGCACTTCCCCAACCTCACCCTGGAGCGGCCGCGCTGGACGCCCTTCAACATCGTGGCGGCGATCGTCGTCGTCGTCGGCCTGGGGATCACCGTGATCCGCTTCACGAAGGGGCTGGCGGCCACGACGAACCTCTCCGACTACAACCCCTGGGGGATCTGGATCGGCTTCGACCTCCTTGTCGGGGTCGCGCTCGCGGCCGGCGGCTACGTGACCTCGGCCGCCTGCTATCTCTTCGGCCTCAAGCGCTTCCACACCGCGGTCAGGCCGGCGATCCTCACCGGGTTCCTGGGCTACGCCCTCGTCGTGCTGGCCCTCCACTACGACGTCGGCCGACCGTGGCGGCTGCCTTACCCCTTCATCGTCCGGCAGGGGACGACCTCGCTGCTCTTCGAGGTGGCGGCCTGCGTCGCCCTCTACCTCACCGTGCTCTTCATCGAGTGGACCCCGGCCGCGCTGGAGTGGCTCGGCCTCAAGCGGGCCAGGAACCTCGTCGTGCGGCTGACCCTCGTGCTCACGATCTTCGGGGTGGTGCTCTCGACGCTCCACCAGTCCTCGCTGGGGGCGCTTTTCCTCATCGCCCCCTCGAAGCTCCACCCGCTTTGGTACTCGCCCTACCTCGCGCTCTTCTTCTTCGTCTCGAGCATCGTGGCCGGCCTTTCGATGGTGATCTTCGAGGGCGCGCTCGCCCACCGCTACTTCCACCACAAGATGGACGAGACCCACCGCCGCGAGGCGGACGGGGTGGCGTTGGGCTTCGCCAAGGCGGCCTCCTGGGTGCTCGCCGGCTATTTCGTCCTCAAGGTCGTCGGGCTCGCCCAGGCCGACGCCTGGCGTTACCTGGCGAGCGGCTACGGCGCCTGGTTCCTGGTCGAGCTGATCGGCTTCGTCCTGCTGCCCTGCGTTTTCTTCGCGATCGGGGCGCGGGAGAAGAACCTCCGGATCGTCCGCTTCACGGCCGCCTGGGCGGTCCTCGGGATCGTGATCAACCGCTTCAACGTCGGCCTGATCGCCTTCAACTACCACCTGCCCTCGAGCGAGCGGTACTTCCCGCACTGGATGGAGATCGGGATCTCGCTGTTCATCGTGACGATCGGCGTTCTCGCCTACAAGTTCATCGTGAGCCACATGCCGATCCTCCACGCGCACCCGGATTACGAGCCGCACTGAGCCCGCGGCCGGCCGGGTCGGGGGAGGACGAGCGGGGACGAAAGGAAAGGGCGTTCATGGGCGGACCGGTCCACAGCCTGCACGAGTTCATGCTCCGCACGGAGAGCATCACCTACATCCTGATCGCCGCGGCCCTCTGCGCCTTCGTCTTCTTCTGGCGGTTCTTGAGCGAGCGGGACGACGACCGGGACCACCTGGGGGCCGACCGGCCCGGCCGGGGGGAGGGGGGGCATGGAGCGCATTGACAGGGGCGATGCGGCGCGCGCCTTCGGAGGGGACCGTCCATGTACGAATTCGTGACCGGACCGCTGGCCTGGCTGGCCTTCGCCGTCTTTTTCATCGGCAACCTCGTGCGCCTCGTGCGCTACGTGCGCGGGCTCGACTGGAAGCTCGACCGCGTGGCCTACGGGGTTTACCCCGCCCACGGGGCGCGGGGCGCCCTGCGCTCGATCCTCTTCTGGCTGATCCCCTTCGGGACCCACAGCTGGCGCAACAACCCGGGGTTCACGCTGCTCGTCTTCACCCTGCACGTGGGGCTGATTTTCACCCCCCTCTTCCTGCTCGCCCACAACATCCTCCTCGAGGAGCGCTGGGGGTTCCGCCTGGGATCGATGCCGGGCTGGCTTGCCGACACGCTGACCATCGCCGTCCTCGTCGCGGCCGCGCTGCTCGTGCTGCGCCGGATCGCGCTGCCGGAGGTGCGGTTGATCACGAGCGCCTACGATTACGCGCTGATCGCCGTGGCCGCCGCGCCCTTTTTGAGCGGCCTGATCGCCCGCTACGCCTACGCGCACAGCGAGTTCTGGCTCATCGTGCACGTCCTGTGCGGAGAGCTCTTCCTCGTCGCGATCCCGCTCACGAAGCTTTCGCACTTCGTTCTCTTCTTTGCGACCCGTGCCCAGATCGGGATGGACTTCGGCATCAAGCGGGGCGGCATGAAGGGCCGCGGCCTGCGGTGGTAGGCCCGGGGCGCGCCCGCCCGGCGAACGGAGGTTGGAAAGAGCCATCATGCCCGAGGGAAAACTCTGCAACCGGCAGCCCGTGACGACGCTCGAGCAGCTCCAGGCGCTCCTCGCCGACAAGGGCGGAAAGCAGTACTACGAGGAGATGAACCGCCTCGAGGTGGACGCGAAGGCCCTCTGGGACCTCGTCCAGCGCACCTGCAAGTCGCGCATCCGCACCTGGCTCGAGATCTGCACGCACTGCGGCCTGTGCGCCGAGAGCTGCTTTTACTACCTCGCCAACCACAAGGACCCGACCCAGGTGCCGGCCTACAAGATCCAGAGCACGCTGGGCGAGATCATCCGCCGCAAGGGCCGGGTGGACAACGCCTTCATGCAGTACACGATGGACACGGTGTTCGCCAAGTGCACCTGCTGCAACCGCTGCGCGATCTACTGCCCGCTCGGGATCGACACCGGCGTCATGGCGAGCTACACGCGCGGGCTGCTCTTCTCCCAGGGCTTCACTCCCTGGGAGATGAAGATCGGGTCCGGCATGCACCGCGTCTTCCGCGCGCAGATGGACGTCACGACCGAGGACTGGGTCGACACCTGCCAGTGGATGGCCGAGGAGACGGCCGAGGAGTGGCCGGGGCTCGAGATCCCGATCGACAAGGAAAACGCGGACATCCTCTACACGGTGAACGCGCGCGAGCCCAAGCACTACCCCGAGGACATCGCCCAGGCCGCGATTCTCTTCCACGTCGCCGGGGAGAACTGGACGGTCCCCAGCGAGGGCTGGGAGGAGACGAGCCTCACCATGTTCGCCGGCGACTGGGAGGGATGCCGCCAGCAGGTGCAGAGCGTCTACGACGCCATGGCCCGGCTCAAGCCCAAGCGCATGGTGGTCACCGAGTGCGGGCACGCCTACCGCGCGACCGTGATCGAGGGCCCCTACTGGGCGGGGCTGCCCACGGGGAAACCCCCCGTCGAGACGCTCCACTACGTGGAATGGGTGGCCGAGGCGCTGCGCACGGGCAAACTCAAGATCGACCCCAAGAAGAAGATCAAGGAGCCGGTCACCTACCAGGACTCCTGCAACTACATCCGCAACGGCGGGCTCGCCGAGGCCGCGCGCTACATCATGAGCCAGATCGCCGAGGATTTCCGGGAGATGGGCCCCAACCGCGAGCACAACTTCTGCTGCGGCGGCGGCGGCGGGTTGAACGGCATCGGCCGCTACCGCGAGCAGCGCAACGTGGGGCTCAAGGTGAAGCGCGACCAGATCCTCGCCACCGGCGCCAAGCTCGTGGTCGCCCCCTGCCACAACTGCTGGGACGCGATCCGGGATCTCGAGGAGGTCTACCGCATCGGGATCCGCTGGAGCTTTCTCAAGCCGCTCTTGATCAACATGATCGAGGTGCCCGAGCACCTCCGGCCGTCGGAGGAGTGACCCCATGGACACCGTGCGCATCGCCCCCGACGGGGGCCTGTTCCGGGACAGCCGGCCGGTCGCCGACGAGCCGCTGCGGCACCTCGGCAGCCGGGTCGTGCTCGACCCGGGGTTCACCCTGCGGAGCTTTTTCCGCATGATCGAGCGCTACCCCGACTTCGCCCGCCTGAACGTCTTCCTCCCCGAGTGCCTGGAGCTCTACCGCGCCTGCCCCGCCGGGGAATGCACCGCGCCGGGGATCGGCCGCCTCGAATTCTACAAGACCGTCGAGATGAGCGGGTTTCCCGGCGAGCCGCGCCTGGAGATCTACCACACCCTCTGCGGCCGCGAGGGGGAGGCGACCTGCGAGATCCGCTCCCTTCCCCTGGAGCAGCTCCTCGACCTTCCCCTGCAGATCGGCAAGCTCAAGCACGTCGTCTTCGGCGACCGCGTCGATGTCCTCGAGTTCGACACCGTCTTCAACCTCTTCGAGTTCATCGAGGGGATCGTCTGGCAGCTCAGCTTTCACCGCAGCCCCACAGAGTGCGCGCTGAGGAGATGAGCCATGTTCAAGAAACTGCTCTTTGCGACGACGGCATCCCCGGTGTGCGACAACGCGGCCAAGGTCGCCTTCGACCTCGAGCTGAAATGGGAGGCGAAGCTGATCATCCTGCACGTGCTCGGCATCCCCAGCCGCGGGTTCGGGCTGCAGGTGATCGACGTGCGCACCGGCGAGAAGGAGCAACCCAGCCCCGACTACATCGAGTGGGTCACCGAGGAGCTGAAGACCACCTACGCCGCCTTCCTCGAGGAGAGCAACGCCCAGATCGTCACCGCGGTCGGGGAGCCCTACCGGGAGATCCTGCGGCTGGCGCGCAAGGAGGACGTCGACATGATCCTCATGGGCGCCCACAGCCGCGACGAGGAGGTCGGCGCCGCGCGCCACCGCCAGGTGGCCGGGAGCACGCTGCGCCGCGTCGCCAAGGCGGCGCGCTGCCCGGTCGTCATCGTGAACCGGCCCTGCACCACCTGCTGGAAGCTCTTCTCCAACATCGTCGTCGGCATCGATTTCTCGAAGGCCTCGGAGTCGGCCCTGCTCTGGGGCTACAAGCTCGCCCGCGAGGTGGGGGCGAACCTGCACCTCTTCCACGCGGTCGACATCACCGCCGAGGGGCTGACCCGTCCGGCCGGGCAGCCGCTCCTCGAGCAGCGCCTCCTCGAGGCGCGCCGCCGCATCGAGCACCACCTGCTGCCGAAGTTGCGGGGCTACGAGAAGACCACGGTCGAGGTCTGGGAGGGCATCCCCTACGTCGAGATCCTCAAGTTCGCGCGCTCCCGGCAGGCGGACCTGATCGTGATGGCCCACCACACCCGCGAGGTCGACCCCGAGGAGGCCGAGCTGGGCAGCACGGTCGAGGAGGTGGTCCTGCGCTCCTCCTGTCCCGTGGCGAGCGTGAACCATCCCGACAAGGTGGCCGATCTCCTCTGATCCCGGGCGGGGCGGCGTGGAGAAAAAGCGCGTTCTCTTCGTCGACGACGAGCTCGACATGCGCATCTACCTCGCCACCGTGCTGCGCACGGCGGGCTACGAGGCGAGCGGCGCGCGCAACGCGCGCGAGGCCCTGGACCTGGCCCGGCGGACGCCCCCCGACCTCGTCCTCATGGACGTGATGATGCCGCAGGCGGGGGGGGTCGTCCTCTACCAGGAGCTCAAGAAGGACCCCCGGCTGCGGGGGATTCCCGTCGTGGTGCTGACCGGGGTCGGCGAGAAGCCCTTCGCCCATCACCTGCGCATGGTGAACCTGCGGCTCGCGGAGCCGCTTCCACCGCCCGAAGGCTACCTCGAAAAACCGGTCGACCCCGGCCGGCTGCTGCAAACGATCGAACGCCTCCTTCACCGGTAGGCGGGAGCCTTCCATGGAAGACCCTCTCGAGCGCGGAACCCCGCCGGCCGAGCCCGCATCCGAGCGGCGCCTCCTGCTCGCCGACGACGAGGAAGGCATCCGCCGGGTCCTCGGCCTCACCCTCGTCGACGCCGGCTACGAGGTGCTCACGGCGGCCGACGGCGAGGAGGCCCTCGCGGTTTTCCGTCGCGAGCGGCCGGCCATCGTGCTCGCCGACATCCGCATGCCCGGGCTGGACGGCATCGAGCTGTTGCGCGCGATCAAGGCCGAGAGCCCCGAGACCGAGGTCATCCTGATCACGGGCCACGGGGACATGGAGCTCGCCATCCAGAGCCTCAAGCTCGAGGCGACCGATTTCGTCACCAAGCCGATCCAGGACGAGGTGCTCGAGATCGCCCTCAAGCGCGCCCGCGATCGGCTGGCGATGCGCCGCCAGCTCCGGGAGTACACCGAAAACTTGAAGCGGCTGGTGCGCAAGCAGGCCGCCCGCCTGGTCGAGCGCGAGCGCCTGGCGGCCGTCGACCAGGCGATCGAGGGCTTTTCCTCGGCCTTCCGCGGGCTGGCCGGGGACTTCGAGGGGGGGGTGCGCTTCTTCAACGACCTGCCCTGCTTCGTCTCCGTGCACGACCGCGATCTCGTCGTCGTCTCGGCGAACCCTCTCTACGAATCGCGCCTGGGCGATCTCATCGGCCGGCGCAGCTGGGAGATCTACCCCGAGCGCCGGGACGACCCCTACCGCTGCCCCGTGGCCCTCACCGTGGAATCGGGCCAGAGCCGGCGCAGCCAGGAGACGATCGAGGCGGCCGACGGCACCCGCTTCCCGGCGCTCGTGCACACCGTGCCCATACGCAACCGCGCCGGCGAGGTCGAGCTCGTCCTCGAGTTCGCGCTCGACATCTCCGAGGTCACGCGCCTGCGCGAGGAGCTGCGCACCACCCAGGAGCGGCTCGCCGCGCTCGGCCTGATGGTGAGCTCGGTCTCCCACGGCGTGAAGGGCATCCTGACCGGCCTCGACGCGGGGCTCTACCTCGCCCGCACCGGGCTGGCGAAGAGCCGCCCCGACCGGGTCGCCGAGGGGCTCGAGATCGTCTCCGAGATGGTCGAGCGGGTGCGGCGCGTGGTCCTCGACGTGCTCTCCTTCGCCAAGGAGCGGCCGCTCGAGGCGCGGCGCCTGAAGGTCGCCGAGTTCGTCGAGGCGCTGTTGGGGGTCGCCTCCCACAAGGCCCGCCGCCACGGGATCGAACTCGTCGCCGAGGTTTCCCCCGAGGCGGGCGAGTTCGCCGCGGACGAAGGGATTCTCCTGCCGGCGATGTTGAACCTCTTCGACAACGCGGTGGACGCCTGCCTCGCCGCCCCCGAGCGGGGACCGCACACGATCCGCTTGCGCGCCGCGGGCGATGCGCGCGAGGTCGTCCTCGAGGTGGAGGACGACGGGGTGGGGATGGACGAGGCGGTCCGCGGCCGCCTCTTCGAGCTCTTCTTTTCCTCGAAGGGCAAGGCCGGGACGGGGCTGGGGCTCTTTCTCGCCCGCCAGGCCGTGCTGCGGCACGGGGGCGGGATCGAGGTCCTCTCCGAGCCGGGGCGCGGCTCCACCTTCCGCGTGCGCCTGCCGCGGGAGCCCCGGGACGCGACCGGGGCCCCGCCGCGGATCGCCTGAGCCGGCGTTTGCGCCGGCGCGGCGCCTTCCGGTATAGTGAGCGCCATGAGCCGCCCGTTCGCCTGGATCCGGCGCAGCCTCGCCGCCAAGCTCATCCTCAGCGTGGGCCTGATCCTTCTGCTCACCATCACGACCTGGTCCTATTTCAGCATCGCCTACCAGAAGCGGAGCCTGGAGCAGCAGGTCGTCCAGCACACCGACACCCTGGGGGACGCGATCAAGCTCGGGGCGCACTACGCCATGATGCTCAACGCGCGCGAGGACATCAACCAGATCATCACGAACATGGGCCGGCTGCCCCAGGTCCGCAACATCCGCATCTACAACAAGGAAGGGGCGATCAAGTACTCGAACCGCCCCGAGGAAGTCGAGCGGGTGACGAACATCGTCTCCGAGGCCTGCCACATCTGCCACCACTCGGAGCCCCCGCTCGTCGAGGTGGGGCTGCGCGAGCGCATCCGCTACTTCCGGGACGCCGACGGGCAGGCGGTGCTGGGGCTGATCAGCCCGATCTACAACGAGCCCGGCTGCGCGACGGGGGGCTGCCACTTCCACCCCGCCGACAAGCGGGTCTTGGGTGCGCTCGACGTCGTGGTCTCGCTTTCCGGCACCGAAGACGAGATCCGCTTCATGGAACAGGGCGTGATCGGGCTCGCCCTGGCCGTCTTCCTCGTCACCGCGGCGATGATCTTTCTCTTTGTCCTGCGCTTCGTGAACCGGCCGATCCGCGCCCTGATCGCCGGCACCCAGGCCATCTCGCGCGGGGACTACGGGGTGCGCCTCGCGATCGACCGCATCGACGAGATGGGCCAGCTCGCGGCGGCGATGAACTTCATGTGCCAGGAGATCGGCCAGAAGCAGGCCGAGCTGAACCGCCAGCGCGACGAGTACCTGAACCTCTTCAACACGGTCCCCTGCGTGATCACGGTCCAGGACAGGAACTACCGCCTGCTCCAGTACAACAAGGAGTTCGCCGACCTCTTCGACCCCCGGCCCGGCGATTTCTGCTACCACGCCTACAAGGGGCGAAGCGAGCGCTGCCCCAACTGCCCCGTGGAGAAAACCTTCGCCGACGGCCGCATCCACATCAGCGAGGAGCGGGGCCTGCACAAGGACGGATCCCCCGCCTACTGGCTGGTCAAGACGACCCCCATCCGCAACGAGGACGGCGAGATCGTCGCCGCCATGGAGGTGAACCTCGACATCACCCACCTCAAGCAGCTCGAGTTTCTCCTCGAGCGCTCCGAGCGCAAGTACCACGAGATCTTCAACAACATCCCCAACCCGGTCTTCGTCCTGGACGCCGAGACCCTCGAGATCCGCGACGGCAACGCGGCGGTGGAGCGCGTCTACGGCTTCGCCCGGGAGGAGCTCCATGGGCGAAACTTTCTCGACCTCTTCCCGCCCGAGGAGCGCGGCCGCATGCAGGAACGGATCCGCGGCGTGAACGTGATCCACCAGATGCGCCAGATGCGCCGCGACGGAAGTTTCCTCTTCGTGGACATGTGGATCTCCCCCGCCGAGTACCCCGGCCGGCGGGTGCTCCTGGTCACGACGAGCGACATCACCCAGCGGCTCGAGACCGAGCAGCAGCTCATCCAGGCGAGCAAGATGGCGACCCTGGGCGAGATGGCGACCGGGGTCGCCCACGAGCTGAACCAGCCGCTGGCGGTGATCAAGACGGCGAGCCGCTTCTTCGTGAAGAAGATCCGGGCCGGCCAGGAGATCCCCCCCGAGGTGCTCGCCACGATGGCCGAGGAGATCGACGGCCACGTCGACCGGGCAAGCCGCATCATCAACCACCTGCGGGAATTCGGCCGCAAGAGCGAGCACGCCCTCGAGCCCGTCTGCCTGAACGAGGTGCTGCGGCGCACGGCCGAGATGTTCAGCCAGCAGCTGAGATCCCGGGGCATCGAGATCGTCTGGGAGCTGGAGGAAGACCTCCCGCGCGTGCTCGCCGAGCCGAACCGCCTCGAGCAGGTCTTCATCAACCTGCTGATCAACGCCCGGGACGCGATCGAGGAAAAGGTCGCCGCCCATCCCCACCGCAAGGGGAGCAAGAAGATCTTCGTGAGCAGCCGGCGCGTGAACGGCCAGGTCCGGGCGCGCATCCAGGACACCGGGACGGGCATTCCGCCCGCGATCCTCTCCCGGATTTTCGAGCCGTTCTTCACCACCAAGAAGGTGGGCAAGGGGACGGGGCTCGGGCTCTCCATCAGCTACCAGATCGTGCGGGACTTCGGGGGGACGATCCGCGCCGAGTCGGACCCCGGGGAAGGGGCCGCCTTCGTGGTCGAGCTGCCGGCCCGCGGGGAGGAACCCGGATGAGCGCGGCCGAAGACCGACGCCTCCTGCTCGTGGACGACGAACCCGGCATCCGCCGCGTCCTCTCGCTCGCCCTGGCCGACGCCGGCTGGCAGGTCCTGTGCGCCGAAAACGGCGAGGAGGCCCTCGCGCTCTTCCGCGAGCACCGGCCGCCCATCGTGTTGACCGACATCAAGATGCCCGAGATGGACGGGATCGAGCTGTTGCGCGCGATCAAGGCCGAGAGCCCCGAGACCGAGGTGATCATGTTCACCGGCCACGGGGACATGGAGCTCGCCATCCAGAGCCTCAAGCACGAGGCGACCGACTTCGTCACCAAGCCGATCCACGACGAGGTGCTCGAGATCGCCCTCAAGCGCGCCTGCGAGCGGATCGCGCTGCGCCGCCAGCTCCGGCAATACACGGAACACCTGGAGCGCCTGGTCGAGGAAAAGGCGCGCCGGCTGGTCGAGGCCGAGCGGCTGGCGGCCGTGGGGCAGACGGCGGCCGAGCTCGCCCACACGATCAAGAACCTCGCCAACGCCCTGGGCGGCAGCCTCTTCGTGATCGGCCAGGGGATCGAGCGCGAGGAAAAGGAAACGCTGCAGGCGGGCTGGGGCATGGTCCAGCGCAACGTCGAGCGGATCAAGGCCCTGGCCCTCGACCTGCTCCACTTCGGCCGCTACGCCGTCGTGCAGCCGGCGCCGGCCGATCCCAACCTCCCCGCCGAGGAGGCGGCACGGCTCGTCGCCGGGCGGCTCGAGGGCGAGGGGATCGCCCTGGACCTCGAACCCGCCCCCTCCGCCCCCGCGGTCCCGATCGACGTCGAGGCCCTCCAGCGCGCGCTCGTGAACCTGCTCGTCAACGCCGCCGAATCGTTCCGCGAGCTCCCGGAAGGGGACCGGCGGGTGCGGCGCGTGGCCCTTCGCGTGCGGCCGCAGCCGGGGGGCGGGGTGCTCTACGAGGTCGAGGACAACGGCTGCGGCATGGAGGAGGAGGTCCGCGGCCGACTCTTCCAGGGGTTCTTCACCACCAAGGGGACGGCGGGGTCGGGGATCGGGCTGATGCTGACGCGGCGCATCGTGGAGGGGCACGGCGGGACGATCGCCGTCGAAAGCCGGCCGGGAGAGGGAACGCGCGTCCGGATCCTTCTCCCCGCCGCGGGGGAGGCCTCGCGGTGAGGGCCGCCCCGGCCCGCTTCAGCCGATCGTGTTCTTGACGATCCCGATCAGCTTCTCGGGGTCGAAGGGTTTTTTCACGAAGGCGATCGCATCCTTGACGGCGTGGTCGCCGTCGATCCCGCTGATCACGATGACGGGGATGTCTTTCAGCTCCCGGTCCTGGCGCAGCTTGCGGTAAAACCGCGGCCCCCACTCGCCGGGCATCTGCAAATCCAGGGTGATCAGGTCCGGCTTCTCCCGCCGCACCACCTCGAGCCCCTCCGAGCTGCTCGTGGCGGTGCAGGTGGCGTAGCCGTTGTCGCTGAAGACGGCCTGGAGGTAGCGGACGATCACCGGGTCGTCGTCGATGATGAGGATTTTCTTCGGCATCGTCGGTGCCCCCCTCGGGGTTCGTGGCGCCGTCGGCCTCAGCTTCGCCGGTGACATTCCCCGCAGAGGATCGGCCCCCGGCTTCGCTCGAGGTGGCAGCCCTGGCAGTTGCGGTGGAAGGCCTTGCGCAGCCCGGGCCGCCCGGCCTCGTCGCTCAAGCCGTGGCAGTCCGCGCAGCGCCGGTCCTCCGAGGACTCATCCTCCAGGCGCTTGCCGTCTTCGTAGACGTGGTGGCACTCGTTGCAGGCCTCGATCCCGGCCTTCTCGTTGTGGGCGTCGTGGGCGAAGACGGCGGGCGGCCGCTGCGGGCGGGGGAAGGGGTCGGGGGAGACCGTTTTCATCTCCTCCTGGGACCCGGCGCCCAGGGCCCACAGGACGGCCAGGGCGGCAACGATCCAGCCGGTTGCGGCGAGGCGTCTCATCGCGGCCTCCCCCTCACGGTTTTTCCATCACCTGGTAGAGGATGTCCCCCAGGAAGCGGGTTTCCACGCCCAGGTCGTAGTGGTGGATGATGTCCTCGATGCCGCTGTGGCAGTTGTGGCAAGGGGTGATCACGATCTTGGCCCCCTTGACCTTCGCGGCGGCGATCTGCTCGGCCTTGACGCGGTTGCTCTCGACGCGGTGCTTCTTGTACGGGGGCCCGCAGTTGATGACCCCGCCTCCCGCGCAACAGCAGTAGTTGTGCTCGCGGTTGGGCTCCATCTCGACGAAGTGCGCGCAGGTCCGCCGCACCACCGCGCGCGCCTTCTCGTGGAGCCCGCCCCCGCGGACCACGTTGCAGGGGTCGTGCAGGGTCACCGGTTCCTCGAACAGGCGCGCGACCCGGATGCGTCCCTCCTCGAGCAGCTCGTGGTAGAAGTCGATCGCGTGCACGATCGGGATCGGCGGCATGCGCCAGCCGAGCCAGCGGTTGCCGACGTCGTAGACGGAGCGGAAGGCGTGCCCGCACTCGCCCATGACGATGCGGTTCACGCGCAGGCGGGCGGCGGTCTCGAAATGCGCCCGCTTGAGGCGGCCCATGATCTCGTTGTCGCCGGTGTACATGGCCATGTCGCTGTTGTCCCAGCCGGGGGTCGCCGGCATGGTCCAGTCGACCCCGGCGACGTGCAGGATCACGGCCGCCTGGTAGATGAGCTGGGCCTGGAACTTCGGCTCGGGGCCGATCACCGAGTAGAGGATGTCGGCCCCCTCCTTCTCGAGGGGGATCCGCAGGTCGGGGATCTCGCCGCGGGCCTCCTCCTCCTGCCACATGAGGGTGTCGATCCACTCGTCGTCCTTGACCCACATCTGGTTCAGGGTCGCGGCGTGGCTGTGCGCGGTGTCCTGGATGTAGAGGGGGGTCACCCCGAGGAGGTGGCAGATCCGGCGCACGACGAGCATGAGGTAGGCGACGTCGATCCCGAAGGGGCAGTACATCGCGCAGCGCTTGCAGAGGTTGCATTGGGTGGAGGCGACGATGCGCGCCTGCTTGATGAACTCGGGCCCGACGCGGCCGTCCCGGCGCAGCATCTCCCAGAGGGTCTGCTTCACCTTGCCGACCGGCGAGTAGGCGGGGTCGCGGTCGCGGGAGAGGAAGAAATGGCAGGCCTCGGAGCAGAGGCCGCAGTGGATGCAGGTGTCGACATAGGCCTTGAGCCGGGCGCCGGTTTCGCCGGCGAGGACCCGGCGGATGACCTTGCGGATCCGCTCCTCGGTCAGGCCGGCGAGGCCGCGCTCGAGCCCCTCGTCGACGACGGGGGCGGGCTCTTTCGGTTTCGCTTCGGGCATGGGACCTTCCCTTCGTGCGCCCGCGCCGGATCCCGGCTCACCAGTCCCGGGCGTGGCGCACCGCCCCGAACTCGCTTCCCATGTAGGCGCGCGTGAGGGGGGCGAAGAGCATGTGGCGGATGCGCGTGAAGGGGACGGCGACGAGCATCGCCTCCCCGCTCAGGACATGCAGCAGGGTGAAGAGCCGCACGTCGAACCACTGGGTGTACGCGATGACCCCGGTCACGAAGGGGGCTGCGGTGAGCGCCAGGATGACGTAATCGGAGGCCGAGGTCACGTAGGCGACCTCCGGCGTCACGCGGCGGCGGACGAAGAAGAAGACGCACCCGCCGATCACGACGAGCGACATGGCGATCGCCCAGGCATCCGGCAGCGTCGGCCAGCTCACGTTCCAGGCCTCGTCCCAGAGGACGACGTGGGCGAGCAGGAAGACCGGGGTGATCAGCAGGCAGAGGTGAAAGGCGAAGGTCACGACCGTGAGCGCGGGGTGCCGCCGCCAGTTCGCGGTCGCAAAGGGGACGATCCAGTGGCCGATCGAGCGCAGGCTGTAGCGGAGGCTGAAGTAGGTGAAGACGAAGCGCTCGCGCCGTCGGGCGAGGAGGAAGAGCTCGAGAAGGCGGTAAAGGCTTCCGCCGACAAACACCGCAAACGTCGCCCACAGGAGCGGCCCGGTCGCCAGGCGGTAGAGCTCGTTCATGGCTCAGACCTTTCCGAAATCCTCAAGCGGGAGCACGCGCCGCCGGAACACGCCCGCCTCCACGGTCCGCAGGAGCAGCCGGTCGCCCGCGGGGCTGAAGACCGGGTCCCAGGCCGCCTCGGCCGCAAGCTCCCAGGGCCGGTCGTCGAGCAGGTAGCCGAAGCGTCCCCGTTCCTTGAAGCGGGCGCAGAGCCGGCTTCCGTCGGGCGAGAAGACCGGGGAGAAGACCATCTGGCGGGCTTGGCGCCACACCCGGCCGTCGACGGCGATCGTCCAGCGGCCGCGGTCCTTGAACCGGGCGGCGAGGCGCCCGCCCGCGGGGCTGAAGCAGGGATCGCTCACCATCTCGCCCGCCGTCGCCTTCCAGGGGCGGCCGTCGACGGCGACGGTCCAGCGCCCGAAGGCGGGGGCGACCACGGCGGCGATGCGCGACCCGTCGGGGGAGACCTGCGGCTGCCAGAGCTGGACGAAGGGCCGGTCCCAGAGGATGCGGCCGTCCTCGGCGAGCCACCAGCTCCCCTCCCGGCGCACGGGGGCGAGCACGGTCCCGCGGACCGGGTGAACGAGGGGGTTCCAGACGCAGGCGAAGGTTTCCTCCCAGGGGGTCCCGTCCACGGCGATCGTGTACTCGGTGGGGCTCAAACGGACCTCGGCCGCAAGCCGCACCCCGCCGTTTTCCCCGAAGGCGAGGCCCCAGACGTTCATGAAGCGGCGCTCCCAGGCGCGGCCGTCCACGGCCGCGGTGTAAATTCCCTCCCGGTAGGTGAAGATGTCGCCTTCGCTCAGCGGCTTCGTCTGGACCACGGCGGCGGTGGCGGTGCCCTCCGGGTGCAGCAGGGGGGAGGTGGCGTTGGGGAAGGTCTCCTCCCAGGGGACGTCGTCGACGGCCATCCCGTAGGCCATGTCCCGCTGGAAGGCGACGGCGATGCGCGAGCCGTCCCGGCTGAAGAGCGGGCTCCAGAGGAAGGAAAAGCGGTTTTCCCACGGCACTCCGTCCACGACCACCGTCCACTCGCCCTCCCGGGAGGCGAGGGCGACCAGGCGCCCGTCGGGCGCGTAGCGCAGGTGCCAGATCTTCTCGAAGGGCTCCGGCCAGGGTTCTCCGTTCACGCACACGGTGAACCCCTCCTCCCCGAGGCGGACGACGGCGGCCGCGGCATCGCCCGCGGGGCTCGCCTGGATCTCCTCGACCCAGAGGAAACGATCACGCCAGGGGGACAGGGGGAGGTCGACGATCGCGGGTTCCCAGGGCAAATCGGTTGACCGCGTCATGCCCGCTCCTTGGTTGCGGTTGCACGGGAAGGCGGTGCGATCGCCTCGCGGCGGGGGATAGCACTCCAGAGGGCCGCCGGCTGAAGTGCCAAGCCTGAAACCGCACCGACCCTACCCGAACCGCCGCGAAAATGCAAGGGCCGGGAATGTCCGTGAATTCTTGACAGCCCCGGTTCCGGTTGATAAAAGTCCCCCTTTCCTCTTTCTTCCGGAGAAAGAAGCCCGCGCCATGGTGGAATTCCGTTTCCAGGAGATGTTTCCCCTCGCCCCGGAGGAGACCGCCTACCGGCGGCTCACGCCGGGCTTCGTCGGCACCTCGTCGTGGGAAGGCCGCGAGATCCTGCGGGTCGACCCGGAGGCGCTCACCGAGCTCGCCTACCGGGCCTTCACCGACGTCGCGCACCTCTACCGCCCCTCCCACCTGCGGCCGCTTTCCCGGATTTTCGAGGACCCCGAGAGCTCCCCGAACGACCGCTACGTCGCCCTCGAGTTGCTCAAAAACGCCGTGATCGCCGCGGAAAAGGTCTTCCCCATGTGCCAGGACACGGGCACGGCGATCGTCATCGGCAAAAAGGGCCAGGCCGTCTTTTCCGGCGACGCCGACGAGGAGGCCCTCTCGCGCGGGGTCTTCCGGGCCTACACCGAGGGCAACCTGCGCTATTCGCAGAACGCGCCGCTCACGCTCTACGACGAGGTGAACACGGGCTGCAACCTTCCCGCGCAAATCGAGATCTACGCCGTGGGCGGCGGCGAATACCGCTTTCTCTTCATCGCCAAGGGCGGGGGCTCGGCGAACAAGACGCTCCTCTTCCAGGAGACCAAGGCCGTGCTGAACCCGAAGGCCCTCCTCGAGTTCATGACGGCCAAGATGAAGACCCTCGGCACCGCCCCCTGTCCCCCCTACCACCTCGCCTTCGTCGTGGGCGGGCTCTCGGCGGAGATGACCCTCAAGACCGTGAAGCTCGCGACCGCGGGCTACCTCGACGGCTTGCCGACGAAGGGGGGCCCCGGGGGTCACGCCTTCCGGGACCTCGAGATGGAGGCGGAGCTGATGCGCGCCGCGCGCGACATCGGCTTCGGCGCCCAATTCGGCGGCAAGTGGTTCTGCCTCGAAACCCGCGTCATCCGGCTGCCGCGGCACGGCGCCTCCTGCCCGATCGGGCTGGGGGTGAGCTGCAGCGCCGACCGCAACGTCAAGGGCAAGATCACCCGCGAGGGGGTCTTCCTCGAGGAGCTCGAAACCGACCCCGCGCGCTACCTGCCGCAGGTCCGCGTGGAGGCGGGCCGCGCCGTCCCGGTCGACCTGAACCGGCCGATGGCGGAGATCCGCGCGCAGTTGAGCCGCCACCCGGTCGCCACGCCGCTGTTGCTCAGCGGGCCGCTCGTCGTCGCCCGGGACATCGCCCATGCCCGGCTCTACGAGCGGCTTCGGCGCGGGGAGGGCCTGCCCGACTATTTCCGGGACCACATCGTCTACTACGCGGGGCCGGCCAAAACGCCGCCGGGCCATGCCGCCGGGTCCTTCGGGCCCACGACCGCGGGACGCATGGACGCCTACCTCCCCGAGTTCCAACGACACGGGGCTTCGCTCGTGACGCTCGCCAAGGGCAACCGCAGCCGCGCGGTCACCGAATCCTGCAAGCGCCACGGCGGCTTCTACCTCGGCTCGATCGGCGGGGCGGCCGCACGGCTGGGCAAGGAGTGCATCCTCGCCATGGAATTGCTCGAGTTCCCGGAGCTGGGCATGGAGGCCGTCTACCGGATCCTCGTGAAGGATTTCCCGGCCTTTCTCGTCGTGGACGACAAAGGAAACGATTTCTTCGAGACCCTCGTGAAGTGAATCCCGCGGCCGGCCGACCCCCCGGGTCGGGTCGTTGACCGGATCCCCCCGCGCCGTCCGCGCGGCCGGAGAGCCGGCCGATTTCCGTTTCGGCACCAAGGAGAACCCCATGGGCAAACAGACGATGAAAACGATGGACGGCAACACGGCCGCGGCCCACGTCGCCTACGCCATGAGCGAAGTGGCGACGATCTACCCGATCACCCCCTCCTCGCCGATCGCCGAGATCGCCGACGAGTGGGCGGCCTCCGGCCGCAAGAACATCTTCGGCCAGACGATGACCGTGCGCCAGATGCAGTCCGAGGCGGGCGCCGCCGCGGCGGCCCACGGGGCGCTCGCCGCGGGGTCCCTGACGACGACCTTCACCGCCTCGCAGGGGCTGCTCCTCATGATCCCCAACATGTACAAGATCGCCGGCGAGCTCCTGCCCGGCGTGTTCCACGTCACCGCGCGCGCGATCGCCGCCCACGCGCTCTCGATCTTCGGCGACCACCAGGACGTGATGGCGACCCGCCAGACCGGCTTCGCCATGCTCGCCTCGGCCTCGGTGCAGGAGGTGATGGACCTGGGGCTCGTCGCCCACCTCGCGGCGATCGCGTCGAGCGTCCCCTTTCTGCACTTCTTCGACGGCTTCCGCACCTCCCACGAGATCCAGAAGATCGCCGTGATCGACCCCGCCGACATGGCCGAGCTCGTCGACCGGGAGGCCGTGGAGCGCTTCCGCGCGCGGGCGGCGAACCCCGAGCGGCCCGAGCTGCGGGGCACGGCGCAAAACCCCGACATCTATTTCCAGGGCCGCGAGGCGGCGAACCCCTTCTACCTCAAGGTTCCGGGGATCGTGGTCGAGGCCATGCGCAAGGTGGGCGCCCTGACCGGGCGTTCCTACCGCCCCTTCGATTACGTGGGCGACCCCCGGGCCGAGCGCGTGATCGTCTCGATGGCCTCCTCCTGCGAGACGATCGAGGAGACGATCCACCATCTCGTCGGCCGCGGCGAGAAGGTGGGGCTGGTCAAGGTCCGGCTCTTTCGGCCCTTCGTCAAGGAATGGCTGCTCGAGGCGATCCCCCCCTCGGCCCAGGTCCTGAGCGTGCTCGACCGCACCAAGGAGCCCGGGGCCTTGGGGGAGCCGCTCTTCGAAGACGTCTGCACCGCCTTCCTCGATGCCGGCCGGCCCGCCCCCCGCATCCTCGCCGGGCGCTACGGGCTGGGCTCCAAGGAGTTCAACCCCGCCATGGTGAAGGCGGTCTTCGACAACATGCGGGCCGCCCGGCCGAAGCACCATTTCACCGTCGGCATCGTCGACGACGTGACGCACACCTCGCTCGAGGTCGGACCCAGCCTGGACGTCACCCCGCCCGGCACGGTGCAGTGCAAGTTCTGGGGCCTGGGCGCGGACGGGACCGTCGGGGCGAACAAGAGCGCGATCAAGATCATCGGCGACCACACCGACCTCTACGCCCAGGCCTACTTCGCCTACGACTCCAAGAAGTCGGGGGGCATCACGATTTCGCACCTGCGCTTCGGCAAGCGGCCGATCCAGTCGACCTACCTGATCGACAGCGCCGACTACATCGCCTGCCACAAGGACAACTACGTCCAGATCTACGACGTCCTCGAGGGGATCAAGGAGGGCGGGACCTTCGTGCTGAACTCGCCGTGGACGCTCGCGGAGATGGAGACGAAGCTCCCCGCCCGCGTGCGCCGCACGATCGCGCAGAAGAAGCTCGCCTTCTACAACATCGACGCGGTGAAGATCGCCCAGGAGGTGGGCCTCGGGGGGCGGATCAACATGATCATGCAGACCGCCTTCTTCAAGCTCGCCAACGTGCTCCCCGTGGAGGAGGCGATCGGCTACCTCAAGGGCGAGATCCAGAAGATGTTCGGCAAGAAAAGCGAAAAGCTCGTCGCCATGAACCACGCCGCCGTGGACGCGACCCTCGCCCACCTCGTGCGGGTCGACTACCCGGCCTCCTGGGCGCAGGCGGGCGAAGAGGCCCGCGGCGAGGGCCGGGAACCCGCCTGGGTGCGCGAGGTCATGCGTCCCATCCTCGCCCAGCAGGGCGACAAGCTCCCGGTGAGCAAGTTCACCCCCGACGGGATCTTCCCCGTGGCCACCTCCCGCTGGGAGAAGCGCGGGGTCGCGATCAACGTCCCGGAGTGGATCGCCGAGAACTGCATCCAGTGCAACCAGTGCGCCATGGTCTGCCCGCATGCGAGCATCCGGCCCTTCCTCGTGACCGAGGAGGAGCTCAAGGCCGCCCCCCCGGGCTTCGAGGCGAAGAAGGCGGTCGGCAAGGAGCTCCAGGGGTACTTCTTCCGCATCCAGGTCGACACGCTCGACTGCATGGGCTGCGGCAACTGCGCCGACATCTGCCCGGCGAAGAAGAAGGCCCTCGTGATGAAGCCGCTCGAGACCCAGACGGAGAAGCAGGTGCCGCTCTGGGAGTACGCGATCGAGCTCCCCGTGCGCGACAGCCTGGTCGGCCGCTTCACGGTCAAGGGCAGCCAGTTCTGCCAGCCGTTGCTCGAGTTCTCGGGGGCCTGCGCCGGCTGCGGCGAGACCCCCTACGCGAAGCTCGTCACCCAGCTCTTCGGTGACCGCATGTACATCGGGAACGCGACCGGGTGCAGCTCCATCTGGGGCGGCTCCGCGCCCTCGTCGCCCTACTGCACGAACCCCCAGGGGCACGGGCCGACCTGGGGGAACTCGCTCTTCGAGGACTCCGCCGAGTTCACCTACGGCATGTTCCTCGGTGTCTTCCAGCAAAGGCGGCGGCTCGCCGAGCTCGCCCGCCGGGCGCTCGCGGAGGCGGATGTCCCGGAGGAGGTGAAGGGGCCGCTTCGCGGCTGGCTCGAGGCCATGCAGGACCCCGAGGGCTCGCGCCGCTTCGGCGATGCGCTCAAGGCCCTTCTGCCGCGCTACGGCGCCCACCCGGTGCTCGCCGAGATCCGCAAGCTGGAGAGCCTGTTCACCAAGAAATCCTTCTGGGTCTTCCTCGGCGACGGGGCCGCCTACGACATCGGCTTCGGCGGCGTCGACCACGTGTTGGCATCCGGCGAGGACGTGAACGTCCTCGTCTTCGACACCGAGGTCTACTCGAACACGGGCGGCCAGTCCTCCAAGGCGACCCCCACCGGCTCGATCGCCAAGTTCGCGGCCTCGGGCAAGAAGACGCCCAAGAAGGACCTGGGCCTGATGATGATGTCCTACGGCTACGTCTACGTGGCGAGTGTCGCCATGGGCGCAAACAAAAACCAGCTCCTCAAGGCGATCACCGAGGCCGAGTCCTACCCCGGGCCCTCCCTCATCCTCGCCTACTCGCCCTGCATCAACCAGGGGATTCTCGTCGGCATGGGGAAAAGCCAGCAGGAGGAGGATCTCGCCGTGAAAAGCGGCTACTGGCCGCTTTACCGCTACAACCCGCGGCTGGCCCGCGAGGGGAAGAACCCCTTCGTCCTCGACTCCAAGAAGCCCGACGGGAGCCTGCGGCAGTTCCTCGAGGGCGAGATCCGCTACGCCTCGCTCAAGAAGAGCTTCCCCGAGGAGGCCGAGCGGCTTCACGCGGAGCTCGCCGAGTGGGTGAACCGGCGCTACGAGCAGTTCGCGAAGATGGCCGAGGCGGGCCGGCCGGAACCCGAAACGGACGCCCCCGCCTGATCCCGCTCTTGCCCGCGGGCATCCTCGTGCGGGGCGCTCGGCCGTGCGGCCGGGCGCCCCGCAGCGTTTTTCCAGGGGGAGCGCTCGGCGGGGGAGGCCGCGGAAGGCTCACGCCCCGACGCCGTAGCCGTACATCTCGTAGCGGGTGCCCTTCTCCAGCCGACGGTCGATCTTCGCCTGGATCTCCCGCCGGACGGCGTTGGCGAACCATTTCGTCCAGGCCTCGCGGGATTGCCAGGTGCTGATGACGAGGATCTCCCCCGGCTCGTCGAGCCGGTGGAGCGTCTCCCCGGAGATGTACCCCTCCTGCTGCACGGCGAGCATGCGCAGCTCGCGGAGGAGCTCCTCGACGAGGGGATCCCCCGTGTCCGGCAGACTTCGTCGGATCAGGATCTTGACCGCCATCTCGTCCTCCTTTCGTCTATGGGTGGACGAAGCAAAACCCCGCCGCTTGCGCGCAAGCGGCGGGGTTCGCGGGCTCCCGGATCATCGAAGCCTCCAGCCGAGGCGGGAACGTCGTCCCGGGATGCTACCCCTGGGCGGCGGGGGCGTCAACCGCGGGCCCTGCGCCGCCTTCTTCTTCGGCCTCGGCCGCAAGCCGGCGGATCCTTCGCGCGGCCTCGGCCTGGAGCCGGGCGAGGAACGCGGGGTCGATCGGCCCTTTCCAGGTTGCGATCTCGGTGAAGCGGCGAGGGAGGAGGACCTTCTCGGGCGCGAACCCGCCCTTCAGCCGCAGCCGCCAGCGCTCGGCCTGGACGCGGCGGGCGATCTCGGGGAGGCGGGAGGCGATGTCGCCCCAGCCCGCCGCCTCGAGGCAGGCGGCGAGGCGCTGCTCGGTGTAGACCGCGCGGGCGAAGAGGCAGGCCGCCATGGAGGTGAGCAGGCAGCGGCTTTGCTCCTCGGCGAACAGGTGCCGGCAGGCGTCTTCCACCTCCGGCGTCTCGTGGCGCTGGTCGTAGGCGTAGCCTGCGCTGTCGAGGTGGGAGTGCCGGAACCCCAGGGCCTGGGAGACGAAAAACACCTCGCCCGTGGCGTAGCCGGCCATCTCCTGGCCCAGCACACAGGCGAACTCCGAGCCGCCGTAGTGCGCCGCGGCGCGTTCGACGCCGGAGGCGAGCAGGCGGTAGAAGTCGTTTTCCCCGCGGGCGAGGTGCCAGAGCGCCTGCGCGTAGGCCCGGGCGTCGCCGAAGGACAGGGGCAGGAGGGTCTCGCGCTCGGAGAGGAGCCCCGCGGCGAAGGCCTCGGTCGCCCAGGCCAGCGCCACACCGGCCGACATCACGTCGAGCCCCGCCCGGTCCGCCTCTTCCATGAGATCGAGCGCGGCGAAGGGGTCGCAGACGCCGAGCATCGCGCCCACGGCGAAGATCGGCTCGTGGTCGTAGGAGACCTGGCGGTAGAGGTACTGGTTGGGTTCCATGAATTTCTCGCGCACGAAGCCGATGTGGATGCAGCCGACCGGGCAGCCGGCGCAGGCGGCGTTGCGCAGCAGCGTGCGCTCGGCGAAGGCCTCACCGCTGATCCCCGCGGCGCAGGCGTCGTGGGTCTGTTGGAGGTTGCGGAACGGGAGCGCCCGCAGCGCGTTCAGGACGGCCACGTTCTCGGCGGTCCCGAGGTTGTGGTACTTGTGCATCATGTCGGTCGCGGTGAGCAGCCGGTAGACCTCCTCGAACACCCGCGGGTAGTCTTTTCCCGCCGGGGCCGCGGGCGAGCCGTCCCCCTGGACGGCGATCGCCTTGAGGCGTTTCGCCCCCATCACCGCGCCCGCGCCCAGCCGGCCGAAGTGGCGGTAGGTGTCCACGTTGATGCAGGCCATCGCCGAGAGCGCCTCGCCCGCGGGCCCGATGCGCAGGATGCTCCGGTGCCCGGCCCCGGGGAGGATGCGCCGCAGGATTTTGCCCGTCGCCTGGACGTCCAGGCCCCGCAGGAAATGGACGTCCCGGAGGGCGAGGTGCCGCGCGCCGAGGGAGAGGCAGCTCCATCGCGCGGCGCGCCCGGTGACGACCAGGGCGTCGAGCCCCGCCAGGCGCAAGGCGAGCGCGGAGCGTCCCCCGCCGTGGCTTTCGGCCACCTGCCCGTGGCGCGGAGAGACGAAGGCGCAGACCGTCTTGCTCATGAGGGGGTAGAGGCCGGTCAACGGCCCGACGGCGAAGACGAGCGGCTGCTCGGGGTCGTCCCAGGGGCGGTCGAGCCGGCCGAAGCGGCGAAGCAGCATCGCGGCGAGCCCGGAGCCGCCCGCCCAGCGCGAGCGGCCCTCGATCGCGAGCAGTTCGCCCCGGCCCGAGGCGAGATCGACCCGCAGCACGCGAAAGGGGGCTTCGCTCATGGCCGCCCCTCCTCGCCGGGGCCGCTTGGCCCCTTCCCGACCTCGCGGTGCTCGAGGCAGTCGTGGGGGCAGAAAGGCACGCAGCGGCCGCAGTGGATGCAGACGAAGGGCTCGCCGTCGGGCTCGAGGTGGACCGCCCCCACGGGGCAGGCCGGGGCACAGGCGCCGCAGCGGATGCAGCGCTGCTTGCGCACGACCACACCCCCGCCGCGGCGCTGCACGAAGGCCTGCGTGGGGCAGGCGGCGGCGCAGGGCGCCGGGTCGCAGGCCAGGCAGAGGCGCGCCTCGAAGCCCGTGGAGAGCCCCCCGGAGGAGGCGATGCGGATGCCCGCCGTGTTCCAGGAGATCCTCCCGTGGAGGAGCCGCGCGCAGGCGAACGAACAGGAATGGCAGCCGATGCAGCGCTCCATGCGGGGCGCGGTGAGGATCTTCACGTCCCCTCCTCGTCGGGGAGCCCGCGGAGCTCGCGGCAGGCGGCGATCAGGCCGGCGGTCGAGGCGTCGTGGGCCGCCCCCGGCCGCCCCCCCTCGAGCTCGGGCAGGATCCGACCCGCCAGCTCTTTTCCCAGCTCGACCCCCCACTGGTCGAAGCTGAAGATGTTCCAGACGACCCCTTGGACGAAGATCTTGTGCTCGTACATCGCCATGAGGAGGCCGAGCGTGCGGGGGGTGAGCTTGCGGAAGAGGATCGTCGTGCTCGGGCGGTTGCCCTCGAAGACCTTGTGCGGGGCGAGGCGGCGGATCTCCTCCTCGGGGGTCCCCGCGCGCCGCATCTCGGCTTCGACCTCCTCGCGGGTCTTGCCGTTCATGAGGGCCTCGGTCTGGGCGAGGAAGTTGGCGAGCAGCAGGTCGTGGTGCCTTCCGAGGGGGTAGTGGCTGACGGCGGGGGCGAGGAAATCGCAGGCGACGAGCCGCGTACCCTGGTGCAGGAGCTGGAAGAAGGCGTGCTGCCCGTTCGTGCCCGGCTCCCCCCAGAGGACCGGCCCGGTCGCGTAGGCGACGCGCCGACCGTCGCGGTCCACGGACTTGCCGTTGCTTTCCATGTCGCCCTGCTGGAAGTAGGCCGGAAAGCGCCGCATGCACTGGTCGTAGGGCAAAATCGCGTGCGTTTCGGCGCCCAGGAAGTTGATCTGCCAGATGCCGAGCAGCCCCAGGATCACCGGCAGGTTCCGCGCGAGCGGGGTCTCGCGGAAGTGCCGGTCCATCTCGTGGGCGCCCGCGAGGAACTGCTCGAAGCGCCCGAAGCCCACGGCGCAGGCGATCGGCAGCCCGATCGCCGACCAGACGGAGTAGCGTCCCCCGACCCAGTCCCAGAAGACGAACATGTTCTCGGGGGCGATGCCGAACTCGCGCACGCGGGGGGCGTTCGTCGAGACGGCGACGAAGTGGCGGGCGATGTGCGCGGCATCGCCCGCGCGGGCGAGAAACCAGTCGCGGGCGCTGTGGGCGTTGGCCATCGTCTCCTGGGTGGTGAAGGTCTTCGAGGCGACGACGAACAGGGTGGTCTCGGGGTCGAGCCCCTCGAGGGTCTGGGAGAGGTGCGCCCCGTCCACGTTGGAGACGAAATGGACCGCCGGGCCCCCGCGCGCGTAGGGCCGCAGGCATTCGCAGACCATCGCCGGGCCGAGGTCCGAGCCCCCGATCCCGAGGTTGACCACGTCGCGGATCGGCCGCCCCGTGAACCCGCGCCAGGCGCCCGAGCGCACGGCCTCGGAAAAGCGCCGCATCTGCTCGAGGACGGCCCTCACCGCGGGCATGACGTCGCGGCCGTCCACGAAGACGGGGCTCCCGCTGCGGTTCCGCAGCGCCGTGTGCAGCACGGCGCGCCCCTCGGTCTCGTTGATTTTCTCGCCCGTGAAGAGGGCCTCGATCGCCCGCGGAAGGCCGCACTCCTCGGCGAGCGCCAGGAGCAGCCCGAGGGTTTCCGCGGTGATGCGGTTCTTCGAGTAATCGACGAGCACCTCTCCCAGCCGCAGGGAGAAGCGGCGGAAGCGGTCGGGGTCTTCGGCGAAGAGTTGCCGCAGGTGAAGCGGCCGGATCTCCGCGGCGTGCCGGCCGAGTTCCTGCCAGGCGCGGGTGCGGGTGGGGTCGATGTGCGGCAGCATGGGCGGTCGGCCTCCCGGGGCGGTTCAGGCGGCCTCGAGGTCGATGATCTCGAGCCGGTGGTTTCGCTGGGGGTAGCGGCGCGAGGGCCCCTCGGTGAGGAAGACGAAGCGCCCGGCGAGGCCCTCCGCGGCGCACAGGGTGCGGCACCAGTCGCGCCAGCGCGCGGGGTGCTCGGGCTCGAGGAGCGGCCGCACGCCGTAGGAAAAGTGGAGGTCGCGGCAGGTCTTCTCGACCGAGCTGACGGCCGTCACCCAGACCGGCAGCCGGAAGCGGGCGATCCCCCGCGCCGTCCGGCCGCTGTGGGTCGGGACCACGATCGCGGCCGGGGTGAGCCGCCGCATCGCGGCCTCGAGGCTCGCCGCGATGAGCTCCCCGGGGTGAGGGGGGGGCTCCGCCGCGCAGGGCTCCGCGGCGGGCCCGGCGGGGCAGATCCGGTCGCGGTGGGTTTCGGTCGCGGCGGCGATGCGGCCGAGCATGGCGACCGCCTCCACCGGGAAGCGCCCCATGGCCGACTCGCTCGAGAGCATCACGGCATCGGTCCCGTCGAGGATCGCGTTGGCGACGTCGGTCGCCTCGGCGCGCGTGGGGATCCGGTGGGCGGTCATCGACTCGAGCATCTGGGTGGCGGTGATCACGGGCTTCTGCAGGCGGTTGGCGAGGCGGATCAGGCGCTTCTGGGTGACGGCGATTTCCTCGATCGGGATTTCGACGCCCAGGTCGCCGCGGGCGATCATGAGGCCGTCGGCCGCCTCGAGGATCGCCTCGATGCGCTCGAGGGCCCCGGCGCGCTCGATCTTGGCGATGATGAGGGGGTCGAACCCCAGCTCCCGCGCGGCCGCGCGCACGGCGTGGATGTCCTCCGGGCGGTCGACGAAGGATTGCCCGACGGCGTCGACCCCGTGGCGCAGGGCGAATTCGAGGCAGCGGCGGTCGTGCTCCGTGAAGGCCTGCTGGCCGAGATCGACCCCGGGGAGGTTGAGCCCCTTGCGCGAGCGGAGCTCCCCGCCCACGACCACGCGGCAGGCGATCGCGGGGCCCTCGACCCGCTCGACCTCGAGGGCGATGAAGCCGTCGGCGATGAAGATCCGGTCCCCGCCGCGCACGACCCGGGGCAGGGGGGCAAATCCGACCGTGACGCGTTCGGCCGTCCCGGTGACGGGCTCGGTCGTGAGGACGAACCGCTGGCCCGGGACGAGCGTCACCGGTTCCTCGGCGAACTCGCCGATGCGGATCTTGGGGCCGGGCAGGTCGGCGAGCACGGCGACGTCGCGCCCGGCTTCGGCCGCGGCGCGTCGGATGCGGGCGATGGTCTCGGCGTGGCCGGAGAAGTCCCCGTGGGAGAAATTGATCCGGGCGACGTCCATCCCGGCCTCGATCATGCGGCGGAGCACCTCCGGCCGGTCGGAGGCCGGTCCGACGGTGGCGACGATCTTGGTCTTGTGGGCGCGGTAGGCCATGGGCCGTGCCTCCTCCTCGCGGGGGCGGGCGGGGTGCGGGCCGTCAGGCGGGGAGCTCCAGGAACTCCCGCACGCCGCAGCCGAAGCGGGCGCGGAAAGCCCGGTCGATCTTTTCGACGGGGTTGGACCCCAGGAAGCCGAGCAGCCGATCGAGTTCTTGTTTCCGGGCCTGCGGGTCCGGCCGTTCCTTGAGGCGCGCGATGTCGTCCTCGATCTCGAAGTAGCGCAGCTTGTCCTTGAGCGGCAGCTGCCAGAAGAGGAGAAAGCCGCGCTCGGGGAAGTCGATCCCGAGGCGGCGGTAGGCGTCGAGCATGAAGCTTCGCTCCAGGCGCTCGCGCAGCCCCGAAAGACGGGCGCGCACCCGGGGGAGCTCCTCGGGCCCGCAGGGTTTGCCGAGCAGCTCGAAGTACATCTTGATCTTGGGCTCGGTGCCCGAGGGGCGGACCGTGATGCGCACGCCGTCGGTTTCGGGGGTGTCGGCGAGGTGGAAGACGACCGCGTTGCGCGAGGCCGTGTCCGTCTCCGACAGGTGGGGCTGCGGCTCCCCCTGCCACCGGTCGACGGCCCGCATGACGGCGAAATCCCCGAAGCGCTCGATCCGCGCGGTGCGGTAATAGGCCATCAGCGCGGCGATTTGCTCCATGCCCTGGGCGCCGAGGAGCCGGATTTCGGTCAGGTGGTTGTGGCCGCAGCCGTAGGTGCAGTAGATCTCCTCGAGCGCGTCGCAGAGCGTGCGGCCGGACGCCTTGAGCTCGGCGGCGTACTCGGCGAGCCAGACGGCCGCGCCGGCGGCGTCCTTGTCGCGCGCGTAGGTCCCGGTGAGGTAGCCGTGGCTTTCCTCGCAGCCGAAGAGAAAATCCGCGCCCCGCCCTTCGGCCTCCAGCCGGTTCATCTCGGCCGCGATGTATTTGAAGCCGACGAGCAGATCCCCGATGCAGCGGATCCCGTGGCGGGCGGCCATGCGGTCGATCAGCGAGGTGGTGACCTCGGTCTTGACGATCACCCGGCCGGGGGCGAGGCGCCCGCTGCGCTCGAGGGTGCCGATCGCGTGGCGGGCCAGCAGCAGCGCGATTTCGTTGCCGTTGAGGAAGACCCACTCCCCGCGGTGGCGGACGAGGACGCCGATGCGGTCGGCGTCGGGGTCGGTGCTGAGCAGGAGATCGGCCCCGTCCCGCTCGGCGAGCGGGCGGGAGGCGTCGAAGGACTCGATCACCTCGGGGTTCGGGATCTGGAAGGTGACGTGCTCGAAGCGGCCGCTCGGGGGCGAGGTCGCCGGGCAGGGCGTCACCGCGAAACCGAGGCGCCGCAGGACGGGGAGCACGCTCGTCGTCCCCGTGCCGTGAAGCGGGGAGTAGAAGATGCGCACCTGCCGCGCCGGGGAGAGCGAGACGCGGCAGACCGCTTCGTGGAAGGCGTTATCGATCTCGTCTCCCAGGATCTCGACCCGTCCCGCGCGCAGCGCCTCGGCGAAGGGCAGGCGCCGGATCTCGCGCACGTTGCGGGTCACCTCGTCGACGAGGGCCTGGTCCTCCGGAGGGATCAGCTGGCCGCCGAAGGCGTCGTAGACCTTCTTGCCGTTGTCGGGGGGAAGGTTGTGGCTGGCGCTGAACATGTCGCCCGCAACCGCGCCGAGGCGGCGGATGGCGAAGGAGAGCTCCGGCGTGCTCCGGGGGGAGTCGAAGAGGAGCACGCGGATGCCGTTCGCCGCGTACACCTCGGCCGCCGCGCGGGCGAGGGCGAGCCCGTCCAGCCCGCGGACGGGGTTGGGGCGGTCGGCCGCGTAGATCCCGCTCTCCTCGAAACGGCGCACGTCGAAGGCCATCACGACCCCGCGCCGCCGGGCCTCGTCCCCGTGGTGGCGCAGGAGGTACTGGCTGTGTCCCTGGGCCGAGGCCTGGATGGTCCAGGGGTTGATGCGGTTGGGTCCGATCCCGACCGGCCCCCGACGGCCGCCCGTGCCGAAGGGGATCACCTGGTAGAAGGAGTCGAGCAGGAGGTCCCAGCGGCGGGTTTCGACCAGGTGCCGGATCTGGGGGACGTAGTCGGCGAAGGCGGCCTCCTCGAGCCAGAGGGCGAGGTTTGCGAGAGCCCGGGACTTGACCGCCTCCGAGACTTCCAGAGCGGCGAATCCCTCGCGGGCGCGTTCCATCCAGTCCATCGCGTCGGCGTTCTCCTTGTGCGGGTTGCGGCCGGTTCAGGGTCGAATCCGGGCTTGTTTGAGTTGGTCGGCCACGGCCTGGGCGGCCCGGCGCACCGCCTCGGGGTCGCCGAGGTAGCGGTGGCGGATCGGCCGGAGATCCCGGTCGAGCTCGTAGACGAGCGGGATCCCCGTGGGGATGTTCAGCTCGAGGATGTCCCGGTCGGAGATGCCGTCCAGGTACTTGACGAGCGCGCGCAGGCTGTTGCCGTGGGCGGAGATGAGGACCCGCTCGCCGCGGCGCACGGCCGGGGCGATGGTCTCGTGCCAGTAGGGGAGGAACCGCTCGACCGTGTCCTTGAGGCACTCGGTGAGCGGAAGCTCGGATGCGGGCACGTGGCGGTAGCGCGGGTCGCGGCCGGGAACGCGCGGGTCGTCGGGGGAAAGGGCCGGCGGCCGGATGTCGTAGCTGCGGCGCCAGAGGAGGACCTGCTCCATGCCGTGGCGTTCGGCGGTTTCGGCCTTGTTCAGGCCCTGGAGCGCCCCGTAGTGGCGCTCGTTCAGCCGCCAGCTCAGCTCGACCGGGATCCACATGCGATCCATCTCCTCGAGGACGAGCCAGAGGGTCTTGATCGCGCGGCTGAGGACCGAGGTGAAGGCGCGGTCGAAGTCGAAGCCCTCGCGGCGCAGAAGCCGACCGGCCTCGACGGCCTCCTCGACGCCCTTCGGGGTCAGCCCCACGTCGGTCCACCCCGTGAAGCGGTTTTCGCGGTTCCAGAGACTTTCCCCGTGGCGCAGCAACACGATCGTGTACATGGCCCCTCCCCGCCGGCGGAAGGCCGCGCGACACGGTCCGCACGCGTTGACTTCCGGCCGGGCTGTGCTACGATGATTTTGCATTCTACACAGGTTTTCCCCGCTTGCTCAAGCACATCCTGCCCCGGGCACCGCCGCGGGCGGGAGGATGAAGGTCCATGTCGCACCCCCCCATGCTCGACGAGGCCCCCCCGGGGCCTCCCCCGGGCCCGCGGCCGTTCGATCTGCCGGGGGTTTCGGCCCTCGGCCGCTTCGGCCTGCGGCTCAACGCCTCGCTCGGGGCGCTCGCGCTCTTTTTCCTGCACGCCGCCGTGCGCATGGTCCACTGGAAGCAGATCCCGGAGATCGTCCAGCAGATCTACTTCATCGGCGCCAAGTCGGCGAGCATCGTCGCGCTCGTCGGCTTTTTCACCGGCATGGTGCTCGGGCTGCAGCTCGTCTACGTGATGAACAAGTTCGGCGCGGTCGGCTTTCTCGGCACGGCGGTCGCCCTCTCGCTGATCCGCGAGCTCGGCCCGGTGTTGACCGCGATCATGATCACCGCGCGCGCCGGGTCGGCCATGGCGGCCGAGATCGGCATCCAGCGGATCTCCGAGCAGATCGACGCCCTGCAGACGATGCGCATCGACCCGCTCGGGTTCCTCGTCAGCCCGCGGCTGGCGGCCGGGCTGGTGAGTTTCCCCATCCTCACCGCGATCTTCGACCTGATCGGGATCCTGGGGGGCTACGTGAGCGGCGTGGTCCTGCTCGGGGCGAACGCCGGCTCCTACCTCTACCGCATCGACGCGAGCGTGGACTGGAGCGACGTCCGCGGCGGCTTCATCAAGTCGCTCGTCTTCGCCGCGATCGTGATCACGATCTGCTGCTTCCAGGGGTTTTTCACCCACCTGCGCACCGACAGCCACGGCTCGAAGAGCGTCAGCCTGTCGACCACCTCCGCCGTCGTGCTCTCCTGCGTGTGGATCCTGATCGCCGACTACGTCGTCACCTCCTTCCTGCTGTGAGCCCGGCCCCCGATGGAACGCACCCCGCTCATCGAGTTCCGCGACGTGGTCAAGCGCTTCGGCGAACGGACCATCCTCGACGGGGTGAGCTTCCGGATCTACGAGGGCGAGGTCACGACGATCATCGGCTTGAGCGGCACGGGAAAAAGCGTCACCCTGAAGCACATCATCGGCCTTCTCCGGCCCGACGCGGGGGAGATTCGCTACCGGGGGACGCCGCTCCAGACGATGGGCCGGGCGCAGTGGGACGCCTACATCGGCCGCATCAGCTACATGTTTCAGAACAACGCCCTCTTCGACGCGATGACCGTCTTTGAAAACGTGGCCCTGCCGCTCCGGCGGACGACCCGTCTTTCGCGCCGCGAAATCGAACGCCGCGCCATGGCCCGCATCGAGCAGACCGAGCTCACCGAGGTCGCCCACAAGTACCCCTCGGAGATCTCGGGCGGCATGCAGAAGCGCGCGGCGCTCGCGCGCGCGCTCGTGACCGACCCGCAGATCGTCCTCTTCGACGAGCCGACGACCGGCCAGGACCCCATCCGCAAGAACGCCATCCTGGGGATGATCGCCGAGTACAAGAAGAAGGTGGGCTTCACCGCGGTCCTGATCAGCCACGAGATCCCCGACGTTTTCTTCATCTCCAACCGCATCCTCGTCCTCTGGGAGGGCCGGATCGCCTTCGAGGGGACCCCCGAGGAGATGGCCGCCTTCGATCACCCCTTCCGCGACGAGATCCTGCGCAGCCTGCAGGATCTGCGCGAGGACATCACCGGGGTCTACTCCGCGCGGCATTTCAAGATGCGCTACCAGACCGAGTTCGGCCGCGGCGGCCCCGAGGAGACCTACGCGCTGCTCGTCTTTTCCTTCGACAACGTGGACGAGATCGACCGCGAGGTGAGCCCGCGGGCGGCCCAGGAGACCCTGCGCGCGCTCGGCACGTACATCGGCAAGCACTTCGGCGCGGTCGGCGGCTTCACGACCCGCCAGACGATCGGCGAGTTCATCACGATTCTTCCCTTTTCGGACCTCGAGGAGGCGCGCCGCATCCTCGAGCGCTTCGCGGCGGACTTCCAGAACGAGGGGCTGCCGCGGTTGGCCGAGCAGTTCCGCCGGGAGATCCCCCCCGAGCGCTGCTTCGATTTCGCCATCACCGCCGGCATGGCGCAGGGAAAGCCGCTGATCGAGCTCGAATCGGTGATCGAATTCGCCCGCTACGACAAGAAACCCATCGCCGCCTTTTCCTGCGGCCTGCGGAGGTGAACCGGCATGCAGCGCTACTCCAAGGAATCCGTCGTGGGGATCTTCATGCTGGCGGGACTCGCCTGCATCGGGTACCTGGCGCTGAAGCTGGGCGACCTGGGCCTGCTGGAGGACGACACCTATCCCCTCAGCGCCCATTTCAGCCGCGTGACCGGCCTGCGCCCCGGCAGCGCGGTGGTGATGCTCGGCCTCGAGGTCGGCCGCGTCGGCCGCCTGTCGATGGACCCGGAGCAGCGCTTCGCGGTGGTCGAGCTCAAGATCCGCAAGGGGATCCGCGTCTACGACGACGCGATCGCCTCGATCCAGACCGAGGGGCTGATCGGCGACCGCTACGTCAGCATCGACCCCGGCGGGAGCGGCGAGCCCCTCAAGCCCGGCGAGCGCATTCTCGAGACCGTGGCGCCGACCGAGATCATGGATCTCGTCGGCAAGTACGCCTTCGGCGACGTGAAGAAGTAGGGGATTCACCCGCCGCCCGGCCGACCGGGCGGCGATGACCGCGGCGGCCGCCCCCCGGGCGGGCCGCCGCGCGGTACGGGAGGAATCACGATGCGGTTCGTTCTGGTCCTTTCCCTTGCCCTTGCCCTGGCCGCCGCGCCGGCGGCGGGGTGGGCCGCCTCCCCCCGGGAGACGGTCGAAACCCAGGTGAACCGGGTCTTGCGCACGCTCGCCGACCCGGCCTTCCGCAACGAAACGCGGGAGGCGAAGATCGCCAAGATCCGCTCGATCGTGAACGAGATTTTCGATTACACGGAGCTGTCGCGGCGCACCCTGGGCCGGGAATGGTCGAAGTTCAACCCCGCGCAGCAGGAGGAATTCGTCCGCCTCTTCGGCGATCTCCTCGAGAAGACCTACGCCGACCGGCTGCTGTCCTACTCGAACGAAAAGGTCGTCTTCGAGCGGGAGACGATGCTGCGCGAGGGCCAGGCCGAGGTGACGAGCAACATCCTGACCGGGGACGGCAAGAAGATCCCCCTGGACTACCGCCTGATCCGCACGGGGGGGAACGACTGGCGGGTCTACGACGTGATCGTCGAGGGGATCAGCCTGGTGAAGAACTACCGCGACCAGTTCCGCGACATCCTGGCCAAGAACTCCCCCGAGGAGGTCCTCAAGATCCTGCGCGAGCGGGCGGCGAAAGGGTAACGCGGCGGGGGGGCGCACCGCGGCCCTACGGCGCGGCTCGCGTGCGCGCCTCCCAGCCCCTGCCGGCCGCGGGGTCCAGCCGCTCGATGTCGAAGCCGGAGAGGGAGCCCTCCTCGGGGCGGACGAGGAACCAGGCGGTCTTGCCCGCCTCGATGGCGACCGCGATCTCCCGCTCGGCGACCCCGACGGTGTAGACGCCGGGGGGGAGCCGGAACTCCCGGTGCTCGCCGGCGCGCAGGCGGGCGGCCGCCTCGCCGTTCAAGCGCACGGGGAGCCTGAGCCCCCAGTCGAAGAGGGCGTCGCTGCGCACCACGACCAGGCGGCCCGCGGCCTGGGAGTCGGGCGGCGGCGCGGGGGGGTGAAGGGGGGCGCAAGCGGCGAGGGCGAGCAGCAGGGCGGCGGCCCGGAGCGGGTTCACGAATCAGCCTCCTTGTCCATCCCGGGTCGCGAGACGCCGGCGGTCGAACTCCGCGATCACCTGGGCGCCCAGGAGCACGATGATGACCGCGGCCTCGATGCTGAGCAGCGCGACCACCGTGGTCGCGATCGATCCGTAGATCACGTTCACGAACGACAGCCGCGCGTAGTACCACACGATCGCCCGGCGCACGACCTCCCAGAGCAGCGTAGCCGTCACGGCCCCCGTGAGCGCGTGGCGCAGCGAGATGCGGCCGACGGGCATCACGAGGTAAAACGAGGTCAACAGCAGCGCCATGCCGCCCATGCCGAGGAGATAGAGAAGGCCGCGGCCGAAGCCGCGCAGCTGGATCTCCCGGCCCAGGAGCACGAGGTTTTGGCGCTCGAGGGCGTCCAGGGCGCCGGCGATCAGCGTGACCAGGAGAAAGCCGAGGCCGAGGAGAAAGATGTAGGCGTAGGGGATGACCGCCGAGACGAAAAGCGGCCGCCGCAGGGCCTGCTTGCGGTGGGAGAAGATCACGGCCATCGTGCTCTCGAGGACCGAGAAGGCCATGGAGCTGAAAAACAGCATGATCACGAAGCCGACCGCCCCGACCAGGTGGCGGCGGGCGAGGAACATGCGCACCTGGTCGGCGAGGCTTTCGGCGTAGCCGGGGATGAGCAGCTCGAGGTTGTCGGTCACGGTGTGGATGAGCTGCTCGGGGTCGACGAAGTGCGACAGCCCGACCAGGAGGAGCGCGATCAGCGGGACGATCGAGAGCAGCGTGTAATAGGCGACCGCGCCCGCCAGGAGCAGCCCCTGGTTTCGCTGGAATTCGCGCAGCACCTGCCAGGCGAAGCGGCCGGCCCGCGCCAGCGGCCCCGGCTCCGGCCGGGGCGTGGCGGGCTCCGGGGCTGGGGCGTCGGGATCCGTCATCGGGCCGGGGCCTTTCGCGTGCCGAGGGCGGCGAAGGGGCCGGCCTGCGTTTCCGGCGGGCAGGCGCAGGGCCCCCGGTTCCGGTCGGCCCCGCAGCGCGGGCAGAGGCCGCGGCAGTCCTCGCGGCAGAGCGCGCGGATCGGGAGGGCGAGCACGATCTGCTCCTGCACCCCTTCGGCGAGGTCGAGTTCATCCCCCGAAAAGGAGAGCAGGTCCGCCTCCTCGGGATCGACGTGCGCCGCGTCCTGCGGGAGGGCGGCTTCGGGCGACCTGCGGGTGTAGGCGAGCCGGACCGCGGCCTCGATCGGGTAGTCGAATTCCGCAAGGCACCGGGCGCAGGAAAGGCGCGCGGTGCACGTCACCCGGCCCTCGACCTCGATCAGGCCGGAGACGCGCTGGATGCTCAGTCGGCTCCGGACCGCACCGGGGAATGCGGCCTCCCCCCGGCGCGAGATCTCCCGCAGCACGGGAAAGCGCTCCGCGGGGATCTCGAAAGTGACCGTGGTCTGAATCTCGCTGATCTCGCGAAGGGATACACGCATCGGCTCTTCTCCCGTACCGAGGGGGTGTCCCCAAGCGCCCCCGGCGTGCCCACTATAGCCGAAAGCGCGCGCAAGACCAAGCGGGACCCGGGGGGCGGCCCCTTGCCCGCGGGGGCGGCCCTCTGCTATGGCAGGGCCATGCCGTCCGCCGCGACCGAGCCTTCCTCCTGCCGCCGCTGCGGCGCCTGCTGCCGCAACGGCGGGCCCGCCCTGCACGCGGAGGATCGCCCTCTCGTGGAGGAGGGGACGATCCCGCTGCGGGATCTCTTCACCGTGCGCCGGGGCGAGTGGGTCCGCGAGCCGGGCCGGCAGGGCCTGGTGCGGCTGGCCGCGGAAGTCGTCAAGGTGAAGGGGACGGGCGGCGGCTGGACCTGCCGGCTCTACCTCCCCGAGGAGCGCGCCTGCGGCATCTACGACCGCCGGCCCCACGAGTGCCGGCTGCTCGACTGCCGGGACCCGGGCCCGCTGCGGCGGGCCTTCCGCCGCGGGAGGCTCACCCGGGCCGACCTGCTGGCCGGGGCGCCGCACTTCCGCGACCTGGTCGCCGACCACGAGCGCCGCTGCGACCTCGAGACGGCCTGGGAGCTCCTGCGGGCGGGGGATGCCGCTTCGGCGATGCGGCTCGAGGAGATGGCGCGCTACGATGCCGAGATGCGCGGGCTGCTCGTGTCCCGCGGCGGGCTCGACCCCGGGCTGCTCGACGTGCTCTTCGGGAGGCCGGTCGCGATGGTCGTGCGTCTCTTCCGCCGGCGCCTTGCGGGCGGCCCGGACGCGGCGGGGGAGGACGAGGGGATGGAGGGGGTGCCATGAAGGCGATCGTCGTGAAACCGGGACCGCGCCAGGTGCGGCTTTCCTGGGAAAAAGCCGCGGATCCGCGGCCGGGGCCCGGGGAGGTGCTGCTCGAGGTCCATGCCACGGCCGTGAACCGCGCCGACCTCCTCCAGGCCCGCGGCCAGTACCCGCCGCCGGGGGTGACCGAGATCCTCGGCCTCGAGGCCGCCGGGGTCGTGCGCGAGGTGGGCGAGGGGGTTTCCGACTGGAGCGCGGGGGAGCGGGCGATGGCGCTGCTTCCGGGGGGCGGCTACGCCGAGCGGGCGGTCGTGCACGCGGGGTTGCTCCTGCCGCTGCCCGAGGGCTGGTCGTTCGCCCAAGGGGCCGCCGTCCCCGAGGCCTGGATCGCCGCTTACCTCAATTTGTTCGAGGAGGCCCTCCTCCGGGCGGGCGAGAGCGTCCTCATCCACGCCGGCGCAAGCGGTGTCGGGACGGCCGCGATCCAGCTCGCCGCCGCGGAGGGCGCCCGCGTGTTTGCCACCGCGGGTTCGGCCGCAAAGCTCGCCGCCTGCCGCGCCCTGGGCGCCGCGGCGGCGATCGACTACAAGACCCAGGATTTCGCGGTCGAGGTCAAGGCCCTGAACGGCGGGCGCGGCGTGGACGTGATTCTCGACCCCGTGGGAGCCTCGCACCTCAGGCGCAACCTCGAGCTTCTCGCCCTGTGCGGCCGGCTCGTGAACATCGGGGTGATGGGCGGAAGCCGCGCGGAAATCGATCTCGCGCTCGTCCTGTCGAAGAGCCTGCGGTTGATCGGCTCGCGCCTCCGGCCGCGTCCGCTCGCCGAGCGGGTCGCGATCGTGCGGCGCTTCCGGGAGCGGGTCCTGCCGCGCTTTCTCACCGGGGAGCTCAAGCCGGTCATCGACCGCGTGTTGCCGATCGCGCAGGCCGAGGCGGCCCACGAGCTCATCCGCGAAAACCGCAACATCGGCAAGGTGGTCCTGGAAATCCCCCGGACCGCCTGAAGCCTTCCGGAGCCGCCATGGACGAAGCCGCCGCACCCGAGGAGGCGAGGCGCAGCCTGGTCGCCCGCCTGCGGGCCTACGTCCTCGCCGGGGTGCTCGTCACCGCGCCGCTGGCGATCACGGCCTATCTCACGGTTTCCTTTCTCCTCTGGGTCGACGCCGGTGTTGCCCGGCTGGTCCCCGACCGCTACAACCCCGACACCTACCTCCCCTTCTCCGTTCCCGGGATCGGGCTGCTGCTCGTGATCGCCTTTCTCGCCGCGGCGGGCTGGTCCGCGCGAAACCTCTCCGGCCGTTTCCTGCTGCGCGCCTCGGAGGCGCTGCTTGCCCGCATGCCGGTCGTGCGCGGGATCTACGCGACCCTCAAGCAGATGATCCACACGGCGATGGCGGGCGGTTCCCGCGCCTTCCGCGAGGTGGTTCTCCTCGAGTTTCCCCGGCCGGGCGTCTGGGCGATGGGCTTCGTGGCCGGCAGCCCGCAGGGCGAGGTGCGGACGCGGCTTCCCGGGGAGACGGTCTGCGTCTTCGTCCCCACGACCCCGAACCCCACCTCGGGCTTCTTCCTCTTCGTGCCGCGGCGGGAGCTCGTGGTGCTCGAAATGACGGTCGAAGAGGCGATCAAGATGGTGGTCTCGGCGGGGATGATCGCGCCGGACGGGGGCCGTCCGCCGGAAGCACCCGGCCCGCCCGGCCCGGGTCCCGGCTGACCGGAGCGGCGGCCCGCCGCCCCGCAGGGCGGCGTGCCGTCCAAAGAGGGCAGGAACGCCCGGAGCGGCCAAAACGGCTCCGGAGACAAAGGACCGCGGCCCAGGGCGCGCAATTTTCGATTGACAGCGGCCGCGGGCCGGAGGTAAGGGAAGGCCACGGCAAGGTGCCGCGTGCCGCGGCTCAATAGGGAATCCCGTGCAAACCGGGAGCGGTCCCGCCGCTGTAACCCCGCCCCTGATCGATCGAGACAGGGGAACCTGTTCGGCTCGTTTTGCGCCACTGTCCCGCTGAAACGGGATGGGAAGGCCGCCGGGCGGGCGGGGGAGCCAGAAGACCTGCCTTGCCGGAATGGGCCGGGGACCCCGCGTGCGGACCGGGGGAAGCGGCCGCCGCTGAAGGCGAAGCAAACTGGGTGCAGCCCTTCAAGCCGATGCGCTTGAAGGGCTGTTTGCGTTTTCGTGCGCGGTCACTTGTGGCGAGGGCGCCGCGCACGACGGGGCGCGCGGGGGGAGGCCCAAGCCCGACTCCCCCCGCGCCCCGATTCCCGTTCCAACCCCACACCGCCGGGAGGAGGACCGCCATGCGCCGTTTTCGCCTTGCAACCCATCGCGCTCCCGTTCGGCGATGGATCGGCTTGTTGCTTCTCTGCCTTCTTGCCGCCCCGGCTCGCGCCGCGCTTACCCCGAGCGCCCCGTGGCAGGCTCAATCCCTTCCCGAGCCCGACCCGCCCGCGTTCAATTACAGCTCGGCGATCGCCTACCACGACGGGTCCATCCTGTATGCCGGGGACGACGGGAAGATCTACGCCTACGACCTCAATACCGGCGCTTCGAGCCTGGTTTGCGACACCAGCAGCCTGACGCCCTCGTTTTACGCGATCGGCGGCCTGTTCGTCTCTTCCGACGGGTACCTCTACTTCCACGACAACGCGACCACGAACCCGGCGAAGATCTACCGCCTCCGCCTCGCCGACCCCTGGCCGGCCGCTTTCTCCGAGCTCGACACGGGGGTTTCGAGCGCGGTGTACGCTTTCGCCGAGAACCCCTGGACGCAAACGGTCTGGTTTTCTTCGGCCGACTTTTTCGGCAGCGGAAACGCGTTCTACCTGCACGAGATCCAGCCCGGCTTCTCCGGCGTGCGGCTGCGCGCCTCCTTCGTCCAGCCAAACGGCGGCGGAAACGGCCCCCTCCTCTTCCTCGGGCCGGGCACGGTGCTCTACGGCGAATCGGTCTTCGGCGGAAACGGCTTTTTCCATCTCATCAACGGGAACACCGGCGAGGTCCTCTCCGAAAACCACCTCACCGTCCCGGGCGGCCTGGCGGACGCGGCCTACGGGTACAACCGCACGGTGTTCGCCACCTCGGGCGGAGGAAAGCGGGTGCTGCGCATCTCCGGCGCAACCGCCGCGGAGATCGCCGCCTCCGGCGACGAGGCGCGGGGTCTCCAGTTCGACGGCGAGAGCTTCTACGTGAGCGAGATGGTTCCCTTCGGCGGCCCCGAAGCGGGCAAGGTGCGCTTCCACCGGCTCGCCGACCCGACCGCGGCGCCCGCGATCGAGGGCAAGGCGGAAGGTTTCTTCGCCGGCCTGCTCGCCGCGCCCACCCCCTCGGCGTTCGCCTACAGCTCGGCGATCGCCTACCACGACGGGTTCATCCTGTATGCCGGAACCGACGGCAGGATCCACGCCTACCGCCCGGACACGGGCCAATCCACCCTGCTTTGCGACACGAGCGCGCTCGCGACGGCGTTCTCCGCGGTGCAGGGCTTTCTCGTCTCCTCCGACGGGTACCTCTACTTCCACGACAACGCGACCTCGAACCCGGCGAAGATCTACCGCCTCCGCCTCGCCGACCCCTGGCCGGCTGCTTTCTCCGAGCTCGACACGGGGGTGAGCGGCGCGATCTACGGCTTCGCCGAGAACCCCTGGGACGGCACGATCTGGTTTTCCTCGGCCGACTTCTTCGGCTCCGGCAACCGCTTTTACTTGCACCGGGTGAACCCGGGCTTCGACGGGGTGACCCAGAAGGCCTCGTTTGCCCGGCAGCACGACAACAGCGGAAACGGGCCCCTGGTCTTCCTCGATGCGACGACCGTTCTGTACGGCGAGTCGGTATTCGGCGGAAACGGTTACCTGCACAAGGTGAACGCCCAGAGCGGGGCCCTGCTCCAGGCGGACAGCTTCACCTTCGAGGGCGGGCTCGCGGGGGCGACGCGCGCTTTCGACGGCAGGATCTACGTGGCGACCGGCGCCGGGAAAAAGATCGTCGTGCTGAACGGCTCAAGCCAAACCGAGGTCGCCCAGACGCGAAACGACGCCCAGGCCCTCGCCTTCGACGGGGCCTCGCTGTGGATCAGCGGCATGGTTCCCTCTGACGGCGCGCTCGAGTTTCTCTATCTCGGCAAGCCGCGGGCCTCCGGGGTCCCCGCCGACCAGCGGGTCGGGGCGGGGGTCGATCTGAACGCCGATGGCATCCCCGATGCCGAGCAGCCGGCGGTGATCCTCGCCGTGAACGCGGCCGGGTCCTCGGGACGCCGGGTCGGCGTCTCCGCCGTTTCCCCGGATACGGTGATCGACGCCCTGGAGGCGGTCGACCCCGCGACCATCGCGGACACGGCGGGGAGGCCGGAAACCCTGCCTTTCGGCCTCGTGCGCCTCCGCGCCTCGGTGCCGAGCGGCGAGGAGGCCGAGGTGCGCATCCACCTCTCGGAGCCCGCCCCGGCCGGGGCCAAATGGTACAAGTTCGACCCGGTCACCGGCTGGCAGGACTTTTCCGCGCATGCCACCTTCAGCGCCGACCGCAGGTCCCTCACCCTGCGCCTGCGCGACGGCGGGCCGGGCGATGACGACCGGGTGGTGAACGGCGAGGTGCTGGACCCGGGGGGGATCGGGGCGCCGGCCGCCGCGGCCGAAGGCGGGGGCGGGGGCGGCGGCGGATGCTTCCTTGCCGCCGCGGCGCCGGTTTCGCCGTCATCGGCCCGGCTCATCGCCGTTCTCCTTGCCGTCGCGACGCTCCCGTGCGCGGGGCCTTGGCGGCGGTGGGTTGGCCGGAGAAACCGGCCCGAACCGGGTCCCCGATGAGAGGGAACGTCTTTCCCGCCGGATCCCGCCGCACGGGCTTCCCCGGCCCATGGCGGGGTCTTTTCCTCCCCGGGCTGCTCTGGGCCGCGGCGGCGGTTTGCGCCGCGGCCCAGGCGCCCCCTCCCGAGCGCTTCGCCATGGAGGAGGTCGTGGTCACGGCCTCGCGCCTCGAGGAGGAGGTCCGCGAGACGCCGCGGAACGTGACCGTGATCACCGCCGCGGACATCGCCCGGGCGACGAGCAACTTCGTCCCCGAGCTGCTCGCGCGCGAGGCGGGGGTGGTGTTGCGCAGCCTCTACGGCACGGACAAGAACGCCGGGGTCGACATCCGCGGCATGGGCGAAACCGCCGCAAGCAACGTGCTCGTCCTGGTCGACGGCTTCCGGCTCAACCCCGCCGATCTCGCCGGCCCCGATTTTTCCACCCTCCCGATCGACGAGATCGAGCGCATCGAGATCGTGCGCGGGGCCAACGCGGTGCTCTACGGCTCGGGCGCCGTCGGCGGGGTGGTGAACATCATCACCAAGCGCGGCGCCGGCAAGCCCTCCGGCAGCCTCTACGGCGCCTACGGCAGCTACGGCACCTTCGACGCCCGCGCCTCGGGCGGGGGGAGCGCAGGCGACCTCAACCTCGCGCTGAACGCCTCCGCCTTCGACACCGACGGCTACCGTCAGAACGGGGACCTCGAAAAAAAGGACGCCGGCCTCCGCGCGCGCTACGACCTCTCGGGGCTGGCGAACCGCGATCTCTTCCGGGGGCTCCTCGCCCACCTGAGCGCCGCCTACCACACCGACCGCCAGGGGCTCCCGGGCGGGGTGCCGATCGAGGATGTCGACTCCTCAAGCCGCAGGCGCAAGTCCTCGAGCCCGCGCGACGTCGCGCAGACCGACGAGGCCCGGCTGCGCACGGGGATCGAGGCCGACCTCGGGCGGAGGGGCATCTTCCGCCTCTTCGGCGGCTTGCGCGACCGTTCCGGCGACTACGTGCTCGGCTACACCCCCCTCAAGCCCAAGAGCGAGCAGACGAGCACGCTCGAGGAGACGACATTCATGCTCGAGGCCGGCTGGGTTCTCGACTGGGGGACCGGCCCGCTGGCCCACACCCTGCAGCTCGGCGCCGAGGCGGCGAGCACGGAGTACGTGACCGAACGGCTCGACCAGCGGGAGCGGAAAAACAGCGACCTCGAAAGCGGCGCCCTCTTCGCCCTGCACCGCACGCGCTGGGGGGAACAAGTGAGCCTCGATCTCGGCGGCCGCGCCCAGCTCTTCCGCGGGGCCTTCCGCAACGACGACCGCGCGGGGTTCGGCGGCACGGAGCGCTGGGTGAACGGGGAGAAGTTCCACAAGCGCTTCCGCGACCTCGCCGGCCAGGCGGGTCTCGTCTGGACCCCGCGGCCGGAGACTTCGCTCTTCGCCGCCGCGGCGACGAGCTTTCGCATCCCCAACGTGGACGAGTTCGCCCTCGCCGAGGACGATCTCAAGCCCCAGCACGGCCGGCACTACGATCTCGGCTGGCGCGAGCGCTGGGGAAGGCGCGCCGAGACCGGGATCGCCCTCTTCTGGGTCGACATCGAGGACGAGATCGCCTTCGACCCCAACCTGCGCCTGAACCGCAACTACGAGGAGACGACCCGGCGGCTGGGTGTCGAGCTCTCGGGCCGCCTGCTCCTGACCGAGCGCCTCACCCTGCGCGGCAACACCACCTACACCCGCGCGCGCTTTCTCGACCCGGGCCGGGACGTGCCCCTGGTCCCGCGGTACACCGCGAACCTGGGCCTGGAGTGGCGTCCGGTCGATGCCCTCACGGTCTCCGTCCTGGGCGCCTGGGTCGGCGACCGCGAGGACGGAAGCAGCCTCGCCTCGCGAGACTTCGCCGAGATCGACGGCTACCGCACGGTCGATCTCAAGCTCGCCTACACCTGGCGCGGGCTCAGGGTCTTCGGCGGGGTGAACAACCTCTTCGACGAGCGCTACGTCACGACCGCCTTCAGCGAGACCTACTACCCCATGCCGACCCGGAACTTCTACGGAGGGCTGCAATGGAACTTTTGACCTCGGCCGCGCCGCGGCGGGGCGGCACCCGCCGGCCGCGGTGGTCTCGGCTGCTCGGCCTGCTCGCGGGGCTAGGCCTCCTCGGCTGGCTCGGCGCCGGGGAGCCCCTCGCCGGCCCCTACCCGCCCGCGGCCGGCCGGCCGGGCAGCACGGCCGTCTTCAAGGACGACCCCGCGTTCCAGGGTTGGGCCACGGGCTGGACGGAGTACGTCCCCGGCGGGGAGGTCTCCTCGACCTGGCAGACCCCGGAGCGGGCCCTCGGCCAGGCGGCCGGGGACTCCTACGACGTCGTCAGCCTGGGAAACGGCGGCCGGATCACGCTCGCCTTCGAGCGGCCGATCACGAACGGCCCGGGCTGGGACTTCGCCGTCTTCGAGAACTCCTTCGGCGACACCTTCCTCGAGCTCGCCTGGGTCGAGGTCTCCTCGGACGGCACCCATTTCGCGCGCTTTCCGAACCGCTCGCTCACGCCCGGGCCGGTCGGCTCCTTCGGCGCGATCGATCCCACGGACATCGACGGGCTGGCCGGCAAATACCGCCAGGGCTGGGGAACGCCCTTCGACCTCTCCGATCTTGCCGGGAACCCCGAGGTGCTGGCCGGTCTCGTCAACCCGGGGGCGATCACCCACGTGCGCCTCGTCGACATCGTGGGCGACGGCCGCGCGCTCGATTCCGCGGGAAGCCCGATTTACGACCCGCACCCCACCTCGCAGAGCGCGGGCTTCGACCTCGACGCCGTGGGGGTGCGCTACCTGCTGACCGAAAACGCCCCGCCGGCCGCGCCCACGGTCCTTTCCCCGACCGACGGCGCCGGTGACGTCCCCCTCGAGGTGACGCTCCGCTCCGGGCCCTTCCGCGACCCCGACACGGCCTCCGGCGATTTCCACTTCCGGACCCGCTGGCAGCTCGCCGAGGATGCCTCTTTCCAAACCCTGCGGCTCGATCTTGCAAGCCCGTATGCATTGACGGAGCTTCCGCTTTCGGCGCTCTTTCTCCCGCCGGGCACGACCTTGTATTTCCGCATACAACACATCGACGGCCGCGGCGCCGCCTCGGCCTGGTCGGAGGTCGTTTCCTTCACGACCACGGCGGCGCCCCGCGACGGCGACGGAAACGGCATCCCCGACGACCGCGAGCTTCCCGCCGCAAGCCCGGTCGATCTGAACGAAGACGGCATCGCCGATGTCCTCCAAATGAACGAGCGCTTCAAGGTCTTTTCCTCCGCCGTGGGCGGCGGGCAGGTGGCCCTCGCCGTCGCCGAGGAGGGGGTGGGGATCGAGGCCGTGGAGGCCTTCGACCTCGAGGATCTGCCCGCGGGGGAGGGGGCGCCCGCGGACACGCTGCTCGGCCTCGTGGGCTTTCGCCTGAGGCTCCCCGCGGCCGGGGGGGCGGCGACGCTCACGGTCTTTCTCTCCGAGCCCGCGCCCGAGGGTTACGCGTGGTATGCCTACGACGCGCTCCGCGGCTGGCGCACGGTGCCGCAGGCCGCCTTCCGCGCCGACCGGCGCGCGGTGACGCTCGGGGTGACGGACGGGGGGGAGCTCGACGCCGACGGCCGGGCGGACGGCGTGATCGTGGACCCGGGCGGGGTCGGCCTCGCCGCGGAGACCCCGGATGCGCCGCCGCCGGGCGGCAAGGCCGGCGTGGGCGGGGGGGGCTGCTTTCTCGCCGCGGCAGGATCCGCCGCCGCAAGCCCTCGCGCCGGGATGCTGCTCCTCGCGGGCCTGGCGGCGGTCGCCACCGCGGCGCGGAGGCGGCGATGAGGGGGCTTCTTCGGCCGGCGCTCCTGACGCTTGCCCCCGTCTTTCTCCTTCTCCTTTGGGGCGGGGAGCCCGCGGCCGGGGAACGGCGGGTGGTGTTCGACCAGCTCGGCCGCCGGCTCGAGGTGCCCGCCGACCCCCGGCGGGTGGTCGCGCTCGCCGAGTCGGTGACCGAAATCGTCTTCGCCGTGGGCCGCGGGGAGCGGCTCGTGGGGACGACCCGCTTCGCGGATCACCCCCCCGAGGCGCTTCGCCTCCCGCGGGTCGGGACCTACATCCAGCTCGACATCGAGCGCATCGCCGCCCTCCGGCCCGATCTCGGCATCGGGACCCGCGACGGCAACCCGCGGGCCGCGGTCGAGCGGCTGGAAGCGCTCGGCATTCCGGTGTATGTTACCCACCCCATGGGGCTTGCGGCCATGATCGCGAGCATCCGCGAGATCGGCCGCCTCTTGAACGCCGAGGGGCGGGCCGAGGAGCTCGCCCGGGATCTCGAACGGCGCATCGCGGCCGTCGCCGCCCGCGCCCAGGCCCAGGGGAGACGGCCGCGGGTCTTTTTCCAGATCGGGGTCGACCCCGTCGTGTCGGCCGGCCGCGGCACCTTCCTCCACGAGCTGATCGAGACCGCAGGCGGCGAGAACGCGGCCGGCGAGGCCGAGGGCTACCCCCAGTACAGCGCCGAGCACCTCGTGCGCCTGGCGCCCGAGGTGGTGGTGATCACGACCATGACCCAGGGGGCCGATTTCGAGGCCGTGCGCCGGGGCTGGAGCCGCTTCCCGAACATCCCCGCCGTGCGCGACGGCCGGGTGCACGTCGTGGATGCGGCCGTCTTCAACCGCCCGGCCCCCCGGCTGGTGGACGGCCTGGAGACGCTCGCGCGTCTCGTGCACCCCGCGGCCGGCTCGCCATGAGAACGCCGCTTCCGATCGCGAGGATCCTGCGCGCCAAGGCGCTGTTGCTTCCCGTGCTTGCGGCCGCCCTGCTCGCGGGCCTCGCCTGGGGGTCCGGGGGCGGGGGGCCCGGGGCGCTGTGGCGCTCGATCGCGGGACTGCCGCTCGAGGATCCCGTGCTCGCGGACATTTTCTGGAAAATCCGCCTGCCGCGCGTTCTCCTGGCCGCCCTGACGGGGGCCGTGCTCTCCCTCGGCGGGCTCGTCTTCCAGGCGCTGCTCCGCAACCCCCTCGCCGAACCCTACATCCTGGGGATCTCCGGCGGCTCGGCGATCGGGGCGATCCTCGGGATCCTGGTCGGCCTGCCGCGCTTTCCCTGGGGAAGCCTCGCCGCCTTCGCCGGCGCCATGGCGACGGTCGGGCTGCTCGCCCTCTTCTCCTCGTGGCGGACCGGGCTCGGCAAGGACGCGCTGCTCCTTTCCGGGGTCATGATCAACGCCTTCTGCGGCGCGGTGATCCTCTTTCTCATCTCGGTCACCTCCGACGTGCGCCTCTTCAACATCCTCTCCTGGCTGATGGGGGACCTCTCGCTCGCCGCCATGGAGCACGTTGCGCTCCTCGCCGCGGTGACGGCCGGTTGCGCGGCCCTGCTCTTTGTTCTCTCCCACGGGATGAACCTCATCCTCCTCGGGCGGGACACGGCCTTGAGCCTCGGGGTGCGCCTCGAGGCGCTTACCTGGGCGCTGCTCGCCGTCACCTCGCTCATGGTGGGGGTGAGCGTCAGCCTCTGCGGGCTGCTCGGCTTCGTGGGCCTCGTCATGCCGCACCTGATGCGCCTTCTCTTCGGGCCCGACCACCGGGTTCTCGTCCCGGCCTGCGTGCTCGGCGGCGGCGCCTACATGATCCTCTGCGACCTCCTCGCCCGCATCCTGCCGCGGCAGGGCGAAATGCCGGTCGGCGTGGTGACGGCCCTCATCGGCGCCCCGGCCTTCATCTTCCTCCTGCGCAGGGCGGCGCGATGAACCCGGCGGCGATCACGGTGCAGGAGGTGTCCTTCGCCTACGAGGAGGAGGCCGTCCTGGAGGGGCTCTCCTTTCGTGTGGAGGAAGGGGACTATTTCGTCATCATCGGGCCGAACGGCTCGGGGAAGACGACGCTCCTCAAGCTCTTGTGCGGCCTGCTCCGGCCGCGGTCGGGAAGCATTCGTCTCTTCGGCACGCCGCTTTCGCGCCACCGCAGGAAAGCGCTCGCCCGGCTCGCCGCGCTCGTCCCGCAGGCCGCCTCCGCCGAGGCGCCCTTCCGCGTCGAGGAGTTCGTGCTGCTGGGGCGGGCCCCCCACCAGGGCCTCCTCGGGCTGGAGACCCCGGAGGATCTCGCCATCGCCCGCGAGGCCATGGCCTTCACCGGGACGGCGCACCTCGCCACCCGGCGGCTGGACCGCCTGAGCGGGGGCGAGCGCCAGCGCGTGCTGATCGCCCGCGCCGTCTGCCAGCGGCCGCGGATCCTCTTGCTCGACGAGCCGACCGCCTACCTCGACCTCGCCCACCAGGCCCAGATCATGGACCTCATGGAGGCGCTGCGCGCCGAGCGCGGGGTCACGGTGGTGCTCGTCTCCCACGACGTGAACCTGGCCGCCATGTACGCCAGCCGCATGCTCCTGCTTGCGGCGGGCCGCATCCTCGCCGAGGGGCCGCCCGGGGAGGTGATCGCGAAGGGGCCGCTCGAGCAGGCCTACGGCTGGCCCTTGGCCGTCGAAACCGCACCCGGCGGGGTCCCCCGGGTGAGCCTGGTCCCCAACGGGCGCCGCCCGGCACGGCGGCCGCCTGCGGCGCGGGAGGTCGAGCGATGAAACTGGTCAAGCAGGGCTGGCGCTGGGTCCGCCGCCCCGAGGAGGCCCTCGCCGTGATCGAGCGCGCCGCACGGGTCTGCTACCGCTCCGAGGAGAGAATCGGCGAGGGGACCGCCGCCCCCTTCGTCAGGCGGCTGATCCGGCAGGGGCACCTCTCCGTGATCGAGCACGTCACGGCCACCGTCGAGTTCACGACCAACCGCGGCGTCACCCATGAGCTCGTGCGCCACCGGCTGGCGAGCTTCTCCCAGGAGTCGACGCGCTACGTGAACTACGGGGGCCGCGAGATGGAGTTCATCGAGCCGGTCTGGTGGTCCTCCGCCGCGGCGCACCCCCGCGAGCGGTTCCTGGCGGCGCTCGCGGCCGCCGAGGCGGCCTACCGCGATCTGCTCGCCGCGGGCTGGCGGCCCGAGCAGGCCCGCGAGGTCCTGCCGAACGCCCTCAAGACCGTGATCGTCGTCACCGCCAACCTGCGCGAATGGCGGCACATCTTCGCCCTGCGCACCGGGCCCCGCGCCCACCCGCAGATCCGCGAGCTGTTGCTCTCCTGCCTCCAAGGCTTCCGGGAGGCCGTGCCCGTCGTCTTCGACGACCTGCCCGCCGCCGAGGAGCCCTCCACCGGCCCGCCGGTGGAGGGGCGATGAGGGCTTGACACCGGGGGAAGTCCCTGCTACCGCATCCCCCAATTTCCGGGCCGAAGCCCGGGTGCGATCCGAAGCCCCGCTCCACCGTTTCGTTCCAACGAAGCCTCGAAGGCTTGCCCCGCAAGGGGGGCAGACTTCGAGGCTTTTTCTATTCGGGCCGCCGGGGGAGAGAACCCGGCTTGCCGGAGGGGAAAGGAGGGCTCATGGGCATTCGCGGCATCCTCGCCATTCTCGTTTTAGCGATCGCTTGCTGCGCGGCGTCCCCGGCATCGGCGACGGAACCCCCGAAGTACGGGATGGAGGAGATCGTCGTCACGGCGACCAAGCTCCCCCAGCCCGAGCGCGAGGTCACGCAGAAGGTGGACGTGATCCCGGCGGCGGAGATCGAGCGGCGCGTTCTCGGCCGGCGCAACCTGGCCGAAATTCTCACCTACCAGCCGGGGACGTTTGTGAACCCCCTCTCGCGCAACGACGCCAACTGGGGCTCCTACGGCGGGCTGGGGCCCAAGTACAGCGCCTGGCTCCTCGACGGGCTGCCGATCGACTCCTTCGTCGACCCGATGAGCCTGGATGCTCTCGCCATCGAGCGGGTCGAGGTGCAGCGCGGGCCCGCCTCGGTCATGTACGGCAACTACCTGACCATGGACTTCGCCGGCAACCAGGCACCGCTCGCCGGGATCACCAACCTCGTCCTCAAGGACCGCATCGCCCAGCCCGCGACCCGCTTTCTCGTGGGCTACGGCTCCTACGACACGGTGACGGCACGCGCCTACCACCAGAACCGCAAGGGGCCCTTCGATTTCTTCCTCGGGGCGAACTACGAGCAGTCCGATTACACCGACTACGGCACCAAGAATTCCTGGTTGAACATGGTCGACGACCCCGAGTACCGCAAGACCAAGCTCTACGCGAAGGGCACCTGGTCGCTCGAGCCCGACAAGCACAAGCTCAGCCTGTTCGCCCACCACACCCAGCACACGGGCGATGTCGGCCGCCCGAACCGCGACTTCTCTCACGTCTACGACACGCTCCAGGCGGCCTACGTGAACCAGCTCACGCCGCAGCTCTCCGCGCAGCTGAAGGGCGGGTACCGTTACTACCACCGGCAGTGGGAGGAGGACAATTTCCCGCCCGACCTGAGCCTGCGCGAGGAAGACGGCGTCAAGCAGAACCTCTTTCCCGCCGACCTGATCTTCAACTGGAAGCACCTCGACTCCGCGCTGTTGACCTTCGGGGCGGGCTACCAGTACGCGACCTACAAGACCTACGCCGAGGTGGGGGGCGACAAGACCTTCGGCAACGACATGTGGGCCGACAGCCTGGGGCTCTTCGCCGAGGAGAAGTTCGTGCTGGGGTCCTGGGTGCTGCGCGTGGGCGGCCGCTACGATTACACCCGCCACGACTACACGAAGATCTCCGGCCAGCGGCCCGATCGCGACGAGAAATCCTGGGACAAGGTGCTGGGAAGCGCAGGCGTGCGCTACAACGTGACCCAGGAGTTCGCGCTCTTCGGAAACGTGGGGACGAGCTACCTCGTGCCCTCGGGCAAGCAGGTGGGCGGAACCCTCCGGGAGTCCGACCGCGGGGTCCCGGGTCGAAACGGGCAGCTTCCCAACCCGAACCTGCAGCCGGAGAGCGGCCTGAGCTACGACCTCGGGGCGGAGTACGCCGCCGGCCGCTTCCGCGGGGGGCTGCGCGGCTTCTACACGAAGGTGGACGACGCGATCGTCGAAAACCGCGTGAGCGACGTGCCCTCCCAGAGCCAGGCGGTCAACGCCGGCGAGACGGTCTCCTACGGGGTCGAGGTCGAGGGGGCCTACCGGTTCACCGACTGGCTTTCGGCCTTCGCCAACCTGACCCTCACGAAGACCGAGGTCGACAACGACCTCGACCGCGACCAGGACGGCAGCGATGTCCCCTTCGTGCCCGACACCCTGGTGAACGCCGGGGTCACGCTCAGCCTGCCTTGGGACATTCACCTCTCCCCCTACATCACGGCCGTCGGCCGCTACTACGACAGCACCTCGCAAAGCGGCCGGCGCAAGTTCGGCCCCTACGAGGTGGTGAACGTGCACGCGGAGAAAACCCTTGTCAAAACCGGAGATTTCCGGATAAACGGGTTCCTCGATCTCTACAACCTTCTCGACAAGCAATACGAGATGCCGTGGCAGTTCCAGGACCCGGGATTCCAGGCCTTCGGCGGAATCGAAATCCTCTTTTGAGCGCCCTCCGGCGCGGCGTCCTGCTCGCCGGGGTCCTCGGGCTCGCGGCCGGGGCGGGAGCCCCCGCCCCGGCCCACGGCGAGCCGGTCGCCGCGCGCGATTTCCGCGGCAACCTCGTCTCCCTTGCCGCGCCCGCCCAGCGCATCGTCTGCCTGATCGAGAGCGCCCTCAGCGGGATCTTCATGCTGGGCGAGGCGCGGCGCGTCGTCGGGATCTCGACCAACGTCTACCGCGGCGATGTCTACGGCTACTATGCCGCGCTCGACGAGCGCATCCGGAAGAAGACGCTGCCGACCCCCGGGAACTGGGATTTCGTGAGCATCGAGGGCGTTCTCGCGTTGCGGCCGGATCTCGTGATCCTCTGGGCGCAGCAGTCCGAGGCCATCGCCGCGCTGGAAGAGCGGGGGGTCCCCGTGTTCGGGGTGTTCATCCGGCGCCTGGAGGACGTCTACCGCGAGATCGAGGCTCTGGGGGCCCTCACCGGGAACCCGGCGCGGGCGCGGGAGGTGATCGACCTCACCCGTTCCGAGATCGAGCGCCTTCGCGGCCGGGCCGAGAGCCTTCCCCGGGAGCGGCGGCCCTCCGTCTACTTCATGTGGGCGCAGGGCGATCTCGAGACCTCTTGCGGGGGGAGCACCGTCCAGGACCTGATCGACCTGGCCGGCGGCCGGAACGTCTGCGAGGCGATCGAGGCCGAGCACGCCATCGTGAACCTCGAGCGGCTGATCGCCTGGAACCCCCAGGTCATCGTTCTGTGGCCGAACGAGCGCCGCGACCCGGCGGACATCCTCCGCGATCCGCGCTGGCGCTCCGTCGCCGCGGTGAAGGCGGGCCGTGTCCACGAGCTGCCCGAGGTCTTTCTCTGCGACCTCTGGACGCTCAAGTTCCCTTACGCCGTGAAGCTCGTGCACCGCTGGCTCTACCCCGAGGCGGCAGGCGAGATCGATGCCGGCCGGGAAAAGGAGCGGATGTTGCGCGCGCTTTACGGCCGGAGCCTTCCGTGAGGCGGAAGACCCCCCGGTCCCGGAAATGGCTGGAGGGGCTGGGCTGGGGTGCGCCGCTGCCGCTCATGGCCGCCGCGCTGCTCGCGGGCCCCTCGGAAGGGTTCGGCCCGCGCGAGGTGCTCGCCTGGGCGGCCGCGGCCCTGGGGGCGGCTCCCGCCCCTCCGGCCGAGCAGGCGGCCGTCATCGCGGCCGTCGTCCTGGATGTCCGGCTGCCGCGGATTCTGCTTGCCTTCCTCGCCGGCGCCTCCCTCACCGTCTCCGGGAACGCCCTGCAGGCGCTCTTCCGCAACCCGCTCGTCTCCCCGGACATTCTCGGCCTCACGGCGGGCGCGGCCTTCGGGGCGGCGCTTGCCCTGACGGTCGGGTTTCTTCCGCTCCAGGGCTCGGCCTTCGCCTTCGCCCTGGCCGCCGTCGGCCTCACCTACGGGATAGCGCGCCAGCGGGGCGGCGCCTCCACCGTGGCCCTCATCCTCTCGGGGGTGATCGTGAGCGGGGTGTTCACGGCGCTGCTCACGATCGTCCAGTTCCTGGCCGACCCCTTCAAGCTGCAGACGATCGTGCACTGGACGCTGGGGAACCTGCACAACGCGAGCTGGGCCAAGGCGGGCTCCGCGGCCCCGCCCATGGTGCTCGGCTGGGTGGGGCTCTGGCTCATGCGCTGGCGGATGAACGTGATCGCCCTGGGCGACGACGAGACGCGCGCCGTGGGGCTCAACCCGGAGAGGGAAAAGCTTCTCATCCTCGTCCCGGCCACCCTCGTCGCCTCGGCCTCGGTGGCGGTGGCCGGCATCATCGGCATGATCGGGCTTGCGCTCCCCCACGTGGTGCGCATGGCCGCCGGGCCCGACAACCGGCGGACCGTGCCGCTTTCGCTCGGCTTCGGCGGCGGCTTTCTCGTCCTGGTCGACACCTTCTCCCGCGCCACGGCCGCCTTCGAGCTGCCGGTCGGCATCTTCACGACCCTGTTGGCGACGCCCGTGTTCGTCTACCTTCTGAAAACCCGCTTTCTTTCCGGGGCCGGCCGCGATGTCGCTTGACGTGCACGACCTCCGCTTCGCCTATGCCGCGCAGCCCGTGCTCCGGGGGGTGAGCTTCCGCGTCGAGCCCGGTACGTTCACGGCGCTTCTCGGCCCGAACGGCAGCGGCAAGAGCACCGTGCTCAAGCACCTGGCCGGGTTCCTTCCCCCCGGCCGAGGCCGCGTGCGCGTCCTGGGCCGAGATGTGGCCGGGCTCTCCCTGCGCGAGCGGGCGCGGCTGCTCGGGTTCTTGCCCCAGAGTCACGTCCCGGTCTTTCCCTTTCGGGTGGAGGAGGTCGTCCTGACCGGCCGGGCGGCCGGGATCACCTTTCTTCCGGGGCCGAAAGACCTTGAGAAGGCCGCGGAGGCGATGGCGCGCGTGGGGATCGCGCACCTCGCGGACCGGCCCTACAGCGAGCTCTCCGGCGGCGAGCGCCAGCTCGTCCTCATCGCCCGCGTGCTCGCCCAGGAGCCGAAGGTCTTTCTGCTGGACGAGCCGCTCGCGCACCTCGACATCGCCAACCAGGTGCGGGTCGTGCGGCTGCTGAAGTCCCTGGCCGCCTCGGGGTTGACCGTGCTCATCGTGATGCACGACCCCAACCTGGCCCTCCTCTTCGCCGACGGGATCGTCGTCTTGAAAGAAGGCCGTGTGCTGCGGTTCGGGCCCCACGCGGCGATGGCGGACCGGGGGCTCTACGAGGAGGCCTACGGGGTCGGCCTGGCGGCCGTGCCGTTCGACGACCGCTTCCTGCTCGTCCCCGACGCCGGCCGGCCGGCGGAGCCTTAGGGCCTCAGGGCCTTTCGGTGACCACGCTGAAGGCCGAGCAGCCGGCCGTGCGCGCGCGGTCGATCACCTGGACGAGGGGGCCCACGGCCTCGGCCGGCTTGGGATGCAGCCCAACCCTCTCTTCATCCTCCCAGGGGCTTTCCCGGCGGCAGCCTCTTCCCGGTGGACCGCCTTTGCCGTGGGCTCCGGGCGGCATTGCACCCCCTGCCCATCGCTCACATCTCCCGGGCGATCCGCCGCGCAACGTTTGACGACATCCTCGATACCCGTTCTTTTGAGAGCCTCGTGTTGGTTGCGATCTTCTTTTTCCCGACGACGCGGCTGGTCCAAGGCGGCGCGAGACTGATCCACCGAATCGATCGACCCGCCGTGCCGGAGGTCATCAGGCTCTTCCGGAGCTTGACCACGTTGAGACCCTTGAATGGTATGACGTCAAATTGCGACGAAAAATGACGGCATTCCATACAACCATGTTCTATCGTCTCCTCGCTCCTCCGAGACAAAGGTTTCTCCTGATAGCTTCGCACGACGCAGGGAAAAGCTCCCTCATGCAGCCTCAATCTCCGGGTGCGCATGGGATCGACTTGTTTTCGGAGAAAAAAAAGAAGCAGCTGCCGGCCGCGGGAGTCGTCTGGTCGGGTTGATGCCTCCCAGCGGCATTGGATTCTTTTCTGCGGAATCGTCGTCGTGCCGTGAGGTTTGATGGGCGGAAGTCGCCTGCGCCCGAGGACATCAAGGTTCATGGGCGTTCGGTGACCACGCTAAAGGCCGAGCAGCCGGCCGTGCGCACGCGGTCGATCACCTGGACGAGGAGGCCCACGGCCGCCTCCCGGTCGGCGCGGATGCGCACCGCGCGTTCGGGCGCAAGGCTCAACCCCGCCTGAAGCGCACCGCCGAGATCCTCGAGCGCAACCGGCCGCTCCCCGAGGAAGACGCCCCCCTCGCGGGTGAGACTGATCACGATCGGCTCCTCGGCCCGGGCGTCGGCGGTCTCCGACTCGGGCAGCCGCACGCGGATCGCCGGGTCGAGGGAGATGCTGTAGGTGATCAGGAAAAAGAGAAGCAGGTTGAAGACGATGTCGACCAGGGGGGCGAGGTCGATCCGCCCGTTTTTCCGACGCCTGCGCTCAAACTCCATGGCTTCTGCTTTCGAGCACGGCGAGGGTGACGGACTTCATGCGCAAAGCGATGCCGTCGAGGCGTCCCTCGAGGAAGTGCAGCGCCACATGGGTCGGCACGGCGACGAAGAGGCCGGCCGCGGTCGTGATCAGGGCCTCGTAGATCCCCCCCGCCACCAGGGAGGGCTCGATGCGGCTTCCGCTGTGGGCGGCGATGCTCATGAACGCCTGGATCATCCCGGTCACCGTGCCCGTGAGTCCGAGAAGCGGCGCGATGCTCGCGATCAGGCCCAGCACCCCGAGCCCCTTTTCGAGCTCGCGCACGGCGCGCGTCCCCGTGAGCGCAAGCCGCTCGCGGTCGGCGCCGCGCTTGAGTTCTGCGAACAGCGCGGTCAGCTCGCGCGGCGGGCGGGCGAGCAGCTCCTCGAGCCCGGCCGAGAGCCGCTTGCGGGCGCCGTGGAACTGGACCGCCTTGGCGAGGATCAGGGCGAGCGCCATCACCGAGCAGAAGAGGATGGGCCACATGAGCGGCCCGCCTTTCCAGAAGAACTCAATCATTCGCGGCGCCTTTCAGGACGAATTTCACGGGCAGGATCGCCCGGCAGGCGACGGCCCGGCCGTCGCGCACGGCGGGGCGGAAGCTCGAGGCCCGCACGGCGCGCAGGGCCTCCTCGTCGAGGTCCGGCCCCGCGCTTTCGAGCACCTCCACGTCCTCGAGCCGTCCGTCCTCGTCGATGGAAAGGGCGAGGACGACGGTCCCCTCGCGGCCCATCTCCCTTGCGAGGCGCGGGTAACGGGGAAGCACCCGTTTCAAGAACCTAGGCGCCCCGCTGGTGCCCAGAACGGCCGGGGCCGAGGGGGGCTCCGCCGCGGGCAGGGCGGCGAGCGCGGGGGCGGACGGAGCGGCCCCCGGCGAGGGCTCGGCCGCGGCCGCCTCCGCTTCCGGGGCCGGGGCCTCGAGGGCGACGTCGGCCGGAGGCGGCGGGGCGGGCGGAGGGGGCGGCAGATCGGCCGGCTTCGGCTTGGGCTTCGGTTTCGGCCGGGGCGCGGGCCGCTCCACCGTGACGGGCGGTGGGGGGGGCAAAACGGGTGGCGGGAGATCGACCGCCTCCTCGACGGAAGCCGGGGGGGCGATGCGCGGTGTCGCCTCGAGGAGGAAGGCGATCTCCACGGTCTCCGGCGGCTTCGGGGCGCTCATGGCGGAAGGAAGGAGCGCCAGGGCCGCGTGGAGGGCAAGCGAGACCAAGATGGCCGTGGAAAGCCGCATGATTTCTGCGATCGAGTCCTTAAGGGGCCGCCGGGCGGCGGGGCGAAGGCCCTTTTTCTTAACGGCTTCGATGCGCCCCCGTCAAGCCGCGGCGCACTCCCCCTCACGGTCCGCCCAGCGCCGCGAGCGCCTCCTCGAGCGCCCGGGACTGCTCGGCGGTCAGCCGCTCGAGGGCGTAAAGTCTCCGGGCGGCCTCCGTTTCCCCGAGACGCTCGGCCTCGAGCGCAAGTTCGCGGAAGGAGGCCCCGTGTTCCGCGCTGTGGCGGAGCGCGTGCGCGAGGCGGATGCGGAGCTTTTCCCGCGCCGTGGGGGAGCCGTCGGGAGAGCCGGGGCCGGGGTGGGGGTGTCGGTCGTCGTGATGCATCAGGGGTCTCCCGCCCGGGGGATGCCCCGCCGTTTCTTTTGCGGCCGGGCGATGACAAAAGGCCACGAAGGAGATCGTGCCTTCGTGGCCTCCGGGGTTGTTTCCGCCGGCGGATGCTTCGGCATCCGTTTGGAGACGCTTACCACGGGCCCCGTTTCGCTGTCAATGCGCACCGGGGCCTCAGCCCTCCCCTTCGCCGGTTTTGGCGTCTTGCCAGGGCCTCGCGGAATGTCTACTTAAGGTAACCGGGTCACGGAACAGGAGGGAAAGGGATCTTCAGCCGATGAAGCGACCGCAAAACGCCTTTGAAATCTTCAAGCTGCTCGACAAGTCGAACTGCGGCAACTGCGGGGAGAAAACCTGCCTTGCCTTCGCCGGGGCCGTTTTCCGGGGGATGCGCCGCCTCGAGGAGTGCCCGCGGCTTGACCCGGCGGTGCTCCGCGAATACGCGGGGGGCGCCGACCCGGCCAAGATCCCCGAGGCCGAGGGCACGGCCCATTTCGCCGCGCTGCGCGCGGAGCTCGCCGCGCTCGACTTCGAGGCGGCCGGCCGCCGCATCGGGGCGGAGGTCGTCGACGGGCGGATCGCGCTCCGCGTCCTGGGCAAGGAGTTCGCCGTGGACGCGCAGGGGAACTTCTACACGGACATCCACGTGAACCCCTGGGTCGCGATCCCTTTTCTCACCCACGTGCTCCGTGGGGAGGGGATCGAGCCGAGCGGCCGCTGGGTCTCCTTCCGCGAGCTCCGGGGGGGCCGCGAGCGCTACGCGCTCTTCCAGAAGCGCTGCGAGGAGGCGATGCGCCGGGTCGCCGACACCTACACGGCGCTTTTCGACGACATGGTGCACCTCTTCGGCGGGCGCGAGGTGGCCCCGCAATTCGCCTCCGACATCTCCGTCGTGTTGCATCCCCTGCCGCGGGTTCCGTTCATGATCTGCTACTGGCGCCCGGCGGAAGGAATGGCCTCGGCGCTGAACGTCTTCTTCGACGAGACCGCGGACCGCAACCTCGACATCGGGGCCTGCTTCGCCTTGGGCGTCGGCCTGGCGCAGATGTTCACGCGGCTTGCCCAGCGCCACGGGGGAACCGCGGCCGCCCCGGCCCAGGCGTCGACTCAGTAGAGGACGCCCTCGGCTTCCATCCGCAGGAGGGCCTCCCGCACAAGCCCCCGGTAAAACGCGACCCAGTCCGCGGGAACCCGCGCCCGGCTCACCCCCGCCCAGAGCAGCCGATCCCTTTCGAGGTCGTAGAGGCGGACCTCGGTTGTGACCGTGGCCTCCGGGTAGTCGAAGGCGGGATCGTAGAACACATCCCACCCCCAGACCCAGCCGCCGCGGCCTCTCCCCCAGGGCCCCCACCAGCCGCCGAAGCCGGGGGAAAGGCGCACCGCCTCGCGCTCGCGGCCGCCCGTGCGCACGACGAGCGCGAGCGGAACGCCCTGCTCGCGGAGCAGCGAAAACGCCCGCTGGCGCTCGGCGAGCCCCTCGGCGTCGATCCGCGTGTAGCCCGGGATCCCCCGGCCGCCGCGGGCGTCGATTTCCTCGGCGATCGCCTCCTCGACGTTGCGGCGCAGGGCCTCGAGGTCGCTCAAACACAGGGCCGCCGCGCTGCGGCCGCGAAGCGAGACCGCCTTCTCCTCGGCGGGCTTCCAGGTGTTCTTGAAGGGCGAGGACGCGCAGGCCGCCGCGAACAGCGCGGCCGCCAGCGCGACGCCACGGAGCAGATCCATACCTTCCTCCTTGAGGAACGGCCCGACCCGGCCGTCCGCCGAGATGTACCGTAACACCGCGGCGGCCCGATGCAAACAGGGACGATTGACTTCGACAACGGCAACCGCTACAGGGGATCTCAACCCATGCCCGAAGGCATGGCCCGCGGAAGATCCCCGGGCGGGTCGCGAAGGCCCGCAGGGCGGCGCCCACGCCCACCTGCACGCGTCTTTTCGTTTTCGTTTTCCCGAAGGCGGTACGGTCCGGATGGGGCTGATCGAGCGGCTGCGCTTCGAGTGGCGTTACTGGCGCGGGGACACCCCGTGGGACACGAACGTCACCCCGCCCGAGGTGGTCGAATTTCTGGCCACGGCGCAACCCGGAAGCGCCCTTGACCTCGGCTGCGGCACCGGCACGAACGCCATCGCGCTCGCCCGGCGCGGCTGGCGCGTGACGGCGGTCGATTTCTCGCCCAAGGCCGTCCGCGCCGCCCGGCGCAAGGCCAGGGCGGCGGGCGTCGAGGTCGAGTTTCTCTGCGCGGACGTGACCCGCCTGGAGGGCCTTCGCGGCCCCTTCGACTACGCGCTCGACATCGGCTGCCTGCTCGGCTTGCGGCGGGAAGAGAGGCTGCGCTACGCGGAACGGCTCGCCCGCCTTCTGCGGCCGGGCGGGGACTACATGCTCTACGCCTGGTTTCCCCGCCGGATCGGCCGGCGGATCCGGGGGATCGCCCCCGAGGAGGTCGAGGCGCTGCTTGCGAGGGATTTCGAGCGCCTGCGGCTCGAGGTGGGCGAAGAACGGGGCCGGCCCTCCGCCTGGTACTGGTATCGCCGGCGCAAGCCCTCGGAGGCAGAGGAGAAACGCCCGTGAGCCCGTGGGTCTTGTTTTTGTCCCGCTGTCCCGCCGTCGCGGCGGTTTTCCTCGGGGTGTTACTTTTTGCCGCCGACCCGGGCCTTGCCGGGCCGGCGGCCCAAACCCCGAACTTACGCCTCAAGGTCGTGGCCTCGACCTCGCTGATCGCGGAGATCGTCGCCGATCTTGCGGGCGAGGGGGTCGAGGTCGTTGTCCTCATTCCTCCCGCCTCCTGCCCGGGGCATTTCGACCTCCGGCCCGCGGACCTCGAGGTGTTGGCCTCGGCGCGGCTCTTAATGCTCCACGACTGGCAGGGCGCTCGTTTCGGCGAATCCCTCCTCCGGGCCGCCGCCAACCCCGTCCTCGAGCGGGTGGTGCTCGCGGTGCCCGGAAACTGGATGGTGCCCGCGGTCCAGGCCGCGGCGACGGGGCGCATCGCGGAGATCCTGGCCGAGGCCCTGCCGTCTATGGCCGGGGAAATCCGTGCCGCCGCGGGCCGCCGGGTCGCTGCCGTGCACCGGGCCGAAGCCCGCGAGGCCTCAAGGCTTGCCGCCGCCGGGGCCGGCGCCGCCCCCGTTCTCGCGAACGCCATGCAGGCCGATTTCGTGCGCTGGGCGGGGTTTCCGCTCGCCGGCGTCTTCGGGCGCGGGGAGGAGATGAGCCCGGTCGAGTTCGCCCAGGCCGTGCGCGCCGGCCGGGAATCCGCCGTCCGGCTCGTCGTCGACAACCTTCAGAGCGGAAGCCTCCCCGGCCGCGCGATCGGCCGCGAGCTCGGCGTGCCCGCGGTGACGCTCAGCAACTTCCCGGGAGGGTTCCCGGGTACGGAAACCTGGGAGAAGGCCCTCGCCCGCAACGTCGATTTGCTCTGCGATGCGCTCGGCAAATGACGAGACCGCCGCGGTTGCCATCCGCGTGACGAATGCCGTCGTCTCCTACCGCGAGGACGTGGTGTTGCGCGGGGTCAGCCTGAGTGTCGCCCGGGGCGAACTTGTGGGCATCCTGGGGCCAAACGGCGCGGGAAAGACAACCCTCCTCACGTTGGTCAACGGGCTGGGGAAAGTACTCTCCGGAGGGGTCTGCGTGCTCGGCCGGGACATCAGCAACGGCTGCCCCGCCGCGTTGCGCCGCCGCATCGGCTATGTCCCCCAGGTGCACGGGATCGACCCGCGGATGCCGATCCGCGTGCGGGAGGTCGTCATGATGGGCCGCTCGGGCCGGCTGGGGCTGCTTCGCCGGCCGAAGGAGGAGGACCGGCGGGTGGTGACGGAGCTCCTGGAGCGGGTGGATCTCGCCCGGCTGGCCGACCGGCCGATCGGGCACCTCTCGGGCGGGGAGCAGCAGCGCGTCGCGATCGCACGTGCCCTGGCCCAGGAGCCGGAGATCCTGCTCCTGGATGAGCCGACGACCGGGTTGGACCGGAAAGCGAGGCCGGCCATCCTCGCCCTGGTGCAGTCGATCCACCGCGCAACCGGGCTCACGACCCTGATGGTGACCCATGCCCACCGCGCCGCGGCCGCGCTCTGCGACCGGGTGGTGCTGATGAAGGAGGGGCGGATCTGGGCGGAGGGCGGACCGAAGACCCTGCTCGACCGCGAGACGCTGGGCCGCCTGTACGACGCCGAAAACGGCGCTGACGAGATCGACCTCTGAACCGCCAACGGGTGCCGTGGACCTCTCGATTCTCCGCTACGAATTCATGCAGAACGCCGTCCTGGCCGGGGCGCTGGGGGGGGCCGCCTGCGCGCTGATCGGGGTGCTGGTGGTGACGATGCACCTCTCCTTCATCGGGGTGGCGATTGCCCACGCGGCCTTCGCCGGAGCCCTGTGCGGGAGCTTTTTCGGCGCAAGCCCCACCGTTTTCGCCTTTCTCTTCAGCCTGGCGGCGGTCGCCGTGATCGGGCCGCTCGCCGACCGGGGCGAGTTCAACCCCGACACCCCCATCGGCATCGTCTTCTCGCTCACCCTGGGGCTTGCCTTTCTTTTCATGGGGGTCACGCCCGGTCCCAAGACCGCGGCGCTTGAGTTGCTCTGGGGGAGTATTCTCACGGTGACGCGGCCGGACCTCGTGCTGCTCGCGGCGGTGGCGCTGGCGGTGATCCTGCTGGTCACCCTCTTCTTCAAAGAGATCCAGGCCGTGATCTTCCACCGCGAGCTTGCGCTTGCCGTGGGGCTGCCGGCAAACCTCATCTTCTACGCCATGCTGGTCCTGACCGGCTCGGCCATCACGGTGTCGCTTGCGAGCATCGGGGGCCTGTTGATTTTCAACCTGATCCTCAACCCGGCCGCGGCGGCCTACCAGCTGACCTACAGCCTGCGCCGGATGTTTTTGCTTGCGGCGGCCTTCGGCGTCCTCTCCACCTGGCTCGGGCTTTTGGGCTCCTACCTCTTCCATGCCCCAAGCGGCGCAACCATCGTGCTCGTCTCGACCTCGATTTTCATCGCCGCCGCCGCGTTTTCCCCGAAGCGCCGCGTGAAGAAGCCTTGAGTGCCCCAACCCGGCCGGCATGGATCACGGCCGCTGCCGTTCGTTTTGCTCATGGGCCGCTCTCCCGCGGGCGCCTCCGCGGAGAGCGCCTGGCCTAAACCCAAAATTGACCAGGTTTTCTTTCTGTGGTAAACAAACGAATATCACTGAGTATTCGTTCGAGTCACAAGGAGGGCGTGCTTTATAGAATAGAGAATCGATGAAATAACCTAACGCATCGTCAATCGCGCGGTGCAATCCCTGAAAAGGGTCGATTGACCTTCCATACGCCGACCCGGCAAGCCAGAGTGCCGATGCACAACGACCCCCGCCATCCCTGGCCAAGCGTCAGGTTGGTTGTGCCCGCCGACCCAGGCTGCGCGATCGGCTGCGCGAAGCCCTGCGTTCCCGCCATTTCAGTCCGCGCAGGGAGCAGACCGATTTCCACAGACTCAGAAGCTATATCCGCCTTCACAACGTCTTCCACTCCGCCGAGATGTACGAGCCGGAGATCAACGCCTTCCTCGCGCATCGGGCTACGAACGAAATCCTCCTTTTTTCCTTATTCTTCTGCTGCTGGGATTGTGCCTAATTTCCCTTAGAAATGATTCAAATCGAATACGGAAGTTAGAAAAGCAATGAAGGATAGGATAGGTGAAAAAGCAGGGTGGACTGCAGGGTGGACGGGCGGATTCATCTGGGTATTTGTCCTTGCTATTCTATTTCTTTTTCAGGGGAAAATCGTAGAGGGACTATCCGGGGCGGGTTTAACCTGCGCTGCTATTTTCACGGCTGTTTGTGTTGCGCCGTGGCGATTTGCATCGACACCCTACTGGAAGCTCATGCTCGCGCCGTATGGAATGTTTTTTATCTCTATAGCTTGGGCCATATGGTCCTATGGTGGTTTTCGCTCGGTCGGATTGATCGGGTGGAATTTATTCTGGTTATTGCCAATGTTATTGCCATTGGGAATCCTAAGCAAAAGGAAATGGTCAGATTCTAATGTCCAACAAGGCGGTCCAGCGGCCGCGGAAAAGCCTCGCCGCTGACCTTTTCCGTTGGTTCAATAAATTGAGGAGGTCGCAAATCATGGCTGCTTGTAATCTATGCAATGGATTCGGAAAAGTCTCATGTCCCAAATGTCAAGGTAAAGGTTATCTCCCCGAAAATGATAGCTACAAGAAATGCCATGTATGCGAGGGAGATGGCCAAGCCAAGTGCCCTCGCTGTAACGGGACGGGAACAGAGCCACCGTAACGTTCATGCCAAACAACCGACGGTTTGGTTGATGACCAGCAGCCCTAACAAGTAACGCCTTGATCGAGGCAGCCAAGGTCCATTCAGCCAGGGTCTCAATTTAAACGACTCTCATGGTGCGAATCACGGCATGTTGGCAAGGAGCCTGACAACGGGTTGGAGGCGACGTTTCTCCGCTGTGCTCCGCAATGCGGCTTGACCCTACCGTTTCCCGGAAACGCAACGCGCCGGAGAACAAGCGCTTTCACCGGACCGCCGGTCGGCACGAAAGCGTGATTGAGGCCACTGGCGGTTCGTAGCCCCGTTAGCCTGCCAATACGGATGTTATGGTGACAATCTTTTTGATATCTTGCGTCAGCAAGAAGCTTCCTCATAGGGCACAGGCGAAAGACCTATATGTTAGCCCACTTTTTCGTGCCGCTCTGCAATATGCTGAAAAGTTTTCTCCGGACCAGATCTTCATTCTCTCAGCGAAGTATTGCTTGGTTCAACTGAACGAGGAAATTGATCCATATAATGTCATGCTCAAAGAGATGCCGGCCCGAGAAAGAAAGAACTGGGCAAACAAGGTGCTGCAGGCATTACGCAGATACTGTGATTTGGACAGAGACCATTTTGTCATTTTGGCAGGGAACAGATATCGCGAGTATCTGCTCCCCAAACTGAACTCATACGAAATACCCTTAAAAGGCCTTTCCATAGGAAGACAATTGCAGCACCTGAAACGGTTGGGCTCGAATGCGTCAAGTCTGTGAGCAATTGCATCGGCTTTTCAACTCCTTGCCGCGGCAGCGTTTCCGGTTTGATACGCACCAGATACCTGACAATGGTATCTATATCCTGTTCGAAGACGGAGAATCAGCCCACGGGGCAGATAGAATTGTGCGAGTTGGTACGCACACTGGCGCAAATCAATTGCCTTCCCGCTTGAAGCAGCATTTTGTTCAAGAAAATAAGGATCGCAGCATCTTTCGGAAAAATATCGGGCGTGCCTTGTTGGAGAAGGCCAATGACCCTTTTGGGGAGCAATGGGAATGGGACTTGACGAGCCGGGAAGCCAGAGAACGTTTTGGGCCTGTTCTCGATACCAATCGGAAACGTTCTGTAGAAAGAGCAGTCTCGGAACATATACAAAGACACTTTTCATTTGTTGTGTTTCGGGTTGACGACAAGGATCGGCGGTTGTCTCTGGAGAGGAAACTCATCTCGACGGTATCTCTGTGTCCAGAATGTAAGCCATCCCCCGACTGGTTGGGATTGCATTCACCGATAAGGAAGATTAGAGAGCACGGATTGTGGTTAGTCAATGGACTGTATGGCGAAACCCTTACCCCTAAGGATTTCGATATACTTTGCAGAATATTGACAGCTAAAAACGATTGAAGTGGACACGCTTTGCCTGCGGATGAACCCAACCGTTAGCCGATTTGAGGACCTAAGGAGGGGGAGAAACATGAGACACAGCCGACTGCACTCGATCTTAGGTCCAGCACCTATAGTGCTGCTTTTCCTGTTTGTGGCAGTAAAACTCGCTCTGGCGAATGGAGAAGTCATCGAGACCCAGTTTTCGACCAGTATCTCCGAGGCGACCGGAATAGTCAGAGCCCTTGTTGCTGTCTTTGGTGGCTTGATTGGACTGCTCGGCATCGTTGTTGCCTTTCGGGGAGTCGGCGGTACGGCAGATGTCTCTATGTCACTCTCCGAGCATAAGAAGTTATCAATGAAGCGAGTAAGCCAAGGGGTTGTGATAACGCTGATCGGAGCTGCAATTCTGATTGGAGCGCTCTATCTACTCCCGGAAAAGAGAACAGAGCGTCACGTAAAGGGTGAGGATATCACAATACAATTTGAGGGCGGCAAGGTGAGAATGCGCACGAAAGATTGACAATCGAAGGATGAAGCTACGGCCAACACGACGCTCAGCCGGACGCGCAAATGCAGTGCGCCGGCTGTTCCGTCGTCAGATAGACAAAATTTAGGTATATCCTCATGACGTATGATCTATTTGAACACCGGCACCGTTTTTCCGTATGGGCCGCCGCACGCGCTACCCAGCGCGGCTTCACCACTGTTGAGAATCTCCGAGCTGCCTTAGAAAGTTGTGGAATTGCCGATTTCTTGCGCAATCCTGAAGGATTGACTACCGACCAACAAGCATTCGAAGAGCAGCACAAAATCTGCTGCCGCTCGATTATGGATTTCCTCAAAAATAGAAATATCGATAGAGCCACTTACGGGCGTGCCGCCAAGTTGGTTGCAGTATACTTAAAATCGATGGTCATTATAGGACCAAATGCTAATACTTCACTGGCTGCAGTAGCACATCCCCCAATCGATCGTATTCTTCTAAAAAATCTCAGCAGAGCGCCGGAAATAGAATCACCGCATAAGAAACGATGGCGGGAAATCAACTGGACGGAACTGGATGAAAAAAGTTACTACGAACATATTTCTCAACTGCGAGGTTGTCTAAGATCAAATGAACCATTTTGGAGCCTCGAACGATTTTGGACTATAACAAACGACGGATAGCTCTGACTACTCTTCGGCGTATCCGCAACTGACGTAGCTCTCGAAGATCGCGTTCAAGCCCAGCTTGCGCTGGGACCTCAAGGAAGACCGGAAAGACGACCGTCGCGTGACGCACGCCGCGCTGAAGACGATCGCCGCGTTCCTCAACACCGAGGGCGGAGACCTCCTGATCGGCGTGGCCGACGACGGATCGATCGTGGGGATCGAGCGCGACCGGCTCGGGACCGATGACACGTTCATGCGGCATCTCGCCCAGGTCGTCCGCAACGCCTTGGGCGACCGCGCCGGGACCTGAATCGACCCGAAGTGTCAAGTGGTGGAGAAGAAAACCGTCTGCGTCGTGAGCTGCCGGCGCAGCCCGGAGCCGGTGTTCCTCAAGTGGAAGGGGCTGGAGAGCGCGCCGGAGGGCGACTTCTTCGTGCGAAGCGGCCCCGGGACGGTGAAGCAGTCTCCCTAGAGCGCCCGGGAGTGCATCCGGACGCGCTTTGGCAAGCCCCCGTCGGTTGGGGCGGGCGATACCCAAGGGGCTGCCTGACAGGAGGGTGAGGCGGACGGTCGCCTGCGGCGCCCGAAGCTTTTCGGCGATCCCTCGGGAGTCAAGGAGATCCTATTGGAACTGATCGTTGTCTGCATGGCGGCACTGGGCGCTTCTTCATTAACGCTTTTCTCAGGCTTTGGGCTGGGCACGTTGCTCATGCCGGTAATCGCGATATTTTTTCCTCTTGAATTGGCCATAGCGATGACGGCGATGGTGCACTTGGCGAATAACCTTTTCAAAATAGGCTTGCTCGGCAGGAAAGCGGACTTTTCGGTTCTTCTGAAGTTCGGGCTGCCCGCCGTGTTGGCGGCATTCGTTGGCGCCTTCCTGTTGTCCTGGCTCGGAGAGTTCCCGCCTCTTTACGAATACGGGGCCTTCGGGCGCGAAATCCAGGTGTCTGCGCTTAAACTCGTCATCGGGGTGCTCATTATTCTTTTCGTAGGCTTGGAGCTCTCGCCTTCATTTTCCAACATGGCGCTGGAGAGGAAATGGCTTCCGATTGGAGGCGCGATCAGCGGTTTTTTTGGCGGCCTGTCCGGGCATCAAGGCGCTTTCCGCAGCATGTTCCTCATCAAGGCGGGACTGGGGAAAGAGTCTTTCGTGGCTACGGGGGTAGTGCTGGCCGTCATGGTTGATTTGTCCCGCATCGTTGTCTATGGCGCGGACATTTCCTTCCACAACAAAGCCATAAATTGGCCCATGGTGATCGCCGCCTGCGCCGCCGCATTCGCCGGGGCCTTTATCGGCACAAGAATCCTGAAAAAAGCAACTCTTCGCACGGTGCAAATCCTTGTATCCGCCTTGTTGGTTGTGGTTGCCTCCGGGCTTATTGCCGGCTGGCTCTAAGAGGCTGTGGAGAAACCCGTGTCAGGCCGTGAGCCAAGGCGCGCGGCGATTTGAAAAGCGCGGCCGATGTTGATCGTCGTCGTGTGGTGAAGGGTCCGGCACGGGGGAGCCGCGGCGATCCCAGGGTCGCCGCCGATTTCGCGCCCCGGGTTGAAGCCGCGGTTGGAGGTCAGGATCGAGGCTTCCTTTTTGTGGCGCCGCGGGATGAGCTGGAAGAACAGATCCGCGCCGTGCCGGTCGGTGGGGAGGCAGCCGATCGCGTCGATGATCATCCGCTTCGCCTGGCAGGAGACCTCCAGCCGCTCCGCGATGCGGTTTTCGGAGCAGGCGCGGGGCAGCGAGGCGCTGGGCGGCCCGGCCGGGGTGACGCGGCTGCAATAGCCAATCACGGGAGCCCGGCCCCTTTTCCCGTTTGTTACCCAAAGGTCTCGATCCCGAAATGAAGCCCGGAAAAGAACCATCGAACATCGACCAACTAGGGCAATCAAAACGCAGTAAGCCGCCGTTATGGCTCCTGGTGGCCACGCTGCTATCGATCCCCCTCTGGTTGCTTGGAACGTACTGGCTGAGAAACACCTATTCGGGATGGAACGAACTCGCGTCAAGCTACCCGGCAGGAAACCACGCGTTGGCCGGTTCCCTTGGACCGACCTCGGTCACCGTTATCGATCCCTCCGGTAGGCGCTGGGAGTGCGACTCAATCAGTGGGCAACGACGTTTCAAAGAGTGCGAGGTGGGTTTCGATCACGTAGGATTCTGGGTTCGGCCGAGAGGCTCGGGTTGGTTCAGCGGGTTTGCACAACCGCCTACTTCCCATGGCGATCGGTAGAACGTTGTTCGAACCTGGCGATCACGCTCACCGGAGGGTTTTCGCTGGTGATCGCCGATCAACAACTGCTGGATATGTGTAAACGGGCAAAGCCGTAAAGGACCAATGCTCACATTGCGCTCCGGAAGACGCGTCGCCAGCGGCGCGTTGTTGAAAACTCGTTGAGCGGCATCCCCGTGGCGAGAAATGCAATGAGCCCTATGATTGTGAACCCGTCCAACGGCTGGATCCGCCTTGTCGCTGGCGCGCTGGTCATTGTGCTCGCGATTTGGTCCCCATCACACGGGCAGGAGACGCATGAAGCGGGCAAGGCGATCCGGGTCACGCGGTTGACGGAGGATGGCGGGCACCTCGCATGGCACCCGCAAGAGGACCTGGTTGCTTTCGACCGCATGAACGGCGAGGGCTATTTCCAGCCCTGGCTCATGCATCCGAGTCGTTAGAACGAGTCGGTTGATCAGGGCACTCGAAGGGCGGGCACGTGTGCCGATGAATCCTTGCCAGGCCAAGAAGCAGTCAACGATGAGATGCCGTTTTGACAGCTCCCATAAAAACCGCATGCCGCGGGCAGCCTGTTTCGTTTCCTGTCGCTGATCGATTGCGTTGACTCGTAAAAGCACAAGGACAAAGCGTATGGATCACAGGTCAATGAAGGGTGAGCACAGAACGATCGAACAACTAAGGGAGCATTACGAGATAGAAAAAGAACTAGCAGACAAGTTACGATGCGCATCGAAACAAGATAGGGGTTATCTTTATTCTTTTCTGTACGATGAACTCTATCGGCGTGTTCCACTTCATCCGCAACTGACACGCAAATCGTCGTCCCTCGCAACAGCTCAGGATGTTGCTTTGCAGATGAAATTGCTTAGACCATTCCTAAATAAAAACATCACATTTCTGGAAGCCGGATCTGGTGATTGTGCATTATCTGTCGAACTGGCCAAACATGTAAAGGAGGTTTATGCAGTTGATGTCTCTGATGAAATAACTAAGAGTTTGAAACGCCCACCGAACTTCCACCTCATTCTTTCCGACGGTGTGAGCGTTCCAATACCCCCACGTAGTGTAGATGTAGTCTACAGCAACCAGCTCATGGAGCATTTGCACCCTGACGACGCATTTGAACAATTAAAAAACATTTACAATGTGCTAATTCCTGGTGGGGTATATTTTTGCATTACACCGAATAGGTTGAATGGCCCCCACGATATTTCAAAATTCTTCGATGAAGTGGCAACCGGCTTTCATTTGAAGGAATATACTACATCGGAATTGAGTGAACTATTCAAAAAGGTGGGATTCTCAAAGGTCAGGGTTTACATAGGAGCCAAAGAAAAATATATCGGTCTCCCCACATTCCCAATTGTCTTATACGAGACATTATTGGATAAACTTCCGTACAGATTTAAAAGAACCATTGTGCAAATCCTGCCGTTCCGTTTACTGCTTGGCATTCGATTGGCTGGAATTAAATAGCGCAGCAGGCTCAAGGCGGACAAAAAGCGGGTTGCAGGCGACGTCGCCCTCTTGGGCGGCCCGGCGTACCGATCGAATTCCAAGGGTTATGACCTCATGGCAAGAAAGTGGAATCGTGCGCCTACGAACCGCGCAGGTTGCTCTTACGGCCTTCGTGCGCCGGTTGCATTTCACGTCCATCGTGGCGCATATGTAAATCGTTTCTATCGCGCAACGGCGCCAATCCAAAAAGGGTCTAAGGTGTCGATCAGCCCGTGGTCTCTACGGGGCCTTCCGGAATTCCAACCAACTCGGACCGCCTGCGTGAGGGCCGTGTCTTCACGGATCGTCGATACATGAATCGGGAAATGCTCCATCACAAGACCAAGACCGGCTGCAAGGTCGAGTTCATCGTCCCAAGGCATTGCCGGTCATAAGATGCCGGCCGATGGATGCAAGCACTTCATAAAGCCGCAAGCGCGGAAACCGAAGACGGCGGCTTCGAGCGAGGCGATCGCCGATCCGGCTCTGAACGCCGTACTTTGGTGGATCGAAACGACAAGACACGGATCGATGCCGTTGCGGGAACCTTCGAACCGGTGCCGGAAATTGCGGTATCCTGCGTGAGATTTCGCCATCGAAGGAATCGCCACCCGGGCTCCGGTACCTCTTCTTGCAGCCCGCCCCGCGCGCAGGCACCGGCGAACCGGCTGGAGCCGCATTCAGCGCTTTCCGGCGGCCGCGAGATACCGCCCCGGCCGGTCTTCGATGGTCGGGGTCTCGAGGCCCGCGCCGCGGAACAGGAGCCGCATGCGGTCGGCATCCGGCAGGATGTCGTCTGCGACCGCGTCGTGGCCGCCGTGGTGGCGGGCGAGCTCCTCGCGCGAGAGCAGGTGCGCGATGACGAGCCTGCCGCCCGGCCGGAGCACCCGGGCCATTTCGCCGAGGGCGAGGGCCGGGTCGTCGAAGTGCGGGAAGGCGGCGAAGCAGATCACGCGGTCGAAGACGGCGGCGCGGAACGGAAGGCGGTGGCCGTCCGCCTGCAGGACCAGGTCCTGCGGCGCGAGGGGTTTCTCGCGCGCCTTCCGCACCATGGGGAGCGAGAGGTCGAAGGCGACGACGCGTCCCGCGGGCCCCACCGCCCGGCGGAGGTAGGGGATCAAGACCCCGGGGCCCGTGCCCACGTCGAGGACCCGGGCGGCCGGGGCGAGATCGAAGCAGGGCAACAGCTCGAGCAGCCGGCCGCGCACCTCCTCCGGGTAGCAGCTCGCCTCCCAGTCCGAGGCGCGGGCGTCGAAAAAGTCCCGCCGCGCGCGGCCGGCCGCCATGGATTCCTCCCCCCTCAGAATTTGAGCTGGACGCCCGCCATGCCGTTCACCCCCGGCATGGGGTAGCCGGGGCGGTACTCGTAGTTCGTGTCGGTCAGGTTTTCGCCCGCCACGAAAATCTCCCCCGCCGCCTTCCAGGCGGGGAGGTCGAAAAGATAGGCGATTTTGCCGTTCACGACCAGCGATTCGTCGGCCTCCTGGGTGTTTGCGGCGTTCAGGCGCCTCGCCTGGGAGAGGACGTGGAAGTCGCTCAGGTACTGGCAGTCCAGGCTCAGGCGGAAGCGCTCGAGGAAGCGGAAATTCAGGCCGGCGCTCAGCGTGAAGTCCGGGGCGTAGGGGAGATCCGCGGGATCGGTCTCAAGCAGCGTCACCCCGCCGAAGAGCGCGAGGTCCGCAAACGGAAAGACCGTGAGCGTCGTCTCGACCCCCTTGACCTGGTAGGTTTCGACGTTGCCGTAGCGCGGCGGCGGCGGGGGAGGCGGAACGATCACGTAGCGGTCTTTGCCGTCGTCGTAGAAGAAGGTCACATCGGCGACGGCGAGCTTGCCGAACCGATGGCGGAGTCCGATCTCGTAGTGGTCCACGGTCTCGGCGTCCAGGTTTTTCCAGGTGTCCCGCAGCGCGGGGTTCACTTTCTCCGAGAAGACGATCACGTCCAGCCCCGGGTAGATGACCCCCCGGGAATAGCCGGCGTGGAGCTCGATGTCGCGATACCCGAAAATCAACCCCACGTGCGGCGCCCACTCGGCGTCGAACTCGGTGTTTTCGTAGTAGCGGACTCCGGCCGAGGGAATGGCGAAGAACCCTTCCCGCGAGCCGATGAGCTGGCTTGCCGCGAGGTAGGGCGAGAAGATGACGAAATCCTCGCCGTTCCAGTCGTCCCGCGCCCCGGTCGAGATCTTCTTCTTGTAGTCGCCCTCGGTGCGGTCCCAGTCCAGACCGGCGATCACCTCGCCGCCCGGCCAGAGCCGGAAGACCTCGCGGGCCTTGAGGCCGTAGAAGAGAAAGTCGTTGTAGAGATCCTCGATCGTCGCCCCCACGGGCTGGTCGCGCCAGTCGCCCTCGCCCCCGTTGCGGTAGAGCTTGAGAAAGCCCTCGACCTGCTCGTAGCGGTGGCTCGCCGTGAGGGTCGTCAACAGCGAGCGCGTCTCGTAGGTGCCGAGTCGGGCGGCGGCCGGGGTTCCCTTGGCGCCGGGGTCCTTCGCCTCGTTGTCGTTCCAGAGGGTGAAGAGAGCGAGGCTCCAGTGTGGGTTGAGCCGGTAGCCGATCCGGCCGAAGAAATCCCGGAGCTCCCCGTCGGCGTCGTTGCGGCGGCCTTCCGAGGTGCGGTAGCCGCCGCCCACGAAGTAATCCCAGGCGCCGGTTTTGCCCCCGTGGTCGCCGGTGGCGACGAAGGTGTCGTAGCTTCCGCCCGCGGCCTGGAGCCGGGTCTGGAACCCTTCGGTCTCGATCCGCTTGGGGACGAGGTTCACCACGGCGAAGGCGTTGCCGAAGACGTGTGGCTGCGGGCTCTTGTAGACCTCGATCGTGTGCGCGGAGTCGATCGAAAGGAGGTCCAGCAAGGGATGGTTGAAGACGCTCATGTACATGGGGACGCCGTCGACCAGGGTCTTGATCTCGGCGCCGGGGCGGCTTGAGCCCTGGCCGCGGATGAAGATCCCGCCCCCCTCGGCCCCGCCGAAGGAGCCGATCGGGTTGTAGCGCGAGATGTTGACCCCGGGGGTGCGGCGCAGGGCAGAGGCGACGTCCTGGGCGTTCAGGTCGCGGATCTGCTCCTCGGTCACCTCGGTTTTCTGGGACGCGTAGCGATCGAGGCGGTTTCCCTGGATCACGGGCGCGGCCACGACCTTCATCTCCTCCAGGCCGTAGGTCGGCTGCTGGGCGGCCGCGGGGAGGGGGGCGATGCCGCAGGCCAAAAGCGCAATCATCCGGATCCACCGTTCAACGCATCGGGTTGACCGCATACAGGCCTCCTTCCAGGAATGAGGATTCGCCGGGAAATCGGCGGCTCAAAAACCCATGTTCCGGATTGGGGGGCCTTCGCGGCCGGATTGTGCGCCGGGAACAAAAACGCCCGGAGGGCGGTTGCGGCCGGATTCATCCGGCGCAGGGCCTTCCAGGCGTTTACGAGTCAAGCGGCGATGTACAGGCTGCCTTCGGGCAGCGTGTTGGCGTGTCTCTTAGCGCTCGGGATCGCCCCTGTCAAGCGGGCGGAAGGCTTCCCCGGCCAGGCCGGCTGCGTCTTCGATCGTCCAGTCGGCCGAGGCTTCTTCCACGGTGACGGCGGCGACGGCCGCCTCGAGGATCCTCTGCACGACCGCCCATCTTCGGCCGGCGTGCTCTACGAGCACCCGGTCGGGGGCTTCCCGGGCGACGAGGCGGCAGTCGGCCAGGCCGGAGAGGCCCTGGCCGCTCGCCTTGAGGACCGCTTCCTTGGCCGTCCAGAGGCGGGCGAAGGCGACTTCCGGCGCCTCCGCCGAAAGGAGCTCCCACTCCCCGGGGCGGGCGACCCGGCGGAAAAGCCCGGCCGGCCGCTCGGCCACGGCCTCGACGTCGATCCCCACGGGATGCGGGGCGACGACACCGGCCACCCACTCCGGCTTGTGGGCGAGCGACCAGAAGAGGCCCCCGGCGGGCCGGGGGACGCCCCTCGCGTCCTTCTCGAGTTCCGCAAGCCGCATTCCCCCCCGCTCGGCCGAGCGGCGCACGGCCTCGCGCGCGAGGCGGCCGAGGTACCGCGCCCGCTCGCGCGGGGCAAGCGCCCGGGCCGTGCCGGGGACGGAGAGGAGCACGGGGTGGAGGCCCGCGGTCATGGCCCGGGGGGCATCAGCCGCGCTCCGGCGGCGCATCGTGTGGGGCTTTGAGGATCAAGCGGCAGTCGGCCGCGGTCGCCCCCTGCCCGTCGGCGTGGACGAGGAGCGGGTTGATGTCGAGCTCGGCGATCTCCGGGTGGTGGAGCGCCAGGTGCGAGAGAGAGACGAGGAGCTTTTCGACCGTCTCGATGTCGCCCCGCGGCCGGCCGCGGAAGCCCTCGAGCAGCTTGTAACCCTTGATCTGCCGCACCATGCGGCGCGCCTCGTTGCGGCCGATGGGGGCGAGCCGGAAGGTCACGTCCTGGAAGACCTCGACGAAGATCCCGCCCAGCCCGAACATGAGAAGCGGCCCGAAGACGGGGTAGCGGCTCAGGCCCAGGATCACCTCGGTGCCGGCGGGGGCCATCTTCTGCACGAGCACCCCTTCGATCACGGCATCGGCGCGGTAGGCCCGGCCGCGGCCGACGATCGTCTCGTAGGCCTGCCGGGCCTCCTCCGCGGTTTCCACGCCGACGATCACCCCGCCCGCGTCGGACTTGTGCAGGATCTGCTCGGAGACGATCTTCATCACCACGGGGAAGCCGATCTCGGCGGCGACCGCGGCGGCCTCCTCCGCGCTGCGCGAGAGCTTCGTCGGCAGCACGCGGAAGCCGTAGGCTTCGAGGATGCCCAGGCCGTCCAGCTCGCCCAGGCGGGTTTTCCCCCGGGCCAGGCAGTCGGCGATGATCCGCGCCGCCCGCTCGCGGTCGAAGGTGAGCTTGTACTCGGCGAGGAACTGGCGGTTCAACCACCGGGAGTAGCGGTAGAGGGCGCCGAAGGCCTTGGCCGCGTTTTCCGGGAACTTGTAGACGGGGATGCCGTGGTCTTGGAGGTAGCGGACGCCGGCCGAGACGTCGATCACGCCCATGAAGCAGCACAGGATCGGCTTGAAGGAGCGCCGCGCGATGCGCGCGATCGCCTCCGCGGTCCCCAGCACGTTGGTCATCGACTGGGGGGTGAGGATGACGAGCGCCCCGTCCACGTTCTCGTCGCGGATGACCGCGCCGAGGGCGTTCTCGTAGCGGTCGATCGTGGCGTCGCCGATCACGTCCACGGGGTTCTTGAGGTTCGCCGTGCTGGGCAGATGGCTGGCGAGGGTCTCGACGGTCTCCTCCTTGAACTGGGCGAGCTCGAGGCCGGAGAACATCGTCATGTCGGTGGCGACGATGCCGGGGCCGCCCGCGTTGGTCACGATCGCCACCCGGTTCCCCGTGGGGACCTTGCGGCGCAGCTTGCCGAGCTCGCTTTCGTTCTTGTAGGCGAAGGCGGTCGCGAAATCGAAGAGCTCGTCGATCGACTCGACCCGGATGATCCCCGACTGCTGGAAGATCGCGTTGTAGACGCCCTCGGTCCCCGAGAGAGACCCCGTGTGCGAGGCCGCGGCGCGCGCCCCGGCCGCGGTGCGGCCCGACTTGATCGCCAGCACGGGCTTGGGGCGGAAATCGCCGCTGGTGATCTCGCGCACGGCCCGGATGAACTCGGGGCCGCGGCGCAGCTCCTCGAGGTAGAGCAGGATGACCTCCGTGTCCGGGTCCTGGTGGAGGTAGAGCAGAAGGTCGAGCTCGTCGACGTCGGCCTTGTTGCCGGTGGAGATGAACTTCGAGAAGCCGAAGTTGCGGTCGGCGGCGAAGTCGAGCACCGCCGTGCAGAGCGCCCCGCTCTGGGAGATGAAGGAGATGTTGCCGGCCTTGGGCATGCGCGCCGAGAAACTCGCGTTCAGGCGCACCGCGGGGGTGGGGTTGATCACGCCCAGGCAGTTCGGCCCGATCACGCGCACGCCGGCCTCGCGGCAGACGGCGACGATCCGGTCCTCGATCGCCCGCCCCTCGGGGCCGACCTCGCGGAAACCGGCCGAGACGATGACGATCCCCTTCACCCCGCGGGCCACGGCGTCCTGGACGGCCTGGAGGGCGGGCTGGGGCGGCAAGATCACGATCGCGAGATCCACGGGGTCGGGGACGTCCTGGATCGTCGGGTAGGCGCGCACGCTGAGCACGGCGCGGGCGCCGGGGTTGACGGGGTAGAGGACCCCGGTGAAGCCGCCTTTCAGGATGTTCGCGAAGATGTCGTGCCCGACCTTGCCGGGGGTCGTGGAGGCGCCGATGACCGCGACCGATTTCGGCGAGAGAATGGCGTTCAGCGCTTCGATGTCCGCTCGGATGTCCATAGGCCTCCTTCGCGCGTTCGCGTCAGGGGTTCTCGGAAGACCCGCCCTCCGCGGCCTCGCCGCGTTCGTGCTTGAGTTTCACGGCCTCGCGGTAGAGTTCCCGCCGCGACAGGCCGTGCCGCCGGGCCGCCTCGCGGACCACCTCGCGCGGGTCCCGGCCCGCGTCGAGTCCGCGCCGGATCTCCTCGCGCGCGGCCGCCCCCGACCCCTCCGGCGGGGCCTCCTCGGGGGGGCCGATGAGGAGGGTGCACTCGCCCTTGATCTCCCCGCGGCGCGCGAGCTCGGCGACGAGCCCGCTCAGGCGGCCGCGGAAGAACTCCTCGTGGACCTTGGTCAGCTCGCGCGCGAGCACGGCCGGCCGGTCGCCGAGCGCCTCCAGGAGCTCCGCCGCGCGCGCCGCGAGGCGCTGCGGCGACTCGTAGAGTATGACGGTTCGGGTCTCCGCGGCAAGGGCCGCCAGGCGGCGCCGGCGGCGCCCCGTCTTTTTGGGCAAGAACCCCTCGAAGACGAAGGCGTCGGTCGGGAGCCCCGAGGCGGAGAGGGCGGCGATCGCGGCCGAGGGGCCGGGCACGGGGACGACGCGCACGCCGGCCGCGGCCGCGGCCGCGACCAGCCGGAAGCCGGGATCCGAGATGCCGGGGGTGCCCGCGTTCGAGACGAGCGCGATCGTCTCCCCGGCGAGCAGCCGCGAGACGAGCTGCGGCGTGCGCTGCCGCTCGTTGTGCTCGTGGTAGGAGACGAGCCGGGCGCGGATGCCGAAGTGGCGAAGGAGCTCCCCGCTCTTGCGGGTGTCCTCGGCGGCGACGAGGCTTGCGCCCTTCAGCACCGCGAGCGCCCGGAGGGTGATGTCCTCGCGGTGACCGATGGGGGTCGCCACCACGTAGAGCACGCCCGCGGGCGGGGGTCTATCGGGGGCACAGCTCGAAGGCATTGCGGACGATCTCGATCTCCGGGGCCTCGCCGCTCCAGGAAACCGCGACCACGTCGAAGCGCGCGGGGCGATCCAGCAGGCCGCGGGCCTTGAGGTAGGCGAGCGCAAGCAACGAGAGCCGGCGCTGTTTCCGGGGGGTCACGGCCTCCTTGGGCGAGCCGCCGTGGCTCGCCCGGCGCGTTTTCACCTCGACGAAGACGAGGGTGTCGCCCTCCTGGGCGATGAGGTCGATTTCGCCCAGCGGGCTGCGGTGGTTCCGCTCCAGGATGCGGTAGCCTTCCCGCCTCAGGCGCTCGGCGGCCGCCGCCTCGCCGCGCCTAGCGAGCCCCTGGCGGGGGTCCGCCATGGACGGCCTCCTCGATCCGCTCGAGCGCCTCGCGGACGCCGCGAAAGGAGCGGCGGTGGATGGGCGAGCAGCCGTGCCGGCGGATCGCCGCGCGGTGATCCGCCGTGGGGTAGCCCTTGTGCCGGGCGAAGTCCCAGCCGGGAAACTGGGTGTCGCAGACCGCCATCAGGCGGTCGCGGGTCACCTTGGCGACGATCGAGGCCGCGGCGATCGAGAGGCAGCGGCCGTCGCCGCCCGGGATCGGCTCCTGGGGGATCGGCAGCGGCAGCGGGAAGGGCCCGTCGACGAGCAGCCGGTCGGGCGGCGGGGAGAGGTTTTCCACGGCCATGGCCATGGCGCCGAGCGCGGCGCGGAGGATGTTCACGCGGTCGATCTCGCGGGCATCGACGATCCCGATGCCGATCGCCTCGGCCGCCTCGTAGATCAGCCCGTAGAGGGCCTCGCGCCGGCTCGGGGAGAGGCGCTTGGAGTCGTCGATCCCGGGGTGGGAGAAGCCGCGCGGCAGGATGACCGCCGCCGCCACCACCGGCCCGGCGAGCGGCCCCCGGCCGGCCTCGTCGACGCCGGCGACCCGGCGGCAGCCGGCCGCGTACGCCTCGTCCTCGAAGGCCCGAAGGTCGTTTCCCATGCGCGGGGAAGGGGAGGCAGGCCGCGGAAAGCGCGGGCAGGGCCCGGCGCCCCGGCCCTCAGGCCGTCCGTTTTTCGCGGATGCGGGCCGCCTTGCCCCGGAGGTTTCTCAGGTAGTAGAGTTTCCCTCGCCGCACGCGGCCGCGGCTGACGATCTCCACGCGGTCGATCGCCGGCGAATGCAGGGGGAAGACCCGCTCGACGCCGACGCCGTAGGAGACCTTGCGCACGGTGAAGGTCGCGTTCATGGCCCCGCCGCGGCGGCTGATCACGACCCCCTGGAAGGCCTGCAGGCGCTCTTTTTCGCCTTCCCGGATCTTGACATGGACCTTCACGGTGTCCCCGGGCAGGAAATCGGGGATGTCCATGCGCATCTGCTCGCGCTCGAGAAGCTCGATCGGGTTCATCGCCGGACTCCTTGGTCAAGACACGTTAACGATCGGAAACTCCTTTTATAGACCTTCGCGGCGCGATCCGTCAATCAAATTTTTGAGACCCCCCGCGTTCGCGGTCGGATCAACGGCGCCTCCGGGGGGCAGGGCGTTCCGGCTCCTCCTCCGGCGGGAGGATCCCGGCGAGGGTTTCCCGCATGGCGCGCAGGATCTCGCGCTCCTCGTCGTCGAGGGGCCTGCCGCGCAGCAGGTCGGGCCGGTGGACGAGCGTGCGCCAGAGCGAGGCCTCCTTGCGCCAGCGCGCGATCCGGCGGTGGTCGCCGCTCGTGAGGACCTCGGGCACGGGGCGGCCGGCGAACACGGCCGGCCGCGTGTAGTGGGGGTGCTCGAGGAGGCCGTCGGCGAAGGAGTCCCGCGCGGCCGATTCCGGGCTGCCGAGAACCCCGGGGAGCAGGCGGGCCACGGCGTCGATCACGACCATCGCCGCGACCTCGCCGCCGCTGAGGACGTAGTCCCCGATCGAGATCTCCTCGGGGATCGCCCCCTCGCAGAGCCGGTCGTCCACGCCCTCGTAGCGGCCGCAGACGAGCACGAGGGCCGGCCGCCGCGAAAGCTCGAGGGCGACCTCCTGGGTGAGCCTCCGCCCCTGCGCGCTCAGGAGAATCGGCGAGGCCTCCGGGGCGAGGCGGCGCGCGTGGTCGAGCGCCGCGGCGAGCGGCTCGGGCTTCATCACCATCCCGCTTCCCCCGCCGTAGGGGCGGTCGTCGGTCGTGCGGTGCGGGTCCGGGGCGAAGTCGCGGAGGTCGATCACCTCCGGGGCGAGAAGCCCCCGCTCGCAGGCGAGCCGGACCATCCCGTGGGCGAAGAAGGAGGGAAAGAGCTGCGGAAAGATGGAAAGGACCAGGATCCGCACGCAAGCCCCCTCACGCGAGCCCCTCGGGCAGGGCGACCACCATGCGGCGGCCGGCGAGGTCCACCTCCCGGATCACGCGGGCGAGGGCGGGGACGAGGATCTCGCGGCGCCCGTCCCGGACGACGTAGACGTCGTTGCTCCCGGTGGGGAAGATGGCCTCCAGGCGGCCGAGGAGCCGGCCGTCTACCTCGAAGACGGCAAGGCCGATCAGGTCCTCCCAGTAGTGGGTCCCCTCGGGAAGCGGCGGGAGCTCGGCGCGGTCGATCCAGAGATCCCGCCCCACGAGGCGCTCGGCCGCCGTGCGGTCGGTGACCTCGACCAGGTGCAGCAGCACCCCCCCCTTGCGCGGCCTCGCCTCGCGGAGGGTGAAGACCTCCTCGGCGCCTTGCGCATCCCGCAGCCGCACGCGCCGCCCCGCCGCGAACACCTCTTCCGACTCGGCGTAGGAGAGCAGCTTCAGTCCGCCGCGGATCCCGTGAACGCCGACGACGCGGCCCAGGCACAGGGAGTTGGCTTCGCCCACCGGCTACTCGATGATCTCCAGCACCACCCGTTTCTTGAGCTTGGCCGCGGCCGCCTCGAGCAGGGTCCGCAAGGCGCGGGCGTTTCGACCCTCCTTGCCGATCACCTTGCCCAGGTCCTCCTTGGCCACCCGGAGCTCGAGGACCGTGGTCCGGCCGCCTTCCAGCTCGCGCACCTCGACCGCCTCGGGACGATCGACCAGGGCCTGGGCGAGGCGGAGGGCCAGTTCTTTCATGGCGGGACCTCCCCGGGGAAACAGCCGTCTTCCCGGCAACCGGGTTGCCGGCCCCGCGCAAGCCCCCGCCGACGGGGGACGGGGCCGGTCAGGCCGGCTTGGCGAGCAGCCCCTGTTTCTTCAGCAGGCTGCGGACGGTGTCGGTCGGGGTCGCACCCCGTTCGAGCCAGTAGCGGACGCGTTCGGCCTTGAAGGTCACGCGGGCCGGGTCCGTCTTGGGGTCGTAGGTGCCGACGTTTTCCAGGAAACGGCCGTCGCGCTTGCTTTCGCTGTCGGCGACCACGATGCGGTAGTAGGGCCGTTTGGTTGCGCCGTGGCGCGCGAGTCGGATCTTGACTGCCATGGGAAACTCTCCTTGGTCTAGAAGGGCGGCATGCCGCGACGGAGTCCGCCCGATTGAAATTTTTTGAGCATCTTGAGCATCTGGTCGTATTGTTTCAGCAGGCCGTTTACGTCCTGGATGCGGGTTCCGCTGCCGGCCGCGATGCGCCGCCGCCGGCTGCCGTTGATGATGCGGTGGTTGCGCCGCTCCTCGGGCGTCATCGAGTTGATGATCGCCTCGATGCGCACGAATTCGCGGTCGTCCACCTCGAGATCCCGGAGATGCTTGACCTTGCTCATTCCGGGGATCATCTTGAGCAGGTCCGCGATCGACCCCATGCGGCGCACCTGGCGGAGCTGGTCCCGGAAATCCTCGAGCGTGAACTGGTTCTTGCGCAGCTTTTTCTGCAGCTCGAGGGCCTTCTTCTGGTCGACCGCCTCCTGGGCCTTCTCGATGAAGCCCAGGACGTCCCCCATGCCGAGGATGCTCGAAGCGATGCGCTCCGGGTGGAAGGGCTCGAGCGCGGTCGGCTTTTCGCCGACGCCGATGAAGAGGATCGGCTTGCCGGTGATCGCGCGGATGGAGAGCGCGGCCCCGCCGCGGGCGTCCCCGTCCATCTTGGTGAGGATCACCCCGCTCAGGTCCAGCCGATCGTTGAACGCCTGGGCGCTGTTGACCGCATCCTGGCCGGTCATGGCGTCGGCGACGAAGAGGATGTCCGACGGCCGCAGCGCCTCGCGGATGCGGACGAGCTCGGCCATCAGCTCCTCGTCGATGTGGAGCCGGCCCGCGGTGTCGAGGAGCAGCGTGTCGCAGCGGCGCGGGAAGGCCTGGGCCTTCGCCTCGAGGCAGATCGCCACGGGGTCCGCCTCGGCCCGCGAGGGAAAGACCGGGATGCCGATCTGCTCGCCGAGGACGCGGAGCTGCTCGATGGCCGCGGGGCGGTAGACGTCGGCGGGGACGAGGAGCGGGTGGCGCCCCTCCTTGCGCAGCCGCAGGGCGAGCTTGCCCGCGGTCGTGGTCTTGCCGGAGCCCTGCAGCCCCACGAGCATGACGCAGGCGGGCGGCGGCCCGGCGAGGCGCAGCGCGGCGCGCTCGGCGCCCATGAGCTCGCAGAGCGTCTCGTGGACGATTTTCACGACCTGCTGGCCGGGGGTGAGGCTCGCCATCACCTCCTGGCCGAGCGCCCGCTCGCGCACCCGGTCGATGAACTGCTTGACCACGCGGTAATGGACGTCGGCCTCGAGCAGGGCGAGCCGCACCTCGCGCAGGCCCTGCTCGATGTTCGCCTCGGTCAACCGGCCGTGGCCGCGCAGCTTCTTGAAAACCGACTCGAGCTTTTCGCTGAGTTGTTCGAACATGGCATCGACGATCTCTGTAAAATCTTGAAATTACAATGCCAACAATGCTACGTCAAGAAAAAAGCATGCAACGCGCCATGGAACCTCTGCCCTCCGACCTCCTGGAGACGACGCGGGAGGATCTCGCGGCCTGGCTCGCCGCCCGCGGGATCGCCCCCTACCGCGCCGCCCAGATCCTGCGCTGGGTCCACCGTCGCCGCGTGACGGACTTCGAGGCGATGACCGACCTGTCGCGGGAGCTGCGTGCGCTTCTCGCCGCCCACTGGCGCATCGCGCCGCCGGCGATCCGGGAGCGGCTCGTCTCCGCCGACGGCACCGAGAAATTTCTCTTCGGCCTCGAGGACGGCGAGGCGGTCGAGGGAGTGCTCCTGCCGGAGCGCGGCCACCTCACGCTTTGCGTCTCGAGCCAGGTGGGCTGCGCCCAGGGCTGCCGCTTCTGCCTGACCGGACGGGGCGGGTTCCGCCGCAACCTCCGGCCCGCCGAGATCGTGGGGCAGGTGCTCGCCGTCCGCCGGGCGATCCCCGAGCCCGAGCGCCTGACGAACCTCGTCTTCATGGGCATGGGCGAGCCGCTTGCCAACCTGGAGAACCTGTTGCGGGCCCTCGCGGTCCTGACCGACGCGGACCTCGGGGCGGGATTTGCGGCGAAGCGCATCACGGTCTCGACCGCGGGGCTCGTGCCGCAGATGCTCGAGTTCGGCCGGAAAAGCCGGGTGAGCCTCGCGGTCTCGCTCAACGCGGCCGACGACGAAACGCGAAGCCGCCTGATGCCGGTCAACCGCACCTGGCCGCTTGCGGAGCTGCTCGCGGCCTGCCGCCGCTATCCCCTCCCGCCCGGCCGCCGCCTGACCTTCGAGTACATCCTCATCCGCGGCGTGAACGACGCGCCGGAGGACGCGCGCCGGCTCTGCCGCCTGCTCGCCCCCCTGCGCTGCAAGGTCAACCTCATCCCCTTCAACCCGCACCCGGGCAGCGGATTTTCGCGCCCCGCCGAGGAGACGATCCTCGCCTTCCAGGAGGTGCTGCTCGCGGTGCGCTTGACGGCGATCATCCGCCGCAGCAAGGGCGAGGACATCCTCGCCGCCTGCGGCCAGCTCCGCGGCCGCAGGCCGCCGGGGCGCGACGGGGGGGCTCAGAGCAGCCAGGCGCGGGAGTCCTCCGGGGGAAGCGGTGTGACGTAGATCTCCTGCCTGCCGGAGGGGGAGGTCACGACGACCGCGGCCTCGCGCGAGCGCGGGGCGCGGGTGTAGCCCAGGCAGATCGCCGCGGCCCGGAGAACCGTCTCGGGGTCGGCGGTCCCCTGGAGGAGCCCGATCGGGCTGGGGTGATCGCGCACGTCGAGGGTGACCTCGCGCGCGGGGTCCCACAAGCGCAGGATCGCCTCGTTTTCCTTTTCGGTCCGCCCGACGATCAGCTTGGCCCCGGGATGCAGCCGGAAGTGCCGCCCGTACTTGAGGAGCTCGAGCTCGGCCTCGGTGCAGGCGGCGCCGTGCCGGAAGAGGTCCTGCAGGCGGGCGCTGTAGCCCTTGTCCGTGAGGAGGCATCCGCCCGCCGGGGCGGGGTAGTCCTCGATCCCGAAGGTGCGGGCGAGGGCGATCTGCTCCTTGCGGCCGCGGCCGCGGATGGCGAGCAGCCGCTCGCGGTCGACCCAGCCGCGCTGCTCGGGGATCGTCTCCGGCAGAAGCTTCGCGCTGAGCGGCCGCAGGATCAGCCCGGCCATGCCGGAGTGCTTTTCCACGTAGCGCAGGGAAGGCAGGGTCTGGGACATCGGCCGCTGGCCGAGGACCTCGCCGCTGAAGAGGAAGTTGAAGCCGCGCTCGCGCAACAGCTCGCCCGCGATGCGGAACATCAGGCTGTGGCAGTCCATGCAGGGGTTCATGCGCTTGCCGTAGCCCGCCGGAGGGTTGCGCAGCATGGGGAGGTAGCGCGCGGTGATGGGCAGCACCGTGAGCGGGATGCCCGTCTGGCGCGCGGCGCGGCGCGCCTTGCGGGAGCCGAAGAACGGGGTCTCGAAGCACACCCACTCGACCTCGATCCCCTGGGCGCGGAGCAGGAGCCCCGCCAACATGCTGTCCAGCCCCCCGGAGCAGAGCCCGAGGGCGCGCACGGGTTTTCCGGAATCGCTCATGAAATCCTCTTGACGCCGTTCGGCGATCGGTTCACGATGGCGCGCCGCGCGGGGCTCCCCCGCGCGAGCGCTTTCCCGGAGGCCCGATGCCGCAGGATCCCACAGACCGCGGGCGAGCAAGTTCCCGGCTGCGCCGCCGCACCGCCCGCATCCGCGCCGTGCTTCAGGCGCGCTACCCCGAGGTGCGGCCGCAGCTCCTCCACCGCAACCCCTTCGAGCTTTTGGTCGCCACCATCCTCTCGGCGCAGTGCACCGACCGGCAGGTGAACCGCGTCACGCCGGGGCTCTTTCGCGCCTTGCCCGGGCCGCGGGAATTCGCGGCGGCGCCGCTTGCGCGCATCGCCGCGCTCGTTCGGTCCACGGGCTTTTACCGGAACAAGGCCCGGAACATCAAGGCCTGTGCGCGGGCGCTGCTCGAGCGCCACGGGGGGGAGGTGCCGCGCACGCTCGAGGAGCTGGTCCGCCTGCCCGGGGTGGGCCGCAAGACCGCCAACGTCGTTCTCGGCGCCGCCTTCGGCGTCCCCGGCGTCGTGGTGGACACGCACGTCGCGCGGATCTCGCGGCGGCTCGGGCTCACGGAGCACCGCGACCCGACCCGGATCGAGCGGGACCTCATGGACCTCGTCCCCCGCCGGGACTGGAGCGCCTTCTCCCTGCGGCTGGTCTTCTTCGGCCGGGAGGTCTGCACGGCCCGGCGGCCGAGGTGTCCCGAATGCCCTCTCGCCCGCCTTTGTCCCTATCCGCACAAGACGCCGCCGACCGCCGCATGAGGCTTGCCGCCCGGGGGGACTGCCGCTCCGTCCCCGCATGGCACAAGCGATGGATCCTGGCCGATGTTCTTCCTTTTTAGGTAAGTGGCGATCCTCGTTTTGACAAGCACGCCGTGAAAAATTAAAAACATCTTTCCTCGATCGAAGGTTTTCTTGGTCGCCGGGAAGGGACCATTCCCCCGCGACATCATGGAACCGTGGGTCGAGGAAAACACGCTCAACGCCCCCAAACGAGCCGGGACCGCGAGCTCCGCAAGAATGGGCTTCCGGGGGGAAACGATCGCGGCTCCCACCCGCGAGGCCCCTGCTCATCTCGATGTGGGCCTCCAGGTGCTCTCCGGCCGGGCCGACGCCGGACCCCGGGTCCGGCCGGCGGCGTGGATGGGCCCGGATTTCATGGCCCGGCGTAGGGTGCGCTTCGGCCCGATGGCGTCCCAAGAGGCCCCGTTCGAAGAGGGGGCCCGGCGCTTTCGTGGCCGCTTGCACGATCCGGGGGTTTACCGCCCGGCCGTCAGGGACCGCGTCCAAGGCGGCGACCGCGGCGGGAGCGGCCCGATGTTCCGTCCACGAAAACCCGGCGGGGGATTCCCCGAGATCCCGCCTCGGAAAGGGGCTGTGTCGTGATGAGGAGCCGACCGGGGATGGCCGCCTTCGGGGCGGCGGTTTTCCTGGGGCTGATCCTGTCCGTGCCGGTCGGCGCGCAGGAACGGGGATTGCTCGTGGCGACCACCACCAGCACCGAGGACACGGGGCTGCTGAACGTCCTTGGCTCCGCATTCAAACGCGCCAGCGGCATCGAGCTCCGCTGGATCGCGACCGGGACCGGAAAAGCGCTCAAGCTGGGCGAAGACTGCAACGTGGACGCGCTGCTGGTGCACGACCCGGAGGCCGAGCAGAAGTTCGTGGAGGCGGGGTTCGGCGTGAACCGCCGCGAGCTTTTCTACAACGATTTCGTCCTCGTCGGGCCGGGCGACGACCCGGCCGCGGTGCGGGGAAAGCGCATCCGGGAGGCCCTGGAGGCGATTCGGGCGAGGAAAGCCCCCTTCATCAGCCGCGGCGACCGCTCCGGCACCCATGCCATGGAGAAACGGCTCTGGGAGTCGATCGGCGCCTCGGTTCCGGAACAGGAGCGCTGGTACCTCCAGGCCGGGCAGGGCATGATGGCCACCCTCCACCTCGCGGCCGACAAAAAAGGCTACACGCTCTCCGACCGGGGGACCTACCTGCAGTACGAACGCGTCATGAAAGGCGCCCCTGCGCTCGAGATTCTCCTCGAGGGCGAGGAGGGCTTGATCAACCTTTACAGCGTGATCGCCGTCAACCCGGCCCAATGCCCCAGGGCCCGCTTCGACGCGGCCTCGCAGTTCATCTCCTGGATCGCCGGCCCGGAGGGAAACCGGGTGGTCCGGGAATTCCGCCTGGCGGGAAAACCGCTGTTCACCCCGGTCGCCGACTGAGGGGCCGATGATCGCCGGGCGACGGATGCCGCCCCGGCCCGCCGCCGCGCGGGAGGGGCAAAGCGGGGGAGAAGGAAGCCGCAGCCGGCGCCACGATCTCCCGTCCGCGCCGTCTCGGAGACGTTTCGCCCATGGAATTCCTTCTGGAAGGCGTGCGTAAGGCGCTTGAACTCCTGGTCACGTTCGACCCGGAGACGTTTTCGGCGGTGTACGCCACGCTCGTCGTCTCGACCGGGTCCCTGGCGGCGGCCTGGGTGATCGGCGTGCCGCTGGGGTTCTGCCTGGGGCACCTGGAGTTCCGGGGCAAGCATGCGTTGCGGGTGCTCGTGGACACGATGCTTTCGCTTCCCACCGTGTTCATCGGCCTTCTGCTCTATGCGCTGTTCACCGCGCGGGGACCCCTGGGGGACTGGGGGCTCCTGTTCACCCTGACCGGGATCGCCGTGGGGCTGACCCTCTTGGCGCTTCCGATCCTGGTCGCCCTCAGCGCCACGGCCGTGGAGGCGCTTGACCGTCAACTGCGCGTGACCCTCGTCTCCCTCGGCGCAAACCGCCGGCAGCTGTTTTTCAGCACCCTGTGGGAGGCGCGCCTTCCCCTGCTCGCCGCCGCCCTGACCGCCTACGGCCGCGTCATGACCGAAGTCGGCATCGCCATGATGGTCGGCGGCAACATCAAATGGCAGACCCGCACCATCACCACGGCGATCGCCTTGGAAACCCACAAGGGGGAATTCGCCACGGGGATCGCCCTGGGGCTCGTGCTGCTGGCCATCGCCCTGGGCGTCAACGCCTCGGTTTCGGTGCTGCGGAAGAGGGGCTGACGTGGACGGCCCGCTCTACGCCATCCGCGGCCTGGCGCAGGAATACCGCGGAAAGACCGTGTTGCGGATCGACCGGCTGGATTTGCCCCGCGGCGGCATCGTCGGCGTGATGGGGCCCAACGGCAGCGGCAAGAGCACCTTCCTGCGCTTGCTCGGGTTCGTCGAGAAACCGGCGGCGGGCGAGATCGCGTTCAACGGCCGGCCGGCCGGGCCCTTTGCGCCCGAGGTCCGCGGCCGCGTGGCCCTGCTCCCCCAGGAGCCGTTCCTGCTCAAGCGCAGCGTCCTGGAAAACGTCGTCTACGGGCTGCGGATCCGCGGGGTGAACGGACCGCTCGAGGAGCGGGCGGCCCAGGCGCTGTCCTTCGTCGGCCTCGATGCGCGCCGGTTCGCCCGGCGGCCCTCGGAGGCCCTCTCCGGCGGGGAGGCCCAACGGGTCGCGCTCGCGGCGCGCCTGGCCCTCCAGCCGGAGGTGCTCCTGCTGGACGAGCCGACGGCGAGCGTGGATGCCCTCAGCGCGCAGCTGATTCAGGAGGCCGCCCTGAAGGCGCAGCGCGACTGGGGGACGACCCTGGTCGTCGCCAGCCACGACGCGCAGTGGCTTTACGAAGTGTCGGACACGGTTCTCCACCTGCTGAAAGGCCGGGTGTTCGGGACGGGCCGGGAAAACGTCCTGTTCGGCCCCTGGCAGAGGGCGCCCGGCGGGGACCGATGGGAAAAGCCGCTGGCGGACGGCCAGCGGCTCGTCGTCCCCCCGCCGCCGGAGGCGGACGCGGCGGCCGTCATCGACGAGCTGCGGCTGCTCGGCGGCGACGGGCCGCGGGCGATGCCCTGGCCGACGGGTCACACCCTGTCGGGCGTCGTCACGCGGCTGGCGTTGGAGAAGACATCGGGGAACGTGCGTATCTGCGTTCTCGTCTCCGGCATCCCCTTCACCGTCGTTTTGAGCCCCCGGCAGGTCGAGGAACAGGGGCTCTTCCCGGGACGCCGCGCCGTTCTGGGCTACGATGCGGACGCGATCCGGTGGTTCTGAAGGGGGGCCGTCCCCGGCCGGTCTCAGAACAGAAATTGCCCGATGTAGCGGGTGGCCAGGAAGACGATGATCGCCCCCAGGGTCGCCTTGATGACTTTCTGGGGGACGTACTTCTGAAGCCGCGCCCCGAGGTACATGCCCGCAAAGCCGCCTGCGCCGAAGAGGGCCCCGAGGAGCCAGTCGGGCCGGGTGGCGAGGTCGCCCCGGGCGGGAAGCACGGTGTAGAAGAAGACCCCGGCGATCGAGGTGAGAAAGGTCCCCATCAGCGCCGCCCCGGCCACGGTGTAGACCGGCAGGCGGAAGACGGCGACGCAGAAGGGGGCGATGATCGCCCCGCCGCCGATGCCGTAGGTCCCGCCGATGACGCCCACGGCGAAGGCGAGCGCGAACATGCCCGGGGTGGAGTAGGAAAAGCGCTCCCCCCAGAACTCGTATTCCACGCGGCGGGCGGTGAAGCAGATCGTGCGCACCACCGCCTCGGCCGGAAGCCCGGCGGCGATCTTCGAGGCCCGCTCGCCCCGCAGCCGCTTCACCTGCTCCTGGAAGCGCTGCTCGAGGGCCTTCATCTCCTCTTTCCCCCGGCGGGAGCGGGGGGTCATCTCCCAGAGCAGGCGGCCCCCGATGTAGAGCAAGACCAGCCCGACGAAGCCTTTGAAGGCGCGCGGGTCCGGCAGGTAGAGGATGCGCAGGTAGTAGCCGATCAGCACGCCGGGCAGCGTGCCCACGATGACGATCCACGTGAGCGGCCAGGCCATGCGGCCTTCGCGGATGTAGCGGTAGACGCCGCTTGGGATGGCGACGATGTTGTAGACGAAGTTCGTCGCGCTGACCGAGGGCGCCGTGTAGTGGAGGACGCTCACCTGGTAGGGGAGCAGCAGAAACGCCCCCGAGACCCCGCCCATCGAGGTGACGGTGGAGACCGCAAGCGCGACGAGCGGCGGGAGAAACCAGAGGGTTTCGACCCCGGAAACCGGAAACCGGACCACCCAAGCGTCCATCCGGGCCTCCTCACCCGCCCCGGCGCGCGCGGGCGCGGACGGGGGCTTGCAGAGACACGATTTTTCCTTTATTCGTGACACTGCAAGCCTACCGTGCCGCCCCCCGGCGTGTCAAGGCGAAAGGGAAACCGAGGCGATGCGCCCCTTGTCCCGCAACTCGTGCCGCACCCCGCCCGCGCGGCCCCCCTCCGGGGGCCCGCCCTGCCTCACCTCCCGGCAACTCGCCCGCCTGGAAGAGGCCTTCGACGTCTGGGCGAAACGCGCCGCGCGGGCCGACATCGCCTCTTCCCGGCGCCGCGTGCGGCTCATTTTCCTTTTGATCCGCCACACCGGGGCGCGGCTCCGCGAGGTCCTCGGGCTCGATCTGGGAGGCGATCTCGACCCCGGGCGGGGCGTGGTCCGCTTCCGCAAGGGACGCGGCGGCCGGGGGCTTCCGCGCGAGGTGAGGATCCCGGCCGAGGTGGCCGCCGAGGCCGCCGCCTGGTTTCGGGCACAGCCGCCCGGGCGGCCCGGGTCCGCCTCGCTCGCCCTGGATCCCGCCCACGTGCGCCGCAAGTTCTACGAGCGCGCCCGCGAGGTCGGGCTGCCGGCCGCGCTCGGGGCGCCGGAGGCCGTCCGGCGCGCGCGGGCGCTCGAGCTGGTGCGCGAGAACGTCCCGCTCCCGGTCGTGCAGCGGGTGCTCGGGCAGGCGACGCCCGAGGGCGCCGCCGCCTACGTGCGCTTCTCCGAGGCCGACCTGCGGCGGGCGGAGGCCTTCTACCTCGAGCGCACGCGGCGGCGGACGACCTCGGCCCGGAACGCCTTCTACGGGAAGGTCGCCGCCATCCGGTTGGGCGACGTCCAGGCGGGGGTCGGGATCGCCCTTCCCTCCGGGGAGCTCCTGCACGCGGTGATCACCCGCGAGAGCCTCGAGCGCCTCGGGCTAACGCCCGGCGGCTGGGTCGCGGCCGAGGTGAAGGCGCCTTGGCTGGCGCTGGTTGCGGACGGCCCGGGGGGCCGCACGAGCGCCGACAACGTGATCGCCGGCCGGGTGCGGCGCATCCGTCGCGGAACGCTGACCGCGGAAGTGGTGACCCGGACCGAGGCCGGGATCGAGCTCTGCGCCGTGATCACCCGCGAGCGCCTCGATCGGCTGGGGTTGCGGCGGGGGCAGGCGGTGCACGTCGCCTTCAGCGCCTTCGCCGTCATCCTGCACGAGGCGTGAGGAAGCGCGGGACCCCGCCCCCAGGCCGCGGGCCCGGGGATTGATTCCGGGAAAGCGATGTATTACAGGCAGCGGACCGGCCGGCTTGCCGGCCGGGGGAGGAGTTCATCGTCACCGTCCGCATGAACCTCAAGCTTCCCAAGATCGGGCGCAACGACCCCTGCCCCTGCGGCAGCGGGCTCAAGTTCAAGAAGTGTTGCGCCCTCAAGCCGCAGAACGAATCCCCTGCCGCGGTCGCGGCCCGCTACGCCCGCGACTACGGCATCCGCCTGAAGGGCCCGGAGGACGTCGAGGCGATCCGGCGCGCCGGGCGTCTCGTGGTGGACACGCTGGAGCTGGTCGCCCGGCGGCTGCGCCCCGGGATCGCCACCGAGGAGATCGACCGCTGGGTCCACGAGTTCACCCTGCAACACGGCGCCCGGCCGGCCCCGCTCCACTACCGCGGCTTTCCCAAGAGCGTGTGCGTCTCGGTCAACGAGGAGATCTGCCACGGGATCCCCGGCGGCCGCATCCTGCGCGAGGGCGACATCGTCAACGTGGACGTGACCTCGGTGCTCGAGGGCTACTACGCCGACGCGAACCGCACCTTCTTCATCGGCACCCCGGGGCCCGAGGCGCGCAAGATCGTCGCCGTCGCGCGCGAGTGCCTCCGGCGGGGCATGGCGGCGGTGAAACCGGGGAACACGCTGGGGGACATCGGTTGGGCGATCCAGTCCTACGCCGAGGCGCAGGGCTGTTCGGTCGTGCGCGAGTTCGTCGGCCACGGCGTGGGCTTCGACTTCCACGAGCCGCCCCAGGTGCCGCACTTCGGCCGGCCGGGAAGCGGCCTCGTCCTCGTGCCGGGCATGGTCTTCACGATCGAGCCCATGATCAACCTCGGCCGCCGCGAGCTGAACATCCTCCCCGACCGGTGGACCGCCGTCACGCGCGACGGCTCGCTTTCCGCGCAGTTCGAGCAGACGGTGCTCGTCACCGCGGAAGGCTGCGAGAGCCTGACCCCGTGGGAGGACTGACCCCGCGGGGCCGCCCCGGCGCTACCCCTTGGGCAGGAGGCTGCGGATCCGTTCGCTCTGGGCGCGCTGGGCGGCACCGCCCCTGCGCTCGAGCGCCTGGGCCATCTTCTCGAGGAGGTTCTCGAGCAGGATCGGCTTGAGCAGGTAATCGTAGGCGCCGCTCTGCATGCCCTCCATCCCGGTTTCGATCGAGGCGTGGCCGGTGAGGAGGATCACCTCGGTTTCGGGGCGGATCTTCTTGATCTCCTTGAGCGTCTGGATGCCGTCCATGCCGCCCGGCATCTTGATGTCGAGCACCACGACGTCGAACGGGCTTGTCCGGATGAGCTGCAGGGCCTCCTCCCCGCTCGTGCACCCCAGCGCGGGGATGTTCCGCCTCTTTAACCGCTTCATCAACGTCTCGAGGAAATCGCCTTCGTCGTCGACCACCAGGATGTTCGGCTGATCCATCGCCTCTCCTTGCCGAGGGGGGTCCCGGAAGCGCGTCGCCCCCCGGACGCGGCCGGGGCTTACTGCGGCGGCGGGGGGACGATCGGCAGCGTGATCGTGAAGGTCGTCCCCTCGCCCGGCTTGCTCTGCAGGGTCATCGTCCCGCCCATCTTTTCGATGATGGTGTAGCTGATCCAGAGGCCGAGCCCGGTCCCCTTGCCGGTGTTCTTCGTGGTGAAAAAGGGGTCGAAGACCTTGCGCTGCAGGTGCTCCGGGATCCCGGGGCCGTTGTCGGCGACGGAAATGCGGATCGCGTCGCCGGCGCGCTCGCTGCGGATCACGATGAGGCCGTTTCTGCCGATCGCGTCGATCGCGTTGTTGACGAGATTGAGGATCACCTGCTGGATCTGGGCGCCGTCGCCCGTGGTCGGGGGAAGCGCCGGGTCGAGCTCGGTGCGGATGTCGATGCTGTTGTTGCGGGCGTAGTTTTTCAGGATGTCGACCGTCTGATCGATGATCCGGTTGACCTCGATCGCCTCGGCGCGCGGCTCCATGCGGCGGGCGTAGCCGAGCATGTCGTGGACCACCTTGCGGGCGCGCTCGACGTGCTCTTCGACCTTGAGGACCGCGTCCCGGAACTCCCGGAAATTGGGGCTGTCGCGAAGATCTTCCTCTTCCAGGAGGTCCCGCATCCAGCCCGTCTTCTGCAGGATCACGGCGAGCGGGTTGTTGATCTCGTGGGCGACCCCGGCGGCCATCTTGCCCAGGGCCGCGAGCTTGTCGGTCTGGATGAGCTGCGCATCCATTTCGCGCAGGCGCGTTTCGGCTTGGATCATCTGCCTCACGAGCGTCCGGGTGGTGAAAACCGTGGTGAGGACGATCGCCAGCATCCCGCCGACGATGATCAGCGTCTGGATCGTGCGGGCGCTGAAGAGCTGGGCCAGGTCCTCCTCCACGTCGCCGCTCACCACGAGCAGCCAGTCCGCCGACTTGAGCCAGGTCCCCGCGTAGAGAACCCCCGGTCGGCCGAGGAGCGCGCCGTCGACGGTCATGGTCTGCTTGCCGAAGAGGGTCGGCCGGACCGGCGAGGGCTCGAGGATGTTGCCGGAGTGCCGCGGCTGGGTCTGGAGGATTCCCTCGCGGTTGACCACGAAGGCGTCCCCGGTTTTGCCGATCTGCCCCACCTGGACGATCCGGCCGAAGAGCTCCGGGTCGATCGTCGCCCGCAGCACCCAGTTGCGCTGCCCTTCCTGGCGGCGCACGGCGATGATGAAATGGGGCAGGCGCCGGAAGCCCAGGTAGACGTCGCTGATGTGGACGCCGCGGCTCATGACCTGGCCGAACCACGGTTGCTCGAAGTAGTTCTTCCCGGCGAGATCGTAGGGCCCGACGTAGGCGAGCTGGGTGCCGTGCTGATCGATCACCCCGAGATCGACGAAGGCCCCGGCGCGGGCGTTCATGACGGCGAGGCAGGAGGCGAGGGTCTCCTCGCGCGCCATCTCGGCGAGGCCGTGGGTGTCGGCGATGGCGCCGAGGATCGCCGTGCGCTCGGCGAGAAAGAGATCGACGGCGTCGGCCCGGGACGCGGCCCGGAAATGGATCTGCTCCCGGATCTTCTCGACGTACATCGCGGCGAACTGCCGGTAGATCATGACCCCGAGAAGCAAGAGCGGCGTGAACGACACCGCCAGGGTGAGGAGGATGATCTTGGTCTGGAGCCGGCTGTAGAGATGCTTGTCCATCGCCGCGATCCGGCCGGAGGCGGGGGGAATGCCCGATGTATGACAGAAACGACCGGCCGGGGCAAGCCGGCCGCCGGGTCAGGCCGAACCGCGGGCGAGCAGTTGCGCGATGTCTGTACGGTACTTGCGCCGGTAGTGTTCCACCTGGGCCGGGTTGGCCATGACCATGTCCATCTGCCGGGTGTGGAGGGCGAGGTACCCCAGGACCTCGATCCGCTTCAGGAGGTCCGGCTCGGGCCGTGCCTCGATGCGGGCGACGAGGTGGTCCTCGCGGATTTCGACGCGGAAGTCCAGATCTTCCAGGATCTCGGCCACGAGGTGCACGCGCGCCATGCGCCGCTCGAAATCGGCCGCCCCGCCCTTGAACTGGAAGCTGAGGTAATTCTCCGTCGTGCGCTCGCTTACCAGGGCCTCGAGGGTGGCGAAGTGAAAGCCCAGCCGCTGGTTGAGGCAGCAGAAGGAGCGCGCGATCATGAAGTAGTTGCGCTCGGCGAACTTCGAGCGGACCCCGAGGTTGAGCGAGCGGTTGGTCGTCGCCTGGAAGAGGACCGAGAGCATCCCCCGGCCGTCGACCGCGGGGGGTCCCTCCCAGGGAATCGCGGTGAAGCCCCTCCAGAAGGCGAGCATCGGCCGGCAGGCGATCTGGCCGAGCCGGACGTAGCGCCCCTCGACCTCCTCGGTGAAGCCGTCGTCCAGGTTGAGGATCCACCATTGCATGGGGACCTCGACGTAGAGCTGCTTGCTCGAGCGTTCCGGGAAGTGATGGTCCTGTCCGAAGCGGAACATCTCGAGCACGGCTTTTTCGTGGATGAAGCGCGTGATGTCGTGAAGCGTGCGGCAGTGCTCGGGGGCGAACTCGAGGGCGTCGGGGTCGAGCAGGTTCAAGGGGACGATGCGGCGGGCGGCCTCCTCGAGGAGGCGATGGACGGGGCTCCCTTGCATGAGCGGCCGGCGCGGGGCCTGGGCCGCAAGGAGCGCTTCCCGGCGGCCGGCGGCCACCCGGCGCCCCGTCGCGTCGACCGTCACCTCCCCCGCCGCCCGCAGGCGCTCGACCGCGCCGGGGAGGCCGAAGAGCGCGGGGACCCCGAACTCGCGGGCCACGCTCGCGAGGTGGCCGGCGAACCCGCCCTCCTCGGCGACCACGGCGGCCGCCCGCCCCAAAAGCGAGGCCCAGCGCGGCAGGGCCTGGCGGACCACGAGCACGGCCCCCTGCGGGAAGGAGAGCAGGTCCGCGGCGCGCTCGGCGACGAACACCGGGCCCGCCCCGGCGCCGGGACTCGCGGTGACGCCGCCGCGGCAGAGGAGGGATTCCTCTTCCAGCGCGGCCGGGGCCTCCGCCTCGGTCGGCGGCTCCTTCGCGGTGAGGGGCCGGCACTGGAGGATCACGATCTCGCCCGCCTCGTCCGTCGCCCACTCGATGTCCTGGGGCGTCCCGTAGTGGCGCTCGAGCGCAAGCGCGATCCGCGCCAGGGCGACGGCCTGTTCGCGGGTGAGGGCGGGCTGCAGGCGCTCCGGGCCGCTGACCTCCAGGCGGCACACGCCCTCCTCGGGGTAGCAAAGGTATTTGCGCTCCTTTTCGCGCACCTCCGCGGCGAGCAGCTCCGGGGGGTCGTCCCGGGAGAGGACGAAGAGATCGCAGGCCGTGCTCCCGTCGACCACGGCCTTGGGCAGCCCCCAGACGGCGTTGATGAAGACGCGGCCATCGTGGGGGGCGACCGGGTTGCGGGAGTAGACGACCCCGCCCGCCACGGCCGACACCATGGCGAGGCAGCCCACGCCCATGGCGATGTCCTCGTCGCGAAAGCCGCGCTGGAGGCGGTAGGTGATCGCGGGCAGGCCGTACTTGCTGGCGAGCACCTCGCGGTAGGCGGTGAGGAGCGTGTCGCGCCCCACGTTCAGCTCCGAGCGGTACTGCCCGGCGAAGGAGCTGTCGCCCGTGTCTTCGCCGAGCGCGCTGCTGCGCAGGGCGACCTTGACGCCGGGGCCGCATTCGGCCTCCAGGGCCGCGTAGGCCTGGCGGATCGCCTCCTCCACCTCCGGGGGGATCTCGGCGCGGATGATCATCTGCTGGATTTCGGCGCTCAGGGCGTACAAGGCGTCGAGGCGCCCGGTTTCGGCCGCCTGCAGGCGGCGGTCGATTTCGGTCTGCAGCTCGCGGTAGGCGAAAAATCTCTCGGCGGCGGCGGTGGTGATCGCGAACCCCGGCGGGACGCGCAGGCCCAGCCGGTTGCGGATCTCGCCCAAGTTCGCCATCTTGCCGCCCGCCGCGTCGGTCAGCTCCCGGTTCAGCTCGGCAAGCGGGATCACCAGCCGGGGGTCGCGGGGGGGGAGGGGACGCGCGAGGATTTCCTCGATGTCCTTTTGGATGGCGTCGAAGCGATCGAAGAGGGCCGTGTACTTGCCCGGCGCCAGCCGCTCCAGGCCGCGGACCATGGAGAAGACGCTCACGCAGACCGAGGTGCAGGCGGCCCGCACGAAGGTCATGCCGAAGAGCCGCTCGCCGCGGAGGGTCTCCTCGATGTCGCTCATGACCTCGAGGGCCTTGCGGTTGGCGCCGAGCAGAAGCTTGAAGTGGTGATAGCGTTCCTTGAACTCGAGCCGCAGGGCCGCCGCGTCGTCCGGCGCGGCGGCCCTGCGGCGCAGGAGCTTCTTGAGGTACCCGCCGATCGGCATCCGGGCGGCTCCGGGTTCTCAGTGCTCGAGCTGCATGCCCCAGCCCTCGAAGAGAAAGAGGATCGCAAAGCCGTACCAGAGGGTGTAGACGACGTAGAAGACGAGCGAGAAGACGACGATCCCGGCCCGGTCGAGAATCCGCTGGGCCTCGACGCCGTAGAAGTTGTAGGCGGGCTCGATCGCCTTCTGGTTGAGCTGGGCGACGACGCGCGCCTCCTTGAATTTTTTCTCGCCCTGGAGCGCCTTTTCGACCGCCTTGAACGCGCGGTACCAGGTGTAGAGGACCTCGCGCTCCGGGAAGCCCGCGCGCCCGGAGACGGCCTTGCCCTCGTTGCGGTACATGGCGTCGGCGTCGTCCAAGGCGGCAGCGATCATCGCCCCGAGTTCGCCGCTCACCTTAAGCTTCTCCCCCTGCACGTTGACCAGGGCGCCGGCGCGCATGAAGAGGCGGGAGGCCTTCTCCGCCTGCGCGGCCGAATCGAGCGCGAGCGCGAGCTCCACCCGGCTCGGCCCCATTTCGCGGAGGTCCTCGCGCACCTTGGGGACGTAGTAGGCCGAGCCCTTGGCGATCGAGTTGAAGAGGTTGTCGAGGTACTCGAGGCCGTTTTTGCCCTCGAAGAGCGGCGTGAAGATCAGGGCGAGCACCACGAAGAACCCGGCGAGCATGACCAGCCCGAGGGAAAATTCCTTTTTCTTGCGGATCATGGCCTCACCTCCTTCCGAGCAGCACGGGGATGTTTTTGAGGAAGGTGCCGATCACCCAGGCCGCAAAGAGGCCGATGACGATGAAGAAGGCCCAGATGCCGATCGTGTCCAGCGCGGCCCCGGCCTCCTTCGACAGGGGGATGAGCCCGATGCTGCTCAGCTTGGCGGGCAGGGCGAAGATGCGGTTGATGAACCCGGCGAGGACCGAGAGCGCGAAGAACCCGCGGATCGTGATCCCGGCCACGACCTTGGTCGCCATGGCGCCGATCTGGATGCCGACGAGCGACCCGAGCAGCATCCCCATCGCCAGGGTGTAGAAGATGAAGCCGTAGATCGCGTACTGGCTGACCGAGGCGTAGCCCGCGGTGAAGATGATCTGGAAGATGTCGGTCCCGACCGTGGTCATGGAGGAGACCCCCAGCACGTAGACGAAGATCGGGAAGGTGAGAAAACCGCCGCCCACCCCCATGATGCCGCCCGCCAGGCCCACGAGGAAGCCGCTCGCCACGAGAAAGACCCAGGAGATGCCCCGGCCGCCCGGGACGAGGTCGTGGTCGAAGCGCACCATGGGGGGGAGCTTGAGGGCCTGCAGCCGGCGGGGGAGGTTTCCCATTTCGGCCCCCTCGGTCTTCTTGCCGTGGGCCTCGGCCCCCTCGTGCGCGGGGGTTCCCCGGGGGGCGGTCCGCCGGCCGGCCGCCTTGCGGGCGCCGAGGTAATCGAAGAGCGAGTAAAACCCGAGGAAGCCGAGAATCAGGGAATAGATCGTCGTGATGAAGGCATCGGAGATCACGGGGTTGAGCTCGTAGAAGAGCCGGTTGATCGTGCCGCCCGCGGTCGCCCCGCCGATCGCGCCGATCAGGAAGACCACCGCGAGCGCCACCGACACGTTGCCGAGCTTGCGGTGGATGACGCTGCCCATGATCGCCTTGGCGAAGATGTGGAAGAGGTCGGTCCCCACCGCGAGGATCCCCTTCACGCCGGCGCTCATCAGGGCGGGGGCGATGATGAAGCCGCCGCCGGCGCCGATGCAGCCCGAGATGAGCCCCGCCACCACCCCCACGAGGATGGAGACGAGGAAAATGGTCGTCGTGTAATAGGCGGGGCTGTAGGATTCCTTGCCGCCGAGCAGGCGGGGGAGCTCGCCGCCGGCCGCGTCGGCGAAGGCGATGCCGAGGACGGCGGCCGGGAGCGTGAGCAGAAGCAGGATGAACAGCCGCCTGCGGTCGCCCAGGATGCGCTGGGACATCTCGAGTTCCCAGCGGGCGTGGTGGCGGGCGCCGGCCAGCATGAACTCTCCGAAGGCTCTCAGAACGCGCATGTCCGTCGGTCCTCCTTGGGTGGAGAAGGGATGGGGGAGGTCAAAAAGGGCCGCGTGGGACGAAACGGTCAGGTTCGGGTTCCGATCACCTCCTCGAGAGAGCGGATTTTCTTCTCCTGGAGCGTTTTTTTCTGAAACGCGTCTTCGATCTTGTAGAGGAGCTCGTCCAGGTCGACCGGTTTCATCAGGTAATCGAAGGCCCCCGCCGCCAGGCAGTCCCGGGCGAGCTCGAGGTTGGCGTGGCCGGTGAGCAGGATCACCTCGACCAAGGGGTGGGCGGTCTTGATGGCGCGCAGGGCGGAGATTCCGTCCATGCCGCCCATGCGCACATCGAGCACGACGACGTCGGCGGGGTTGGAGGCGAGCCAGGCGAGCGCCTCCTCGCCGCTTTTCGCCCCGAAGGCCGCGATGCGGCGCTTCTGCATGCGCTTGAGCAGGGTTTCGAGAAAATCGGGTTCGTCGTCGACGAACAGGACGCGGACGTCGCCCACGCAAGCCTCCTTGCGGCACACGCCTCCGGCGGCGATGCCGGAAGGCGGGATGGGAAAGGCAAGGGAGCCTATATAGCGCCGGGGGGCCAAAGGTTCAATCAAAAAACGATCTTCAAGGGCGTTTGCCGCGGGCCTTTTCCCGCGCCGACTCGATCTTGGCGACGAGCTCCTCGATCTCGCAGGGCTTGGTCAGGTAGTCGTGGGCGCCGAGCTTGACGGCCTCGAGGGCCGTGTCGATCGAGCCGTGGCCGGTGAGGATGATCGTCTCGACGGACAGCCCGAGCTTGAGCATCTCGCGGAAGGTGGCGATCCCGTCCAGGCCGGGCATCTTGAGGTCGAGCACGAGCACGTCGAAGGGCTGTTCCTCGAGGGCGCGGAGGGCGGCATCCCCGCTGTTCACGGCCGTCACGCGGTAGCCGCGGTGGGTGAGCAGCTTGGCGATGTTGCGGGTGAAGATCTCCTCGTCGTCGACCAGCAGCACATGGGGGGGAGACATCGTGACCTCCGCAGGGGGTTGCCGGCTCAGGCCGGCCGAGGTTCTTCCGTGAGCGACCGGCGCAGCTCCTCGGGCGGCTCCCAGGGCAGCTCGATCGTGAATTCCGTTCCCTCTCCCGGCCGGCTCGCGAGCCGGATCGCGCCGCCCAGGCGCTGGACGATCCCGTAGGTGATCGCGAGCCCCAGCCCGGTTCCTTTGCCGACGGCCTTGGTCGTGAAAAAAGGATCGAAGATGCGCTCGAGGTGCTCGGGCCGGATGCCCGCCCCGGTGTCGGCGACCTTCAGGAGGAAGCGCCGGGCCGGGGAATCGGCCCGTGTCGCGATGCGGATCTCGCCGCAGGGTTTGCCGTCGTGGGCGTCGATCGCGTTGGTGATCAGGTTGAGCAGCACCTGCTGCAGCTGCGAGGGATCGGAGACCACGGGCGGAACGGCCGGGTCGAGCGCCGTGGTGAAGCGGATCCCGCTCGTTCGCGCCTCGCGTTCCATCAGCTCGACCACCTCGCGGATGAAGGCGTTCACGTCGAGGGTTTCGAGCTTCGACTCCGTGCGCCGCGCGAAGCGCAGCAGATTCTGGGTGATCCGCTTGCAGCGCTGCACCTGGATGTCGATCTGGCTCATCGACTCCTCGAACTGCTCGCGGAACTCGCCCTCCGGCAGCGGGTGGCGGGCGGCGCAGTCGAGGAGGAGCTGCCGCTCGGTCAGCAGGATCGCCAGCGGGTTGTTGATCTCGTGGGCCACCCCGGCCGAGAGCTCCCCGATGGCGGCGAGCTTGCCCGCCTGCAGCAGCCGTTCGTTCAGGCGGTCGGCCTCCTCGTCGCGGCGGCGGATGAGGCCGATCATGTGGCGCGTGATGCCCACGGTCACGAGCACGATGGTCGCCGCGCTGGCGAGGAGAAAGACGAGCGTCCAGCGGTTGGCGTGGTTCACGTCGGCGAAGGCCTCGTCGTAGTCCTGCTGCACGACGAGGAGCCAGCGGGGGGTTTGCAGCCAGGCCTCGCAGGCGATCTGGCGCGCCAGCGGCTTCCCCCCCGGCCCCGGCAGCGCTTCGAGCGTGCGCAAGCGGATGTCGGCGTGGGGCTCGCCCACGGGGTAGGGGGCCTTCTCCATGATCGCGGCCCGGCCGCGCGGGCTCGTCTGGTAGAGCCCCTCCGCGTTCAGGAGGTAGACCATGCCGGTTTGGCCGATGCGCACGTGCTCGACGAGCGCCCGAAAGGCCTCGGTGTGGACGGTCGCCCGCAGGATCCAGCGGTTCCCGCCGTCGGCGTGGGTGACGGCGATGATGAAGTGGGGCTCGCGGCGGAACCCCATGAACATGTCGCTCACGTAGACGCCGCGTTCCATCACCTGGCGGAACCAGTGCTCGCGCGAGTAGTTCCGGCTCCAGAGGTCGTAGGGGCCGACGTAGGCGCGGTGGAAGCCGTCCTCGCCGATGACGCCCAGGTCGGTCAGGGTGTTCTCCTCCTGGTTGAAGAGCTCGAAGACGCGCGCGAGGGCCCCCGGCGCCGTGAGGCGGGGGAGGTCGTGGGTGCGGGCGATGAGCCGGAGCTTGGCGGTCTGCTCGCCGAGGAAGCGCTCGATCACCCGCCGGTGGTCCTCCACCTGGGAGCGGAAAAAGTGGAGCATGCGCTCGCGGGCGAAGCGCGTGTAGTGCAGGTTGATCGCCCAGCCGACGGCGAGCAGCGGAACGAGCGAGCAGAGCACGGTGAGGCGGACAAACCGCCAGAAGAGCCGCTGGTAGGATTTCCTGCGCTCCGCGGCCAAGTCGGGAGGGGCGTTCGATTTCGGGGCGGTAGGGGGTTGGTTCGCCATTTGCGCTTCCGCAGCCTCGATCGGACCCATGGCGGCATCGCCTCCGGCTTCTATCCCCGGACGCGGAAGGAAAAGGGGGAGGGGAGCGAACCCTCGCCCCTCCCCCTCCTCGGCATGGGGAAGGGAGGCAGGGAAAAGGCCCCATCGGACCCTTCGGCCCACGATGGCTACAAGAAACATGCCAGGTCGGTATTGTCGCGGAAACGTGAGGATCGGGGAAAGACGAAGTGTTGCCGCGGGGGGCGGGGCTTCTTTCAAAGGCGCACTTTCGGAGGATGGGGGGCGGGATGTCGTCTTCGAGGTGACAGGATGGATGCCTCTTGAGGCGGGTCTTGCGGACTTACGGCTTTACCCGGCCCCCGAACGCGCCGGCGGATCCCCCCCGCAGACCGGGCAGTGCTTCAGGGCCGGTGCAACGGGGGGATCCTTGAAAAGCGATTGCCAAGGGAGAGAAAGAAAAAGGGACCCCGTTTCCGGGGTCCCCAGCGCAAGGAGGTCGGCAGGCGGAGTATAGGGGTCCTCCTTGGCATTCCGTTTTCGGGGAAGGCGTTCTTGCTCCCTGCTGCGGCGGGCTTTCCCTTCCCTCGCCGCCCGCGCCTTCTCTCCCACTACAGGGATCAAAAACTATGCCACGGGCGACCTTTTCCACCACCGGCTGCTCCGCCACGCGCTATCTATCCGGTGTTGCGCCAGAAAAACGCGGCCCCACGGTGAGGCGGATGCCTAAAGGGGCCCGTGATCGCCTCGTTCTGTCACCTGCGCCGTGACAGTTTCGACCGCGCCGGGGCCCGCGAGTGGACAGCTCGCAGGACGGTCGCTTTCGGGCGAAGCGGCGGCTCTCCGGACCGAGACGGGCGGGTGGGTCGCGGCCCCTTTCCCAAGCTTGGGGTTCGCACGCTCAGGGCCGGCGAACCGGAGGCGGGCCGAGCGGCCAAGCGGGCAGGCGGCCGGCCTGGAATTGACTTCGCCCCGGTGGGCGGGCTACTAGCGAGAGGCGAAGCCCGAGGAGCGGCTTTCCGGAGGCATGGTCATGGCGGGGAAAATGCGCGTGCTGATCGCGGACGACGAGGAGCGTTTCGTCCAGTCCCTGGCGAAGGTGCTGCGGAACCGCGACATGGAGGTCCTCACCGCGTCGGACGGTGCCTCGGCCATTGATCTTCTGTCACGGTCGGAATGCGACGTGGTCGTGCTCGACCTGCGCATGCCGGGGATGGACGGGCTCTCCGTTCTCGCGGAACTCCGCAAAAGCCGCCCGCTGTTGCCCGTCATCGTGCTGAGCGGCCACCTGGACGTCGAGAGCTGCAGGCTTGCCTGCGGCGGCGGCGCGGCCGAAGTCCTGATGAAGCCCTGCCCGATCGACACGCTGGCCACCGCCATCGAAAACGCCTGGGAACGCAAGGTGATCGCCGAAGAGATGGCCTCCCGGCGGCCCTGAGCCATCCCCGGCGTCCTGCGATCCCGCCCCCCGCCCCCTCAGCGTTTCTCCCCGGTCAGCGCGCTCAGGGCGTAATCCCCCTCGAGGAAGGCGTTTTCGATCAGGCGCGCGTGCTCGTCGGTGGCCATCGCCGCGTCCATCTGCCGGAAGAACTGCAACAGCCGGCCGATCATCTCCAGCCGATCGGCCGTTTCGCTCAGGCTCCCCTTGTTCAGCCGCCCGATGACGACGTCCGCGTTGAGCGTGGTCGCAAACCCGTAGTGCCGCAGGACGTTGGCGATGGCGCGGGTCCGCCGCTGCCGGCGCAGGGCGTCGGCCGCCCCCCCGCGGAAGAGGAGGTTGATGTAGTTCTTGTTGGGGGTGGGGGAACAGTAGGCGTCGAGCACGCTGAAGTGGTAGCCGACCCGCGCCGAGTAGTTCAGATAGCAGTCCGAGATCAGCGCGTAGCAGGGGGCCTGAAAGGAGGCCTGCTCTTCGGGACCGGTGGTCGCGTGGCGCATCATGACCGAGAAGAGCCCGCCCAGGTCCATGGGCCGCGCGCCGTAGCGGGGGATGCGCCGGTCGAGCATGCCCCGCAAGAGGGCCGACATGGGGAGCGAGGCGATCTGGCGGGGCTTGACCGTGCGCCCGCGCGGGGTTTCCTTGAGCCCGCCGCCCAGGTCGATGAGGTACAGGTCGATCGGCAGAAAGACGTCGAGCTGGTAGCTCGCCGCCCGGAGGTCGCCGAGCTGCTCGCCCAGCCCGAACATCACCTCGTAGGACTTCTCGTGGATGAAGCGGGCGATGTCGTGCAGGGTCCGGCAGTTTTCGGGGGCGAAGGACGGCGCCGAGGGGTCGGTCAGGTTCAGGGGCGCCAGGTGCGCGAGGATCTGCTCGAGAAAGGCGAGTTCGGCCGACAGGCGGGCGCCGACCCCCTCGCCCGCGCCCTGCACGAAGCGCTGCGGACGCTCGAGGAGGCTCGGCACCTCGCCCGCGTAGACGTAGCCGTTGCCGGCATCCACCGTCACGATCGTCCCCGGCGGGATGAGTCGCGTGGCGCTTTGCGTGTTGAGGAGCGTGGGCACCCTCAGCTCGCGGGCGAGCGAGGCCATGTGGCCGGTCGTGCTGCCGGCGTCGGCGACGATGGCCCGGGCCCGGCTCATCAGCCGCACGAACTTCGGCGAGGAGCGCCGCGTGACGAGCACCGCGCCCGCGGGGAAGGCTTCGAGGTCGCCGTCGGCCTCGAGATGCACGGCCGGGCCCGCCCCCACCCCGGGGCATGCGGTTTCCCCCCCGGCGAGGAGCAACGCCGCACCGGGCTCCGGCGGCTCCTTCGCCGTGGAGCGCTGGAGCGTCCCGAGCGGCCGCGACTGCAGGACGATGAGCCGCCGGCCGGGGCCGAGCGCCCACTCCACGTCCTGGGGGCAGCCGAAGTGCCGCTCCAGCTCCCGTGCCCAACGGGCGAGCCGGAGGGCCTCCTCGTCGGTGAGGCAGGGCCGGGCCGCCGCCTCGGCCCCCAGGGGCTCCTCCCGGGTGCCGCCGCCCGGCTGCGGAACGATGCGGGCCCTCTGGGAGGTCGGCGTGCGCGCAAGCATCGGCGGCGCATCGCCCTGAAGGCGGAGGCGCACGACTTCCGGGGACGTGCGGCCGTCCACGAGCGAAACCCCCAGGCCGTGCACGGCATGGATCAGCACCTCGCCGGAATCGGGCGCGTTCGGGTCCCGGGAAAAGGCGACCCCGCTCGCCTCCGCCTCCTCCATGGCGATGACGCAGACCGCCATTTCCGCAGCTTCGCCCGGCACGTGGAGCAGCAGCCGGTAATGCATGGCCTCGGGGGAAAAGAGGCTGGTGACCACCTCGAGGTAGGCCGACGCCAGCGCTTCGCCGGGAACGTTGAGAACCGAGGTGAACTGGCCGGCGAACGAGAGCGCGCTGTCCTCGCCGACGGCGCTCGAGCGCACCGCGAGCGCCGGCCGCCTTCCGAGCCGTGCGCACAGGCGGCCGTAGGCCTCTGCGAGGGCCTGCGCCAGGCGCGGCGGGAGGGCGACCCCGCGGATGCCCTCGCGCAGCTCGGCGCTGACGGCGGGAACGTCTTCGGGGGAGCCGAGAAGCATGTGCTGGTTCTGGATCCACGAGCGCAGCCCGCCTTCCTCGATCAGCAGGCGGTAGGCCTCGGTGGTCACGGCGAAGCCGTCGGGGGTGGGCAGGCCCAGGGCGTTGCGCAGCTCGCCCAGGTTGGCCGATTTGCCGCCGACGAGATCGGCGTGGCTCGCCCGCACGGCGTCCAGATCCAGCACCAGCTCGGCCGGCGACGGGCCGTCGCCCGCCTCCCGGCAAAGGGCGTGCAGCTCGTCCGCAATCCGGGCGAGCCGTTCGCGGAGGGCGGGATGCCTCCCGCCCGAGACGACCAGGAAACTCTCCACCATGGCGTGAAGGTCGGCCACGGCGCGCACCACCTTGCGGGTGACGTAGGCGCGGTCGAAGAGCGAGGCGCCCGAGCGCTTCTCGTTGAGCTCGGCCAGGGTCTCGAGAAAACTGTTGTTGGCGGCGATCAGCTTGCGGAACTCGGTGTGGTAGAGCTTGAAGCGCGCGAGCTGCGCGACGGGGTCGACGGCCGGCCGCTCGGCGCGCAGGCCGATGATCTCAAGGAAGCTGAGAAGGCCCTCCCACGCGCGTCGCAGAAGTCGGGCCCGGGGACCGTCTGCGTGCTTCCGGGCGAGGGCCTTGAGCGTCGGGGCCGGGTTCATGCGCAGCGCCTGCCGGGGCGGCCCCTCGCCGGGGGCCGGGGTTGGCGGCTTGGGGACGATCGGCGTCTCCCCCCTGATCCCGGCACGCCCGGCTTTTCGATACGGCCGGTGATCGACGGCCGCGTTTCGTTTTCGCGGTCGCCGCGCGCCCCGGGTGAGGGGTGGGTCCTTGGTTTTCAGCCGCCTCTCAGTCCGCCGGGCGGATTCGCTCGCGCAGCAGCCGAATGAGCTTGCGGCCGCTCTTGCGACGCGAGGCGTAAATGCGCATCGGCCCCTGGGGCGGGGGCGGGGTGCTCGCCTCGATCTCCACCCAGCGCATGGGCCAGAGCAGGCCGTGGAGCGCCCCCAGGGCACCCAGCCCCATCAGGACCGGCCCGGTGATCTCGAGCCAGGCCTGGAACACGAAGGCCCCGCCGGCCATGATCGCACCGACGAGGACTTCCCCGGTACGGATCTTTCGGCGGACGCGCAGCCCGCGCATGCGGTCGATGGAAAGCGAATCGACCGTGGTCTCGTCGGCCGCGTCGCAGGAGATCGGCCGCCCGGGCACCATCAGCGACCGGATGCGGATGAGCCGTCGTTCGGTGAGAAACAGGCTGATCAACTCCTGGTTCGGGTCCTTGAGGAACGACTGGCTCCACCACATGTGGGACTGCATGATGTGGTGCTCGTGAAGGAGGGTCTCGCCCGGCTTGAGCGTTTCCCGGGCGACCGCCCGGTAGAGCCGGTAGGAATACTCGGTCAGGGCACGCCGGAAGGGCCTCTCGGGCAGGTCCTTCGCGGCGTGCCGCGCATAGAGTTCCTCCAGCTTTCTGCGGACGGATGCCGAGTCGAGCTCAGTCATGCTCGTAGGGGTACTCTCCGGGTGAAACGTGGCTTGCGTGCAGGCTCGGCATCATCTGGCAGAGGACGGCGACCAGTATCACGAAGCCCACCACGAACGCAAACCAGGGGTCGTGCTCCACGACCGTGGCGTCGTACATCAGCCACGCCAGAAACGCGTAGAAGACGAGGTTGATGAGTACTTGCATCGCTCCACCTCACTTCATGAGATCCTGGAGATAGTAGATGTAGGTCACCGCCGACAGGCCGCAGGAGATGACCAGGAGGAAAATCCAGTACCCGAACATGTTGTGGATGAACCATTTCATGGCAGATGCCTCCATCGGACGAATCGTTGAACAGCTCTTCCCGGGCGGGGGCGCGCCCCGCCCGTCAGGTCGTCACCACGAGAGGCGGCACCCACTCCGGGACCGCCTTGCCGTGCTTGTGGCGCACCGCGAACCAGACCAGGCTGCAGATGAAGAGGCAAAGGAAGACCATCTCGCCCAGGGTGAAGACCACGGCGACGAAGGCCAGCCACTCCTGGGTGCCGCCGGTCAGGACGTAGGCGAGCCGCATGCACGCGCCGGTGGTGGCGAGGATCAGGGAATAGCTCAGGATGTAGCGGATCGCCGGGCCGCGCACGAAAGAGGTCGCGAGGCTGCCGAACTGGGCTCCGAGCATGGCGCCGATGATCATGAAGAAAACGGCCATGAAGTCCACGTTTCCTTCCATGGACTGGCGCAGGGCGCCGTAGCCGCCGGAGACCACGATCTCGACGAGGTCGGTTCCGACCGCGAGATGGCTGGTCGTGCCCACGACATAGACCAGCGCCGGCACGCGGATGAAGCCGCCGCCCACGCCGAGGAACCCGGCCAGGATGCCCGTCAAGACGCCCACGATCACGATGACCCACATGGAGATGACCAGGCGGGCCTTGCGCGCCTTGATGATCGGCATGATGGGGATGCGCTGGAAGTAGAGGGGGATCTTGCTCACCTTGACCTCGCGGCCGATTTCCTTGCCGGCCTTGCGGTCCGCCTCGAGCTTCCGGTGGGATTTCTGGGTCTCGACCTGCGTGTAGATGAAAAGCCCGAGCATGACGGCGACCGAGGCGGCGAGCAGAACCACGCCGGAGAGGCCGATGTTCTTGGTGTAGACGAGCAGCCGGACGCCCAGCTCGACGCCCAGCATGGTGCCGCCGACCATGGAGAGCGCGATCGTCCAGTCGATGTTTCCCAGTTGCCGGTGGCGGATGGAGGAGATGACCGCCTTGCCCGCGATGTGGCATGCGTCCGTTCCCGAGGCCATGTAGCCCGGAAAACCGAACACGATCAGGGCCGGTGTCACCATGTACCCGCCGCCGACGCCGATGAAGCCGCCGACGACGCCGACGGTGAAGCCGGTCAGAACGAGGAGAAACAAGGGGATGACGTGACCTGCTACGGTGAATTCGAACATGGCTTCCTCCCCATCAGTGGCCGAAGTGCTCGATCTTTTGGATCTTCCAGCCGAGGAGGTCGGTGAACCCCTCGGCCATGAAACCCAGGCAGAGGCCGAGCGCGATGGTCATGAGGACGTTCCAGACGCCCGACCAGGGGTCGGTCTTCACGCCCTTGTGGATGAAGGTGTCCTTGTACTTGAAGCCCTTGCTCTCCTTGATCTGCCAGGGGACCATCACCACGAGCTTGTCGCCCTCGACCTTTGCCCGTTTGCCTTCCTCGACCACCTTCTTGTCGATGACGCCGTTTGCGCCCTTGGGCAGCCGCTCGCCCTTTTTCACCGGAACCGCCATCAGCCCGTTGATCTCCTCGGCCGGCCCGATCTGCAGCAGCGCCGGTTTCTCCTGGGTCGCGTTGAAGAAGGCGTTGGTGTTGACGGCGTAGCCGTCGATCTTGGTGGAGTGGTAGTACATCTGGTCGATCTTCCCGGTCTCGTGTGCGTAAAGGACGTAAGCGATGAGCGCCAGGGAGAGCGCCCCCCAGACGAAGAATTTGATCGTTCCCTTTTTCTTCATGATTCCTACACCTCCCCGTTCAAAAAGCGCTGCACCCGTTGATGCCTCTTCCGGGATCGGCCTTCCGGTCCCGGATGGAGGCCCCCGCCCGGCGCGGCAGGTCCGCGACGCTGCACCGCCGATCCGTCCCGGGCGGGGGTGGCGATGGCCGTGGCCGCTCCCGTCACGCCACCGCCGCAGTCAACCCGTGGTCCGTGGCGGATGGTCTCACCTCCTTTGTCCGAGAGTTTGATCGCGCATTGGCTCCTTGAGAAACTCTGGCGCAAGGGAGACTCAAGCCTCCCTGGGGCCGGCGCCCGGATCATGTCGCGGAGGGGTTCTTCAAGATGCATGCCAGCGGCCAGGGTGCCGTCCGAACGTTACTAACCCAAGGAAAAATCAGCGGAAGTGAAAAGAGGGGGCGTTCTTTGGGTGGGGTGTCCCTCGGCCGCAAGGCGGGGACTGTCACGCCATGGGTGACAGGGGCGGGATTCCGTGAACTTGCCGGTTGACAACGGCGCCCGTGTCGGCCCGCGGTGCGGGTCCCCTCAAGCCAGGGGCCGCTTTCGCAAGCCCTCGAACGCCAAGGGAGGAGGCGGTTTTCCCCTCCCCGGCGGCAGGGCTGCTTTTCTCTGGCACCTCATTTGCTATTCGCCTGAGAAGACACCCGGTGTGCGGGCCGGAAGCGGGGCAGGGGTCGCGGCGAAGGATTCGTCCTCCCCGCCGCCGTCTCGTGGCGAGAGGGTTGCACCGACCGCCTGCGCCTGCGTCCCGGCGGGGGGTCGAAAAAGCGGCCGCCGGGCCGCATCGAGCAGGCGGCGGCGCCTGGGGCTCCATCCGGCGGGCGACGTCCCCGGCCGGTACCCCGTGAATCCGGCCCCTGAGAGTCGCAAGCCTTCCGGACCTGAGGAAACGCGCGGATGAAATCCCGCACGGTCGACTCCATCATGCTGCCCTGTCCTGAGGATCTCCCCCTGACGCCGTACGTCGCCTCCGGCGAGAAGATCGTCCGCGCCGTCGAGCTGATGATCGGCCACAACCTCGACCGCATCGCCGTGATCCGCAACCGGCGCGCGATCGGCATGGTTCGGCTCGAGGAGGCCTTCAAGGAGCTCGGCCTGGAGATACCGGCCCCGGGGAACCTCTAGGAACCCGGCCTCCCCCGGGTCCGGCAGGGCGCAGGGGCCGCGCGCCGCGGGCGGCCGGTTCATCGGGCCTTGAACTCGGTGGTCTCGATTCCCGCTTCCTTGATCAGGCGGTGGAGGTATTGCCGCTGGATCCCCGCGGCCTCGGCGGCCCGGCTGATGTTCCCGCCCTGCTCCTCGAGCAGCCGGCGGATGTAGCGGCGGTGGAAGTTCCGGATGGCCCGTTCCTTGGCTTCCCGGAAGGGAAGGCCGGAAAGCTCCGCGGGGTCGGCCTCCTCCGGGGCCTCCGCCGATCCCTCCATCTGCAGGTCGGCCACGGTGAGCCGCGGTCCGCGGCTGAAGATCACCCCGCGCTCGATGAGGTTTTCGAGTTCGCGGACGTTGCCCGGGAAGTCGTAGGCCTGGAGGACGGCGAGGGCCTCCGGGGCGATGTCGGACACGGGCTTGCGGTTCACGGCCGCATACTTGGCGAGAAAATGGCGGCTGAGGAGCTCGATGTCCTCCTTGCGCTCCCGCAGCGGCGGCAGCTCGAAGTGGATCACGTTCAAGCGGTAGAAGAGATCCTCGCGGAAGTGCTTCTCGCGGATGGCGGTCTTGAGGTCGTGGTTGGTGGCGGCGATGATGCGCAGGTCCGCCTTCCGGGTCACGTTGCTGCCGACCGGCTTGTACTCGCCCTCCTGGAGCAGCCGCAGGAGCTTGGTCTGCAGGTGCGGCGAGAGATCGCCGATCTCGTCCAGAAAGAGGGTCCCCTCGTGGGCCTCTTCCACCAGTCCCTTTTTTTCCTTCCAGGCGCCGGTGAAGGCCCCCTTGACGTGGCCGAAGAGCTCGCTTTCCAGGACCTCCGAGGGGATGGCCGTGCAGTTGACGGTGATCATGGGCTTGGCGTTGCGCAGGCTGTGCTGGTGGATCGCCCGGGCGACGAGCTCTTTCCCGGTCCCGCTCGGGCCCGTGATCAGCACCGTGCCCATCGTGGGCGCGACCTGGCGGATGCGCTCGAAGATGCGGCGCATGACGGGCGAGGCGCCGACGAGCGAGGCGAACCCCTCCTTCACTTCGAGCGCCTTGCGCAGCTCGAGGTTTTCGCGGACCATCTCCTGCCAGTGCATGGCCTTGTCCACGGTGAGCAGGATGCGGTCCCGCCGGAAGGGCTTGGTGATGTAATCGAAGGCGCCCTTGCGGGTCGCCTCGACGGCGGTCTCGATCGTGGCGTAGGCGGTGAGCACGATCACGGCCGTTTCCGGCCGCAGGGACTTGACGGCCTCGAGCAGCGCGATGCCGTCCATGCCGGGCATCTTGAGATCGGTGATCACGAGGTCGGCGGGTTTTTCGCGGAACCGCGCGAGCGCCCGCCGCGGGTCGTGTTCGACCTCGACCTCGTAGTCGCGCTCCTCGGCGATCATGCGCCGCAGCAGGGCGAGCATGTCCTTTTCGTCGTCGACGATGAGCAGTCTACCGGGCATGGACTTCCTCCGGCCTCGGCGGGTGCGATGTTTCCTCATCTTCCGGCTCGGCCACGGGCAGCCTGAGCGTGAAGGCGCTCCCCGGCCGCTTGCCGAGGGCGCCGGCCGGGGTGCTGGCGCACTCGAGCGTTCCCCCGTAGCCGGTGACGATGCCGTAGCTCACGAACAACCCCAGGCCGGTCCCCTGGCCTTCCGGCTTGGTCGTGAAGAACGGCTCGAAGATCCGGTCGAGGTGCTCCGGCAGGATCCCCACCCCCGTGTCCTGGACCTGGGCGGCCACGCGGCGTGCCCCCCGCTCGTGCCAGGAACGCAGCGTGAGGGTCCCGCCCTCGGGCATGGCGGCGATCGCGTTGTTGATCAGGTTGAGAAAGACCTGCTGGAGCTGGCGGGCGTCGCCGCGGGCGGGGGGCAGCCCGGGCTCCAGGGCGAGCACGAGGTCCACGTTCCTCTTTTCGAGCAGGGGCCGGACGATCTTGGCGATGCTCTCGATGCCCGCGTTCAGGTCGGCGGAGTCGCTGGGCTCCTTTTCGGCGCGGGCGAAGGAGAGGAGGTTCTCGACGGTCTCCTTGCAGATCAGCCCCTGGCGCTCGATGGTTTTCAAATCCTCCTCGAGCTGGGAGCCGGGGGGCGCCTTGCGCAGCAGAAGCTCGCAGAAGCCGAGGATCACCCCCAGCGGGTTGTTGATTTCGTGGGCCACCCCCGCCGCGAGGGTCCCCAGGCTGGCCAGTTTCTCGGTGTTCACGAGCCGGCGCTGGAGTTCCTTGGTTTCCGTGATGTCGCGCGCGATGCACAGGATCGATCCCCCCTCGGCCCCACCGGAGCGCACCGGGAGGAAATGGGCGCTGATCCAGCAGGCACGGTCCTCCATGGGGAACTCGAATTCCTCGCGCAGGCTTTTCCCGCTGCGCAGCACGTCGGCGACGCGCGCGGCGAGACGCCCCGCGAGCGGCTCGGGCAGCACGGCGGAGAGGGGCTTGCCGACGAATTCCCCGGGGCTGCCGCCGAAGAACTTGGCGGTGAAGGTGTTGAGCGACTGGAAGGTTCCCTCCCGGTCCACGACGAAGATGAAATCCTCGGCGCTCTCGACGAGCGAGCGGTATTTCTCCTCGGACTTGGCGAGCGCATCGGTCTTGGCGATCACGCGCGCCTCGAGGATGCGCGACCAGCGGCTCTCCATCCACAGGATCGCCGCGGCACCGAGGATCACGGCCAGCACGACGAGGCCCTGGAGCAGCAGGAGGCGGATCGAACCGCGGCGCAGGGCCTCCTCCACCTCCGCCTGGGGGGCGACGACGGCGACCGACCAGAAGCGCGGGGGGGTCGCGGAGAGGGTGACCGGGCAGTAGGCGATCAGTTTTTTCATGGGCCCGACGTAGCCGTGGTGCCATCCGGACTCGTACTCCCCGGTGCCTTCCTCCCCCCGGAGCATTTTTTCCTTCTGGATGAAATGGATGGGCTCGTAGGAAATGCCGGGGGATTTTTCCTCGCGCACCGAGAAGGCGTCGCGGCCCGCGAAGTCGGGGTTGGGGTGAAAGACGAAGCGGCCCTCGGCGTCGATGACCCAGGCGTAGCCGCTTTGGCCCGAGCGGATAGGGCCAAGGATCGCGGCGAGGAGCACTTCGGCATCCACGTGGAATTCGAGCCGGAGATCCCCCTTTCCGGAGAGGGGAAATGCGGCGAGCTGCAGGATGCGGCCCGCGGGGCCGAAGAAAACCGGATCGGCTCCCGGGGCCTGCCCCGCCGCAAGCCGCCCGCGCTCGATGCCGAAGGGGGTGATCCCGATCCCCTCGCCGGAGGCCGTTGCGACCAGGGCGATGCGCCGCAGCCCGAGAGGCTCCAGGCGTTCCATCGCGAGCGCCATGCGCGACTCGATGTCCTCCCGGGCGTCGGGGGCGGAAGGGAGCGTGCGGGAGAGGAGGTCGAGCTCGCTGCGGATGGCGGCGATTTCGCGCTCGATGCGGCTGCGGGCGGTCTGCGCGATCGCCATCTGCTGGGCGTTGAACTGCCCGGTCACCAAGGCGTTCATCTCTTCCGCCGTCCACAGGCCGAGGAGGACGCCGGCGGTGAGCAGCACCACGACCGCGACATAGACCACCGCCCGCAGGGTGCGACCGGCGATCGTTTCCCGGGAGATCTCCATCATGCCGCTTCCGTCATCGCGGGACCGGGACCGAATCCGGCGGGGTGATCATAGAGGTTTTTCGCCAAAGCGCAAGGCGGGCCCCTCGCGGCAGGAGGGTGCCCGCCGGGGCGAGGAACGCGGGGGGCAGGGGGCCTTCACGAGGAGGCAGAGGGGCACGAGGCCCCCCGCGGCCGGGCCCGCTTGCGGGCAGCGGAAAAACTCGGCCGCCGCGGGGCGGCCGGGGCTCACCGCGCGGCTTCCTCGGCGAACCGGCCGCGGTAGGCGCGCACGATGAGGTCGGCCGCAAGCCGCGGCGAGGGGAGCCGGTCGAGGTTGACCACGAGGTCGAACTCCGAGGCCGGGGCGTCCTTTTTGCCGAAGGCCTTGCGGAAAAAGGCGCGCTGCTCGCGGTCGATCTTCGCCAGCGTGCGCGCGGCCTCCTCGGCGGAAACCTTGAGCAAGGCCGAGAGCCGCTCGATGCGGTAGGCGTCGCCTGCGACGATCCGCACCGCGAGCACCCGCTCCCGCGGCAGGAGCAGGTGGGTGCCGCGGCCGACGAACACCGTCGGCCCGAGCATGGCGATGGCGTAGACGGCGTTCACGAGGTTGCGCAGGTAGTCGTCCATCTGGAAGGACTTCTGGCCGAAGAGCAGCGCGGAGAGCTCGACCGTTTTCCCGGGGTAGAGCTCGTCGTAGAACTTCACCGTTTCCTCGTCGAGGCGGGTCTCCCCCTGCATGTGCTCGAGGATCTCGCGGTCGGCCACGCGCAGGTTGAGCCGCTTCGCCGCGAGATCGGCCACCTCGAGGGCGCCGACCCCGATCTTGCGCGAGACGCAGATGCAAGGGGGAATTTCCTCGTTTTCCTCCCGGCGGGAGGCCTTGCGCCGCCGCGCCTCCCACTCCTGGACATAGCGGGCCGCCGTTTCCGCGGGCTCGGGCCGCTTCTTGGCGTAGGTTCCGGGAACGTAGGCGATGGCGAAGCTGCGTGCGATCATGGGGGTCCTCCTTCCGTAAGCGGTGTGCGTCCGCCTCCATCCCCCTTCTACAACATTCGTGCCACGGCCGCCGGGTTTCCCCCGGAAGGCTTATGCCGCCGGGGGAGGCCGGTCTGTGCGCCGTGCCGCGCCGTTCGGGAAGGCGCCGGGTAGGGGAAGTGTCTCCCCGTGGAAGACACTTCCGCCCTGCCCGGAGTGACAGCGCGGCGCCTCAGGGCCGGGCCGTGAACGGGTTCACGACCATCACCGGAACCGGCGCGGACTTGACGACGCGCTCGGCGACCGAGCCGAAGATCACCTTGTCGAGTCCCTTGCGGCCATGGGTCCCCATGATCACGAGGTCGATCCCCTCCTCCTCGACGTAGCGGAGGATTTCCTCCGAGGGGTCGCCGGCGACCACCTTCACGCGCGCCGGGGGGGGCTCTTTGAAATGCTCCTCGGCGAACTCGTAGAGCCGTTTCTGGGCCCCCTCGAGGACCTCCTTTTCGAACTGGGTGACCGAGGGGTGGGGGACGTACATGCTGGTGAAGTAGTCGAAGACGCGGGCGACGAACAGCAGGTGCACGCGGCCCTGGTGCCGTTCGGCCATGTGGCTCACGTAGGGGACGACCTTCGCCGCGGCCGGCGAGAGGTCGACGGGGAAGAGGATCTTGCGGAATTCGGGCATGGCGTTCTCCTTTCGGGGCGCATCGCGCGCCGGGCTATTCGTAGATCTCGCGGCGGTTTTCCCGGTGATCGACGAGGTAGAGCACTTTCGCCTCGCGGCGCAGGGCCTCGAGCAGCGCAGGGAGCCGGCTGCGGTCCAGGCCGTAGAAGCGGATGTAGACCTTGCGCTTGCCCTCGGGCACCCCCTCGTAGGAGGAGAGGATGCTCACCAGGCGGCCGCCGTGCGCACGGATCGGGTCGGCGAGCGTCTTGATCGAGCCGGGCCGGTCGTCGACCAGGAAGGCGATCTGGATGCCGCGCTTGCCGACGCCGGTGAGCGCGATCAGGACGCGGAAGATGTCCGTCTGGGTGATGGTCCCGACCACGCGGCCGCTTTCGTCGACCACCGGCAGCCCCGAGATCTTGTGCCGCAGCAGCACCTCGGCCGCCTCCTCCACCGTCAGCTCGGGGGGGACGTGGATCGGGTTCTTCGACATGATGCTTTTAACCTTGATCTTGGAGATCAGGTAGAGCAGCTCGTGCACGTCGAGGGTGGTCGCGTCCGAGGCCTGGGCGCGCTTGAGGTCGCGGTCGGTCACGACGCCGACCAGCGCGCCGTTCTTGAGAACGGGCAGCATGCGGATGTTGTGGCGTTTCATGAGCTGCATGGCATCCTGCATGGAGTCGTCCTCGTCGATCGTGACCACGTTGCGGCTCATCCAGTTGCGGACCAGCATGGCGCACCTCCGGGGACAGGGGTTGGGGGGATCGCTCAGCCTTGCGGGGCCCTCGGCCTGCCCGGCCGGACGCTCAGGACCGGAACGGGGCTGCGCCGGAAGACCTTCTCCGCGGTCGACCCGAAGAGGGCCTCGGCGATCTGGCCGCGGCCGTGGACGCCCATGACGAGGAGGTCGGCCTTTTCCTCCTCGACGGCGAGCAGGATCTCGCGGTGGGGAACGCCCACGCGCACGACCGTGCGGACGCCCGCGGGGTCCAGGCCCTGTTCCGCGACCAGGCGGGCGAGGCCCTCCAGGCGTTCGGCCTTCGACTTCGCCAGGAACCGCGCGACGTCCACCGCGGGATAGAGGCGCTGCACGGTCTCGACGGCATCCACGTCGCGTTGGTTGAGCACGTTGAGGACGACGAGCTCGGTCCCGAGGGCGGCGCGCAGGCGGCCGGCCGCGCGGAGGACGGCGGCGGAAATGGGGGAAAAGTCGACGGCGACGAGCAGGGTGCGGTAATCGTCCATGGGTCACCTCCTCGGGTTGCGGGAAACGCGGCTCCCCGAGCGGCCCGCAGACGGCACGGGGGCCGGGGGTCCGGGCTCACCCCCCGGAGAAAGCAAAGCCCGTGCCATGCTCCCCCCTGAAGAATCACCCCCCGGGGCCGGAGACGACCCAGTCCACGGGGTCCGCCGGGGGGCCGGGCGAGGCCTCGGTGACCGAGACGTCGAGCCGCAGGCCGAACTTCTCGATCCGGGCGTGCAGGGTCGGTCGCGAAACGCCGAGCAACCGCGCGGCCCGGGAGCGGTTGCCGCCGGCCATGGCGAGCGCCTCCCGGACGAGGATGGCCTCGAGGCGCGCGAGCAGGCCCTCGAGCCGCCATTTCCCCGCAGGCTCCGAGAGCCGCTCCCGCGCCCATCGCCGCAAGAGCGCCTCGTCCCCCGGCGGGTGCGCCTGCGGCGGCGGGCCCGCGGCGTCCAGGGCCTGGAGCACGTCTTCCGCGCGCACGGGGGTGCCGCGGTTGAAGATCAGGGCCTTCTGCAGCACGTTGGCGAGCTCGCGGACGTTTCCCGGCCAGGGGCGGCGCCGGAGCTCCTCCAAGGCCTCGGCGGTGATCCCCGGGTTGACCGCGCCGAGCTCGGTGGCGAAGCGCCGCAGGAAGTGCTCGGCGAGGAGCGGGATGTCCTCCGGGTGTTCGCGCAGGGGAGGCAGCGGGATCGTCACGACTTTCAGCCGGTAGTAGAGGTCTTCGCGGAAGCGCCCCTCGCGCAGGGCGGCCTCGAGGTCGCGGTTGGTCGCGGCGAGGATGCGGACGTCGACCCCGATCGTTTCCCGTCCGCCCAGGCGCTCGATGCTCCGCTCCTGGAGCAGCCGCAGGACCTTGGCCTGCACGCCGAAGGGCATGTCCCCGATTTCGTCGAGGAAGACGGTGCCGCCGTTGGCCTGCTCGATTTTCCCGATGCGGCGCTGGGCGGCGCCGGTGAAGGCCCCCTTCTCGTAGCCGAAGAGCTCGCTTTCGAGCAGGTTCTCCGGGATGGCCACGCAGTTGATCACCTGGAAGGGGCGCTCGGCGCGCCGGCTGTGGGCGACGATCGCCCGCGCGACGAGTTCTTTTCCGGTCCCGGACTCGCCGCGGATGAGCACGGTCGCGTCGGTCGCGGCGACGCGGCCGATCGCCTTGTAGACCTCCTGCATCGCGCGGCTGCGGCCGACCAGGCTTTCCCGGGCGGGGCGGCCGGGGGGGCCGTTTTCCGCGATGCGCGCCCGCCGGAAGCCCCCCGCCTGCAGGGACTGGCGCACCACGGCGAGGAGTTCCCGCACGTCGAAGGGCTTGAGCAGGTAGTCGAAGGCGCCCTGCTTCGTCGCCTCGATCGCGTCCTCGGTCGTCCCGTAGGCGGTCATCAGGATGACGGGCAGCTTCGGTTCCCGGCGGCGGATGGCCCCGAAGAGCTCGAGCCCGTTGCCGTCGGGCAGCCGCAGGTCGAGAAGCACGAGGTCCGGGGGGCTCTGCTCGATCCGCCGCAGGCCCTCCTCCGCCGTGGCGGCGGTCTCGACACGGTAGCCCTCCGCGGCGAGCAGCCGCCGGAGGTTGCGCAGCAGCTCCGCTTCGTCGTCGACCAGGAGGATGCGGGACATGGCCTTCCTCCGCCAGGGCCGGGCGGGGGTCGGGCGGCGATGCCGCCCCCGCGCCGGGTCAGGGTCCCCCGGGACGCTCCCCGAGCAGCTCGTCCTGCAGGCGCGCGAACACGGCCCCGCCCTGGATCGGGGCGGCGAGCCGGCCTTCGGCGAAGGCCCGGAAGCGTTCGAGCGCGGCCGGGTCCCCCGCGGCGAAGTCCTCGGCGACGAAGCCCAGGGCGGGACGGTCCGGAAGATAGAAGACCGCCGGCCCGAGGACCGGATCGCCGGAGGCGCCGGCGCGGAGGCGCGCGAAGACCTCGGCCGGGGGCGACCGGAAGGGATCGGGCGGCGTCTTCCAGCCGAGAAGCTCGGCGAAGAGCGCGAGCGCCTCGTCGATCCCGGGACGGTAGCGGCCCTCCCAGGAGGCGATCCCGTCGCGCCGCAGGTCCTCGATGTCTTCGCGGCGCCAGGAGAGGTCGAGACGGGAGAGGCAGGCCGCGCGGATCGCCTCGAGGGAGTCGAGCTTGCGGCTGCGCTTGACGTCGCCGTCCCGGAGGATGCGCACGATGTTCCGCGGGCGCACCATCTCGGCCACCTCCGGGCTCTTGCGCAGCGCGACGTCCGCCACGGTCGTGCGGTAGATCGGGAGCTCGTTGTCGAGGACGACGATCGTCTTGACCGGCTCGGGGGTGTCCTCGACGAAGAGCTCGAGGTCGCGGACCCGGAAGGGGCGGAGGGGGGAGAGGGCGAGCAGCTCCCGCAGGGCCTCCCGGTCCAGGCGGGATGGGCTCCCGTCGGGGCCGAGGCTGCGGCGCACGCGATCGGCCAGGCGCTCGATGCGGATCTTGGTCCGCAGGTTCTCGCGGAACCCCATCGCAGCCCCCTTTCGCCGGCGGAAGGGAACTCCGGGCCTTCTTCTACCACGGCGTCCCCCCCATGTAAATTGACCCCGAGCGACGGGCACGGTATAGCGAGAGAAAAACGCGATGACGGCCCGGCCGGTCCCCCGCCCGCCGGGGCCGGGAGGCGGCCATGGAGGAATTCGCCACCCTGACCTTCGGGGGCCGCGAGGTGCGGCTTCCGGTGATCGTCGGCTCCGAGGGCGAGCGGGCGATCGACATCACGCGGCTTAGGGAGCGGACCGGCCTGATCACCCACGACCCGGGGTTTGCGAACACCGGTTGCTGCCGCAGCGCCATCACCTTCGTGGACGGCGAGCGGGGCATTCTCCGCTACCGGGGAATCCCCGTCGAGGAGCTCGCCGCGCACTCCACCTTCAAGGAAACCGCCTTCCTTCTCGTGCACGGCCGGCTGCCCTCCCCCAAGGAGCTCACGCGCTTCTCGGTCCTCCTGAACGACCATTCGCTCGTCCACGAGGACATGAAGATCTTCTACCAGAACTTCCCCCGCTCCTCGCACCCCATGGGGATTCTCTCCTCCATGGTGAACGCGCTGCGCAGCTTCTACCCCGAGCTGCAGAACCTGGAGGAGGAGGTCAACATCACCGTGACGCGGCTTCTCTCCAAGGTGCGCACCATGGCCGCGATGTCCTACAAGATCTCCCGCGGCCACACCGTGGTCTACCCGCGGCCCGACCTCACCTACTGCGCGAACTTCCTCAACATGATGTTCTCCACGCCGGTGCGGCCCTACGAGATCGACCCCGAGGTCGTGCGCGCGCTCAACGTCTTTCTCATCCTGCACGCGGACCACGAGCAGAACTGCTCGACGGCGGCCGTGCGGCTGGTCGGCAGCGCGCGGGTGAACCTCTACGCCGCGATTTCCTCCGGGATCGCCGCCCTGTGGGGGCCTCTCCACGGCGGGGCCAACCAGGCCGTGATCGAGATGCTCGCGGCGATCCGCGCCGAACCCGGCGGGGTGCAACGGGCCCTCGCGCGCGCCCGCGATCCGAAAGACCCCTTTCGCCTCATGGGCTTCGGCCACCGCGTCTACAAGACCTACGACCCGCGGGCGAAGATCCTCAAGGAGGTGGTGCACCGGCTGCTCGACCGGCTCCGGCTCGAGGACCCCCTGCTCGACTGCGCGCGCGAGCTCGAGGAGGCCGCGCTGCGCGACCCCTGGTTCGTCGAGCGCCGGCTCTACCCCAACGTCGACTTCTACAGCGGGATCCTGCTCCGCGCGATCGGGATCCCGACGAACATGTTCACCGTGCTGTTCGCGATCGGCCGGCTTCCGGGCTGGATCGCCCAGTGGAAGGAAAGCCTCGAGGACCCCGAGGGCCGCCTGTGGCGCCCGCGGCAGATCTACGTCGGGCCCGCCGAGCGGCCCTACGTGCCCCTCGAGGCGCGCTGAACCCGGCCCGGGAGGCGCCCGGGCCCCACATCCTGAAGCGGGGGAGTGCCCCGGGGAGGAAGCGGACCATGCGGATCGGAGTGCTCAAGGAGATCAAGACCAAGGAGAACCGGGTGGCCATGACGCCGGCCGGGGTCGAACAGCTGGCGGCGCGCGGCCACGAGGTGCATGTCGAGACGCGCGCCGGGGAGGGTTCCGGGTTCGCCGACGCGCAGTACGAGAAGGCGGGCGCCCGGGTCTGCCGCACGGCGCGGGAGATCTACGACGCCTGCGACATGATCATGAAGGTGAAGGAGCCGCTGGCTTCCGAGTACCCGCTGCTCCGGCGCGGCCAGGTGGTGTTCACCTATTTCCACTTCGCCGCCTCCGAGGAGCTCACCCGCGTCGTGATCGCCTCGCGCTGCGTCGCCGTCGCCTACGAGACCGTGACGCGGCCGAACGGCAGCCTCCCGCTGCTCACCCCGATGAGCGAGGTCGCCGGCAAGATGGCCGTGCACGAGGGGGCGAAGTACCTCGAGAAGACCTATGGCGGGAAGGGGAAGCTCCTGGGCGGTGTCCCGGGCGTGGACACCGGCACGGTGCTGATCCTCGGCGGCGGCACCGTCGGCATCAACGCCGCCAAGATCGCCTGCGGGCTCGGCGCGAAGGTCTACCTCCTCGACACCAACCTCGAGCGCCTGCGCTACCTCTCCGACGTGATGCCGCCCAACTGCTTTCCGATCGTCTCCAGCCCCGCCAACATCCGCCGCTACCTGCCGGAGGCGGACCTCGTGATCGGCGCGGTCCTCATCCCCGGGGCGGCCGCCCCGCGGCTCGTCACGCGCGAGATGCTCAAGCTGATGAAGAAGGGAAGCGTGATCGTCGACGTGGCGATCGACCAGGGCGGGTGCGTGGAGACCGCGCGGCCCACGACGCACGACGACCCGATCTACGAGGTGGACGGCGTCATCCACTACTGCGTCGCCAACATGCCGGGGGCGGTGTCGATGACCTCGACGATCGCGCTCACCAACGCGACCCTGCCCTATGCGGTCGAGATCGCCGACAAGGGGATCCGCCGGGCGGCGCTCGAAAACCCCGAGATCGCCCACGGGATCAACATTTTCGAGGGCAAGGTGACCCATCCCGGGGTGGCCGCGGCCTTCGGCCTGCCCTACACGGAGGTGGCGAAGGCGCTCGGGCCGGCGCGGAAGAAACGCCCCCGGGGTGCGCGCTAGGCCTTGCGCGCGGGCTTCTTTTCGAGCGCCAGGCGCAGGACCTCGCTCATCCGCTCCACGAAGTGGAAGCGGATCTGCCGCTGGACCTTCTTGGGGATGTCCTCGAGGTCCTTCTGGTTCTCCTTGGGGAGCAGCACGGTCTTGATCCCGGCGCGGTGGGCGGCGAGCACCTTCTCCTTGATCCCGCCCACCGGCAGGACCAGCCCGCGGAGCGTGACCTCGCCCGTCATGGCGAGATCCTTCACCACGCGCCGTCCGATGAGGAAGGAGACGAGCGCCGTGAGCAGCGTCACCCCGGCCGAGGGGCCGTCCTTGGGGATGGCCCCGGCCGGGATGTGGATGTGGATGTCGAGGTTGTCGAAGACATTGTCCTTGAGCCCGATCCGGGCGGCGTTGCTGCGGACGTAGCTCAGCGCCGCCTGGGCCGACTCCTTCATCACGTCGCCGAGCTGGCCGGTCAGGATCAGCCGGTCCTTGCCCTTCATCCCCGTCGCCTCCACGAAGAGCACGTCCCCGCCCGCCTGGGTCCAGGCGAGCCCGACGGCGACCCCGGGCATGGCGGTCCGCGCGCGGAGCTCCCCCGTGAAGCGCACCGGGCCCAGGTACTTCGTCACCTGCGGGATCTGGATCACCTCGCCGACGGCGGTCCCCTCGGCGATCTTGGTGGCGACGCCCCGGCAGATGGCCCCGATCTCGCGCTCGAAGTTGCGCAGCCCCGCCTCGCGCGTGTAGCCGTTGATGATGTGGCGCAAGGCCCCCCGCGTGAAGCGGATCTGCTCGGCGCTCAGCCCGTGGGCTTCGCGCTGGCGGGGGATGAGGTGCCGCTCGGCGATGTGGACCTTCTCGTCCTCGGTGTAGCCGAGGAGCTGGAGGACCTCCATGCGGTCGCGCAGGGCGGGGGGGATCGGGTCGAGGAGGTTGGCGGTGGCGATGAACATGACCTTGGAGAGGTCGAAGGGCACGTCCAGGTAGTGGTCCTGGAAGGAGTGGTTCTGCTCGGGGTCGAGCACCTCGAGCAGGGCGGCCGAGGGGTCGCCGCGGAAATCCGCGCCCAGCTTGTCGATCTCGTCGAGCATGAAGACCGGGTTGTTCGAGTCGGCGCGGCGGATGCCCTGGATGATCCGGCCGGGGAGCGCCCCGACGTAGGTGCGGCGGTGGCCGCGGATCTCGGCCTCGTCGCGCACGCCGCCGAGCGACATGCGGTAGAAGCGCCGGCCGAGCGCCCGGGCGATCGACTGGCCGAGCGAGGTCTTGCCGGTCCCCGGCGGGCCGACGAAGCAGAGGATCGGCCCCTTCGAGTCGGGCTTGAGCTTGCGCACGGCGAGGTACTCGATGATGCGGCGCTTGGGCTTCTCGAGGGCGTAGTGGTCGTCGTCGAGGACGGCGCGCGCCTTGCGGATGTCGAGGTTGTCCTCGGTGGCCCGGCTCCAGGGAAGCGAGGTCAGCCAGTCGAGAAAGGTGGTCGCCACGGTGTACTCGGCCGAGGAAGGGTGCATGCGGCCCAGCCGCTCGAGCTCGCGCTCGGCCTCCTTGAGGGCCTCGGGCGGGAGATTCGCCTCGCGCACCTTGGTGCGGTATTCCTCGACCTCGGCGGTCGCCTCGTCGGTCTCCCCCAGCTCCGCCTTGATCGCCTTGAGCTGCTCGCGCAGGTAGTACTCGCGCTGCTTCTTGTCGAGGTCCTCCTTGACCTGGTCCTGGATCTTCTTGCCGAGCTCGAGGATCTCGAGCTGCTTGTTCACGATGCGGGTCACCTCGCGCAGGCGCTCGGAGACGTCGAGCGTCTCGAGCACCTTCTGCTTCTCCTCGGCCGAGGTGTTGAGCGCCGAGGCGACCATGTCGGCGAGCGTCCCCGGCTCCTTGATCGACTGGGCCATGTAGACCACCTCGGCGGGCAGGGTCGGCGAGGCCTGGACGACGCGGGCGAAGAGGTTGACCAGGTTGGTCATCAGGGCCTCGATCTCGGTCCCCTGGGGGTTCTCCTCGGCCAGGTGCTCGACCTCGGCCTGGAAGAAGGCCTTTCCCTCGGCCTGCACGAGGCGGCGGATGCGGAAGCGGCCGAGACCCTGCACGAGCAGCTGGGTGCGGTTCTCGGGGGCCTTGGCCATCTTGAGGATGAGGGCGCTTGTCCCGATGGCGGCGTAGCTCTCGGGTTGCGGGGGGCCCTCGCGGCCGGGTTCCGTCCGCGCCCAGACCATGCCGATCATGCGGTCGCGCGACATCGCCTCGTCGATCAGCTGCACGGAGTCGGGCTGCATGACGAGCAGCGGGGTCACCATCTTGGGGAAGAGCACCGAATCGACGACCGGCAGGATGGGGAGCACCGTCGGCGGCGTCTGTGCGGGAGGGGTCTCGGGCGTCTCTTCGCTCATCGAAAACCTCGCGTCGGCCGGAACCGCGGCGGGCGTCCGGTCATTCCTGGGTGATGGGCACCTTGTAGCTCAGGTCGAGCGGGCGCTTGGTCAGCCGGATCTCGAGAAAGCCGTTTTTCGAGGAGGCCGTCACCTTCTCGGGGTCGATCGGGCTGGGGAGGAACAGGATGCGCTCGAAGCGCCCGTACTGGATCTCGGCCAGGCGGTAGGTGCATTCCTGGCCGCAGGCCGGGGACGGCCGGCTGCCCTGGATGCGCACCGCCTTGCTGCTGATCTCGACCTCGAGGTCCTCCTTGGCGACGCCGCCGATCTCGGCCAGGATGACGATCTCCTCGGCGGTCTCGAACATGTCCATCGGCGGCCGCCAGGAACGCTGGGAGATGAGAAAGGAAGGCCCCATCGTGCCGAGCATGTCCTCGATGGTCTTCTCGAACCGCGAGGTCAAATCGTCGAGGCGGTCACCGAAGCGGATCTTGAAGAATTCCATGGCGTACGTCCTGCCTTGCGGGGGTGGCGGGGAAGGCGCAAATGACCCTTCCCCTCGCTATCACAAGTCCTAGCCGGAGTAAACCCGGCCGCCTCCGGTGTCGCGCCCCGTCCTCAGAGCGCCTCGGGGGGAAAGGCGACCACCTCGTCGATCGTCGCCGCGTCGCAGAAGAGCATCGTGAGGCGGTCCACGCCGAGGGCGCAGCCCGCGCACTCCGGGAGCCGGGCGAGCGCCTCGAGGAAACGCTCCGGAAGCCCGGGGTCCGCCCGGCCGCGCCGGCGCCGGATTTCGCGGTCCCGCTCGAAGCGGCGGCGCTGCTCCGCCGGGTCGGTCAACTCGCTGAAGCCGTTCAGGAGCTCGATGCCGCCGATGTAGAGCTCGCAGCGTTCGGCCGTGTCCGGGTCGGCGGGGTTGAGCCGGGCGAGCGCCCCGCAAGCCGCGGGGTAGTCGGTCAGGAACACGGGGCGGGCGGGATCGAGCCGCGGCTCGACCTCGAGGGCGAGGGTCTCCTCGAAGCGGTCCGTCGCCAGCGCCTCGGCGACGGAAACCCCCGCCAGGCGCCGGAAGGCCTCGGCCACGGAAAGACGCGGCCAGGGGGGGGTGAGGTCGATCTCGACCCCGCCGTAGCGCAGCCGGTCCCCCGCGCCGAGGCGGCGGGCGAGAAAGACCACCAGCGCCTCCGCGCGCTCCATCACCTCGCGGTAGGTCTCGCCCGCGGCGTACCACTCGAGCAGCGTCAACTCCGGCAGGTGCCTCCCCCCCCGCTCCCCGCGGCGGAAGGCCTTGCAGATCTGGTAGATGCGCGGCAGCCCCGCGGCGACGAGCGGTTTCATGCACACCTCGGGCGAGGTCTGGAGGAACCAGCCCTCGCTTTCGACCGGGTCGATGTGTGCCTCGGGGAGGGGAACCGGGATGCGGATCGGGGTTTCGACCTCGAGGAAGCCCTCGCGGCGAAAGAAGACGCGGAGGCCCTCCAGGATCTCCGCGCGCCGAGCCAAGTTGCCTGCGATCATCCGCGGACCTCCCCCCCCCCTCCCGGGCGAACGCCGGGTGTTTCAGGGTAGCAGATCGGCGGCCTCGCCCTCAAGCGGACGCCTTGCCTTTGTCGGGCCTCGGGGGGGCGGGATGCGGTTTCCGAGCCGAAAGGCGCCCATGAGCCGGCTCGGGATCGCTTCGGGCCGCGGCCGCGGCGGCTGTGCTCGCCGTTTCCGCCACCGCCGCCCGGGTCCTCTCGCCGCGTGCGCCCGCGGAGCCGGTGTTTTCGGGGACGATCGGGGCGACGGTCGCCTCCCACGCCTTCCCGATCGTCGTCCGCGGCGTCTTGCCCCGAGATGTGGGGTCTGCGCTCCTCCTCGCCTCGTGCCTCGCCCCTCCTCGGGATCGGCGATGCGGTCTTCGGGGCGGCGCTCGCGAGGTTCCGCAAGCGGCTGGACCGCGGGCCGCCGTGGCATCGGCCCGCAAAGCGTGATAAGAACAACCGATCGGGGCCCGGGGCCCCGATCGCCGTTTCCTTGCGGAGGAGAGACGAAACCGTGACCGAGGTGAGGCTCGAGACCCTGCGCATCCCGCCGCCTTCGCCGGCGGGGGCGCCCCCGCGGCGCAGGCGGCGGGTCGCCTTCCTGGGGCTCGCCCTGCTTGGCGCGCTCGCGGCGGGGCTCTACCTTCTCGGCTTCCTCCGACCCGCCCTCACGGTGCGCACGGGCCTCGTCCAGGAAATCGTCCCCTCCCAGGCGCTCACGCTGCTCAGCGCGAGCGGCTATGTCGTCGCCGACCGCAAGTCGGCCGTCGCCTCCCGGTTGACGGGGCGGCTGGTCGAGCTCTCCGTCGAGGAGGGAAGCCGCCTGCGCCGCGGCGAGGTGATCGCCCGGATCGACAGCCGCGAGGCCGAGGCCGCGGTCGAGCGGGCGCGGCGGCAGCTCGAGGCCGAGCGCCACCGTCGCGACCAGATCCGGGCCGAGCTCGCCGAGGCCGAGCGCGACTTCGGCCGCAAGCGGGATCTGTTCGCCCGCGGGACGATCGCGCAGGCCCCGCTCGATGCGGCCGAGGCCCGCTACCGAGCCCTGTCCGCAGCCGCCGAGGCGCTTTCGGCCTCGATCCTCGCCGCCAAAGCCGCTTTGCGCGAGGCGGAGATCGCCCTCGAGGACACCCGCATCCGCGCCCCCTTCGACGCCGTCGTCCTCACCAAGAACGCCGAAGTGGGCGACATCCTCACCCCGCTCGCCGCGACCGCCGACGCCAAGGCGGCGGTGGTGACGATCGCCGACCTGGAGGCGCTCCGGGTCGAGGCCGACGTCTCCGAGTCGCAGATCGCCCTCGTGCGGGAGGGCCAGGCCTGCGAGATCCGGCTCGACGCCTACCCCGAGACGCGCTTTGCCGGCCGGGTCCACCGCATCCTGCCCACGGCCGACCGCAGCAAGGCCGCGGTGACGGTGAAGGTCGACTTCCTCGAGCGCGACGCGCGGGTGCTGCTGGAGATGAGCGCGCGCGTCGCCTTCCTGGCGCGGGAGCCGACCGCGGAGGAGAAGAACGCCCTGACGGCCGCGCCGGCGTCGGCCGTCCTCGTGCGCGAGGGCCGGGATCTCCTCTTCCGCGTCGCCGAGGGCCGGGCGCGCGAGGTCCCCGTGCGGACGGGCAGGCGCTTCGGCGACTGGGTCGAGCTCACCCAAGGCCCGCCCCCCGGCACCCCGGTCGTGCTCGCCCCGCCCGCGCGCCTCGCCGACGGCGCCCGCGTCTCGGTCACCGCCCCATGAGCCGCGACGCCGAAGCCCCGATCCTCGTCGCGCTCGAGGGCGTGCGCAAGAGCTTCCGCCGCGGCGGCGAAACCCTCCCCGTGCTCGAGGGCCTTTCGCTTCGCGTGCGTCGCGGCGAGTTCTTCGCCCTGATGGGTCCCTCGGGGTCCGGGAAGAGCACGCTCCTGCACCTCATCGCCGGCCTCGACCGGCCCGACGCGGGGGAGATCCGCGTCGGCGAAGTCGAGATCACCGCCCTCTCCGAGGCCGAGCTCGCCGCCTGGCGGGCGCGCCACGTCGGCTTCGTCTTCCAGTTCTACCACCTGATCCCCGTCCTGACCGCGCTCGAAAACGTGGAGCTCCCGCTGCTGCTGACCGGGCTCGACCGCCGCCGGCGGCGGGCCCACGCCGAGCTCGCCCTGGAGCTGGTCGGCCTCTCCGACCGGCGGGGCCACACGCCCGCGCGCCTCTCCGGGGGCCAGCAGCAGCGCGTGGCGATCGCGCGCGCGATCGTGACCGATCCGCCCCTTCTCGTCGCCGACGAGCCGACCGGGGACCTGGACCGCTCCTCGGCGGGGGAGGTTCTCGATCTGCTCGAGGGGCTCTGCACGAACCTGGGCAAGACGATCCTGCTCGTCACCCACGATCCCCGCGCGGCGCGGCGCGCCCACACCGTGCGGGCGCTCGACAAGGGTGTCCTCACCGATGCTCGCGAAGCTCTGGATCCGCAATGCCGCTAGGCACCCGCTGCGGACCGCGCTCACCCTGGTCGCGGTCGGGGTGGCGATCCTCGCCTTTGGGCTGCTCGGCACCCTGGTCGAGGCGTGGCACGCGGGGGTCTCCGCGGCCTCGGCCAACCGCCTCGTCGTGCGCCACGGGATCTCGCTCACCTTCTCCCTCCCCATCGCCTACCGCGAGCGCATCCGCACGGTCGAGTCCGTCCGTGCGATCACCCACATGAGCTGGTTCGGCGGGTTCTTCCGCGAGCGGAAGAACTTCTTCGCCAACTTCGCCGTCGAGGCCCGGAGTTTCTTCGATCTCTACCCCGAGTACCGGCTCTCCGAGGAGCAGCGCCTCGCCTTCCTGCGGGACCGGCGCGGCTGCGTGATCGGCCGCGACCTGGCCGAGCGCTTCGGCTGGAGGATCGGGGACACCGTGCCCCTCCAGGGGACGATTTACCCCGGGGTCTGGGCCTTCACCGTCCGCGGGATCTACACCGGGCGCGATCGGGGGACCGACGAGAAGCAGTTCTTTTTCCACTGGGACCTCCTGAACGAGCGCCTGAAGGAGACGATGCCCGCGCGCGCAAACCGCGTGGGGATCTTCGTGATCGAGGTCCACCGCGCCGAGGAGGCCCCCGAGGCCGCGATCGCCGTGGATGCGCTCTTTCGCAGCTCGCCCGCCGAGACGCGCACGGAGACCGAGCGCGCCTTCCAGATGGGCTTCGTCTCGATGAGCGCGGCGATCCTCTCGGCCATCCGGGTGGTGTCGCTCGTGATCGTCGTCATCCTGCTCGCGGTGGTGTCCAACACGATGATCATGTCGGTGCGCGAGCGCATGCGCGAGTACGCCGTGCTGCGGACGCTGGGCTTCGGGCCGGGGTTCCTGGGGGCGCTGATCGGGGGCGAGTCGCTCGTACTCTGCGCCGCCGGGGGGGCGCTCGGGACCGCGGCCCTCTATCCCGCGCTCGCCCTCCTCGAGCGGGCATTCGGGGCCTATTTCCCGGCGGTCCCGCCCCCCGCGGAGACGCTCCTCCTGGGCGGCCTGGCCTGCCTGGCGGTGGGCGCCCTCGCCGCCGCCGTGCCGATCCGCGCGGTCCTCGCCACGCCGATCGTCGAGGCCCTGGGACGGGTGGGGTGAGGGGGCCGTGGCGCTGATCCTCGCCTACAGCCTGCGCAACCTCCTGGCGCGGCGGCTGACCGCCGCCCTGACCGCGGGCGGGATGGCCCTGGTCGTCTTTGTCTTCGCCGCGATCCTCATGCTGGCCGAGGGGCTCGAGCGCGCCCTCGTCGATTCGGGCTCCGCGGAGAACGCGGTCGTCCTGCGCAAGGGCTCGAACTCCGAGGTCCAGAGCCCCGTGGCCGTATCCGAGGCCGCGATCGTGGAGAGCCTGCCCGGGATCGCCGCCGGGGCCGACGGCCGGCCGCTCGCCGCGCGCGAGCTCGTCGTCCTCATCCAGCTTCCGCGGCGCGGCGGGGAGGGCACCTCGAACGTGACCCTGCGGGGGGTCTCCGAACGCTCGCTGCGGTTGCGGCCGCAGGTCCGGCTCGCCGCCGGCCGGATGCCGCAGCCGGGGCGGGAGGAGGTCGTCGTGGGACAGGGCGCCGCCAATCGCTTCCTCGGCGCCGGGCTCCACGAGGAGCTTGCCTTCGCCAACCGGACCTGGCGGGTCGTGGGGCTGCTGGATGCCGGCAACACCGCCTTCGACTCCGAGATCTGGGCCGACGCGGACCTCCTGCTCCAGGCCTTCCGCCGCCGGTCCTACTCCTCGGTCCTGCTGCGGCTCGAGGAGCCGGGGCGGCTGGAGGAGCTCCGGGGGCGGATCGAGGGGGACCCGCGGCTTTCGCTCGAGGTCAAGCGCGAAATCGATTACTACCGCGAGCAGTCCGAGGCGACGGCGACCTTCCTGCGCATCCTGGGCACCGCGCTGGCCGCGATTTTCTCCGTGGGGGCCGTGGTCGGGGCGATGATCACGCTCTACGCCGCAGTCGCCCACCGCACGGCCGAGATCGGCATCCTGCGGGCGCTCGGCTTCCCGCGCGGCGTGATCCTCGCGGCCTTCCTCACCGAGGCGGTCTTTCTGGGGCTGGGGGGCGGGCTGGCGGGCATGCTGGCGGCGGCGGGTCTGGAGGCCCTGACCGTGTCGACGACGAACTTCCAGACCTTCTCCGAGGTCGTCTTCCGCTTCCGGCTGAGCGGGCCGATCGCGCTCGAGGCCCTGGGCTTCGCCCTGCTCATGGGCCTGGCCGGGGGGCTTCTGCCCGCGCTGCGGGCGGCGCGGATGAACCTGCTCGAGGCCCTCGGCCGGGGCTGAATTTATTTGGCGGCCAGCACAGGGCAGCCAGCTTCCAAAATCACATACTGGGCGGTGGAGCCGAACATGAGCTTTCCCACCTTGGAGCGCTTTTTCACCCCGATCACGATCAGGTCGGCGGATTGCTCTTGGGCGAAAGCCACGAGGTCTTCGCCCGGGGTTTTGCCGCGCATCAGCAGATGCGTCTCGCAGGAGACTCCCTTGCGGGAGGCTTTGAGCCGGGCGGATGTCAGCCCTTTTTCAAACGCGTGGATTTCTTCGACCGATTCTTTGCCCCCTCCCACCAGGGAGGCGATCACCTGAAGATCGGCCTTCAACCGTTCCGCATAGTCGATGGCCGTATCCAGAGCGCGCTCGGCCGGATCCGTCATGTCGTAGCCGACGAGGATTTTCACGCTGCCTCCTTCCCGGTGCGCGGGCGATGTCGCCGGGGGCCGTGTTCGGCCCGCGCGGGTTTCGAAGGGATTCAGGGCCTGCCGTCTTCGTCCCAGCCCCTCTCCCGGTAGTATTCCTTGAGCAGGATGTCCATCTCGGTTTCCGCAAGGGTCCGGTTCGACTCCGGAAGCGGCTCGCGGGCAAACCGGGCGGGCAGGCGGTCGTCCCGGGCCGTGAAGCCTTCCCGCAGGTTGAAGCGTCGGGCGTCGTTGCGGATGCGGGCGGCGATCGCGCGCATGCCGGGCAGGTCGAGCTCCAACCCGGTGGCGCTTCGCACAATGCTGGCCAGCGGATCCCAGAGGTACAGGTCGCGGTAGAAACGGCACAGGATGAGGCTGTCCAACACGGTCAGCCGGTCTTCCCACTCGGCGAATACTTTGGCCTTCCCTGCGATGAGGTCCGGATCCACCAGGCCGGCGAGTTCCGGCTTGTAGAACGTCGAACGCAGGTGGCAGGCCCCGCGGTCCGCGGTGCCGTAGGCGAGGCCCATGCCCTTGAGAATTCGCGGGTCGTAGCCTGCGGGCTCGAGCCCTTTGACGTGGATGGCCAGGTCCTCCAACCCCCACTCGGTCGACGCCTTGCGGATCCCCTGGGCGAGAAGATCCCCGATTCCCCGTCGGGTGACGATGTCCTCGAGCAGACGCGCCACCGCGTCGGGGTCGCCGTAGTCGATCGGGTAGTCGATGCGTCGACGTCGGACGGCCTCGATCGTGAAGGCCGCCAGGTTTCCTGCGGTAATGGTGTCGATGCCCCAGCGGTCGCAGAGATCGTTCAAGTAGAGGATCTCTTCGATCGATCCGATTTCGCACAATCCCCCGAACGCATAGATGGTCTCGTATTCCGGCCCTTCGACCTGAAGCCCCCGATGACGTCCCTCGCGGACGGTGGAAAGCCGCCCGCAGGCCATCAGACACCGCAGGCAGGCATGGGGTTGCACCTCGCACCGTGCGTGAAGCGCCGCGGCGTTGATCTGCTCCCAGGCCTCGAAGCGGCCTTTTTGCCAATAACGTGTCGGAAACCCCCCGGCCCGGTTGAGGACGTCGACCAGCATGGGCGTGCCCATCGTGCGGTAGGCACGCACGACCGGGGACTCCTTGGCGGCCTGCGCCGTTTCCGCCGCAAAGCGTTTCTGGGCCTCGGGGTCGGCCGCCGACCGGTTGCGATGGCCCCAAAACGCGACGGCCTTGATGCGCTTGGAGCCCATGACGGCTCCCGTCCCCGTACGCCCCGCACTTCGCCAGCGGTCGTTTTCGATGACCGCGAAGGCCACGCCGTTTTCCCCTGCCGGGCCGATGGTCAAGACCCCGACCCGTCCGGCTTCCGCTCGATTCGATCGCAGAAAGGTGCGGATCCGCTCCTCGGCGGCCAAGGCATCCAGGCCCCAGAGATCGTGCGCGGGGTGGACCCGGACGCTGCTCTCGGCGATTTCCAGCCAAACAGGCTCCGCGGAAGCTCCGCGGATCATCACGGCGTCGAAGCCTGTCGCCGAAATGGCCTCGGCGGCGCTCCCCCCGGAGTAGCTTTCGGCGTAGCCGCCGGTGAGCGGGGACTTGGTGAAAACGCCGTGGCGGCAGGAGCCCCACACGGGGGTGCCGGTGACGGGGCCCACGGTGAAAATCAGGTGGTTGTTTGCATGGAAAGGGTCGACGCCGGGCGGGTTGTATTTGAGCAGCAAATGGGTTCCCAGCCCCTTGCCGCCCAGCGTTTGCCTGAGGACGGAATCGGGAATCGGTTCGATCTCAAAGGCGTGCTGGGTGGCGTCGATCCTCAGCGCGAGGTTGAAGAAACCGTGCATGCAGGGCCTCCCGGGTTCCGGCTACAGGGCTTTCCGATATATCGCTTCGGCATCCGCGCGTGTGATTCGGCGGGGGTTGTTCGCCAGAAGCCGCGTCACGTTCATGACGCCGGCGGCGAGGTGGGGGAGATGGTCTTCCGTAACCCCGAAATCGCGCAATCGCCGCGGGACCTGGAGGTCCTCCATCAGTTCCTCGATGGCCCGGAGCGCCCGCCGGGCGCGCTCCCGCACGTTGGCGCCGTCTACGGGTTCGCCGAAGATCTCGGCGATGTGTCCGAATTTTTCGAGGTTGCCCATCAGGTTGAACTCCAGGACGGCCGGCAGCATGATGCTGTTGGCGATGCCGTGGGGGATGTGGAACTCGGCCCCGATGGGGTAGGCGAACGCGTGCACGGCGGTGACCCCGGCGTTGGCGAAGGCCATGCCGGCCAGAAGGCTTCCTTCCAGCATGTTGGCCCGTGCCGCCAGATCCTCGCCGTCGGCGAAGGCCTTCCGCAGGTTGCCATAGATCCTCCGCATCGCTTCCCGCGCCAGAAGATCGCTCAGGGGGGTAGCGTTTCGGGAGGTGTACGCTTCCAGGGCATGAATGAGGGCGTCCATGCCGGTGGCGGCGGTGACGGCCGGAGGCAATCCGACGGTTAGCACCGGGTCCAGGATCGCGGCTTTGGGCAGGAGCTTGGGGCTGACGATTCCCTTTTTCAGTTTGTCGCGGTGATCGCTCAGAATGGCGATCGGGGTCACCTCGCTTCCGGTCCCGGCGGTCGTCGGGATGAGCACCGTGTTCAGCCCTTCCTCGGGGATCTGGTCGAGGCCGAACATCGTTTCGATCGGCGTGCTCTGCGTGGCCAGCACCGCGGCGACCTTGGCGACATCCAATGCCGATCCTCCGCCCAGACCGAGGATCAAATCGGCACCGGCCTCCCGGGCGCTTTCGGCGGCTCGCAATGGGGTCTCGATGCTCGGGTCCGGCTCGACCGCATCGAAACGGCTCCAGGAAAGACCGGCCTGCGTGAGAAGCTTCTCGAGCCGCCCTGCGATTCCCGCCGCCACAAGGCCGGGATCGGTAACGACCAGAATCTTTCGGGCCTTCAAACGGCCGAGTTCGGAGGGGGCCTGCTCGAGAGCTCCCGCTCCCATCAGGATCCGAGGGGTTGTCTGAAACAGGCTCGTTTTGTTCATGGCCCTTTCCTTTCCGATCAGACCGAGAGGTATTTTTGCTGCAGTTCGGTGTTGCGACGGAATTCGTCGATTCCTCCGGAATACACGATGTGCCCCTTGTCGATGATGAACACCCGGTCGGTGACGGCCAGGGCGAAGCGGATGTTCTGCTCCGAGAGCAGGATGGTGGTGCCCATTTGTTTGAGTTGCAGCAGCAAGCGGCGCAGCTCGGCGACGATGACCGGCGCCAGGCCTTCGCTCGGTTCATCCAGCAGGAGGAGGTCCGGGTTTCCCATCAGCGCTCGGGCGATCGTCAACATCTGCTGCTCGCCGCCGGATAGGGTCCCGCCAAGCCGGTGGGGCATGTCCCGCAGCACCGGGAATTGATCGAGGACGCGGCTCATCGTCCAAGGGCCCTTGCGGCCGGGAACCTTTCCCAGCTCCAGATTTTCCTTCACGGTGAGCGGGCCGAGAATTCTGCGGTCTTCCGGTACGAAGCCCAAGCCGAGCCGGGCCATGCGGTATGCCGGCAGGCGGGTGCACAGCTTGCCCTTGAAGACGACTTCCCCGGCTTGGGGAGGAGTCAAGCCGGCAAGCGACCGGAAGGTCGTGGTTTTGCCCGCGCCGTTGCGGCCCATGAGGCAGACGGTTTCCCCCTCGTGAACCGAAAGCGCCACATCGAACAGAATGTGGCTGCGGCCGTAAAAGGTGTGCATGCCGGAGACTTCGAGAATCGGCTTCATCCGGTTTCCTCCCCGAGGTAGGCGGTGATGACGTCCCGGTTGGCGCGGATGGATTCCGGAGCCCCTTCGGCGATCAGCCGACCGTGGTTGAGAACGAAGATCCTCTCGGCGATGCCAAAGACCATGTCCATGTCGTGCTCGATGAACACCAGGGTCAACTGGTATTTTTCCCAGAGCGATTTGATGAGCGCTCTTGTCCGTTGCCGTTCCTCGGGCGACATGCCGGCCGTCGGCTCGTCCATCAGGAGCAGCTTGGGACGCAAGGCCAGGGCGATGCCGATGTCCAGCAGCTTCTGGTCGCCGTGAGCGAGTTCGTAGGCCGGACGGTTCGCTTGGGAATCCAGGCCCAGGCTGGCGAGGATGGCCATCGCCTCCTCGCCGGCCTGCGCATACGAGGTGTAGGGACGCCAGAGTCGACGGGTCTGATTGCGCCGGGAAAGGCAAGCGGCGAGAACGTTGTCCCGAACGCTCTCGTCGGGGAAAATCGAGGCGATCTGGAAGGAGCGTCCGATCCCCAGGCGAACGATATCCTGGGGACGGCGACCCACCAGATCGACCTCCTCAAAAAGGACCCGCCCCGCGTCCGGCGGAAGCTGCCCCGTGATCTGGTTGAACAGCGTGGTCTTCCCGGCGCCGTTCGGGCCGATGATGGCCGCGATTTCCTGCGGCCGGATGGAAAAGCTCACCTCGTCGGTGACCTTGAGGCCGCCGAACGCTTTGCGCAGCTGCTCAACGCGAAGAAGGGCGTTCATGCCGGACTCCTCTGGCTGCTGTCTCCCCGGAGTCGACCCCAGAGATGTTGCGCTTCGCCGACCACGCCGCGGGGAAAGAGAATCACGATGACCAGGATGACGCTTCCGATGACGATCGGCCAGAATTCCGTCTTGGCGCCGATCAGGTCCTCGAGGAGGATGAGAATGATCGCCCCGATGAACGGCCCGAAAAACCGGTTGATGCCGCCCAGCACCGACATCAGGATGACCTCGCCCGAGGTCGTCCAGTAGAACATGTCCGGGTGTATGGAGCTGTCCATGCCCGCCATGAGGGCCCCGGCCGCGGCGGCAAAGGAGGAGGAGATGACATAGATCCGCAACTGGTTCATTCGAACGCTGCGCCCGATGAACCGCACCCGCTCGGGGTTTTGTTGAATGCAGCGCAGGACGAGGCCGAAGGGAGAGTAGGCCATCCGCTTGAGGACCCAGATGGAAACGAAGACGACCCCCAGGACGACGTAATAGTAAAAGGTTTTGTCCGCGAGCAGGCCGGGAGGGATGATGCCCTGGATGCCGTCGTCGCCGCCGGTTAGATCCCGCCATTTGAGCGTCACCTGATAGGCGAGCTGGGCGAAGGCGAGCGTCAGCATCGTGAAATAGACGCCGGTCATGCGGATGACCAACAGGCCGACGAGAAGGGAAATGAGGGCGGCCGAGGCCAACCCGATCCCGAGGGCGGGGAAATACCACGCGGCGCCGGCCCGGGTCACCAGCAGGCCGACGCTGTAAGCGCCGATCCCGTAATAGAGCGCTTGGCCGAAGGAAAGCATGCCGGTGACCCCCCAGAGCATGTTGAACGAGACCGCAAAAAGTCCCCACACCAAGATGTGCCCCGCCAGGTTCATCTGGTAACGGGAGGTCATGAGGAGCGGCACGAGGGCGAAAACGAGCAACCCCGCGGTCCAGAGAAAACCGAACTTGTAGCGGCGCGGCAGATCCATGGTCACGCCTTTCGTATCCGGGCCGGAGCGAACAACCCCTCCGGCCGAAAGATGAGCGTCAGCACCATCACGATGTAGCTGAAGAGGGACGACCACTCCGGAACGAAGGCCACGGCGAAGGCGTTGACCTCACCGAGGAGGATGGCTCCGAACCAGGCTCCCCAGAAATTCCCCATTCCGCCGAGAACCACCACGATCAACGAGTCGATGATGATTTCGATCCCGGCGCCCGGGGTCACCGACCGCAGGGGGGCGGCCAACGCGCCGGTCATGCCGCCCAGGGCGGTCGCCAGGCCGAAAACCACCGTCAGGGTGAGGGGGACGTTGACCCCCAGGCATCCCAGGATTTCCCGGTCGACTGCCGAGGCCCGTGCAATGCGACCGGCGCGGGTGCGCGAGAGGATCCACCATGCCACCAGGACCACGAGAAGGCCGACGGCGATGATGGCCAGGTTGTAGGTGGGGATGAACACGTCCCCGACCTGAACGGCGCCGAGAAACCCGGGGGGCTTGGCGATCGACTTGTACTCGCTGCCCCAGATCATTTTGACCAGATCGTCGAAGATGAGAATCAGGCAGTAGGTGAGAAGGATTTGGAACCCGCCCTCGTGCGCTCTGCCGTAGATGCGACGGAGAAAGAGATATTCCGAGGCCGAGCCGACGATGCCGGCAGCGGCCCCCGCGAAAAGGATCGCCGGCCAGAACGGCAGGCCCCAGACGGCAGACAGCTGATACCCAAAGTAGGCCCCGAGCATGTAGAACGAGCCATGGGCGAAGTTGAAGATCCGTCCGACGCCGAAAATGAGCGTCAACCCGCTGGCGTTCAGAAACAGCAGGGTCGCCAACGAAAAACCGCTCACCATCTGGGTGGCGAGGAAGGCGAAGTCCATGAAGGTTCCTCCGGAGTGCGCCGGCGCGCCCCCGGCGGATGCCGGGGGCGCGCGACTCGGCGAGCCTCATTTCTTCAACCGTTTCTCGATCAGCTCCTTGGGCGGCAGAAGATCCTCGGCCTTGTACACCTTCCATTTGCCGAGCATCATTTTGGCGGGAGGAAATTTGTCGTCCGGCACACTCACACCGATCGCCTGCATCTGAACGATCTGATGGGTCTGAGGATCGATGGTGGAGGTGAACCCGTCGGGGTCTTCCGGCAGCTTGATTTGCAGACCTTCCAGCGCCTTGACGAGGGCCTCGGTGTTGTCGGGGTTGCCCACTTTTTCGACCGCGCGCGCGATGGCGTAAATGCCGGCATAGGCCCCCTCGGCGGCATAGGTGGGATAGCGACCGGTGCGGCGTTTGAATTCCTCGACGTAGCGGCGGTTGAGTTCCGTGTCGGGCCAGTTGTTGTGATGGCGGGCGGAGAGCACCAGCCCGGCCGGCATCTCCGCTCCCAGGGCGCTCATGACCTCGTAATTCCCCCCCGCATCCGGGTGGAAGTAGAGCATTTTTTCAAACAACCCGTACGCCTTGGCCTGCTTGATGAACGCCACCGTGTCCCCGCCCCAGAACCCGGAAACCAGCACATCGGGCTTGTCCTTGATCAGCGAGGTGATGAAACTCGTGTAGTCGGGCTCGTAGAGCTTGGGGAGGTATTTGCTGACCAGCTGAAAATCGACGCCGAATCGTTTCAAGTTGTATTGGATTTCGTCCAACTGGCTGTGGCCGTAGGCGTAATCCGGACCGATATAGGAGATCGTCTTCCAGGGTTTTTCCTTTTGAAGGTCCTTCAGGTAGAGAGCGCCGGCGGTCATCGATTGGAAGGTGTTGTTGGAGACCCGGAAATAGTAGGGCTGGAAGTTGTCGAGCGTCAGTTCGGTGGCCGCGTGGTCGGTGCCGATGAAGATGACCTTGTTTTGGCGGGAGATTTCCGTCACGGCCAAACCCACCGCCGAGCTGACCACGCCGAACAGGAAGTGGACCTTGTCTTCCGTGATGTAGCGTTCGGCGACCCGGACGGCGTAGGCGGGCTTGGATTTGCTGTCGGTGAAGATGATGTCGAGCTTGTAGCCCGCCGCGCCGCCCTTGGCGTTGATTTCATCGATCGCCATTTCGGCGGCGGCGACGGAGTCCATGCCATAGAGCCCCGAGCGCCCCGTCATGGGGTAAAGCGCCCCGATGCGAATCACCTTCTCCTGCGAGAACCCGAGGGAGGGAAGGAATGCCACGAGCACCAAAACGATCCATGCAGCGATCTTTCGGCTTTTCATCTTGGTTCTCCTCCTGTGGTTTGGGGTGAATGGCGTGCCGAAAAAGGCCGTTGAACCTGAGCGTTGTTCCTGCCTTTAGCCCTCCTTGCCGTTGAAGGTTTGTTCGCAGAGCCGCACCGACGATCAATGTCTCGGAACCGAAAACCCGTTCATCTCCGCGGGAGTGGAGGCAAGGTTTTCGTTGACAGGTGCCTGGCAAGGAGAATGCCAGCCGCGCGAGAAATTAATTAAAGAAAAATCGTAGTGTTATAAGAATGGCCAGGTGCGGCGTGGTTGCAAGAAAGAAAACCGTCCGATCCGCTATCCGGATTTTTTATAAAATTGCGAATTAATTAAATAGCTTAAAAAGATTGCGAATCTGCAATAAATATCATTTTTGCAAATCCAGGGAATATTTTTTTGCCTTGCGCCAGAGCGTCGTGTAATGGATTCCCAGCATCCGAGCCGCCTCTTCGGCGCTGTCAGACTGCCGCAGCACTTCGCGGATCACTTCCTCCTCGAACTGCTCGACCGCTTGCGTCAATCTCATTCCTTTGCGCCAGACTCGCGAAGAGGCCGGCCTGGCGCTGCGGATTTCCCAGGGGAGGTCTTCCACGTCGATGGTCTCCCCCTCGCTCATCGTGAACATTCGTTCCACGATGTGGATGAGCTCGCGGATGTTTCCGGGGTAGGAATATCTGCACAAGGCATCCAAGGCCGCGGCGCTCAGGCGTTTTTGAAATCCGTGGGCGCGATTGAGCTGTTCCAGGGAACTGAGGGCGATCGGGGCGATGTCTTCGGGCCTCTCGCGCAGCGGAGGAATGTCAATGGGAACGCCGTTCAAGCGATAGAAAAGATCCCGCCGAAAGCTCCCCTGTTCGATCCGCTTCTCCAAATCCTGGTGGGTGGCGGCGATAACCCGCACATCCACGCGGGTCGGCGCGGTCGCCCCCAAGCGGGTGAACGTTTTGTTCTCGATCACCTCCAGCAGCTTCACTTGGGCGGACAAGCTCAGCTCGGCCACCTCATCCAGAACCAGCGTGCCCCCATGGGCCGTCTCGACCAGGCCGGCCTTTCCGCTCCAAGCCGCTCCGGTGAAGGCCCCCCGTTCGTAGCCGAAGAGTTCGCTTTCGATCAACGGGTCGGGGATCGCCCCACAGTGAATCCGGACCAGCGGCTTGTTTTTCCGGGGGCTCAAGCGGTGGATCAAATCGGCCAGCAGGCTTTTGCCCACCCCGGATTCGCCGTAGAGGAGAACGGAGGTGTCGGTTTTGGCCACCTGGACGGCCGTCTTCAGCACCTGGATCATTTGCGGGCTTTTGACGATGACTTTATCGAGCGCCCGTTCCAATCCTTTTTGTTCCCGCATGTACTCCGCCATCCGCGAGCTGATCCGGCGGGCGCGCTCCAGGTCCGCTTTCAAGCGATTCAATTCCGTGATGTCGCGCACGTTGGTGACCACGAAGGCGATTTCCCTCGTTTCGTCCACAATGGGGCTTCCGGTAACCATGACTTCTTTGCGACCCTGGATCCGCTGGATCAAGGTCACCGGTTCTTTTCTCTTCAGCACTTCGAGCGTCACCGAGGAATCGAAGACCTTTTCCTTGACGAGATCGCGCATGTTGCGGCCGATGAGCAGGCGTCCCGAAAGGCCTGTGATCCGCTCGTAGGCCTTGTTGACCCGCAGGGTGTTGGCCCGGCCGTCGGTGATGTACAGGCCGTCGTAGGAGGATTCGAAGATGGCCTCGAGTTCCCTCTTGATTTGCCGATAGGCCTGCAGCTGGGAGCTGAGCCTTTCGTATTCCGAGATGTCCTGGAAAATCGAAATGACCCCGATGACCTGGCCTTCCCGGCGGATCGGCGCCCGGTTGGCGATGATGGTGGCTTGGGGCAGCTCGATTTTTTTCCCGATCTGAGGATTCCCCGTCTCCAGCACGCTGCGGAGGTCCGGCCAAGCCTCGGGGCGGACATCGCGGAAATGCTCTCCGATGATCGGTCGGTCTCCGTCGTTGAAAATGCCGCGCGCGGCGCGGTTGTAAAAGCGGATGATCCCTTCCCGGTCGATGACCACGATGCCGTTGTGGGCGGAGTCCAAAAGCAGACGGCAATCGAAGGGAAAGCCATCTTTTCCGTACGCGACAGAGTCCATCGAGGCTCCTGAAGGAGCTGGCCGCGTTGTCCCCCCTTGCACCGCTTCGCGGCCGGCGATGCGGCTCGAACCGCACGTTTCCGCCCGCCGCTCAGCGGGCCGAGGTGATCTCCTGGATTTTCGCGCGCAGCTGCTCGAGGCTGAAGGGTTTCTGGATGAAGCCCCGGCACCCGCGGCGCAGGAGCTCCATCGCCTCCCCGTCCAGGCTGAAGCCGCTGGAGAGCAGCACGGGGACGTCGGGCCGGATGGCGCGGAGGCGCTCGTAGACCTCGGCGCCGGGGATGCCCGGCATGATCAGGTCGAGGATCACGAGGTCGATCTCGCGGTGGCCTTGGGCGAACAGGGTGAGCGCCTCCTCGCCGCTGCGCGCGGTGAGGACGGCGTAGCCCAGCCGCCGGAGCATCTTTTCGCCGATGTCGCAGACGATCTCCTCGTCCTCGACGAGCAGGACCCGGCGCGGGGGGGAGGGGTCCGCGGCGACGGCGCGCGGGGCCGGGGGGGCCGTCCCCGCCGCCGGGAGGTAGACGCGGAAGGTCGAGCCTTCGCCCTTGCGGCTTTCGACGGTGATGAACCCGTTGTGGCTGCGCACGATGCCCCAGGCGGCGGAGAGCCCGAGCCCCTTCGCCTCGGCCCGGGAGCGCGTCGAAAAAAACGGCTCGAAGATGCGCTTGCGGACCGCCTCCTCCATGCCCTCCCCGCTGTCGCGGACCTCGAGGCGGACGTAGGGGCCGGCCGGGGCCTCCGGCGGCCGCTCGGGGTCGTTTTCGGCGACCTCGACGTTTTCGGTCCCCACCTCGAGGGTGCCGCCCGACCCCAGGGCCTGCCAGGCGTTGATGAGCAGATTGAGCAGCACCTGCTGGATCTGGCTTTGGTCGGCCTCGATCGGCCGGAGCTCCGGGGCGAGCCGCTTGCGGATGTCGAGCTCCTTGCGGGTTTTGCCGAAGAGATCGACCGTCTGTGCCACGAGCCGGTTGAGATCGGTCACCCGCACGTCGTACTTGCCGCCCCGGGCGAAGCCGAGGATCTGGCGCGTGAGCTCGGAGGCGCGCTCGACGGCGGCCTCGATCTTCTGCAGGTAGGCAAGATCGGGGTGGTCCTTCTCCTTGTTGAGGCGCAACAGCGAGAGGTTCCCCTGCATGCCCATGAGCAGGTTGTTGAAGTCGTGGGCGAGCCCGCCGGCCAGCGTCCCGATCGCCTCCATCTTCTGCGCCTGCTGCATGTGGGCGGCGATCCGCCGGCGCTCCTCCTCGGCTTGGGCCTCCGCGGAGCGGTCCTTGAGGAGGAAGGCGGCGCCCGCCGGCGGCACGGCGGCCGCCACCAGCGTGACGGGCCGCGGCCCCGCGGGCGTCTGGAGGGCGGTTTCCAGGAGGCCCGCTCCCCCCCCCGCGGCCCGGAGCTCCGCGAGGAGCCGGTCGAAGGCCGGCCGCTCCTCGGGCGCGAGGCACCCGGCCAGCTCCCGCGGGGAGTCCTCCCCGGGGCGTCCGCCCAGGATCCGGGCAAATGCCGGGCTGACCCCGTGCAGGGTTCCGGCTTCGTCGGCGAAGGCGATCCCGAGGCCGGCGGTCTCGAGGAGCCGCTCGAGGAGCGTCAGGCGTTGCCGGTCATCCATGGGTCGGAGGCCCTTTCGATTCACCCGCGGCTTCGCGGGATTTGACGGCGTAGCGGTCGGCGGGCCCATCCTGGAGAAAGACGCGGTCGAAGCGCTTCGGGGAGGCCTCGTCGAACCAGGCGCGCCCCCGGTCGCGGCAGGCCGGGCAGGCGCGGTGCGGGATGTGCACGGCGAGAACGTGGGCGCCGCGGTCGGTCGTCGAGTCGATGCGCAGGGCCCCGCCGCAGCGCTCGCAGGGGGTCACCTCCTCGAGCTGGGTTTCGGTGAACCCGTCGGTGTCGTAGAAGATCCGGCGGCGGCGGCGGAAGGCGTTCTCGCGGGCGAGCAGCTGCTCGCGGAGCTTTTCCCGTTTCTGCCAGCAGGAGAGCACGAGGTCGCAGACCCGGTGCACGGCCTCGGTCACGGCGGCGCTCTGCCGGATCTGGTGCCGCTCGTAGTCCGGCTCGCGCACGTGCCGGTAGTCCAGGCCCGCCATGGCGAGAAGGATCCCCACGTTGACGTACGGCAGCGCCCCCTCGATCGCGTAGCCGCCTTCGAGCACGGCGATGTCGGCGCCGAGTTCCTCGGTCAGCTCGGCGTAACCGCGCGCCGAAAAGTTCATGTTCGTGATCGGGTCGGTGTAGTGGTTGTCCTGGCCGGCGGAGTTGACGACGAGCTCCGGCCGGAACTCGTCGAGTACGGGCCGGACGACATGGCGCAGGGCATGCAGAAAGCCCTCCTCGGCGGTGTGCGGCGGAAGCGGGATGTTCAGCGTCGTGCCGAAGGCGTTCGGGCCCCCCAGCTCGTCGGGAAAGCCGCTCCCGGGGTAGAGGGTGCGGCCGTCCTGGTGGAGGGAGATGAACAGGGTGTCGGGGTCGTGCCAGTAGATGTCCTGGGTCCCGTCCCCGTGGTGGCAGTCGGTGTCCACGACGGCCACGCGGCGGATGCCGTATTTCCGCCGCAGAAACTCGATCATGATCGCCTCGACGTTGACCGTGCAGAACCCGCGCGAGCCGTGCACGACCCGCATGGCGTGGTGCCCCGGCGGCCGGACCAGGGCGAAGCCCCGGTCGACGCGGTGCTCGCAGACGGCCATGCCGACCGTCTTCGCCCCGCCCGCGCTGATGAAATGGGACTCGGTCGCCACCTGCCAGGGATCGGGCACGCAGAAGTGCACGCGCTGGATGTCGGCGAGCACGACCGGGTCGGGCTTGAGCTCGAGGATGCCCTCGACGTCGAAGAGGCCCTCCTCGAGGATCTGGTCCTGGGTGTAGAGCAGGCGCTCCTCGCGCTCGGGGTGCTGCGGGTGGATCGCCCAGTCGTAGGCCGGGAAGAAGACGAGCCCGACGCGGTGCCTGGCCTTCAGCATGGGGTGAGGGCCTCCCCGGCCGCCCGGGGCGGAGGCGGCTCCGCCGGGGCCGCAAGGCGCGCAAGCAGCGCATCGTAGCCGTGGATCAGGCCGGGCTTGACCTGCACCCGAACCCGCAGGTTCTTGCCCGTGGTGTGAAAGCCGCGGATCATGTTGAATTCCTGGGCTTCGACGACCTCCATCTCGAGAAAGTCGGGGTTGGCGCCCCGGGCGAGCGCCTTCGCGCGGAGCAGCGCGAGCGCCCGGGCGGTCGCTTCCTTCAGGCCGTAAGGGGGCGTGATCGCTTCCTGGAAATTCTCGGCCGGCGCGCAGGCGATGCGCCGCTCGGTGTCGGCGAAGAACTCGACCTCGCAGGTCGTGCGGGCGAGGGCGGCGCCGATGGCGTTGGCCACCTCCCAGCGCGGGACCACGCGCACCGCGAGCGGGGTGAGGGCCTGGAGCGCGGCGGCGAAGTAGGGGGCGGGCCCCCCGAGGACGAGGATCGCCCGCGGCCGGACGCGGTAGCCTTCCTTGAGCTCGTGCACCGTGTAGACGGGCTGGGCGTTGATGGCTTCGACCAGCCGGTCGGCCGCGGCGAGCATTTGGCGGCAGGCGGTGTCCACGACGGCGCGGGCGAAGGCGTCGAGCTCGAGCCCGAGCCGCGCGGCGAGCGGCATGAGCGCCTCGCGGGCCCGCTCGCGCGCCGGGTGGGGCAGGGTCCCCAGGACCGCCATCGCGTCGGTCGGCGTGGGGTGGGCGCCGCCGAAGACGATCGCCGGGCCCCGTCGCTCGGGGCCCACCGCCAGGCGTCCGTCCTCGACCCGCACCGCGCTGTCGCCGCCGGTTCCGATCGAGAGGGTCTCCAGCGAGCGGATCAGCGTGCGGTAGGCCCCGATCGTGATCCCGTGGGGATTCAAGACCGGCGCCTGGCCGATCAGGACGGCGAGGTCGGTCGTCGTCCCGCCGATGTCCATGACCACGGCGTCGCCCTCGCCCGCGGCCGCGGCCACGGCCCCCATGACGCTCGCCGCAGGCCCGGAGAGGACGGTCTGGATGGGGCATTCGAGCGAGGCCTCGAGCTTCATGTTGCCGCCGTCGGCCTTGAGGAGCCGCAGGGGCAGGTGGAGCCCCTTTTCCGCGAGGCTGGCGCGCACGGCCGCGAAAAACGAGCGGTGCAGGGGGTCCACCGCCGCGTTCAGGTAGGTGGTCGCGATGCGGCGGGCGAAGTTCAGGCGGCCGGAGACGCGGTGGCCGAGGAAGACGCCGTCGAACCCCTCCCCGAGGCGACCGCGGATGGCGAGCTCGTGGGCGGGGTTGCGGACCGAGAATTTGCCGACGATCCCCACCTGGCGGATCCCCTCGCGCCGGAAGCGATCGGCGGCCCGGCGGACGTCGGCCTCGTCGAGCGGCTCAATCTCGCGGCCGCGGTGGTCGATCGAGCCGCGCACGCAGACGTAGGCTTCTCCCATGCGGAAGGCCTCGGGATCGAGGCCGGGGCCGGCGGAGACGATCAGGCCGACCGGCGGGGTGTTCCCCTGGATGACGGCGTTCGTGGTGAGGGTGGTGGAGAGCACGATGCGGCGGATGCGCTCGGGGGCAACGCCCGCCGTGACCGCCTCCAGGGCCGCGAAGAGGGAACGAAAGAGGTCTGCGGGATCGGTGGGAATCTTGGCCTGGCGGAGCAATCCGCTTTGGTCCAGCAGCACGACGTCCGTGTGCGTGCCCCCGACATCCAGCCCGATGATCATGCCGTCCGCCCGGTTGCGTTTGCCCGCGACCGCCCGCCTCTCCCCCTAACGAAAAGCGCGCAGGCTGTCAACCGCGGCCGGGGCCGGCCTCGCGGGGGGGGACATCGGGGGCGGTCTCTTCGGGGCGCGGGCGGAGCGGCAGGCCGTACTTCTTCATTTTCTTGTACAGCAGCGTCCGGTGGATGCCGAGGCGGCGCGCCGCGCGGACCTTGTGGAAATTCGTCTCCCGCAGGGCGTTCCAGATGAGCTCGCGCTCGGACTGCGATTGCAGCTCGCGCAGGGAGGTGCTGCGGCGGGGGGATCCGCGGGCGGCGCCGCGCCGCAGGGGGAAGGGGAGGTCCTCCAGGCGGATGCGGTCGCCCTCCAGGGCGTGCAGGCTGCGCTCGAGCACGTGGATCAGCTCGCGCACGTTGCCGGGCCACTCCCAGCGCCGCAGGGCCTTTTCGGCCTCGGGTTCGAGACCGACCTCGCCCAGGCCGGCCTCCCGCGCCGTGCGGGCGAGGTAGGCGCGCGCGATGGCGACCGCGTCGTCCGGCCGCTCGCGCAACGGCGGCACGTGCAGCGCGACCACGTTGAGCCGGTAGAAGAGGTCCTTGCGGAAGCGCCCCGCGGCGAGCATCGCCTCCAGGTTCTGGTTGGTGGCGGCGATCACGCGGAAGTCCGAGCGCACGACCCGGTTTCCGCCCACGCGCTCGAACTCCTTGTCCTCGATCGCCCGCAGGAGCTTCGGTTGCATCTCGAGCGGCAGGTCCCCCACCTCGTCGAGAAAGACGGTGCCCTCGTGGGCGAGCTCGAACTTGCCGGGCTTGCCCTCGGCGCGCGCGCCGGTGAAGGCCCCCTTCTCGTAGCCGAAGAGCTCGGATTCGAGCAGATCGCGCGGGATGGCCGCGCAGTTGATGCGCACGAAGGGCCCCAGGCGGCGGGCGCTCGCGTGGTGGATCGCCTGGGCGAACATTTCCTTGCCGGTGCCGCTCTCCCCCGTGATCAGGACGGGAAAGCTGTTCTGGGCGGCCCGCATCGCCTCGCGCTTGAGCGCCTGGAGGGCCTCGCTTTCGCCCAGGATGCTCTCGAAGGTGAAGCGCGTGGAGCGGAGCGCAAGGAGCTCCTCCTCGTAGATCTTCACCTTGGATTCGAGCCGCGAGAGCTCGCGGGCGAGCTTGGCGACGTCGCGGACGTCCTTGAACATCACCTGCCCGAAGACGGCGATCACCCGGCCGTCCTTGAGGATCGGGATCCGCTGGACGACCATTTTCTGGCCGCGGATGACCTGGGAGTGGTTGATCTCGGCGACCCCCGTGCGGGCCACGATGTGCATGCGCGAGTTCTCGACGGCCTCGGTGCAGTGCCGGCCGATCTGGGCGGCGGGGTCCACGCCCAGGAACTGGCCGTAGGGGCGGTTGAAGTGGGTGATGTAGCCCTCGGCGTCCACGACCATGGCGCCGTTGTAGATGCTCTCGAAGATCCGCTCGTACATGTCGAGCCGCTGCCGGAGATCTTCGAGCTCCTTCTCGAGCGCCTTGTCGGCCATCGGCCCCGTCCTTGCCGCCGGCGGGCGGTCACCACAGCCGCATCGAGTCGAGGAACAGCCGCCGCAGGTCCTCCGCGTCGGCCGGGCGCGGGGACAGCTTGGTGACCCGGTGCTGGGGCAGGGTCCCCTCCACCAGGCGATCGACGTCCTCGGGCCGGAAGCCCACCGCGGCGAGGCCGTTCGGCATGCCCACGCGCCGCATGATCTCGACCAGCGCCCCCGCGAGGATCTCGCCCGCCTCCTCCGGCCGGGCGCCGGAGACGTCGCGGCCCATCAGCCGCGCGCACTCGAGGTGCCGCTCGGGGGCGGCCGGGGCGGTGAAGCGGAAGACCGCCGGCGCGTTGAGGCAGACCGCCATGCCGTGGGGGACGAGCGGGTGGCCGGGCGGGTAGCCCTCCGGGACGTAGTCCCGCACCATGCCCGAGACCGGGTACGACATGCCGTGGGCGAGGTGCACGCCGGCGTTGCCGAAGCCGATGCCCGCGTAGGTGGCGGCGAGCAGCACCTCGCCGCGCGCCGCATCGTCCTCGGGGTGCTCGACCGCGCGCACCAGGTTGCGGGCGATCATCTCGACGGCGCGCGCGGCCCAGATGTCGCTGATCGGGTTCGCCCCCTGGTAGGCCGGCCGCAGCCGCGGGTGCTCGGCCGCCGGGCGGCGGTGGTAGGGCAGGGCCGTGAGGGACTCGAGGGCGTGGGTCAGCTGGTCGAGGCCCGTGCAGGCGGCCACCATGCGCGGCATCGTGCGCGTGTTGTCCGGGTCGATGATGCCGCGCACGGGCCGCAGCGCGCGGCTGGCGATGCCGGTCTTGGCGCCCATCTCGAGGAAGTCGAAGATCGCCGTCCCCGTGGTCTCGCTGCCGGTGCCGGCGGTCGTGGGTACGGCGAGCATGGGCCGGAGCGGGCCGGGGACGGGGAGCCCTTTCCCGATCGGCGGGTTGACGTAGGTCAAAAAGTCCGCGGGGTGGGTGGCGTACAGGTTGGCGGCCTTGCAGGTGTCGATGCTCGAGCCCCCGCCCACGGCGACGTAGCCGTCGAAGCGGCCCTGCTGCGCGAACGCGATCGCCTCCCGGAAGGAGCGGTCGGTCGGCTCGACCTGCGCCCGGTCGTAGAGCACGGCGTCGATCCCGCGCCCGCGCAGGGCCTCCATCGTGACCGCGACGGGCGGGCTGTCCCGCAGGCCGGGGTCGGTCACGACCATCACGCGGCGGCAGCCGAGCTCCTCCATGTCGTGGCCGATCTCGCGCGTGGCGCCCCGGCCGAACTTGATGCTCGAGGTGTCCATGGTGAACGCGGTTTCCAGGCGCATCGTTGCCTCCTCTCACCCCGGGGGGACGATCCGCGGGCGTCCGGTCAGTCCAGGCCCGAGCTCCGGCGGATCCAGCGGGCCATGGCCGAGACGTCCTCGTCGCCCAGGCCCTGGCCGATCAGGGCGTTTTCGATCTGTTCGACCAGCGCCGCCAGCGGGGCGAAGGCCCCCAGCTCGCGCGCCGCCTCGAGGGCGATCCCCAGGTCCTTGCGGTGCAGCCGCACGCGGAAGCCGAGGGGATAGCGGTTCTGGATCATGTTGCCGGAGCGGTGGGTCAGGCCCCAGGAGCCGGCCGCGCCCCCCGAGACCGCGGCGATGACCTTCTCCATGTCGAGCCCCGCCTTCAGGCCGAGCACGACCCCCTCGGCCACCGCGAGGTAGGTGCCGCAGAGGATGACCTGGTTGATCGCCTTGGTCATCTGGCCGGAGCCCACCGGCCCGATGTGGGTGACGGTCTTGCCCATGGCCCGCAGCACGGGCATCGCGCGCTCCACGGCCTCGGGCGCGCCGCCCACCATGATCGAGAGCGTCCCCTGGCGCGCGCCCTCGGAGCCGCCGGAGACGGGCGCGTCGAGGAAGCCGATGCCGCGCGGGGCGAGGGCGGCGGCGATCCGCCGGGCCGCCGCGGGGCGGATGGTCGAGAGATCGACGACCGTCGCTCCGGCGGAGGCCCCGTGGACCACGCCGGCCTCGCCGAGGATCACGGCCTCGACGTCGGGGGTGTCGCTGACGCAGGTGCAGACGACTTCGGCCCCGCGGGCGGCCTCGGCGGGCGAGGCCGCCCGCTTCGCCCCGGCCGCGGCGAGCGGCTCCTCGCGCGCGCGGGTGCGGTTGTGGACCGTGACCGTGTGGCCCGCCCGGAGCAGGTTCATGGCCATCGCGGCCCCCATGGTGCCCATGCCGATGAAAGCGACGTTCATGCGCCCGGTCCTCCGTGCCCTCCGGTTAGAAAATTTTGCCTGGGTTCATCAACCCCTTGGGGTCGATCAGGTCCTTGATCCGCTTCATGAGGCGGTAGGCCTCCCCGTGCTCGAGCTCCATGAACTTGCGCTTGCCGATGCCGACCCCGTGCTCCCCGGTGCAGGTGCCGCCGCAGGCGATCGCCCGCTCCACGACGGCCTGGTTGACCGCCTCGAGCCGGGACCACTCCGCGGCGTCGGCGGGGTCGCCCACGAGGACGACGTGGAGGTTGCCGTCCCCGGCGTGGCCGAAGACGTAGCCCGTGACCGCCCGCGCGTCGACCTCCCGCTGGGCGAACTGCACCATCTCCGGGTAGCGCGAAATCGGGACCGCCGCGTCCACGATGAGGGTCTCCTTGCGGGGGTGGGCGCGGTGGATCGTCTCCCAGGCTTCGTGGCGCGCGCGCCAGAGCTCCTTGCGCGCGGCCTCCTCGGTCGCGTGGCGGAACTCCAGGGCCCCGAAGCCCTCGCAGATCTCGCGCGCCAGCCGGGCCGTCTCCTCGAGCGCCGCGGCGCTGACGGCGTGGAACTCGCAGAAGAGCGAAGGGGTCTCGACGAGCCCGAGGTCCTTTTCGCGGTTCATGAGCCGGATCAGGGCGGGCGGCAGAAGCTCGAGGGCCGCCGGCCCCAGCCCGGCGCCGATCAGGGCGGCGACGGCCTCGGAGGCCGGGGCGAGCTCGGCAAAGAGGATCACGGCGGCGAGGATGTGGCTCGGGATGCCGGCCAGCCGCAGGGTCGCCTCGGTGACGATGCCGAGGGTCCCCTCGGAGCCCACGAAGAGCCGCGTCAGGTCGAAGCCGGCCGAGGACTTCGGGGCGAGCGTTCCCGTGCGGATCACGCTTCCGCCCGGGAGCACCACGGTCAGGCGCTGGACGTAATCGCGGGTCGCCCCGTATTTCACGGTCTGGACGCCGGAGGCGTTGTTGGCGATCATGCCCCCGATCGTCGCGTCGGCCCCGGGGTCGGGCGGGAAGAAGAGGCCGTGGCGGCCGGCCTGGCGGTTCAATTCCTTGCGCGGGACGCCGGGCTGGACGTCGGCCTGGAGGTCCTGGGGACGGATGGCGAGCACCCGGTTCATGCGGGTCATGTCCACGACGAGCCCGCCGCGGGTCGGCACGGGGTTGCCCTCCGTGCTCGTCCCCGCCCCCCAGGGGGTGACGGGGACCTCGCGCGCGTAGGCCCAGGCGAGCAGGCGCGAGACCTCCTCGGTCGACTCCGGCCAGACGATGCCCGCGGGCAGCACGCCGCGGTGAAAGGAGATGTCGTGCAGGTGAAGCTCGCGGCTGGAGAGGCCGGTCGAGAAGCGCTCCCGGCCCACGATGGCGGCGAGTTCTTCGGCCTGCTCGGTGCTGAAGGTTTCCATGGGTGACTCCGTCGGATCGAAGGTTCGTCCCTCGGCGCGTCCTCTCCGCGCCGGGACGCGCTAGGAATAAATCAGCCCCGGCAACCAGAGGATGAGGGGCGTCCAGAAACAGGAAACCAGGAGGCAAAGCAGCGCGACCCCCACGAAGGGCAGGGCGGCCCAGGCGACCCGGCCGAGCGGCGCCCCCGAGATCCCGCAGCTCACAAAGAGGCAGATCCCGACCGGCGGGGTCAGCATCCCGACGGCGAGGTTGACGACCATCAGCACGCCGAACTGCACGGGGTCGACCCCCATCTGCGGGGTGATCGCGGCGAGGACCGGCACGAGAAGAATCAGGCTGGCCGCGGTCTCCATGACGCAGCCCACGACGAGCAGGCCCGCCATGACCAGGAGCAGCACCCCCCAGGGCGCGAGATCGAGCGCCTGGATCGCGGCCTGGAGCAGCTGGGGCCCCTGCTTCATCGCCACCAACCACGTGAAGACCTTCGCCATGGCGATGATGAAGAGGATGGTGGCCGCGACGACCATGGCGCGCGAGACGATGCCGGGAAGCTCGCGCCAGGGGAGGCTGCGGTTGACGGCCATGGCGACGAGGAGGGCGTAGAACACGGCCAGCGCCGCGGCCTCGGTGACGGTGACGATCCCGCCCAGGATGCCGCCCAGCACGATCACCGGGGCCCCCAGGGCCCAGGCGGCCTCCTTGAGCGCGGCCCACACCCGGGCGGCCGAGAAGGGATGCCTGCCGCCGTAGCCCCGCTTCCAGGAGATCCCCACGGCGACGGCCATGAAGGCCAGCCCGAAGAGGATCCCCACGAGGATGCCGCCGGCGAAGAGCCGGGCGATCGAGACGTTGGTGAGGAAGCCGAAGATCACCATGGGGATCGAGGGCGGGATCACGACGCCGATCGAGCCGCCCGCGGCCACGACCGCGGCGGCGAAGGCGGGCGGGTACCCCTGGCGCACCATGGCCGGGATGACCACCGCCCCCAGGGCCGCGGTGTCGGCCGCGGCCGAGCCCGAGATCCCCGCGAAGAACATGGAGGCGACGATGCAGGCGCAGGCGAGCCCCCCCGGCACCCAGCCGACGAGGCTGTCGGAGAAATCGATCAGCTGCCGGCTGATCCCGCCCCGTTCCATGATGGCCCCGGCCAGCATGAAGAGCGGGACGGCCAGGAGGTCGAAGGAGTCGACCCCGGCGAAGAGCAACTGGATGATCGTCTGGCCGAGGGCGGGCATCGACACCGTCGTGGGGAAAACCCCCGGCGTGATCATGAGGCCGATCGCGGGCAGCCCGATCGCCAGCGCGATCGGCATTCCCAGGGCGATGAGCAGAAAGAGCAGTCCGAACAGGACGGCGACGGTCATGATCGGTCCGGCCGCCGCGGAGGCCGGAAGCCGGCCAGCGCGTGGATGAGGAAGATCGCCATCGCCACCGGGATGGAGGCGAAGGGGACGGCCATGGGGATCTGGGCCGAGGCGGTCGTGTGCTCCCAGGCCTTGACCGTGTAGGCGGCCGAAAAGCCGAGCAGGCCGGCAAAGAGCGCGGCCGTCAGCGCCTGGAGCACGACCCGGATCGCGGTCTCGGCCCTCGGCCCCAGGCGGTGGCCGAAGCCGCGCAGCCCGATCAGGCCGGCGCGCTTGTAGGCCGAGGTGCCGCCGAGGAAGGTGATCGCCACCAGCAGGTGGCGGCTCACCTCCTCCGACCAGCCGATCGAGGCCCCCGCGTACCGGAAGATCACCTGCGCGAAGAGGATCAGGCAGATGATGGCGCCAATCGCGAAGAGCGCCTTCTCGACGAGGGCGTTCAGGGCCTCGCTCAGCGTCTCCAGGCGGTCCATGGGGCGCCTTTCCCCTATTTCACCGCCTGCTGGATCTGTTCCACGAGCTTCTTCACCTCTCCCGAGGCCGAGGCGATCACGGGCTCGGTCGCCTTGCGGAAGGCGGAAAGATCGGGGTTTTCCTCGACCTGCATGCCCGCGGCCTTGAGCTCGTTCAACTGCCGCGCCTCGTTGTCGCGGATGAAGCGGCGGCCCTGCAGGGCGGCCGAGACCGCGCAGTCGGCCACGATCTTGCGCTGGTCCGCGGGCAGCCCGTCGATGAAGGCCTTGTTGGCGACGAAGACGAGCGCCGAGTAGACGTGGCGGGTGAGCGTCAGGTGCTTCTGGCCGGCCTCGACCAGCTTGGCGGCGTGGATGACCGCGATCGGGTTTTCCTGGCCGTCGATCACGCCCTGCTGCAGCTGGGTGAAGATCGGCCAGGCCATGGGGGTGGGGTTGGCGCCGATCGCGCGCCAGATCGCCAGGTGGGTCGGCGCCTCCATGGTGCGGATCTTGAGGCCCTTGAGGTCCTCGGGGGTTTTCACCGGCCGCTTGGCGTTGGTCACGTTGCGGAAGCCGTTGTCGAGGAAGGCGAGCGCCACGAAGCCCGATTTCTCGAACTTCCGGGCGAGCTCGCGGCCGATCGGGCCGTCGAGCACCTTGTCGGCCGCCTCGTAGGAGGGAAAGACGAAGGGCATCTCGAGGGCCTTGATCTCGGGGACGAAGGCCTCGATCGGTCCCGTGGTGCAAACCGACATCTGGGTCGTGCCGAGCTGGATCTGCTGGAGCACCTGGGTTTCGCTCCCCAGGGCGGCCGAGTGGTGCACGGTGACGGCGAGCTTTCCGGGGGCGGCCTTCTCGACGCACTCCTTGAACCAGAAGGCCGACTTCGTGTGGACGAAATCGGGGTTGGTCACGGCGGCGATGTTGATCTGGGTCTGGGCGGCCGCGGCCGGGACAAGCACCGCGAGCAGCAATCCGACGGTTCCCACGATTCCTTTCGGGCGCATGGCGTGGCTCCTTGATGGGTGTGGTGGAGAAGGGTCTTCCAGCGTCGAAGGCATAGAAGAAAGCGCATCGCCTGTCAACACGGGCGGGCCGGCTCAGGGGGTCTGCCGGCCGTGGGTTTCGCGGGCGAACAGGAGCAGAACGAAGGCGAGCAGGAGCCAGCCGAGCGGGAGCAGCCAGGCCGCCCGCCAGGCCGCGGCGCCGTAGACGCGCAGGCCGCCGGCGAGGCTTCCGTCCCAGAACCGGTCGAGCATCCAGCCCACGGCCGGCTGGAGCAGCGTCGGGCCGAGCATGATGCCCATGTTGATCACCCCGGTCACGGTCCCCGTCAGCCGGAGCGGTGCCGACTCCTTGGCGAGCGGCCAGCAGACGGTGAAGCTCGAGGAGGCGATCCCCGTGAGCGCCGCCTGAACCGCCAACCACCCGAGCGGCATGCGCGGGGCGCCGTAGAGCAGCACGGCCCAGCAGGCGGCGGCGAGGGCCAGCCCCGCGAGCATGAGCGGCTTGCGGCGGCCAAGGAGGTCGGTCAGGCGGCCGGTCAGCGGGGTGGCGACCGCCCAGACGACGAGCAGCAAGGTCGTCAGGGTCGCGGCCTGCGGCGCGGTGAGGCCGCAGGCCTGGGTCAGGAAGGGGACCCCCCAGAGGCCGCAGAAGGTGAGGACGCAGCCGACCGGGCCGGCGGGGATGAAGACGAGCAGGCGGATGTTCCGGATGCGCAGCACCTCGCCCAGGTCGCTCCAGGCGCGGGTGCGGCGGGGGGCCGCCCCGGGGGCGGCTTCGGCGTAGCTGCGGAAGCCGCGGTCCGCCGGGTCGTCGCGCACCACGGCCCAGAGCAGCAGGGCGAGCCCCGCGCTCGCCGCGGCCGAGGCGAGGATCGCCGGCCGCCAGCCGACGGCGTCCACGACGAGCCGCAGGGGGACGCCGGCGAGCAGCGCGCCCGCGATCCCGGCGAGCAACGCGATCCCGGAGATCATCGAGAAGGCCCGCGGCGGGAACCAGTGGGCGGCGAGTTTCAGGGTGACGACGAAGGAGACCGAGACGGTCGCCCCGATGAGCAGCCGGCCGGCCCCGGCCCAGAACGCGTTCGGGGCGAGCCCGCAGACGAGGGCCCCCGCCGTGCAGCCGACCGCGCCCGCCGTGAGCAGCCGCCGGGGGCCGACGCGGTCGGCGAGGAGGCCGGTGGGGATCTGCATCAGCCAGTAGCTGTAGAAGTAGAGGGCCGAGAGCTGCCCCAGGCCCGCGGCATGGATGCCGAAATCGGCCATCCACTCCCGGGTCATGACCGCCGGGGCCAGGCGGTGGAAGAAGGCGACGAGGTAGAAAAACGCCCCGAGACTCCAGACGGTCCAGGAAAGCCGCGGGGGCGGCGGCGGGGGCGCGGCCTCCGGCGCCTCCCGCCCGGCGGGCGGGGCCGGGCTCATGCGGGCAAAAAGACGGCGCAGGCGATCACCGTCGTCCACAGGCCGTCCTTGTGGCCGCGGGCCGATTGGCAGATGCTGCGGCTTTCGAATTGCCGCGCGCCCACCTTGTAGACCTGCTTGCGCTCGTCCCAGGCGGCGTCCGGGTTGAGCTCGATGCCCAGGGTCGAGGCGAGCATGGTCGCGGCCAGGTCCTCGGCGAAGTCGGCGGCCTTCTTGCGGGTCTGGCCGAAGGCGTGGTGCTCGCTGATGTAGCCGTACTGGTCGCGCTTGCGGGGGCGGGCGAGCCCGATGGCGGCGGCGACCAGGCGGTTGGGCTCCTGGGTGCTCTCGCGGGCCATGACGACGAAGGTGATCTGCCCCGGCCGAAGCCGCCGGATTCCCTCCTCCCGGGAGAGGATGCGGCAGCCGGGCGGGAAGATGCTCGAGACCGTGACGAGGTTGCAGGTTTCGATCCCGGCCCGCCGCAGGGCGAGCTCGAAGCTCTGCAGCCGGTTGCGGTGGTGGCCGACGCCCTGGGTGAAGAAGAGGAAGCAGGGGACGAAGGTCATCGGCGAAACCTCCCCTTCATTCGAGGATGAAGACGAGAAGCTCGCGCGGCCCGTGCACGCCGAAGGCGAGCGTGAGCTCGATGTCCGCGGTCTTCGAGGGGCCCGAGACGAGAACGAGGTTGGCCGGGAGGGGCGAGGCGAACCCGCCCCGCGCGAGGGCTTCCTCGAGGGTGCCGAAGATCCGCTCGGCGGGGACGAGCACGACGTGAACGGGCGGGACGAGCGAGAGCAGCCGCGGCTCCGCCGGGCCGGGCCGCAGGACGAGAACCCCGGGGTCGGCCGCCGCGGCCTCGGCGCGGGTGACCGCGGCGTCGGCGGCGAAGAGCCGGTCGCGGAACTCCTCGACCGTTCCCTCCCAGGCGACGAGCGCGGGCGGGTGCCCCGGCTCGGCCGCCCAGGCGTCCTCGAGCGCGGCGGCCCACGGGGTCCCGCGGACGTAGAGCAGGTTCGAAAGCCCCCGGCCGCGCAGGCGCGCCCGGAGCCCCCCGGCCCAGGTTTCCCGGGGCAGGCGATGGACCTCGGCGCGCATCGCCTCGAGGGCCGCCTGCAACGCCGTGGAGGCCTCCCCCGCGGGGGGCTCCCCCCGCGCCGCGGTGGCCTCCGGCTCCGGCGCCTCGCGGGGGGCGCGGCGAAGCCGCGCGAGGATGCGGTCGCGCGCCTGCTCAGGCATCGGGGGTCCCCCGCTTCCGGAAGAGCCGCCGCAGGCTGCGGCGGTCAAGCCGCGGCTCGACATGGGCGCGTTCCCAGCGCTCGAGGGCGGCGACCGGGGGCAACAGGCCGCCCAGCCACCTCCCGCAGGCGAAGAGCAGCCGGTAGAGCCGGGGATGCCGCGCGCTCAGCCCGTAGCCCCGCCAGGCCAGGCGCTCGAGCGTCCCGCCCCCCGCGCTCCCCGCGGCGTCGGCCTGCACGCTCTCCTCGCGCAGCCGCCGCAGCAGGCGCGTGAGGGGGATCTTCACCGGGCAGACCTCCTCGCAGGCGCCGCAGAGGGTCGAGGCGAAGGGCAGCCCGCCGGCGCGCTCGATACCCACGAGCTGGGGGGTCAGCACCTTGCCGATCGGCCCGGGGTAGGTCGTGCCGTAGGCGTGCCCGCCGATCCGCGTGTAGACCGGGCAGTGGTTGAGGCAGCAGCCGCAGCGGATGCACTGCAGGGTGGCGCGCAGCTCGGGATCCGCGTAGACGGCCGAGCGGCCGTTGTCGAGGAGCACCACGTGGACTTCGCGCGGCCCGTCCGGGTCCCCGGCCCGGCGCGGGCCGCTGATCAGGTTCACGTAGGTCGTGACGCGCTGGCCGGTCGCCGAGCCCGTGAGCAGCCGCAGGAGCGGGGGGAGGTCCTCGAGGCGCTCGATGACCTTTTCGATTCCCATCAGCGCGATGTGCAGCGGGGGCACCCCCGTGCACATGCGGCCGTTGCCCTCGTTTTCGACCAGGCAGAGGGTGCCGGTGGCGGCGACGGCGAAATTCACCCCGCTCAGGCCCGCGCCCGCCTCCCGGAACATCCGCCGCAGCGTGCGCCGGGCGACGGCGTTCAGCTCGCTCACCTCCTCGGTGTACGGGGTTCCGGGGAGCTTTTCGTGGAAGAGGCGCGCGATCTGGGCGCGGTTTTTGTGCACGGCGGGGACGATGATGTGCGAGGGGGTCTCGCCCGCCAGCTGGATGATGAACTCGCCGAGATCGGTTTCCACGGCCTCGATCCCGTGGCGGGCGAGGAAGGCGTTCAGGTGCATCTCCTCGGACACCATGGATTTCCCCTTGACCACCCGGCGCACCCCGTGCGCCTCGAGGATCTCGAGGACGATGCGGTTGCCGACCGCCGCGGTCTCGGCCCAGTGGACGCGGATCCCGTTGCGGACGAGTTCGCGCTCGAGCTCCTCGAGCAGCTCGGGCAACCGCGCGAGTGCCCTGCGGCGGGCGGCGGCCCCCTGCTCGCGCAGGTGCTCGAGGGCGGCGGCGTCGGGGAAGACGGCGAGCCGTCGGGCGGCGAAGCTCCCCATGGCGGAGGCGAAGTTCCGCCGCTGGGCGGCGTCCGCGAGCGCCTGCTCGATCCGGCGTTCGAAGCCGCTATCCGCCATCGACCCGCTCCCGGAGAAATTCGGCCAGGTGCTGGACGCGAAGCGGAAGCCCCCGGGCTTCGATCGCGCCCCGGAGGTGGAGGAGGCAGCCGCAGTCGCCGGCGATCAGGCGCTCGGCGCCCGTGGCCGCGAAGTCGGCCAGCTTGTCGGCGGCCAAGGCCGCCGAGAGGGCCGGCTGCTTGACGGCGAAGATCCCGCCGAAGCCGCAGCACTCGGTCTCCCGCGCGAGGGGGACGACGTCGACCCGCTCGAGCCCCGCGAGCAGCGCCCGGGCGTAGGGGACGACCCCCATTTCGCGCAGCGCGTGGCAGGAGGAGTGCCAGGCGACCCGCAGCGGCGGACCCGCGTCGCGCAGGCGCACCCCGAGCCCGCGCACGAGGAACTCGCTCCACTCGACGACGCGGTGGGCCAGGCGCTCGGCGGCTTCCCGTTCCGCCGGGTCGGAAAAGAGGCGCGGGTAGTGGTGTTTCATCATGCCGGCGCAGGAGGCGGAGGGGACGACGACGGGCAGGTCCCCCGCCAGCGCCGCGAGCTGCTGCCGGGCGGCCTCGCGCGCCTCCCGGCGATGCCCGGCGTTGTAGGCCGGCTGCCCGCAACAGGTCTGGCCGGCGGGGAAGACGACCTCGACCCCCTCGCGCTCGATCAGCTCGACGGCGGCGAGCGCCGTCTCGGGGAAAAAGGCCTCGACCAGGCAGGTGGCGAAGAACTGGACGCGGGCGGGCTTGGGCGGCACATCGGCCATGAAGGCGCTTGCTCCGGCTGGGGCGTCGTGATAACCGGCGAAACGCTACCACAGCCGCCGGGGGAAGAAAAGGCCGGCCGGCGACAGGAGCCCCGCCCATGCATCTTCGGAAGATTCTCCTCGGGATCGACGCTTCGCCCGCCGCCCGCGGCGCGCTCGATTACGTCGGCCGCCTGGCCCGGGTGGTGCCGGGGCTGGGGGTGAGGCTCTTTCACGTCGAACCTGCGGTCTCGGCCTTTCTCGCCGATGAGGCCGGCCGCGACCCGCTCGCGCGGGAGCGGTTGGCCGCGCTGTGCCGCGAGCAGCGGGCCGGCGCCCTCCGGCTGCTCGAGGAGGCGCGCGACGTGCTTCTGCGCGCCGGGGTGCCCCCCGGCGGGATCGAGCTCGAGAGCCGGCCGCGGCGGGAGGGGGCGGCCAAGGACCTGCTCGACGCCGCCGAGGAAGGGCTCTTCGACGCCGTCTGCGTCGGCCGGCGGGGGGTTTCGCGTCTCGAGGAGATGCTCGGGGGGAGCCTTTCGCGCCATCTCGTCGAGCACTCGCGCCTGATCCCGGTGTGGGTCGTGGACGGAACCCCGCGCGGCGAGGGGATCCTCGCCGCCGTGGACGGCTCCGAGAGCGCGCTGCGCGCCGTGGATCACCTGGCGTTTCTCTTTTCCGGGGCCCCGCCGCCCCGGATCGTCCTCCTCCATGTCGCCCCGCGGCTGCGCGACGTCTGCGAGATCGACTTCGCGGCCGAGGTCCCCGAGGGCCTCGAGGAGCTCGTCGTGCGGGGCGACCGGCGCTGCATGGAGCAGTTCGTCCCCGCGGCGATGGCGCGCCTCGGCGCGGCGGGCCTCGCGGGGGCGGTGGAGACGGCGACCGCGACGGTCTGGCACGACATCGCGGACACGGTGCTGCGCGAGGCGCGGGAGCGCGGGTGCGGGACGATCGTTCTCGGCCGCCGCGGCGCGGGCGGCTCCTTCTTCGGCGGCCGGGTCACGCGCGGCGTCTTCCGCGGCCTGGCCGACGCCGCCCTCTGGGTCGTCCCCTGAGGCCCGGGCGCACGGAGGAAGCATGGAAACGTCGTTGAAAACCCTGTTGCACCGGGTGACGCGGGGGGTCATCGTCGCCCTGATCGTCATGATGCTCGTCGCCGTCATCCTCTCGGCGCTCGAGCTCGCCATCGTGCTCGTCCACGAGGTGCGCAAGCCCCCCGCCGGTCTCCTCGGGATCCAAAACCTTCTCGAGATTTTCGGCTTCTTTCTGATGGTCCTGATCGGCCTCGAGCTTCTCGAATCGATCCGCGCCTACCTGGACGACGACACGCTGCACGTGGAGGTGGTGTTTCTCGTCGCCATGATCGCGGTGGCCCGCAAGGTGATCATCCTCGAGGTGAACGAGTATGCCCCGCTCGCCCTCTTCGGCGTGGCGAGCCTCGTGCTCGCTCTCGCCCTCGGGTATTTCTTCGTCAAGCGGGCGATCCGCGAGGCCGGGCGCTACGAATGCCCGCCGCCGGAGCCTCGCCGCGCGGGGGGGGCCGCCCCCGGGGAAGGCGCCGGCCCGGCGAAGTGACAGGCGGCGAAGTGCCGCGGCCGGATTTCGCGTGAGCCGGGTTCGGTCTCCGCGCAGAGGGGCTGCGCGAGCGGGCAGCGGGGGTGGAAGCGGCAGCCCGAAGGCGGATCGATCGGGCTGGGGACGTCGCCCTGGAGCAGCAGGCGGCTTGTGCGCCGCCGCGCGGGGTCGGGGACCGGCACCGCCGAGAGCAGCGCCCGGGTGTAGGGGTGCAGGGGCTCCCGGTAGAGGTCCCGGGCGGGCGCCGTTTCCACGATCTTGCCGAGGTACATCACGGCCACGCGGTCGCTCACGTGCTCGACCACCGAGAGGTCGTGGGAGATGAAGAGGTAGGTCAGGCCGAACTCCCGCTGCAGGTCCTTGAGGAGGTTGAGGACCTGGGCCTGGATGGAGACGTCGAGGGCCGAGACCGCCTCGTCGCAGATCACCAGGCGGGGGTTCAGGGCGAGCGCGCGGGCGATCCCGATCCGCTGGCGCTGGCCGCCGGAGAACTGGTGCGGGTAGCGCCGCAGGTGTTCCGGCCGCAGGCCGACCTTGGCGAGCAGCTCGCGCACGCGCTCCTCCCGCTCGCGCCGGCCGCAGACGCCGTGGATGGCGAGCGGCTCCCCGACGATCCCGGCCACGGTCTGGCGGGGGTTGAGGGAGGAGAAGGGGTCCTGGAAGATGATCTGCATGCGGCGGCGCAGGGCGCGCATCTCGGCCCGCCCGAGGCTGAGGATGTCCCGGCCCTCGAAGCGCACCTCGCCGGCGGTCGGCTCCTCGAGGCGCAGGACGGCGCGGCCGAAGGTGGTCTTGCCGCAGCCGGATTCGCCGACCAGCCCCACGGTTTCCCCCTCCGCGATCGACAGGCTCACCCCGTCGAGCGCCTTCACCGCGGCCCTCGGGCGCAGCCACAGCCCCCCGCGGAGCGGGTAGTGCTTCACCAGCCCGCGCACCTCGAGCAGCGGTGCCGAGGAGGCGTCCGCCTCACGCATACTTGAGGCACCTCACGAAGTGGTGTTCGCCCACCGCCGCAAGCGGCGGGACGACCCGGCGGCAATCCGCGAAGGCCTCCGGGCAACGGTCGCTGAAGCGGCAGCCCTCCGGGAGCGAAAACAGCGAGGGCACGACCCCCGGGATCGCGCGCAGGCGGCCGCCCTCGGTTTTCCCCAGCACCGGGATCGATCCCAGCAGCCCCACGGTGTACGGGTTGCGCGGGTCGCGGAACAGGGTCGCCGCGTCCGCGGTCTCCATGAGGCGGCCGGCGTACATCACGGCCACCTCGTCGCACATTTCGGCGATCACGCCCAGGTCGTGGGTGATGAAGAGGATCGCCGCACCCGTCTGTTCCCGCAGATCGTTCATCAGGTCGAGGATCTGGGCCTGGATGGTCACGTCGAGGGCGGTCGTGGGCTCGTCGGCGATCATCAGCCGCGGCCGGCAGGCGAGGGCCATGGCGATCATGACGCGCTGGCGCATGCCGCCGCTCATCTGGTGGGGGTAATCGTCGATGCGCTTCTCGGGCGCGGGGATCCCCACCCGGCGGAACATCGCGATCGCCCGCTCCCGGGCTTCGCGCCGCGAGATCCGCTCGTGGAGGCGCAGCACCTCGGCGACCTGCTCCCCGGTCGGGTAGGTGGGGTTGAGCGAGGTCATCGGCTCCTGGAAGATCATCGAGATGCGGTTTCCCCGGATGCGGCGCATGCGCGCCTCGGGGAGCCGCAGGAGGTCGGTGCCCTCGAAGCGGACCTCGCCGCCGGCGATCCGGCCGGGCGGGCTGGGGACCAGGCGCAGGACGGAGTGGGCGAGGACGCTCTTGCCGCAGCCCGACTCCCCGACGAGGCCGAGGGTGCGGCCGGGCCGGATCGCCAGGCTCACCTCGTCCACGGCGGCCGCGGTGAACCCCCGCACGGTGAAGACGGTGGTCAGACCGCGGATGTCGAGCAGCGCCGGCTCCGCCATCGGGTCAATCCCGGAGCCGCGGGTCGAGCGCGTCCCGCAGGCCGTCCCCCAGGAGGTTGAAGCCCAGCACGGCGAGCAGGATCGCGATCCCCGGAAAGGTCATGACCCAGGAGGCGCGCAGGATGAGGGCGCGGCTGCGGGCGATGTCGGCCCCCCACTCCGGCGTGGGCGGCTGGGCGCCCAGGCCGAGGAAGCTCAACGCGGCGGCATCCAGGATCGCCGAGGCGAAGCTGAGCGTCGTCTGCACGATGAGCGGCCCCAGGCAATTCGGCAGGATGGCGCGGAAGAGGATGCGGGCGCCCCCCGCCCCCAGGGCGCGCACGGCGGTCACGTAGTCCTTTTCGGATTCCTCGAGGACGCTTCCCCGGACGATCCGCGCAAAGCGCGGCACGTAGGTGACGGCGATCGCGAGCATGGCGTTCTGGAGGCTCGGCCCGAGGTAGGCGACGACCACGATCGCGAGCAGGATGTAGGGGAAGGAGAGCACGATGTCGATGCCGCGCATGACGAGGTTGTCGAGGCGGCCCTTGCAGTAGCCCGCCACGCTGCCGATCAGCGTGCCCGCGAGGAAGGCGAGCCCCACGCTCACCACGGCGACGAGCAGCGAGACGCGCGCCCCGTGGAGGATGCGCGAGAGGATGTCGCGGCCCAGGTCGTCGGTGCCGAGGAGGTGTTCGCGCGAGCCGCCCTCGGCCCAGGCGGGCGGCTTGAGCTGTTCGTAGAGCGCGGTCGCGACCGGGTCGTGGGGGCTCAGCAGCGGGGCGAAGAGGCCGCAGGCGACGAAGGCGCAGATGATGAAGAGCCCGGCCACGGCGGTCTTGTTGCGCCACAGCTGCGCCAGCGAATCGACGAGGGGGTGGCGGTCTTCGGGCGCCTTCATGTCATCGCACGCTGATCCGCGGGTTGATCACCGCGTAGAGGACGTCCACCGCCAGGTTGATGACCACGAAGAGCCCGGCGATGAGGAGGGTCCCGTTCTGGATCACCATGTAGTCGCGCTGCATCACCGCGTCGTACATCCACTTGCCGACCCCGGGCCAGGCGAAGATCGTTTCGGTCAGGATCGCCCCCCCGAGGAGCACCCCGAACTGCAGCCCGACCGTCGTCACCACCGGGATCAGCGCGTTGCGCAGCGCGTGCTTGAAGATCACCTGGAAGGGGGAGAGCCCCTTGGCGCGGGCGGTCTTGATGTAGTCCTGCCGCAGCACCTCGAGCATTGCCGAGCGCGTCATGCGGGCGACGATGGCCGTGGGGATCGTGGAGAGCGTGACGGCGGGCAGGATCAGGTGCCACAGGGCGTCCCGGAAGGCCTCCAGGTTGTTCGTGAGCAGGGCATCCAGGAGGTAGAAGTTCGTGATCACCTCGAGCTCCACCCCGACGCTCAGCCGCCCGGAGATCGGCAGCCAGCCGAGGTTCACCGAGAAGATCAGCATGAAGACCAGCCCCAGCCAGAAGATCGGCATGCTCACGCCGACGAGGGCCCCGAGCATGCTCAGGTAGTCGAAGAGGGAGTATTGCCGGGTGGCCGAGACGATGCCCAGGAGAACCCCCATCGTGCAGCTGATGAGGAGCGCGGCCACGGAGAGCTCGATCGTGGCCGGAAAGCGCTGCCGGATCTCGATCGCCACCTTCTGGCGGGTCCAGATCGTCTCGCCGAGATCGAAGCGGAGCAGGCGCTGGAGGAAGAGGCCGTACTGCTCGAGGAGCGGCCGGTTCAGCCCGAGGTGCTCGCGGAGCTCGGCGAGCGCCTCGGGGGAGGCGCGCTCGCCGAGCAGGAGCTCCGCCGGATCCCCGGGGGTGAGGTGGAGCATCAGGAAGACGATGATCGAGACCCCGAGGAGCGTGGGGAAGAGCATGAGGATCCGGCGGAGGATGAAGGCGCCCACGGGCCGCTCCTACTTGTCCAGCCACACGTTCTTCATGCGGATCGAGGCCGTCGGGTGCAGCTTGAAGTCCATCACCTTCTTCAGCATCGGCCAGGTCACCGTGGAGTGCGCGATCGGGATCACGGGCATCTCCTCGTAGAGCAGGAGGTTCGCCTCCTTGTAGATCTCCGCGCGCTTGGCCGGGTCCGTCGTCTGGCGGCCGCGGACCATGAGCTCGTGGTAGCGCTCGTTGTGCCACTGGGTGCGGATCGCGCTCGAGGCGAGCCCGTCGAAGAGAACGGCGAGGAAGTTGTCCGGATCGCCGTTGTCCCCGGTCCAGCCGAGCTGGAAGAGGTCCATGTCCGGGGGCTGCTCGCGCTGCCGCTTGAGGTAGGTGCCCCACTCGTAGCTCACCACGCGCGCCCGGATGCCGACCTTGGCGAGATCGGCCACCATGGCCACCCCGACCTTGAGCCCCTCGGGGTTGTAGGGCCGGGCGACCGGCATCGACCAGAGCGTGATCTCCTCGAGCCCCTTGCCCTCGGGGTAGCCCGCCTCGGCGAGCAGCGCCTTGGCCTTCTCGACGCTGTACTCGATCAGGGGGACCTGCTCGTTGTAGCCCCACATCGTCGGCGGGATGTTGTTGCGGGCGAGCTGGCCCTGGCCCTGGTAGATGTTGTCGACGATCGCCTTGCGGTTGATCGCGTGGGCGACGGCCTTGCGCAGCTTCACGTTGCTCTTCCAGGGCTCCTTGGTGTGGTTGAAGCCGAGGTAGCCGATGTTCATCCCGGGCTGGCTGACGAGCTTCATCTTGGGGTCTTTCTTCGCCAGCTCGATGTCCGCCGGGTTGGGGAACTGGCAGATGTGGATGTTGCCGGTCTTGAGCTCGAGGAAGCGCACCGAGTTCTCCGGGATCGCCCGGAAGATCACCCGGTCGAGGTAGGGCCCGCCGCGCTTGTCCCAGTACTGCTTGTTCTTCTCGAGCACGATCTGGTCGTCCTTCACCCACTTGACGAACCGGAAGGGGCCGGTGCCGACGGGGTTGCGCAAGAACTCCTTGGGGTTCTTGAGAAAGGCGGTCGGGCTGATGATGTCGGCGAAGTCCATGCCGAGGTTGGCGAGGAAGGGCGCCTCGACCCGCTTCAGGCGGTAGACGACCGTGTACTCGTCCACGGCCTCGATCGCCTCCACGGTCTTGTCCATCTCCATGGAGACCCAGTACTCCGGGGTGCGCTCCTGGGGCGGGATCTCCCATCCCGGGCCGAAAAACTTGACCTTGCGCTCCTTCATCTGCCGGCCGTGGGAGAAGACCACGGCGTTCGCGTTGAAGGGGGTGCCGTCGTGGAAGGTGACCCCCCGGCGCAGCTTGAAGGTGTAGGTCAACCCGTCAGGCGAGATGGTCCAGGACTCCGCGAGCCCCGGCTCGAGCTCGACGGACTCGTCCTTGTAGAAGACGAGCGCCTCGAAGACGTTGTCGCCGATCATGAAGGAGTTGCCGTCGGTTTCGTAGGCCGGGTCCAGGCCCACGCTGTCCCCCCCGCGGCCGAAGACGAGGGTGCCCCCGGGCTTGGGGGCGGCCTGGGCCGTGAGGGCGAAGCCCACGGCCAGCGCGAGGCAGAGGCAGAGCGTCCGGGTGCGGTTCATGGGGCCTCCTTTCGGGATGGCGGTTTACCGCGCGGGCAAGAGCCCGAGAAAGAACTCCCGCAGGATGCGGTGGAGCGCGACGAGGCTGTCGATCCGCAGGTGCTCGTCCAGGGCGTGGGCGCTCGCATCCCCGTCGGCGCCCCAGACGATCCCGGGGATGCCGAAGGCGGAGAGAAAGCGCGCATCGCTCGCCCCGTGCTCGGCGCCGAGCTCGGGGAAGCCGGCGATCGCGCGCAGCCGCTCGAGGTGGGGGCTCTCCCCGCCGACGAAGAGCGGCTCGCGCTCGAGCTCGACCAGCTCGCCGGCGATCTCGCGGCGGATCCCCGCGAGGAGGGCGTCCAGGTCGTCGGCCTCGGTGTAGCGGATGTCGAAGAGGGCCTCGGCCTCGTCGGGGACCTGGTTCACGGCCTTGCCGCCCTGGATGCGGCTGACGTTCACCGTGCGGTGCCAGTGGTCGGGGGCCTCGAGCGCGAAGTGGCGCCGCAGGACGGCGATGTCCGCGATCAGCCGCTCGATCGCGTTCTCGCCCAGCCAGGGCCGGGCCGCGTGCGCGGCCTTGCCGCGGGCGATCAGCTTGAGCCGCAGGATCCCCTTTTCCTTGACAACGATCTTCTTGAGGTTCCCGCCGTCCAGCGCGATCGCGAACTCGGCCCGCAGGTGTTGCAGGGCGGCCCGGGCGCCGCGCCGGCCCCCGGTCTCCTCGTCCGCGGTGACGAGCAGCCCCAGGGGGAGGGCCTCCGGGCCGAGCCCGCGGGCGCGGAGCGCCTGCAGCATCTCGCCGGCGAGCACGACGGAGAGGGCGACCGCGTACTTGTCGTCGATGCTGCCCCGTCCGTAGAGGATCCCGTCTTCGATCCGCGGGGTGAAGAGCGCCTCGGGGGCGTCGACGACGTCGATGTGCGACATCAACAGCACGGGGGCGGACCCGTCCGGTCGCGTGACGACGAGCGAGGGCAGCCCCTCGTGCACGATCCGGCGCGGGGCGAGCCCGGAGCGCGAAAGGCGCTCCTCGAGAAACGCGAGGCAGCGGTCGATTTCCTCGGGCCGCGAGGCGAGGGTGCGGAAGCCGATGAGCGTGCCGGTGAGCTCGAGGGCTTCCCGGGCGGCGTCGGTGTCGGTCATGGCTCCTCCGAAGGGGGGCGGTGGGGAATCGCCCTCCTTATGTAGCAGCTCCCGGCCGAGGCATAAAGCGCTTTTCTTCGCTTTCCCGACGATCCGCCTCGGGAGGCGTTGACAAGGCCCGCGGGGTGTGCCAAGAACGGGTCGCCAAAAATGCGGAGCCCCGCAACCTCGCCTCTCGCCGACGCCTGCTGAGCCGGAGCTGCTGCATCCTCTGCTTCTCCTTGCGGTGTGAGCGGTGTGACCGGATGGAGCCGAAATCCGCAACGGCGCAGCCCCCCCCGAGCCCCCCGCCCCCCCTCCCCGGGGCGCGGTGGCGGCTCTTTCGCGCGCGGGCCATCCAGGCTGTCCTGCTCTTTGGCCTCTGGCTCGTGCTGAGCGGAATGTTCGACGCCCTGCATCTCGCCTACGGCGTCTTTTCGGTCGCCCTCGTTCTGCTCCTCAACCACCGGCTCCATCTCGTGCCCCTGCATCCCGGGGAGATCCCCACCGCGCATTCGATCATCCTGCACCGGCTGTTCGTGTATCTCCTGTGGCTTCTCTGGCAGATCGTGCAGTCGGGCCTCTACGTCGCATACATCGTGCTGCACCCGCGTCTGCCCGTCGACCCGCGGATCGTCTACTTCCGCTCGCGGCAGCCCAACGTCCAGGCCCGGGTCATCCTCGGCAACTCGATCACCCTCACGCCGGGGACGATCACCGTCGAGATCGAGGGCGACCGGTTCATGGTGCATGCCCTGGACGAGCAGGTTGCCCGGGGGCTGGTCACGGGGGACATGGAGTACCGCGTCGCGCGGCTCTATCTGCGGGAGTGCCGCAACGAGGAGGCCTGCTTCGACGTCCAGATCACGAAGGAGGGCTGACCCGCTGATGGACGCGTTTTTCTTCGGCGTGGCCTTGGCGCTGACGGTGATCCTGTTGATCCCGTTCTACCGGGTGTACCGCGGCCCCGCCGTGGGCGACCGGTTGCTCGGCGCGGCGGCCGCCGGCACCAAGACCTTGACCCTCGTCTTGCTGATCGGCGTCCTCTACGACCGGCTGGACATGTTCGTCGACATTTCCATGGGCTACGCCATCCTGAACTTCGCCGGGGTCATCGCCATGTCCAAGTATTTCCGCACCCAGACGGTCGGACGGAGGTGAAGGGTCATGGAATTTTGGGCGAACCTGCTCGCCGGCGCCTTGATGGTGGGGGGCGTTTTCTTCATGCTGGTCGGCAGCGTCGGGATCGTCCGCCTGCCCGACTTCTACACCCGCGCCCATGCCGCGGGGAAGGTGGACACGCTCGGGATCATGCTCTTCATCGCCGGCCTCATCGTCTACGAGGGCTGGACGCTCGTGAGCGCGAAGCTGGCGCTGATCAGCGTGTTCATCGCGCTCACCAGCCCCGTCGCCACCCACCACATGCTGCGGCGCGCCCTGGCTTACGGTCTCAAGCCGTGGACCCGCCCCTGAGCCGGAGGGAAACGCCGTGCACTGGCAGATCGAGATCCTGCTCCTCGTGATCCTGGTCGTGGCGGCGCTCACCGCGCTGCAGCTCAAGAACCTGCTCGCGGCCGTCGTGACCCTCAACATCTTCAGCTTCATGTCCGCCGGCCTGATGGTGTCCATGGGCGCGATCGACGTCGCCTTCACCGAGGCCGTGGTCGGGGCCGGGGCGGTCGGCATTTTCAACATCCTGGCGATCTTCCGGACGACGCGGAGGACCCTCGATTGAAAGCTCTCTACGGTCTGCTCCTGGTCGCGCTCGGCGTGGTGCTCGCCATCGCCATGGTCGGCCTGCCCCCGCGGGGCGAGCCGAAGGCGCCGAGCCACCTCGACGTCAACGCCACCGGGGCGCCGGTGGCGGGGACGTACTACATCCGCAACGCCTATCGCGACGCGCGGACCCCCAACATGGTGACGGTCATCCTGGCCGACTACCGCGGGTTCGACACCCTGGGCGAAACCCTCGTCGTCTTCACCGGGGCGATCGCCGTGCTCTTCATCCTGCGCCGGGGGACGCCATGAGAGAGGCCTCGACCAGCCCCATCATCCAGGTGGCGATCCGCGGGCTCATGCCCGTGATCCAGCTCGTCGGGCTCTACGTCTTCTTTCACGGCCATTACAGCCCCGGCGGCGGGTTTCAGGGCGGGGTGCTGCTCGCGGTCAGCGTGATGCTCGGCCGGCTCGCCCTGGGCATGGACCTGAGCCAGGTCGTCTTCCGCACGGGGATCGCGGTCGGGCTGAGCGCGCTCGGCGTGCTCATCTACGCCGCAACCGGGCTCGCCGCGCTGCTCGCCGGGGGCGAATTCCTGAATTACGCGTTTCTTCCGATCCCGGGGCTCGATCCGCCCGGGTTGCGGAACCTCGGGATCCTGATGATCGAGGCGGGGGTGACCGTCGGGGTGATGATGGCCCTGATCGCCATCTACGACGAGATCGTGGAGAGCCGCACCGAAAGCAGCGTCATCGCGACCTTCGAGTAAGGGGGGCGGCGCATCGCGGGCGTGCCGGAAGGGGGAAAGGAGGACGGGCGGAACCCCGGTCCGCCGGGGGAACACGACGCCGGTTGCGACAGGATGGAATTGATCCGCGGCCACTACATCTATTTCTTCCTCGGCGGGCTCTTTCTCATCGGGCTCTACGCGATGATCTTCAAGGGCAACCTGATGAAGAAGATCATCGGGATGTCGATCATGCAGAGCTCGGTGATCCTCCTTTACATCTCCAGCGCTTACAAGGACGGGGGCACCGTCCCGGTCCTGGACCCGCAACGGGGGGTCGAAAACCCCGACCTTTACTTGAACCCCTTGCCCCACTGCCTCATGCTGACCGCCATCGTGGTCGCCGTGGTCACCCTGGGGGTCTCCTTCGCCATGGTCATCGACATCTACCGCAAGTACGAGACGATCGAGGAGCCCGTGCTCCTCGAGCGGCTGAAAGAGGAGGCATGATCGGCCCCCACCTCTGCCCGCTGATGCCGGTCGCCTACCTCTTCGGCGCCTTGCTCGTCCCGTTGGTCGGCTGGCGCCGCGAAGCGGCGGGCTGGTGGACGGCGGTGGCGGCGGCCGCCTTCGCCTTCGGCCTCGCCGTCACGGGGCTTGCCTGGGTGACGGAGCGGGGGGCGGTGAGCTACCACCTGGGCGGCTGGATGCCCCCGATCGGCATCGAGTTCGTGATGGACCCCCTCTCGGCCTTCCTCGAGGTGGTCATCTCCGGGATCGGCCTGCTCGCCCTGATTTACGCCCGCCGCAGCGTCGAGCACGAGCTCCCCGGCCGGCTGATGCCGTTTTCCTCGCTGGGGCTCCTCGTGCTCACCGGGCTCACCGGCATGGTGATCACGGGGGATCTGTTCAACCTCTACGTGTTTCTCGAGATCAGCGCGCTCGCCGGCTACGCCCTGATCGCCGTCGGCGAGCGGCCCGCCGCCTACGCGGCCTTCCGCTACCTCGGCATGGGGACGGTGGGGGCCTCCTTTTACCTGCTCGGCCTCGCCTTCCTGTACATGACGCACGGCACCCTCAACATGGCCGACATGTCGCGCCTGCTTGCCGTTTCCGACTTTTCGGCGACGGTGGCGGTGGGGCTGCTGCTCCTGTTCATGGGGGCGGCGCTGAAGATGGCGCTGTTTCCGATGCACGGATGGCTCCCCGACGCCTACACCCACGCCTCCTCGGCGGCCACGGCCCTCATCGCCCCGATCGGCACCAAGGTCGCGGGCTACATCCTGCTCCGGGTGCTGCTCTACCTGCTCGGGGCGGGCCAAACGGGAAGCGGGCTCCCGCTGCTCTCCCTGCTCGCCTACCTCGGTGCGGCGGCCGTGATCTACGGCTCGATTCTCGCCGTCTGCCAGAGCGAGCTCAAGCGCATGCTGGCCTACAGCAGTGTCGCCCAGGTGGGCTACATCGCCATCGGCGTGGGGCTGAACTCCGCGCTCGGCTTCACCGGCGCGGTGCTGCACATCCTCAACCACGCCTGCATGAAGGCCTGCCTCTTCTTCGTGAGCGGCGGCCTGCGGCTGCGGCTCGGCCACAGCCGGATCCCGCGCTTTTCGAACACCTTGCGCCGGGCCATGCCGTGGACCTCGGCCGCCTTCGCGCTCGCCGCCCTCTCGATGGTCGGTCTGCCGCCCACGGCCGGCTTCTTCAGCAAATGGTACCTGGCGCTGGCGGCGATCGAGCAGTCGCGCTGGGTATTCGTCGTGGTGCTGCTCCTGAGCAGCCTGCTGAACGCCGTCTACTTCTTCCGCGTGTTGGAACGGATGTACCTCGACCGGCCGGGGGCCGAACCGGCGCCGGACGATGCGGCCGAGGCCATGCGCCGCGAGTCCCCCGCGGCCATGCTGCTGCCGGCGGTGGCGCTTGCCTCGGGGCTGCTCGTGATCGGCCTGGGAAACACCTGGATCGTCGACCGCCTGATCGGCCCGATGATCCCGGGCGGGATGTGAGGAGCCGATGGGCGAACCCCTTTCCTCCGCGCTGCCCCTGCTCGCCGTCGGCGTTTCCCTCGCCGCGGTGCCCCTGATCCTCTTAAGCCGCGGCCGCCCGAACCTGCGGGAGTTCTGGACGCTCGCGGCGGCCTTCCTGAAAGCCCTGATCGTCCTCTCCCTCCTGCCGGAGGTGCTGGCCGGTCGCGCGGTGGAGTGCCGGCTGCTCGAGGTCTCCCCCGGCATCGCGCTTCACCTCCGGGCGGACCCGGTGGGGATGATGTTCGCCCTGGTTTCCTCGAGCCTCTGGGTCCTCACCTCCTTCTATTCCATCGGCTACGTGCGGGGGGCCGGGGAAAAGCGCCAGACGCGCTATTTCGCGAGCTTCGCCGTCTGCCTCTCCGCCACCCTCGGGATCGCCTTTTCGGCGAACCTGCTCACCTTCCTCATCTTTTACGAAATCCTCTCCATCGCCACCTACCCGCTGGTCATCCACAAGGAAACCGCCGAGGCCCTGCGCTCGGGCCGGCAGTACCTGGTCTACGCCCTGAGCGCCGGGGTGGTCCTGATCGCCGCCGTGGCCTGGACGTACCGCCTGGCCGGGGACCTCGACTTCCGGCCCGGCGGGCTGCTTGCCGGCAAGGCGATTGACCCGGCGGACCTGCGGGTGTTGTTTCTTCTCTTCATCGCCGGGGTCGGGGTCAAGGCCGGGATCATGCCGCTGCAGAGCTGGCTGCCGGCCGCCATGGTCGCCCCCACCCCGGTGTCGGCCCTGCTGCACGCCGTCGCCGTGGTCAAGTCGGGGGTCTTCGGGGTGATCCGCGTCGTCGGCTTCGTCTTCGGGCCGGAGCTGATGAACACCCACGGGCTGGGCGGGGTTCTGGCCGCCTTCGCCGGCGCGACCATCGTCTTCGCCTCGCTGATCGCCCTGCGGCAGGACAACCTCAAGATCCGGTTGGCCTATTCCACGATCGGGCACCTGTCCTACATCGTCCTGGGCATGGCGCTGCTTGCGCCGGAGGGCTTCACGGGCGGGCTGCTGCATCTGGCGGCCCACGCCACGACCAAGATCGCCCTCTTCTTCTGCGCCGGGGCGATCTACGTGAACCTCCACAAGACCGAGGTCTCCCAGCTGAACGGCATCGGCCGGGTGATGCCCTGGACCATGTCGGCCTTCGCCGTGGGGGCGATGGGGCTCTCGGGGCTGCCGCCGGTGAACGCCTTTTTCAGCAAGTACGTCCTTTGCCTGGGAACCGTGGAGGGGGGGCGGTTCCTCGCGCTCGCCGTTCTCCTGCTGAGCGGCCTCTTGAACGCCGCGTACCTCTTGCCGATCGTTCACCGGGCCTTTTTCCGCGAGGGCGGCAAGGAGCTCGAAGGGCACGGCGAGGCCTCGGCCTGGATGGTGGTGCCCCTTTGCCTGGCGGCGGCGATGTCGCTGCTGCTCGGCCTGCAGCCGAACGGCCTGGTCCGCCTCTTCGACCTCGCCGTGCTCGGAACGCGGGCCGTGTTCCCGGCGGCGGCTTCGTTCGCGGGAGGCGGTTGATGAATCGGTGGCAGAAAGCGGCCCTCGGGGGGCTCGCGGCGGCGGGGATCCTCGCCCAGGCCGTCGAGCCCGGTCACGGCTGGGAGGCGGTGCCGGGGTCCTTTGCGCTCTTCGGCGCGGCGGGATGCCTTCTCCTCATGGCGGTCGCCAAGGGGCTCGCCAAGGCCGGCATCTCCCGCGCGCCGGATTATTACCGGCGCCTTCGTCAACGCGGGCGGACAAGCGGCGATGATCGGGATTGAGATTCCGCCGGCATGGGTCCTCTGGAGCGGGGTGGTGCTCCTTCCCCTGCTGCCGCGCAGCCTGCGGCCGGCCGCCTGTTGCCTCTTTCCGGCGGCGGCCCTCGCCCTGGTGCTCGCGCTGCCGATCGGCGCCTCGCTGCGGCTCGCCTTCGGGCCCTACGAGCTCGCCGTGCTCGAGTTCACCCGCCTGGGCCGGGTCTTCGCCATCATCTTCGCCCTGATCGCGTTGCTCGGCGGGATCTACTCCTGGCACCTGCGCGATGCGGGGCAGCAGGGGGCGGCCCTCCTGTACGCCGGGGGCGCCCTCGGGGTCGCCTGCTGCGGCGATCTCTTCACGCTGCTCTTCTGCTGGGAGGTGATGACCGCCGGGTCGACCTGGCTGATCTGGGCCCGCCGCGACCGGGACTCCCGCGACGCCGGCATGCGCTACCTGCTCTACCACCTCCTCGGCGGCGGCCTGCTCCTGAGCGGGATTCTGCTCCAGGTGCACGAGACCGGCTCGCTTGCGCTCGCCGCCTTCCCGCCCGGGGGATCCTCGCCCGCCGCGTGGCTGATTCTCGCCGGGGTCGTCATCAACGCGGCCATGGTGCCGCTGCACTCCTGGCTGCCCGACAGCTACCCCCGCGCCACGGTGACCGGCGCCGTGTTTCTCAGCGCCTTCACCACGAAGGCCGCGGTGTACGTGCTGGCCGCCCTTTTCCCGGGCTGGCCCGTGCTGCTCGTCATGGGCACCCTGATGACCGTCTACGGCGTCACCTACGCCTTCCTCGCCAACGACATCCGCGAGATCCTCAGCTATCACATCGTCAGCCAGGTCGGCTACATGGTGGCCGGGGTGGGCATCGGCACCGAGCTCGCCCTGAACGGTTCCGCGGCGCACGCCTACAGCCACATCCTCTACAAGGCGCTTCTCTTCATGGGCGCCGGCGCGGTGCTCCAGGCGACGGGGACGGGGAAGCTCCACCGCTTGGGCGGGCTCTACCCGGAGCTGCGGGGGGTCTTCGGGTATTACATGGTGGGCGCGCTCTCCATCTCCGGGGCGCCGCTGTTCAACGGGTTCATCAGCAAGTCGATCATCGTCTACGCCGCCCACGAGGGCGGCCACGGGCTGGCGCACCTCTTCCTTTTGCTCGCGGGCGTGGGGACCTTCCTCTCGGTCGGCGTGAAGCTCCCCTACTTCACCTGGTTCCACGAGCCAAAGGAGTCCCTGCCCCGGCGGCCGGTGCCGCGGGGCATGCAGGCCGCGATGGCGCTGACCGCGCTTCTTTGCATCGGCTACGGGATCTTCCCCGACGCCCTCTACCACGAGCTTCCCTTCGCCATGGGCTACCGGCCCTACACGGCGCTTCACCTGGCCGAGGCGCTCCAACTGCTCGTCTTTACCTTCCTCGCCTTCTGGTGGGTGCGGGCGAAGGTTGTCCCGCACGATGAGATCTCGCTCGACACGGACTGGTGTTTCCGCGCCCCGGCGCCTTGGGTGCGGCGGATCGCCGTCGACGGGGTCAACGCGGTCTTCGACGCGGCCGACCGCCTCGCCTTCGCCCTCGCCCGCCGCATCGCCGATCTCTCGGTGCACCCGCTGGCGGCCCTGCGCTCTCTGAGCCGGCCCGAGCGGCCTTTACCGAGGCATGCCGACCGCCCGCCGCTCGGCCTGCCGATCGGCCTCACCCTGCTCGTCACCGTCGTGGCCGCGTTCTGGCTGCTCTCCTTGTGAGAGACCGGCGTCCCGGCGGACGGCGGCGCGCAGCCTTCTTCCCCTCTTCCCTTCTTCAAAAAAAAGCCCGCCGCCGCGGGACGGCGGCGGGCGGG